>Ga0233380_1000004_pt1 | contig 445671 bp, 440 predicted proteins | sample ElkDunMinimDraft_9_FD_191541 | JGI IMG/M metagenome (GOLD analysis project Ga0233380, IMG submission 191541) | Fecal eukaryotic communites from dung pellets of Tule Elk in California, USA - Elk Dung F36 | ecosystem: Host-associated > Mammals > Digestive system > Large intestine > Fecal... | reverse complement strand
TTTCAAAAAGACCGCAGTTGTCAGTGTCGACATAGAACCCCGAAGGATTCCGCCAGGACACCGCCGCCTGCGTTTCTCTTTCCAGATCAACGATTTCAAAGACCCAAACCACCGAAGCGGCCCAACCGTTTAACGCCCGGTCACGGCGGAGGCGGCGATTTAATCTACCGCCGAACCCCTGTCAAGCGATTGTTTCAAAGAAACAATCAAACCCTCCAGGGCGGCCCCGCCGAAGCGAGGGAGGCGCGTATCTAACGCCTCCAGTTCCCCCGTCAAGTCATTCTTTCGAAGAAGAACCGCTTTCCGTGGCCCGCCTCCCGGTGACGGGCGGCGGAGGCGGGCTTTTAGCGCCCCCTCCTTCTGGGTCAAGCGCTTCTTTCACATAACTGAAGAATACGGACGCCGCCCCGCGACGGACAACGCCGAACCCCTGAAATCAGGCGCGTTCGACGCACATGGCCACGCCCATGCCGCCGCCGATGCACAGGGTCGCCAGCCCCTTCTTCGCATCGCGGCGCTGCATCTCGAACAGCAGGGTGGTCAGGATGCGCGCGCCCGAGGCGCCGATCGGGTGACCGATGGCGATGGCGCCGCCGTTGACGTTCACCTTCTCCGGGTCGAGTCCCAGCTCCTTGACCACGCACAGGCTCTGGGCGGCGAAGGCTTCGTTGGATTCGATCAGGTCCAGATCGGCGACGGTCCAGCCCGCCTTCTCCAGCGCCTTTCGCGAGGCCGGGATCGGGCCCGTCCCCATCACCGCCGGATCGACGCCCGCCGTGGCCGACGACACGATCCGCGCCAGCGGGGTCAGCCCGCGCGCCTTGGCCTCGTCGGCGGTCATCAGCACCAGGGCCGCGGCGCCGTCGTTCAGGCCCGAGGCGTTGGCGGCGGTGACGCTGCCGTCCTTGGAGAAGGCCGGGCGCAGCTTCTCCATCGCCTCGATGGTCGCGCCATGGCGGATGTACTCGTCCTTGTCGATGACGGTCTCACCCTTCTTCGAGGCAATCACCACCGGGGTGATCTCGTCGTCAAAGCGGCCGGCGGTCTGGGCGGCTTCCGCCTTGTGCTGGCTGGCCAGGGCGAAGGCGTCCTGCGCCTCGCGGGCGATGTCGAACTTCGCCGCGATGTTCTCGGCGGTCTGCCCCATATGATAGCCGTTGAAGGCGTCCCACAGACCGTCCTTGATCATGGTGTCGACCAGGGTGACGTCGCCCATCTTCTGGCCGCCGCGCAGCTGCTGGGCGTGGACCGCCTGGCTCATGCTCTCCTGACCGCCGGCGACGACGATCTTCGCATCACCCGTGGCGATCTGCTGGGCGCCCACGGCCACGGCGCGCAGGCCCGAGCCGCAGATCTGGTTGAGGGTCCAGGCCGGGGTCTCCTTGGGGACGCCCGCGCCGATGGAGGCCTGACGCCCCGGGCCCTGCCCGTTCGCCGCCTGCAGGACGTGGCCCAGCACCACCTCGTCCACCTCTTCGGGCTTCACCCCGGCCCGCTCCAGCGCGGCCTTGATGGCCACCGAACCCAGCTGGGCGGCGGACAGGCTGGACAGGGCGCCGAGGAAGCTGCCGACCGGCGTGCGGGCGGCGGAGACGATGACGACATCGTTGGAGGACTGGGCAGTCATGTAATTCACTCCACGCGGAATAATCTTTGTGGCGCTTTTGCCGCATCGCAGCACGTTCGTCAGCCCCTTGCGGTCGATTCACCGGCTGGTCACCGGCTTGGGCTTACTTTCGCCGGAACGACGTACGACGTCCGGTCTTGGAAAGGGACCATGATGAAGCGTCTGAAAAGCCTGCTCAGCCACGTCTGCACCCCGGACGAGCTCGACATGATCGAGCACTATCTGTCCCCCGCCGAAAAGACGGCCGATCTGGTCGTGCATGTGGTCGGCCTGACCCTGGCCGTGGTCGGCGGCGGCCTGCTGGCGGTTCTGGCGGCGCTCTACGCCGGGGTCGGCGCGGCGGTGGCCATCGCCGTCTACGCCCTGTGTCTGGTCGCCATGCTGACCGCCTCGACCGTCTACAACCAGATCCGCCCCTGCGCCGCCCGACCGGTCCTTCGCCGACTGGATGAGGCCGCCATCTTCCTGATGATCGCGGGCAGCTACACCCCCTTCACCACCCAGCGGTTCGAGGGGGCCTGGGCCGTCGGCTTCACCCTGCTGGTCTGGGCCGTGGGTCTAGGCGGCGCCTTCGCCAAGGTGCTGCTGCCGCGCCTGTCCGACGTCCTCTGGAGCTGCGTCTATGTGGCCTTCGGCTGGCTGGCGGTCATCGCGCTCAAGCCCATGGTCGAGACCGTCCACCCGGCGGCCCTGACCCTGCTGGTCATCGGCGGCCTGATCTACACCGCCGGGGTCTTCGTCTTCATCAGCCCGAAGGTGAAGTTCCGCCGCGCCATCTGGCACGGCTTCGTGGTCACCGGCGCCACCGTCCACTGGGCCGCGGTGCTGGTCGGCGTGGTTCTCGCGCCCGCAACCGTCGGGGCTGGCTAGACTTTCGCACGCGCAGCGCGGACACTGTGGCGTTGCAACAGGAACGGGGACAGCGCGTGGCTGACAAGAAGTCCGGTGCGGGAGACAACGTCGTCATCAAGAAGTACGCCAACCGGCGGCTCTACAACACGGCGACTTCGGCCTACGTCACACTGGAAGACCTCGCGCGGATGGTCCGCGAGGGGACCGAGTTCGTGGTCTATGACGCCAAGACCAATGAGGACCTGACCCGTCAGATCCTGACCCAGATCATCTTCGAGGAAGAGAGCCGCGGCGAGGCCCTGCTGCCCGTCCAGTTCCTCCGTCAGCTGATCGGCTTCTACGGCGGCCAGATGCAGGGGGTCCTGCCCTCCTATCTGGAGATGTCGCTGGACAATTTCTCGCGCCAGCAGGAGCAGATCCGCAGCCAGTTCTCCAAGGCCTTCGGCGGCGCCACCGGCGCCGGGCTGATGGACGAGGCGGTCAAGCGCAACATGGCCATGTTCGCCGAGGCGATGAAGATGTGGCCCGGCTTCGGCGGCGTCGCCCGCCAGCCGACCTCGGCCGAGACGTCGTCGGCTCCCACCGCCGCCGACCCGCTGGACGAAATGCGTCGCCAGATGGACGAGATGCGGGCCCAGCTCGACAAGCTGTCCAAGGGATGAGCGACGTCGTCCGCTCCATCGGTCCGGTCGAACGCCGTGAGCGCCGCGCCGCCGACCGTCGCGAGGCGGAGCGCCGCGCGGCCTCGGCTTCGCGCGCCCTCGTCCCGGTCGGCCAGCCGGCGGAAGACGACGTCCCGGCCCCGGCAAGAGCTGCCGCCGTGCCGCCCTCGGACGGCTCGGCGGCCGTCTTCGCCGCCCAGATGATGGGGCAGACCGGTCAGAAGCGCGGCCTCAAGGGCGGCCAGCCGGTGCTCGACGCGGCCCGCAGCGCCTACCTCGAGACCAACTATTCGGGGACCCACGAGCGTCGTCCGAAGCCCGGGCGGGCGGAAGACACGGACATCTGAGCCACCGGCACGGTCCTTGCTGAAACCGGGTCCGATCGACCCGTTTCCGGACCCCGCCATGCCCAGCTTCCTCTCCCGCGCCTTCGACATCACCGTCGTCGCCCTGATCTTCGTGGGGTTTTCTTAAGCCGCCTACCGCTCGCCGCGCGGCGGCTCGCTGCTTGAGGCGATGCGCCTCATTCCTCCCCCTTGGGGGAAGGGGGACCGTCCGAAGCCCGCAGGGCGTAGGAGGGTGGAGGGGCGCGGGGGACAGGCGCCGTCCCGATCCGCGCTCAAGCAGCGAGCGACCGTGTCGCGAGCGTTGGCGCCCAAAAAAGAAGCCGCTACGCGGCTCCCCCGAAATCCAGATCCTTGCGGGCCGAGATGATGGTCACGATGAAGCCGGCCAGCACGTCCAGCATGACCATCGTCACGATCAGGAAGAAGGTCGAGGTGGCGAAGCCCTTGATCAGCAGAAACTCGACCAGCACCACGACGAACAGGATCATCGACAGGGCGTGATTGACGATCGCGACCTTCTGGCTCGACGTCGATTTCAGCAGCTCGAAGAACAGCAGGATCAGCGACAGCAGCAGGATCAGGTCGCCCACGCCGACATTCCAGCTGGTGCCCGAGGCCATCGGGATCGAGAACATCGGGTCGCGCAGGATGGCGTCGGCGCCGCCCGCGGCCAGATTGGCGTGGTCCCCGCCGGTGAACAGGCTGGACAGCACCACGATATTGTACAGGACCACCGGGATCAGCAGCAGGGGCAGTGCGACCAGCATGGGCGAGGCTCCATCCACGGCCGCTCACGGCCGCGCTTGTTAACGATAGATACCCCGGTTCGCTCCATACGGCTACGCCCGCTCTCTCCCGGGGCGAGCGGCGTCAGAACTCGCTGATCGCCCCCGGTCGCCGTGAGCGCGACTTCAGCCACATCACGCCCAGCAGGTCCGAGAAGGAGGCCATCAGCCGGCCCCAGTTGGTGTACTTCGACTGGCCCGTCTCGCGATGGCGGTGATCCACATCCAGATAGCGGTTCTCGAACCCTTCCCGGATCATCAGCGCGGGAAGATAGCGGTGGATGTGGTCGAAGTAGGGAAGCCGCAGGAAGATGTCCCGGCGGAAGGCCTTCAGCCCGCAGCCGGTGTCATCGGCGTCGTCGCCCAGCAGGTTCTTGCGGATGCGGTTGGCCCAGCGCGAGGCCCAGCGCTTGGCCTCCGAGTCCTGACGCTTCGCCCGGACGCCGCCCACCAGGGCCACGTTCGGCGGCGAGGACGCCAGCAGGTCGACCAGTCGCGGCGCGTCGGCGGGCGGGTTCTGGCCGTCGCCGTCCAGGGTCACCACGATGGCTCCGCGGGCGGCCAGCACCCCGGTGCGCACCGCGCGGCTCTGTCCCGCGTTGGAGCCATGGCTCAGCACCCGCAGCTGCGGCAACTCGGCCTGCAGGGCCCGCAGCTCGTCCAGCGTCCGGTCCTTCGAGGCGTCATTGACGAACACCATCTCGAACGAGCGCCCGGCGAAGGCGGCGGCGATCTCGCGGGCCAGCGGGCCTGCGGCGCCCTGCTCGTCATGGACGGGAACGACGACGGAGATGTCGGGAGCGGCTTCGGTCATGACCGCTCTCTAGCCGGTTTTGAAGCCGCGCGGGAGACGTGCTCCGCACACGCATGACGACGACGGAACCGGCGTGATAAGACGCATCCATGACGCTTTCGATCACGCGCCCCGACCTCGACCGATACATCGCCGGATGGCGGGGGCCGCTGATGGCGGCGCTGGTCGCCCTGTTCGCGGGCCTGCCCGTCCTGGCCCTGCTGCCGCCGCTGGATCGCGACGAGAGCCGCTACGCCCAGGCGACGTCGCAGATGCTGGAGAGCGGCGACTACGTCGACATCCGCTTCCAGGACGATCCGCGCTGGAAGAAGCCGGTCGGCATCTACTGGATGCAGGCGGTCGCGGTGGCCGCCACCTCCCAGGTCGAGAACCGGGATATCCAGCCCTACCGCATCCCCTCCATCCTCGGCGCCATGATGGCCGCCGCGGCCATCGCCTGGGTCGGTCAGGCCATGTTCGGCAACCGCGCGGGTTTCCTGGCGGGCGCGATCATGGGCGCCTCCTTCCTGCTGTCGACCGAGGCGGGCATCGCCAAGACCGACGCCATGCTGTGCGGAGCGGTCACCCTCGCCATGGCCGGACTGGCGCGCATCTATCTGGCCTCCAAGGCCGGAGAGGCGCCACAACGGCCGCACAAGCTGATGTTCTGGTTCGGCCTGGGCCTGTCGATCCTGATCAAGGGCCCTATCGGCCTGATCGTCATCGCCCCGGCCATGCTGCTGGTCTCCGCATGGGATCGCGATTTCCGCTGGCTGAAGCGTCTCGGCTGGGGCTGGGGCCTGCCGCTGGTGGCCCTGCTCGTGGGTCCATGGGCGATCGCCATCACCATCGCTACCGACGGCGGCTTCTGGCGCGAGGCCATCGCCGGCGATCTGGCGCCCAAGATCGCGGGCGGCCACGAAAGCCACGGCGCCCCCCCGGGCTACTATCTGATCGCCTCGCTGATCACCTTCTTCCCGGCCACCCTGCTGCTGCCCGCCGCCGTCTCGACCGGCTGGCATCGCCGCGCCGAGCCGACGATCCGGTTCCTCGTCTGCTGGCTGGTCCCGGCCTGGATCATCTTCGAGCTGACCCCGACCAAGCTGATCCACTACAACCTGCCGACCTTCGGGGCCCTGGCTCTGCTGGCGGCGGCGGCCCTGACCCGGCCCATCGGCAAGGTGTCGCGCTGGAGCGGCGCGGGCCTGACCATCTTCGTCGGACTGCTGCTGGCCATCGGCGTCGTCTACGGCCTGACCGAGTTCGGCAAGTCCACGGCCCAGACCTGGGCCACCCTGACCATCGTCTTCGCGGTCCTGGCCGGCCTGATCGGGGCCTTCCTGATGCTGCACCGCGCGGCGGTCACGGCGCTACTCGCCAGCATCGTGCTGGGCGTCGTGGCCCACGGAGCCCTGGCCGGGACCCTGCGCCAGCTGCGCCCGCTGTCGGTCTCTCCCCATCTGGACAAGGCCCTGAACGACGCCGACATCCATCCGCGTCAGGGTCGTCCCGGCCCGGTGGCCATCGCCGGCTATCATGAACCCAGTTTCGTCTTCCTGACCGGTCGCGACACCGAGCTGACCGACGCGGAGGGCGCCGCCAAGGCCCTGGCCGAGGGGCGTCCCGCCATCGTCGAGGCGCGCGAGGCCGAGGCCTTCCGCGCCGCCACCGCCCGCACCGGCGTGACCGGCCGGGTGGTGCGCGAGGTGCGCGGCCATAACTATTCGCAGGGCGACGACGTGGACCTGTTCATCTACGCCCCGCCCGGCGACGGCCCCACGGCTCCGGCTCCGACCCCGGCGCCGAGGCCCGCCCGATGAGCCGCAGGATCACCATCGTCGAGGTCGGTCCCCGCGACGGCCTGCAGAACGAGAAGGCCGTCCTCGAGCCCGCCGTCCGCGCCGATCTGGTGCGACGTCTGGAGACCGCCGGCGCCCGCCGCATCGAGGCCGTCAGCTTCGTCCATCCCAAATACGTGCCGCAGATGGCCGGGGCCGAAGAGGTCATGGCCGACCTGCCCCACGAAGAGGGCCGCAGCCGCATCGGCCTGGTCCTGAACGGCAAGGGTTATGACCGGGCGCTGGGCACAACCGTGGACGAGGTCAATGTGGCCATGTCTGTCACCGACGGCTTCGGCCTGAAGAACCAGGGCCTGACGGTGGACCAGCAGGTCGAGATGCTGGCCGGGATCATCGCCGGCCGCGCCAACGCCGGCTCCGCCTCGGGCGCCGCGCCGTCCCTGTCCGCCACCCTGTCCTGCGTCTGGGGCTGCCCCTTCGACGGCGAGGTCGGTGTGGATCAGGTCGCCGATCTGGTCGGCCGCATCGCGGTGCTGGGCGTCGAGGAGATCGCCCTAGCCGACACCATCGGCGTCGGCGATCCCTGGGCCGTCACCCGCAAGGTCGAGGCCGCCCGCAAGGCCGCGCCGGACGCCACCTTGCGCCTGCATTTCCACGACACCCGCAACACCGGCCTGGCCAACGCCTATGCCGGGATCGAGGCCGGCGTCAGCATTCTGGACGCCTCGGTCGGCGGCATCGGCGGCTGTCCCTTTGCTCCGGGAGCGACCGGCAACATCGCCACCGAGGACCTGGTCTACATGCTGGAGCGGGCCGGGTTCGAAACCGGCTACGATCTCGACCAGTTGATCGAGAGCGCCCGCTGGATCGGCGAGAAGATCGGCCGCCCCGCCCCCAGCGCCCTGAGCCGCGCGGGCGGCTGGCCCCGGACCTGACCCGGGGGCTGACGCCACAAGCTTCGCCTTGCCCTCGCCACTTTCGCCCCCTGAACTTCCACGGGTAGTGCAAGGGGGCTGACCATGTGGACGCGACGCGGGTTCGGACTGGCGGCAGGCGCGATCGGCGCGACGACGGCGCTGGGCGTCCGGGCGCAGGAGCCGCTGACGCCCTCTGATCGCTTCCTGCAGGAAGGGCGTTACCTGCCCCAGTATATGGACCTCAAAGCCCGCGCGGCGGCGGGCGATCCGGCGGCGGGCGGCATGCTTGAGCAGTACGCCTCCTTCCTCGGCGACGAAGCGACAGCGCTGGCCGACACCGAGAAGCCGCCCCATCCCAATCTGCAACGCCCCGATCTGGACGACGCCGAGAGCCGCGACGCCATGGAGGCCATCCTGGAGGGCGCGGCGCGCACCTCCATCGTCATCCTGAATGAGGCGCACAACATCTCGGGCCACCGCAGCTTCGCCGGTCAGGTCGCCCGCGCCCTGCGCCCGCTGGGCTACGACTGGTTCGCCGCCGAGACCTTCATGAACCGGCAACAGGACCCGGCCCCGTCCATCACCCTGTACCGGCAGGGCATGCCCTTCATCGCCGACTTCGGCTGGTACAGCCGCGACCCGGTCTATGCCGAGACGGTGCGGGAGGCCGCCCGGCTGGGCTACCGCTTCGCCGCCTATGAGCAGATGTTCGACCAGAACGCCCCCGAAGGTTCAGACTGGGAAGCCGAGATCGCCGCCCGCGAGGAGGCCCAGGCCGACAACCTGATCGCCAACATCCTGTCGGCCAATCCCGGCGCCAAGGTCTTTGTCTACGTCGGCTACGCCCACGCCATGGAGAAGCCGGGTGTCGGCGGCACATGGTTCGCGGCGCGGCTGAAGGCCAAGACCGGCATCGACCCGCTCACCATCGAACAGTCGTTCAACTGGCCCGCGCTGAACCCGGCCCACGACGCCCCGCATGTCGCCGCCGTGCTGGAGCGATTCGGTCCCACCGCGCCCATCGTGGTCTGGAAGGACGGCGCCACCATCGGCGCCCGCACCCACGCCGGGCAGATGGACCTGTCGGTCTTCCACCCGCGCCGCGCTCCGGTCTCGGGCCGCCCCGGCTGGCTGGCCGCCGACCCGTTGCGCAAGCCGGTCGAGGTGGCTGTTCCACCGTTCACCGGGCTGGCCCTGCTGCAGGCGATGCGGCTGGCCGAAAGCACGGCGGGTGTCCCGGCGGACCACTTCCTGCTGAGCGAAGGCCAGACCCGCGCCACCCTGCTGGTGCCGCCCGGCGGCTACGGCCTGCGGCTTGAGACGGAGGCGGGCATCCAGCCGATGTGGGGCACGATCACCGTCGCCTGAGACCGGCCCAACCCTAGCCGTTTGAAACCGGATCGGGGGTTCCTGCTTTCCGGTCTCATGACCATGGACATCGACACCCTCCTTGAAGGCGGTCCATCATACGGCGTCATCGACGCCAAGGACGGCTATCTGCTGTACGGCCGTCAGGGCCACGAAGCGGCGTTCCGCGCCCTCGCCGAACAGGTCGAGGCCTCGGCGGACGGCTATGAGGTCATCCCCCTGACCGACGAGGACGACCGCTGCGACCGGCTCTTCATCGCCCCGCTGGCCGAAGAGAAGAGCTTCGCCCCGCGTGACTGACGGCGGCAACCTGTCCGGGAGTTAACTGGCCACCACCCGTCCGCGCGCCCTAGCCTTCGCTGAACGCAGGCGGGGTGCGAACATGGGACGATACGGAAAGCTGGGCGTGGCGGCGGCTCTGGCGACCTGTCTGACGGCGGGCGCGGCCCAGGCGCAGGCGCTGCAGCGGGCCGAGGTGCTGGGCGCCTGGACCCTGCGCATGACCCCGGCCGAAAACGCCAACGTCACCATCAAGACCGACAGTGGACGCGTGGAGATGCCCATCGTCGTCACCGCGCGGGGCGCCTCGGGACTGGCCTGCAGCGTCGACGGCGAGGCGGCGGACTGTCGCCTGAACCGGGGCGCGCTGGTCATCACCGTGCGTCTGGACGACGCCCGCATGATTCACACCCTGAACAGCCGCCGCGGCGGCGGCTTCACCGGGGAGACGCGGATCAGCTACCGCCTCCTGCCCTTCGGCAGCATGCATCTGGGCGCGGCGGACCTGACGCGGCGCTAGGCCGGCGGTCAGCCTTCGTAGCGGAAATGTTTCCAACTGGCCTCGGACACCACCGGGGCCATCGACGGCTGGACCAGGCCGGCTGGAACCGGGATCAGTTCGAACGCGGGGCGCGACCAATCGAACGTCCGGGTATCGGCGGTCGTGAAGAACTCCAGCATCGCGGCCCGCCCATCTTCATCCGGCCACAGGCGGGCGCCGACCGGCGCATCGAGTCCTTCGACACTCAGACAGACCAGCCGTTCGAAGGTCGCCGGGGGCAGGCCGATCTTCGGCCCATCAAGGGTCACCACGCACCCTCGACCCGAGTTGTAACGCTCCCTGACCAGGGCGCCGCCAAGCTCCCATGTCGAGCCTTGCAGAAGCCGATCCAGCGTCACCCGCTCCAGAGGCGAATATCGCGGCTCCTGATCCTCCGGCTGGCGCTTGATCGTGCCCTGCCAGAGCTTCAGGCGACGCATGTACGCCCGCGCCTGAACCACGCCGAAGCCGCCGAACAGGATGACATAGCCAAGGATCGCCCAGGGGCCCGCGGCGTTGCCAAAGGCGAACAGGCTCCCGAACCAGATGGCCGGGATGCAGAAGGCGAACACCGCCAGAAGGATCTTCTGGCGGGTCTGTCGGGCATTCGGGCGGCGGTCGAACTTGTCCACCGCTGAAGCTTACAGGTTCAGCAGCGCCGGGTCGCCACCCTGGGCGGAGATGTTGTTGCTGATCGCCTTCTCCGACGCGTAGCGGATCAGGCTGTAGGGGCCGCCCGCCTTGGGACCGGTGCCCGACAGGCCTTCGCCGCCGAACGGCTGGACCCCGACCACCGCGCCGATGATCGAGCGGTTGATGTAGACATTGCCCGCCGGGACCAGACGGGTGACCTCCTCGGCGAAGGCCTCGATGCGGCTGTGCACGCCCAGGGTCAGGCCATAGCCGCGCTGCGCCAGCTTGGCCGCCGTCTCCTTCAGCTTCGACGGCTCGTAGCGGCAGACGTGCAGGATCGGGCCAAACACCTCGCGCTCCAGATAGTCGGCGGTCGGGATCTCGGCGATGGTCGGGGCGAAGACGTGGCCCTTGTCGGCGCCTTCCGGCAGGGCGGCGCGGGCGATGATCTTCGCATCGCCGCCCAGACGCACGAGGTGGGCGTCCAGCATGGCCTTGGCGTCGGCGTCGATGACCGGGCCGATGTCGGTCGAGGGATCGGTCGGGTCGCCCAAGACCTGGGCCGCCAGCGCGCCCTTCAGCCCCTCGATCAGGGCGTCCGCCGCCTCGTTCGGCACATACAGCAGACGCAGGGCCGAGCAGCGCTGACCCGACGAGCCGAAGGCCGACAGGATCACGTCGTCGATGACCTGTTCCTTCAGCGCCGTGGTGTCCACGAACATGCCGTTCAGGCCGCCGGTCTCGGCGATGAAGGGGATGATGGCGCCCGGACGGGCCGCCAGCGCCTTGTTGATCGCGGTGGCCGTGTCGGTGCCGCCGGTGAAGGCCACGCCGTCGATGCCCGGGTGGCTGACGAGCGCCGCGCCGACGGTCTCGCCGCGACCCGGGACCAGGGCCAGCAGGTTCGCGTCCAGACCGGCCTTGTAATACAGGCGCACGGCCTCGGCGGCGATCAGCGGGGTCTGTTCGGCGGGCTTGGCCAGGACGGCGTTGCCGGCGGCGAGCGCAGCCGCGATCTGGCCGGTGAAGATGGCCAGCGGGAAGTTCCACGGGCTGATGCAGGCGAAGACGCCGCGACCGTGCAGGACCAGGCTGTTGATCTCGCCCACCGGGCCCTTGAGCTCCTGCGGCCCGCCGAAGTCACGCTCGGCCAGCATGGCGTAGTAGCGGCAGAAGTCGGCGGCCTCGCGCACCTCGGCGACGCCGTCGTTCAGGGTCTTGCCGGCTTCGCGCGACAGCAGGGCGACCAGACGATCCATGTCGGCTTCCAGCGCGTCGGCCATGGCGCGCAGCACCGGGGCACGGCCCGCGCCGCCCTTGCGGTCCCAGGCGATCTGGGCGCGGGCGGCGGCGTCCACCGCCGCGTCGATGTCTTCCGCCGAGGCTTCCGAGACGTGACCCAGCACCTGCGTCGTGTCGAAGGGGTTGGTGACGTCCTGGGCGTTCGTTCCGGCCTTCAGCTTGCCCCCGATGATCGGGCCCGAGGTCAGCTTCTCGCTGTCCACCTTCTCAAGGGCGAGGGCGTGCCGCTCGCGGTCGGCGGCCTGAGAGTAGTCGCGGCCCAGCGAGTTCTGGCGGTCCATGTACATATCCTTCGGAACGGGGATCTTGGCGTGACGGTCGGGGTGGGCCTCGACGGTCGTGATGGGGTCGGCGGCGACGGCCGCGGCGGGGACGCGCTCGTCCAGCAGGGCGTGGACGAAGCTGGAGTTGGCGCCGTTCTCCAGCAGGCGGCGCACCAGATAGGGCAGCAGGTCCTCATGCCCGCCGACGGGGGCATAGGCGCGCACGGTGACGGGGCCGAAGGCCTCCTTGGCGGCGTCGTACAGGGCCTCGCCCATGCCGTGCAGCCGCTGGAACTCGATCTTCACGCCACGCTCCGAGGCCATCTTGTAGACGGCGGCCAGCGAGTGGGCGTTGTGGGTCGCGAACTGGCTGTAGATGTGCGGCGCGGCCTCGATCATCAGGCGGGCGCAGACCAGATAGTTCAGGTCGGTCGCGGCCTTGGTGGTGAAGACCGGATAGTCGGTGCGGCCGAACTGCTGGGCGCGCTTGATCTCGGTGTCCCAGTAGGCGCCCTTGACCAGACGGACCATCAGGCGACGGCCCGAGGTCTTGGCCAGTTCGGCCACGCGGCGGATCACCTCGGGGCAGCGCTTCTGATAGGCCTGAACGGCCAGGCCGAGGCCCTTCCACTCGCCCAGTTCGGCCTCATTGGCGAGGCGGTCCAGCAGCTTCAGCGACAGGGCGAGGCGGTCCGCCTCCTCCGCGTCCATGGTGAAGTTGATGTCGTATTTGGCGGCGATCAGCGCGAGGCGCTTCACGCGCGGATACAGCTCCGACCAGACGCGGTCCTCATGCACCGCCTCATAGCGGGGCGACAGGGCCGACAGCTTGACCGAGACGCCGTGGCCGACCTCCGGCCCCTGCCCCCCCTGAGGTCCTTGGGCGGTCTTGCCCACGGCCTCGATGGCGTCGGCGTAGATTTTTTCATAGCGCTCGGCGTCATGGGCGGTGCGGGCGCCCTCGCCCAGCATGTCGAACGAGCAGAGCCAGCCTTCCTTGTTCGACCGCTTCAGCGCCGCCTCGATGGTGCGGCCGACCACAAACTGCTCGCCCATGATGCGGACGGCGGCGGCGACGGCCTCGCGGATCACCGGCTCGCCCAGACGACCGACGATGCGCTTCAGGAAGCCGGGCAGGTCGGTCTTGGCCTCCTCGTCCACATCGACCAGCTTGCCGGTCAGCATCAGCCCCCAGGTCGAGGCGTTGACGAACAGGCTGTCAGACTGGCCCAGGTGGCTGGCCCAGTCGGCGGAGCCGATCTTCTCGGCGATCAGGCGGTCGCGGGTCTCTTCGTCCGGCGTGCGCAGCAGGGCCTCGGCAAGACACATCAGGGCCAGACCCTCGCGGGTGCCCAGCGAGAACTCCTGCAGGAAGCTTTCGACCACCCCCTGCTTCTTCACACTGCGACGGGCGCGCTCGACCAGATCCGTAGCCGAGGCCAGCACGGCGGCGCGCTCAGCGGTATCGAGCGGGGAGCGGTCCAGCAGGCCGCGGACGGTCGCGGTCTCATCGGCGAACTTGCCGTGGTCCAGCGTGTCCCAGCCGGCGACGCTCGAAGGGGTGAAGGCGACGGTGGTCATGGGCGCGGATATCCTGTGTGATCGGCCATATATGGCGGACAACTCCGAATGTGCATCGTATGATGAGCGGCGCAGCCGAAGATCGTTCGGCCTTACGGGCGGATGACCGATGGAAAATCTGGACGCGGTGGACCGTCGCCTGCTCAAGGCGCTGCAGGAAGACGGCCGCATCTCCAACGCGGAACTGGCCCGGCGGTGCAATCTGTCGCCCGCCGCCTGTTTCGAACGGGTCCGCCGCCTGCGCGAGAAGAAGGTGATCACCGGCTACGCCGCCCTGATTGACCCGGCCAAGGTGGGGAGAGGGCTGATGATCTTCGTCGAGGTGCTGCTGGACCGGACCACCGGCGACATGTTCGAGGCCTTCGCCGAGGCCGTCCGCCGCCAGCCCGAGGTGTTGGAGTGCCACATGGTCGCCGGCGGCTTCGACTATCTGATCAAGGCCCGCGTCGGCGACATGGACGCCTACCGCGCCTTCCTGGGCGACGTTCTGGTCCGCATGCCGGGCGTTCGCGAGACCCGAACCTATGCCGTTCTCGAAGAGGTGAAGGCGACGACGGCGTTGCCGCTCTAACGTCCGTCTCGCCAACGTCATCGCAAAGCGCTAGACCGTTCCGTCCGATCAACGGCGGAGCCTTCCGGCCCACATGCGCATCGTTCTGGCCACCGACGCCTGGGAGCCCCAGGTCAACGGCGTCGTCCGCACCCTGAGCCGTATCACCGCGGAATGCCGCGCGATGGGCCATGAGGTGGAGGTGATCGAGCCGAGCCAGTTCAAGACCATCCCCTGCCCCACCTATCCGGAGATCCGGCTGGCCCTGGGCGCCGAGGAAGAGATTCGCGAACGGCTGCGCGCCTTCGAGCCCGAGGCGGTGCACATCGCCACCGAAGGCCCCATCGGCATCGCCACGCGCCGCATCTGCGTGGAATGGAAGCTGCCGTTCACGACCAGCTACCACACCAAATTCCCCGAATATGTCTCGGCCCGGTTCCCGATCCCGGTGCAGGTCGGCTACGCCTATATGAAGTGGTTCCACAAGCCGTCGGGACGACTGATGGTCGCCACCCCGACCCTGCGCGACGAGCTGACCGCGCACGGTTTCCGCAACGTCTCGCCCTGGACGCGGGGCGTGGACACCGAACAATTCAACCCCGACCTGCCGCGCATCTATGACGAGCTGGGCGGCAAGGACTGGCCGCGCCCCTTCTTCCTGAATGTCGGCCGGGTGGCGGTCGAGAAGAACATCGAATCCTTCCTCGAACAGGACCTGCCCGGCACCAAGATCGTGGTCGGCGACGGCCCCGCCCGCGAGGAGCTGCAGGCCAAATACCCGGAGGCCAAGTTCCTCGGCGCCCGCTTCGGCGAGGAGCTGGCGCGGTGCTTCCGCGACGCCGACGTCTTCGTCTTCCCCAGCTGGACCGACACCTTCGGCCTGGTGATCCTGGAGGCCATGGCCACCGGCACCCCGGTCGCCGCCTATCCGGCCCACGGGCCCATCGACATCATCCCCGGCTCGAACGCCGGGGCGATCGACAAGGACCTGCGGACCGCCTGTCTGGAAGCGCTGAAGTGCGACCGGGCCACCGTGCGCGCCTATGCCGAGAAGTTCAGCTGGCGCGCCTCGGCCGAGCAGTTCATCGAGAACCTGCAGCCCTATCCCGAGCCGGATCGCGGCCGCTTCTGGCGACGACTGCGCCGGATCGCCCGCCTGCGTCGCCGCGCGGCGGCCTGAGACGCGACAAGGGAGCCGACGGCGCCGCCCCTACGTTTGGGGGGTAATCCTGGAACGACGCCGTCGTGGGCCGGGTGCTGAAAAAACCGACCGTGCTCAAGCTCTAGCGCGGACCGATTGCAAAAGCAGCCTTCACTTTAGTTATAAAAAACCAGCGTTTTCGGTCTGTTAGAACAACGAAAAGGCCCCGGATCGCTCCGGGGCCTTCGTTCTTTCAGGCATGTCGCCTTAGTGCGTCGGGGCCTGCATGACCGTCAGGGCCTGGGCGACAGCGCGCTGGGCGGCCAGCTGGTCGGCGGGCAGCGGCACCAGACCGCGGTCCTGCAGATAGCCGCCGCGACCGGCCGAGCTCTCCGACATGAACTCCATGACGAACTGCTCGAGGCCCGGGGTCACGCCCACGTGCTGCTTCTTGACGTAGATGTAGAGGCTGCGGGCCAGCGGATAGGAGCCGTCGGCGATGGTCTCGACCGAGGGCGCGACGCCATCGATGGTCTCGGCCTTCACCGTGTCCATGTTCTGCTCGAGGAAGGAGAAACCGAACACGCCCAGCGAGCCCGGGGTGCGGGTCAGGGTCTGGACGATGGCGTTGTCGTTCTCGCCAGAGTCGATCCACAACTGGTCCTCACGGACGGTGTGGGCCAGGCTCTCGAAGCGATCCTTGTCGGCCTCGGCCAAGGCGGCGAGAGCCGGGATCAGCTTGGCGCCCGGCGCCATGCCCAGCTCCAGGAAGGCGTCGCGGGTGCCCGAGGTGGGCGGCGGGCCATAGACCTGGATGCGCTGGTTCGGCAGGGCCGGGTTCACCTGGTTCCAGGTGGTGGAGGGATTCGCGACAAAGGCGCCGCCGGCGCCCGGAACTTCCTTGGCGAGGCCCAGGTACAGGTCCTGGAGGCGCAGGTTGAAGCTGCCGCCGGTGCGGGCGGTGGCGACCACGATGCCATCATAGCCGATCTTGATCTCGACGATGTCGGTCACGCCATTCTTCTGGCACAGCTCGAACTCGGACTTCTTCATCGGACGCGAAGCGTTGGCGATGTCCGGGGTCGAGGGGCCGATGCCCTGGCAGAAGGCCTGGATGCCGCCGCCGGTGCCCAGCGATTCGACGCGCGGGGCGGCGCCGCCCGAGGTGCGCTGGAAGTTCTCGGCCACGCGGGTGGCGAAAGGGAAAACGGTCGAGGAGCCGGCGGCCCAGATGCCCGCGCGCGGGGCCTGCGAACCAGGAGCGCCGCCGCCGTTGTCGCCACAGGCGCCGAGGGCGAGGAGAGCCACCGCCGAGGCGGCGGCGAGGAGGGTGCGGGTCATCGTCAGTCTCCGGACATTGGATCGGATCAGCCAGTCAGGGCCGCTTAGACCAGAGGAATGTGACGGTTGGGCGAAGGCCGCCCGCGCCCGAATGACCGCCGCCGAATAATGGCTCGGGTTGCAAGATGAGGCGGCGCGGAGCTGCCCCGCTGCAGGCGCCGGGCGGTAGCGCACCCAAATGCGCTCAAGCAGCGAGCGACCGCGTCGCGAGCGGTAGCGCCCCCTCTTAAATGTGAATGGCGTGGCCCAGGGCGCGCAGCGACGCTTCGTGGAAGGCTTCGCCGAGGGTCGGGTGGACGTGGATGACGCCCGCGACGTCTTCCAGCACCGCCCCCATCTCCAGCATCTGGGCGAAGCTGTTGGACAGCTCCGAGACGTGCTGGCCGACCGCCTGAACACCCAGCAGGCGGTGATCGGCCTTAGAGGCCAGAACGCGCAAGAAGCCGCCGTCATCGCCCGCCTCGATGGCCAGGGCGCGACCGATGGCCATGAGCGGGAAGACCGCCTGAATGACGTCGTCGCGGCCGGTCACGTCCTGCGGTCCGAGGCCCGCCGAGACGATCTCCGGCTCGGTGAAGCAGACTGCGGCGATGGTGACCGGGTCAAAGCGCTTGTCGTGGCCGGCGATGATCTCGGCGACCACCTCGCCCTGCGCTGAGCCCTTGTGGGCCAGCATGGGTTCGCCGGTCAGGTCGCCGACGGCCCAGACGTTCTTCATCGAGGTGGCGCAGCGGTCGTCGATCTTCACGAACGGCCCGGCCATGGCCACGCCCATGTTCTCCAGTCCGAAGCCTTGTGTGCGCGGCTTGCGGCCTACGGTGACGAGGACCTTGTCGGCGGCGATCTTCATGGCCTGGCCGTCGGCGCCGGTGACGTTCAGCGATCCGTTCTCGAACGATCCGGCCTTGGCGCCGAGGTGCAGTTCGACGCCGTGGTTCTTCAGCCAGTTGGCGACCGGATCGGTCAGGGCCTTGTCGTAGAGCGGCAGCAGGCGGTCGGCCATTTCGACGATGGCGACTTCCGCGCCGAGTTTGCGGAAGGCGATGCCCAGCTCCAGCCCGATATAGCCGCCGCCGACGACGACCAGCTTGTTCGGCACCTTGTCCAGCGACAGGGCCTCGGTCGAGGAGATGACGTCGCCGCCGAACGGCAGGAAGGGCAGTTCGACCGGCTCGGAACCGGTGGCCAGGATGACGTGCTCGGCGGTGATGGTGATGTCGCCGTCGTGGGTCTTGACCGTGCAGGTCTTGGCGTCGGCGAAGGTGGCCCACCCCTTGATGACCTTGACCTTGGCCTTCTTCAGCAGGGCCGCGACGCCATTGTTCAGCTTACGGACGATGCCGTCCTTCCACTCGACCGTCTTGGTCAGGTCGATGGCCGGCGCGGTCGCCGTGATGCCCAGGGTGCCGCCGTCAGCCGCCTTCGACACGGTCTCGAACTTGTTGGCCGCGTGGATGATGGCCTTGGACGGAATGCAGCCGACGTTCAGGCAGGTCCCGCCCAGGCCGTCGCCGCCGTCGACCAGCACGGTGTCCAGCCCCAGCTGGCCGCAACGGATCCCCGCGACATAGCCGCCGGTGCCCGCGCCGATGATCAGGACTTTGGTTTTCAGGGTCTGGGTCATGTCACGGTCCGTTTGCCGGCAGGCCGGCGTCGCGAAGAAGGGATCTGTTTTATCGAGCGAAGCTTCGCCGCCCTGCGGCGCGTTCCCGTGCGCGGGCCGCCGCAGCGCGGAGGAGAGGCCCGATCTCGGGATCGACATTGTCGGCCACCGGGACAACCGCGGTCGGCTGAAGCTCTACCCACATCACGTCTCGTTCGCGAGGATGCGGCATCCGGGCGATATCACGGACCTGATGCCGATTGTAGTAAACCAGCATCATCGTGCCGGGCTCCGGGTCGCCCCGGCAAGAGGACCACAACGTCAACGGCTTAAGACCGCCCCCGGCATAGCCCTCGAAATCGATCACCGTGTCGAGGAGCAGCTTGCGGCGGCCGTCCGGGAGCCGAGCTTCGACGACCCGCACCAGTTCGATGCGTTCAGCCTCGACGCGGCGGGCTTGCTGCGCGCGCAGCGCTTCTGCGTAGGGCGGGGACCGCCAAGGGATCGCGCAAGCGAGCACTGGCCCCGCAGCCGCAAGAGCTAGAACCCCTCCGAGCAAGGACACCGCTCTCATCGCCCTCACCCCATCCACAGCGTCGCGGGATGCTCCAGCAGGCCCTTGATGCGCTGGACGAAGACCGCCGCGTCATGGCCGTCGACGATGCGGTGATCGAAGGACGAGGACAGGTTCATCATCTTGCGGACGACCATTTGACCGTCCCGGACGACGACGCGTTCGGCGATCTTGTTGGGACCGACGATAGCGACTTCCGGATGATTGATGATCGGGGTGTGCGTAATGCCGCCCAGCGTGCCCAGCGAGGTGATGGTGATGGTGGAGCCGGACAGTTCGTCCCGCTTGGCCGAGCCGTCCTTGGCCGCGCCCGAGACGCGGGCGATCTCCAGCGCCGTATCGTACGGATCGCGCGCCTCGGCGTGGCGGACCACGGGCACCATCAGGCCGTTCGGCGTCTGGGCGGCGATGCCCAGATGTACGGCGGCGTGCTGCGTCAGCACCCCGGCCTCGTCGTCATAGGTGGCGTTGATCTGCGGCTGGTCGCGCAGGGCCACCACGATGGCGCGGGCGATGAAAGGCAGGACGTTCAGCTTGGGCTGGTCCTTGGTCTTCGTCGCGTTCAGGTGGGCGCGGAGCTCCTCCAGCGCCGTGACGTCGATCTCCTCGACATAGGTGATGTGCGGGATGCGACGGACGCTCTCGGCCATCTTCTCCGCGATCTTGCGACGCAGGCCGATGATGCGGACCTCGGTGGTTCCTTCAGCCCTGGCATAGGTCGAGGCCGACGATCCGGAGACGGACGATTTCGAACCGCCGGCGACATAGGCGTCCAGGTCGGCGTGCTCGATGCGACCGGCCGGACCGGAGCCGGGCACGAACTGCAGCTCGACGCCGAGGTCCCGCGCGCGGTTGCGCACGGCGGGCGAGGCCAGCGGGCGTTCACCGCGGGTGGAGAGCTTCCGTGAGCCCTCCCCCTCGATGGGGGAGGGTTGGGTGGGGGTGGAGGCAGGCTGTTGACGGGCAGGCGCGGAAGGCGACGACGAAGCCTTTTGCGCCACAGACGGTGACGGCGAACGCGCACCCCCATCCCCGGCCCTTCCCCCATCGAGGGGGAAGGGAGAAGATACATTCCCCTTGCCCTCGACCTTGAACGACACCAGCGGGCCGCCGACGGCGGAGGCCTGACCCGGCTCGCCATGCAGGGCGACGACCGTGCCGGACACCGGCGAGGTGATCTCCACCGTGGCCTTGTCGGTCATGATGTCGGCGAGGATCTGGTCCTCGGACACCGTGTCGCCGACCTTGACGTGCCAGCCGACCAGCTCGGCCTCGGCCGTGCCTTCGCCCACGTCAGGGAGCTTGAAGACGTAGTTGGCGCCGGAGGCGGGCTGGGCCTCGACCGGAGCGGCGGCCTTGGGAGCCTCGACCGGGGCCGGAGCAGCCTCGGCCTTCGGCGCGGGGGCCGGAGCCGGCGCGTCGGACGCATTCCCCGCGCCCTCGACCTCGAACTCGACCAGCGGGCCGCGCACCGGGACCATCTGGCCCGGCTCGCCATGGATGGCGATGACCTTGCCCGAGACCGGGGCGGTGATTTCGACGGTGGCCTTGTCGGTCATGACGTCGGCGACGATCTGGTCCTCGGCGACCACGTCGCCGACCTTCACGTGCCAGCCGACCAGTTCGGCCTCGGCGGTGCCTTCACCCACGTCGGGCAGTTTGAAGACGAAACGACCCATCTCAGCGTCCCCCGCTCATGGTGGCTTTCAGGGCGTCGGCCACACGTTGCGGGCCGGGGAAATATTCCCACTCGAAGGCGTGCGGATAGGGCGTGTCCCAGCCGCAGACGCGGGCGATGGGCGCTTCCAGATGATAGAAGCAGCGCTCCTGCACCAGGGCCGACAGCTCGGCGCCGTAGCCCGAGGTCTTGGGCGCTTCGTGCACGATGACGCAGCGGCCGGTCTTCTTCACGCTGGCCTCGATGGCCTCGATGTCCAGCGGCACGAGGGTGCGCAGGTCGATGACCTCGGCGTCCACGCCCGCATGCTCGGCGCCCGCCAGCGACACCCAGACCATGGTGCCCCAGGCCAGGATGGTGACGTCGGCGCCTTCCTTCATGATGCGCGCCTTGCCGATCGGCTCGACGTATTTGCCGGTCGGGACCTGGGCCAGGTCCTGAGCCTTCCACGGCGAGACCGGCTTCTCGTGCCAGCCGTCGAACGGACCGTTGTAGAGGCGCTTGGGCTCGAAGAAGATGGTGGGGTCGTCGTCCTCGATACAGGCCGTCAGCAGGCCCTTGGCGTCGTAGGGGTTGGACGGCACCACAACCTTCAGGCCGGCGATGTGGGTGAACAGGCTTTCCGGCGACTGGCTGTGCGTCTGGCCGCCGAAGATGCCGCCGCCGTAGGGGCTGCGGACCGTGATCGGCGAGGTGAACTGGCCGCCCGAGCGGTAGCGCAGCTTGGCCGCTTCCGAGACGATTTGGTCGTAGGCCGGATAGATGTAGTCGGCGAACTGGATCTCGACGACCGGACGCAGGCCATAGGCGCCCATGCCGATGGCGGCGGCGACGATGCCGCATTCGCTGATCGGGGCGTCGAAGCTGCGGGTCAGACCGTGCTTCTGCTGAAGCTGGTCGGTGACGCGGAAGACGCCGCCGAAATACCCTGCGTCCTCGCCGAACGACAGGACGTTGCCGTCCTCCGCCATCTTGACGTCCAGGGCCGAGTTCAGGGCCTGGATCATGTTCATCGGCACGACGTCGCCCTTGGGGGCGGTCGAGGCCGGGGCGTTGGAGGCAGTGACCATGTCGGGCTCGACGCCGTCGGTGCGGTCGGCTTCGGTGAAGGTGGTTTGCTCGGTCATGCTCAGACTCCGACCTCGCGACGTTGCTCGACGAGGCGCCAGTCTTCGGTGGCGAAGACCTCTTCGAACATCGTCTTCACGCTGGGGCGCGACTGGCCGAGGGTTCCGATGGCCTCGGATTCCTTGCCGGCGGCGCGGACCTGTTCGACCGCTTCGGCTTCGGCGGCGGTCTGTTGCTCATCCGACCATTCGCCGAGCGCGATCAGGTGCTGCTTCAGGCGGTCCACCGGATCGCCCAGCGGCCATTTCTCATGCTCGTCGCCCGGGCGGTAGCGGCTGGGATCGTCCGAAGTCGAGTGCGGCGCGCCGCGGTAGGTGAACAGCTCGATGACCGTCGCGCCCTGATTGGTGCGCGCCCGCTCCTCGGCCCACTTCGTCGCGGCCCAGACCGCGAGGAAGTCATTGCCGTCCACGCGCAGGGCCGGAAGGCCATAGCCGATGGCCTTGGACGCGAAGGTGGTCTCCAGACCGCCCGCGATACCCATGAAGGACGAGATGGCCCACTGGTTGTTGACGACGTTCAGGATCACCGGCGCGCGATAGACGGCGGCGAAGGTCAGGGCGTTGTGGAAGTCGCCTTCCGCCGTGGCCCCGTCGCCGATCCAGCTGATGGCGATCTTGTCGTCACCCTTGTAGGCGCTGGCCATGGCCCAGCCGACGGCCTGCGGCACCTGGGTCCCGAGGTTCCCCGAGATGGTGAAGAAGCCGTACTCCTTGGACGAATACATGATCGGCAGCTGGCGGCCTTTGATCGGGTCGCTGGCGTTCGAATAGATCTGGTTCATCATCTCGACCAGCGGATAGCCGCGCGAGATCAGTAGGCCCTGCTGGCGATAAGTCGGGAAGCCCATGTCCTCGCGACGCAGGATCATCCCCTGTGCGACCGCGATGGCCTCCTCGCCGGTGCACTTCATATAGAAGCTGGTCTTCCCCTGACGGTGGGCGCGGTGCATCCGGTCGTCGAAGGCGCGCGTCAGGATCATGGCCTTCAGACCCCTGCGCAGGGTCTCGGCGTCCAGATTCGGGTTCCACGGCCCGACGGCCTTGCCGTCATCGTCCAGCACGCGGACCAGCTGGAAGGCGTGGTCGCGCATCTCGTACGGCGTGGACGCCACATCGGGACGATCCACCGCCCCCGCCGCGTCAAAGCGCAGGTGGCTGAAATCGGGGGCGTCGCCCGGACGGCCCGAAGGCTCGGGCACGCGCAGTGACAATTGGGGCGTATTGGGCTTCTTCATTCCGTCCTGCCGTCCGGTTGATCCGACCGCGTTTTCCTCAGGCAGCGATCTAGCACGACGTCGGCGCCAAGGCTCGCTCGATTTTGACCTTGCCTTGTGCTGATCGCGGGTATTTTATTGCGTCATAATAATAAGTGGAGAAACGCATTGGCCGAAGAGCTGGATCCCGTCGACGCCCGGATTCTTGACATCCTTCAACAGGACGCCGGACTGTCGGTTGCAGAGGTCGCCGACCGCGTCGGCCTGAGCGCCTCGCCGTGCTGGCGCCGGATCAAGAGGCTGGAGGATACGGGCTTCATCCGCAAGCGGGTGACCCTGCTGGACGCCGAGAAGCTGGGCCTGGACTTCGAAGTTTACGCCATCGTCAAGCTGAGCCTGCCCTCGAGCGAGAACCTGGACACCTTCGAGGCCGCCGTCGCCCACTGGCCCGAGGTGGTGCAGTGCGCCACCATCACCGGCCGCGAGGACTATGTGCTGCGGATCATCACCTCCGACATGCACGCCTTCGACAAATTCCTGCGTGAGAAGCTGCTGAGCCTGAACATCGTCTCGGACTGCGAGAGCCACATCGTCACGCGCGGCGTGAAGAATGTGACCACCCTGCCCCTTGGCATCGTGACCCCGCACGTCGGATAATGTCGGTCGGCCCGCCACAGGGCCGGGGGACACTGACATGATCGAACTGGTGATCGACGCGCGCCGCAAGGACCTGGGCGGGTTCGAGGTGGGCCGCGTGCTGCCCTTCCATTCGCGCCGGATGGTGGGCCCCTTCATCTTCCTGGACCAGATGGGACCCGCCGAGTTCGCGCCGGGCGCCGACGCCATCAATGTGCGGCCGCACCCGCACATCGGCCTGTCGACCCTGACCTATCTGTTCGAGGGCGAGATCATGCACCGGGACAACACCGGCGCGACCCAGGCCATCCGTCCGGGCGAGGTCAACTGGATGACCGCGGGCAGCGGCATCGTCCACTCCGAGCGCACCGATCCGCTGAAGAAGAGCCAAGGCGGGGCCATGCACGGGATGCAGGCCTGGGTCGCCCTGCCCACCGAGCTGGAAGAGACCGCTCCGGCCTTCCACCACATCGGCGAGGAAGGCCAGCCCGCCTATGAGAACGGCGGCCTGTTCGCCCGTCTGGTGGCTGGCGAGGCCTATGGCGCCAAGGCCGCGGCGCCGGTCTCCTCGCCCCTGTTCTATGTGCACTGGGAACTGGCCGAGGGGGTGCGCACCGCGCCGCCGTCCGGCAAGGGCCCAGGCGGCTATTCCGAGCGCGCCCTCTATGTCGTGAAGGGCGAGATCGAGGTCGGCGACCGCACCTTCCATGAAGGCCAGATGATCGTGCTGGAGCCGACGGCCGAGCCGACGGTCAAGGCGATCAAACCCTCGTCGGTCATGGTGCTGGGCGGCGAGCCGGTCGGGCCGCGCGTGATCTGGTGGAATTTCGTCGCCTCGTCGCAGGAGCGGATCGATCAGGCCAAGGCCGACTGGAAGGCCGGACGCATGGCCCTGCCCGCCGAGGATGATCTGGAGTTCATCCCGCTGCCCGACGTGCCCTCGACGCCGGAGCCGGCGCCGGTGAAGCCGGAACCGACGCACCCGGTTTAGGGGTTAGCGCGCCGCTACCCAGTCCACGATGGTCCTCAGGGCCTCGGGATCGATCGTCGTCTCGATGGTCTGGTACTCGGCCACCAGTCCGGTGGTGGCGGGCTGCATCAGGTGATTCAGGTTCGGCAGGACGACGATGTCGGCTGACGGCGCCGCGGCGCGCAGGGCGGCGGCGTTCTGCTGGGCCGGGACCTGGGTATCCTTGCCGCCATAGACGGCCAGCAGGGGTGCACTGAGCGCGCGCAGCGACGGTTGGGGGTCATGGGCCACGAACCAGCGGGTCCATGGGGCGGTGACCTGGGCCGCGGCGGCCTGACGCTGAGCTTCGGGCAGGCCCGCCTCCGCGAGGATGGGCTCGACCGCCGCCACGACGGCCTCCGCCGAGTCCGCATTGGCCGCCACCGCCTGCATGATGCGGGCCTGCAGGCCGACATTGCGCTCGATCATGGCCGGGGCGACGCCCGAGGCCTGCAGGGTCGCGCGCGACTGTTCGACCAGCAGGTCGCCGCCCGACACCGCCGGTCCGGCGATCATGACCACGAAGGCGATGTCCGGATGGACCTGCGCGACCAGGGGCGCGATGGTCCCGCCCTCGCTGTGGCCGATCAGGCCGATGCGGCTGATGTCCGGGCGGGCGTCGAGAAAGGCGACCGAGGCCCCGGCGTCCAGGGCGAAGTCGGCGCTGGTCGCGGAGGCCAGCGGCCCGGTCGAACCGCCGACGCCACGATCATCGACCCGCAGCACAGCCACGCCGCGGCGGGTGAGGGCATCGGCGAGGATCAGGAAGGGCTTGTGGCCGAAGACCGTCTCGTCCCGGTCCTGCTGGCCCGATCCGGAGATCAGCAGGACCGCCGGAAAAGGCCCCCGGCCCTCCGGCAGGGTCAGGGTTCCGGCCAACTGAACGCCCGCCATGGTCGTCGGGATGACCACCTCCTCACTGCGATAGGGGAAGGGCGCCTGCGGGGTCTGGGGCCGGTGGGCCGCAGGCTCCGGCGTGACGGGCGGCGGGGCCGAGGGCGCCAGCTCCAGCGAACGCGTCAGGACCAGCGGCAGGGTGGCCGCCCCCTGCGTCAGCGCCCCATTCAGGGTGCGACCGCCATCGGCCAGCGAACCTTCGAAGCCCCCACCGGCAGCAGGGACCGAGAAGCGCACCACCCCGCCCTGCAGGCTAAGGCCACTGACGGGCAGACCGGTGACGCCCTGATCCGGGCTGTCGAGGGTGGCGGCGCCGACGGCGTCGACGTTCAGCACGACCCGCAGGCTCTGGCCGCTAACCGTGATCCGGCCCTCCCAACGGCCCGCCAGCTCTCCGGCGGGGGCTTGGACCGCGACCGGGGAAACGGCGGCAGCGACGGTAAGCGAGAGAATGGTCATTAGCGGTCCTCCTTGAGGTTGAGCCTATGCGGCCCGTCACCCCGGGCCAAGACACCCAAGGAGGCAATCCGCAACCGCACAGGACTTGAATGCCCGGCGTCAGACCCGATCTGTCCGCCATGACCGCTTTCTCCGTGCTCGACCTGTCGCCCATCGTGGAGGGCGGCGACGCCCGCCGCGCCCTTCTGGAAACCGCCGAACTGGCGAAGACGGCCGAGCGGACCGGCTTCGGGCGCTTCTGGCTGGCCGAGCATCACAACATGCCCGGCATCGCCAGCGCGGCGACGGCGGTGGCCCTCGGCTTCGTGGCGAGCCAGACCGAGACCATCCGCGTCGGCTCGGGCGGGATCATGCTGCCCAACCACGCGCCGCTCGTGGTGGCCGAACAGTTCGGCACCCTGGCCGCCCTCTACCCGGATCGGATCGATTTGGGGCTGGGCCGCGCGCCCGGCACCGACGGCGAGACCGCCCGCGCCCTGCGCCGCTATTTCGAGGCCGCCGACCAGTTCCCGCGTGATGTGCTGGAGCTGCAGCGCTTCCTGGATGATCCGGTCGAGGGCCAACGCGTCACCGCGTGGCCGGGTGCGGGGTCGAAGGTTCCGGTCTGGCTGCTGGGCTCCAGCCTGTTCAGCGCCGAACTGGCCGCCCATCTGGGCCTGCCCTTCGCCTTCGCCAGCCATTTCGCGCCCGAACTGCTCCTGCAGGCGCTGGAGACCTATCGCGCCGGGTTCCGCCCGTCGAAGCAACTGGCGCAGCCGTACTCAATGGCCGCCATCAACGTCTTCGCCGCCGACAGCGACGCGGAGGCGCAGCGCCTGTCGACCTCGATGCAGCAGTCCTTCGCCGCGGTCGTGACCGGCAAGCCCGGCAAGCTGAAGCCGCCGGTGGACGACATCACCACGGTGCTGGACGCCCGTCAGATCGCGGCGGTCGAGAGCCGTCTGACCTATGCCGCCGTCGGTGGCGTGGACACGGTGCGGACCAAGCTGGCCGACTTCATCACCCTGACGAAGGTGGATGAGGTGATGGTCACCGGCATGATCCACGATCTGGAACCGCGCCTGCACAGCCTCGAAGTGACGGCGGAGGCCTTCTCCGGCCTCTAGAGGCTGCGCAAGAACTCCAGCAGCCACCCGTTCACGACCTCGGGTCGCTCCTGCTGGATCCAGTGCCCCGCCCCGGGCACGACGACCTGTGAGCGGAGGTCCGGGACCAGCTTGCCCAGCCCCGCCTCGTGCTGCCCCGAATAGTGCCGGACCGGATCCCGGTCGCCGACCATGAAGGCGCCCGGCACGCGCACCTTGGCGTCCTGCAGGAAGGCGGTCAGCGACCAGTTCAGGTCGATGCAGCGGTACCAGTCGAGCGGCGCGCGGAAGCCGCCCCCCTCGAAGGCCGCGACATATTCCGCGAAATGCTCGGGGCTCATCCAAGGCGGCAGGGGCGCGTCGTCGGGGACGGTGGAGATGAAATTCTCCCCCGGCTGGATGAAGCCGGTGGACTGCAACTCCGGCGGCGTGGCGCCGTCATAGGCCCAGAAGCCCTTGCGCAGGCCCGCGGCCACATCGACCTCAAACACCTTGTGCGCGTCCGGCGCCTGGAACTGGTTGATGTAGAGCTCGCCCAGCCCGGCGCGCTTCGAGATCGCCGCCATGGCCACGGTCGGCGGGCCCTTGGCCCGGCGCGGCTGCAGCGGCACTGACAGGCAGGCGACGGCGGTGAAGACGTCCGGCCGCGTCAGGGCGCAATGCCAGGCCACCGGCGCGCCCCAGTCATGGCCGACGACGGTGCAGGTCGAATGCCCCAGCGCCCGCACCAGATCGACCATGTCCCCGACCAGATGCAGGACCGAATAGGCCTCCCGCTGTTCCGGCTTGTCGGTCCCGCCATAGCCGCGCATGTCCGGCGCGACGGCGTGATAGCCCGCCTCCGCCAGCGCCCGCACCTGAGCGCGCCAGCTGATCCCCAGTTCGGGGAAGCCATGGATGAACAGCACCAGCGGCCCATCTCCGGCCTCGAGTATCTGCTGGCGAATGCCGTCGGTCTGGATGTGGCGGGTCTGCATGCTCACACCCGATCACTTGCCGGCGGATCGGGCAAGCGTCTCCTCCCCGTCGCGGTCCGCGATGGGGAGGTGACGCGTTAGAGCACCACGCCCGTCGTGCGCATGATCTCGGCGCGCAGTTCCGGCAGGCCCTCGCCCTTTTCGGACGAGGTCAGGGCGACCGCCGGGAAGGCGGCGGGGCGTTTGGAGATGGCCTTCAGCGTCGCGGCCTGGACCTTCTCGCCCTCGCCCTTCTTCAGCTTGTCGGCCTTGGTCAGGACGATCTGGTAGCTGACGGCGGCCAGATCGAGGGCGTCCAGCGCCTCGGTGTCCACCGACTTCAGACCGTGGCGGGCGTCGATCAGCAGATAGACCCGCTTCAGCGTCACCCGGCCGCGCAGGTAGTCGCGGCCCAGATCCTGGAACTTCTTGACCGTCGACTTGGACGCCTTGGCCCAACCGTAGCCGGGCAGGTCGACCAGACGCATCTTGCCGTCGAGGTCGAAGAAATTGACCTCGCGCGTCCGGCCCGGCTCGTTCGAGGCGCGGGCCAGCTTGTGCATGCCGACCAGGCCGTTGATCAGGCTGGACTTGCCGACATTGGACCGGCCCGCGAAGGCGATCTCGGGCAGGTCCGGATCGGGCAGCTGCTCGATCTTGGCGCAGCCCATGACGAAGGTGGCCTGACGCGCAAAGAGAATGCGCGCCTGCTCCAGTTCGTCGGGGGTGAACTCGTCGGTCATCAGGCCTTCTTGAACCGGGCGAGGAAGGTGTCGATCGGGTTCTCGGCCTTGAAGCGGTGCATGATGATGTACTGCTGGAAGATGGTCAGCACGTTCGACCAGCCCCAGTAGAGCAGCAGGCCGGCCGGGAAGTTGGCCATGATGAAGGTGAACACCACCGGCATGAACTGGAAGATCTTGCGCTGGACGGGGTCCGGCGCGGGCGGGCTCATGGCCATCTGCAGCCACATGGTGAAGCCGTAGACGATGGCCAGCACGCTGAGGCCCAGGCTGAAACCGCCGCCCGGATGGCTGACCAGCAGGTTGCCGATCAGCGGCGCCGTCGACGGATCCCACGGGATCAGGCCGAACAGGTTCCAGATGGTGGTGTGGTCCGGCGCCGACAGGTCATGCAGCCATCCGAAGAAGGGCGCGTGACGCATTTCGATGGTCACGAACAGCATCTTGTAGACGGCGTAGAAGACCGGGATCTGGAGCAGAAGGGGCAGACAGCCGGCCAGCGGGTTGATCTTCTCCCGCTGGTAAAGGGCCATGGTTTCCTGTTGCTGCTTGGCCGCGTCGTCCGGGAACTTCTTCTTGATCTCCTCCATCTTGGGCTGGAGGTTCCGCATCTTGGACATGCTCTCGTAGCTCTTGTTGGCCAGCGGGAACATGATCAGGCGGACGGTCAGGGTCAGCAGCAGGATGGCGATGCCGAAATTGCCGACCAGGCCGTAGAAGAACTCCACCGCCATGAAGATCGGGCGGGTCAGGAAGAACAGGAAGCCCCAGTCGATCGCATAGATGAAGCGCGGCAGGCCGAGGTCCTTCTCGTAGCCCGCGAGGATTTCATTGCGCTTGGCGCCGGCGAACAGGCGGGTGGTCTCGGTGATCTGGCCGTTCGGCGCGATGGTGTGCTCGGCGCCGCGCAGCAGGGCCGCGTGGGTGTCGAAGCGTTCCTGGTCATTGACGAAGAAGCCGGCGTCGACCTTCTCGTTCTGATCCGGGATCAGGGCGGCGAGCCAGTATTTGTCGGTGATGCCCAGCCAGCCGCCGGTCGACTGATGCTCCTGCGCGGGCTTCTTGGCCCAGGCTTTGTATTTCAGCTGCTCAGTCGAATATTTCTCGCCGTCGCCGAAGGTGCCGATGCCGCCTTCGTGCAGCACCTGCTGGCGACCCAGATCGTCCGGCACGCCCTGACGCTCGATGCGGCCATAGGGCTGCAGGGTGATCGGCGCCGGGGTGAAGTTGGCGACCGTGTCGCTGATCGTGAACATGTACTGGTCATCGATCGAGATGCGGCGGGTGAAGCGCAGGCCCTGGCCGTTGTCCCAGGTCAGGGTGACCGGCGTCGTCGGGGTCAGGGTCGAGCCCTGGGTCAGGCGCCAGGGGGTGTTCGGGCCGGGAACGCCGCCGGGGACGTTCTGACCGGTCCAGCCGAACTGGGCGAAGTAGGCGTGGCGCATGCCCTGCGGGCGGAACAGCTCCACCGCGGGCGAGTCCTTGGCGATGGTCTCGCGGTATTTGGTCAGGAACAGGTCGTCGATGCGCGAGCCGTTCAGGGCCAGCGAGCCCGTCAGGGTCGGCGTCTGGATGCGGACGCGGACGCCGGCGCCCAGCGCCTGGGTCCGGTTGGTGATGAAGCTGGCGACCGCGGGCGCGCTCGATCCGGCGGCGCCGGGCGCTCCGGGGGTCCCGGCCTCGGCGGCCTTCTGGGCGGCGGCGGCCTGCTGCGCTTCACGGCGCTGGGCCTGCTGCGTCGGGCCGACGATCATCACATAGGCGGCGAACAGGAGCGCCGCGACCACGAAGAAGATGATCGTGTTGCGGCTGTTATTCTGAGGGGGCATGGAATTCAGGAGTCCTGGCCGGCTGGCGCGGGCGTCGAGGGCGCGGGTTGAGGCGCCGACCGCGGGGTCGCCAGCCTTGTAAGCGCCGATTTCACATCGTCAAGCAAACGGTCCCAGTCACGGTCGACCGTGCCCATGCGGGCGATGAACACATAGTCGCTGCCGGCCACGCCGAACTGCGGCGCAAGCGCGCGGGCGGCCTCGCGCAGGCGGCGTTTGGCGCGGTTGCGAACCACGGCCCCGCCGACCTTGCGGGTGGCGGTGAAGCCGAGGCGGATCGAGGCGTCGCCGTCGGCGCGATCCAGTCGCTGGACGACCACCGCGCCGCGGGCCTCTGAAACGCCTTTCGCGGCCGCCAGAAACTGGGGCCGCGACGTCAGGCGACAAATTTTGAGGTTATCGCCCATGCGCTCGCGCAGAGCGCCGACGACTTAGGCCGTCAGGCGCTTGCGGCCCTTGGCGCGGCGGCGCTGAACGATCTTCTGACCGTTCTTGGTGGCCATCCGCGAACGGAAGCCGTGACGGCGCTTGCGCACGAGTCGCGACGGCTGATAGGTCCGCTTCACGGTCGGCTCCTGAGATAAATGAATACGGGTACGACGGAACGCGTCCGCCGCAGGAAGGGCGGGCGTATACGGGCACGATCCGCGTGAGTCAACGCCGTAGCGCGCCTTCCATCGCCCCTGTACGGAGAGAAAATGGCCCGTCTGAAGCGCTTCCTGCCCCTGATCGTGCTCGCGGCGGTCATCGCCCTGATCTTCGGCATGGGCTGGAACCGCTTTCTGTCGCTGGATACGATCCGCGATCACGGGGCTGAATTCCGGGCGTTCACCGCCGACAACTATGTGGTCAGCCTGCTGCTTCTGATGGCCGTCTTCGCCATCCTGACGGCCAGCGTTGTGCCCGGCGTCTTCTTCGTGACCATCACGGCGGGCTATCTGTTCGGGCCGTGGGTGGGCGGGGTCTCGACCTCCATCGCCGCCACCCTGGGCGCCCTGATCGTCTATGGCGTGGCCCGCACCGCGCTGGGCCGGGCCCTGCGCGAGAAGGCCGAGCGGGATCAGGGGCTCATGCAGAAGGTCTGCGCCGCCATCGACAAGGATACCTTCTGGTATGTGCTGGCCAGCCGTCTGGCCGTGGTCGTGCCCTTCCACATGATCAATATCGCGGCGGGCGTCATGGCGGTGCGACTGACGCCCTACACCATCGCCACGGTGATCGGCCTGCTGCCCGCCCACATCATCTACTGCTGGATCGGGGCGCGGCTGAACACCCTTCTGGCCGACAACCCCAATCCGGACTTCCAGGCCCTGTTCGGCCAGTTCTGGGCGCCCATGACCGGGGTCTTCATCCTGGCGGTCGTGTTGCCCTTCCTGATGAAGGGGCTGCAGGCGGCTCTGGGCCGAAAGGTCGCGACGTGAGAGAAGCAGCCCTTGGCCCAAGCCTTGCGTTAGGAGGCGCATGACGCGCACGCGCGCCCTTCTGAGTGCTGTCCGCAAGCGACTGCGGGTGCCCGCCGACTGGCGCGAGCGCGTGCGCTTCCACGCGCCCGATGCACTAGCCTGGCGGCTGCTGCTGCTGACCTTCGTCTTCGCCGCCTCGGTCGAGGTGCTGATCATCGCCCCCAGCGCGGCCAGCTTCCATGAGCGCTGGCTGCTGGACCGACTGCAGTCGGCCGAACTGGCGTCCGTGGGCGTCGAGGCCCTGCCCTATTCCGCCGTCGAGGACGACACCGCCGAACAGTTGCTGGCCATCGGCGGCGTGCAGGCGGTGGTGGTCGGAGATCAGGGCGTGCGCCGCCTGCTGCTGCAGGCCCCCAACCTGCCCCGGACGCCGGACCTGATCGACCTGCGCAAGCGGCGCCCGGTCGCCCGCCTGATGGACCCGTGGCAGACCCTGTTCGGCCACCCCGACCGCTCTATCCGGGTGCAGGCCCGCCCGCGCTATCGCTCCGGCGACTTCATCGAAATCCTGGCCCCGGCCCAGCCGCTGAAGGCCGAGCTGAAGACCTTCCTGCGCAACAGCCTGCTGACCTCCCTGTTCGTGTCGCTGGTGGCGGGGGGCCTGCTCTACGCCGGCCTGGCCTTCCTGGTGCTGCAGCCGCTGCGCCGGGTGACCCGCTCGATCGAGCATTTCGCCGAGGACCCGGAGAGCGAGGGCGCTCCGCCCAGCGACCGTCAGGACGAGATCGGCCGGGTCGAACGCGAACTGGCCCGCATGCAGGAAGAAGTGCGTCACTCCCTGCGCTCGCGCGCCCGTCTGGTGGCGCTGGGCGAGGCGGTGGCCAAGATCAATCACGACCTGCGCAACATGCTGACCTCGGCCCAGATGGCGTCCGAGCGTCTGGCCGATTCGCCGGACCCCGCCGTGGCCAAGGCCCTGCCCCGTCTGGAGCGCGCCCTGAGCCGCGCCGCCGCCCTGTCGCGCAATGTGCTGGAGTACGGCCGCAGCGAGGAGCCCGCCCCGCAGAAGGTGCGCGCGCCCCTGTCCGCCGTCCTGACCACCGCCGCCGAGGATGCGGGCCTGTCGCCGGACGGGGTGAAGCTGGTCAAGTCCCTGCCGCCCCGCTTCAACGTCCACGCCGATCAGGATCAGCTGTACCGCATTCTGGTGAACCTGCTGCGCAACGCCCGGCAGGCCATCGAGACCGACGCCACCCGCGCCGACAAGCACGGGGTGGTGCGGATCAGCGGCTCGACCGCCGACGGCGACTGCGTGATCCTGGTCAGCGACGACGGTCCGGGCATCCCGGCGCGGGTGGCGGACCGGCTGTTCGAAGCCTTCGTCAGCGGACGGGCGTCCGGCGGCACCGGGCTGGGCCTGACCATCTCGCGCGAGCTGGCGGTGAACAACGGCGGGACCCTGACCCTGATCGAGACGGGGCCGACAGGCACCACCTTCGAGCTTCGCCTTCCCAATTAGGCGATCAAGCTGAGCCAAATCGCGCGAACGGCGTTAAGCCTCGCGGAGCGCCGCGAAACGGCCCAGCTTGTTCGCGACGACTTGCTTCCGGAGGACGCCATGACCCGCACCCTGAAGACCCGCCTCGGCCTGACCTGCGCCGCCGCCCTGATGCTGGCCGTCGCGCCCGCCGGGGCCCAGACCGCTTCGCCACAGACGGCGCCGGTGGCCGCCCCGCAGGCCGCGGCCCCGAGGCCAGGCTCGGATGAATGGCTGCGCCAGCGCGGGGAGACCTATCACTCGGCCCCGGAGTCGGCTCAGGACCCTGCGGAAATCACCGCCACCGCCAAGCTGAACGAGGGCATCGCCGCCCGTAACGCCGCCGCCGAACAGGCCGAGGCCGCTGATCAGGCCCGCTTCGACGCCGAAAACCAGCGCTACCAGAACGACACCGCCCGCTCAAACACCGCCCGGGTCCAGTGGGAGTCCGACGTGGCCGCCGCCAATGCCGCCCAGGCCCAGTGGGAGCGGGAACGCGCCGCCTATGAGGCCGAGGTCGCCGCCTGCCGCGCCAGCCGCCGCACCTGCGTGGTCACGCCCCGCTAGGGCCGCCCGCATTGCGCCCCTCTCAGGGGCGTGACACCGTTCCCTGCAGAGACGGAACGAGGTTGGGCGTGGCGCGTGGACAGCTGACACGACGAGGGCTGGGGCTGGCCGCGGGCGCGGCCCTGACGCTGGGCCCCGCGCCGTCGCTGGCCCGGGACAGACGACTGGCCGTCGCTGAAACCCGCCATGGATCCGTGCGCACCGACACCGACGGGATGGTGTTGTCGGCCAAGGGCGTGCCCTATGGCCGGGCGCGTCGGTTCGAGCGGCCGGAGCCGCCCGTCCCCTGGACCGGGCGACCGGATTTCACCCTCTACGGCCCGGCCTCGCCCCAGCGCGGCAATGAACCGAACCAGGCGGAAGACTGCCTGAGGCTGAACCTCTGGACGCCCGCGCTGGATCAGGGGCGCCGCCCGGTGATCGTCTACATCCACGGCGGCGCCTATTCGACCGGATCGGGCTCCAGCCTCCTGACCAACGGCGCGCGGCTGGCGGCGCGGGGCGATGTGGTGGTGGTCACGGTGAACCACCGGCTGGGGCCGCTGGGCTACGCGCCCCTGGCCCGGATCGCGCCGGGGTTCGAGGACAGCGGCAATCTGGGCCAGTTGGACCTGGTTCTGGCGCTGGAGTGGGTGCGGGACACTATCGCGCTCTTCGGCGGCGATCCGGGCTGCGTGACCCTGGTGGGCCAATCGGGCGGCGGGGCCAAGATCGCCACCCTGATGGCCATGCCCGCCGCCGCCGGCCTGTTCCACCGCGCCGTGACCATGAGCGGCCAGCAGGTCACCGCCTCCGGCCCGCTGAACGCCACACGGCGCGGGCAGGTCTGGCTGGAGGCGCTGGGCCTGACGCCGGACCGGATCGACGAGGTGCGCACCCTGCCGGTCCAGCGGCTGATCGAGGCGGCGGGGGCGACCGATCCCATCCTCGGCGGTGCCCTCTATTTCGGCCCGGTGCTGGATGGACGCAGTCTGCCGCGCCATCCCTTCTGGCCCGACGCCCCGGCGCAGTCGGCGTCCATCCCGATGATGATCGGCAACTGCCGCGAGGAGACCCTGGCCTTCCTCGGCGACGATCCGGCCCATGTCGGCCTGACGTGGGAGACCCTTCCGGCCAAACTGACCCCGTCGCAGATGCGCATCGACATCGCCCCGGAAGAGGTGGTCGCTTGGTATCGCGCCCAGCATCCGGAGATGACGCCCGATCAGGTGCTGATCCGCGCGACCACGGCGGCGCGGTCGTGGCGAGCGGCGGTGATCGAGGCCGAGATGCGGGCGGCGCAGGGTTCCCCCGCCTTCGTCTATCAGCTGGACTTCCCCAGCCGCCGGACCAACGGGCGGACGGGGGCGTATCACACCTCGGACATCCCCCTGATGCTGGACAATGCCATGGCCGAGGGCTCGGGCGCCTCCGGGCCGGACGGACAGGCCATGGCCGACCGCATGGCAGACGCCCTGATCGCCTTCGCCCGCACCGGCGATCCGAACCACCCCGGCCTGCCGCGCTGGACGCCTTACTCACTGGCCCGCCGCGAGACGATGGTGCTGGACCGGAACAGCCGTATGGCCGACGATCCACGCGGGGACGAGCGCCGGTTCTTCGGGCGCATCCCCTACATCCAGCCGGGGACCTAGGAGAGCGGCGCCTCCGCCCGCAGCCGATCACTCTCGATCCCGGCCTCCAGCACCGCCATGACGGCCAGCGCCTGCTCCGGCGGCACAGGGTTGCCGCCCCGGCCGGTCAGGGCGGCGGCGACGGCGGCGTAGTAGGCGGCATAGTCGCCCGGCGGGCAGGCGACCTCGGTCCGCGCGCCCGTGGCCCCGTCGACCACGATGGCCGGACGCGGATCGACGCCCCAGCCCTCCGAGCCGACGCCCTGCCGGGCCTTCAGCTGATCCTCCTGCACATCCAGCCCGCCCTTCAGCCAGCTCGCCTTCGCCCCGTGCACGGCGAAACGGACATCCGGCGCCGGGGTGGTCATGTCGGCATGCAGGATCACCCGCTTGTCGGCGTAGCGCAGGACGGCATGCGCCCAGTCCGTCGCCTGCCCGCCGTCCCTCAGCACCGCCAGTTCGCAGGTGATGCCCAGAGGTTGGCCGAACAGCACCAGCGCCTGGTCGATCAGGTGCGGGCCGAGGTCGTTCCAGATGCCGCCGCCCGGCCCGTCGCGCTCCCGCCAGCGGTCGCGGACCTCGGGGCGGAATCGGTCGAAATGGCTCTCATAGGTGCGGATATCGCCCAAGGCGCCGGACGCGATCTGCTGCTGCAGGCTTAGGAAGTCGGCGTCCCAACGGCGATTGTGGAAGATGGACAGGAACAGCCCCTTCTCGCGCGCCAGATCGGCCACGCCGCGCGCCTCCTCCAGCGACGGGGCGAAAGGCTTGTCGATGACCACCGCCTTGCCCGCCTCCAGCGCCGCGCGGGCCTGGGGCGCATGCAGGTCATTGGGGGTGGCCAGGACGACCAGATCGATCTCCGGGTCGGCCAGCACAGCCTCCAGATCAGCGACGGGGCGCGCTTCGGGCCAGGCGGCGCGGACGAGGTCGGGCTTGCCCGTGACGATGCTGTGCAGCCTCAGGTCCGGGCAGGCGGCGATCAGGGGCGCATGGAAGGTCTGTCCGGCATAGCCGAAGCCGACGAGGGCGACGTTGGGAAGGGATGACGCGGTCATGCCCCGTTCTAACGCAGCGGGCGCAGGAGCGGGGTCACGTTCGGCGACCGGAGCTTAAGCCCCCGCCTCTTCGTTGCGCTTCTTCATCAGGGCGTCGAACGAGCCCCAGACGCCATCGGCGCCGTGCCACGAGCCCTTGGTCGCGGCCTTGGAGTATTCGGTGGCGCGGGCTTCGAAGAAGTTGGCGTGCTCGACCCCCGACAGCAGGGCCTGCAGCCACGGCAGCGGGTTGTCCTTCACGCCGCCGTACAGCTCCGGCAGTTGCAGCTGGCGCAGGCGCCAGTCAGCGATGAAGCGGATGTAGGCCTTGATGTCGTCGGCGGTCATGCCGTTCACCGGGCCCATCTCGAAGGCCAGGTCGATGAACTTGTCTTCCATGTTCACCACGGTGCGGCAGCACTCGACGATGTCGTCGGCGACCGCCTTGGTGACCGCGCCGGTCTCCTTGTTGAAGGCGTGGTACAGCTTGATGATGCCCTCGCAGTGCAGGCTCTCGTCCCGCACCGACCACGAGACGATCTGGCCCATGCCCTTCATCTTGTTCTGGCGCGGGAAGTTCATCAGCATCGCGAACGAGGCGAACAGCTGCAGCCCCTCGGCGAAGCCGCCGAACATGGCCAGGGTCCGACAGATGTCGGCATCCGTGTCCACGCCGAACTGGCCCATGTAGTCGTGCTTGTCGCGCAGGGCCTCATATTCCATGAAGGCGCCGAACTCGGCCTCGGGCATGCCGATGGTCTCGAGCAGCAGGGCGTAGGCCGCGATGTGGATGGTCTCCATGTTGGCGAAGCTCGCCAGCATCATCTTGACCTCGGTCGGTTTGAACACCCGACCGTAGCGCTCCATGTAGTTGTCCTGGACCTCGATGTCCGCCTGGGTGAAGAAGCGGAAGATCTGGGTCAGAAGGTTGCGCTCGGCGTCACTTAGGTTGACGGCCCAGTCCTTCATGTCCTCGCCCAGCGGCACCTCTTCGGGCATCCAGTGGACCTGCTGCTGCTTCTTCCACATGTCGAACGCCCACGGATAGCGGAACGGCTTGTAGGCGGCCGAGGGGGTCAGCAGACCCGGCGTGATCAGACCAGTGGGCGAGACGTGCGCGTTCATCGGGAGCTCTGGAACGAATCCGTGGGGGAGAAGTGATTTTCACAATGCGGGCGAGCGGCCCCGGCGCCAAGCCGAAACAAGGCTATTTTGCGATCAATTTTTTCATGACCGCTAGATGTAGTAGCTGAGCCATACTCTCTTGGGGACGAACCGGGGGATGATCCCAAGCGGGACTTATGCCGCCCGGCCAAGGACTTGGATGCGGAACCGCGCCGCCGGGCGCAGGTTTGGCCCGGAAGGAGCATCTCCATGACCTACACCGTCTACGGCGCCGCCGGCTCGGGCTCGGTCCCGGTCGAGGCGGTCCTGACCCTGATCGGGGCGCCCTACGAAGTCATCGAGGCGGTGACCTGGGAGGGCGACGCCGAGCGCGACAAGGTGGCCCCGGTCAATCCGATGCGGCAGGTCCCGGCTCTGATCACGCCCGCCAATTCTGAAGGAATTCGCGAGACGATCACCGAAAGCGCCGCCATCCTGATCTGGCTGGCCGAGCAGCACCCGGAGGCCGCCCTGGCGCCCGAGCCGGGCGATCCACGCCGGGCCCAGTTCCTGCGCTGGATGAGCTTCATCCCAGCCTCCATCTATTCGATGTTCTGGGTGCGGGACGTGCCCTCCCGGCTGGGCGGTGACGATCCGGCGGCGCATCAGGTGATCCAGAAGCGCACCGCCGAGCGCATCGCCGAATGCTGGGGCGTGATGGATCGCCAGATCGCGCCGGGCCGCTGGCTGCTGGGCGACGAGATGACGGTGCTGGACCTCTATGTCGCGGTGGCCAGCCGCTGGACGCCCGGCCGCGCCCGCTTCGCCGAGGTCGCCCCGCGCATGGCCGAGGTGGTGGCGCGGGTGGACCGCCTGCCGGAACTTCAGGCCTTCTGGGCCGAGCGCTTTCCGTTCGAAGGCTAGGCCGCGCGGCTGACCCGGGCTTCGGGCAGGTCGCCGGCGAGGGCGCGGTTGACCGCGTCGAACAGGCCCGCCTGGCTGATCGGCTTGGCCATGTGGGCGTTCATCCCGGCGGCGAGGCAGCGCACCACATCCTCCGGCATGGCGTCGGCGGTCATGGCGACCACCGCCATCCGCCCGGCGTCGCCCGGCAGGTCGCGGATGCGGCGGGTGGCCTCCAGCCCGTCCATGCGCGGCATCCGCACATCCATCAGCACCAGATCGAAGGTCTCGGCGCGGGCGGCGGCGACCGCCTCGACCCCATCGCAAACCTCGACCACATGGCAGCCGAAGGCCTGCAGCATGATGCGGGCGACCTCGCGGTTCACCGGGTGATCATCGACCACCAGAATGCGCGGCGGCAGATCCGGGGCGGGCTCGACAAGCACGGGCGCGGGCTCGACGGTTTGAACCGGCTCGGGCTCGGCGTCGGCCAGCCGGACCAGCGGCAGGTAGAGGCTGAAGGTCGAGCCGACGCCCAGCTCGCTCTCGACATCGACGATGCCGCCCAGACGGGCCACGTGGCGGGCGACCAGCGCCAGGCCCAGCCCCGCGCCCGAGTGACGGCGGCGGATCGAGGCGTCGCCCTGGGCGAAGGCCTCGAACATGTCGGCCATGGCCTCGGTCGGAATGCCGCTGCCGGTGTCCGACACGCGAATGACGACGCCGTCGGCGCCGCGCTCGAGGCGGACCACCACCTCGCCGGTCTCGGTGAATTTCACGGCGTTGGCGACCAGCGGGTGGATGGCCTGGCGCAGGGCGCGGCGGTCGCAGGCGAAGCGGGCGCCGGTCGGCAGGCCGTCCTCGACCGCCAGCCTTAGCCCGCGCGCATCGGCGGCGGCGCGGCTGGGCGTCAGGGCCTCGCAGGCCACGGCGGCCAGATTCAGCGGCTCCAGCGACACCGCGTCGTCGCCATGGGCGAAGTCCAGAATGTCCTCGACCAGCATCAGCAGGCCATCACTGGACTCGCGTATCTGACGCACCTGCCAGCGGGCATCCGGCGCCAGATCATAGCGGGCGGCGAGCAGGTCGGCGAAGCCCGCCACGCCGTTCAGAGGCGTGCGCATCTCATGGCTCATGACCGCCAGGAAGCGCGAGCGGGCGGCGGCGGCGTCCTCGGCCCGGCGGCGGGCCTCCTGCGCCGCGATCGTGCGGGCGCGCAGCCGGGCCTCCAGCCGACGCCGCTCACTCATCACCGTCGACAGCGGCAGGACGGTGATCACCATCGACAGCATGAACAGGTTGTAGATGCCCAGCCGGCGCAGCAGGGGCGACACCCCCTCCAGTCCCGGCACGTCGGCCAGATGGGCCAGATGCACCGGACCGTGCCCCGTCAGGGTGGCCGCCCCACTGATGGCCGCGACGATGATCAGGCCGCTGGCCGCCATCTTGGGCGACAGACGCAGGCCGATCAGCAGCATAGGGGGCAGGGTGACGAACAGCAGCGGGTATTCGTTCTGCCAGAATACCGCCGCCGTCACGACCGTCATCAGCGCCATCAGGGCCACGGCCTCGGGCGCCGAGGCGCGGGTCATGCCCTTGAAGCGGTGGACGCGGGCGAACAGCAGAAGCACCGGCGTGACCAGCAGCAGGCCCATCGTCTCCATGACGAAGAAGGACTGCAGATTGAACAGCCAGACCGGCAGCGGCGGCTGGCGCAGCACCCAGACCAGGCTGAAGCCGATCACGGCGATGACGGCCACCGCATTGGCCGAGATGATCATGAAGCGGATCAGACGACGCGGGCGGCGCATGTCCAGCGCGGCGCCGCAGTATCGACGGGCGATCACGGCGGCCAGCATGGCCTCACCCAGATTGAGCACCGCGTTGATCCAGAGGAAGACGCCCGGATCGCCGCGGAAGGTGTTCGAGAAAAGGTTGATCGCGAAACAGGCGGTGATCACCGTCATCGCGGGGCGGCGATGCAACTGCAGCAGGGCCGCGACCATAATGCCGTTGGACAGCCAGACCGCGACGCTGCCGAAGGTGTCGACGCTCCAGTGGCCGATGAGCTGCGACAGGGCGAAGAGCAGCACATACAGCCAGGGCGGCGGGCCGGCGACGCGCCCCGCTTCGTGTCTGAATAGACGCCAACGTCCCTTCAAGCGGCGGCCCTCCCGGCTCCAACCCGATGGAATATCCTTATGGGTCAATCCGTAAACAAACTTGGCAGCAGTCGAATGAGGGATTTCCCGTAACGCAGATGTCCGATTCCGGACGGAACTTGACCGCGAGCCGAGCCGTTTTTCGCCCCGCGTCGCCGGAGAAAAGCGCCCATGTCAGACACCGTCGCCGAGCCGTCCTTCCATCCGCCGGAAGAGGCTTTGGCCTTCTATGAGGAATCCCTCCGCCTGCTGAAGGAGAGCGGCATTCCCTTCCTGCTGTCCGGCACCTACGCCGTCACCGCCTATACGGGCATCAGCCGCCCGACCAAGGATCTGGACGTCTTCTGCAAGCCCGGCGACTACCCCCGCATCCTCGCCTTCTTCCAGGCGCGCGGCTACCGCACCGACGTCGAGGACGAGCGCTGGATCGCCAAGGTCTGGAAGGACGAGAAGCATTTTTTCGACGTGATCTTCGCCATGTCGAACGGCACCATCGCCGTGAACGACAGCTGGTTCGGCGACGACAGGATAATTGTCTACGGCCATGAGGTCGGCATCACCCCGCCCACAGCCCTGATCCTGTCCAAGGTCTTCATCCAGGACCGCTATCGCTACGACGGGGCCGACGTGAACCACGTCATCCTCAAGCAGTCGGACGCCATCGACTGGAAGAGCCTGCTCGACCAGATGGACCTCTACTGGGAGGTGCTGTTCGCCCACCTGCTGAACTTCCGTTTCGCCTATCCGACCGAGCGGGACCGGGTCCCCGGCTGGCTGGTGGTCGAACTGAACGAGCGGCTGCGCGCCCAGGTCGATCTGCCCGCGCCGCGCGTGAAGGTCTGCCGTGGCCGCCTGTTCAGCCCGCGCGACTACATCGCCGACATCACCGAATGGGGCTTCGGCGACATCGTCGGCAAGGGACTGGAGGAGCGCCATGACCCCATACATTAAGGTGCGCTATCGCTCGGCTCGCGGAGCCTCGCTGCTTGAGCGCGGGAGAACGCGCGGAGATGTCCTCCCCATGCCATGGGGAGGGGGGCCGCGAAGCGGTGGAGGGGCGGCATGAACGACCCGCAAACGCCCCAGCCCGGTCTGGACGCCGGACCGAAGAAGAAGCTGCGGGTGGCCGCCGTCGGCGACCTGCACGTCGGCGAGAACCACGAGCGGCCGCACCGCGAACTGTTCGAGAGGGTGGCCGATGACGCCGACGTCCTCTGCCTGTGCGGCGACCTGGTGAATTTCGGCAAGACCCGCGAGGTCGAGATCCTGCTGGAGGACATCCGCGCCTGCAAAATCCCCATGGTCGGGGTGCTGGGCAATCACGAGCATGAGTGCGGCCAGCCCGAACATGTGACGAAGATGCTGTGCGACGCCGGCGTCCAGATGCTGACCGGTCAGGCCTATGAGATCGAAGGCGTCGGCTTCGCGGGCGGCAAGGGCTTCGTCGGCGGCTTCGGTCGCTACATGCTCAGCCCCTTCGGTGAGGCGACCATCAAGACCTTCGTGCAGGAGGCGGTCGAGGACGCCAACCAGATCGAGAACTCGATCCGCATGCTGCGCACCGAACGCTCGGTCGTGCTGCTGCACTATTCCCCGGTGGTCGACACCGTCATGGGCGAGCCGCCCGAGATCCACGCCTTCCTCGGCTCCTCACGGCTGGGCGAGACGATCGACCGCTATGACAACGTCAGCCTCGTGGTCCACGGCCACGCCCATCGCGGCGCCCCCGAGGGCAAGACCCACAAGGGCGTCCCCGTCTACAACGTCGCCCTGCCTGTGCTGAGGACCCTGGGCGACCAGCCGTACCGGGTGTTTGAAGTGTAAAGTGTCCTCCCCGTCGCGGTCCGCGATGGGGAGGTGGCGCGCTTCGGATACGAAGCGTGACGGAGGGGGCGGCTCAGGCCTGTGAAAGCCATCCGCCAATCCCGTCACATCTGCGCCGCCCCCTCCGTCTCATCGGCTGATAGCCGCCGAGCCACCTCCCCATTCGCAACGCGAACGGTGAGGAAACCTACCCCGCCCCTTCATCCTGCAACCGCGCATGGGCCGCGCTCTGGCGGCGTTCGACCGCATAGGCGACCAGCCACAGGGCCATGGCCCAGGCGGCGCCCGCGCACCAGCCGGCGATGACGTCCGAGGCCCAGTGGGCGCCGAGGTAGACCCGGGTCAAGCCGATCAGCAGGGCGATCAGGATGGCGCAGCCCAGCACGAAGGCCTTCAGCCGCTTCTTGGGGAAGGCCCGGGTCAGCATGACCCCCAGCGTCAGATAGAAGACCGTCGACAGCAGGGCGTGGCCCGAGGGGAAGCTGGCGTTGATCGTCTCCACCGCCTGATAGGCCAGCGGCGGACGCTCGCGCTCGAACAGGGCCTTCAGTCCCTCGCTCAGACAGACACCGCCGATCAGGCCGACCACCAGCAGCAGCGCCGACAGCCGCTTGCGCTGGATGACCAGGAAGCTGAAGGCGATCACCGCGAACAGGGTCAGGACCGAGATCCCGCCCAGCGAGGTCAGGTCCGCCGCCGCCTCATGCAACCACCACGGCCCGCGCGGCTCGCCCGCCACGGGCTGCAGCCAGTGCAGGACCTGCAGATCGAACCTCTGGCCGTCGGCCTCGGTCATGTCATCGGCGACCTCGACGAAGGTCATGACCCCCAGGGCGATGATCATCAAGGCGCTCAAGGCGGCGATTTCGGTGCGGGCGATGCGCAGCGCGCGGCGCCAGAATACGACTTGCTGTTCCCCGGTCATGGCCAAGCTAACGGTCCCGTTTGTGGGACGTTCCACTCACGCGTTCGTGATCGAATATGGCGTAACCTTGTCATGCCCGCGTCGCGGCCTGTCCACAGGCTAATCCCCCGCCAAGACGACGATTCGCCCAGAAAGTGATCGTCAAGCCCGTTGACGGGTCATCAACCATCTGGCTCCCATATATTGGTTCGAGGCGCACCTCACCCACTAGGTCTTGTGGTTGCGGCGCGGGGATAGCTCGTAGATTTTTTGTTCAGGGCGGCGATCAAATGGCTGGCGGCGAAGCGTTGAAGACTGTGGAATTCCAGACGGTTGCAGGCGCCGAGGGCGAAGCTCGCCCCCACCTGTCGCTCGTTCCTTCGATCCAGATCGACCGTTCGCGGGATGATCTGCTCACGGACTTCGGCAAGAAGACCCTGGAGGACCGCTATCTGCTGGCCGGCGAGAGCTACCAGGACATGTTCGCCCGCGTGGCGACCGCCTTCTCGGACGACGCCGAGCACGCCCAGCGCGTCTACGACTACATGTCCAAGCTCTGGTTCATGCCGGCGACCCCGGTACTGTCAAACGGCGGCGCGGATCGCGGCCTGCCGATTTCCTGCTTCCTGAACGCGGTCGGCGACTCGCTGGACGGCATCCAGAACGTCTGGAACGAGAACGTGGCCCTCGCCTCGAACGGCGGCGGCATCGGCACCTACTGGGGCGGCGTCCGCTCCATCGGCGAGAAGGTCAAGGGCGCGGGCCAGACCTCGGGCATCATCCCCTTCATCCGCGTGATGGACTCGCTGACGCTGGCCATCTCGCAGGGCTCGCTGCGTCGCGGCTCGGCCGCCGTCTACCTCGACATTCACCACCCGGAGATCGAGGAGTTCCTCGAAATCCGTAAGCCGTCGGGCGACTTCAACCGCAAGTCCCTGAACCTGCACCACGGCATCTCGATCACCGACGAGTTCATGGAGGCGGTGCGCGACGGCAAGACCTTCGACCTGCTGTCGCCCAAGAACAAGGAAGTGATGAAGACGGTCGACGCGCGCGCCCTGTGGCAGAAGATCCTCGAGATCCGCCTGCAGACCGGCGAGCCCTACCTGATCTTCTCCGACACGGTGAACCGGCAGATGCCGCAGCACCAGAAGGACCTGGGCCTGTCGGTCAAGCAGTCCAACCTGTGCGCCGAGATCATGCTGCACACCGGCCGCGACCATCTGGGCGTCGACCGCACCGCGGTCTGCTGCCTGTCGTCGGTCAACGCCGAGACCTTCCTGGAATGGCGCGAAGAACCCAAGTTCATCGAGGACGTGATGCGCTTCCTCGACAACGTGCTGGAAGACTTCATCCGCCGCGCCCCGCCCGCCATGGCCGCCGCCGTCTACTCGGCCAAGCGTGAGCGCTCGGTGGGTCTGGGCCTGATGGGCTTCCACTCCTTCCTGCAGTCGCAGGGCGTGGCCTTCGAAAGCGCCATGGCCAAATCGTGGAACATGCGCCTGTTCAAGCACCTGCGTCGCGAGGCCGACAAGGCCAGCCGCCTGCTGGCCGAAGAGAAGGGTCCGTGCGAGGACGCCGCCGAGCGTGGCGTCATGGAGCGCTTCAGCCACAAGATGGCCATCGCCCCGACCGCCTCGATCTCGATCATCTGCGGCGGCACCTCGGCGGGCATCGAGCCGATCCCGGCCAACATCTACACCCACAAGACCCTGTCGGGCTCGTTCGCGGTCAAGAACCCCTACCTGCAGAAGCTGCTGGGCGAGAAGGGCATCGACACCGAGGCCGTGTGGAACTCGATCCTCGAGCACGAAGGCTCGGTCCAGCACCTCGACCAGCTGAACGAGGACGAGAAGGGCGTGTTCAAGACCGCCTTCGAGCTGGACCAGCGCTGGATCGTCGAACTGTCAGCCGACCGCGCCCCGGAAATCTGCCAGGCCCAGTCGATCAACCTCTTCATCCCCGGCGACGTGGATAAGTGGGACCTGCACATGCTGCACTGGCGCGCGTGGGAGACCGGCGTGAAGTCGCTCTACTACCTGCGCTCCAAGTCGGTGCAGCGCGCCTCGTTCGCGGGCTCGGAAGACAAGGCCGAGGCCGAGGTCGATCCGAACCAGCCGGATCTCTTCTCGGCGGCCCGCACAGACTATGACGAGTGCCTGGCCTGCCAATAAGGCCTCGGACTGACATTCGAGGGGGCGGAGGCTTCGGCGTGCGCCCCCTTTTTGTTGCGCGCCGGGCCGGACTCCCCTCCCCCAGCTTGGCCATACGGAACCCGCGCCGCCTTCAGACCGTAATCCGGGCGAACACTTGTTGTGAAAATGTCAGTTGGCGGGCCGGCCCTGATCGTGCAGGGTCGAGTCTGTTAACGGACTGAGGGGACCGTTGATGCGTATTACGGTAATCGCCGGACTTTTCGTCTTCGCAGGCAGCGCGGCTTCCGCCGTCGCCGGCGAAGCCGTGGCCGGTCAGGTCGCCATCGCCGATCCCTGGGCCGTGACACGGGAGCGCCCCACCAATGTCTCCGACCTTCTGACCGAAATAGACCGCGACGCCCGCTTCGCCGAAAGCAATGCGCGCGGCTTCGACGAGGTGACCACCCGCGACGGCTTCGTGCCCGCCCGTGACGCCGCGTGGGCCGCGTCCAACCGCGACGTCTGGTTCGAGGGCGGCGCCTATAACGACCGCCTGCGGGTCCGCACCGAGGGTCGCCTGCGCCGCGCCGACGGCGCGCCCCTGCCGCCCAACCCGCTCGACGCCGCCGCCCTGGAGGCCGAGCACTACGACGTCACCTATGTGCGCGGCTGGACCGAGACCCTCGGTCAGACCGGCTCGGGGCTGGACGTCACCCTGACCCCGCACATCGGGGTGGGCGTCGGCAGCCGCGGCGGCTCGACCGAGGCCGGCGCCACCCTGCGCATCGGGCGCGATCTGAATCGCGTGGTCCCCGAGGGCTCGGACGCCTTCGGAGAGCGCCCGCGCTGGTACGTCTACGCCGCTGGTTCGGGCCGGGCCGTCGGCTACAATTTCGCCCGGACCCGCGACGGCGACTACGCCCGCTCGGGCGTCAGCCACGACAGCGGCAACTTCATGGGCGACGCCTCCATCGGCGTGGCCATGCGCCGGGGCGCGATGCAGAGCTCCGTCGGGCTGGTCTATCGCGAGATCGGCGTCGAGGGCTTCAACGCCGGTCCGGGCGTCGACAGCGACGTCTCCGAAGGCCTGATCGCCTTCCAGCTGAGCATCAAGCCCGAGTGAGGGCTTAGGGCGTAGGGATCAGGGTTAGGGAAGCGTCTCCGCCCCGCCGACCTACGCCCTAATTCCTATTCCGTCCTCGCCACGCCCTCGCGCCGGTCGTCCGCCGCGCCGTCCCAGCCCCATTGGCCATCGGCGCGCTGGCGCCAGATGCCGCCGTGCAGGCCCGAGTTCTCGCTGGCGTTCGGACGCAGGGCGATGCCGTTGGCGATCAGCCCGTCCCGCAGAGCGGGCGTGAACCGGTCCGTATCGGCTCCGAACCCGTCCCCGCGCGCCACCAGATTCGGCAGGGCGAAGGCCTCGGCCACCGGCAGGTTCCAGTCCAGCACCCCGATCAGGGCCTTGGTGTTGTAGGCGAGGATCGACGGCCCGCCCGGCGAGCCGAAGGCCCCGACCAGCCGCCCCTCGCGGTCCAGCACGATGATCGGCGCCATGGACGAGCGCGGCCGCTTGCCCGCCGCCACCGCATTGGCCGCCGGCGCGCCGTCCGTGCGGGTCGGCGAGAAGGAGAAGTCCGTCAGCTGGTTGTTCAGGAAGAAGCCGCCGACCATCCGGCCCGAGCCGAAGATGCTCTCGACCGTGGTGGTCATGCTGACCGCGTTCCCGACCGCGTCGACGATGACCATGTGCGAGGTCCCGGCGGGCTCGTGCGTCGCGTCGGGGCCGGTCAGGGCGCCGCCGGGCGGGTTGCCCGGCTGGGCCGCGCCGGTCAGGCCGGGGGCCAGGGCCGCGCGCTGGGCCACATAGGTCGGGTCCAGCAGACCCTGCACCGGCACGCCGACGAAGGCGGGGTCGCCCACATAGCGGTCGCGGTCGGCGTACATCAGCCGCTGCAGCTGGGCGAAGGCGGTCCAGGCGGCGAGGCTGTCGGCGCCGTCGTCGATGTCCGGCGTCCGCTCGGCCATGGCCAGCAGTTGCAGCACCGCCACGCCCGACGACGGCGGCGGCGGCACACAGACCACATAGATGCGGTAGGGGCGGCACAGGGCTCCGCGCTCGATCGGCTGATAGGCGGCGATGTCGGCGGCGGTCAGGGCGCCCGGACGCGGCTCCTGCGCCACCGTCGCCGCGATCTCCTGCGCGATCCGGCCGCGATAGAAGACCTCCGGCCCCCGCGCCGCCAGATCGGCGACGGTGCGGGCGTAGTCCGGGTTCCGCAGGGTGTCGCCCGCGACATAGCGGTTGCCGTCCGGCTTGGTGAAATAGGCGTCGGCCCAGCGGGTGCGCGCCGCGCCCCGGTTCAGGGCGATCATCCCGGCCAGACGCGGGCTGACGGTGAAGCCGTCGCGGGCCAGCCGTTCGGCGTCGCTGAACAGGGCGCTCCAGGGCAGGCGTCCATGGTCCTTCTGGGCCAGGGCGAGCATGGCCACCGCCCCCGGCGCCCCGGTGGAGCGCCCGCTCAGCACCGCCGACATGAAGTCCAGCGGCTGGCCGTTCTCATAAAAGAGCTCGGGCGTCGCGGCGGCGGGGGCGGTCTCGCGCCCGTCATAGCTGGTCACCTCGCCGCTGGCGGCGTCATAGACCATCATGAAGGCCCCGCCGCCCAGACCGGACGACTGCGGCTCCACCAGCCCCAGCACGGCCTGCACGGCCACGGCGGCGTCGACCGCCGAGCCGCCCTCGCGCAGCACCCGCATCCCCGCCTCGACCGCCAGCGGATTGGCCGCCGCGACGAAGGGCCCGCGGGCCGGTGGGGCCACAGGCGCCGCGACCGGCGCCTGTATCGGCGAGATCGGGACGCCGCTCGCACAGCCGCTCAGGGCCACGGCGACGGCGACGGTCGCGACGGCGAAGGGACGGAACAGGCGCGATAGCGTGGGGGGCATGGCGAACTCGACGAATGCGGGACGATCCCTCTGCAGGCTCAGGCCGCCCATGGAAACCCCGCTGGCGTTTCTCCACGGACGTGACAAAGCTTGGACATATCCATCTGGAGACCCTGCCCCGTGCGCGCAATCCTTCTGTCCACAGTCGCCCTTCTGCTTTCGACCCCGGTCGCCGCCGCCCAGACCCCGGCTCCAGCCCCCGCGCCTGCGCCAGCGCCTGCCCCCGCCGTCCAGGCGCCGGTCGCGGCTCCCCAGGACGTCGCCTCGATCGACGCCATCGTGGCCGCCCTCTACGATGTCATCTCGGGCGAGGCCGGGGCGCCGCGCGACTGGGACCGCTTCCACAGCCTGTTCGCCCCCAACGCCATCATGGGCGGCACGGGCCGCACGGCGGCGGGCGAGCTGCGCATGCGCATCGTCTCCCCGGCGGACTACGTCACCCGCAACGCGCCCCACTTCGCGCAGGAGCCCTTCTACGAGCGCGAGATCGGACGGCGGGTCCAGCGCTTCGGCCCGGTGATCCAGATCCTCTCGGCCTATGAGATCCGCAACGCCCGCGACGCGGCCGAGCCGGTGATGCGCGGCGTCAACGCCATCAGCCTGTTCGACGACGGAAATCGCCTGTGGATCTCCTCCATCACATGGGCCGGCGAGACCCCCGAGACCCCGATCCCGGCGGACCTTTTGGCCGCCCCCTGAATTCCGGAATTAAAACCCACAAAGAGGTCTTGCCCCCCCGGCGTCGGTGGGGTAGAGACCCGCCCTCGCCGTTAGCGGCCGTGCGCACCCGTAGCTCAGCTGGATAGAGCACCAGACTACGAATCTGGGGGTCAGGAGTTCGAATCTCTTCGGGTGCGCCATTCGCTTTCCTTCCTGGGTGGAAGTAAAGCCTTGTTCCCCAAAGGCAGAACCACAGCGCCCCGCATCGCCGGGTCGTTTTCGCGTGTCCGCATCCCGCCCGAGCGAAAGATGCGAAAAGCCGCGCCCGCCTCACTTGCAAACCCGGACTGATCGCGGCAGGTTCGGTTACGCAAGTGACGGAGGAATGGATGACGGTCGTACCGCTGCACCACAGGACTTCTGGCAATCCGGCGCTTCGGTCGGTGATCAGCATTCGCGAGCTGTCGGCGCGGACCGGGGCGACGCTTCGGGCGCTGCGGCACTATGAGGACATCGGCCTGCTGACCGCCGGACGGCGGCCGTCGGGGGCGCGGTGCTATGACGCCGACCAGCGGCGGACGGCGGCGCTGATCGCCCGCCTGCGGCGGCTGGGCATGCCCACGCCCGATATCCACGCCGCCCTGTCGGACCGGCGTCCGGGCGAGAGCGTCGAGGCGGTGTCACGCTTCCTCTCCGCCGAGATGGCCGCCGCCATCGACCGCATCCAGGACCTGCGCAACGCCCTGATGGAGCTGGAGAGCGAGGGGTTGGACGGCCTCGGCGCGGGCGAGTCCCCGCCCTCGGTCGGTTCTCTGGATCGCTCGGCCCGACTGCGCCATGTCCGCTGAAGGCAAGCTTTCCGGTCGTCACGTCCTGATCACCGGCGCCTCGTCGGGAATCGGCGAGCATCTGGCCCGGGTGGCCGCGCGCGAAGGGGCGCAGGTCACCGTCGCCGCCCGCCGCACCGATCGTCTGGCCGCCGTCGTCGAGGCCATCAGGGCCGACGGCGGCGAGGCCCTCGCCGTGGCCATGGACGTCGCCGACGAGGCCAGCGTCATCGCCGGGATCGCCGCCGCCGAACAGGCGCTGGGGCCGCTTCACACCGCCTACGCCAACGCCGGCATCGGCCTGTCGGGCCTCGCGCTCGACGCCCCGGTGGCCGAGTTCGACCAGATGTTCACCGTCAATGTGCGCGGCGCTTTCCTGACAGCGCGCGAGGCGGCGCGCGCCTTCAAGGCCAATGGAACGGCGGAGGCCGGGCGCGGCCGCATCGTCCTGATCGCCTCCATCGGCGCCCAGCTGCAGCTGCCGGGCCTGACCGGCTACTGCGCCTCCAAGGCGGCGGTCGTGTCGCTGGGCAAGGGTCTGGCGCGCGAATGGGCGCGCGAAGGGATCAACGTCAACGCCGTCTGCCCCGGCTATCTGGAGACGGAGATGAACTCCGACTGGTTCTCCAGCCCCGGCGGCGAGAAGCAGATCAAGGGCTTCCCCCGTCGACGCCTGATGCCGGGCGACGGACTGGACCCGACCCTGATCCTGCTGGGCTCGGACGAGGCCGCGCCGATCACCGGCGGGGTCTTCGTCATCGACGACGGCCAATCGCTGTGACGGCTGACGCAGGCGTGCGCGCCGGGTTCGAACTGGACGCGGCGGCGCTGGAGGCGTGGATGCGGGCGCGGATGGAGGTCCCGCCCGGCCCGCTGGCGATCACCCAGTTCTCGGGCGGACAGTCCAACCCGACCTATGGCGTCGCCGTCGGCGACCTGAACCTCGTCCTGCGCCGCAAGCCGCCGGGCGCCCTGCTCAAGGGCGCCCACGACGTGCTGCGCGAGGCGCGGGTCATGGGGGCCTTGGGCGAGGCCGAATTCCCCGTCCCGCGCATCCATGGCGTCTGCGAGGACCCGGAGGTGATCGGCACGGCCTTCTATCTGATGGCCCATGTCGAGGGTCGCATTGTCTGGGACCCGGCGACCGACATCGCCGATCCGGGCGAGCGCGCGGCCACCTTCGACGCCATGAACGCGACCCTGGCGAAGCTGCACAGCCTCGACATCGACGCCCTGGGCCTGTCCGACTACGGCCGTCGCGGCGGCTTCGTCCAGCGGCAGACCGCCCTGTGGACCCGCCAGTATCGCGAGGTCGCCGACGCCGGGCGCGACGACAACATGGACCGTCTGGCCGACTGGCTGGCGGAGAAGGAATTGCCCGACGAGACCTCGGTCATCCACGGCGATTTCCGCATCGACAATCTGATCCTGCGGCCCGGCCGGCCCGAGGTGGCGGCGGTGATCGACTGGGAGCTGTCGACCCTCGGCCATCCGCTGGCCGACTTCGCCTACCATCTGATGATGTACCGGATGCCGACCCATCTGGGCGGGCTGGGCGGACGCGACCTCAAGGCGCTGGGCATCCCGGCGGAGGCCGACTACGTCGCCGCCTATGCGGAGCGGACCGGGCGCGCCGTCCTGCCCGACCTCGACGTCTTCGTGGCCTTCAACATGTTCCGCTTCGCCGCCATCATCCACGGCATCCGCGGCCGGGTGATCCGCGGCAACGCCGTCTCGCCCAAGGCCCGCAAGCGCGCCGACGAATTCCCCGACCTGGCCCGGCTGGCGTGGGAGCAGGCGGTGAAGGCTGGGGCCTAGGGCGTAATCACGCCCGCCCCGCCCGCATACAGCCGCGCCATATCCCCGGCGCGACGGCGCAGGACCATGGCCCGGTTGATCGAGCCCTTGTCCGACACCTCATGGCCTTCGACATCCGGCGGCGTTTCGAGGAACAGAAGCCCCGCCAGCCGCTCGCTCTGGGCGGTGTGGGTCGCATTGTAGCGGCGCAGGCCGTCGGCGACGGCGGCGTCCACATCCCCCAGCCGTCGCTCCGCCTCCGGGTCGGCCCAGGCCAGCACCCGCAGGTCCGCCTGTCCCTCGCCGCAGATGACCACGTCGCGGAACACGCCCGGCAGGGCCTCCAGCAGGTCGGTCCGCAGGCGACCGGCGGCGACGAAGGTGCCGTTGGCCAGCTTGAACTGCTCGACCCGGCGCCCGGCGAAGAACAGGCCCAGCAGCGGCGCTTCCGGATCGTGGAAGTCGGCCAGGTCGTCCATCCGCAGGAAGCCGTCCTCGTCGAAGACCTCGGCGGTCCGCGCGTCATCGCCATGGTAGCCGGGCGTCACGCTGGCCGCCTTGACCCGCACCTCATAGGCGCCGTCGGCGGGGACCAGTTTCAGCGCCGCGCCCGGCACCGGCAGGCCGATGCCGACGCGGGTGCTCTCCCACCAGGTGTAGCTGATCGCCGAACCGGTCTCGGTCGAGCCGTAGCCGGAGACGAACATGAACCTCTGCCCCGTCGTCGCCACCGCCAGCCGCTGAAGCCGGTCATGCAGGGGCTGGGGCAGGCCCGCGCCGCCGAACAGCATCACGCGCAACTCGCTGAAGAAGGTCCGCCGCAGATCCTCGTCCGCCTCCAGCGCATCGGCCAGCATGGCGTAGCCGCTGGGCATGGTGCCGTAGAAGCGGACCGGAACCTCCTTCAGATTGCGCAGGGTCGCCGCGAAGCCGGTCGCCGTCGGGCGGCCGTCGTCGATGTGCAGCGTCCCGCCCAGCCAGGTGATGTTGGTCAGCAGGGACGAGCCGGCGATATGGCTCCACGGCAGCCAGTCCAGCATGGTCCCGCCCCAGTCGAAGGCGTCGCCCATGGCCTGCGCCCCGCTGGCGGTGTTGCCGGTCATCATGGCCTGGGTGTGGATCACCGCCTTGGGCCTTCCGGTCGAGCCGGAGGTCAGCAGATAGCGGGCGGGCGCCGTCGGATCGAGCGCCTCGACGGCCTGCCCGATCCCCTCGACATCCGGCGTCGACAGCACCTCGGCCATCGTCACGGTTCCAGCCGAGAAACCCTCCGCCTCGGCGCTGACGATCACCGCGTCCTCCGGCGCGATGGCCTCGGCGGCCCGCGCGAAATCGGCCGTCTCGGCGAAGATCACCGCCGGCTTCACCAGATCGACCACATGGCGCAGCCGCTCGAAATCGGTGCTCAGCAGGGCGTAGTTCACACTGACCGAACAGATCGGCACGCCCGCCGCCATCGCCCCGAAAATCCACAGCGCGTGGGTGGGCGTATTGCCCGACAGGACCAGGATCGAGCGGCTGGCCGGGACGCCCCGCGCCTTCAGCCAGGTCGCCACGGCCGAGACGTCGCGCCGGGCGTCGCCATAGGTCAGCCGCCGCCAGTCGTCTCCGTCGCGTTCGGCGATCCAGGTCTTGTCGGCCTGACTGTCGCCCAGCCGCCAGAAGCGGCGCAGCAGGTTCTGCTCATAGGGTTCCAGAGGCGCCTTGGCCGACAGGATCAGGGTCCCGTCATCGCGCCGCTCGATCTCCAGCCCGACATCGCCGAAGCGGATGGGGCGACAGGGCGCCTGATGAAAGTCCTCGACCGTATCCAGCACGCTCAACTCCCATACCTGTCCGGTTCTCCGGATCTGGGCGCCATCCTACCCCTGACGACTGACTTGCAAAACAGGATTTATCGTCCAATTGCGCGCCTTCACGCGTACACCTGCGATTCGGGCGCGCATGGTGCTAGAACGGTCCGGGGCAGGACCGAAACGAGGGCTCGTGGACCACATTTCCACCCGCGATCTGATCATGGGCAATCCCGTCGCGCGCGCGTTCGCGGTGACGGGGGACGCCTGGACGCAGTTGATCCTGCGCGAGGCCTTCTATGGCGCGCGCCGCTTCTCCCAGTGGCGCGACCGCCTGGGCATGCCACGCAGCGTGCTGACCGACCGGCTGAACCGTCTGGTCGCCTCGGGCCTGCTGGAGCAACGCCCGGCCAAGGACTCGCCGACCCGCATGGAGTACCGGCTGACCGAGATGGGCCTCGACATGTTCGGGGTCGCGGTCATGCAGGGGCAGTGGGAGCGCAAATGGGCGCGCTCGCCGCTGCAGGAGCGCTACGCCCTGGCCTTCTTTGATCGCCAGACCGGCGAACGGGTGACCCCGGCCATCTTCGATCATGAGCGCGGCCACCCCATCGATCCGCATTTCGTGCGCGGCGAGGCGGGCGAGGGACTGGCGCCGATCCCGCCGCCGACCTCGCGCCGTCGCCGGACCCAGCCGGTCGAGACCGATCGGGCGATCATCGACCGCTCGACCGACATCATGGGCGACTACTGGAGCTGGGCCGTGCTGGCCGCCGCCTTCTTCCGCCTGCGCCGGTTCGACGAGTTCCATGAGGCCCTGGGCGCCGCGACCAACATCCTGGCCGACCGGCTGAACCGCATGGTCCTGCACGGGGTGCTGGAGAAGAAGCTCTACCAGAAGGCGCCGCCGCGCTTTGAGTACCGGCTGACCCAGGCGGGGCTCGACCTGTTCCCGATGATCATGGCCATGCACGGCTGGGCCGAGCGCTGGCTGTGCCCGGACGGCGTGCCGCTGAAGCTGGTCGACACCCGCACCGGCGAGGCGATCCACCCCGTCGTCTGCGACCTGAACACGGGCGCCCTGCTGGATGCGCGCAACATCCGCTGGGAAGTCGAGGCGACGGCGCCGGAAGGCTCCGGCGCCGCCTGACGCGCCCCGGTCCTAGAAGCTCTGCGTCACCGCCAGGCCGAACGACCGCGGCGCGCCGAATACGCTGAAGCCGACGCCCACATTCTTGATGATGTGGGTCTGGTACTCGGTGTCCGTCAGGTTCTTGCCGTAGACCGACACCTTCAGGCCCGAGGGCGCTTCCCACGACAGGAAGGCGCTGACCAGATCGTGGGCGGGCGACAGGACTTCCGGATTGTTCGACGGATCGAAGTAGAAGTCGTCGCTCCATTGGTAGTCGGCGCGGGCCGCCAGCACCCCGCCGGCCACATCCCATTCGCTGTCGATATAGATCGTGTACTGGCTGTCCGGCGAGCGCGGCAGGCTGTTGCCGTTGTAGGGCAGGACCAGCGAGCCCGAGACCGCGTTCGAGGTAAATTTGGCGTCCAGGCTGGTGTAGGAACCGCCGATGGTCAGGTTGTTGGTCACGGCCAGCGCCGTCTCGATTTCGAAGCCCTCGACCTCGGCCTCGGCGTTGGAGGTGACCAGCGCCAGACCCAGAAGTTCGTAGACCTGCAGGTCCTGGTAATCGAGCTTGAACGCCGCGGCGTTGAAGCGCCAACGGCCGAACAGGGTCGACTTCACCCCCAGCTCGTAGTTGTCGAGCAGCTCCGACGCCAGAGGCATCAGGGCCTGCGTCCCCGACTGCGCCGTCGACGGATACGAGCCCGCCTTGTAGCCGCGGTCATAGCTTGCATAGAAGCGGACGTTGTCGACCGGCTCGACCGCCAGCGAGATCTTCCACGTCGGCTCGCTGAAGTGGGTGTAGCCGCTGACGTTGTAGGGGTTTCCGGTCGGTCCCAGCGGGATGCCCACCGGCGGATTGGCCCCGCCCTCGTTGTCAATCGCGACCTGATGGATCTTGCGATAGTCGCTGGTCCAGCGCAGGCCCAGCGTCAGCTCCCAGATATCGGCGAACGGGATGTTCGCCTGGCCGAAGGCGGCGAAGCTGCGGTTGGTGGCGTCCTGGAAGAAGGTGGTGTCGCCGCCGAACGACGGCGGGGCGATGGGCAGGGCGGCGCGCACGATGAACCGCTCGGTGCGCTCGATCTCTTCCTGGAAGAAGTAGACGCCGCCGACCCAGTTGATCGCGGAGTCCGGCTTGGACACCAGACGGAACTCCTGGCTGAACTGCTTCGCCGCCTCGGACGCCCGGTCGTCGACTTCCAGCGGGAAGGCCGGGAATGGCAGGCCGCCCAGATTGTCCCGCCACGAATAGTCATTGTCGCGGTACGAGGTCAGGGAGACGAAATCGAAGGCGTCGCCCGAATGCTCGACCCGCGCGGTCAGGCCGTAGTTGGTGCGTTCCTGATAGTTGTCGGGCGAGGAGAAGCTCTGGCGACGGTCCAGCCCGTTGCGCAGGGTATTGATCAGTGTGACGAAGGCCGGGGCCGTGCCGGACGCCGTCACCGGGATCCGGGCGTGGCCGTCCATATCGTCCTCGGAGTAGTCGCCGCTGACCAGCACGCTCCAGTCGCCGATGTCCTTCAGATACGACAGGCGCGCGCCCCAGGAGGTCCCGCCTTCCAGCCCCTCGCCGCTCGGCAGGCTCTCGGCGTAGCCGTCATTGGTGGTGTAGCGGGCGGCGAAGCGGATGGCCGAGTCGTCGCCCAGCTGGCGGTTGATCACGCCTTCCAGCCCGTACTCGTCGAAGCTGCCGACGCGGGCGGTGATGCTGCCGGAATCCTCGAACACCGGCTTGCGGGTGTAGATGTTCAGCGCGCCGCCCGAGGCGTTGCGGCCGTACAGGGTCCCCTGCGGCCCGCGCAGCACCTCGACCCGCTCGATATCGAGGAAGGACAGGGCGCTGGCGCCCGAGCGACCGATCGACACCTCATCGATGGAGAAGCCGATCGACGGGTCGCTGGCCGCCGAGTCGCTCGAGGTGCCGACGCCCCGGATGTAGAGCTGCGGCTCGCCGATGTTGAACTGGGTCAGGGTCACCCCCGGCGCCTTGGCCGCGATGTCCTGAATGCCCGTCGCCGCCGTGCGCTCCAGCGTCTCGGCGTTGAAGGCGGTGATGGCGATCGGCACGTCCTGCAGGCTCTGCTCGCGCCGCTGGGCGGTCACGATGACCTCGTCCAGGGTCGCGGCGGCCGGCGTTTCCTGCGGTGCGGACTGCGCGAAAGCCGGTGAGCCGAGGGCCGCGGCGGCGACCAGAGCGACAGCGGACGCAGTTGTGGCGTGTGCAAACTTCATCAGCGTTTCCCTCCCCAGGGCAGCGGCCTCTCGTTGATCGGAAGCTCGACTGGAAGAGTAGCTTGCGCCAACGGACCAAGTTTGCAAGTCTTTTTACGCAAGCAGGGAGGTGCCGATGGAACAACGGTCATTGAAAGACCGGGTCATCTTGGTCACGGGAGCGGGGCGTGGGCTGGGTCTGGCCTATGCGCTGGATCTCGCGGCGCGGGGCGCGAAGGTGGTCGTGAACACAAGGCCCCGGGCCTCGGGCCAGCCGGCCTCGGCGGAGTCCGTGGTCGAGCGCATCCGGGCCGCGGGCGGCGAGGCCGTCGCCTGCCCCCTGGCGGTGGAGCAGGACGACGCCGGAGAGCGTCTGCTCGACGCCGCGCTCAGCGCCTTCGGCCGCATCGACGGACTGGTGAACAACGCCGGCGCCCCCGAGGCCAGGAGCCTGCACAAACAGACGATGGCCGAGCTGCGCGCCGTCTTCGACATCAACTTCTTCGGCACCGTCAGCGCCACCCTGCCGATCTACCGCCACATGCGCGATCAGGGCGCCGGGCGGATCGTCATCACCACCTCGGCGGCGGGCCTGCACGGGGTGCACGGCATGGCGGCCTACTCCTCGTCCAAGGCCGCGCTGATCGGCCTGATGCGGGTCGTCGCGCTGGAGGGCGCCTCCAGGGGCGTCCAAGCCAACGCCGTCGCCCCCTATGCCCTGACGGGCATGACCGAGGCCTATGTCACCGACGAGGTCGGCTCGGCCATGCCCCCCGAATACGTCGCCCCCGTCGTCAGCTGGTTGATGAGCGAAGCCTGTCCGCTGAACGGCGAGACCCTGGTCGCGGGCGCGGGCAAGGTGCGCCGCGCGGTGCGGATCGAGGGCCCCGGCGTCCAGTTCCAGCCGCCCGGCGAAGTCTCGCCCGACGACCTGAACGCCGCCCTTGGCCCCCTCATGTCGCTGGAGGACTGGACCCTGCCGCCGGACGGCAACGCCGCCTTCGAAGCCTTCCTCAAGGCCCGCCCCGCGACCGCGGTTCGCCTGCGGTAACTTGCAGAGATGGACCAAATTAGGCAGATTGCATTCTGAGACTTAAGGAGCCGCACCATGGCCGATGACGCAACCGCGGCGCGCCGGATCGAGACCGGCGAGCTGACCCCGCTGAACGAGATGAACCCCTATCTGCAGGGGCTCTACGAGCCTGTGGCGAAGGAGACGACGGCGCTCGACCTGCCGGTCATCGGCGAGATACCAAAGGACCTCTACGGCGCCTTCGTCCGCAACGGGCCGAACCCGGCCGACGCCCCGTCCGGCCTGCATCACTGGTTCGACGGCGACGGCATGGTCCACGCCATCCATTTCGAGAACGGCAAGGCCGAGTACCGCAACCGCTACGTCGGCACCGACGACTACCGCGCCGAACAGGCCGGGCTCGACATCCACGCAGGCGGCGTCCTGGCCCCCTCGGCCCGGACCCGTCCGGATTCGAAGCGCGGCGAGCTGGTCTACAAGGACACCGCCAACACTGATCTGGTCTTCCACAACGGCTCGCTGATGGCGCTGTGGTACATCTCGGGCAAACCGGTGCGGGTGAACGCCCGCACGCTGGAGACGATCGGCAACGAGACCTTCGGCGGCGCCCTGCCCCGCCACGTCTCGGCCCACGGCAAGGTCGACCCCAGGACCGGCGAGTTCTGCTTCTTCGACTATTCGCTCTACGAGCCGTGGATGACCTTCGGCGTCGTCAGCGCCGACAACCAGCTGACGAACTTCCAGAAGGTCGACCTGCCCGGGCCGCGCCTGCCGCACGACATGGGCCTGACCGAGAACTACATCATCCTGCACGACCTGCCCGTGGTCTTCACCGAGGCCGGGCTGCGCAACTCGATGTGGCAGATCAAGGTCGCCGATCAGCCCGCCCGCTTCGGCGTCGTGCCGAAGACCGGGACCGGCGATCAGGTCCGCTGGTTCGAAACCGACACCTGCTACATCTACCACGTCGTCAACTGCTGGGAGGACGGCGACGAGGTCGTCATGACCGCCTGCATGATGACGCCGAACGGCTTCCCGCCGAACCCGGCCTATGGCCCCTACGCCTCGATGGTGAACGTGCTGGCGCTCAACGCCGTGCCGGTCGAGTGGCGGATGAACATGGTCACCGGCCAGGTCCGCAAGCGCCAGCTGGACGACCGCATCGGCGAGTTCCCGGTCGTCAATCTCGACTACACCGGCCGCAGGACCAACTGGTCCTATCACGTCGCCATGGCCCCGCAGGAGCTTCAACGCTTCTCGGGCCTGATCAAATACGACCTCAACACCGGCGCCGCGAAGACCCATGAGTTCGCTCCCGGCGTCGGCGGCTCCGAGCCCGCCTTCGCGCCCCGCGTCGGCGCGGTGGATGAGGACGACGGCTACGTCATCGTCTTCACCACCGACGAAGCCACCGGCCAGTCCGAGGTTCAGGTGCTGGCCGCCAAGGATTTCGAGGCCGGCCCCATCGCCCGCATCCCCCTGCCCGCCCGCGTGCCCGCCGGCTTCCACGGGACCTGGGCGCCCGGCGCCCAGATCGCCGCCTGAGGACAGAACAGTATGACCGCCTATATCGTCGACGCCGTCCGCACGCCCCGCGCCAAGGCCCGCCCCGACGGCGGTCTCGCCTCCCTGAAACCCCATGAACTGGTCTCGGGCCTGATCGACGCTCTCGACCAGCGCAACGGCGGCGCCGCCCACAAGGCCGACGCCCTGATCCTCGGCGCCGTGGGCCAGGTGGGGGCGCAAGGCGCCAACGTCGCCCTCGTGACCAAGATGCACGCCGGACTGCCGGACGACGCCTACGCCTTCAGCCTGAACAACTACTGCGTCTCGGGCCTGACCGCGATCGGACAAGCCGCCAACATGGTCGCCGCCGGGGACGCGCAGACCGCTCTGGCGGGCGGGGTCGAGATGATGAGCCGCGTCCCCTTCATGGGCGACAAGGCCGACTACTATGAGGACGCCAGCTTCCCGCCGCGCACCCGCTACATCCCCGTCGTCGTCGCCGCCGACCGGTTGGCCGAAGACATCGGCGTCACCCGTCAGGAGATGGACGAGGCGGCCCTGCGCTCGCAGCAACGCACTGCCGCCGCCGAAGGCACGGCCCTGACGAAGTCGCGTATCCCGCTGAACGGCCTCAACACCGAGGAACCCGCCCGCGCCTCGACCACTGCCGACAGCCTCGCCGCCATGCCCGCCGCCTTCGCCCCGCTGGGCGAGCAGTACGCCGAGGCGCTGAACGGCCGGAAGATCGACCACCGCCACACCGTCGCCCACGCCCCGCCCATGTGCGACGGCGCCGGGCTGGCCCTGGTCAGCGCCGCCGCCGACGGCGCCCGCGCCAGGATTGTCGCCTACGCCGAGGCCGGGGGCGATCCCGAGGCCTCGCTGACCGCCGGCTTCACCGCCATGGACCGGGCGCTGGCCAAGGCCGGGCTGACGCTGGGCGACATGGACCGGATCGAATTCATGGAGGCCTTCGCCGTCACCATCGTGAAATTCCTGCGCGAGCGGGACGTGGACGTCGACAAGGTCAATGTCGGCGGCGGCCACCTCGCCAAGGGCCATCCGATGGGCGCGACCGGCGCCATCCTGCTGTCCTCCCTGCTCGATGCGCTGGACGCCGCCGAGGGCCGCTATGGTCTGGTCGTCGCCGCGGGCGCCCAGGGCGTCGGCGCGGCCATGATCGTCGAGCGGGTCGGCTGACCATGTACGGGGCCGGGTCGGATCGTCATGCCGAACTGATCGCGCGCCACGCCGCGACGCTGGACGCCGCCATCCAGGCCGTCCGCACCCGCGCGGCCTGGAGCCCGTTCAGCGACTCCCCCTCGACGAAGATCCACGGCCCCGACAAGCCGGGCGCCGGCAAGGCCGCCTTCGAATCCCGCCTGGGAACCACGTTCGAACTGCACCAGCCCGGCGCCACGGGCGAAACCGTCGGCGAGGAGGTCTCGCCCTTCACCCAACAGCCGCTGGGCATCCGCTATCCGGTCAGCGATCCCGAGGCCCTGGTCGCCGCCGCCGTCGCCGCGATGACGAGCTGGCGCGAGATCGATCCCGAGCTCCGCCTCGCCCTCTGCGTCGAGATGGCCCAGCGCCTCTACGACCGCAATTTCGAGATGGCCCACGCCGTCATGCATGTGGCGGGTCAGAGCTATGTGCAGGCCTTCAGCGGCTCGGGCCCCAATGCGCTGGACCGCGGCGTCGAGGCCCTCGCCTACGCCGCCAAGGCCATGCGGGACGTCACGCGCGAGGCGGAGTACCACCGCCCCTTCGGCGCCGATCAGGTCGCGCTGAAGAAAACCTACACACTGGTCCCGCGCGGGGTCGGGCTGGTCATCTGCTGCGCCTCCTTCCCGACGTGGAACGCCTGGCCCGCCATTTTCGCCAGCCTCGCCACCGGCAATCCGGTGATCGTGAAGCCCCACCCCATCGCCATCCTGCCCATGGCCATCGGTGTCGAGACCTGCCGTCGCGTGCTGGCCGATTTCGGCTTCGATCCGAACCTCGTGACTCTGGCGGCCGATACACTCGCCGAGCCCGTCGCGGGCCGGTTCGTGGATCACCCCGACGTCCAGATCATCGACTTCACCGGCAGCCCCCGATACGGCGGCCACCTGGAGCGGACGGTGACCGGCAAGCTGCTGTTCACCGAGACGGCGGGAGTGAACACCGTGGTCATCGACAGCGTCGCCGAGGTCGCCCCCGTGGCCCGCGCCATCGCCCGCTCGTCCAGCCTGTTCTCGGCCCAGATGTGCACCAGCCCGCAGGTCATCTACATCGCCCCCAACCTGTTCCCGGCGATGTCGCAGGCCATCGTCGACCAGATCGACGCCCTCGCCGCCGACCCGTCTCAGGCCGCTGGGGTCATGGGCGCCATCCAGGGGCAGGTCAGCCTCGACGTGGTCGAACAGGCCCGCCGCGCCGCCGAGGCCGCGCCCGGCGCCCGCGTCCTGCGCGAGGCCGCCCCCTATCCGCATCCCGACTTTCCGAACGCCCGCACCCTGACCCCGCTGGTCATCGCCATCGAGGGCGCGAGCGATCCCGAGATCTATGCCGAGGAGCGGTTTGGCCCGGTCCTCTTCCTCGTCTCCCGCCCGTCCGATGAGGCGGTGATGGAGGCGACCTGGCTGGCCAAGACCAAGGGCTCGATCTCGTCCTACCTCTACTCGACCGATGAGGCCTTCATCGACCGCGTCACGCCCGCCTATGAGGCGGCGGGGGCCAATCTCTCGATCAACCTGACCGGCGCGATGTGGATCAATTTCGCCGCCGCCTACAGCGACTATCACGTCACCGGCCTCAACCCGGCGGGCAACGCCTGCCTCGCCGACCTGGCCTTCGTCGCCTCGCGCTTCCGCATCGTCCAGCGACGGCGGCCGCTGGCATGAGCCAAGACGTCTTCCTCGCCGGCGTCTCCATGACCGCCTTCGGAAAGCGGCCGGGCGACAGCGTCAAGGCGCTGACCGCCGAGGCCGTCGCCGCCGCCCTGTCCGACGCGGGAGCCGTTGTCGCTGACATTGAGGCCGCGTGGTTCTCCAACACCCGCCAGCCCATGCTGGAGGGCCAGAACACGGTGCGCGGCCAGATCGCCCTGCGCCCCCTCGGCCTGACCGGCATTCCCGTCGTCAATGTCGAGAACGCCTGCGCCTCCGGCTCCACCGCCCTGCTGCAGGCCCTCCACTGGATCCGCGCCGGAGCCGGAGACATCGCCCTCGTCGTCGGGGTCGAGAAGATGGTCTTCCCCGACCGCCCCGATCAGGTCGCCGCCGCCTTCGCGGGCGGCACCGACATCCACGACCGCGACGGCGTGCTGGACTACATCCGCCAGATGGGCGGCGAGCCGCCAACCGATGGCCGCAGCCTGTTCATGGACCTCTACGCCGCCCAGGCCCGCGCCCACATGGCCCGCTTCGGATCGACACCGCTGGACCTCGCCCTGCTGGCGGCCAAGAACCACACCGCCGCCCAGCACAATCCGCGCAGCCAGTACCGCACCCCGATGACGGCCTCGCAGGTGCTGGCCGACAAGCCCATCGTCTTCCCCTTCACTCGCGCCATGTGCGCGCCCGTTAGCGACGGCGCCGCCGCCGCCATTGTCTGCTCCGCGCGCGGCCTGAAGCGGCTGAACGCCCAGGCCCGCGCCGTCCAAATCCGGGGCTGCGTTCTGGTCAGCGCGGGCGCCCGCGACGCCCGCGACTTCGACAACCACATCGGCCGTCGCGCCGCCTCCGCCGCCTATGAACAGGCTGGGATCGCCCCCGCCGAGATCGACCTCGCCGAGGTCCATGACGCCACCAGCTACGCCGAACTCCAGCAGATCGAGAACCTCGGCCTGGCCGAGCCCGGCAGCGTCGGCGCCCGCGTGGCGGCGGGCGATTTCGCCCTCGGTGGAAAGACTCCGGTGAACCCCTCCGGCGGCCTCGTCGCCAAGGGCCATCCGGTCGGCGCCACGGGCCTCGCCCAGCTGTTCGAACTGACCACCCAGCTGCGCGGCGAGGCCGGGCCGCGCCAGGTCGAGGGCGCCCGTGTCGCCGTGGCCGAGAACGGCGGCGGCTTCCTCGGCGTCGAGGAGGCGGCCACCGTCGTCACCGTTCTGGAACGGCGGGCCGCATGACCCATCCGATCCACGCCCTCTACGAAAACGCCGCCGCGAAGGCCGACCGCCCCGCCCTGTTCGACGGCGACGTGACCCTGACCCACGGCCAACTGATCGCCCTCGTCGAGCGCGCCGCCGCCCACCTGACCGCGCGCGGGATTCAGCCCGGCGACCGCATTGGCCTCTGCGCCGCCAACAGCTGGCGGCACGCCGTCGCCTACCTCGCCATCCTGCGCGCCAATGCGGTGTGGACCCCGCTCAACCCGCGCAACGGCGCCGGGCTGAACAGCGACTTCCAGCGCCGCGCCGGACTGGCCCTGACCCTGCACGACGCCGCCTCCGCATCGGAGATGGGCGCGACGACCCATCCCCTGTCGCTGGAAGACTGGCTGGCCGACCTCCCCAAGGCCGCCCCCGCCGCCATCCTCGACGATCCCGCCGCCCCCTTCGCCCTGAAATTCACCGGCGGCTCGACCGGCGTTCCGAAAGGCGTGGTCCAGTCGCAGGCCAGCGGCCTCGCCGCCCTCCGCTCGTTACAGCAGTTCTACGGCTTCACCGCCGACGACGTGAACCTCGCCGTCGCGCCCCTGACCCACGGCTCCTCCCACTACATCCTGCCGGTCCTGGCCGCCGGAGGCGCGCACGTCCTGCTGCCCACGCCTGACCGCGGCGCCATCCTGTCCGAGCTGAAGCGCCGCACCACCGTCGTCTTCATGCCCCCGACCCTCATCGCCCTGCTGATGGGCGAGACGGACTTCGGTCCCGATGACTTCCCGCGCCTGCGCCATCTCACCTGGTCCGCCGCCCCCATGTCGCCGGGACGTGTCGCGCAGGCCGTCTGCCGCTTCGGCCCGGTCCTCTCCAGCCTCTACGGCCAGACCGAGGCCCCCATGGCCATCACCGGCCTGAACGCCGCCGAGACCGCCAATCCCGACCTCCTGGCCAGCGTCGGCCGCCCCTTCCCGGGCACGCCCGTCGCCGTCCTGACCCGCGACGGTCGGATCCTGACCAAAGGCGAAGGCGAAGTGGTCGTCGGCGGCGATCTGGCCCGCACCGAATATCTGGACGCGCCCGAGCTGACCGCTGCTTCCCGTCACGACGGCTGGCTGAAGACCGGCGACATCGGCCGCATCGACGCCGACGGCCGCCTGACCCTGATCGGCCGGTCCAAGGAGCTGATCATCACCGGCGGCTACAACGTCTATCCGGGCGAGGTGGAAGCCGCGCTGAACGCCCATCCCGCCGTGCGCGAGGCCTGCGCCTTCGGCCTGCCCGACGCGGTCTGGGGCGAGCGTCTGGAGGCCGCCGTGGCCGTCGACGCCCGCTTCGTCGACGACGCCGCCATCCGCGCCTTCGTGCGCGAGGCCATCGGCCCCGTGCGCACCCCCAAACGCCTGCACCTCATGCCCGCCCTGCCCCGCAACCCGGTCGGCAAGGTCGTGCGGGGCGAGGTCCGCAGCCTGCTCTATCCCGACGCCAACATCGCCGTGGAGGCCCAGCCATGATCGTCATTCCCGAGCACCGCATCCGCGAGATGAAGGCCAAGGGCTGGTGGGGCGACGTCACCCTGGACGACCTGTTCCTGAAGCATGTGAAGGCCCATCCGGACACCGAGGCCCTGGTCGATCCGTTCAACGCCCCGGACATCGTCGGCGGGACCGCCGAGCGCCTGACCTGGCGCCAGACCGCCGACGCGGTTGACCGCCTCTGCGCCGTCCTGACCGCCCACGGCATCGGCAAGGACGACGTGGTCGTGGTCCAGCTGCCCAACATCGCCGAACTGACCATCAGCTATCTGGCCTGCCTGCGGCTGGGGATCATTGTCAGCCCCGCCCCGGTCCAGTACCGCGAGCATGAGCTGGGCTACATCATCGGCAAGACCGACGCCGTGGCCGCCCTCACCAACGACCGCATCGGCAAGCAGATGCATGGCGAGATGCTGGTCGGGCTGAAGGCGACCTGCCCGACCCTGCGCCACATCTTCGTCCTGGGCGCGACCTGCCCGCCCGGCGGCCTCGACCTCGAGCCCCTGATGGACGGCGTCACCCCCGCCCAGCACAAGGCCGCGCAGAAGGCGGCGAAGGCGGCCCGCATCACCGCCGACGACATCGTCACCATCTGCTGGACCTCCGGCACCGAGGCCCAGCCCAAGGGCGTCCCACGCAGCCACAATGAGTGGATCATCATGGGCCACGGCGTCATCGACGCCGCTGATCTGGAGCCGGGCGCGCGCCTGCTGAACCCCTTCCCGATGGTCAATATGGGCGGCATCTCCACCGCCTTCATCGGCTGGCTGCTGCTGGGCGGCGCCCTGATCCAGCACCATCCGTTCGACCTGCAGGTCCTGCTGAAACAGATGCGGGACGAGAAGATCGACTACACCGTCGCCCCGCCCGCGGTGCTCAACCTGCTTTTGCAAAATGAAGCGATGCTGGAGGGCATCGACTTCAAGCGGCTCAAGTCCATCGGCTCGGGCTCGGCGCCCCTGTCCGAGTGGATGGTGCGCGGCTTCCACGAGAAATACGGCGTCCAGATCGTCAACTATTTCGGCTCCAACGAGGGGGCCTCCTTCCCCTCGGCCCTGAAGGACCTGCCCGAGGCCGCCGACCGCGCCAGCCTGTTCCCGCGCCTCGGCGACGGCTTCCGCTGGAACTGCGTCCTGCACGACCGCATCTTCACCCGCCTGATCGACCCCGAGACCGAGCAGGAGATCACCGCCGCCGGTCAGCCGGGCGAGCTGCGGGTCAAGGGCGCCACCATCTTCTCCGGCTACTGGCGCGCGCCCGAGATCAACGACCGCGCCTTCGACGCCGACGGCTGGTTCCGCACCGGCGACCTGTTCGAGCTGGCCGGCGACCGGCTCCAGTATCTGAAGTTCGTCGGCCGCCTGAAGGACATCATCATCCGCGGCGGCATGAACATCTCGTCGGAGGAGATCGAGAGCCATCTCGTCGCCCATCCGGCCATCGCCGAGGCCGCCGTCGTCGGCGCCCCGGACCCCAATCTGGGCGAGCGCCTCGCGGCCTTCGTCGTCTTCCGTCCCGAGCAGAGCGCCAGCATGGCCGAGATCAACGCCTTCCTGACCGGCGACCGCCAGATCGCCGTCTACAAGCAGATCGAACGCCTCGACGTCGTCGAGGCCCTCCCCCGTAACCCTGTCGGCAAGATCCTCAAGCGGGAGCTTCGCCAACGCGTCACCACCGAGACCCTGACCGCATGACCTCCCCCTTCGACACCCTGCGCCTGCCCGTGTTCGCGGCGCCCATGTTCCTGATCAGCGGGCCGGAACTGGTCATCGCCGCCTGCAAGGCGGGCGTCGGCGGCGCCTTCCCGACCCCCAACTGCCGCACGGTCGAGGACCTCGATACGTGGATGGGCACGATCACCGACGCGCTGAAGCCGGGCGACGCTCCGTGGATCGCCAACATGATCACCCACTCGACCAACGCCCGCCTGCCCGAGGACCTGCGCCTGATCGCCGAGTACAAGCCGCCGGTCGTCATCACGGCGCTCGGTTCGCCCAGGCCGGTCATGGAGACGGTGAAATCCTATGGCGGTCTGGTCTTCGCCGACGTCGTCTCGATGAAGCTGGCCAGGAAGGCCGCTGAGGCCGGCGTCGATGGGCTGGCCTGCGTCAGCGCCGGCGCGGGCGGCCACACCGGCCACCTGTCGCCCTTCGCCTTCATCTCGGCGGTGCGTGACTTCTTCGACGGCTATATCGCGGTCGGCGGCGGCGTCGGCGACGGCGCGGGCGTGGCGGGCGCGGTCGCGGCAGGCGCCGACTTCGTCTACATGGGCACCCGCTTCCTGGCCTCGGCCGAGAGCATGGCCCAGCCGGAGTACAAGCAGATGGTCGTGGACTCCGGTCCGGACGATCTGATCGTCTCCTCGTCCGTCACCGGCACCCCGGCCTCCTGGCTGCGCCCCAGTCTGGTCGCCGCCGGTCAGGATCCAGACAACCTCGGCGCCGCCCCGGACCGCAACTACACCTCGGGCGGCTCGACCAAGCGCTGGCGCGACATCTGGGCCGCCGGTCAGGGGCTGGAGGCGGTCAAGGCCGTCGAACCGGTCGCCGACATCGTGAACCAGCTCGCGGGCGAATACGACGCCGCCGTCGCCCGCTTCCAGTCGAAGACCGGAGGACGAACGGCCCGGGGCGCGGCGGCGTGAAGGCCATCGCTCCCGTCGACTTCGACCTCGACCCGACCGCGACGGGGCTCGAGCTTCTGCGGCGCTGGGCGCAGAAGGCGGACACCGTCGGCGGCTACCCCCAGCGGCTGGCCGCCCGTCCGGTCGAGTTCGAGGAGGGGCTGGTCCGCATCGTCTGCGACCTCGACCCCGGCCACGCCAACTTCATGGGACTGGTCCACGGCGGGGTTTCGGCTTCGCTGGTGGACGTCGCTGGCGGCAGCGCCGTCATGACCATCCTCGAGCCGGGCCAGAGCCTGCTGACCACCGACCTGTCGATGCGCTTCCTCAACGCCGCCCCGATGGGCTGCGACCGGCTGGAGACCGTCGGCCGCATCGTCTTCCGCGACGGCCGCAAAGCCGTGGTCGAGGCCACGGTCAGCACCGCCGACGGACTGGTGATCGCTCAGGGGACGGTGGGGGTGGCGATCCGGGCGGGGCGGTAAATCCCACGCCCCTCAAGCTATCGTCATCCCCACGAAAGTCGGGACCCAGAACCCCTCCCTTGTCATCCCGGCCGACGCGAAGCGGAGAGCCGGGACGCTGGCCTCATCTCATTGAAGCGCTCCCGGACAGCCCGTCAGGGCTGAGCCGGGAGACAGCCGGCTCCACGCTCCGCTCTTCTCCCGGATAACCGCTGCGCGCTTTCCGGGAGATACTGAGGGTGCGCATCCGTCCCGGCTCTCCGCTTCGCGTCGGCCGGGATGACAAATCCGACATACGTCCAATAGTGACGCACCGGCATGCCATCCTGTCGAAATGGCCCGTCCGAACCCTCGACATGCCGCTCGCCCAATAGACGGGATAGACGCTTTAGACGGTGTTTTCCGACCGTCTACGCCACGTCGGCGACGCGCCCACTCGATAGACGCCGTAGACGGGATAGACGGTTTAGACGATATATTTCGACCGTCTACGCAGCGCCCGAAAGCCACCCAGCCGATAGACGGATTAGACTCTTTAGACGGTTTAGACGGTGTTCTCCGACCGTCTAAACTGCCCGCCTCACATCCCGATCAGGAAGCTCACCGTCGTCGTCGTCGAGCCGCCGATGTTCAGGGTCTGGACGTTGCGCGCCCCCTCGACCTGCATCTCGCCCGCCGTTCCAGTCGTCTGCTTGAACGCGTCCAGAGCCATCCGCACCCCCGTCGCCCCGACCGGGTGACCACAGCCGATCAGCCCGCCCGACGGATTGATCGGCAGCTTGCCGCCCATCTCGATGTCGCCCGCCTCGATCGCCTTCCAGCTCTCGCCCGGCGCTGTCAGGCCCAGATGGTCGATGGCCATGTATTCGGTCATCGAGAAGCAGTCGTGGGTCTCGACCGCGTGGATATCATCCAGCGACACCCCGGCACGCGCCCGGGCGTCGTCGATGGCGCGCTTCACCTGCGGGAAGACGTAAGCCTGCCCCTCGCTCGCCCGGATCTTGCGGCCATAGTCGATGGGGGCGCAGCGGTGGCCCCAGCCCTTGATGCGCGGCAGGCTTTCCAGCGGAACGCCCCGCTTGCGCGCATACTCGGCCGCCCGCTCTGGCGAGGCCAGGATGATGGCGGCGGCGCCGTCGGTCACCTGACCGCAGTCAGTCTTGCGCACCCGCCCCTCGATCACCGGATTGGCCTCGTCGTCGTTCGAGAAGCTGGCCTCGGTGAACTGGTAGTTCCGGGTCTGGGCGTTCGGATTGCGCTTGGCGTTGGCGAAATTGATCTGGGCGATCCGGCGCAGATGCTGCTCGTCGATGCCGTAGCGACGGTCGTATTCCTCAGTCAGGTCCGAGAAGGCGCGCGGCCAGGGATAGGTCGCGTCCAGATACTCGTGTCCGGCCCAGGCGGCTGCGCCCAGATGCTCGGCGGCGGTCACGCCGGGGACGTTGCGCATCATCTCCAGACCCAGCACCAGCGAGGTCCCGTAGCGGCCCGACTCGATGTCCGCCGCCGCCGCCATGATCGCCAGACTGCCCGAGGCGCAGGCCGCCTCATGGCGCGAGGCCGGCATGCCCGTGAAGCGGTCGTCCGCCATGGCGAAGAAGCCGCCCAGCATCCCCTGACCGGTGAACAGGTCGCCGACGAAGTTCCCGACGTGACCCACATCAATGTCCTCGGGGGCCAGACCGGTGTGGTCCAGCGCCCCGTGCACCGCCTCGGCGAAGCCATCGCCGATCTCCAGCCCTTCCCGGGCGTAGTTGCGCGAGAAGTCCGACTGCCAGCCGCCGAGGATGTAGGTCATACGCTCTGGTCCTTACGCCGCGGCCTGGGAGGCGCGGATGGTTTGCCCCTGCGCCCAGGTGGCGTGGGTGCCGCTGGACAGACGGCCCGGCAGGATGATCCGCGCCACCGGCCCGTCGCCGGGCTTCAGCGCATCATAGATCACGCATTCCGACCGGTTCTCGATCATGTCAGTGACGTAGGTGATCAGATAGCCGTCGTCCTCGGACTTCGGATTCAGGCGCGGTGCGAAGCCGGGCTCGGAGCCGTAGCGTTCCGGGCCGAACTCGACGGTCCAGCTCTCGCCGGTGTCCATGTCGTGCTTCACCAGACCGGTGAACAGGAACCAGCCCGGCTTGGACACGGCGCTGTAGGCGTAGCGGTACTTCACCCCGCCGTACTGGTTGTTGATGATGCCGAACTCCAGCACTCGGTCGTCCATCCGCTGCTCGGTCGTCTCCCCCGTTTTCAGGTTGAAGCGCCAGCGGTGCAGCTTCGGCTGCAGCATGTTCTGGTCGAGGAAGGTCATGATCCGCTCATGCCCCGGCCAGGCGTCCGGGCTGGTCTCGGGCACCGGATTGTCCTGGAAGTAGCCGTCCATGATGATCTCGTCGCCCTCCTCCCACGCATTGAGGAAGTGCAGGACGTAGGTCGCGTCGGCTTCGAACCAGCGGACATCCTCGGCCGTGCCGTAGCGGGGCAGGATGCCGAACCGCGACTTCATCTCCGGGTGGAAGCGCGCCGCATGGATCCCCTTGGGCAGCAGCTCCTCCTCCCAGAACAGGGGGAAGTCGTTCAGGATCGAGTAGTTGGTCGTGAACGCCATATCGTGCGGCAGGCGCGCGCCCGGCAGCGGGATCGGCGTGAAATGCTTCAGCTTGTTGTCCGGCCCGACCACGCCGTAATGCATGTGCGGCGCGGCCTTGGAGTAGTTGAAGAACAGCAGGTCGCCGGTCTTCTCATCCACCTTCGGGTGGGCCGAAATGCCTTCCGGCGGACACCAGTCGGCGCTCTCCAGCTGCTCCATCGTATAGGGGTCCAGACGATAGCCTTCCCCGCACTGGTAGAAGGTCGACAGGATCGCGCCCGCATGGACGATCACATCCGTCGAGGACGAGTCCTTCAGCCCGCCGTGGGCGCCCCAGCCCGGCTGTTGCGACAGCGACGGATGCTCGGCCAGACCGGCCCAGATCGCATGCCCCGCCGCCTGCTCGGCCAGGAAGCCCTTGGTGCGGACGAAGCGGTTGCGATAGGCAGCCTTGCCATCCTTAAAGCTGATCGTGTGGATCATGCCGTCGCCGTCGAACGGGTGATAGCGGCCGATCGGCTCATGCACCGGGTTCTCGGTGTTGCGCACATAGACGCCGTCGATGTCGGTCGGGATGGTCCCGATGACCGGCATATCCTCGGCCGTGAACTCCTCATGCTGAGGCGTCCAGGCTCCGGTCATATAGGGATGCTCGTTCGGCTTCAGTGTGACCTTGAACGGTTGCTGCGAGACCTTGCCCAGCTGGGCGTCGCGGGCGGCGCCGGTCGGTTCGAACCCCATCGAAAACTCCTTGCGGACCAACGGTCCGGAAATAGTAGCTTTCGTTAGAATACCATTCTTGTCGAAGAAGGCGAGGGCTTTTAGTATCCGTTTGAAAGCGACGCCGAAGATGGCGCGAAACGGGAGGATTACCGATGGCAGACCACACCGCTCCAGCGCTCGATTTCGACGGCCTGCGCCCGCCCAGCCCCTTCCTGACGGAGCGGCACGACGCCTGGCGGACTCAGCTTCGGACCTTCGTGGATACGCATATCGCCCCCAATCTGAAGGACTGGGACGCCGCCTCCGACTTCCCCGACAGCCTCTATGTCGAGGCGGCCAAGGCCGGCATCCTCGGCATGGGCTTCCGCGAGGATCTCGGCGGCACGGGCGAGGACATCGACCTGTGGGACCGCATCATCTTCGCCGAGGAGTTCTTCCGTCTCGGCTCCGGCGTCGTCTTCGCCGACCTGGCCACCCCGTGGATCGCCCTGCCCCCGATCATCTCGGGCGGCGCGCCTGAGATGCTGGAACGCGTCGCCAAGCCGGTGCTGGCGGGCCAGAAGAAGATCGCCTTCGCCGTCACCGAGCCCGGCGGCGGCTCCGACGTCTCGGCCTTCACCACCACCGCCGAGCGCAAGGGCGACGTCTTCGTCGTCAACGGCGGCAAGACCCTGATCTCGGGCGCCATGAAGGCCGACTTCCTGCTGACCGCCGTCCGCACCGGCGGCCCCGGCATGGGCGGCCTGTCCATGCTGCTGATCGAGACCGACCGAGCGGGCGTCAGCCGCGGCCCGGTGCCAGGCCTGGAATGGTACAACCGCAACAACGGCTGGCTTCAGTTCGATAATGTCGAAGTCCCGGTCACCAATCTGATCGGGGTCGAGAACCGCGGCTTCGCCGGGCTCGCCGGCCAGTTCAACATCGAGCGGTTCAGCGGCATCTCGGCCACCCTTGCCATGGCCCGCACCTGCATCGCCGAGGCCATTTCATTTGCCCGCGAACGCCAGACCTTCGGCAAGCGGCTGATCGACCACCAGTCGATGCGCCACAAGATCGTCGAGATGATCCAGCGGTTGAAGGCGTCCTACGCCCTGCTCGACATCCTCGTCTGGCGCTTCCAGCGCGGCGAGACCCCGGTCGCCGACCTGGCCCTGCTCAAGGTCCAGGCCACCACCACGCTCGAGCACTGCGCCCGCGAGAGCCTGCAGGTCCTCGGCGGCCGCGCCTACACCGGCGACAACCGCGTCGAGCGCATCTACCGCGAGGCCCGCATCTTCGTCATCGGCGGCGGCTCCGAGGAGATCCTGCGCGACCTCGCCGCCAAGCAGATGGGCTTCTGAGCAAAAGAAGAGGGCCCCGGCGTCAGGATCACGCCGGGGCCCCAAGGCTCAGGAAAACGCAGCGTCTTCAGAAGTTGCGACGCAGGGTGATCCCGTAGGTGCGGGGATCACCGAGGAAGGCCGAGTAGGAGCCGGCCTGGAAGGTCGCCGGGATGATCCGGCGGTAGTAGTCCTTGTCGAACAGGTTGCGGGCCCACAGGTCCACCGCCCAGTCGCCGCTCTCATGGCGCAGCGAGAAGCGGGCGTTGGCCACCGAGAAGGACGGCTGCACCCGGTTCGGATCGAAGCCGCCGGTGAAGAACTCGGAGCTGTAGCGGTTGTCGATATAGGCCACCCCGGTCAGGTCGCCCGAGATCGGGAACTCATAGGTCACCGAGGTCACGTTCACCCAGTCCGGCGACTGCTCCATCTCCTTGCCGGAGTAGGTCGAGTTGCCGGCGTTGGTCGGATAGTAGGCGTCGGTGTAGCTCAGGCCGTTGGTGATGGTCAGGCCCGGCGTCGGACGCCAGGTCACCTCCAGCTCCGCCCCTTCCGAGATCGCCTCGGACAGGCTGCGCACCACGAAGTTCACGCCGGTGTATTCAATCAACTGGAAGCCGCTGAACTTCTGATGGAAGATCGCCAGGTTGGCGGTCAGGCTGCGGTCGAAGAACTCGCCCTTCAGACCGAACTCATAGGCGTCCACCGTCTCTTCCGAGAAGGCCAGATCGCGGGCGTTCGGCGTCGCCGGGGTGGTGAAGCCCGCGCGGTCGAAATTGTAGCCGCCCGACTTGTAGCCGCGCGAGTACGACAGGTAGCTCGTCAGCGTCGGCAGGAACTCATAGGAGACGTTGAAGGTGCCGGTGACCGCGTCCTCGCTGCGCGAGTCCGTGTCGCCCGCCGGGTTGAAGCGGGTGTCCCAGAACGGGGCGCAGAAGCGGGTGATGCCCGGCGCATCCGCCGTCGCCACCGCGCTGTCGCACGCCGGGTTGAAGTTCTGGCCCCAGAAGTCGATCGACTTCTTGTTGTTGGTGTAGCGCAGGCCCGCCGTGACGCTGAGCTGGTCGGTGATGTTGAAGATGTTGTGGGTGAAGACCGAGATGTCCCGCCCGCTCTGTTCGCCCACGCCCCGCGCGCCGTCGCCCGGCGTGAAGGCCGCCAGCGTCGTCGCCTGGAAGGTCGCGGCGCCGCCGTAGATCAGCGGATAGTCCGCGCCCATCCGGTAGGCGGAGTCATTGCGAACGTCCTCGTCCGAATAGTAGGCGCCGACCAGCCAGTCGACGATGCCGGTCGTCCCCTGCAGGCGGATTTCCTGGGTGAAGACGTCGAAATTCTGGTGCAGGCCGTCCGGGGCGAAGAAGCCCAGATCCGCGCCGGAGTGGTCGAAGTCCTGCGACCGGGAGGCTTCCCAGCTGCGGTAGGCGGTGACCGAGGTCAGATCCGCCCAGCCCAGGTCCCAATTGGCCTGGGCCGAGAAGCCCCAGTCGTCGATGTTCTCGGAGTTGACCCGGCCGCTGCTCTTGGAGGCCTCGCGGTCGAACGGATTGGTGCTGGTGTAGCCCACGTCACCGCGCGTCCCGGCCAGGGTGTTGACCAGACCATAGGTCGGGCCCGCGATGGCCAGAACCGCGACGCAGCAGTTCTCTTCGCGCTGGGTGTAGTCAGCGCTGAACATCCACGACAGGGTGTCCGACGGCTCCCAGCGCAGTTTGGCGCGGATGAACTGGCGGTCCAGATTGTCCAGCGTCTCCTGGCTGTTGGCGTCCGGATAGAAGCCGTCGCGGGTCTCGGAGCTGCCTTCGACGCGCAGCGCCGCATTGTCGCTCAGGGGCAGGTTGATCGCTCCGGCAACCCTCATGTTCGAGAAGTCGCCGTAGGTGCCTTCCATCCGTCCTTCGACGCCGGAGAAGCTGGGCGCGCGGGTCACGATGTTGATCAGGCCCGAGGAGGTGTTGCGGCCGAACAGGGTGCCCTGCGGCCCGCGCAGGACCTCGATCCGCTCCAGATCACCTAGCTCGGACAGGGCCACGCCGGTGCGGGCGCGGGTCACCCCGTCGATGACCACGCCGACCGAGGACTCCAGGCCCGGATTGGTCGAGGTGGTGCCGATGCCACGAATGCGGATCGACGAGTCCGCGCCGCCGCCGGGGGTCTGGAACTGGACGCTGGGCGCCAGGCCCGTCAGTTCGCGAATATCGGAGACGCCCGAGTTCTGAAGCTGTTCAGAGCCGATGGCGGTGACGGCCACGGGCACGTCGATGAGCCGCTCTTCCCGTTTGGTCGCTGTGACGATCACCTCGTCCAGCTGGGTCGCGTTGTCTTGCGGCGGTGTCTGCGGCGCTGTCTGGGCCCACACCGGCGTCGCGCCGAGAGAAGCCGCCAGAAGCAGTGCGGATACGCTGATCGAACCTCGAATGTTCACGCCCTATCCTCCCTTGAGCCCCCGTTTAGCCGAGGTGCTTCAGCGCTAGGTGTAACTTGCGTATTCAGACTGTCAAATAGCTTTTGTAATCAGACCGACTTCCGTGCTTCATTGCCGGACGACCGCGACAGGGGCGCCGGAACGGCTTTCGCAAGCCCGCCCCGAACCCTGACGCTGGATCGAGCAGACCGGAAAACCGGCGCAAGAACAGGGAGTTGAGACGAGTCCATGGAGACATCGGCGACACGTCACAGCGATCGGACCGGACCGCTTCAGCGGCCCGCGATGCGGTGCGACATCCGCTCCCCGTCGGGCGCTTCGGCTGCTCCTAGTCACTTTCACCTTAAGATTGATCGCTTGACCGGACCTCGCCGATGACCAGTACGACGTCGCCTTCCCAGCCCCGGATATGGCCGCACCCCGCATGGGGCTGGTTCGCGGTCGCGGCCCTGATGGTGGCCTACACCTCCAGCTTCATCGACCGCCAGATCCTCAGCCTGCTGGTCGAGCCGATCCGGTCGGATCTGGGCATCAACGACACCGAGTTCAGCCTGCTGGCCGGCCTGGCCTTCTCGCTCTTCTACACCCTGATGGGCGTGCCGCTGGCGCGACTGGCGGACCGGGGAAGCCGTCGCTGGATCATCTTCTTCGGCATCATGGTCTGGAGCGTGATGACCGTGATGTGCGGTCTTGCCAACAGCTTCTGGGCCCTGTTCGCCGCCCGCGTCGGCGTCGGCATCGGCGAGGCCGCCCTGTCACCCGCCGCCTATTCGATGATCTCGGACTACTTCCCGCCCCGCATGCGGGCGCGGGCGCTGGCGGTCTATTCCATGGGTCCGTACATCGGCGCCGGTCTGGCCCTGATGATCGGCGGCGGCGTGATCGACATGATCGCCCGCCACGGCACGCTGACCCTGCCCTTCGTCGGTGAACTGGCGCCCTGGCAGCAGACCTTCGTGCTGGTCGGCCTGCCCGGCGTGCTGATCGCCGCCCTGTTCCTGATCGTGCGCGAGCCGCCCCGTCATGGGCTGGTGAAGGCGGATCCGAAGGCGGGCGTGCTGAAGTTCATGTGGGCGCGCAAGAAGACCTTCTACGCGATGATCATCGGGTTCTCGATCTTCGGCATCGCGGGCATTTCGTACCTGGCCTGGATTCCGGCGGTGCTGATCCGCACCCACGGCTGGGACGCCTCGCAGGTCGGCTTCACCTACGGCGCGGTCCTGCTGCTGGCGGCGACGCCCGGTGTCCTGATCGGCGGCTGGCTGAGCGACTTCCTCGCCGCACGGGGCCGCAAGGACGCGCCGCTGTACGCCGCCATCATTGGTCTGGTGTGCAGCATCCCCTTCGCCATCGCCACGCCTCTGTTCACCGACGTTCGCTGGACGGTGGCCTCGCTGGCCGGCTTCAGCTTCTTCGCCGGCGTGATGAACAGCCTGCCCGCCACCTCGCTGCAGTCGGTGTCGCCGAACCAGTTCCGGGCCCAGGTCACCGCCATCTACTTCCTGATCGGCAACCTGATCTCGCTGGCGGGCGGCCCGACCATCGTGGCCGCGATCAGCGACGCCCTGCTGGGCGGATCGCAGAAGATCGGCCTGTCGTTGGCCATCGTCAGCGGCGTCTGCATCACCCTGGCCTCAGCCATCCTGATCAAGACCCTGCCCCATTTCCGCGCCAGCGTGGACGAGGCCCAGGAATGGCAGGGTGGCCACTGATGGGCGCGTTGAAGCTTCCGTGGTTCGATCCGAAGCCGCCGACGGCGGACGAGTGTGTGATCCCTCGCCTGCTGGATCGCTACGCGTCCGAGACGCCGGACAAGGTCTTCATCCGCTATGAGACCGGCGAGACCTGGACCTGGGCCGAGACCCGCCACAAGGCGCTGGAGACGGCCGCCGCCCTGCAGGAGCGCGGGGTGAAGAAGGGCGACATCGTCGCCGCCTGGGCGCCGAATTCAGCGGCGCTGGTGCGGTCGTGGTTCGGGGCCAACGCCGCCGGCGCGGCGCTGGCCCCGATCAACACCAGCTTCCGCGGCAAGCTGCTGGAGCATGCGATCCGCAAGACCGGGGCGACGATCCTGATCGTCCATCCCGATCTGGTCGAACGACTGGAGGGTCTGTCGCTGGGTTCGGTCCAGCGGCTGATCCTGACCGGCGAGGCCAAGGGGCCGATCAATCTGGATGTGGCGATCGAGCCCGTCTCGGCCCTGTCCGGCGACGCCTCGACTTACACCCCTGTGCCGTCCGATCCGTGGGATGTGCCCGTGGTGATCTTCACCTCCGGCACGACCGGGCCGTCGAAGGCGGTGCTGACCTCCTATGTGCAGGAGTGGACGACCGGCAAGGTGACCTACGGCTATATGCACGGCGGCGACCGAATGCTGGTGAACCTGCCGATGTTCCACGTCGGCGGCATCGCGGCGATCACGGCGGCGGTGTCCTGCGGCGGCTCGGTCGCCCTGTTCGAGGCCTTCGACACCCGCCGCTTCTGGGATGTGATCCGCGAGACGGAATCGACGGTCTGCAGTGGCCTGATCGGTGCCCTGACCGCCTTCCTGATGAAGGAGCCGCCAAAGCCAGACGACCGGGACAATCCCCTGCGGATGGTGACCCTCGCCCCGATCACCGAAGACACGGTCGCGCTCGCGGACCGGTTCGGCTTCGACTACATCTCGGGCTTCAACATGACCGAGGTGTCGGGGCCGCTGATCTGCGCGGTGAACGAGACGGTGATGCGCTCCTGCGGCCGCGCCCGCGAGGGGATGGAGTGCCGGATCGTCGACGCTTTCGACAATGAGGTGCCGCACGGTCAGCCCGGCGAACTGGTCATCCGCGCCGACAATCCCTGGACCCTGAGCCACGGCTATCTGGGCGATCCGGAAGCGACCGCCGAGGCCTGGCGCAACGGCTGGTTCCACACCGGCGACCTGATGCGGCGCGACGAGGAAGGCTGCTTCTTCTTCATCGACCGCAAGAAGGACGCAATCCGTCGCCGGGGCGAGAACATGTCCTCACTGGAGATCGAGATCGAGGTCTGCGGCCACCCGGCGGTGCGCGAGGCGGCGGCCTATGGCGTGGACCTGCCGGGCGGTGAGCAGGAGGTGATGGTCGCCGTCGCCCCCATCGCCGGGGCGACCATCGATCCGAAGGAATTGGTCGAATACCTGATCCCGCGCATGACCCATTTCATGGTGCCACGCTATGTGCGGGTCGAGGCGGAACTGCCGAAGACCCCCACAAACAAGATCCAGAAAACGGGCCTGCGGGCCGAGGGGGTGACGGCGGAAACCTTCGATCGGGAGACCGCCGGTCTGTCCGTTCGCAGACAGAAGCTATCGACCGCTTGAATCCCGTTCGGCGAGACCGCTAAGACAAGCCATGGCTTCCCAAGGCGCGCCGAAGACCCGGCTGGTTCCCAAGAGTTCCCTGAACCGGGCGCTGAACGCGCTCGGCGACCGCTGGAGCCTGCTGATCGTGCAGGAGGCCTTCCTCGGCGCGACCCGGTTTGAGGAGTTCCACGAACGGCTGGGCGGCGCGCGCAGCACCCTGTCCAGCCGCCTGCAGGCGCTGGAGCGCCACGGCATCCTCGAAAAGCGCCCGCACAAGGATGAGGGCGCGCGCATGGCCTATCACCTGACGCCGCGCGGGCTGGACCTGTTCGACAGCATGATCCTGATGTGGGGCTGGGGCGTGCGCTGGGGCGTGGCCGGTCGCCGCGCGCCGACGGTCTTCATCCACTCGGTCTGCGGCAAGCCGATGCTGCCCGAGGTGCGCTGCTCGTCCTGCGGCGAACTGATGACCCTGCGCAGCTGCAGCTTCGTGCCCGGCCCCGGTCAGGGGATGGAGAAGCTGCCCGTCCAGCGCATGCACCGCAAACGCCAGCCGACCGACACGACCCCGGTGCTGGAGCTGGTTGACCTGCTGGGCGACCGCTGGACCGGGCTGGTGGTCAGCGTCCAGTATTTCGGCATCCACCGCTTCGACGAGATGCAGAACCTGCTGGGCATCGCGTCCAACATCCTGACCGACCGCCTGCGCACGCTGGAGAACGCGGGCATCTTCGAGCGGCGGCTCTATGAGATCACCCCGCCCCGGTACGAGTACCGGATGACCAAGAAGGGGCTGGATCTCTATCCCCACGCCCTGACCATGCTGAACTGGGCCGAGACCTGGCTGAAGGACAAGGCTGGGCCGCCGGTCCGCATCCGTCACGAGTGCGGCGCGGCCTTGGCCAGCGAGGTCGATTGCAGCTGCTGCAAGGGCCGTCTGAAGATGGCCGATGTGCTGCTGAAGCCCGGCAAGGGCCACACCATCACCTGATCGTCGGAGCGCTCGCGAGGACGTGAAAGTCCGCGTTTGAAAGCGTCGTTCACGTCGCTTGCATAAACAAACTTATGCCCCTAGCGTTCTTCCAACGACAAAACGGGAGAGACGCCATGGGCGAGCATATGAAGGTGGTCGAGGCCATGATGGCCGCGTGGAAGAAGCGCGACGTCGAGGGCTTCATCGCCACCCTGTCCGACGACATCGAGTACCACTGGCACCCGACGAAACGTCCCGCCATCGGCAAGGACAAGATGCGCAAATTCCTGTCCAACTACGAGCAGGGCTTTGACCAGCAGGAGTGGCGGATCGTGCACTCGGCCGAGGCCGGAGAGGTGCTGTTCGTCGAGGGCATGGAGGTCCTGGTCGACCGTTCGACGGGCGTGAAGATGGACAATCCCTTCGTTCAGGTCTTCGAGCTGCGCGACGGTCTGATCCGCCGCATGCGGGACTACTATGACACCTCGCAGGTCCATGCCCCGGCCAAGCCGGACGCCGCCAAGGCCACGGCGTGACCGCGCCGATCGAACGCCTGCGGGCGTTGATGGACGTCTCGGGACGTCGCGACAAGGCGGCGTTCCTGGACGCCTTCGACCCGGCCATCGAGTACCACTACCACGTCGGCACCCGGCCTCTGGTCGGCATCGAGTGGGTGGAGAAATTCATCACCCGCTACTGGGCCAATCACTCCCGGACCGAATGGGTCCTGACCAACTGGGCGCAGAACGACACCCAGGTCCTGACCGAGGGCCGAGAGGACTACGTCAACGCCGACGGCGTGAAGGTGTCCCACCCCTATATGGGCATCATCGAGTTCGGGCCGGACGGCAAGATCACCGCCTGGCGCGATTATTTCCAGATGAAGGATCCGGCGGCGACCTGATCTTCATCCTCGGGATTGACCCGAGGATCGGACTTTCCGTGTTGATGGAATGGAAGAGGGCGCACGGTCGGTCGTGCGCCCTCTTTTGCATCGTGCAGGTTGAACGTCTCGTCCTCGGGTCGAGCCCGAGGATGACGGGTCAGTGGAGTAGGCGCTCCGCGCGAAGCTGGCTGCGCCGCACCTTGCCGGCGTCGTCGCGCAGGCGTTGGGCGGTCGCCTCGAAGCTGCGCGGCTGTTTGTAGCGGGCGATGCGGTCGGCGAGAAAGGCGGCCAGCGCCACCTGGTCCAGTCGCCCGTCCGCCGTCTCGACGATGGCGTGGACCCGCTGGCCGAGATCATCGTCCGGCAGGCCGATGACGACGCTGCACTGGACGCCCGGGAAGGCGTCGATGGCCGCCTCGACCTCGGCCGGATAGACGTTGGCGCCGCCCGACAGGATCATGTCCACGCGCCGGTCGGCGAGGAACAGATAGCCGTCCGCGTCCACCCGACCCAGATCACCCAGGGTCTCGAACTCGCCCACCGCCTTCGGCTCGGCGCCGAGGTAGCGATAGGTCGTCCCCTGCCCCCGCAGCGGTCGGAAGAAGATTTCGCCGACCTCATCCACGTCACACGCCGAGCCGTCCGGGCGCAGCACCTGCATCTCATAGCCGGGCAGGATGCGTCCGACCGAGCCGGGCTTCTGTAGCCACTGGACGCCGTTGATGCCCGTTCCGCCCATGGCCTCGGTGCCGGTGTAGAGCTCCCACACCGTCTCCGCGCCGACCCAGTCGATCCACGCCTGCTTCAGCCAGGGCGGACAGGGGGCGGCGATGTGCATGACGGCGTCGAGCGAGCCGATGTCGTATTTCGCCTTCACCGCGTCCGGCAGGGCCCAGATACGGTGCATCATGGTCGGCACCTGGAACAACCAGCGCACCTTGTGCCGCTCGATCAGGCGCAGGGCCTCCTCGGCGTCGAAGCGGGGCATCAGGACCACATGCAGGCCCCAGCCCATGGCGAAGCAGGTCATGCCGAAGGGGGCGGCGTGATACAGCGGCCCCGGATTCATCAGCACGTCGCCTTCCGGCAACATGCCGAGCAGGGGCTTGTCCGGATCGGCCACGCCCGGCGACATGTCGACGATGACCTTGGGCCGCCCGGTGCTGCCGCCCGAGGCGATGGCCTTCAGATGCGGCGCGATCTTCTCGGGCAGGGGGCTGTCGTCCGCCGAGGCGTCGAAGGTGTCGGCCTCTGCATGGGCCGGCGTGTCGCCCGCCTTCGACGCATCGTTGATGACCACCAGCCGGGGCTTGAGCAGGTCGAGGATGCCTCTCAGTTCGGCGGCGGGCAGCTTGTGCGACAGGGGCGCGGGGGTCGCCCCCAGCGCCCAGACGGCGAAGGCCAGTTCGAGGAAGGCGGGGCTGTTGGGCAGGGCGATGGCGACGAAGTCCCCCGCCTGAACCCCCAGCCGCTCCAGCGTCCGCGCCCGGCGGTTGACCCGCGAGGCCAGCGCCGCGCGGGTCAGGGTCGTGCCCTCGAACGACAGGGCCGGAGCGTCCGGGTCGCGCGCCGCATGGATGTCCAGCAGGGCGCCCATCCCCCGCGGCGTCATCTCGCCGATCCCGGGGGTGGACATGACGCGGGGGGTGGCGGGCCTCTTCACGCGGCCTCCGATCCGGCTTTCTTCGGCGGCCAGGGGATCAACGAACTGGTCCGGGCGATGTACTCGGCATAGCCGGGGCGCTGGTAGGTGAGGCGTTTCTCATACGACGGCCCGCCGCTGTATTTGACGAACATCAGCAGCAGCAGCAGCGGCCCGGCGATGGAGACGATGCCCAGCAGCCCCGTCTCGGCGGCCACCAGCCACAGGCCAAACCAGACGCACAGGTCGCCGAAATAGTTCGGGTGGCGGGTGTATTTCCACAGGCCGCTGGACAGCACCTTGCCCTCGTTGGCCTTGTTCGCCTTGAAGCGGACCAGCTGGAAGTCGGCGGTGCTCTCGAACAGGATGCCGAAGACCACCAGACCGGCGCCGACCCAGCCCAGCGTGCCGACGGCGGCGGGCGTGGCGGACATCTGGCCCAGTTGCACCGGCAGGCTGACGGCCCACAGGATCGGCGCCTGGAACATGAAGACCAGACGCCAGGAGGCGACCGGGAAACTCCAGCCCTTGGTCTCCCGCGCCCGGCTCAGCATCTTCACATAGCGCCTGTCCGGCCCATGCGAGCGCCAGCGCCACAGGATGTAGAGGCCCAGCCGCAGGCCCCAGGCTCCGGCGAGGATCAGGATCAGTTGCATCCGCTCCGGCGAGCCCTCGGCCTGGAAGAAGGTGGTCACGGCCATGAAGGCCAGCCCCAGCGCCCACCAGGCGTCGACGAAGGTGACGTCCTTCAGGGCGCAGCCGATGGCCCAGAGGATGACGAAGGAGGCGATACAGACCCCCAGATTGATCCCGAGGATCGTGGCGATCTCCTGAATGCCCGGCATTGAACTTCCTCCCCCGTATTGTTGCGCCGGCGCCTAGCGGCCGGTCGATGGTTCCCTGACGAAGACGGCCTTGGCCATCTGGCGTTCCAGCCCCTTGGGATCACGCGCCATGGCGGCGCGCATCTCGATGGCGAAGCGGTCGGTGTCGATCTCGTCCGTGCCGCGCGTGATGCCGCGCATGGCGGCGCGGGCGATGTCCTCGGGCGCCTCCTTGGCCCCCTTCACATGCGAGGCCATGCGGGTGTCGACCGAACCGACGATCAGCGAGGTGACGCTGGTCCCCTGCCCCGCCAGCTCGGCGCGGATGCAGGTTCCGGCGGCGCGCATGGCGAATTTCGACGGGCTGTAGCCCCCCATGTTCGGCGCGGCGAGAATGCCCCCCACCGACAGCACGTTCAGGATGGCGCCACCGCCGTTGGCCTTCAGGATCGGGGCGAAGGCCCGGGCCATGGCCAGGGGACCGAAATAGTTGACCTCCATCTCCTCGCGCGCGGCGGACATGTCATCGGCGCCGATCAGGAGCTGGTTGTTGAAGGCGCCGGCGTTGTTGACCACGACCGACACGTCGGGACAGGCGGCGGCCGCCGCGGTGATCTGGTCCGGCTTCGATACGTCCAGACCCACGGCCACGACACGGCCGGGGAACTCGTCCTCAAGACGCTTCGCCGACGCCGGATCGCGGGCGCCGGCGTAGACCTTCGCCGCCCCCTCCTGTAGCAGAACGCGAACGAAAGCCTCGCCGATCCCGCGATTGGCGCCGGTGACGATGGCGACGCAGCCCTGAACTTCCATGACCGGACCTCAGGCGGCGGCGGTGTAGAGGATGTCGTCGGGCTTCTTGGCCCCGCGACGCAGTTGGGTCGGATCATTGGTGATCGCCCCGCGCGCCCAGGTTTCCGAGATCTCGTGCTCCTCATTCCACTCCCAGCACATGGTGCGGCGGAGGATGCGCCACTCGTCGCCGCGCTTCTCCATCTGATCGACGCAGCGGGCCAGGGTGCGGGTGTCGAACCATTCGCCCTTCACCTTCAGGCGCGAGGCGGTGAGGATGTAGCATTCGGCAAGGGCCGAGTTCGGCCCCTTCAGTTCGATGACCATGTTCATGGCCAGGTGGTTCATCAGCCCGGCCTTGGGCAGGCGCTCCTTGACCACGGCCACCCATTCCGACGCCGGGCCGTTGAAGGTGCCGCCGTGATCCTCCCAGCCGTCCGGCCAGTAGGCGCGCTCGACCAGGGCCTCATCCCCACGATCACAGCCCCGCAGGAAGAGCAGCAACACCTCCTCGATCGCCTTCTTGTCGAGCAGCGCCTGCACCTCGGGATCACGGTCAGCCATGGGGTCGTCTCCTCGGTCTTGTTTTTAGTCTTTGAATGAAAGTTACATGACTTTTGTTAGCGGGCAACCCGCCAGCATCAGAGTCTGAGCAATCCCGGCGGCGCCGCGACCACGCGCGGAATGGCGTCCAGCACCATGGCGGCGACCGCGAACTGCTCCGGCTTGGTCCGCACGCCTTCGGGCGCGGTGTCGACCAGATCCATGGCGATCTTCAGCCCCGGAAGCCCATCGACCTCGATCTGCCAGTGCGGCTTTCCGGCGAAGGCCGGGTCGGTCGGATCCATGATCCAGTTGACCTCATGGGTGATGCGCCGGACGCCGTCGGACAGGCCGTGGACCCGCCAAGTCGTCGCCGCCACGGAGCCCTGCGGGATCACGCCCGCCGCCACGGTAAGGTCCTGCCGCGCCAGCCGCAGTTCATGGTCGGATTCATAGCCGTCCAGCGTCAGGCCGATCCGCTGCGCCAGTCCCTCCACGCTCTGGGCGAACATCCGGTCGAAGGTCCGCGCCAACGGGCCGTCGACCAGATCAATCACCTTGGGATCAGCCCCGAAGCCCAGGGCGCCGAAGACGTATTCCGGGTTTGGAACCGTCGTACAGTCAATGATTTCCCGGGTCGCAACATTGCGGTGCGACAGGCACAGGCTGACCGCATTGGCCGCCATCCGCTCGGCCACCCAGCCCGGATTCACCCCCGTCCCCGCCAAGGTCGCGCCGCCCTTCAGCGCGCTGTCCGACAGGCCGGCGGCATAGTCCGCGCCGAGCGCACGCGGCTCGAAGTAGTTGTTGATCGAAATGACGCTCTTGCCCGACTCCAGCAGGCGCCGGACGTCGGCGTCATGCCCGTCATAGGGGTCCGACAGCATAGGGCAGTGCAGCACCACATCCGCGTCCAGCGCCAGGATGTCCTCGATGGCGCGGGTGGCGATCACCCCCGTCGGATCGCGCCGCGCGATCTCGCCCGCATCCCGCCGCGCCTTGGCCGCGCCATAGACGAACAGACCGACCAGATCGAAGCGCGGATCGTCGATCACGGCCCGCAGGCAAGCCCGTCCCATGGAGCCCGTCGCCCACTGGATCACGCGGATCGGTCTGGTCATGAGAAGCGGCTTCCGTGACTTTCGATATCGAACCGATACGCCCTTAGTCCAGAAACGCAAGCCAGTTGCCTATCGTCTCCACTTGTCTAGTATGTTTACAAAAGCGACGATCAGAGCGCTTGGGAGGATGTCCGATGGCCGAACCGCCGTTCCTGCAAGCCCTTATGAAATCGATGAATTTCTACGGCCGCTTCGCGCCCTCCTTCACGCGGGTGGGCTATGTCGCCCGAGGCCTGCCGTTCCGCCCGGTGCGCGCGGACTACACCGGACAGCTCTGGCTGATCACCGGCGCGACCGGTGGATTGGGCCGCGCCGCAGCCCTGCGGGCGGTGCGCAAGGGGGCCACGGTCTACGCTGTCGGACGCAATGTCGCCGCGCTCGAGGCGCTGCAGGCGATGGCCGCGAACGCCCCGGGCCGGATCGTCCCGGTGATCTGCGACCTGTCCTCGATGAGGACGGTCTCGGAGCTGACCCGACGCCCGGAGCTGGCCGGGCTGAAGTTCGACGTGCTGGTCAACAACGTCGGCCTGCTGATGCGATCCTATGAGGCGACGGCCGAGGGGCTGGAGACCTCCTACGCGACCAATCTGCTGGGCCACTACATCCTGACAGAGCGGCTGCATGACGACGGGATGCTGACGCCGGGAGCGGCGATCATCAACGTGGTGTCGGGCGGGCTCTATAATCTGCCCCTGAGCAAATCGATGCTGAATATCCCCGAGGAGCGGTTCAACGGCTTCGCTGCCTATGCCGCGCACAAGCGGGCGCAGCTGGCGCTGGCCGAGCACTGGCGGGCGACCTTCGCGGACATCGGGGCGAAGACCTATGCGGTCCATCCCGGCTGGGCCGATACTGCGGGGGTGAAGACCTCCCTGCCCAAGTTCCGCAAGATCCTGGCCCCCATCCTGCGCAATGACGATGAAGGGGCCGACACCATCGACTGGCTGGCGGCCACGCGGCCGACCGAGGTGGTTGACCAGATCTGGTTCGACCGGAAGCCCCGGACGGCCCACGCCTATCCGCACACCCGCAATCCTAAGACGCAGATCAGCGACGTGGTGGCCTTCCTGGATCGCGACCGGGAGCGGCTGGTCGGCTGATCCGGTGGACCCGGCGGCGCCGAAGCCGCATGCTCCGGCGTGATGGTCGAATCGCCCCCCTTCGAGGCTTACGAATTCTTCGCCGGCGGCGGCATGCTGCGGGCGGGGCTGGGCGACGACTGGACCTGCACCTTCGCCAATGACATCGACCCGCAGAAGGCCGCCTTCTATCGCGCCAACTGGGGCGGCGAGGAGCTGGCGGTCGGGGACATCGGCGCCCTGACGCCCGCGGACCTGCCCGGACAGGCGGACCTGATGTGGGGCTCCTTCCCGTGTCAGGACCTGTCGCTGGCCGGGAATGGCGCAGGGCTGGGCGGCAGCCGCTCGGGAACCTTCCACGCCTTCTGGGGCCTGGCCAGCGGGCTGGTCCGCGAAGGACGAGGCCCGAAGATCGTGGCCATCGAGAATGTCTGCGGGGCCCTGACCTCGCGCGGCGGACGGGACTTCGAGATCCTGTGCCGGACCTGGGACGAGGCGGGCTACGCCTTCGGCGCGCTGGTGATCAACGCCGACCGGTTCGTGCCGCAGTCGCGGCCCCGGCTGTTCGTGGTCGGCGTCCGGGGCGATGTGGAGATCGATCCGGCGCTGGTGGCGAGCGGGCCGGAGGGGCCGTTCCATCCGGTCAATCTGAAGCGGGCGGTGGAGCGGCTGCCCGCGGACCTGCGCAGCCGGGTCCTGTGGTGGCGGCTGCCCGAGCCGGAGGCGGCGCCGGTCAGTCTGGCGGCGCTGACCGAGACCGATGGGCCGCATCTGGAGTGGCATAATCAGGCACAGACGGCGCGACTGCTGGAGCTGATGTCGCCGGTCAACCGGGCCAAGGTCAAGGCGGCCCGGGCGTCGGGGACGCGGCAGGTCGGAGCCCTGTACCGGCGGACGCGCAAGGACACCGAAGGGCGCAAGGTGCAGCGGGCCGAGGTGCGGTTCGACAGGGCCGGCTGCCTGCGGACGCCGGGCGGAGGCTCGAGCCGCCAGACGCTGGTGGTGGTCGAGCACGGGCGCATCCGGTCGCGGCTGATGACGGCGCGGGAGACGGCCCGGCTGATGGGGCTGTCGGACGACTATCGCCTGCCCGGATCGTACAGCGCGGCGTGCAGGCTGACCGGCGACGGGGTGGCGGCGCCGGTGGTGCGACACCTGGCGCGGTGGCTGTTCGAGCCGCTGGCCGGGGCCGGAGAGACGGCCCGCCGGGCCGCCTGATCCCCCCGCTTGCCAAACCGGACGGCTGGCGCAACATGTGGCCAAACAGCGATCTGGGGAGGTCACCAATGAAAATCGCGCTGACGGCCGCTGCAGCCCTCATCCTGGGGGCAACGCCCGCCCTGGCCGAGGACTGGCACGCCTACTCGAGGACGGCGACGCGGGCTTATCTGGCCGATGTGGCCAGCATCGCCACCGTGGACGGAGTGACCACCATACAGTCGGCCTCGGTGCCGATGACCGGGGCGGCGAGCGAGACCGGCCACACCCAGACCATCTACCAGTTCCAGTGCGACGCCGGGAAATGGCGGACCGCCGGAGAGAGCGAATACGCCGCCGACGGGACCCACGAGGACTATCCCGAGGAGGGCGCCGCGTGGGAGACGCTGCGCCCCAACACCATCCCGGACTTCATCAAACAGATCGCCTGCGACGGCTCGCGCTCCAGCACCGCGACCTTCCCGACGATCCGGGCCTTCCTAGACGCCGGGCGGCCTTAACCGCCCGGCCTTCGCCCCTTACGCGTCGACCGCGGCGTCGAGGGCGTTTTCCTGGATGAATTCGCGGCGCGGTTCGACCACGTCGCCCATCAGCTTGGCGAAGAGGTCGGAGGCCTCTTCCTCATGCTCGACCGAGACCTGCAGCAGGGTGCGGGCGTTGACGTCCAGCGTGGTCTCCCACAGTTGCTCGGGGTTCATCTCGCCCAGACCCTTGTAGCGCTGGATGGCGATGCCCTTCTTGCCCGCATCGAGGACGGCGTCGAGCAGGTCGAGCGGCCCACGGATGGTCGTGGACTTGTCCTTGCGGCGGAAGATGGCGGGCTGATCGAACAGGCCTTCGAAGGCGGCGGCGCGTTCGGCCAGACGGCGGGCGTCCTGCGAACGGATCAGGGTCTCTTCCAGCACGATCTTCTCGGAGACCGCGCGACGAACACGCTCGAAGGCGATGGCGCCCTGGGCGCCCGGACCGCCGGTCCACGCCCCGTCACCTTCCTCGGCGAAGAGGTTGAGGCGCTCGGCGGCCTTGCCCAAGTCGCCGCCGTCTTCGTTGAAGACACCGGCCAGGGCCGATTGTTCGATGGCGAAGGCCGGGGCGCGCTGCGACAGGCGATCGACACCCGCCTTGAAGGCCTTGGCCTCGCGCACCAGAGACTGCAGGTCCAGGCCGGTGCGGCGCTCGCCGGACGGCAGGTCCAGTTCGGCGTCGGACGAGCCTTCCTCGATGAGGTAGGCGTCCATGTCCGCCTGGTCCTTGAGGTAGCGCGACTGCTTGCCCTTGGAGACTTTGTAGAGCGGCGGCTGGGCGATGTAGACGTGCCCGCGCTCGATCAGCTCCGGCATCTGACGATAGAAGAAGGTCAGCAGCAGGGTGCGGATGTGGGCGCCGTCGACGTCGGCGTCGGCCATGAGAATGATCTTGTGGTAGCGCAGCTTGTCGGCGTTGAAGTCGTCACGGCCGATGCCGGTGCCGAGCGCCAGGATCAGGGTGCCGATCAGTTCCGACGAGAGCATGCGGTCGAAGCGGGCGCGCTCGACGTTGAGGATCTTGCCGCGCAGGGGCAGGACGGCCTGGTTCTCGCGGTTGCGGGCCTGTTTGGCCGAGCCGCCGGCGGAGTCACCCTCGACGATGAAGAGTTCGGACTTGGCCGGATCGCGTTCCTGACAGTCAGCCAGCTTGCCCGGGAGGGAGCTGATTTCCATCGCCGTCTTGCGGCGGGTCAGGTCGCGGGCCTTGCGCGCGGCCTCACGGGCGGCGGCGGCCTCGATGATCTTGGAGACGATCAGCTTGGCCTCGGCCGGGTGTTCCTCGAACCAGGTGGCGAGGCCTTCCTGGCAGAGGTTTTCGACCGCGGGGCGGACTTCGGACGAGACGAGCTTGTCCTTGGTCTGCGAGCTGAATTTGGGATCGGGAACCTTGACCGAGAGGACGCAGGTCAGGCCCTCGCGGGCGTCCTCGCCCGAGACGGAGACCTTCTCCTTCTTGGCGGCGCCGGCGCTTTCGATATAGCCGCCCATGACGCGGGTCAGGGCCGCGCGGAAGGCCGACAGGTGGGTGCCCCCATCCCGCTGCGGGATGTTGTTGGTGAAGCACAGCATGGTCTCGTGGTAGCTGTCGTTCCACCACAGGGCGAGGTCCAGCTCGATGCCGTCCTTGCGGCCACGGACGGTGATGACGTCCTTGAGCAGAGGCGACTTGGACTTGTCGAGGTGGCGCACGAAGGCTTCGACGCCGCCCTCGTAGTGGAGGATTTCCTCGAACGGCTCGGCGTGACGGTCGTCGCGCAGCTTGATGACCACGCCCGAGTTCAGGAAGGCCAGCTCGCGCAGGCGGTGCTCCAGCGTCTTCAGGTCGAAGTCGATGTGCGAGAAGGTGGTCAGCGAGGGGAAGAAGGTGACCTGGGTGCCGGTCAGCAGTTCGCCCTTCTTCGACCCTTCGGTACGGATCGGGGCGTCGCCGGTGACGGCGAGGCTGACGACGGCGTCGCCGCGCTCGAAGCGCATCTCGTGGCGTTTGCCGTCGCGGAAGATGACCAGCTTCAGCCAGTCGGACAGGGCGTTGACGACCGAGACGCCGACGCCGTGCAGGCCGCCGGAGACCTTGTAGGAGTTCTGGTCGAACTTCCCGCCCGCGTGCAGCTGGGTCATGATGACCTCGGCCGCCGAGACGCCTTCCTCGGCGTGGATGGCGGTGGGGATGCCGCGGCCGTTGTCGGTCACGGTGACCGAGCCGTCGGCGTTCAGGATGACCTCGACCAGATCGGCGTGACCGGCCAGGGCCTCGTCGATCGCGTTGTCGACGACTTCATAGACCATGTGGTGCAGGCCCGAGCCGTCGTCGGTGTCGCCGATGTACATGCCGGGACGTTTGCGGACGGCATCCAGGCCCTTGAGAACCTTGATGGAGTCGGCGCCGTATTCGGCCGGGGCGACAGCGTCGTCGGGGGTCTGATCGGTCATCAAATCGGTCGGTGAAGCGGCCCCGTTGAGGACCCGGAAGACGGCGCGAATCTGACCCGCGCCGGAAGGCTCAGAATATAGGAATTATGACGGGAATTGCGAGCTTTCAGGGGCGATTCCGGCAGGTCGTCGGGTGCGTCGGATTCCGCCTGTCAGAACACATGATATCGCGTCGGGTCGACCGGGATGCCGCGCTCCAGCATGAACAGGTGCGGGGCCAGCATATAGTCGTAGACGTTCACCCGTTTTCCAGCCTTGAGCGCGGCGTGGAAATAGCGCTCCCGGGGGTAGAGGGGCTCGATCTCCCGCAGGGCGATCCGGTGCAGGCGCAGACGTTGCTCCTCCCACAGGGCGGAGAGCTGGCGATTTCGGCGGGAAGGACGAGAGGGCTTCATGGGCGGGGCCTCCGGGGTGTGGGGGATGGGATGTGGGGGTGAAACTCGGCGTTCTCCCTCCCCGCCTCGGGGAGGGAGAATTTAGACGTGCGTCTTCGCCGCTCCGGGCGGAAGCGGGGATGGGAAGGGCGCGGGACGTCGGGCCTCGCCCGGTGCTGTTTAGAGTTTACCGTTTCGACGAGATCGACATCCCGCGTCGCCGTTTTCCACGCGCTCTCCGGTTGGCGGCTTTGACATTCGAGCCTAGCCGGATCTCCGCCGTCGACATTGCTGTCTCCGACGCGGGACGGACATCGTTACCCGTAAGGGGCCGAGCAGCCCGCCCTTCAGCGCGCGGCGAGCAAGCGGGCAGGATCCATCCCTGCCCTCGAGGACCCCCGCACTCTCCATCGCGCAGGCTTCATCGCTCGGCCACAGCCCGCCGTCGTCGAGAAGCGTGGATCCGACGCCCTCCCCATCGACGGGATGCGCATAGTGTGGGGGTGGTCCTTCCTCAGGCGGGAATATGACGCTGACGGCGTTTCGGGGTGAGGGAGATCAAGGCGTTAGGCCCGGTCCATGTGATGGCTGAAGATGAACCGTCGCGTATTTTTGCGAAACGGACCCTCTCCCGATGGGAGAGGGAAGCCTACGCGAAACCGCCGTCGGCGACCTTCACGAACTGGGCGCGGCCTTGCAGCGGGGCGAAGAGGTCGGCTTCGGTGCCGGTCATGAAGGCCTGCAGGCCCAGCGCCTCGATCTCGTCGAACAGGGCGGCGCGGCGGGCCGTGTCGAGGTGGGCGGGGGCCTCGTCGAGGAGGAGGATGGGGGCCGCCGTCCCGGATAGCGGCTGCGCCGCTTCCGGGATGACAAGAGACCCCGACAGGCGGGTGATCTGGGCGAGGATCAGGTTGAGGACCAGCGCCTTCTGCTCGCCCGAGGAGCCCTCGGCGGCGGGGCGGTTCTTCTCGCGGTGCAGGGCCGTCAGGTCAGAGCGATGGGGACCGTAGAGGGAGCGGCCGGCGGCGGCGTCGCGGGCGCGGGAGCGGGCCATGCCGTCACGGATGACGGCGGCGATGGCGTCGGCGTCAGCGCCGTCGGCGGCCAGGGTTTCGGCCTCGCCGGTCAGGCCGAGATCGGCCTGGGGGAAGGGCCGGTCGTTGCGGGCGTCGATGGCCGACTGGAGCACCGACAGGGCGGCGGCGCGGGCGAGGGCGGCGGCGGCCCCCGCCTCGCCCAGACGAACCTCCAGCGCGTCGAGCCAGAGCGGGTCGGCGGGGCGGCCTTCGGCGCCGTCGGTGAGCAGGCGCAGCCGCTCGCGCAGGGCCTTCTCATAGGCGGAGACGGCGGCGGCGTGGTCGGGCCGGTCGGCGAAGACCAGACGGTCGAAGAATTTCAGGCGGGCGGCGCGAGCGTCGGAGAAGAGGCGGTCCTGCTCGGGCGTGGCCCAGACGGGGCGCAGGAGGTCGAGCAGGCGACCGGGCTGGGCGGTCTCGCCGTCGATGCGGACGATGCGGCGGGCGGCGCCGGGGGTCTGGACGCCGGTGCCGAGCTTGGTCTCGTCGCCTTCACCGGTGAGGACGGCGGCGACGGCCCAGGCGCGGCCGGTCGCCTCGCCGGGCTCGCGACGGCCCATCTCGGGCGCCGTGGCGCCGCGCAGGCCCTTGCCGGGGGTGAAGAGGCTGAGCGCCTCGAGCAGATTGGTCTTGCCCGCCCCGTTCGGCCCATGGAGCACCACCGCCCCCGCCGCGATGGGCAGGGTCGCGCTCGCATAGGAGCGGAAGTCGGTGAGGGTGAGGGATGTGATCAACAAAGGGTTCGTAGCCGAGGGCGCGAGCGATCACCACCCGCTTCCCGACCCCAAAACCCGCGACACGCGAACCGTGTTTGACAGTCCCCATTAACCACATAACGTTGTGTTCTCAACCTTGTGGGAGGGCAAGGCCATCTCTGCATCTGTCTATGACTTCATGGGCGAGACCTATGCGCGGAGCCGCCGGGAGGCGCACAGACGTCGCGCCACCCTGCTCAGCCCACCCACGGTCAGCCTTTGCGCCTGCATCGAACGCCCCGGCGACTGGCAGAACACGTTTGAGCGCTTTCTGCGGGCGATCGTTGATTACGCCCAGGACCCCGCGGCCAATGGCCAGGCCCGAAGCCGGGCCGACGCCTTCGTCAAGAACGTCGTGCGCCACTACGACGTCAGCAACGCCTCCAACACGCCGAACGCTTCGACGGACCTGACCTTCGAGATTCCGGACAGCGTGTTCAGGGATGCGCTCTGGCGGATCGAGGTGCTGAGGGACTACGTCGCCGTCACCCTGCACGTCGGCATCGAACTGGGTCGTAGCGAGACGGACTATCTGGTCACCATCCGCGGCACCGCGCCTGGGACGACCGCGGCAGGGCAGCAGGCCGACAAGGTCTTCAGGTGCGGCTTCGAGCGGTCGGGCCCCACCAATCGCGAAGCGGCGGTCGGCCTGAACAAGGTGCTGTTCAACGATCTGTCCGAGGAACTGGAAAAGCGCTTCCGACCGATCATGAGCGCGGTCAGGCCCATTCACACCGAGGTCAACGGGACAGCCCTCGAGGACGTCGTCTTCGCCCTGACCTACAGCGTCCTGGCCCCCTGGACCGTGCTGGCCGACGCCGACCCGAGACCTGACGTTCGCGCCGGACTGGCGCTGGCGGAGCCTGCCTTCCCCGAGTTTGACGCCCCCGGGTTCAGGCCGCAGGAGTTGGCGGCCGCGCTGCAAAGCACCAACCGGTTCCTCACCCAGCACTGGGAAGTGCTCAAGGGATCACTGCTGTCCGACCAGGAGAGCGACTGTGTCGCCTGCTACATGCAGAACGGTCATTGCATCTACGTGTCCTCGCTCGGTTCGGAGACCGCGAACCCGAGAGAGCCGGTGAAATACCTTCTGCTGTATCGCGACCCTGCCTCGCCCCCGGACGGCAAGCGCGGGATAAGCCACGCCGCCCCCTGCAATTTCGCATGGCGGTTGAGCCGTTTCGTGGGGCGGCTCCATGACATCGCGGCCGCGCGTCTGCGGGCGTTGTCGCAGCATGAGGAGATCAGCCGCTTCCTGGTGCACGCCAAGGACCTGGAGTTCCGGCTCGCCGAACGGACGCTGACGAGCGAACAGGCGGTCAAGGAAATCGAGACCCGCTTTCGGATGATCACTCATGCCCGGACACGCGACGTGCCGGCGGGCGAAGGCTTCACCGACGACGACTACGAACGGGAGAAGATCGTCCCCAACACCAAGCCGCTGATCGTACGGGCCGGGATCGTGCAGGCGCAGTATGCGATCGTGCAGCGCCTTTGCATCGATCTGGGGATCATCAATCTTCCGGGCTACCAGCCCTACGATCAGTTCCTGAGACGACGGGTCGTGGGTCCCATCGAGTGGATGCTGACCGCGCCGGATCTGTATGGCTCGATCGCTCGAAAGCTGAACGACGCCTACGTACGGCTGCAACGGCAGGACACGGTCGAACGCACCCGGAAGATCGCCGCCCAGTCAGATGCGATCGTCAAATTCCAGCGCGCGGCCGATGGACTGGGCAAGCTCCTGTTCGTCTACTACGGGATGCAGAGCGTCTACTACGCGATCGACCACGCCAAGAAAGCTGAGCATTGGCCCAAGATTCTCAAGCCATTGCCCGGCTTTTTTGCCCATCTGGACGCCAGAGCGTCTGCCCTGACGGTGGGCGTCGTTATCGCCATTCTCTGCTTTGCGCTGTTCTTGGGGGAGCTGTGGGAGCGTGGCTTCCGGGCCAGAGAACGCAAATCGTAGTCCGCATGGCGGCTCAGGATCGCGCTGAGGTCAGGCGATATGCCGCGCTCGCCACTATTCCATCAGCACGGCCAGGGGTTCGGGAGCCATGCCGAGGTGCGCCGCCAGGACGAGGCCGATCCCGAGCACGGCGATGCCGAGGGCGCTCCAGACCTTGAAGTCAGCCTGCTCGGGCTGATCGACGAACCACACGCCAGCGCGAGACCCGCGCCGCAGCCGGCCATCGCGAGAAGGATGTTCCGGCGCGGGGTGGTTGGGGGTCAGGGCGTCCGGATTTGAGCCCGAACCCGATTACACCCGCAGCGGCATCAGAACGTACTGGACGCCCGGGTCGCCCGGATCGAGGACGAGGGTCGGGCTGGCCGGGTCGGCGAATTTGAAATGGGCGGTCTCGCCGGTGATCTGGCCGGCGACGTCCAGCAGATAGCGGGCGTTGAAGCCGATCTCGAAGGGCTCTTCCGAATAGCCGATCTCGACCTCCTCGACCCCCTGCCCGGCTTCCATGTTGCGGACGGTCAGGGTGACGCGGTCCAGCTCGAAGGCCAGCTTCACCGAGCGGCTCTTCTCGGCCGAGATGGTGGCGACGCGGTCGACGGCCGAGGCGAAGACGGTGTTGTCGATGTCGGCCTGCTTGTCGTTGCCCTTGGGGATGACGCGCATGTAGTCGGGGAAGGCGCCGTCGATGACCTTGGAGGTCAGGGACGCTTGGCCGAACTCGAAGCGGATCTTCTGCGGCGAGACCATGACCTCGACCATACCGGCGCCGTCATCCAGCAGGCGGCGGACCTGATCGACGGTCTTGCGCGGGACGATGACGCCCGGCCCGCCGGCGGCGCCCTCGGGGGCCGGGGTCTCGGCGAGGGCCAGGCGGTGGCCGTCGGTGGCCACGGCGCGCAGCAGCGGAATGCCGCCCTCGGCCACGGTGTGGAGGTACAGGCCGTTCAGATAGTAGCGGGTCTCTTCGGTCGAGACGGCGAAGCGGGTCTTGTCGATCAGCCGGGCCAGATCTTCCTTGGCCAGGGTGTAGCGCGAGCCCGAGGTCTCGGTGGACATGACCGGGAAGTCGCCCGCCGGCAGGACCGGCAGGTTGAATTTGGAGCGACCGGCCTGGACCAGCAGGCGGGGGTCGTCGCCCGACCAGGTCAGGGACACCTCGGCGCCGTCCGGCAGCTTGCGGACGATCTCGTACAGGGTGTGGGCCGGGGCGGTGATCTGGCCCTCGACGTTCACCACGGCCTCGGCCTCGTCGACCATCTCCATGTCGAGGTCGGTGGCGGCGAAGCTGAGCTTGTCGCGGCCCGCGGACAGCAGGACGTTGGACAGGATCGGAATGGTGTTTCGACGCTCGACGACGCTCTGGACGTGCCCGAGGGCCTTCAGAAGCGCGGATCGTTCGATGGTCAGTTGCATGTCGTCTCGCCCCGCGACGACTCACCGAGAGCCGCCGGTAAACTATGGGGTATGGACACTAGCGGATTAGGCCGCTGGAGCAACGGGGGAGGCGGAAACCCTCCCCGCTGTCCACAGTCAGCCCCGCAGTTTCCGCGTCAGCGCCTCGACGTCGCGGGCGATCTGCTCGTCCTGGGCGATCAGCTCCTCGATCTTGCGGACGCCGTGCAGGACCGTGGTGTGGTCGCGCCCGCCGAAGCGGCGGCCGATGTCCGGATAGGAGCGGGTCGTGTGCTGCTTGCACAGATACATGGCGATCTGGCGCGGGCGGGCGACTGAACGGGTGCGGCGCTCCGACAGCAGGTCGGCCTGTTTGAGGGTGAAGTGGTCGGCGACGGTCTTCTGGATCTCGTCGACGGTGATGCGGCGCTCCGGCCCGCCGCGCAGGGCCGAGCCGAGCAGGCCTTGCGCCTCATCGACGGTCAGGGCCGACAGGCGGGTGGCGGCGACGGCGGCCAGGGTGTTCACGGCGCCTTCCAGCTCACGCATCGAGCCTGGGGTGCGGTCGACCAGATGCTCCAGCACGTCGGGACGAACCTCGCCCGAGACGACGCCCAGCTTCGACAGGGCCTCGATACGGTTGCGGGCCACGGCCAGCTTGAGCGAACGATCGGCGGGCTCGACCGGGCAGGTCAGGCCGGAGGCCAGGTGGCTGCGCAGGCGCGGCTCGACCTCGGTCAGGGCCATCGGCGGCTTGTCGGCCGAGAGGATGATCTTCTTGCCGTCCTCGATCAGGGCGGTCAGCGTCGACAGCAGCTCTTCCTGCGTCGAGGCCTTGCCGCCGACGAACTGAACGTCGTCGATCAGCAGCATGTCGGCCGAACGCAGGCTGTCCTTGAAGGCCGCGGTCGAGCGGTCCTGCATGGCGCGCACGAAGGTCGACAGGAAGCGTTCGGCGGTCAGATAGACCACCTTCGCGTCCGGACGCAGGCGCTGGGCTTCCCAGGCGATGGCGTTCAGCAGGTGGGTCTTGCCGTAGCCGTAGGGGCCGCAGAAGAAGATCGGGTTGAAGTGGCCGTCGGCCCAGGCGGCGGCCTGACGGGCGATGGCCAGGGCGAAGGCGTTGCCCTGCCCTTCCACGAAGCTGTCGAAGGTCAGGCGGTCCTGCAGGCCAGCCGCGCGCACGGCGCGAGCGCCGTCGGCGACGGGGGCGACGGTGGCCATCGGCATGGCGACGACATTGCCGCCCGCCATCGAAGGCGCGGCGCGACCGGCGGCGACCTGCGAGGCCGGGGCGACCGAGCCCATCTCGGCGCGGCAGCGAACGTCCAGACGGCGGTTCAGGCCGTCGAGGCCCAGCCAAAGTTCATTCATGCGACGCAGGGCGTTCTTGCGCACCCAGTCACGGGCATAGGCGGTGGGGGTGACCAGGATCAGTTGACCGGCGCCGTCCACGCGCACGGCCGACGGCGCGATATAGGAGCTGAACGCCCCCTCGCCGATCTCACCGCGCAGCCGACCGGCCGCCTCGGTCCAGATACGATCCGGATCCGTCATCCCCGCCATTCTTGCGCTCCCCATCATCGGTCAGCCACCCGCCGCAAAAGTCCATCACATGTGGCGCCCTTCTGAACCGGCTGACGCAGGGACGACTTCTCCTGCCCGGTGCGACGAAGCCGCCGCCCGGATGGGGTCGTTCTCTCGATCAGACGGCTCACGCCGGTGCAGAACAGCGTTCCGCGCCGTCTTCATCCGTGTGGGGATGGAAGTGCGTCAGCCCCTTGAACTTACGCCCGGCGAAGGGCGGGTCAACGCTGATTCGAGTCGAGATTTGCAGTTAAAATTGTTGACTCCGCTAAAGCCGCCCGCAGCCTTGGGAAATCCAGATTTCGCTCCATACGCGAGCACCAATTCGCGTGACAGCGGTTACCAGCGGACGCGCAAACGGCGAGGGAGCTTGCGCGCCCTCGCCGTTGAAAACACTGATCTTTACCATGACAGGCCCATGAAAGGCCGTCCGGGGCCCGAAAAATCAGGCGGCCGACATCTTCTTCAGTTGCGCGGCCAGGCGCGACACTTTGCGCGAGCCGGTGTTCTTGTGAACGACGCCCTTGGAGACGGCGCGCATCAGCTCCGATTGAGCCTCAACGAAAGCGGTCTTCGCGGCGCCGGCGTCGCCACCGGTGACGGCTTCCTGGAACTTGCGCAGGAAGGTGCGGACGCGCGTGCGGCGCGCCTTGTTCACTTCGGTGCGGGCCGCGATCTTGCGGATCGCTTTCTTGGCGCCGGGATTGTTGGCCATAAGTCAAAACCTATCGAACGGAAAACGCCGCGGAGCTCACGTCCACGGCGTGCGGAAATCTCAAGAGCGCGCGGCTATAGCGGAAAGGGATCGGAGGGGCAAGCAGACTCCGACTCGTTTTGCGGGAGGCCTCATCCGCGCCTCCAGCGTTGCAGGTGGTCCAGCATATCCTCGACCAGTTGGTCGCGGGTGAAGCCGGTGACGTCACGCGCGCGCCCCGCATCGTCGGACCGGGCGGAGAGGCGCCACTCCATCGCACGGCGTCCTTCGGGCGCCTCAAGCGCGGTCAGCGCCGGACGCGGGCGGCGCAGGGCGGACAGGCGATAGTGGAAGGCCCTGCCCTCGGTCACATCGACCGACAGGGACGCCCCATCCTCATCTGTCGCGACATCAGCGGCGAGCCCCTCGGCCCTCAGACCGTCCCGCACGCTCTCCAGCGCTGGAACGCCGGCGCGGGCCAACTGACGATCAATCTCCTTGCGGCTGGCGGGCGAGAAGATCCGCTTCAACTGCTCGGACAGGGGCGGCGCCTCGGTCTCCAGCGTCCGGCCGGACAGGTCGGCGTTCATCTGCCGCACCAGACCGACCGAGATCAGGATCATGATGATGGTGAACGGCAGGGCCGCGACCAGCGTCGCCGCCTGAAGCGCGCCCAGCCCGCCGGCCAAGAGCAGGAGGGCCGCGACGAGCCCCAGCAGGAGGCACCAGTAGAGCCTCTGCCATTTCGGCGTATCGTCCGCCCCGCCCGACGCAATGGTGTCGATGACCAGAGCCCCGGAGTCCGCCGAGGTCACGAAGAAGACGGCCACCAGCAGGATGGCCAGGGTCGAGGTGATGGCCGCGCCCGGCAGATGCTCCAAGAAGTGGAACAGGGCGGTCGACAGGTCCGCCGTGACCGCCTGCGAGATCGCCCCCGCGGCGGAACCCATGTCGAGGCTGATGGCGGTGTTCCCGAAGACCGTCATCCAGAGGAAGGTGAAGCCCGCCGGGACCAGTAGGACATTGAGAATGAACTCGCGCACCGTTCGCCCGCGCGAGATGCGGGCGATGAACATCCCGACGAAGGGCGACCAGGCGATCCACCACGCCCAGTAGAAGAGGGTCCAGTCGGCCATCCACGCCCTTGGCTCATAGGCGTAGAGGGTGAAGGTGCGCTCGAAGAAATGGTCGAGATAGAAGCCGAAATTCTGGACCAGCGCCTTGAACAGGAAGTTGGTGGGGCCGACGAACAGGACGAAGACCATCAGCAGGACGGCAAGGATCAGGTTCAGCTCGGACAGGCGACGCACCCCCTTGCCGACGCCACTCATCACCGAGGCGATGGCGGCGGCCATGACGACGGCGATCAGGCCGACCTGAACCCAGGCGTTGTTCGGAATGCCCAGCAGATAGGACAGGCCGCTGTTCATCTGGGAGACGCCGAAGCCCAGCGAGGTGGCGATGCCGAAGGCCGTGCCCCAGATGGCGAAGATGTCGACGGCGTCGCCGATGGGGCCGTTGATCCGCTTGCCCAGCAGGGGCGACAGGCCGGAGCGGAGCGTCAGGGGCAGGCCCTTGCGGTGGGCGAAGAAGGCCAGGCTGAGCCCGACGAGGGCGTAGATGGCCCAGGCGTGGACGCCGTAGTGGAAGAAGGTGATGCCCATGGCCTCGCGCGCGGCGGCGAAGGTGCCGCCCTGCTGGGCCGGCGGGCTGATAAAATGCTGGATGGGCTCGGCGACGCCGAAATACATGAGGCCGATACCCATGCCGGCGGCGAACAGCATGGCCAGCCAGGACACATAGGGGAAGTCAGGCTCGGCATCGTCCGGCCCCAGCTTCAGCGCGCCGGTGGGACCAAGGGCCAGGATCAGCACCAGTCCGAGGAAGCCCGCCACGGCGGCGATGTAGAACCAGCCGAAGGTGTCGATCACCCAGGACTGAGCCGCCTGAAACACCCGGTCGGAAGCGCCCGGCGCGAGCAGGGCGACGATGAGGAGCAGCCCGATAATCAAGCTCGCCCCCCAGAAGACACGGGGGTTCATCTTGGTCTTTAGCATTCGGCCCAAGCGTCACTGTGGCCGATGAGTTCCCCAATCAAGGCGGAAAAGTGGAAAAGATGGGCGTTAGCGACAGTTGACGCTTATTGGTTACAATTGTAACGCTATAGCGACTGACGTAACTCAACAGGCGCCGCCATGACCGAACCAACCGTCCCCACTGACGCCGAGTTGGATGTGCTGAAGGCCTTCTGGCGCGATGGGGCGCTGAGTTCGCGGGAGGTGCAGACGCGCATCGCCGACGGGCTTGGCTGGACCTCCTCGACCACGCGGACGGTGCTGGAGCGGATGCGGGCCAAGGGGTTGCTGGTCCGGCGTGAGGTGCACGGGGTCGCCGTCTATGAGGCGACCCAGCCGAAGGTGGCGGTGATCGGCGGGATGATGAAGCGACTGTCGATGCTGCTGGAGATCGACGGGCCGCTGCCCGCCGCCGCCTTCTCGGGGAGCCAACTCCTCGATGCCGATGACATCGCCGCGCTGGAGCGGGCGCTGGCCGATGATGGGGAGGCGAAGTGATGGGCGCCGTCGAACTGGTAGCCCTGTCGCTGGGCCTGTCGGTCGCGGTGGCGGCGTTGGGGCTGGCGGGCGGATCGCTGATCGAGCGGATGAGCGATGAGCCGGGGCTGCGGGACCGGGTGTGGGGCGCGGCGCTGATCCTGCCCCTGCTGCCGCCGGTGGCGATGGGGCTGCTGCTGATGACGCCCGCGCCGGTGCTGGAAGTCGCGACGCCGACGCTGGTGCGCGTCGTTGCGGCGCCGAGCGTGATCGCCGCCGCGCCGGTGTCCGTTAGGATCGCGCCGACAGCATTGGACCTCGGGTTCGCGGGGCCGGCGGTACTGGCGCTGGCGGCGGTCCTTGGCCTGTTCCGGCTGGTGGTTCTGGCGCGTCGTGCGCTGCGGCTGTCGGCCCTGCTGAGGCACGGTGAGGCGGCGGATGCGGAGACGATGGAGAGGGTGCGCGAGGCCGCGCGCGGGCTGTCGATCAGCGCGCCGCCGGTCGTGGTCAGCGCCGCGACGACGGAGCCGCTGCTGGCCGGACTGCGGCCCGCGCGGCTGGTGCTGCCGACTGTGATGCCCGGGGACGAGGCCGTGCGGCGGGCGATGATCGTGCATGAGCTGGCGCATCTGAAGCGCGGCGACCATCGCGCCCTGTGGCTGGAAGAACTGGCGCTGGCCCTGCTGGCGGCCAATCCCCTGATGCCCCTGCTGCGCGCCCGACGGGCGGCGGCGCGGGAAGAGGCGTGCGACGCCGTCGCCCTGGCCGGAGCCGCCGCCGAGACGCGCCGCGCCTACGCCCAATCCCTGATCGAGGCCCTGCGAACCCGCGCCGGTTCGCAGGGGCCGGGCGCCGTGCCCGCCCTCACCTTCACCGGCGCCGGAAGGACCACCGCCATGCATCGCCTGAAAGCCGTCCTGACCCCCGCCGCCCCGGCGACCCGCCGCGCCCGTATCGGCGCCCTGTTGACCGGCGTGGTCAGTCTGGCGCTGGTCGGCGCCGGGTCGGCCGCACTGGCTGCCCAGCGCGAGCCGGTGATGCAGGAGCGGCCGCAGTATTCCGCCAACGCCCGGTTCGAACCGGATGTGCGCGAACCACTGAACGGCGCGCAGGTCCCGGAACGCCTCGGCCATCGCTATGGCGAAGACGCGGCAGTGCGCGCCGCGACGACCAGCGTCCAGGCCTCCTACCGCGCGGAGACCGAGGCGAAGTTTCAACGGGTTTCGGCGGCGGAATATCAGCGCTACTGCGCGTCAGACAAACCGGACGAAGCCGGCTTCTGCGCCGGGGTTATGTTCGGCCAGATCGACAGTGTCGGCGTCTGTACGCCCGCCGGGCTGTCCGACGGGACCAGCGACCGTGGCCCGGCGCTGAACGCCTATGTCGAGCGTGGCAAGCGGGAGGTCGCCCGCCTGTCTCCGCGCCGGGATGAGGGCGCGCATGAATATGCATCCCGCGCGATCCGCGCGGCCTATCCGTGCCCGGCGAGCCAGGCGGAGCAGAGCACGGTGGTGGCCTGGATGCCGGTGACCATCGAGGGGCGCGGCCAGCTGAACCCGGGCGACAGGATGCGCGTGACGCTGACCGATCCGTCCGGCGCATTGCTGGCCGAGAGCGTGATCATGGGTGACGGCGAGGTCCGCATTCCGCTGACCGAGGCGGAGTTCCCTCGCCTCGGCCAAGGCAACCGCACCTATACGCTGAGCGGGGCCATCCACCGGACCGACGGTTCGGTCCAGCCGGTCAGCGCACCGACGACACTACGGCTGGGCGCCGGTTCACAGCGCAGCGCCCGGAACCTGACCGCAACACTGGACTTTGGCGGGTGATAGCCGGGAGGGGTGGCCGAGCCTGAGGCGGGCGCCCCTCCCCAGGGGGGAGAAACTGGCCTCTTACTGCCCCGTGAAGTTCGGTTTCCGCTTTTCGACGAAGGCGGCCATGCCTTCCTTCTGGTCGTCGAAGGCGAAGAGGCTGTGGAACAGGCGGCGTTCGAACTGGACGCCTTGGGTCAGGGTCGTTTCGAGCGCGGCGTTGACCATTTCCTTGTTGGCCATGACGGCCAGCGGGCTCTGGGAAGCGATCTTGGCGGCGATCTTGCGGGTCTCGGCCAGCAGGTCGTCGTGGGGGACGACGCGGGAGGCCAGACCGGCGCGCTCGGCCTCGGCGGCGTCCATCATGCGGGCGGTCAGGACCATGTCCATCGCCTTGGACTTGCCGACCAGACGGGTCAGGCGCTGGCTGCCGCCGATGCCGGGAGCGACGCCGAGGTTGATCTCGGGCTGGCCGAATTTGGCCTTCTCCGAGGCGACGATGAAATCGCACAGCATGGCCAGCTCGCAGCCGCCGCCGAGGGCGAAGCCGTTGACCGCCGCGATGATCGGCTTGCGGAAACGGGTGATGCGGTCGTGGCCGAGGGCGAAATAGTTGCCCGTGTACATCTGGGCATAGGACTGGTCGGCCATCTCCTTGATATCCGCGCCGGCGGCGAAGGCCTTGTCGCCCGAGCCGGTGAGGATCAGGCAACGCACCGTGTCGTCATGCTCGACGCTGTCGAGGAAGGCGGCGAGGTCAGCGAACAGGGCCGAGTTCAGCGCATTCAGCGCCTCCGGCCGGTTCAGGGTGACCACCGCATAGCCGTCGTCGTGACGCTCGATCAGGATGTTGGCGTAGGTGTCGGACATGGTTCAGTCTCCCTGTTCGCCGCTGTCTTACAAACGCCGGTGCGTCAGCGAAAGCGGGAGGATGCGTTGAACAGCGCCGACAAGCTGAAGATCACCGACACCATCCCGTTCCTGAGACGAAACCCTGGGATGTTCTTCCGCGCGGGCCAACCAAACACGGCGGAGCTGATCGAGCGGGTGGAGACCTACATCGTCCAGGGCGGGTTCGAGCTTGAGATTCAGCAGCAGGGAGACCTGATCATGGTCAGAACGGAACAGGACTGGATGCAGACGGGCGCGCCCGTCACCACCCTGTTCGAAGGCCTGCATCCGACGCCGGACAGAGGATTGAACACAGACAGGCCTGAGGTCTTCGTCGCGGCGTTCAGTCGTGCGTGGGGCTCGGACGGCGACGCCGGCTCCGCATTCAGCGAACCGGATGAGGATGTGGCCCGGACCCTGTCCACAATGGATTCCAAATGGCGGCGGGTCCTGGTCTGGAAGGCCCTCTGACCCGGAAGGAACTCAGCGCCGCCGGACCAGCAGGAGGGTGAGGATGGTCCGGACACCCTCGGCGAGGAGGATTTCCAGCAGCAGGAGATTGGCCAGCAGCATGGGGGCACGGCTGAGGAGGGTGGCGCCGATGCCGACGGCGTACTGGTTCTCGATCCAGACGGCGAAGAGCCACAGGCCGATCAGGGTCAGGACGACCAGCCCGATCAGGACGACCAGGGCGACCTGACCAGCGACAAGGGCGGCGTCGGTCAGGGCCTGATCCTGGGCCGGGCGATGGCGGCGCTGGAACCAGGCCATGGCGGCGGCGAGCGCGCCCTCGGCCAAGACGAAGACGACCAGGGCGATCAGGAAGGCCAGACCCGTCGCGCGGGCGGGGTGCGGATGGCCGGGATCGAGCAGGATGGGGACGACGCGAGCCGCATAGGCGCCCCAGACCAGAAGGCCCGCGACCAGACTGGCCCAAAGCTGTTTCTCGCGCAGGCTCATGCCTTCACTCCCGCCATCTCGGCCAGCTTCAGCACCGTGTTCCAGTTCCGGCCGGTGCCCATGCCGAGCATCTTGGGCGTGGCCTTCTTGAAGATCTCGGACTCGCCCTGACCGTTGGGAAACCAGAAATACAGAACGCCGTCGACAGCCTCGACCGCCTCGCCGTCGCGGCAGAGGGCCTGAACGGCTTCAAGCCCGCCGTCCTTGATCCCGTCCTTCATGACCATGGCCACCACCCTGGCCGATTGGGCGGCGGCTTCGTCGGGGAAGGGGTTGGCGGCGATCAGCTTCGTCCACTGGTCGGGGGTGCGGGCCATGGCGACGATCTTCAGGTCGAAGGTCTTGTCCATCGCGGCCTCGATGTCGGCCTCGAGTCGGTCGGTGGGGAGGGCGCTCTCGACAACCAGATTGCCGCTGGCCTGGAGGGTGCGCGGGTTCTTCAGCCCCATGGCCTCGGCCATGGCCCGCTGCTCACCGACCGGGGCACGGACGCCGCCGGTGTTCATGCCCCGGAAGAGGATAATGCGGTGCATGGGAGGGTGTGGGGTTTGGGGGGTGGGGTGTGAAGCGGATCAGACCCTACACCCCACGCCCGACACCCCATACCCCGTCGCGTCACCGCTTCTGGCAGGACGGGCAGTAGAAGGTCGAGCGGCCGCCCTGGACGATGCGCTTGACCACGCCGGTACAATCGTCGGCGCGGCAGGGTTCGCCCTCACGGCCGTAGACGTCGAAGCGGTGCTGGAAATAGCCCTGCCCGCCCTCGGCGTTGGCGAAGTCGCGGAGCGTCGAGCCGCCCGCCTCGATGGCGTCGTTGAGGACATCGCGGATGACGGCGGCGAGGGTTTCGAGGCGCGGCCTGGAGACCTTGCCGGCGGCGATCAGGGGCGAGATACGGGCGCGGTAAAGGGCCTCGCAGACATAGATATTGCCGAGGCCCGCGACGAGGCGCTGGTCGAGCAGGCTGACCTTGATGTTCTGCTTGCGGCCCGCGAACACCTCAGACAGGTGGGCGCCGGAGAAGGCGTTGCCGAGCGGCTCGGGCCCCATGCCCGCGAACCACGGATGCTGCTCGACCTGATCGGTGGGGATCAGGCCCATGAAGCCGAAGCGGCGGGCGTCGGCGAAGCCCACGCGGTGGGTGGCGCCGTCCTTGGTGGCGCAGAAGCTCATGTGTTCGTGCTTGCCCGCGATGGGGGCGGGCTCCTCGAACTCGCCCAGCTGGCGGCCGTCGAGGGTGAAGCGGCCGGTCATGCCCAAGTGGGTGACCCAGGTCTCGCCGGTGGAGAGCCGCATCAGCAGATATTTGGCCCGCCGGTCGATCCGCTCGACCACCGCGCCGTCCAGCCGCTCGGGGAAGCGATCAGGGAAGGGGAAACGCAGGTCGGGGCGGTTCTGCCGCGTCCGGTCCAGCCGCGCGCCCTCCAGCACCGGCTGCAGGCCGCGCCGGACGGTTTCGACTTCGGGGAGTTCGGGCATTGGAGGGATTAGGGACCAGGGATTAGGGACTAGGGAGGTAGCGCATCCAGGAGCCGCCGCACAGGACAAGCGCGGCAAACCTAATCCCCAATCCCTGGTCCCTGATCCCTTCCCCTCACTCCTTGTAGACCGCGTGGCAGCTCATGCACTGGGCGCGGACCACGCCCCACTGGGCGGTGAAAGCCTCGGCGTCCTGGCCTTCGCTGAGTTCGGCGAGGCGGTCGGCGGCGGCGGCGAACTCGGCGGCCTTGGCGTCAAAGCCCGCGCGGTCGGTCCAGACGGCGGGGGTGGCGCCGGTGTCGGTGGAGGCGGGATCGGCGCCTTCCGGGAAGAGCTGCGGCAGGGTGTGGGCCCAGCGGGCCAGGCTGCGGGCCGCATTGCGCTGGGTTGACGGCGCCTGGCCGGCGTCGAGCGCGGTCTTGATGCCGCCGACGACCGAACCGGACAGGACCATGCCCGCCTGCCGCGCCTTGACCAGGGCCTCGGGCGAGATCTGGGCGTTGGCGGCGCCGCCGAGGCAGAGCAGGCCGATCACGGCGGTGGTCAGTGTGCGGCGCATGAGGTCCCTCTCCCGTTTCGCCGGACGGTCCGTCGGGCGGCGGAAACTGTCAATCGCCGGAGGCCACTCGACGCCTGTCCCATTTCGGGTTCGAGCGAAACCTGAGCGGGATTGGACGAAGTCCAACCCCGCTCAGGTTTCGCTCAAAATGTATTCTGACCATTTTTTGGATTCAGGTCGTGCCGACCTGAAGCAAAAATGGTTAGGGTCGCCGCAACATCGGGAGAGGGCCGTATGACGGACGCCACAAACACGCCTGCAACGACGGGCGGAAAACGCATTGAGCTGACGATCCGGGCCGTGGTCCTGGGCTGTCTGCTGGCGGTGATCTTCACCGCGGCCAACACCTATCTGGGCCTGAAGGTCGGTCTGACCTTCGCCTCGGCGATCCCGGCGGCGGTGATCTCGATGGCGATCCTGCGGGCGTTCCGCACCTCGACCATCTGGGAGAACATGACCGTCCAGACCGTCGCCTCGGTGGGCGGCGCGATGAGCTCGATCATCTTCGTCCTGCCGGGCCTGGTCATGGTCGGCTGGTGGCTGGAGTTCCCGTTCTGGGAGTCGGTGCTGATCTGCATCTTCGGCGGCGTGCTGGGCGTGACCTTCTCCATCCCCCTGCGTCGCGCGCTGGTGGTGGAGGCGCACCTGCCCTACCCCGAAGGCGTGGCGGCGGCGGAGGTGCTGACCGTCGGCTCGCGCGGGGCCGAGGAGAACGAGAGCGCGGTGCGCGAGAACGCCGCCGGTCTGTGGGTCGTGGTGACGGGCGCCATTGTGTCGGCCGTCTACTCCCTGCTGGTCGCGGGCCGGGTCTTCGCCGGTGAAGCGGCCAAATTCATCAAGCTTCCGGCCGCGCTGGGCGGCGGGGCGACCGGCGTGGGCTTCGGCATGCAGTTCGCCCTGCTGGGCGCCGGCCACCTGATCGGCCTGAGCGTGGGTCTGGCCCAGCTGTTCGGCCTGATCCTGGCCTGGTGCATCGCCGTGCCGCTGCTGACCAGCCCGGACTTCATCGCCTGGCTGACGGCGCACAACATCCCGTCCATCGCGACGACCCTGCCCGCGGGCGTGGGCGCCGAGGAACTGGCCAGCACGGTCTGGGCCAAGGAAGTCCGCTTCATGGGCGCGGGCGTCATCGGCGTGGCCGCCATCTGGACCCTGATCAAGCTGGCCGGTCCGCTGATCAGCGGCCTGACCTCGGCCCTGGCCGCCAACGCCAAGCGCAAGCACGGCGAAGTGCTGGACCGCACCGAACAGGACATTCCGATCAATATCGTCGCCGGTCTGTCGGTCGTCTGTCTGGTCGGCATCGCGGCCATTCTGGCGGTCTTCGCGCAAGGCAATCCGACGCTGGCCAGCTCGACCCTGCTGCTGGTCGGCGGCGGCCTGATCTATGTGATCGTCATCGGCTTCGCCGTGGCCGCCATCTGCGGCTACATGGCCGGCCTGATCGGCTCGTCGAACAGCCCGGTGTCCGGCGTGGGCATTCTGGCCATCGTCGTCGCCTCGGTGCTGATGCTGGGCGTGCTGGCGCTGGCGGGCGTGCCCGCCGATCCGTCGGTCGTGGCCTTCGCCCTGATCGTCACCGCCGTCGTCTTCGCCGTGGCCGTCATCGCCAACGACAACCTGCAGGACCTGAAGACCGGCCAACTGGTCGGCGCGACGCCCTGGCGTCAGCAGGTGGCCCTGATCATCGGCGTCGTCGCCGGGGCGATCATCATTCCCATCATCCTGAACCTGCTGAACAAGGCCGTGGGCTTCGCCGGGGGGCCTCCGGGCATCGCCGACGATCCGCTGCCCGCCCCGCAGGCGACCCTGATCTCGGCCCTGGCCAAGGGCGTGATCGAGGGCGGGCTGCGCTGGGACCTGATCGGTCTGGGCGCGGTGATCGGCGCGGTGATCATCGTGCTGGACGCCGTGCTGAACAAGGCGACCGGCGGCAAGGCCAAGCTGCCCCCGCTGGCCGTCGGCATCGGCTTCTACCTGCCCGCCGCAGTGACCACGATGCTGGTGGTCGGCGCGGTCGGCGGCTGGCTGTATGACAAGGCGATCAAGGGCACCCGCTTCGCCGACGTCGGCCGGCGCATGGGCGTGCTGCTGGCCTCGGGCCTGATCGTGGGCGAAAGCCTGTTCCTGGTGATGACCGCCGGCGTGATCGTCGGCACCGGCAAGGAAGCGCCCTTCGCCATGCTGCCGGAAGGCTCGGCCTGGCCCGCCATGGCGGCCGGCATCGCCGCCTTCGCGGTGCTGACGGTCGGCCTGTACGCCTGGGTCCGCGGTCGCTCGGCCAAGGTTTGAGCCAAACCGACGCCCCGCTTATCGCGCCGCGCCCCCGGAAGGTTCTGAGAGCCTTCCGGGGATCGGTCGTGGTGACCTAAGGCGTCACCCTGCCGCTGGCGATACTGGGCGCGATGGGCGGAGCCGTCGGGCTGGCCTTCGCCACCTCGGAGCCGCCGGTCTATCAGCTGCCCATGACCCTCGGGTTCGCGGTGCTCGCCGGGCTGCTGGCGTGGCGGCGACGAGGCGATAGCGCCCCGGAACCAGCACCAGGACGGCGACGAACCAGGCGGCCAGCGCGCCCTCGCCGCTGACGAAAAAGCAGTTGGACTGGCACCAGTCGCTGATGCGCCAGACCGTCTGGTAAGGGGCGTCGCCGCCGAACAGGTCGACGCCGACCGGGCGGGGACGGCCCCACCAGCTCTTCAGCACCCCGTTGACGACCAGCCCGGGACCGACAGCGAGGGCCGCGAGCAGGAAGACGCTGCGCCGGGCCGCCATCCGGCCCGCTCCGCCCCGACGGAGCAGCACCCGGACCAGCCGCGCGATCAGGCCGAGGGCCAGCACGATCAGGACGAAGTCAGAACTCTCGCGGAAGGCGCGCAGCAGGGGATCCCGGCTGGCCGGAAAGCCCTCGCCCGCCCGGTAAAAGAGGTCGGTGGCGGCCAGATCAATCTGTGGGAAGAGCAGGAACAGCAGGGTCAGGGCGCCGACGACCGACAGGCTGAGGGTCAGCGGATCGAGCATTCGGGGCGCCGCCGTGGTCAACAGGCCCAGCCTCACGCGCGCGCGATCCAATCGTCGCGCCCATCGACGTCGGCTTTGCGCCACGCCGGCGCGACCGTTCCCCAACGGTCGAACCCCAGTTCGGTCATGATGGCCCCCGCCCCTCAACCCGGAGCCGGATTGCCTGACTCGTGAGTCGGGGCGGACACGGTTCCACGGCGGTCCGGCATCGGTTTTCGGACGGCGAAGCGACGCTCGATCCGAACAAGGAGCAGGGTATGAAATTACGCGGTTCAGCGGCCGCGCTGGCGTTTCGGTCCACTTGCCTGTAAGAGGCGCGCGCCTTCCCGCAATTATGCCCTGTCCAGCGGCCCGAACCGTTCCGGCCGCCCATTCGCGATACTCAAATGAATCTGCGCAACGTCGCCATCATCGCCCACGTTGACCACGGCAAGACGACCCTGGTGGACCAACTGCTCGCTCAATCGGGCGTGTTCCGAGCCAACGAAGCGACCACCGAGCGCGCGATGGACTCCAACGACCAGGAAAAAGAGCGCGGGATCACCATCCTGGCCAAGGCCACCTCGGTCCTGTGGAACGGCAAGGCGGGCGAGACCCGCATCAACATCATCGACACCCCCGGCCACGCTGACTTCGGCGGCGAAGTCGAACGCATCCTGGGCATGGTGGACGGCTGCGTCATCCTGGTGGACGCCGAAGAGGGCGTCATGCCCCAGACCAAGTTCGTGCTGACCAAGGCGCTGAAGATGGGCCTGCGTCCCATCCTCTGCATCAACAAGGTCGACCGCGCCCACGCCGACCCGGACCGCGTTCACCTGGAAACCATCGAGCTGTTCGAGGCCATCGGCGCCTCGCCCGAGCAACTGGACTTCCCGCACATCTACGCCTCGGGCCGTAACGGCTGGGCGACCCTGGACCTGAACGAGAAGTCGGACACCTTGGCCCCGCTGTTCGACCTGATCGTCGACCACGTGCCGCCGCCCGCCGTGCAGGCCAACAAGGACAAGCCGTTCCGCATCCTGAACGTGCTGATCGAGAGCGACCCGTTCCTGGGCCGCATCCTGACCGGCCGTATCGAGAGCGGCAAAGCCGTTCCGGGCATGCCGATCAAGGCGCTGGACCGCGACGGCAAGACCATCGAACAGGGCCGCATCACCAAGGTGCTGGCCTTCCGCGGCCTGAAGCGCCAACCGCTGGACGAAGGTTCGGAAGCGGGCGACATCGTCGCCATCGCCGGCATGTCGAAGGCGACCGTGGCCGACACCCTGTGCGCCCTGGACGTCACCGAGCCGCTGGACGCCCAGCCGATCGATCCGCCCACCATCTCGATGACCGTCTCGGTCAACGACAGCCCGCTGGCCGGTCGCGAAGGCGACAAGGTCCAGTCGCGCGTCATCCGTGACCGCCTGCTGAAGGAAGCGGAGGCCAACGTCGCCATCCGCATCACCGAGACCCCGGGCGCCGACGCCTATGAAGTCGCCGGTCGTGGCGAACTGCAGCTGGGCGTGCTGATCGAGAACATGCGCCGTGAAGGCTTCGAGGTGTCGATCTCGCGTCCGCGCGTGGTCTATCAGACCGGCGAGAACGGCGAGCGTCTGGAGCCGATCGAGGACGTGGTCATCGACGTGGACGACGAGTTCACCGGCGTGGTCATCGAGAAGCTGTCGACCCGCAAGGCCGAGCTGAAGGACATGGGCCCGTCTGGCGCCGGCAAGACCCGCATCCAGCTGGCCTGCCCGTCGCGTTCGCTGATCGGCTATCAGGGGGAGTTCCTGACCGACACTCGCGGCTCGGGCGTGCTGAACCGCGTGTTCAGCCACTACGAGCCCTACAAGGGCGCCATCGAAGGCCGTCTGAAGGGCGTGCTGGTCTCGAACTCGGACGGTGAAACCGCGGCCTACGCCCTGTGGAATCTGGAAGAGCGCGGCGTGATGTTCGTCGGCGCCGGCGAGAAGACCTATCAGGGCATGATCATCGGCGAGAACTCGCGTTCGGACGACCTCGACGTCAACCCGATCAAGGGCAAGCAACTGACCAACGTCCGCGCCTCGGGCAAGGATGAGGCCGTGCGCCTGACCCCGCCGCGCCGTCCATCGCTGGAGCAGGCCATCGCCTACATCGAGAGCGACGAATTGGTGGAAGTGACGCCGAAGTCGATCCGCCTGCGCAAGTCGGTGCTGAACCCCAGCTTCCGCAAGCGCCGCGTGAAGGAAGACTAAGCCTCCTCGGCGACAGCTGGAGCTTCAGAAGGGCGAGCCGCAGGGCTCGCCCTTTTTGCGTTCAGGCCCAGCATGCCGATCCAGCCGCCGCTGGTCAGCAGGGCGACGTCCAGAAGGGCCAGGGCCAGCGGGGTCGAGGTCGGGGCCGCGATGAAGCAGGGCCGCCATTCGGGGGCGAATTTCGCCTTCCAGGCGCGTAGGCCCGCGAAGCCGTACAGGGCGCCCCCCTCTTCGAAGACCAGGGCGCCGACACGGGCGAAGACGGGGGCGAGGCGGCGGTTCTCCAGCCCCGCCAGCGGGGCGCGGCCCAAATCCAGCCAGCGATAGCCCTCGTCCTTGGCCCACTGGATGGCGTGGATGAACAGATAGTCCATCGCGCCGGGCGGGGCGTCCGGGGTGAAGCGCATCAGGTCCACCGCCAGCCGGTCGCCGCCGGGCATCAGATTGGCGAAGGCGACGATCCGGCCGCCCTGCCGGACGACGGCGATGGGGGTCAGGGCCAGATAGCCGGGATCGAAACGGCCCAGCGAGAAGCCCTTCTCGGTCCCGATATGATTGGTCAGCCAGACGTCGGAGACGGCGCGGAGTTGAGCCATGTCGGCCAGGGCCGCGCCCGCGGGCAGCATTTCGAAGGTCGCACCCTCGCGCTCGCAGCGATTGACGGCGGTGCGCAGGTTCTGGCGCGACTTGCCCTGCAGGGTGAAGGCCTGGGTGTCGACCAGCGCCTCCTCGCCGATCTTGCGGACGGCCAGACCCATGGTGGCGAGGTCGGCCAGGGCCGTCTCCTCGACCGCGTAGAAGACGGCGACGCCGCCGTAGCTGTCAGCCAGTTCGGCGAAGGCCCAGAGCAGGGCCAGGTGCTCCTCCTCCGGACCGACCGGCTCGCCCATGGTGATCCAGCGACGGCCCCGGACCCGATAGGCGATGAAGGAGCGGCCCGAGGGGCTGAACAGCAGGGCCTTGTCGCGCAGCATGGCCAGCCAGCCGTCGGGCAGAACGCCCTCGCCCGCCTGCAGGATCAGCAGGGCGCGAACGACATCGGCCTCGTCGGCGGGGCCATGGCTGCGGGCGCCGGGGGCGGAGATCAGGGAGCGGCCGGCGACGATCACCGCCAGCAGGGCCAGCACGGCGCCGACCCGCAGGAAGCCGGAGACCTCGCGGTCGATCAGCAGGCTCCACCATAGATCATCGGTGTAGGCCACGTCGCGATAGGCGAAGAAGCCCAGCCACAGCATGCCCGCGACCACCGTCAGGACGAGCATGACCCAGGACGGCGACAGGGCCTCGAACAGGCGGGAGCGGCGGTCGAAGGCCGCGCGGCACGGGGCCAGAACGGCGGCGAGGACCAGCAGTTCGGCCGCCTCCTCCCAGTCCAGCCCCTTGAGCAGGGAGAAGGACGCGGCCAGCAACAGGACGACCATGGCCGCCAGCCAGGCGCCGCGCCGACGCCGCCACAGGCCTGCGGACAGGAGCAGCAGCAGGAAGCCCGAGATACTGGCCCCGAAGTGGGACAGTTCGATCAGGATGGGCGGCAGGATGGCGCGGATGTCGTCCAGCCGGTCCTCATAAGCCGGGGTCACGCCGGAGGTCAGCAGGACCACGCCCGCCCCCACCGCCAAGAGGGCGAAGATGTGGGGCGACACTTCGAACAGCAGGGCGAACGCCCGCGTCAGAAGTCTGTTGCCCTGCCCTGTCCTGTTTCGATCCATGGCGCAGATAGACCCGAAATCGGCCAATCACGGCAAGTCCAAGGTCATTTGCGGGCGGCTGAAACAAACAGAAATACGAGGTGTTTGCCTTCCCGTGCGAGCGCTTCCTGCTCGCCTGGACAGAGGCATCATCATGCGAAAGACCGCGCTCCTCACTGGCGTCGCCGGCCTGTTCCTCATGACCGCTCCGGCGTTCGCCCAGGACACGGCCCCGCAAACTCCTCCCGCCACGCCGCCGGCAACACAGGACCAGCCCGCTCCGGCCCAGCCGGACCAGACGGCCCCGGCGCCGACCGACCCGAATGCGCCGACTGACCCGAACGCGCCGACGCAACCGGGAACCACCCCGACCCAGCCCGCGCCGGATTCCTGGCAGCAGCCCGTTCCGCCCGCGCCCGAGCCCACCACCCCGGATCAGCCGACGCAGGACGGCCAGACCCCGGATGATGACGGCAGCGAGCCGGAACCGGCTCCGACCACGCCTCCGGGCGTCTGATAGGCTCCGGATAACAGAAAGGGCGGCTCTCGAAGGAGCCGCCCTTTTTCATTGGCCCAGGACCGGATCAGGCCCTGCGCTTCATCAGCCCCAGCAGGAACAGCAGCAGACACGCGCCGAGGGTGGCGACGATGGTCGAACCGATCCAGCCGCCCCAGGTAAAGCCCAGCGCATTGGCGATAAAGCCGCCGATCAGGGCGCCGACGATGCCGACCAGCAGATTGGTCAGCAGGCCGTGATTGCGGCCCATGATCTGCTCGGCCAGCCAGCCGGCGATGATGCCGACGATGATCCAGAAAATAATGCTCATTTCGCTCTCTCCACAAAGCAACGCTCGGCGGGCAAACGCTCCTATCGGCGACGGGTTGCCTTGGCCTTAGAGAACGACGCTCACCCGTAATCCCCCGGGACGCGAGCGCGGCATGCCCCTTGAAGCGTGGAGGGCGAGCCGTCCCGCATCGGGACAGGCGGATCATCAAGGGACCCGGGCCATGGCTTCGGACATCGATCTTCACCTCGGACGCCGCCTGCGCCGCCGTCGTCGCCTGCTGGGCCTGACCCAGCAGCAGCTGGCCATGCAGGTCGGAATCCGGTTCCAGCAAATCCAGAAGTACGAGTGCGGCGCCAACCGCATCTCGGCCGCCCGCCTGTGGCAACTGGCCGAGGCGCTGGAATCGCCGGTCAGCTATTTCTACGATGGTCTGGAAGAGGCCATCGAACGCAAGGAAGCCGCCAGCCAGGGCGGTGAGATGTTTTCCCGCAAAGAAACGCTCGACCTGATCCAGGCCTACTACCAGCTGGGCGAACGTCCGCGCCGCCGTCTGCTGGATCTGGCGAAATCGCTGCACGCCGAGGAACCCCCGGCCGCAGCCTGAGAGTGTTCCCCCGTGGCGCGTTGCACAGCGCCCGGGAGGCCGTCCCCGATGCGTTGCACAGCATGGTGGACGGCGATCATCCGGTGACAGGCGGGCGGCGCGTGGGTATGCCGCCTGCCATGACCGAACATGAGCGCTTCATCGTCGAGCTGGCGAACACGGCCGCGGCCGTCACCCTGCCCTTCTTCCGCTCGGACATCGGGCACGTCGACAAGGGCGGCAAGGCGGGCTTCGACCCGGTCACCGAGGCCGACAAACAGGCGGAAGCCGCGATCCGCAAGCTGATCGCCGAACACTATCCCGACCACGGGGTGATCGGCGAGGAGTACGGCGAGGACCGGCCGGAGGCCGAGTTCGTCTGGGTGCTGGACCCCATCGACGGGACCCGCGCCTTCATCTCGGGCCTGCCGCTGTGGACGACCCTGATCGCCCTGCGAGTGCGTGGCGAGGCGACCGTGGGCGTGATCGCTCAACCCTATCTGGATGAAATCTTCCTGGGCGGCCCGTCGGGCGCGCGCCTGATCCGCAGCGGCGGCGAGACCCCGCTGAAGGTCCGCTCATGCGAGAAGCTGACCGAGGCGGTCATCTCGACCACCGATCCCAACATCTTCAACGGCGCCGAACTGGGCGCCTGGACGCAGGTGCGGGCGGCGGCGCGGCTGGCCCGGCTGGGCTGCGACGCTTACGCCTACGCCATGCTCGCATCAGGTCATATGGATCTGGTCGCCGAGACCAGCCTGAAGACCTGGGACTGGTCGGCGCTGATCCCGGTGATCGAAGCGGCGGGCGGCAAGGTGGTCAACTGGCGCGGCGGCAAGCCCGACGACGGCGGCCAGGTTCTGGCCGTCGGCGACGAACGCCTGATCGATCAGGCGCTGGTGACGCTGAAACGGGCAGCGGTTTGAGGGAGTGGCTAGTGGCTAGTAGGTTGCAACTGCGCGCCGCCCGGGATGACAAGCGCTTGCCCCGCTAACCACTCGCCCCTTAGCCACTCGTCACTTCTCAGGCCACCGACGGTTCCGGCGTCGAGGACGGCGGGAATCCAAGGGGTTGCGCCGGATCGGCGGCCGGTTCCGGCGGGGCGACGACGGCGGGGCTCAGGTCCTCGACCGGCGAAACGTAGGCCGCCATGGCGTCAAACTCCTCAAGGAAGACCGCGCGCTTGTCGTCGGTCTCCATGATCGGCTCGTGCTTGGCGCCCGGGATCTCGACATAGCGACCGCGACCCAGCCGCTTGGCGGCCCATTTGTTGGTCTGCTTCCAGACGCGGTCGTCCTCGCCCGACTGAACGACGGCGACCGGAATGCGGACCGACTTCAGCGCCTTGGGCTTGAGCGCACGCTCGCCGACATCGAGCCCGAAGGCCAGCCAGCCCCAGGTCGGGCCGCCGACGGCCAGATGCGGGCAGGCGAAGAGCTGCTGCCGCCACTGTTCGTAGCGGGTCTCGTCCGAGGTCAGGGCATCTTTCTCGAACGTGTGGTCGAAGGGATCGTCCGGATCATCAAGCACATAGTCGCCCGCCTTGCCGTGGCGCAGGTTCCAGCGGACGGCCAGCTTGACCGACCACATCGACCGCTTGCCGGTCTTGATGCGCAGCATGGGACTTGACAGGATCGCGCCCGAGAAGCGCTCCTCGCCGTTCTCCAGCGTCATCAGGTTCAGGGCGCCGCCCATGGAATGGCCGACCATGATCCACGGCTTGGGCGCGCGGGACTCGAAGGCGTCGAGCAGGCGGGCGTAGTCGTCGAGGAACTCCTCGACCGCGCGGGCGTGGCCCTTGAGGCGATCCGGCAGCAGGCGGGCCGACAGGCCCTGACCGCGCCAGTCATGCGCCAGCACGCACCAGCCGCGCGCGAGGAAATTGCCGATGACCTCGAAATACTTCTCGATCGGCTCGGTGCGGCCGGGGCTGAGCACCACGGTGCCGCGCGGCTTCTTCGCGACGAGGGCCGACGGGGTCCAGAAGGCGGCGCGCAGGCGCAGGCCGCCGGCGCCGCGGAACCATTCGCCCTCGCCACCGGGGGGCGAGGAAGCGCCCGGAACGCCCATCAGGGGCGCATTGGCGGCGTAGGCGGCGGCTCGGTTCACTCAGGCTTCCTGAACTTCAAGGTCATGCGATCGCTTTCGCCGATCTCGTCGTATTTCGCACGATCGAAGGTCGGGTCCGGCGCGGTTCCGCGCGGCGCGGTCAGACGCAGCGGCGGCAGGGTGTCCACTCCGAAGGGATGATCCTTGGTATCCCTTTCATTCGCGTTGATTTCCGACGCGGCGACGAAGGCGAAGCCCGCTTCCGCCGCCAGTTGTCGAACGAACGCTTCCTGGACGTATCCGTTCGCCGCGGCGGGGTCCTGATCCTGGTCAGGGCCGAGCCGGTGCTGTTCGACGCCCAGAATGCCGCCGGGGCGCAGGGCGGCCCAGGCGTCGGCGAAGGCCTTCTCCGCGATGCCCGAGGCCATCCAGATGTGCAGGTTGCGCATGAACAGGACCAGATCGGCCGTACCCGCCGGAGCGACCGGGCCGGAGGTGGCGCCGAAGGCGCTGAGCTCGATCTCGCCGTAGAGCTTGCGGTCGTTGGTGAAGCGCTGCTGGAAGGCGGCCATCAGCTGGACCTGCGCCGGATCGGCGCCCGGTCCGGTCTGGAAGCCGGCGGCGATGTAGTGGCCCGCGCCCTCGGCGAGGTAGGGGGCGATGATCTCGGTGTACCAGCCGCTGCCTGGCCAGAAGTCGACCACGGTGAAGCGCGGCTGGAGGCCGAAGAAGCGCAAGGTCTCCATCGGATGGCGGGCGGCGTCGCGCGCCTTGTCCTGGGCGCGCCACGGCCCGGCGACAGCCCATTCCAGCGATCCCTTGGGCGGACCATCCGGCGTGGCCGGCGGTTCGGCGGTCTCTTCCTTCTCGCCACAGGCGGCCAGCCCGAGCAGGGCCGAGACGGCCACGCCGGAAAGCACGGCGCGGCGGGACAGAAGCGGTCGCCAACCCTTGTTCAAATCATTCATGCACGGCCCCCGCAGGACGGTCCGGACGCCTCTGGCCCCGCCCCGGAACGGAGGGCTTAACCTTGTTCCCCCGCGCGGTCAAAACGCACATCCCCTCAGTCCGGCTTGCGGAAACGAAGGGTCATGCGGTCGCTTTCACCGACCGCGTCGAAGGCGGCGCGCTCCTCGGCGGTGAGGGGCGTGGGCCGGTCGTTGGCGTTGCCCTCGCGCGGGGCGCTGACCCGGGTCGGCGGCAGGGTCCAGACGCCGTAGGGGTGGTCATGGTCGTCGCGCGGATTGGCGTTCAGTTCGCTGCGGCCCTCCAGCACGAAGCCCGCGGCCTGGGCGGCGTGGATGACATAGCTTTCGGACACATAACCGGTGGGGGCGGTGGCGTCGGCGTTCAGTCCCTCGGGCCCGCGATGCTGCTCGATGGCGAGGACGCCGCCCGGCTTCAGCGCCTTGAAGAAGGCGGCCATGTAGGGGGCGGTGCGCTCGCTGCGGTGCCAGTTGTGCAGGGCGCGGGCGACCACGATCATGTCGGCGGTCCCGTCCTCGACGCCCATGCCTTCCAGCGGACGGTTGACCGGGACGTAGCGCCCGCCGGTGGCGGCGGCGTAGGGCTCGAGGATGTTGCGCCACCAGCCCGCGCGGCCCGGCTCGATCTCCACCACAGTCAGGTTCGGGCGCAGGCCCCAGAAGGTCAGGGTCTCGAAGGGATGGCGGTAGGCGTCGCGGGCGCGGTCCGCCTCCGGCCGGGTCGCCGAGGCCACGGCGGCCTGCAGGGCGGCGTCTTCCTGCAACTCGGGCGGGGCCATGGCGGCGCGGCGGGCCGAACGCTGGGCTGGGGTCTCGTCCAGACTGGGCAGGGGCGGCAGGGTCTGGGCGACGGCGGCCGCTGGAATGAACAGGGTGGCGGCCATGGCCAGAACGGTCAGACGCATCGATTTGCCCGGTGAGGTTCAAAGAGGCGGCGACCCTGACGGCGCCGGTCCAAGGGGGCAAGTCGCATCGCGCGGAACGCGACAGGATCACGCGGTCTTGACGTCGAAACGCGGCTTCCCATCTGAGCTCTCGAGGCCGCCGATCCCGGGGCCTCCGGAGCGCGCGGGGCCGATCACGGGCCGCACGAGCCGAACTCCCATCGCCGGTCCGGGCATACAAACCGCGGGGCCGGTCACCTTGCTGATCCTCAGGAGGATGCCATGCGTACCTATGATTTCTCGCCGCTGTACCGTTCGGCTGTCGGTTTCGACCGTCTGGCCAATCTGCTGGAAAGCGCCGCGCGCACCAGCCAGGAAAACGGCTGGCCGCCCTACAACATCGAGACCACGGGCGAGAACGCCTATCGCATCGAGATCGCCGTCGCCGGCTTCAAGCCCGACGAGCTGAACATCGAGGTGAAGGAGAACCTGCTCACCGTCACCGGCCGCAAGACCGCCAATGACGGCGCGGACACCACCGCCCCCGAGCGCAACTTCCTGCATCGCGGCCTGGCCGAGCGCGACTTCGAGCGACGCTTCCAGCTGGCCGACTATGTGGTGGTGAAGACAGCCGACCTGTCGAACGGCCTGCTGTCGATCGAATTGGCCCGCGAGCTGCCGGAGGCCCTGAAGCCGCGCCGCATCGAGATCGGCGGCGGCTCCAAGCTGATCGAAGGCAAGAAGGCGAAGGCGGCGTAAGACGCCGCTCAGAGCCTGCGGTTGGCCGATCCGGCCTCAAGCAGCCGACAGGCGATAGGCCAAGAGAGAGGGCGGTGCGAAAGCGCCGCCCTTTTTCGTTGTCAGGAGAGGTCGAGGCCGCGCGCGCCGGTGGTGATCGCGCCCCGCATCTCGGCCTGACGCAGGCAGGCGCCGTGCATGATGGCCCGGTTCAGCTCGGCGTTGGCCAGATTGGCGCGCTTGAGGTCGGCGCCGGACAGGTCAGCGCTCTTCAGGCTGGCCCCGCTCAGGTCGACGGGCATCAGGCGGTCGGCGGCGATCATCAACGGCCCCAACTGGGCCTCGCGCAGGTCGGCGCCGTCCAGACGGGCCCGGGCCAGCCGGGCGCCGCGCAGGTCCGCGCCGCGCAGATTGACCGAGCGCAGGTCGGCCCCTTCCAGATGCGCGCCCTGAAGCTGCACCCCGCCCATGTCGAGGCCGTAGAAGACCGCGCCCTTGGCCGAGAGGGCGGTCAGGTTGTAGCCCCGGATAGACTTCAGCGCCCGCAGGTCCACGCCGTCAAAGACCGAGGGACGGCCCGAGGCGCCGCCGGTTTCGCACCACTGGGCGTGTTCGGACAGCATGTCGGCGGCGGGCATCTTGCCGACCGGCGCGCCGGCGGGCTTGTCGTCGGTCAGGGCGCCGGACATGTCGGCCCCGTCCGTGCGCCACATGGCGGCCTTGACCCCAACCAGAACCGCATCGCGCAGGTCGGCCCCGGTCAGGTCGGCGCCCGACAGGTCGGCCCCGGCGAGGTTGGCGCCCTTGAAGCTGGCCTGCTTCAGATTTGCCCGGACCAGCTTGCAGTCCTTCATGATGGCGTCGGAGAAGTCGGCGGCGACGGCGACCACGCCGGTCAGCTTGGACCGTTCCAGGTTGGCCCCGGCCAGACAGGCGCCCTGGGCGACGGTGTCGCGCACGGCGCGGGCCTCGACCACGCGGAAGCCCAGCCGGGAGTCCGCGGCGGCGATGGTGCCTTCACGCAGGTCGGCCTCGAACAGGTCCGCGCCCGTCAGGTCGGCGCCGCGCAGGCAGGCGCCGCGCAGGTCGGAGCGACGCATGCTGGCGTCGCGGAAACAGGCGTCCTGCATGTCGGCGCCGAAGAAGGTCGCATTGTCGAGGCGGCAGCCGGACAGGTCGCAGTCGATCAGGCAGGCGGCGGCGAAGTCGGCGTCGGCCAGGTTGCGCCCCGCCAGCGACAGGCCCGACAGGTCCATCCAGGCGAAGACCGCGCGGGCGCCGCCGGGCTTGGCCTGCCACAGGCGGTCGTGCCGGGCGCAGATGGCGTCCAGTTCCTGTTGGGTGATCCGCTTTCTGGCGGCGGGGGTTTGGGCGTTACTTCCCGACATTGCGCCAGAATGGCACGCTCGCGCTTAAAAAAACGTGTGTTTCTAACGTCGTAAGGCCACGCTTAGAGGGTCAGCAGGCCCTGTTCGCGCAGGGCGTCGGCCAGCTCGCCGGGACCGACCCACAGGCGGGTGTAGCCGGCCTCGCCGAGGCGTTTCAGCTCGGTTTCCAGATCGGCGCGCGAGGAGGCGGCGAAGCGGGCGTCGAAGCCCTCGCCGGTCTCGCTGATGCGGACCATGGGGCGACCGGTCTCGACCCGATGGAGGTAGCCTTCATAGAGGACGGCGGCCTCCTGCGAGAGCAGGCCGGTCTCGACGTCCAGCCCGGCCTTTTTCAGCCGCTCGACGCCCCGGCCCGAGGCGAAGGGCGAGGGATCGACGGCGGCGACGACCACGCGCGACACGCCCGCGTCCATCAGGAAGTGCGAGCAGGAGGTGCGGCCCGAGGACCGGGCGCCGCAGGGCTCCATGGTCACATAGGCGGTCGCGCCCTTCGCCTTGTCGCCCGCCGCCGGAACGGCCTGTTCCTCGGCATGGGGACGACCGCCGGGGGCGGTGGCGGCTTCGGAGACCACCTCGCCGTCCTTGACGATCACGCAGCCGACCGCGGGGTTCGGCCATGTCTGGCCCATCCGCGCCTTGGCCAAGGCGATGGCCCGGCCCATGAAGCGGATATCGTCCGAGGTCTGCTGCGCGCTGGTCATGATCAGGCTCCGGCGATCGGCGGCAGGGGGGTGGCGCGCTCGGCGTCGAGATAGCGGGCGGCGGTCGGGGTCAGCGACGCGTCCAGATCGATCTCCAGCGGGTTGCCCGTGGGGATCTCGACGCCGACGATCCGGTCGTCCGGCACGTTGAACAGGTGTTTGACGATGGCGCGCAGGCTGTTGCCGTGGGCGGCGATCAGCACGTCCTCGCCCGCCTTGAGGCGCGGGGCGATGTCGGCGTCCCAATAGGGCAGGACGCGATCCAACGTGGTCTTCAGGCTTTCGGTGTCCGGGATGTCCTTGCCCGCGTAGCGGGGGTCGGCGGTGAAGTCCCATTCGCCGCCCGGCGCCAGCGGCGGCGGCGGGATGTCATAGCTGCGGCGCCAGATCTTGACCTGGTCCTCGCCGTGCTTGGCGGCGGTCTCGGCCTTGTCCAGCCCGGTCAGGCCGCCGTAGTGGCGCTCGTTCAGACGCCAGTCCTCGACCACCGGCACATCTTTCAGGCCCGCCGAATCCAGCGCCAGAGCGCCGGTCCGCTTGGCCCGTTTGAGGACCGAGGTGAACATGACCGCCGGATGGAAGTCGGCGCCGGCGATCAGTTCGCCGCCCTTGCGCGCCTGCGCCTCGCCCTCGGCGGTCAGGTCGACGTCGACCCAGCCGGTGAAGCGGTTCTCGAGGTTCCACTGGCTCTGGCCATGGCGCAGCAGGATCAGGCGGGGCATGCGGGTCTCCGGACTATGGTCTGTCGGGCGTAGGCCCGGGGTCCGGAAGGGTCAAGCTTTGCGCCGCGCCCGGCGTTCCGCACCCATGACGACGTTCGCGCGTTGTTGCGGCGCCCGAGCGCCCGGGGCTATCAAGGCGCACCTTTCGCCGCGACCACTTCGGTCCGGCCAATCAGGACATTCCATGCTGAAGCCCCGCGCCGACCTTCGCCCGAACACCGCCGAATACGAAACCACGCCGCTGGTGAAGGCGACGGGCTTCCGCGAGTACGACGCGCGCTGGGTGCTGGAGAAGGAAATCAACCTGCTGGGCATTCAGGCGCTGGGCCTGGGCCTGGCGACCTACATTCACGAGATCGGCCAGCGGCCCAAGATCGTCGTGGGTCACGACTTCCGCAGCTACTCCCTGTCGGTGAAGCAGGCGCTGATACTGGGCCTTCTGGAAGGCGGGATGGAGGTGCTGGACATCGGCCTGGCCCTGTCGCCGATGGCCTATTTCGCCCAGTTCGAGCTCGGCGCGCCCTGCGTGGCCATGGTCACCGCCAGCCACAACGAGAACGGCTGGACCGGCGTGAAGATGGGCGCCAACCCGCCCCTGACCTTCGGCCCCGACGAGATCGGTCGCCTGAAGGAGATCGTGCTGGAAAATCAGGGCATGTCGCGCGAAGGCGGCAAGCTGGTCCACATCGAGGGCTTCCGCGAGAAATACATCGCCGACATCGTGTCCAAGGTGAAGCTGACCCGCCCGCTCAAAGTCGTCGCGGCCTGCGGCAACGGCACGGCGGGCGCCTTCGCCCCCGAGGCCCTGCGTCGGATGGGCGCCGAGGTGATCGAGATGGACACCGACCTCGACTACACCTTCCCGAAATACAACCCGAACCCGGAAGACCACGCCATGCTGGTGCAGATGGCCCAGCGGGTGAAGGAAACCGGGGCCGATCTGGCGCTGGGCTTCGACGGCGATGGAGACCGCTGCGGCGTGGTGGACAACACCGGCGAGGAAATCTTCGCCGACAAGATCGGCCTGATGCTGGGCCGCGACCTGTCGGCCCTGCACCCGAACGCGACCTTCGTCGTCGATGTGAAATCGACGGGCCTGTACAAGACCGACGAGGTGCTGAAGGCCAACGGGGCCGAGACCGTCTACTGGAAGACGGGCCACAGCTACATCAAGCGCAAGACGGCCGAGCTGGGCGCGCTGGCGGGCTTCGAGAAGTCGGGCCACTTCTTCTTCAACGCCCCGCTGGGCCACGGCTATGACGACGGCATTGTGGCCGCCGGCGCCGTCCTGGCCATGCTGGACCGCAATCCGGGCAAGAGCCTCAGCGAACTGAAGACCGCCCTGCCGGATGCGTGGACGTCGCTGACGATGAGTCCGCACTGCGACGACGAGCTGAAGTACGATGTGCTGGAGCGGATCGTGGCCGAGTATCAGGCCCTGGCCGACGCGGGCGGCGAGATTCTGGGCCGCAAGATCGTGGAGGCCATCACCGTCAACGGCGTGCGGGTGCACCTGGAGGACGGCAGCTGGGTTCTGGTCCGCGCCTCGTCCAACAAGCCGGAGCTGGTGGTCGTGGTCGAGAGCATGCGGTCGGAAGACGACATGCGCGCCCTGTTCCGCGAGGAAGTGAAACCGCGCCTGGCGAAGTACGAAGAGATCGGCGCGTATAACCAGGAAATCTGAGCCCCGCCGCCGGGCCTGATTCCGACACAATGGCGCGGGCATCGTGAAGCTTCACCGTAACGGAGTCGCTGACCATGCTCGCCGCCCTCGTGACCGCCCTCGCCCTGCAAGCCGCCTCGCCCGACGCCGCCCTCGGCTGCGCCCTGACGCCTGACCATCTGGCGGCCAACCGGACCCTGAGCTTCGAATCCTTCGATCAGGCGGGCGTGAACCCGTGGACGGCGCGCAAGCTGGGCGAACGCGAGTGCTACGTCGAGGCGGCGCGGGTCAGCGAGGACTATCTGCTCCACGGACCGGAACTGACCGAACGCCAGCGGCAGGTCGTCAGCTGGCATCTGGGCCAGTACCTCGCCTCGTCTGGCGCGGAGCTCGAGGCGGCGCGGGTGATGGCCACCACCATCCGGCGCGAGGAAATGACGCCCGACAATTTCGACTGGAACACCTACGTCCTGGGCACCCACGCCTTCCTGACCAAGGACCGGCCCGCCATGGACGCCGCGGTGACGGCCCTGTCGGCGCAGGAGGGGATGCGCAACCAGATCAACGCCCGCGCCCTGCGGCGCCTGCAGGGCTGCTTCGACAAGCCCTATCGCGAGGCCTACGCCTGCCCGGCGGACTGATCCGGGGTTGAACCCCTTCCCGGCGCGGTCCAGAACCCGATCAAAACGGGAGGCGTCGTGACGGGGACCATCCAGCGTGTCGTGATCGTGGGCGGAGGCTATTCCGGCGCCATGCTGGCCGCCCGGCTGGCTGAGAGCGGAATCGCCTCGACCATCATCGACCGGAACGGCCAGTTCGGGCTGGGCGTCGCCTATTCCACGCCCTTCGACGGCCACCTGCTGAACGTGCGGGCCAACCGGATGACGGCTATCGAGGGGCGGCCTGACGACTTCGTGGACTGGCTGAAGGCCCATCATCCCACGCAGGCCGATCCCGAGAGTTTCGCGCCCCGGCAGTGGTACGGTCGCTATGTGCAGGACCGGCTCGAGGCCGTGGACGCGGCCCATCCGGGACTGATCATCCGCCTCGTCGGCGAGGCGGCGGCGGTGGAGGGGACCACCGTGCGGCTGGCGGACGGTCAGGCGATCACTGGCGACGCCGTGGTTCTGGCCACCGGCAATCCTGCCCCGAAGACGGCGGCTCCGGGCGCGGCGGAAGATCGGGTGATCGTGGACGGTTGGGCGCCCGGCGCGCTGGACCGGATCGGCGAGACCGACGATGTGATCGTGGTCGGCACCGGCCTGACCATGGTCGACATGGTCCTGTGGCTGGAGGCGCGCGGCTGGCGCGGCGTGGCCAGGACTCTGTCGCGCCGGGGCCTGACCCCGCGCGGTCACGAGGCCCGCCCCGATACGCCGGTTCCGCCCACGGACGCCCTGCTGCACGAGACCCCGTCGAAGCGGCTGCACGAGGCCCGCAGGCTGTCGGACAGCGGAAACTGGCGCGGGGTGATGGAGGGGCTGCGCCCGATCACCGCCGAGGCTTGGCGCGACGCCGACACCCCGACCCGGGCGCGACTGGTGCGCCACCTACGCCCCTGGTGGGACGTGCACCGCCACCGCATCGCCGACAGCATCGCCGCCGCCCTGACTGCGCTGACGACAGCGGGCCGTCTGACCGTCACCGCCGGACGGGTGTCGCGGATCGAGCAGGACGCCGAGGGTGTGACCCTGACCTTCAAGCCCCGCAGCGGTCCGGCCCAGCCGCCGCTGACGGCGCGCTGGCTGATCGACTGCACCGGACCGGGGCATGATCCGGCCAAGGACGCCCTGACCGGGCCGCTGCTGGCCTCGGGCCGGGCGCGGCTGGACGCGCTGAAGCTGGGGCTGGATCTGGACGGACAGGGGCGGGTGCTGGGCGCGGACGGGACGCCGGACCCGCGCCTGCTGGTGCTGGGCCCGCCCGCCCGCGCCGCCTTCTGGGAAACCATCGCCGTGCCCGACATCCGCAAACGGATCGAGGATGTGGTGAAGACGCTGACGGAAACGCCCGCATGAAACGCCTGATCGCCCTCCTGCCCCTGCTGGCCCTGACCAGCTGTGACTTGCCGGTCGCGACGACGCCGACCGCGACTTCGATGGCGGTCGAGAGCTGCATCCTGCCGACCAGCCTGCCCGCGCCGCATCTGGAGACCGTGCGACCGGACGAGGTGGTCGCCGACCGGCCGATCCTGTTCCACATGCTGGCGGTGACCTGGATGCCCGAGACCTGCCGCGCGGGCGGTGATGGTCAGGGCGACATGGCCTGTTCCGGGCCGAACAAGTTCGGCTGGACCCTGCACGGGCTGTGGCCGAACTCGGACGGGCGGCCCTATCCGCGCTTCTGCCGGGCGGCGACGCGGGTGTCGGACGCCACCATCCGGGCGGAGCTGTGCCGGACGCCGTCGGTCGATCTGGTTCAGCATGAGTGGGCGGCGCACGGCGTCTGCGGCTGGGACACGCCCGAGGCCTATTTCGCCCAGTCGGCGACCATGTACGACAAGCTGGCCCGGCCCACGCCGCGCGAGGGGATGACCGCCGGACAGCTGCGCGACGCCTTCGCGGCCGCCAACCCGGGCCTGCCGCGCGACAGCGTCTATATCGCCACCAGCGACCGGGTTCGACTGCGCGAAATCCGCATCTGCAACGACCTGTCCTTCAACCCCCGCCCCTGCCCCGGCGGCGAGGTCGGCGCGCCGGATGCGACGGTGCTGACGGTGGAGCCGGTGCGGTCTTAACCCGCCGCCTTCACCGCCGCCGAGACATCGGCGACGACCGCCTTGACCAGAGCCTCGTCGTCGCCTTCGGCCATGACGCGGATCAGTTTCTCGGTGCCCGAGGGGCGGACCAGCAGGCGGCCCTGCCCCTTCAGGCGGGCCTCGGCGTCGGCGATGGCGGCCTTGACGGTCGCGTCCTCCAGCGGCTTGCCGCCGGTGAAGCGGACGTTCTCGAGCAGTTGCGGGACCGGCTCGAACTGACGGGCGAGTTCGCTCATCGGACGGCCGCTCTCGACCAGGACGGCCAGCACCTGAAGCGCCGACATCAGGCCGTCGCCGGTGGTGGCGTGGTCATGCAGGATGATGTGGCCCGACTGCTCGCCGCCGACGTTGAAGCCGCCCTCGCGCATCCGCTCCATGACGTAGCGGTCGCCGACCTTGGTGCGCTCCAGAGTCAGGCCCTCAGCCACCAGGGCGCGTTCCAGACCCAGGTTGGACATGACGGTGGCGACCAGGCCGCCGCCGGTCAGCAGACCGCGACGGGCCCAGTCCAGCGCGACCAGCGCCATGATCTGGTCGCCGTCGACGATCTGGCCCTTCTCGTCGCAGATGATGACGCGGTCCGCGTCCCCATCCAGCGCGATGCCGATGTCGGCGCGGTGGGTGCGTACCGCGTCGACCAGGGTCCGGGGGTGGGTGGAGCCGCAGTTCTCGTTAATGTTCAGGCCATTGGGCTCGACCCCCACGGCGATCACATCGGCGCCGAGCTCATAGAGGGTGGTCGGGGCGACCTTGTAGCCGGCGCCGTTGGCGCAATCGACGGCGATGCGCAGACCCTTGAGCGTCAGCCCCTTGGGGAAGCTGGCCTTGGCGATCTCGACATAGCGGGCCTGACTGTCGTCGATGCGTTTCACGCGGCCGATGCGGTCGGCGGGGGCCAGGCCGGCGCCCAGATCCTCGTCCATCATCGACTCGATCTTCAGCTCGACCTCGTCGGACAGCTTGTAACCGTCGGGGCCGAACAGCTTGATGCCGTTGTCGAGGAAGGCGTTGTGCGAGGCCGAGATCATCACCCCGATGTCGGCGCGCATGGAGCGGGTCATCATGGCCACGCCCGGCGTCGGCAGGGGGCCGAAGGTGCGCACGTCCATCCCCGCCGAGGAGAAGCCCGCCACCAGCGCCGGTTCGATCATATAGCCCGACAGGCGGGTGTCCTTGCCGATGACCACCAGATGGCGGCGGTCGTCCGACGACATGAACATCCGCCCCGCCGCCAGACCCACGCGCAGCGCCACTTCGGGCGTCATCGGATGGGTGTTGGCGCGGCCGCGAATGCCGTCGGTGCCGAAGTAGCGTCGTTCAGCCAAAGTCCAGTCTTCCTTGCTCGGCGGCGCACGTAACCTTGCGAAACCGCTTTTCAGGTGCAAATCCACATCGTCGTCGCCTACATCGGCGCTGACAGTCAGGGTCGGCTTAGACCCTCCCGCGCCGAGGTGCAAAGCGCGGAATTCCGATTTCTCCGAGGGTTCTCTTCATGTGCGGCATCATTGGCGTGACGGGCGTCGGCCCGGCGGTTCCCCGTCTGATCGACAGTCTGAAGCGGCTGGAATACCGGGGCTATGACTCCGCCGGGGTGGCCGCGCTGGTCGACGGCAAGATCGAACGGCGCCGCGCCAAGGGCAAGATTCGCGAGCTGGAGGCCGTGCTGGCCGCCGATCCGCTGGACGCCACCATCGGCATCGGCCACACCCGCTGGGCCACTCACGGCGCGCCGACAACCGCCAACGCCCACCCGCACAAGGCGGGCCGGGTGACGCTGGTCCACAACGGCATCATCGAGAACTTCGCCGAGCTGAAGGCCGAACTGGTCGCCGAGGGGCACGCCTTCGAGAGCCAGACCGACACCGAGGTGGTCGCCCACCTGCTGGACAGCGAACTGGCCAAGACCAATGACCCGCTGGTCGCCTTCAAGCGCGTGCTGGACCGGCTGACCGGCGCCTATGCGCTGGCGGTGCTGATCGAGGGCGAGGACGGCCTGATCCTGGGCGCCCGCCGCGGCAGTCCGCTGGTGGTCGGCTGGGGCGACGGCGAGATGTATCTGGGCTCCGACGCCCTGGCCGTCGGCCCGTTCACGACCAAGATCAGCTATCTGGAGGAGGGCGATTTCGTCGCCATCGACCGGGACGGGGCGCGCATGTTCGACGCCTCGGGCGCCCCGGCGGACCGCCCGGTGGTGCAGGTCTCGGCCTCATCGGCCCTGGTCGAGAAGGGCGAGTACCGGCACTTCATGGAGAAGGAGATCCATGAGCAGCCGGACAGCGTCCAGCACACCCTGAGCCACTACCTCGACTTCGTGAACGGCAAGGCCAAGGCCAACGAGATAGACTTCGCCGCCATCGACCGGGTGCAGATCGTCGCCTGCGGCACCGCCTTCTACGCGGGCCAGATCGGCCGCTATGCGTTCGAGAAGCTGGCGGGCCTGCCCTGCGACGTCGAGATCGCCTCGGAGTTCCGCTATCGCCACCCGGCCCTGACCAAGGGCACGCTGGCCGTCGCCGTCAGCCAGTCGGGCGAGACCGCCGACACCCTGGCCAGCCTGACCTGGTGCAAGGGGCAGGGGCTGAAGACCGCAGCTCTGGTCAATGTCCATTCGTCGTCGATGGCGCGCGAGGCCGAGACCCTGTGGCCGACCCATGCCGGACCGGAAATCGGCGTGGCCTCGACCAAGGCCTTCACCGCCCAGGTCGCCGCCCTGCTGGCGCTGGCCGTCTCGGCGGGCGTCCAGCGCGGCCGCATCGATCCGGCCACCGAGGCCGAACTGGTCAAGGCCCTATTCGAGGCCCCGCGCCTGATCGCCGAGGCGATGAGCATGGAGGCCGACCTGAAGGCCGTCGCCCTGGACCTGTCGAAGGCCACCGACGTGCTGTTCCTGGGCCGGGGCTCGATGTTCCCGCTGGCCATGGAAGGCGCGCTGAAGCTGAAGGAGATCAGCTACATCCACGCCGAGGGCTATGCCGCCGGCGAGCTGAAGCACGGCCCGATCGCCCTGGTGGACGAGAAGACCCCCATCGTGGCCCTGGCTCCGCTGGACGAGGTGTTCGAAAAGACCGCGTCCAACCTGCAGGAAGTGGCCGCGCGCGGCGGCCCGGTGATCATGATCGCCCCGAAGACCGCCCCCGATCCCCACGGCGCGGGCATCCGCCGGGTCGATGCGCCCGAGTGTCACTCGCTGATCGCGCCGTTGATCTACGCCATCCCGGTGCAACTGCTGGCCTATTATACGGCCGTCCAGAAGGGCACCGATGTGGACCAGCCGCGCAATCTGGCGAAGTCGGTCACCGTCGAGTGATCGCTTCCTTCTCGAAATGCGTTAGGGTCCCCGACCCTTCTGATCAGGACTGTTCATGACCACCCAGACCCGCCGCCTGCGCAAGGCCGTGCTGCCCGTCGCAGGCCTCGGCACCCGCGTTCTGCCCGGCACCAAGACCACGCCCAAGGAACTGCTGAACGTCGTTGACCGGCCGATCCTGAGCTACATCGTCGAAGAGGCCCGCGAGGCCGGCATCGAGCACATCGTCTTCGTCACCGGCCGCTCGAAAGGCGCCATCGAGGACTATTTCGACCACCAGATCGAGTTGGAGGCCCAGCTGGCGGCCAAGGGCAAGACCGAGATTCTGGCGATGATGAACGCCGAACTGGCCAGCGCCGGCGAGATGAGCTTCACCCGCCAGATGCAGCCCAAGGGCCTCGGCCACGCTGTCTGGTGCGCCCGCGACATCATCGGCGACGAGCCGTTCGCGGTGATCCTGCCGGACGTGATCGTAGACGGTCAGCCGGGCGCTCTGAAACAGCTCGCCGACGTCTACGCCGAGGTCGGCGGCAACGTCATCGGCGTAGAGCAGGTGCCGGAGAGCGAGACCCACAAATACGGCATCGTCGATCCGGACGGTCGCCAGGGCAATCGCATCCATATGCGGGGCATGGTCGAGAAGCCGGCCCAGGGCACGGCTCCGTCGAACCTGTCGATCTCGGGCCGCTACATCCTGCAGCCGGAGATTTTCGACATCCTCGAGACGCAGGAACGCGGCGCGGGCGGCGAGATCCAGCTGACCGACGGCATGGCCCGGCTGATGGCCGACCAGTCGTTCACGGCGGTGGAGTATGCGGGCGTGACCCACGACTGCGGCGACAAGATCGGCCTGCTGCGCGCCAACGTCGCCTTGGCGCTGAAGCGCGCCGACCTTGGCGAAGCCGCGCGGAAGGCGATTACCGCGCTTCTCTAGCGGGCGAAGGAATACGCGAGCCGCCGTTGAGCTGGCAGGCGTAGTCCGCTTCAGGGCGGCCGGTTGACGGTCGCCCGGTCGGAACCAGGATCCCGCCGCGTTCCCGACATTTCGCCGACAGCTCGGCGGTCGTGTCTCCGAACCTGCCTGAGCGTTCACCGGTGGACGCGCAGGCGGAGAGGGTCAGGGCGGCGACGCCGGTCAAGATCAGGATGCGCATGGCTCAGTTCGCTCCGCTGGGGGCGCGGCCGGTCGCGCCGCGAATTTCACAGACATTGTCGGTCGCCGCCCGGCCCGACTGATTACCGGTCGGGGCCAGGATGCCGCCCCGCGCCCGGCAGTCGTCGGACAACCGTTGGACGTCGGAGACATAGGTGTCGGTCCCGGCCGTCGCACAGGACGACAGAGCCAGCCCCAGCAGGATCGGGGTGAAGACAATCAGGGTGCGCATGGCGTTCTCCTCTGGTCAGGACAATGTCGCGACCTGACCCCGGTTCCGCTCGACCGCCTCGACCAGACGATCAAGATCGGCGGGCGTGGACAGACGATGATCCCCATCGACGATCAGGTCCAGCGTCACATCACCGCCCTGAAGCCGTTCGGTCAGCTCGATCTGATGACGCCACGGCACGACATCGTCCTTACGCCCCTGCAGGATATGGACGGGCGCGGTGATCGGGATGACGCCATCCAGCAACAGCCAGTCCCGGGCCTCCTCGAACATACGATGGGTCAGGACATAGTCGCCCAGCCCCTCTTCGGTGATGAGGGCCTCGCCATCGCGCAGGATGGCCTGCCGTATATGGTCGGCCAGACTCGGCCACATCAGCCGCTCGGTGAAGTCCTGCGCCGGATTGACCAGCACCACTCCGGCCATCCGTTCGGGCCGGGCCACGGCGGCCAGCAGGGCCACCCAGCCGCCCATGGACGAGCCGACCGGAATGACCGGCCCCTCAATTCTGTCGATCAGGGCGACGGCGTCCTCGCGCCAGCGGCCGATGGTGGCCTGACGCCAGTCGCCCGATGAGACGCCGTGGGCGAAATGGTCGTAGCGGACGTAGTTCCAGCCCCGCTCGCGCGCGGCGGCGTCGAGCGCCAGCGCCTTGGTCCCTTCCATGTCCGAGCGGAAGCCGCCGATCCAAATGACGGTCGGACCGGTCCCTGAAACCCGCTTGAGGGCCAGGATCTCGCCGTCCGGGCGGTTCAGGCGTTCCACATCGTCCATGGCGGTTCCTCTCGCGAAAACGTTCGGGGACTGATAGCGAACCCTGACTGTTCAAGCGAAGGCCCAAAAGCGTGTCCGAACCCAAGGTCCTGTTCGTCACCTCCAACCGGATCGGCGACTGCGTCATCTCCTCGGGGGTGATCCGCGAGATCAGTCGTCAGCTTCCCGGCGCGAAAATCACCGTCGCCTGCGGTCGTCCGCCCGCCCCCTTCTTCCGCGATGCGCCCGGCGTGGAGCGGACCATCATCCTCGACAAGAAGAAGATGGCCGGACACTGGTTCGGCCTCTGGAAACAGGTGGTCGGCACGCGCTGGGACCTGGTCATCGACATTCGCGGCTCGGCCCTGTCCTACCTGATCCCGGCCAGGCGGCGGGTGGTCTACAACCGCTCGTGGGAGACCGGCCTGCGCAAGGTCGAGATGGTGTCGCGCCTGATGGGCTCGGAGACGCCGCTGCATCCGGAAATATGGCTGGACGATCAGGCCCGGCGTGAAGCCGCTGCCGTGATCGATCCGCAGCTGGCCGGCGGTGCCGGGCCCGGCCCGATTATCGCCCTGGCCCCCATCGCCCACCAGCCGGGCAAAAGCTGGCCCGCCGACCGCTGGGGCGCGCTGGTCGAGAAGCTGAGGGCCGATCCGCGCTTCGACGGCTGGCGTTTCATGCCCGTGGGCGGGCCGGGCGACCGTCCGCCCGCGACCCCGGCGCTGGAAGCGGCGGGCGAGCGCGGCATCGACTTCGTCGGCAAGGGCGACATCCTGGCCTCGGCCGCCGCCATCGACCGGGCCGATCTATTCGTCGGCAACGATTCCGGGCTGATGCACGTCTCGGCGGCTCTGGGTGGGCCGACGCTGGGCCTGTTCGGCCCGACCGAGTGGTGGCTGTACGGCCCCTGGGGCCCGAAGACCCGCACTGTGGCCTCGAACGAGACCCGTGGCCAGTTCGCCCCGATCGAGGACCTGACGGTCGAGCATGTCTACGCTGCGGTACTGGCGCTACACGCCGACTTCATCGCGGCGCCGAAGCCCGTCACGCCTTGAAAATACGGGGTTTGAGGCTCATATAGGCCCACCCGAGGGGAACGCCGCGATTTATCGCGCGCTTCGTCTTGTCAGAATAACGAACGTCTTCGACCACATAAGGAAACGACGCCCATTCGCCGTCCGATGCAAACGCCGCCCGTGAAAGACGGGCCGCCTATCAACCAGGAAATCCGCGCCACCCGCGTTCTGCTCATTGACCAGAACGGCGAAAAGCAGGGTGTGATGCCGCTGTCGGCCGCGCTGGAGGCCGCCGAGGAGGCGGGTCTGGATCTGGTCCAGATCGTCGCCAACGCCGACGCCCCGGTCTGCAAGATCCTGGATTACGGCAAGCATCGCTTCCAGGAGCAGAAGAAGAAAGCGGAGGCGCGCAAGCGCCAGAAGATCGTCGAGCTGAAAGAGATCAAGCTCCGTCCGAACATCGACACCCACGACTATGAGGTGAAGGCCAAGGCCATGCACCGCTTCTTCGACGAGGGCGACAAGGTGAAGGTCACCCTGCGCTTCCGCGGTCGTGAAATGGCGCACCCGGAACTGGGCATGAAGCTGCTCAACAAGGTCCAGGCCGACTTCGACGAAGTGGCCAAGGTCGAATACGCCCCGCGTATGGAAGGCCGCCAGATGATCATGATCCTGGCGCCGAAATAGGCGTCGGATCGATCCGATATCGAAGCGCCCCGGTCGGAGACGACCGGGGCGTTTTGCTTTAGAGGCCGAAGGTCAGAGCCTCCGAAAGACACCCCATGACGGACACCTCCGCCCTGCGTCCCCAGGCCCCCGCGCTGGCCGTGCTGTTCGCCGTGGTGTTCATCAATCTGGTTGGGTTCGGCCTGGTCGTGCCGCTGCTGCCCTTCTTCGCCCAGAGCCTGAACGCCGAGGCCTGGCAGATCACCCTGATGTTCTCGGCCTATTCGCTGGGCCAGTTCTTCGCCGAGCCGTTCTGGGGGCGCCTGTCGGACCGGATCGGACGCAAGCCGGTGCTTCTGGTCACCCTGGTCGCCAATGCCGTGGGCTATCTGGCTCTGGCCTTCGTGCCGAACATCTGGCTGGCCATCGCCATCCGCCTGTTCACCGGTCTGGGCGCGGGCAATATCTCGACGGTTCAGGGCTATGTGGCCGACGTGACCCCGCCCGAACAACGCGCCGGGCGGATGGGCCTGATCGGCGCCGCCTTCGGCCTGGGCTTCATCGTCGGGCCCGGCCTGGGCGGGCTGGTGACCCAGCCCCAGTTGGGCCACATCGGCTTCCAGCTGCCCATCTTCCTGGCCTCCGGCCTGGCCGCCCTGGCCGCCGTCGGGGTGGTGATCTTCCTGCGCGAGAGCCGCGCCAAGGCTGATCCCGCCGCGCCTCGCGCCCCCTTCCTGTCCGGCCTGCATGACGCCCGCGCCAATCCGGTCGTCTCGCGCGTCCTGATCGTGACCCTGATCTACATGGCCGGCTTCTCGGCGATGGAGAGCGTGTTCGGTTTGTGGGCCGAGGACCGCTACAGCTGGGGCGCCAGGGAAGTGGGCCTCAGCTTCATGATCGTGGGCATCGTCTCGACACTGAACCAGGGCTTCTTCGCCGGACGGCTGGCCAGGCGGTTCGGCGAGGCGCCGGTGCTGGCCACCGGCATGCTGCTGTTCGGGGCCTCGCTGGTGGCGCAGGTCGTGGCGCCGGTCGACTGGTTCCCCACCACCTCGCTGAACATCGGAAGCTGGAGCCTGCCCATCCTGCAGGGCTGGATCATTCCGATCATCATGGCGGTAGGGGCCTGCGGAATGTCGATGGCCATGCCCAATGTCTCGGCCCTGATCAGCCGTTCGACCCCGCCCGATCGGCAGGGCGCGATGCTGGGCCTGAACATGGCCTCGGGCTCCATCGCCCGTATCTTCGGCCCGATGGCGGCGGGCGCCCTGTTCTCGAGCGTCGGCCACGACTGGCCCTTCCTGATAGGCGCGGCCCTGACTGTCCCGGCGGCGATCATGGCGATCAACGCCGGGCGTGTCTGGCGCCGGACCCAGGCCGACGCGGCGACAGGAAATCCGGCCTGACGCTGGACTCACGCGCCCGCTTCGACTAGAAGCCGCGCCTTCGCGTACCGAACCGCCGGGCGAACAGGCATGCCTGGGCGGTTCTTAATCAGGGTCACCACCCGCCGGCTCAAGCAGTCGACAGGCGGTAGCCCACTCAAAATGAGAGAGTGAAAATGCCGAAGCTGAAGACGAAGTCGGGCGCCAAGAAGCGCTTCAAATTCACCGCCACGGGCAAGGTCAAGGCCGGCGTCGCCGGTAAGCGCCACCGCCTGATCAGCCACAACTCGAAGTACATCCGCCAAAACCGCGGCACTTCGGTCATGGCCGACGCCGACGCCAAGAAGATCAAGTCCTACATGCCGTACGCCTGATCGGCGCACGCAGCAGACTGATCATCCCACGCATCTGAATTTGAACTGAGCCCCTCAAGCAGCAAGCCGCCCCTCCAGGAGAGATTGGGCGGCGCGCGATAGGGGCCACCGAAAAAGAGAAACATCATGGCTCGCGTTACCCGGGGCGTTACGTCCCACGCCAAGCACAAGAAGGTTCTGAAGCAGGCCAAGGGCTTCTACGGCCGCCGCAAGAACACCATCCGCACCGCCAAGGCCGCCGTGGATCGCGCCGGCCAGTACGCCTACCGCGACCGCCGCACCAAGAAGCGCAACTTCCGCGCCCTGTGGATCCAGCGCATCAACGCCGCGGCCCGCATCGAAGGCTTCACCTACTCGCAGTTCATCCACGGTCTCGGCGAAGCCGGCATCGAACTGGACCGCAAGGTCCTGGCTGCCATGGCCGCCGACGAAACCGCCTTCAAGGCGATCGCCGACAAGGTCCGTGACGCTCTGAAGGCCGCCTAAGCCCTTCTGATCTGACCGATTGAAATACGCCCGCTCTGGTTCGTCCGGGGCGGGCGTTTTCGTCTGCGCGATCTACAGCTAGGGTCGGCGCATGATCCGCGCCCTGTTTAGCACCTTCGCCGTCCTCGCTCTCTTCGCGGCCCCCGCAATGGCCCAGCAGAGGGCCGTCGCCGTCACCTTCGACGACCTGCCCTATCAGGCGGCGGACGCCATCCTGTGCGATCCCGAAGCCTCCATGGCCCTGACCACCCGGTTCGTGGACATGCTGCGCCCGCTGGACACCAGGGCGGCCGTCTTCGTCAACGAAGGCAAGGTCTGTGAAGCGCAGCGGGCGGACCTGCTGCCGCGCATCCTGAACGTCTGGCTGGACGCGGGGCTGGAGCTGGGCAACCACACCTTCAGCCACATCAACGTGCATCGGACGACCGCCGAGGCTTGGCTGGCCGACGCCGATCAGGGCGCGGTGATCACCCGGCAGGTGCTGAAGGCGCGAGGACAGCGGCTGCACTGGTTCCGACACCCCTATCTGTTCACCGGCGACACCCCCGAGAAGAAGGCCGCCATGGCCGCCGGTCTGGCCGAGCGCGGCTATGACGTCGCCCCGGTGACCATCGACAACAACGACTGGATGTTCGCCGCCGTCTATCGACAGGCCGAGGCCGCCGGAGACGAGGCGCTGAAGACCCGCATCGGCGAGGCCTATGTGGCTCACATGACCACGGTGCTGAACCATTTCGAGCCCTACAGCGCCGAACTGACGGGCGGGCGCGAGCCGGCGCAGGTGCTGCTGCTGCACGCCAACAGTCTGAACCAGGATTGGTATCCGCAGATCCACGCCCTGTATCTGGCGCGCGGCTATCGCTTCGTGTCGCTGGGCGAGGCCCTGCAGGACCCGATCTACGCCCATGCAGACGACTATGTGCGCGCCGCCGGGATCTCGTGGCTCCATCGCTGGACCTCGACCGACGGCCGTCCGATCCGCTGGGAGCCGGAACCGCCGAAGTGGATCACGGACGCCTACGCCGCGCTGTAGGCCGAACGCGGGACGCGCGAAAGCTGCGACCCGGGGCTTAAACCACTTGAAGATTGGCCCGCGCCCGGTGACTAATCCCCCAGTGATCGAGGGGGATTACATGAAACGTCTGATGCAAGGTGCCGGTCTGGCCGCCATCCTTCTGGCCGCGACAGTCGCCGGCGGAACGGTCCCGTCCATGGCGAGCGCCCAGAACGCGTCGGCTCCAGCGCCGCTGGCGGCCTACGGAGCGCTGCCCTCCCTCGAGATGGTGACCCTGTCGCCCTCGGGCCAACGCCTCGCCTTCATCACCGTCTCCGGCGAGGAGCGCACCCTGGTCCTGCTCGACCTCGCGACCCGGGAGCAGGTCGGCGGCGCCGGCGTCGGCTCGGCCAAGGTCCGGGATATGGAATGGATCGACGAGACCCGGGTCCTGATGACCACCTCCAAGACCGAGGACATCCCGCAGTGGGGCATCGTCCGCGGCGAGTTCTTCACCAGCCAGATCTACGACACGTCACGCAACAGGATCATCGAGGTGTTGAAGGACACCCGTGGGGTCTTCCCGGTGCTGTTTAGCCCCGCCGAACTGGTCCAGGGCGCGGACCCTCAGATCCTCGTGCGCGCCTACGCCTTCGAGAACCCTGAGCGTCTGGACCTTTTCCGCATCGACCTGCGCACCGGGCGCGGATCACTGGCGGAAGTGATGGGCCGCAATGTCTCGGACTATCTTCTCGATCCCACCGGCCGGTCGGTCGCCCGCGCCGAATATGATCCGCGCTCCCAGATGTGGAGCCTGCATCTGCGGCAGGGCGGCGGCTTCCGGAAGGTCTGGGAGACCCCTGCACCGATCGACCGCCCGTCCCTGATCGGTCTTGGCATCAACGGCGACAGCGTCATCGTTGCCGCTGACCGCCCTGACCTGAGCCAGCCCGGGCGGGAAGACGCCGAATATTTCGATGTGAACCTGGCCACGGGCGCGTGGCGGCCGATCCGGTTCGAGTTCCCGGCGGACGCTCTGGTCTTCCATCCCGTGACCCACCGCCTGATCGGGGCCAGGGGCTCCACGGGCGAAGGCCGGGTCTACGGCTTCGTGGATCCGGCGGCCCGCGCGCTGGCCGACAATGTGCAACGCGCCTTCACCGGTCGATCACCGGCTCTGGTCAGCTGGAGCGACGATCTGCGCAAGGCGGTGGTGTTCACCGACACCGGCGCGGATTCCGGCTCGTACAGCATCGTCGATCTGGATGCGGGAACCGTGATCTCGGCGGGCGGCGCCTATGCGGCGGTCACCCCTGCCCAGGTCGCGCCGGTCCGCGCCATCAGCTACGCAGCCGCCGATGGCCTGGAGATCCGTGGCTTCCTGACCACCCCGCCGGGGGTGGAGAACCCGCGCGGCCTGCCGCTGGTCGTTCTGGCGCACGGCGGTCCGGCCTCGCATGACAGCCGCGGCTTCGACTGGTGGTCCCAGGCTCTGGCGTCACGAGGCTATGCGGTGCTGCAGGCCAATTTCCGGGGCTCGACCGGTTACGGCGACGCCTTCATGGAGGCCGGCTACGGCGAGTGGGGCCGCAAGATGCAGACCGACCTGTCCGACGGCGTGCGCTGGTTGACCGGTGAAGGCGTCATTGATCCGGCCAAGGTGTGCATCGTGGGCGCCAGCTACGGCGGCTACGCGGCTCTGGCGGGCGCGACGCTGGACCGGGGCGTCTATCGCTGCGCGGTGTCGGTGGCGGGCGTGTCCGACCTTCGGGCCATGGTCGATGACGAGGCCTCCCGAGGGGCCCGGCGCGAGAACGTCACCACCCGCTACTGGAACCGGTTCATGGGCGCCGAGCGGCTGGGCGACCGGTCGCTGGACGAACGTTCGCCCGCCCGCCTGGCGGCCCAGGCCGACGCTCCGATCCTGCTGATCCACGGCAAGGACGACTCAGTGGTGCCGATCGTGCAAAGCCGCCTGATGGCCGACGCCCTCCGGCGCGCCAACAAGCCCTTCGAGTTCATCGAACTGGAAGGCGAGGATCACTGGCTGTCGCGCACGGACACCCGTCAGCGGATGCTGGCCGAGACCCTGCGGTTCCTCCAGACGAATAATCCCGCGAACCAGCAGTAGCGGGCGGCATGAACAGGCGGGGCGGGGTGACGAAAGGCCCCGCGCCCGCTAGATGCTGCGGGACATGACCGATCTCGCCCAACTCGAACTCGACCTGATCAACGCCATCGGCTCGGCGGAGACCGCCGCGGCGGTCGAAGACATCCGCGTCGCCGCGCTCGGCAAGTCCGGCTCCATCTCCGGCCTGCTCAAAGGCATGGGCGCGATGAGCCCTGACGAACGCCGCGAGCAAGGCCCGAAGATCAACGGCCTGCGCGACCGCGTGCAATCCGCCCTGGCGGCCCGCAAGGCTGAGCTGGAGGCCGCCGAACTGGACGCCCGGCTGAAGGCCGAGCACGTCGATCTGACCCTGCCGCCGCGCCCGCGCCGCGCCGGCAGCGTGCACCCGACCATGCAGGTGATGGACGAGATGATCGCCATCTTCGCCGACATGGGCTTCGCGGTCGCCGAGGGTCCGGACGTCGAGGACGACTTCCACAACTTCACGGCCCTGAACTTCCCGCCCAAGCACCCGGCGCGGGAGATGCACGACACCTTCTTCCTCAAGCCCGACCCGGAAACGGGCGAGCGCAAGGTCCTGCGCACCCACACCAGCCCGGTGCAGGTGCGGACCATGATGAGCCAGAAGCCGCCGATCCGGATCATTGCGCCCGGCCGGACCTTCCGGAAGGACTCGGACGCCACCCACACCCCGATGTTCCATCAGGTCGAAGGTCTGGTGATCGACAAGGGCATCCACATGGGCCACCTGAAGTGGACCCTGGAGACCTTCGTCGCCCGGTTCTTCGAGCTGGACGGCGTCGACGCCCGCTTCCGCCCACACCACTTCCCCTTCACCGAGCCGTCGGCGGAGATGGACATCCGTTGCGACCGCTCGGGCGGCGAGCTGAAGCTGAACACCGGCGACAGCTGGATGGAGATCCTCGGCTGCGGGATGGTGCACCCCAATGTGCTACGCAACTGCGGCATCGATCCGGACGAATATCAGGGCTTCGCCTTCGGCATGGGCGTCGATCGTCTGGCGATGCTGAAGTACGGCATCTCGGACCTGCGCCCCATGTTCGAGGCCGATACCCGGTGGCTGGCCCACTACGGCTTCTCCGCCTTCGCCGCGCCGAACCCGGCCAGCGGCCTCAGCTGATTTCGATTGAAGAGACGACCATGACCGACATCCCCGTGACTCAGCCCCTCGACAGCCAGACCCGCCAGGACTGGGTCGGCCGCGACCGCTTCGAGAAGGAAGCCATCTGGCTGCCCGCCATGGCGGTCCAGCACTGGAACGCCGGCAAGATGGCCATTGAGGGCAAGACCTTCACGGACTGCCTGATCGAGGGACCGGGCGTGATCGCCGTGATGAACGGCACCACCTTCGATTCCTGCGCCATGGGCACGACCACCGACACGCGGAACCTGCTCTTCACGCCGATGGGCGAGAAGATGGCGGGCGTGATCGGCATGTCGAACTGCACCTTCGTGCGCTGCCGCTTCGCCCAGGTCGGCTACACTGGTTCGCCGGAGCTGCTGGAGCAACTGCAGGCGGGCGTGTCGAACCTGACCGACCAGATCCCCGGGACCGCTTCGTGAAGTTCACCCTCTCCTGGCTGAAGGACCATCTGGACACGGAGGCGGACGCCGCCGCCGTGGCCGAGGCCATGACCATGGCCGGCCTCGAGGTCGAGGACGTCCACGACCCGATCGCGGCCCTCGCCCCCTTCACGGTCGCCAAGATCATCTCGGCCGAGCGCCATCCCAACGCCGACCGCCTGCAGGTCTGTCAGGTCGAGACCGTCGACGGGATGAAGGAAATCGTCTGCGGCGCCCCGAACGCGCGCGCGGGCCTGACCACCATCTATGCCCCGATCGGCGCCTATGTGCCGGGCCTGGGCGTGACCCTGGTCGAGAAGCCGGTGCGCGGCGTGGTCTCGAACGGCATGCTGTGCTCGGGCGCCGAGCTGGAGCTGGCCGACGAGAGCGACGGCATTCTGGAGCTGGATGACAGCCTGAAGGTGGGCGAGCCCGCCGCGGGCGTGTTCGGCGCCGAGCCGGTCATCGACTTCGAAGTCACCCCGAACCGCCCCGACTGGCTGGGCGTGGCGGGCATCGCTCGCGACTTGGCCGCCGCCGGTCTGGGCACGCTGAAGACCCCGGCCATCGAACCGGTCGCCGGCAGCTTCGCCTCGCCGATCACGGTGCGTCTCGAGGCGCCGGAGATGTGCCCGGTCTTCGCCGGCCGAACCATTCGTGGCGTGAAGAACGGCCCGTCGCCCGAGTGGCTGAAGCGCCGCCTGGAAGCCATCGGCCTGCGCTCGATCAACCGGCTGGTCGATGTGACCAACCTGATCTCCTACGACCGCGCCCGCCCGCTGCACGTCTATGACATCGCCAAGCTGTCGGGGACCGAGATCATCGTTCGAGCCGGTCAGGTGGCCAAGGACACGGGCGAGCACGAGCATCTGATCGCGCTGGACGGCAAGACCTACACGGTCGACCCCTCGATGTGCGTCATCTCCGACGCCGCAGGCGAGCGCCCCATCGGTCTGGGTGGCGTCATGGGCGGCGAGAGCACCGGCTGTTCGGACGAGACGGTCGACGTCTTCGTCGAATGCGCCTGGTTCGACCCGATCCTGATCGCCCAGATGGGCCGCGCCCTGTCGCTGAACTCGGACGCCCAGTACCGGTTCGCGCGCGGCGTGGACACGGCCTCGCTGGTCCCCGGCATCGAACTGGCGACCAAGCTGATCCTCGATCTGTGCGGCGGCGAGCCGTCGGAGGTCGTGGTCGCCGGACAGGCTCCGGCCGTCCCGACCGCCTTCGCCTTCGACCCGGCCCGCGTTGGCGCCCTGACCGGCCTGTCGCTGAGTGAGGACCGGATCGCTGAAATCCTCACCGCCCTCGGCTTCGATGTCGAGCGCGGCGCCTCGTGGTCGGTGACCCCGCCGTCGTGGCGTCGTGACGTGGACGGCCCCGCCGATCTGGTGGAAGAGGTCGCCCGCATCGAGGGCTTCGACCAACTGCCCTCGACTCCCCTGCCCGATCAGGGCGCGCCGTCGAAGGGGGTGCTGAACCCGCGTCAGGCGCGCGTGCGTCTGGCCCGCCGGGCGCTGGCCGCCATGGGCTATGCCGAGGCCGTCACCTGGTCCTTCACCAAGCAGTCGATCGCCACCCTGTTCGGCGGCGGCGACGAAAGGCTGGTGGTCGAGAACCCCATCGCGGCCGATCTGGACTGCATGCGGCCCTCGGCCCTGCCGAACCTGATCCAGGCGGCGGCGCGCAACGCCGCGCGCGGCCACGCCGATGCGGCCCTGTTCGAAATCGGCCCGATCTATCTGGACGACCAGCCGAACGGCCAGCGCACCGTCATCGCCGGTCTGGTGGCTCCGCGTTCGGCCCGTCACTGGGGCGGTACGCCCGAGGACGCCCTGTTCGCGCTGAAGGGCGACCTGATCGCCCTGCTGGACCAGCTGGGCGCCCCGACGGCGTCGCTGCAGCTGGTGCAGGGTCAGAACCGCGACTGGTGGCATCCAGGCCGCTCGGCCCGCCTGCAGCTGGGTCCGAAGAACATCATGGTCGAGTTCGGCGCCCTGCACCCGCGCGTGCTGAAGGCGCTGGACGCCGACGCCCCGATGCTGGCCTTCGAGATCGTGCTGGACGCGGTTCCCGAGCCGCGCGGCGCCAAGTCAAAGACGCGCGGCAAGGCCGAGCTGTCCGCCCTGCAGCCCCTGACCCGCGACTTCGCCTTCGTGGTCGAGGACGCCAAGGCGGTCGGTGATCTGGTTCGCGCCGTGGCCGGGGCCGACAAGGCCCTGATCCGCGACGTCCGGGTGTTCGACGTCTATCGCGGCAAGGGCGTGGACGACGGCTTCAAGTCGGTCGCGCTGGAGGTCGAACTCCAGCCGGTCGAGGCGACGCTGACCGACGCCGAGATCGAGGCCGTCTCGACGAAGATCGTGGCGGCGGCGAGCAAGCTCGGGGCGGCGCTGAGGGCCTGACGATGGGGATCAAGCCTCGCCTCGAGACGGCTTTCGAACGCCTGCTGTTCCAGTCGCGCTGGCTGATGGCCCCCTTCTATGCGGGCCTGGCGCTGGCGCTGCTGATGCTGCTGGCGGTCTTCCTGCGCGACCTGTTCTACTACGTCCCCAAGGCCTTCATGATGGCTCCGGGGGCGGGGCTCAGCTCCAACGACGCCATCCTGGCCGTGCTGACGCTGGTGGACCTGTCGCTGGCGGGCAATCTGCTGCTGATCGTGATGTTCTCCGGCTATGAGAATTTCGTCTCCAAGCTGGATCTGGACGGCGAGGCCGACCGGCCGCCGTGGATGGGCACCGTCGACTTCTCGGGTCTGAAGATGAAGCTGATCGCCTCCATCGTGGCGATCTCGGGCATCCAGCTGCTCAAGACCTTCATGAACATCGGCAAGACCGGCTACGAGCTGAACCAGGTCGAAGCCATGTGGGGCGTCATCATCCACCTGACCTTCGTGGCCTCGGGCGTCCTGCTGGCCCTGATGGACTGGCTGACGTCGAAGACGGACAAGCATTAGCGGGCGCATCGCGCCCCCGTGGCTAGTGGCTAGTGGCTAGTGGCTAGTGGCTAGTGGCTAGTGGCTAGTGTTTGCCAGCGGAAGGGCGGCGCAAGCGTTTCTGCTGCACACTGCCGGCCAGCCACTAGCCACTCGTCACCAGCCACTCGCGGCGCGCAACGCTGCGCCCGGCAAGGTTTGGTTAACTTTACGGCCCCAAGGCTGACGCAAAGCCCGGCGACGCTGGGTTCAGCGCCCGTGCGACTCGGGCGAACCGATCCCGGAGCCAGACCATGCACCGCCGCCACCTGATCCAGTCCGGCCTCGCCCTCGGCGCGACGTCCGCCCTCGGCGCCTGCGCCAGCACCGGCCCGAGCGATCCCAACTATCCGATCCGCTCGGACCAGACGGCCCCGGCCTACACCTCAGACGAACTGATCGCCGCCGGCTCGCGCGAGCTGGGCATCGCGGCCGAAGCCATCGGCGGCGCCATCGAGCGCATCTTCGCCGACCAGGGCGACCGCCCGACCGCCTATATCGCGGGCGAGGAAGCCGCCGGCGCCGTCGGCGTGGGCCTGCGCTACGGCCGCGGCGCCCTGCACATGAAGGACCTCTCGGCCTCGCAGGAAATCTTCTGGCAGGGCATCTCGATCGGCTGGGACATGGGCGGCAACGGCAGCCGGGTCTTCACCCTTGTCTACGGCCTGTACCACCCCGACATGATCTACCGCCGCTACCCCGGCGTGGAAGGCTCGGCCTACCTCGTGGGCGGCCTGGGCGTGAACTACCAGCGCGCCGACGGCATCGTCCTGGCCCCCATCCGCACCGGCGTCGGCCTGCGCCTCGGCGCCAACGTCGGCACCATGGCTTACAGCCGCCAGCGGAACATCCTGCCTTTCTAAGGAAGGGCGCTACCGCTCGCGACGCGGTCGCTCGCTGCTTGAGCGCAATCTGAAAACTGCCCCGCCCGGTTCGCCGCGCGGGGCTTTTCATTGGCGACCGCTAGCCCGCGATCATCGCCTCCAGCCCCTCGCGCCAGCCCGGATACCGCGGCCGCCAGCCCAGCTCCGCCTTGGCCTTGGCGTTCGAGAGCCGCTTGGAGTCGCGATAGAAGCGGCGCATGGCGTCTGACACCGACGGATCGTCCAGGTCGACTTCCGGCGGCAGGGGCAGGCCCAGCCGCTTCGCCGCGCCTTCGATGACGACGTCCGCCGCTGACGGTTCGTCGTCGCATAGGGTGTAGGCCGCGCCCGGATGGGGCCGCGCCATCGAGGCGAACAGGCCGCTTACGGCGTCGTCCACATGTACACGGTTGAAGATCTGGCCCGGCTTGCGGACGATCCGGGCTGTGCCGTCGCGCAGGCGATCCAGCGGCGAGCGTCCGGGGCCATAGAGGGCGGGTAGGCGGAACAGCTGGACCGTCAGCCCCATGCCCCGCCCGGCGTCCAGCCAGTCCCGCTCGGACCGGACACGACGCGCGCCCTCCAGAGAGGCCGCGTTCAGTTCGTCATCCTCGAAGGCCCAGCCGCCCGCGCGATCGCCATAGACCGCCGTGGACGAGACATAGCCGATCCAGTCGGGCCAGGCGCCCGAGGCGGTGATGGCGGGGACCAGGGCCTTCAGCCCGGGGCAACCGTAGGCGTCCGGCGGGGCGGTGATCAACAGGGCCGAGGCTCCGGCGACAGCGGCGGCCAGTGCCGCCTCATCCGCCGGATCGACCGCAGCGATCCCATCCGCCTCCAGCGCCGCGCGGGTGTCGGCGTCGCGCGAGGTGGCGACCGCCTTTCCGCCCCGGCGGATGGCCTCAAGCGCCGCGGCGCGGCCCAGCCAGCCGCCGCCGAAGACCAGCAGCGAAACGGGCGACAGGACGGCGTCGGGCATCAGACCTCAGGCGGAACGGGCGTGGGAGTCGGCGGCGGCGGCGGCGGTCGCAACCGTGACGCTTCCCGTCTTCAGCGCTTCGGCGCGCTTGCCGTTCCAGCTCGAGACGCACGGAATCTTGGACAGATCAGCGCGGCCGGCATAGCGGCGCGCCACCTCGGTCACATCCTGCATCAGGCCCTCGGCGAGGGTGATCGGCTTCAGCCCCAGTTCCTTGAACTGGTCATTGGCCACGACCAGCTCATTCTCGTCGGCTTCCTGACGCGGATTGGGGACGTTGTGGACCTCGGCCCCGGTCATGCCGGCGATCATGGCGGCCAGGTCCCGGACGCGGCGGCTCTCGGTCATCTGGTTGAGGATCTTCACCCGCTCGCCCGACTTGGGCGGGTTCTTCAGCGCCAGCTCGACGCAGCGGACGGTATCCTGGATATGGATGAAGGCCCGCGTCTGGCCGCCCGTGCCGTGCACCGTCAGCGGATAGCCGACCGCCGCCTGCATCAGGAAGCGGTTCAGCACCGTGCCGTAGTCGCCGTCATAGTCGAACCGGTTGATCAGCCGCTCGTCCTTGCGGGTCTCCTCGGTCTGGGCGCCCCAGACGATGCCCTGATGCAGGTCGGTGATCCGCACGCCGTCGTTCTTGGCGTAGAACTGGAACAGCAGGGCGTCCTGGGTCTTGGTCATATGGTAGATCGAGCCCGGGTTCGGCGGGAACAGGATCTCCTGCTCGGTTGGGCCGAAATCGGTGTCCACGGTGACCTTCAGATAGCCCTCGGGGATGCGCAGGCCGGCGGTCGTATAGCCATAGACCCCCATGGTGCCCAGGTGGGCCAGGTGGACATCCCGCCCGCTCTCCACGATGGCGGCCAGCAGGTGGTTGGTGGCGTTCAGATTGTTGTCGACCGTGTACAGCTTGTGCCGGGCGGTCTTCATCGAATAGGGCGCGGCGCGCTGTTCGGCGAAGTGGACGACGCTGTCGGGCGCCCAGTCCCTGATCAGGGCGACGAGGCGGTCGAACTCCTTGCCGACCGTCATGTTCACGAACTCGATGGTCTTGCCCGAGACCTCCTTCCACGCGGCGATACGCTCGCCCATGGTCCGGATCGGGGTCAGGGACTGGACCTCCAGCTCATTGTCGATGTTGCGGCGGCTCAGGTTGTCGACGACCAGCACGTCCCAGCCTCGAGCCGACAGGTGAAGCGCGGTCGGCCAGCCGCAGAAGCCGTCGCCGCCAAGAACCAGTACGCGCATAGTCTTCCCCGTCATTGCGTCTCGCCCTGCAGGAGCCTGATCGGTTGAGATGGAATCGCTTCGCGATCCATCGATGCCGTGAATCAGGCTCCAGAATTGTGCTGGAGCGAAATCTAAGTTCGGATGCGAAGTCATCCGAACCGATTTCGCTCTAGCCGAAGCCGGGCGACCGTCAAAGCGACGCCTTATCGCAGGTTCAACGCCGCGGGCGGGCTTTCCAGTCGGCGCGGGTCTGTCCCCAGGCCTCGACGGGCATCTCGGCGAAGGGCGGCGGCAACTGTGTCGGACCCAGATTGCGCGAGCCAAGCCGCTCGGCCAGCCGCTGCGACGGGGTATTGTCCGGGTCGATGCAGTGGATGAGGTCGTCCCAGCCCAGCACGTCGAAGGCGTAGTCCAGCGTCGCCGTGGCCGCCTCGAAGGCATAGCCCTTGCCCTGAGCGTCCGGGTGCAGGCCCCAGCCGACCTCATTGCCCGGCCAGCCGTGCGGACGCCACGGCCCGATCCGGCCCAGCCACAGGCCGGTGTCGCGCTCGATCACCGAGAACATGGCGATCCCGGTCAGGCTCCACGCTCCGGCCATGGACATGAACCCGCGCCACGCCGTCGCCGCGGGCTGGACACCGCCGATAAAGCGCGACGCCTCCGGATCGGCCATCATCTCGGCCCAGCGCGGGAAGTCCTCCATCACGATGGGACGCAGGATCAGGCGTTCGGTCTGCAGTAGCGATCCGGTCAAAGCAGATACTCCCGTTCGAGCTGATACTGGCTGCCGTCCGAGGTCAGGACGCTTGAATACAGACCAAAGCGATCCACGCGGATCGGCGGCGAGTGCAGCAGGTTATGGCCGGTGATCCAGGCGCCGACGCGGGCCGGATCGGTTTGGGGTTTCAGATGGGCCAGGGTCAGGTGGGGGCGGTATTCGCGACGCTCGATCTCGATCCGCGCCCGCTCGGCCGCCGAACGACAACGGCCCGCCAATATGTTCAGCCGCTCGCTGGGCGAGATCCCGGCCCAGATCGTGTGGCTGCGGTGCGCGTCGCCGAAAGCCCCGACACCGGTCAGCTCGATCTCGAACGCCCCGCCGGTCGCGGCGCGCTCCAGTTCGGCGGCCAGATCATCGGCGCGACGCTCGTCGATCTCGCCGTAGAAGGCCAGGGTGATGTGCAGTTGCTCCTCGCCGCGCCATTTGGCGCCGGGCAGGCCGGTTTGCCGACGCCTCAGCGTCTCGGCCACATCGTCAGGGACGGAAAGGGCGGTGAAGAGCCGGATCATGCGACCGTTGGTAGCGGCTCCAGCGCGCGGACCCAAGTCCGGTTTTCCTTGCGGAAGGGGCAGGTGCGACCGATATTTGCGTCAACGGTCGGGATTGCCCGACCCAAAGGAGGATCGAAACCGCGATGAGCGATTTCAGAAACGGATATTCCCTTCCGCAGACCGCCGACATGTCGGTGGACGCGGGCCTGCGCAGCTTCATGCTGGGCGTCTACAACAAGCTGGCCATCGGCCTCGCGGTCGCCGCCGCCCTGGCCTGGATCGTCGGCAATGTGCCTGCGGTCACCCAGCTACTCTATGTGCAGACCCCGACCGGTCTCAGCGTGACCCTGCTGGGCATGGTCGTCCAGTTCCTGCCGCTGGTGCTGATCTTCGGCTCGATGTTCTTCATGAAGAACCCGACGTCGGCGGGCACCAGCCTTCTGTACTGGGCCGTGGTCGCCTCGGTCGGCGCCTCGATCGGCTGGATCTTCCTGCTGTACACCTCGGGCAGCATCGTCTCGACCTTCCTGGTCACCTCCGCGGCGTTCGGCGGTCTCAGCCTGTACGGCTACACCACCAAGCGTGATCTGGGGCCGCTGGGCACCTTCCTGATCATGGGCGTCATCGGCCTGGTCCTGGCCTCGATCGTGAACATGTTCCTCGGTTCGAGCATGCTCTACTGGATCACGACCTACGCGGGCGTGCTCATCTTCTCGGGCCTGATCGCCTATGACACCCAGCGCCTGAAGATGACCTACTACACCCTCGGCGGCGACAAGAACGCCATGGGCGTGGCGACCAGCTACGGCGCCCTGAGCCTGTTCCTGGACTTCGTGAACCTGTTCATGTTCCTGCTGCGCATCATGGGCGGCAACCGGAACTAAGGCTTCAAGCAGCGAGCCGCCGCGCGGCGAGCGCTGGACCACTTCAAAGAGAAGGCCCCGGAGCGATCCGGGGCCTTTTTCTATTCGATGACGGTGAACTTGCGGCTGTCGAAGACCCGCAGCACCTGCGGCAGTTCGCGGCCCCGCTTCAGCACCACGCCACCCTCGCCGATGACGGCCCACTCGCCCTGCTTCAGGCGCAGGGCCGGGCGCTTTTCGATCCGGTAGGCAGGGGCGTCCCCCGAGCGGCGGAAGACCGCGAACTCGGCCACGTCCTTGTGGCCGACCATGGCGTAGTCGCGCCACTCGCCGGACGCGACCATGCGTCCGTAGACCCTCAGGATTTGATCCAGCTCGCGCCGGTCGAAGAAGACCGGGCCGGCCTGCGGCTGCGCGTCGGCGGCATCGTTCATGCTCTTAATCTAGGCCGCTGCGCGCCCGGCGCCAGTCCCCACGCGGGCAGGGAACAGCGTGTCCGGAACGCCGCAATGCGAAGAAATTGAACCGAACACGAAAACGCCTCCGTTCCGCCCATCGCCCGCCCCCTTGAGAGGCGACACCGGTCACATCGGCTCGTCGGAGTTCGGAACGGTTCCGGATCCTGAACAGCCCCCCCAGCCCCCTGGAATTGTTCCATTCAAGGGCTTCGGCGGGCCGATGCTTCCTCCAAAGCGAGACGCCCGCTCCGCCACCCTCCCCCCTCCGGCCGAGCGGGCGTTTTGCTGTCCGGAGCCAGGGGACGCCCCCCCCCGAAGGGCGCCGAGTGAGGGCGTCAGGGCAGGGTGACGCGTTCTGTATCCCCGCCCCGCTCGACCGACAGGCGACGCTCGCCGGTCCCGTCCAGAGCCCGCGCCAGAGCCGACAGATCCGACACCGACCGCCCGTTGACCGAACGGATGACGTCTCCGGCCACCAGCCCGGCGGCGGCGGCGGGCGAACCGCCCTCGACTGCGAAGACCTGCAGGCCGCCCGACGGGCCGACGCGCACGCTGGCGCCACGCGCCAGAACGATATCGGCGCCGATCACCACCTGACGCTCGGCGCGCGGGGTGACGGTGAGGGTGGCGCGGCCTTCATGGCCGTCGCGCAGATAGACGACCTCGACCTGGGTCCCCGGCTCGGCGATGCCGATTGTCGCCTGGACGGTGCCGGCGTTGGAGACCGGGCGATTGCCGATGCGGGTGATGACGTCGCCGCGACGCAGGCCCGCGGCCTCGGCCGACGAGCCCGGGGTGACGTCCTCGACCACCGCGCCGCGCACGATGCCCAGACCAAAGGTCCGCGAGCGTTCGGCGTTCAGCGAGCCCAGGATGGCGCCCGTCACGCCGCGCTTCACCTCGCCATTGGCCCGCAGTTGCTCGACCACATACATCATGATCCGGCTCGGCACGGCGAACGCGATGCCGTCGTTGCCGCCGCCGCCACCCGACAGGATGGAGGTGTTGATGCCGATCAGCCGGCCCCGGCTGTCCAGCAGCGGTCCACCCGAGTTGCCCGAGTTCACCGCCGCGTCGGTCTGGATGTAGTCCTCGATCCGGTCGCCCATGCCCGAGCGGCCCAGACCCGAGATGACGCCCATGGTCAGGGTCTGGTCGAGGCCCAGCGGATAGCCGACCGCGAAGGCCAGGTCGCCGGTCCGCAGGCGGTCCGAGCTGGCCACCTCGATCTGAGACAGGCCGGGGGCGACGATCTTCAGCACCGCGATGTCGGTCGCCTTGTCGGCGCCGATCAGGACGGCGTCGAAGATGCGGCCGTCGGTCAGGTCGACGGTGTATTTCCGCCCGCCCTCGACCACATGGTTGTTGGTCACGACGATGCCTTCGGCGGCGTCGAGCACGGCGCCGGAGCCGCTGGCCATCGGGCGGGGCTCGTTGTCGCCCGAGCTGGGGCCGGTAGACTGGCCCAGGGTCGTCACCTGCACCACGGCGGGCAGGACCCGTTCCAGATCGGTGGCGAAGCTGAACACGCCGCGTTCGGTGTCATAGGGCAGGGGCAGCTGCGGTGCGGCGTCCTGGGCCCAGGCGGGGGCGCCGAGCAGCAGGGGCGCGGCCAAGGCCAGCGCCAGCACGGAGACTCCGCCGGTCCGGAAGATGGTGCGCCGCATACTGTATCCCTCGTTCTTCAACGAGGACCCTAGCGCGAGAAACGCGCCGTGACGACAGCCCCCGGACGGGCGTCATCAATCGTCATGACGGCGCCGTGGCGCTTGAGGATGGACCGCACGAAGGCCAGCCCCATGCCGTGGCTCTCGCGACCCTCGGCGGAGGCGGCGGCGACCGTGGCGGCATCGCCCTTGCCGTTCCCCCGGAACCCCGGCCCCTGATCCGCGACCGCGAAGGTGGGCCGCCCCTCCCCCGCCGAGACGGTCAGGGTCACCACCCCGCCGTCAGGCGAATATTTCACCGCATTGTCCACCAGATTGGCGGCGGCGCGTTGCAGCAGGCTGCGTACGCCCAGCACCTCGACCGGTTCGGCCTCGACCCGGATGGCGACACCGCGCAGTTCGGCCAGCGGCTCGTAGAGCTCGGCTGTCTGGGTCGCCAGGGCGTCCAGCCGGATCGGCTCGAACGACCAGGCCTCGCCGTCGCGCAGGGCCATGGCCTCGTTCATCGCCCGGGTCAGTTCGTTCAGATCGGCGTGGGCCTCGGCCACCAGCCGCTTCATCTCCGGCGTCCGGGCCGTCTCTTCCAGCTTCTCCAGCCGCGCCGTGGCCCGGGCCAGCGGCGTGCGGAAGTCGTGGGCCAACTGGTCGGCGGAATCGCGCAGCCAGGCCAGCAGCTCCTCCAGCCGGTCCAGGGTCCGGTTCACATGACCGGACAGCTCGGTCAGTTCGGGCGCCACCTCGGTCTCGGGGGCGCGCTCTGAGAAGTCGCCGACGGCGGCGCGATCCAGCGCCACGCTGACCCGGGCCACGGCGCTGGTCAGGCGACGGCGGGCGAAGGTGGCCGCCGTCAGGCCGATGGCCAGCAGCAGGACCCCGGCCCCGATCACGGCCGCCACGGCCCAGCCCCAGGCGTCGCCCGAGGCGTCCACGACCCGGCCCACGGCGATATCCAGCGCGCCCACCGAGCGCTTGACCACCACCACCTCGACCCCGCGCAGGGGGCACAGCACCCCGCGCCCCAGCCGTATCACATAGACGTCGTCGCCCAGACGCGGCGACCGCTCGCCCCGGATGGTCTCCAGCTCGGTCAGGCCGGCGGGTTTGCCCACCGGAGCGCGAATGAAGCGCACCCCCGCCCCGCCCCGACCGGTGCGGCAGGTCTCTTCCAGCGTCCGCGCCTCGCGCTCCCGCGCCGGGCCGTTCTGGAAGGCCGTCAGCCAGTTCGACAGATAGACCGCGTCAGCAGGCGTCAGGGCGTCCCCGGTCATGCCTTCCACGCCCAGCTTGGAGGCCATGGAGCCATAGTCGTCCAGCGCCGCCAGCGCCGCCTTCTCGCGCTGGTCCATGCGCACCGCCGCGCTGGTCACCGCCAGAGAGCCGCTCAGGGCCAGGGCAGAGAGCACGGCGATCCCCGCCGCCAGCTGGGTCGTGGTGCGCCGCCCCAGCCAGACCCTGACGCGGCGCAGCAAGCCGATCATCCGGTCCAGGCGGACAGGTCGCGGAACACCAGGCTCTGGCTGCGCGCGGAGACGATCAGCGGATGCAGGTCATCGCCCAGCTCGGGCGCCTGTTCCTTCAGCCGCCGCCGCAGGGCGCTGATCCGGGCGTCGATGATGTTGACGAAATTGTCGGGCAGGAAGGTCCACTCGACCCAGCACCGGTCCCACAGCATGGTCTTGGTCACCGGCTGGCCGCGCGCGGTCATCAGCTCGCAGACGATGGCGAACTCCAGCGGCGACAGGTCGATGGTCCGGGCGCCGGTCGGCAGCTCCAGCTTCACCGTCCGCGCCCCGAACGACAGGCGGATCGGCCCGTTGACCAGATCGGAGTTCACCGGCTTGGCCCGCCGCGCGGCGCGGCGCAGCTGGGCGGCGATCCGGGCCAGTAGCTCCTCGTCGCCCACCGGCTTGGCCACATAGTCGTCGGCGCCTTCCAGAAGGCCCTCGACCTTCTGCCGCTCGCCGCCCAGCGCGGTCAGCATCAGGGCCGGCGCATCCGCCGACGGCCCGGTCGAGGCGCGCAGCCGCTTCAGCGTCTCAAGCCCGTCCAGCCCGGCGGTCATGCGGTCGAGGATCAGCACGTCATAGGCTTTGCCCGCCGCAGCCTCGAGGGCTGCTTCGCCCCGGTCGACCCGGTCCACCGTCGCGAACCCGGCACGCAGCAGGCGCTCGGCGACGTGTTCGGACAGATCGGGATCGTCCTCCAGCAGCAAGGCGGCGCGGCCCGCAAAGACCTCGCGCAGCTGGGCGAAAGCATCCTCGCCCGCGATCACAGTCTCTCCGTCCATCAGCCGCCTCCCGTCGTCCGAACGATAGGAGGTTGAGGCGCAATGGCAATGCTCAGCCGTCCCAAGCGCCACCGTGCCCGCGCGTGCGAAGGAGAGAGCCTGATTTTTCCTGATCGACACCAGTTGGCGCCACAAGGACAGCCGCCGCCCCTCCCACGCTCAAGCAGCGAGCCGCCGCGCGGCGAGCGTTAGCGCCCTAGAATGCGCTCAAGCAGCGAGGCTCCGCGAGCCGAGCGTTAGCGCGGCGCGAAGCCCCCTTCCTAGAAAGCGCTTTCACCCGTGATCGCCCGGCCCAGAATCAGGGCGTGGACGTCGTGGGCGCCCTCGTAGGTGTTGACGGTCTCGAGGTTCATCGCATGGCGCATCACATGCAGCTCGCCGGTGATGCCCGCGCCGCCGTGCATGTCGCGGGCCTCCCGGGCGATGGCCAGGGCCTTGCCGCAGTTGTTGCGCTTCATCATCGAGATGGCTTCCGGGCACCAATCGCCGTTGTCCAGTCGACGGCCCAGCGCCAGCGCGCCCTCGAAGCCGAGGAAGATTTCGGTCTGCATGTCGGCCAGCTTCTTCTGCACCAGCTGACGCGAGGACAGCGGACGGCCGAACAGCATGCGCTCGGCGACATAGTCGCGGGTGGCGTGGAAACAGAACTCGGCGGCGCCCATCGCGCCCCACGAAATGCCGTAACGCGCCTTGTTCAGGCAGGAGAACGGCCCGCGCAGGCCCTTCACGTTCGGCAGCAGGTTCTCTTCCGGCACGAAGACGTCGTTCAGGCCGATGTCGCCGGTGATGGAGGCGCGGAGCGACAGCTTGTCGCCGATCTTGTCGGTGGTGAAGCCGTCCATGCCGCGCTCGACGATGAAGCCGCGAATGACGTCATCCAGCTTGGCCCAGACGACGGCGAGGTCCGAGATCGGGGAATTGGTGATCCAGTATTTGGCGCCGTTCAGGCGGTAGCCGCCGTCGACCTTGACCGCCTTGGTCTTCATCGAGGCCGGGTCGGACCCCCCGTCCGCCTCGGTCAGGCCGAAACAGCCGATCAGTTCACCCGCCGCCATACGGGGCAGGAAGCGCATCTTCTGTTCTTCCGAGCCGAAGGCGTAGATCGGGTACATGGCCAGCGACGACTGCACCGACATGGCCGAGCGGTAGCCCGAATCGACCGCCTCGATCTCGCGCGCGATCAGGCCGTAGGCGACGTGGCTGGCGCCCGCGCCACCGTACTGTTCCGGCAGGGTGGCGCCCAGGAAGCCCATCTCGCCCATCTCGGTCATGATCGAGCGGTCAAAGGTCTCGTCGCGGAAGGCGGCGACCACGCGCGGCAGCAGTTTCTCGCGGGCATAGGCCCGCGCCGCGTCCTGGATCATCCGCTCGTCGTCGGTAAGGCGGCCGTCCAGATCCAGCGGGTCTTCCCAGCGGAAGGTCTTTTGGGTGGTCGAGCCGTCGGCCATGATCGTGTTTCCTGTCGGTGCGGGGTTCAGGCGATCGTGAGCATCCGTGACGATCAGCCCCCTGTTCTGACGCGCGGTTTAGGCCAGAATAGCGCTCGCGGGTAGAGGGACGGCCCGCGACATGTCAGGGTGGGGACCATGATGCGCACGCTGAATCGCCTGTTCGCCGATCACCCTCGTGAAGTGGGCGAGAGCTATTTCCAGCATATGGGCCAGGCCTTCGGCTTCGGCTTCAAGCTGGCGCGTCTGTCCGCCTGCGCCTTCGCCCACGCCTTCGTGCCGGGCGTCCACAAGGCAACGGTCTCCAACGAGATCAAATGCATGGCCCGCGAAATGGGCGGTCGCGCGGATGAAGCCCGCGAATGCCGCATGCGCGACGCGGGCGTCTGGGACGTGGGGCTCTGAGTGGCGAGTGGCGAGTGAAGCTGTAGGACGGTAGAGCCTTCCTCTGCCAACCCTGTTCGCAGGACATTCCCTTGCTCGCCACTCGCCACTCGCCACTCGCCACTCCCCCCGGCCCCCTCTCCGGCGTTCGCGTTCTCGATCTCAGCCGCGTCCTGGCCGGTCCCTGGGCCACCCAGACGCTCGCCGACCTCGGCGCCGAGGTGATCAAGATCGAACGGCCGGGCGTCGGCGACGACACCCGTCAGTGGGGCCCGCCCTTCACCACCAGGGCCGACGGATCGAAGGGCGACGCCGCCTATTTCCTGTGCGCCAACCGGGGCAAGAAGTCGGTCGAGCTGGATATCGCCAGCCCTGAGGGCGCCGCCGCCGTGCGCGAACTGGCCCAGACCTGCGACGTGGTGGTTGAGAACTTCAAGACCGGCGGCCTGCGCAAATACGGCCTCGACTACGCGGGGCTGTCAGCGATCAATCCGAAGCTGGTTTACTGCTCCATCACCGGCTTCGGTCAGGACGGGCCGGACGCCCACCGGGCGGGCTATGACTATATGATCCAGGCCATGGGTGGCCTCATGTCCGTCACTGGCCAGCCGGACGGAGCCCCCGGCGCCGAGCCGATGAAGGTCGGGGTGGCGGTCGTGGACCTGTTCACCGGCCTGTACGCCTCCAACGCCATCATGGCCGCCCTGTTGCACGCCCGCGCGAGCGGAGAGGGACAGCACATCGACATCGCCCTGTTCGACGTGCAGGCGGCCATGCTGGCCAATCAGGCGGCGAACTACTTTGTCTCCGGCAAGGCGCCGACGCGGATGGGCAACGCCCACCCCAACCTGGCCCCCTACCAGCCCTTCCCGTGCAGCGACGGCATGGTGGTGATCGCGGTCGGCAATGACGGCCAGTATCGCGCCCTGTGCCTGGCGCTGGGGGTCGAAAGCCTCGGGACCGATGCACGCTTCGCCACCAACGCCCAGCGGGTCGCGCATCGCGAGGACCTGACCCCCGCTCTTTCGGCCCTGACCGGCAAGCACAGCATGAAGGCCCTGATGGCCATGCTGGAGGCGGCGGGCGTCCCCTGCGGCCCGGTCAACACCATCGATCAGGTGTTCGAGGAGCCGCAGGCCATGCATCGCGGGCTGGAAGTGCGTCAGACCCGCGCAGATCTCGACGGCCCGGTCCGAACCGTCGCCTCTCCGATCCGGATGTCGAAAACGCCCGTCGCCTACGACCGCGCGCCGCCCGCGCTGGGCGCGGATACGGATGAGGTTCTGGGTGCGCTGAAGGGCTAGCCGCCGGGCTACATGCAGACCCAGTCATCATAAGGCACCGGCGCAGACTCCCACCCCGTCAGGGTCAACAAGATGCCCAATCCCACGGCGACGACGAAGAGAACCGGCCCCAGCCCACGCGCCGGGCCTGAGCGCGCGGCCGGAGCCTCCTCCGGCTCGTCCTCAATCTGCTCGTCGCCGGCGCGCAGACTGTTCAGCAGAACGCGGGCGGCGGCCGCCTGATTGTCCGGCACCGAAAGCCCCACTCCGCCCAGCGCAAGCAGCGCCAGCGTATTGATCTTGGCATGCTCCGCCCCGCCCAGCACCGGGTCATAGCCGTCCGCGCGGAGACGCGCGGCGGCGATCTCGGCTTCGTACACATCAGAGAAACGGGCGATCTCGGTCAGGTCCATCACCTCCAGATAGTGATGGTCGCCGTCCCGGCCAGTCGCCACCGGAATTGAAAACGGCGGTCGCCCGTCGACGACCGCCGCTTCCGTTCAGTCCGAAGACCGGCCTTACAGGTCCAGCAGCGCCCGCGCCGGGTCTTCCAGCAGTTCCTTGACGCGAACCAGGAAGGTCACGGCTTCCTTGCCGTCGACGATGCGGTGGTCGTAGCTCAGGGCGATGTACATCATCGGGCGGATCTTCACCTCGCCGTTGATTGCCATCGGACGCTGCACGATGTTGTGCATGCCCAGGATGCCCGACTGCGGCGCGTTCAGGATCGGCGTCGACATCAGCGAGCCGTAGGTGCCGCCGTTGGTGATGGTGAAGGTGCCGCCCTGCAGCTGGTCCAGGGTCAGGCTGCCGTCACGGGCAGCCTTGCCGAGCGCGCCGATGCCCCTCTCGATACCGGCCAGCGACAGGGTGTCGGCGTCACGCAGGACCGGAACCACCAGACCCTTGTCGGTGCCGACGGCGACGCCGATGTCGTAGTGGTTCTTGTAGATGATGTCGGTGCCGTCGATCTCGGCGTTGACCGCCGGGATCTCGTGCAGGGCCGCGACGACCGCCTTGGTGAAGAAGGACATGAAGCCCAGCTTCACGCCGTGGCGCTTCTCGAACACGTCCTTGTACTGGGCGCGCAGGGCCATGACGTTGGTCATGTCCACCTCGTTGAAGGTGGTCAGCTGGGCGGCCGTGTTCTGCGATTCCTTCAGGCGACGGGCGATGGTCTGACGCAGGCGCGTCATCTTCACCCGCTCCTCGCGCGGCTGGTCGGCGCGCGGAGCCGCCGGGGCGGCGGCCGGAGCCGGAGCCGCGGTCGGGGCGGCGGCGCCGATGGCGGCCAGAGCGTCACCCTTGGTGATGTTGCCCTTCGGACCCGTGGCGGCGATGGCTTTCGGGTCGAGGTTGTTCTCGGTGACCACGCGCTGGACCGCCGGCGACAGGTGCGGCGCGTCCGAGGTGATCTGGGCCGAACCGGCGTTGGCCGAGGCGGCGGCCGGGGCGGGAGCAGCGGCGGCGGCAGCGCCCGAAGCCGCGATGCTGCCGATCTGCTGGTTCGGGGTTACGGTCGCGCCCGCATCGGCCAGGATGGTCAGCACGCCCGCGGCCGGAGCCGAGACTTCCACGGCGACCTTGTCGGTCTCGATCTCGACCAGCAGTTCGTCCTTGGCGACGGTGTCGCCCGACTTCTTCAGCCAGGTCCCCATCGAGCCTTCGGCGACGCTTTCGCCCATGGTCGGAACATTGATGGCGACCGCGTCACCGCCCGAGGCTGCGGGGGCGGCAGCGGGCGCTTCGGCGGCGGCCGGAGCAGCCGGAGCAGCTTCAGCCTTCGGCGCGGCCGGGGCGGCGGCGGCTCCGCCTTCCGACACCACGCCCAGCACGGCGTTCGGGGTCACGGTCTCGCCCTCGGCGAACTTGATCTCGGCCAGCATGCCGTCCGACGGCGACACGACTTCCAGCGAGACCTTGTCGGTCTCCAGCTCCACCAGAACCTCGTCCTTCTTCACCGGATCACCGGCCTTCTTCGTCCACTTGCCGATGGTGGCTTCGGTGACGGATTCGCCGAGGGCGGGGGTGAGGATGTCGGCCATGGTCGGGTCCGGTTCTCTTCTGGTGCGGTCAGTTATCTAGGCATCATCCCGGCGGCGGGGGAACCGCCGATCGGGACTTTATTCTCAGGCGAAGGCGTCGGTCAGGAAGGCGTCCAGTTCCTTCAGGTGGCGGCTCATCAGACCCGCCGCCGTCGAGGCGGATGCCGGGCGACCCACATAACGGGCGCGCTTCGACTTCACGTTCAGCTTCTCAAGTGTCAGTTCGATCCACGGATCGACGAAGGTCCAGCCGCCCATGTTCTTCGGCTCTTCCTGGCACCAGACCAGTTCGGCGTTCGGGAAGCGCGAGAGCTCCGTCGACAGCGACTTGATCGGCCACGGATAGAACTGTTCCAGGCGCAGGATGTAGACGTCATCCACCGGCTTGCCGTCCTGGGCGTCCTTCTCGCGGCGCTCCAGCAGGTCATAGTAGACCTTGCCCGAGCACAGGATCACCCGGCGGATATCCTTGTCCGCCTTGATCTTGATGCCCGCGACGTCCGGACGGGTCTGGGCGTCGTCGTGCAGCACGCGGTGGAAGGAGCTGCCCTCGGCCAGATCGGCCAGCGGGGAGACCGCCTTCTTGTGACGCAGCAGCGACTTCGGCGTCATGATGATCAGCGGCTTGCGGAACGGCCGGTGCATCTGGCGACGCAGGATGTGGAAATAGTTGGCCGGGGTCGTGCAGTTGGCGACCTGGATGTTATCCTCGGCGCAGGCCTGCAGGAAGCGCTCCAGACGGGCCGACGAGTGCTCGGGGCCCTGACCTTCGTAGCCGTGCGGCAGCAGCATGGTCAGGCCGCTCATGCGCAGCCACTTGCGTTCGCCCGAGGTGATGAACTGGTCGATCACCACCTGCGCGCCGTTCACGAAGTCGCCGAACTGGCCTTCCCACATGACCAGGGTGTTCGGGTCGGCCAGAGAGTAGCCGTACTCGAAGCCCAGCACCGCCTCTTCGGACAGGGCCGAGTCGATGACCTCGAAGTGGGACTGCTTGTCCGACAGATTGTTCAGCGGGATGTAGCGCTTCTCGGTCGTCTGATCGACGATGCCCGAGTGGCGCTGCGAGAAGGTGCCGCGCACCGAGTCCTGACCCGACAGGCGGACCGGGAAGCCCTCTTCCAGCAGCGAGCCGAAGGCCAGGCTTTCCGCCGTCGCCCAGTCCAGGTTCTGGCCGGTCGTGATCATCTCGCGACGACCATCGATGACGCGCTTCAGCGTCTTGTGGATGTCGACGGCGTTCGGGATGGTCGTCAGGCGGTGGCCCAGGTCGGTCAGCTTGGCGACCGGCACGGCGGTCTCGCCGCGACGCTCATCACCCTCGGCCAGGCCGATGCCGGTCCACTGGCCGTCCAGCCAGTCGGCCTTCTTGGCCTCGAAGGCCTTGCCCGCGTCGAACTCGGCGTCGAGGAAGGCCTCGAAGCGCGCGACCTCGGCGTCCACGTCGGCTTGGGCGATCACGCCTTCCTTGACCAGACGCGCGGCGTAGATCTCGCGCGTCGACGGCAGGGCGCGGATCTTCGAATACATGATCGGCTGGGTGAAGGTCGGATCGTCGCCTTCGTTGTGGCCGAAGCGGCGGTAGCAGAACATGTCCACCACCACGTCCTTGTGGAACTTCTGGCGGAATTCGGTGGCCACCTTGGCGGCGAAGACGACCGCCTCGGGGTCATCACCGTTCACGTGGAAGATCGGGGCCTGGACCATCAGCGCCACATCCGACGGATAGGGCGACGAGCGGGAGTTCCGCGGGCTGGTGGTGAAGCCGATCTGGTTGTTGATGACGAAATGCAGGGTGCCGCCGGTGCGGTAGCCCTTCAGCCCCATCAGGGCGAAGCACTCGGCCACCACGCCCTGGCCGGCGAAGGCGGCGTCGCCGTGGATCAACAGCGGGATGACGTGGCTGCGGTCCAGCGCCCACTCTTCCTCGGGCTTGCCGGCGTTGGCCTCACGGATGTCGAAGGCCTGCTTGGCGCGCGACTTGCCCAGCACCACCGGGTTGACGATCTCGAGGTGCGAGGGGTTGGCCGTCAGCGACAGGTGGACGGTGTTGCCGTCGAACTGGCGGTCCGACGAGGCGCCCATGTGGTATTTGACGTCGCCCGAGCCGTCGATGTCCGACGGGACGGTCGAGCCGCCCTGGAACTCGTGGAAGATGGCGCGGTAGGGCTTGCCCATCACCGCCGCCAGGGTGTTCAGACGGCCGCGGTGGGCCATGCCGAAGACGATCTCGTCAACACCCAGATTGCCGCCGCGCTTGATGACCTGCTCCAGCGCCGGGACCATGGCCTCGCCGCCATCCAGACCAAAGCGCTTGGTGCCCGGGAACCGCTTGTGCAGGAAGCGCTCGAAGCCCTCGGCCTCGATCAGCTTGTTCAGGATGGCCAGCTTGCCTTCCTTGGTGAAGGCGTTCTGCTCGAACTTGTCCGGGCCTTCGAAGCGCTGCTGGAGCCAGGATTTCTCCTCCGGCTCGGCGATGTGCATGTACTGGATGCCGATGTTGCCGCAGTAGGTGCGCTTGAGGATCTCGAGCACCTGGCGGATCGAACCGGTCTGCAGGCCCAGCACGCCGTCCAGGAAGATCGGACGGTCCATGTCGGCGGCGGTGAAGCCGTAGAATTCCGGGGTCAGTTCCGGGTTGTGGGTCGGCTGTTCGATGCCCAGCGGGTCCAGCGTCGCCTGCAGGTGACCGCGCACACGGTAGCTGCGGATCAGCATCAGGGCGCGGATCGAATCGTGGGCGGCGGCGCGGACCTCATCCGCCGAGGCGGCGGGAGCGGCGGCAGCCGGAGCGGCGCCCGGCTTGGCGGCGGCCTTGGGATCAGGCTTCGGCGCGGGCCAGCGACCGTCGAACACGCCGGTGGCTTCGGTCGGCTCGGTCGTGACCGGACGGCCCCAGCCGCCCGCCGCGCCCGAGGCCTTCACCTGGGCGGCGTTGTCACGCAACTGGTCGAAGAAGGCGCGCCATTCATCGGACACGCTCGAGGGATTATCGGCCCACTTCTCGTGGAGATCCTCGATAAACGAGGCATTGGAGCCATACAGGAAGCTGGTCTCGGCAAAGACCTGGTTCAGCCGTCCGGCGTCGTCAGCCATCGTTCTCGTCAGTCCCTAAGATCGCGCGCGCACGTCTGCACGGAGGCGACGGCGCTCATATAGGCGCTGTTTCCTTATGGGTCATGACCGAATAGCGGCGCTGGGGTCGAAATTCGCCGGAATTCTGAAATTTCGGCCTTCGATTTGTCCCGCCCGCGAGACTTCCGCCGCCGTCCGGGTCGGATCAGCCAGAACCGAACCTGCCCCCGCGCCAGACGCAAAAAGGGGCTCCCGCACGGGAGCCCCTTGAGCAGATCAGCTGTGGGACAGGCTTAGCCCTTCAGGACTTCAACCAGGGTCTTGCCCAGACGCGCCGGCGACGGCGACATCTTGATGCCTGCGGCTTCCATGGCGGCGATCTTCGACTCCGCGTCGCCCTTGCCGCCCGACACGACCGCGCCGGCGTGGCCCATGGTGCGCCCCTTCGGTGCGGTGCGGCCCGCGATGAAGCCGGCCATCGGCTTCTTGCGGCCCTTCTTGGCTTCGTCGATCAGGAACTGGGCGGCGTCTTCTTCCGCGCCGCCGCCGATTTCACCGATCATGATGATCGAGGTGGTCTCTTCGTCGGCCAGGAACATCTCCAGCACGTCGATGAACTCGGTGCCCTTGACCGGGTCGCCGCCGATGCCGACCGCGGTCGTCTGGCCCAGGCCCTCGTTCGAGGTCTGGAACACGGCTTCATAGGTCAGGGTGCCCGAACGCGACACGATGCCGACGTTGCCCTTCTTGAAGATCGAGCCCGGCATGATGCCGATCTTGCACTCTTCCGGGGTCAGGATGCCCGGGCAGTTCGGGCCCAGCAGGCGCGACTTCGAGCGGTCCAGGCGAGCCTTCACGCGCACCATGTCCAGCACCGGAATGCCTTCGGTGATGCAGGTGATGAAGGGGATCTCGGCCTCGATGGCCTCGATGATGGCGTCCGCCGCGCCTGCGGGCGGAACGTAGATGACGGTGGCGTCGGCGCCGGTGACGTCACGGCCTTCGGCGACCGAGGCGAAGATCGGCAGGCTTTCGCCATGCGAACCGGTCCAGGTCTCGCCGCCCTTCTTGGGGTGGATGCCACCGACCATTTGCGTGCCGTAGTAGGCCAGCGCCTGTTCGGTGTGGAAGCTGCCGGTCTTGCCGGTCAGGCCCTGGACCAGGATCTTGGTATTCTTGTTGACCAGAATGGACATGTCTGAGCTCTGAATTCTGTGTGTCTGCTGGGCGGTGCGGCGCTTACGCGACCGCCGCGACGATCTTCTGGGCGGCGTCGTCAAGGTCGTCGGCGGCCTGGATGGTCAGGCCCGACTCGTTGAGGATCTTCTTGCCCAGCTCGGCATTGGTGCCTTCCAGACGGACGACCAGCGGAACCTGCAGGCCGACTTCCTTCACCGCGGCGACAACGCCCTCGGCGATGACGTCGCAGCGCATGATGCCGCCGAAGATGTTGACCAGGATGCCTTCGACCTTCGGGTCGGCGGTGATGATCTTGAAGGCCGCCGCGACCTTGTCCTTGCCGGCGCCGCCGCCGACGTCACAGAAGTTGGCGGGCTCTTTGCCGTACAGCTTGATGATGTCCATCGTGGCCATGGCCAGACCGGCGCCGTTCACCATGCAGCCGATGTTGCCGTCCAGGGCGACGTAGGCGAGGTCCCATTTCGAGGCCTCGATTTCCTTGGCGTCTTCCTCGGTCTCGTCGCGCAGGGCCTTGATGTCCTCGTGGCGGAACAGGGCGTTGCCGTCGAACGAGACCTTGGCGTCCAGAACGCGCAGGTGGCCGTTCTTCATGACGATCAGCGGGTTCACTTCCAGCATGTCCATGTCCTTCTCGACGAAGGCCTTGTACAGCGCCGGGAACAGCGACTTGCCGTCTTCAGCCGCCGCGCCGTCCAGTCCGTAGGCGGCGTTGATCTTGGCGACGTCGGCGTCGGTCACGCCCGCTTCCGGGTCGATGACGACGGTGATGATCTTCTCGGGGGTGTCGTGGGCGACGGTCTCGATGTCCATGCCGCCTTCGGTCGAGACGACGAAGGAGATGCGGCCGTAGGCGCGGTCGACCAGCAGCGAGCAGTACAGCTCGCGCTCGATGTCGGCGCCGTCCTCGATGTAAAGGCGGTTCACCTGCTTGCCCGCGTCGCCCGTCTGGGCGGTGACCAGGGTGTTGCCCAGCATTTCCTTGGCGTGGGCGACGGCTTCCTCGACCGAGAAGGCCAGACGGACGCCGCCCTTGGCGTCGGCGGGCAGTTCCTTGAACTTGCCCTTGCCGCGGCCACCGGCGTGGATCTGCGACTTCACGACATAGAGCGGGCCGGGCAGCGACTTGGCGGCGGCCTCGACTTCATCAACCGAGGTGACGGCCACGCCGGCCGCGACGGGCGCGCCGAAGCCCTTGAGGACCTGCTTGGCCTGATATTCGTGGATGTTCATGGGGAGACCGCCGCAACGCTGCTGGGGAAAGTTGCGGGGCTTATAGGCCCCCCGCCTTCGCAGGTGCAACCTCACGCCACGTCAGGCGCGGGATCGCCGGTCCGGAACCCGCCCGGACCGGCCTTGTCGCCCTAGTCGACCCAGTCTTTCTTGAGCGTACGCGAGGCGCCGATCAGCAGGATGGACGCCATCACATAGAAGCCCATGCCGGTGTAGATCGCCCAGCGCAGGCTTTCGTCGCCGAAGCGCGGGGCCAGCAGGTCGCTCATCCAGCCGAAGTAGAAGAAGCCGACGGCGATGCCGAGCAGGTTGTTCAGCAGCAGGAACAGGGCCGAGGCGGTCGAGCGCATCGGGGCCGGAACCAGATGCTGGACCGAGGCGGTGATCGGACCCAGCCAGGCCAGGTTCAGGCCGGTCGGGACCAGGAAGATGACGAAGGCCACGGCCAGTTGCTGGAACTGGGTGCCGCCGCCCGGGAAGATCAGGCCGATCAGCCAGGGCGAGTTCATCGCCAGGATGAAGCAGGGGGCCGAGATCAGGAAGGCGATGGCCGGGACCAGCGGATAGGCGCCCTTGCCGCGCTTGGCCAGCTTGTCGGCGATGGCGCCGCCGCCCCAGATGCCCAGGATGCCGCCGATCAGCGCGATGCCGGAATAGTACCAGCTGACCTGCGGCAGGGTCATGTCGAAGCTGCGCATCATGAACAGCGGCAGCCAGCCCGCCACGCCGTAGCCGCAGACCGACGACGAGGCGGCCCCCAGCGCCAGCAGCCAGAAGCTCGGCTTGGGAATGACGGCGGTGGCGGTCACCCGGGCGATCATCAGCGAGCCGCCGATGACCCCGGCCAGCAGGCCGGCGAAGACCAGAACCAGGGCGCTGGCGGCGATGACGCCGAAATGGGCCAGGGCGGCGAGGATCACCAGACCGGCGGCCAGACCCAGCAGGCCCTGCGCGACGCGCTTGCCCAGACGTCCGTCGTTGGCCGGAGCGGCGACTGCGGGCGCATCCAGGGCGACAGCCTTGGGCGCATCGGTTCCGCCCCGGACCGGGTCCTTGACGGTCAGGCGCAGCAGGGGCGCGACCAGCAGGCCCAGCAGGCCGACCACGATGAAGGCGGTGCGCCAGCCATAGGTCGCGGCCAGCAGACCGCCGACCAGGGTCCCGGCGGCGGTGCCCAGCGGAATCCCGAAAGCGAAGGCGGCCAGGGCGCGCGCCCGCTGGTTCGGCGGGAAATAGTCGGCCACCAGCGAATAGGCCGGGGCCACGCCGCCCGCCTCCCCCACGCCGACGCCCATGCGGAACAGGAACAACTGGGTGAACGACCCGGCCACCCCGCACAGGGCGGTGAAGCCGGACCAGACGGCCAGGGCTCCGGTCATGATCCAGACGCGGCTGAAGCGGTCGGCCAGCCAGGCCAGAGGAATGGCGAGGGTCGAGTAAACCGAGGCGAAGGCGATGCCGCCCAGCAGGCCGAACTCGGTGTCCGACATGCCGAACTCGGCCTTCAGCGGCGCGGCGAGGATGCCGATAATCTGCCGGTCGAGGAAGTTCAGCATGTAGATGAGGATCAGGATCGCCAGAACGTAGAAGCGATACCCGGGTCGGTCGGTCGGCTGTCCGGGGACCGGAGCGTCCGTGGCGGTCATGGCGTTTCCCTCGACTGTACTTTTTCGTTGAACGAACCGTAGCGGCGTCGCGGCCCGACGCCAGAAGAAAAGGGCGGCGGCTCGCTTGAACCGCCGCCCTTGATCAGAACCGATCAGGCTTCAGGAGATCAGAACTTGAACTGCACCATCGCGGTCACCGTTTGCGGCGGGCCGTAGTAGGCGATCAGCGAGTCGTTGTAGAGCGCGCCTGCGAAGTTGTAGCCGCCGACCTTGTACTCTTCGTCGGTCAGGTTCTTGCCGTACACGCCCAGGGTCCAGCGGTTGGTCGGATCGGTCCAGACCACCGACAGATCGACCAGGGTGTAGGCCTGCTGGTCGAGGACCGGGTTCGGGAATTCGAACTGGCTGTAGTCGCCGCGGTAGGCGACCGACGGGGTCACCGCCAGCTCACCGCCGCCGACGTTACCGATCCAGGTGAAGCCCAGATAGCCCGTCCATTCCGGCGCGTTCTGCAGCACGACCTGATCCGAGATGTCCTCGTAGGCCATGGTGGTCAGGTTGTAGCGCAGGAACTCCTCGAAGTCGGAGTGCAGGTAGCCGACGGCGAAGTTGGCCGACAGGCTGTCGAGGATCTGCAGGCGACCTTCGAACTCGGCGCCGTAGAAGGTCGATGAGCCGACGTTGTCGACGAAGGAGGCGATGCCGCCCACGGCCGGAACCTGGGTCGTGACCTGCTGGTCGTTGTACTCGTTGTAGAAGATGGCCGACGAGAACGAGAACCGGCTCATCGCGCCCTTCAGGCCGATCTCGTAGGAGTCGACGGTTTCGGGGCTGTAGCCGTTGACGGTGTTCGGCGTCAGGATGGCGTCGCCGCGCATGTCGAAGCCGCCCGACTTGAAGCCGCGCGAGTACGAGGCGTAGGTCGTCAGATCGTCGGTCAGGTCATACGACAGCGAGATCTTCGGCGTGACCTGATCGAAGTCCTTGCTGGCCACATAGTTGGTGCGGACCAGGGTCGGGGCGCGGGCCGTGCCGCCCAGCAGCGGGCTGCGGGTCGCGCCAGCGTAGTTGGCGCGGAACACGCTGCCGGTCTTCTCGTCCAGCGTATAGCGCAGACCCAGACCCAGGTGCAGGCGGTCGGTGAAGTCCAGGTTCACATCGCCGAAGAAGGCGTAGCTGGTGGTGTTCACATAGCCGGCGGTGCCGATCACAATGCCCAGATTGCCCGCGATGGTGTCGAAGGCGCCCTCGGCGTGACCGTCGAGGTAGAAGAAGCCCATCACGCCCTGGATGCGGTCGTAGTTGAACAGGAACTGGAATTCCTGCGTCAGCTGGTCATCCGAATAGACAGCCGGGACGTCCAGGGTCGGCGCCGGGGTGTTGTCGAAGTCGATCAGGGTGTTGGTCTCACCCTCGCGCCAGGCGGTGATCGACTTGAAGGTCCAGGCGTCGTTCAGGTCGACCTGAACGGTGGCCGACAGGCCCTGGTTCATCACCTCATTGGTGTCGCCAAGACCGGCGTAGGTGTCATAGACACTGCCCGGAATACCCGCGCCCGGACCGACGCCGGCGACCTGACGGTGGCCGTGGCGGGGGTTCGAGTTGTCCTCGGTGCGGTCATAGGCCAGGCGCACCTGCACGCCGTCCTGCGGCTCCCACTCGGCGCTGACGCGACCGGCCAGCACGTCCTTGTTATAGTGCTCGGCGCCGGTGTTCAGGTTGGCGCCGTAGCCGTCGCGCTGATAGCTGGCGATCGCGCCGCCGACGCGGAAATTGTCGGCCAGCGGCATGCTGCCCGAGGCCAGCAGATCGATCTGGTTGTAGCTGCCGTACGACCCGCGCAGGGTCATCTCCGGATCGCGCGACAGGCCCGAGGTCACATACTTGACCGCGCCGCCGACCGTGTTGCGGCCGTACAGCGAGCCTTGCGGGCCGCGCAGCACTTCGATGCGCGAGACGTCGTAGACGTCCAGGACGGCGCCCTGCGGGCGGGCGATGTAGACGTCGTCGACATACAGGCCGACGCCGGGCTCGAAGCCCCACAGCGGGTCCTGCTGGCCGATGCCGCGGATGAAGGAGATCAGGGTCGAGTTCGAACCGCGGGCGACCTGCACCGTGGCGTTCGGGGTCTGCTGTTGCAGGGCGGTGATGTCGGCGACGCCGGTCTGCTCCAGCCGCTCTTCACCGATGGCCGACACCGAGATCGGCACGTCCTTCAGCGCCTCGTCACGACGACGGGCGGTGACGACGACTTCACCCAGATCCGACGCGCCTTCCTGCGGCGTGGCGTCCTGGGCGATGGCCATGGTCGAGAGCGCGCTCCAGGCGGCGCCGGCGAGCAAGGCGGTTTTCACGAGTCTGTTCATTTGCAGCCCCAAATCCCTGTGTGTTTCCGATCGACGCTTTTATTCAGCGTTCAATGATTTTCCGGGACCGTAACCGTTTTACGCCCCCTGTCAAACCGTGGCGCTTCCCCGGCGGAAGCATGGCGGAAATCTGTGGCGCCGTTGCACAGCCCCCGCGCCACGGCCTAGCGTGGGCCATGACCAAGCCTGACGCGCCCTCCCCTGAAGCCGACGCCCGCCCCGCGCGGCGCGGTCGGCCGCCGAAAACCCGGGCCGCCGGGGGCAGCGACACCCGCGAATCAATTCTCGACGCGGCCGAGGACCTGTTCTCGAAACACGGCTTCTACGGCGTCACCATCCGCGAGGTGGCGCGCGAGGCGGGCGTCGATACCGCCCTGGTCCACTATTATTTCGGGGCCAAGCGGGGCCTGTTCGACTCCGTCTTCCTGCGCCGGGCCGAGGTCTGGAACAACGAGCGGGTCGACGCCATCAACCGCTATGCGCGCGAGGCGGGCGAGGCCATGACGCTGGAGGGCCTGCTTGAAGCCTTCCTGCGCCCGCCGTTCCAATGGTCGCTCAAGGGCGGGCCGGGCTGGAAGCACTATTCGGCCCTGGTGGCCCAGACCAACGCCAATCCGACCTTCGGCGGCGAGACCATGGCCCGCTATTTCGACCCCGCCATCCGCCGGCTGATCGAACTGATCCACCAGACCATGCCGACCGCGCGCGAGGTCGATCTGTACTGGGCCTACCACAACCTGTCGGGCGCCCTGACGCTGACGCTGGGCGAGACCGGGCGCCTGGACCGGCTGTCGGGCGGCCTGTGCCTGTCCGGCGATCTGGAGACCGCGGGCGACTATATGGTGCGCTTCGCCGCCGCCGGGTTCCGCGCCGTCTGCCTGCCGGACGCCAAATGACCGACACGCCTGTTCGTCTCTCGCTGACGCTGGACCGGGGTCTGGTGAAGGGTCTGGCCGTCTCGGGCGCCGCCGGGGTGGTGCTGGCCTTCACCGGCGCCTTCGGCATGACCGGCATGGGCTTTGTGCACCGGCTGACCTACTGGCTGCCGCTGATGCTGATCGGCGCCGCCTGGGGCCATATCTGCGCCCGTCAGGTCGAGCGCTGGATCGATTTTGACCGCCGTCCATGGCTGGGCGCCCTGATCCTGACCGCCGCCATGTCCCTGCCCCTGACCCTGTTCGTCTGGGCCTATACGGTCTGGATCTTCGAGGGCGGACGGTATGCGACGCTGGAGCGGCTGGTCTATTTCCTGCTGCCCGTGACCGTGGTGACCGGCGTGCTGAGCGTCCTCAACATCTTCCTCCAGCGCGAGCCGGTGCAGACCCAAGCCGCCCCCGCAGGCGCCGCCCCGGCCCGCTTCCTCGACCGCCTGCCGCCCAAGCTGCGCGGGGCGACGATCCGCGCGGTGGAGTCCGAGGACCACTATCTGCGCCTGCACACCGACCGAGGCTCGGACCTGATCCTGATGCGCCTGTCCGACGCCCTCGCTGAGCTGGAAGGGCTGGAAGGCGCCCAGACGCACCGCAGCTGGTGGGTCGCCCGCGCCGCCGTCCGCTCGGTCAGCCGGGGCGAGGGCCGCGCCACCCTGACCCTGGACGACGGCATCGAGGCCCCGGTCAGCCGCCGCTACGCCAAGGCCCTGCGCGACGCCGGCTGGTACTAGGCTTTCTTTTTGGCCTATCGCGCTTCGCGCTACTTGAGGCCGGACGAACTCACCCCGCCCATATCCCATGGAAGCCCGCGGGCAGGGCGATGTCCGCCCGCCAGCTGGTTACCGGCCCGTCCACCACCCGGCCCGCGTCGAAGGCGTGCAGCTCGGTCACCCCCTCGCGCAGATTGATCGCCGGAGCCACCAGCCAGGCGTCCCGCTCGCCGGACCGGCCCGGCTTCGGGACCCAGTTGGCCTCCTCCATGATCACCCCGTCGCCGAAGTCGAAGGCGTCGGACCGACCGGTCTCCCAGTCGTGCACCGCCAGCCCGGTCGGCAGGGGCCGCCCGCCCCGCTCGCCCGCGACATGGACCGTATAGCGACGGGCCAGCCCCGCCCGGCGCGGATCGCTCTTGGGGAATTCCGCCGCCACGCCGGAGCGAACCATCTCGGCCCGCCCGTCCGTGTGCAGGGTCACCAGCGACAGGTCCGCCGGATCGCCCGACACCGTCCCGTGCCCCGCCACCAGCACCCGCGCCCCCTCCATGGCGAAGGTCACATCCTTGCCCGCCGCCACGTCGAAGCGGATCGTCCCCGAGCCGTCCTCCCAGGCGTCGCCGAGGTGGAAATAGCTGAAGGCGGGCAGTTCGAAGATGCGGGTCCGGGTCAGGTCCGCCTTGTCGATGACCATGACCTGGGTCCCCAGTTCCGGCTTCCAGGCGAACTGCGAGGCATAGGGCATGCCGTGGTGGTCGAAGACCCAGGGCTGCATCACGATCACCAGATGCCGGGCGGTAGCGGTGAAGTCGTGCATGTAGCTGGCGCGCGGCAGGCTCATGACCTCGGCGGTGTGCAGGCTGCGGTCGGCGTTCAGCCGCCACACGATCATCCGGTCGCCCCACAGACCGATATTCCAGATCGTGCCGTCCGCGTCGTAGCGGGGGTGCGCCTGGAAGGGCATGCCCTTCAGGTCGTCGCGCAGGGTGACGAACCGCTTGGTCGACAGGTCCGACGCGTCCATCGCCATCGGCGAGCCGCCCTCCCAGAGGGCCCAGACCTCGTCGCCCGCCGTCATCACCGCCGTATTGGCCGCGTTGGCGTCATTGGGCGAGCCGATCCGGGCGCGGCTGGCGTCTCCGACCGTGCCGAAGCCCGGAGTGACCACGGCGTCGATCTCGCTTTCGTAGCGACGCTTGGGCGTATCGGCGAAGCGGGCCTCCAGCGTGGCCTGACCGTCGCGGACGCGGAAGGCCCGCATCAGCCCGTCGCCGTCGAACCAGTGAGTCGCCCAGCCGCCCGGTCGCCGGAACTTGCCCGGCCCGTTGCGGAACAGGGCGCCCTCCAGTCCCGCCGGCGCCCGGCCATGGACCCGACGCATCACCCGGCGGGCGACATCGCCCTCAAGGTCAGCGGTGGCCAGCGACCAGTCGGCGGCGACCTGCATGGCGGCCATGGCCCGGACTGTCTCCGGCGTGACGACAGCAGCCGACAGGGCGGCGGCGCCCATCAGGAAATGGCGGCGGGAAGCGAGCATGGAAATCTCCGGACGCGTGGAGCGGATCGTGAAAGGTGTGAGAGCCGGGGGTCTGGGGGCTCAAGCAGCGCGAAGCGCGTTAGCCCCCAGGAAAAATGAGATCACTTGATGCTGATGGTCTGGGCGGTGCTGCCCGAGACGGCGAAGTGGGCGCGTTCCCAGCTGGCCGGGCCCATCATGCCGACGGCGTTGTTCGAGAAGGCGTAGGGCTCGGACGGCATGCCGAACGGATTGGTGTTCATCCGGCCGTCGCCGTTCACATCGTGGAAGGCGCGGGCCGCATAGTCGCCTGCGGGCAGGTTGCGGAACACCGCCACCGCCGCCTCGCCCGAAGCGTCGGCTTCCGCCGAGGCCACCGGCTGGCCGGCGTTGTAGGCCTCTTCCGAGTTGAACAGGGCGACCATCACCTTGCCGGTGTGGGCGCCGGTCTCATAGGTCAGGGTGATCGAGGCGTCCTGGGCCTGGGCGGGGGCGGCGGCGAAGGACAGCAGGGCGGCGGCGGCGAGAGTGGCGATGCGGATCATGTCGAGGTCCTCAGGGAAGAGAGCCCGACCACCGGGCCTCCGATGACCTGACCGTGGCGGCGACCTTCACCGTCCGCCACGCCGTTTGCAGGAGAGGACGCTCCGACTTCGCCAACGGCCACGGGTGTTCATTCGCGAAACGCGAACGGACACTTCGCTTGTGGGCCGCGGACTGTCGGCCGCTACGCGGACCTCCCGACCCGACGCGGCCTTGTCTTTTTTGGCCGCGGTCAGAAGGCTCCGCCTTCTCGACCCGACGCGGCCCTAGCGCGGCGCGCGTTTGGCGAGAATGCGCTGTAGGGTCCGGCGGTGCATGCCCAGACGGCGGGCCGTCTCCGAGACATTGTGGTCGCACAGCTCATAGACCCGCTGGATATGCTCCCAGCGGACCCGGTCGGCGCTCATCGGATTTTCCGGCGGCTCCGGGGCCTCGCCGGTCATCAGCAGGGCCTTCACCACATCATCGGCGTCGGCGGGCTTCTGCAGATAGTCGACCGCGCCGGCCTTCACCGCGGCCACGGCGGTGGCGATGGCGCCGTAGCCGGTCAGCATGACGATGCGGGCGTCCTCGCGACGGTCGCGGATCATCTCCACCACCTTCAGCCCGTTGCCGTCCTCCAGCCGCATGTCCAGCACGGCGAAGGCCGGGACCGAGGTGCGCAGGGCCTCGCTGGCCTCGGCCACCGAAGCGGCCATGGTCACCACGAAGCCGCGGCTTTCCAGCGCGCGGCCCATGCGGGTGCGAAGGGCGTTGTCGTCGTCCAGCACCAGAAGGGTCTTGTCCTCCAGCGCGGCGATGCGGGCTTCGGTCTCGGGCATCTTCGTCAGTTCCATCCGGTTCAAGTCGGTAACGACGACCCTGTGGTCAAGGTTCAGAACGGGGGTGCGACACCAGGGCTCAGGTGGGGGCTCAGGCGGCCACCTCCAGCGCCGGGCGCGCCCAGCGCACCCCGACACGGGCGCCGCGCGGCTGGCCCTTGCCGCCCTCGCCGACCCCGACGCTGACCTTTCCGCCGGTCCGTTCCAGCAGGGTGCGGGCGATGAAGAAGCCCAGTCCCATCCCGCCCTGACTGGGCGCGATCTCTTCCGGTCGGGGCGCGGCGGAGGCCTTGCGCGCCTTGCGCCCCGGGGCGGCGGCGGCCACCGAGGCGGCGATCTGGGCGGCCAGCGCCCGGCGCGCCTTGCCCTGCGGACGGCTGGTCACATAGGGCTCGCCCAGACGCGGCAGGATGTCGGGGGGGAAGCCCGGACCGTCGTCCACGACCTCGATCTCGATGAAGCCCGCATCGACCAGCGCCCGCACCCGCACTCGCGATCCGGCGAAATCGGCGGCGTTCTCGACCAGGGTGGACAGGCCGTGGATCACCTCCGGCAGGCGGCGCACACGCGGCGGCGGCTCGCCCGAGGCGGTCCGGACCGTCACCTCGAACTCCAGGTCAAAGCCCCGGTGCGGCTCGACCACCTCTTCCAGCAGCGCCTTCAGCCCGACCTCGGCGAAGGCGATGCCGCCCTCCTCCGGCTGCTGCGACAGGCGTTTCAAAATCTCCCGGCATCGCTCGGCCTGTTGCAGGATCAGGGCGGCGTCCTCGGCCGCCGGGCCGTCCTGGGCCGAGGCCCGCAACAGCTCCTTGGCGACCACCTGAATGGTGGCCAGCGGTGTCCCCAGCTCGTGGGCGGCGGCGGCGGCCAGTCCGCCCAGCGCCGCCATCCGCTGCTCGCGCTGCAGCACGTCCTGCGTCGTCGCCAGCGCCAGTTCCAGCTTCTCGGCGTCAGCGGCCACCCGCCACGCATAGGTGGCGGTGAACACCACCCCGGTCGTCAGGGCCATGCCGATGCCGAACTTGTACAGCGGCGGCAGGACCAGCTCGGTCCCCGCCTGCCACGGCAGGGGCAGGGAGACGAAGAACAGGCATACCGTGGCCAGCAGCACCAACAGGCCCATCAGCATCGCCTGCCGCGCGGGCAGGGACGCCGCCGCCACCGTCACCGGCGCGACCAGCAGCAGGCAGAAGGGGTTCTGCAGTCCGCCGGTCAGGCCCAGCAGGATGGCGGTCTGCAGGATGTCGAAGCCAAGATGCGCCGCCGTCAAGGCGCCGTCGGGGGTCGAACCGTCGCTGCGCTTCAGCCGCGCCATGGCGTTCAGGTTCATAATCGCGCTGGCGCCGATCACCGCCAGACAGCCCCACAGCGGCAGGTCGAAATGGAACCAGGCGGTGGCGACGAAGATGGTCGCGCTCTGCCCGAAGATCGTCATCCAGCGCACGATGACGAGGGTGCGCAGCGACAGCCCCCGGCTGCGGCGCGGCAGGTTCCGCCAATGGGCGAAGCGCCCCATGCCCTCGCCCCCTCCGTCGGAAGGATCGGCGAACTGCGGCGTTGATTGGTCTTCTGTAGCGCTCACCCGCCTTCTATAGACGCCTTCGGTCCGCGTGGGACCAGTACGAAAGGGTCGCGATGCCGCGCCGTTCCATTCTCGTTTTCGCCGGCGCCTGCATCGCCATCGCCGCGGCACTCGCCGTCGTCACCCTCGTGGTGGTCAACCGCCAGCCCGCCGCTCCGGTCTCGGGCGAGATATCCGTCACCGGTCAGGGCGACATCGGCGGTCCGTTCCAGCTGCTCAATCAGGACGGCCAGCCGGTCGACCAGACCATCCTCGACGGCAAATGGACGCTCGTCTTCTTCGGCTTCACCTACTGCCCGGACTACTGCCCCACGACCCTGACCATGCTGGAGGCCACCAAGGCCCGGCTCGGCGACAAGGCCAGGGACCTGCAGATCGTCTTCATCTCGATCGACCCCGAGCGCGACACCCCGCAGATGCTCAAGGACTATCTGTCCTCCGAAGGCTTTCCCAAGGGCGTCATCGGCCTGACCGGCACGCCTCAGCAGGTCCGCGCCGCCGCCGACGCCTATCGCGCCATGTACAGCAAGGTCGGCGAGGGCGAGGGCTACACCATGAGCCACTCGCTGATGATCTCGCTGATGGGGCCGGACGGACAGTTCCGCACCTCCGTGGCCCACGACCTCGGACCGGAGCGCTCCGCGCAGGTGATCGAACGCAGCATGGCCCGGGGCTGAGTCCCTACGACCGAATTTGACGCATCGAGGGTGTAGGGTGGTCTGAGTAACCGCTCTTTCCGCCCTCGCCTCCCGAAATGTCCACTTTTGTGCACTCAAAAAATAATTGAGTGTCGCGCCGCCTCTCCCGTTCACGATTTCAGTGATCGGTGATTATCTTTTTGCAGTGCGGCATAATCTATGATGCCTTGCCGCACTCTCGGCGGGGGCCGTGTCAGGACACGCATGCTGTATACGCTTCATGAGCTGGCCTACGCCTCGGCCGCTCCCTTCCGGATCGGGGCCCAGATGGCCCGGGACTTCTGGACCTCTCCTCTGAATCCGGCCGCCGACACCGCCATCGGACGGACCGCCTTCGCCTCGGCCGAGCTGTTCGAGAGCGTCACCCGTCGCTACGGCAAGCCCAAATGGGGCCTGGACGTGGTCACCATCGACGGCAAGCCGGTCCGCACGACCGAGCAGGTCGTCTGGTCCTCGCCCTGGTGCCGCCTGGTCCGCTTCGCCCGCCACATCGGCGACCTGAAGCGCGCGGGCAAGCCGACCGTCGCCCCGGCGGTGATGATCGTCGCCCCCCTGTCGGGCCACTACGCCACCCTGCTGCGCGGCACCGTCGAGGGCTTCCTGCAGGACCACGACGTCTATGTCACCGACTGGGCCAACGCCCGTCAGGTGCCGATGCTCGAGGGCCGGTTCGACTTCTTCGACTACATCGACCACGTCCGCACCATGCTGGCCCAGATCGGGCCGCGCGCCCACGTCGTCGGCGTCTGTCAGCCCGGACCGCCGGTGCTGGCCGCCTGCGCCCTGATGGCCGAGGATGAGGACCCGAACCGTCCCGCCTCGATGACCTTCATGGGCTCGCCCATCGACGCCCGCCTGTCCCCGACGGTGACCAACCAGCTGGCGGAGGAAAAGCCCTTCACCTGGTTCAGGTCGAACATGATCCACACCGTGCCCTGGCCCTATCCGGGCTTCGGTCGGCGGGTCTATCCGGGCTTCGTCCAGCTCTACAGCTTCATGTCGATGAACGAGGACAAGCACATCGACGCCCACCGCCGCTACTTCGAGAGCCTGGTCGACGGCGACGGCGACGGGACCCAGAAGCACGAGGAGTTCTACGACGAGTACCTGTCGGTGCTGGACCTGTCGGAAGAGTTCTACCTCCAGACCATCGACATTGTCTTCCAGCAGCACCTGCTGCCCCGCGGCCTGCTGGAGCACCGCGGGCGCAAGGTCGACCTGTCGAAGATCACCGACATCGGCCTGATGACCGTCGAGGGCGAGAAGGACGACATCTCCGGCGTCGGCCAGACCCAGGCCGCCCACGTCCTGACCCCCAACCTGCCGAACGACCGCCGGGTGCTGTACGTCCAGCCGGAAGTCGGCCACTACGGGGTCTTCAACGGTCGTCGCTTCCGCGACGAGATCTATCCCCGCGTCCGCGACTTCATCGCGGCCAACGAGGCCCTGAGTGGTTCAGTACCGGCACGGTCAGCAGCTGCCGCCTGAGGCGGTCGGGGTCCCCGCCCGCCTCTCGGTCAACCCGCGCGCCCGCCGCCTGTCGATCCGCATTGACGGGCGCAAGGGCGAGGCGGTGCTGGTCGCCCCGTCCGAGCGCAAGCTGGCGGAGGTGGTCGCTTTCGCCCGCACCAAGGCCTCATGGATGCGCGAACGGCTGGCCGAGCGCCCCGACAGCGCCCCGCTGGAGCCCGGCGCGGTGGTGCCCCTCTATGGCCGCCCCACCCGTCTGGTCGCGGTCGGCGGCACGGGCGCAGCCCGGCTGATCGACGGCCCCGACGGCCCCTTCATCCAGTCGGGCGGCGAGGGCGAGGCCTTCTCCCGCCGGGTCGAGAACCTGTTCAAGCGGCTGGCCCGGCAGGTCCTGGTCGAGCGGACCGAGCATCATCTGAAGACCCTCGGCCAGCGCCCGGTGACCGTCTCCATCGCCGACACCCGGTCGCGCTGGGGCTCATGCAGCCCCCACAACCGGTCCATCCGCTACAGCTGGCGTGTCATCCTGGCCCCGCCCGCCGTGGCCGACTATCTGGCCGCCCACGAGGTCGCCCATCTGGTCCACGCGGACCACAGCCCGGCCTATTGGTCGGTCGTGCATGCGCTGGTCGGCGACCACCGCCCCTACCGCAAATGGCTGCGCGAGCACGGGGCCGCCCTGCACGCCGTGGGGCGCTGAGCCGCCTCAGAAGAAGAGCGGATCGGCCTTCTTCTCGGGTGTCGGCTCTGGACGAGGCTCTTCCCGCTGCGGCTGGGGCTGGGTCGGACGGACCACCGGCTGCTGCTCGGGCCGGTTCGGCGCGATCGGCCGCTGGGCCGGCGCCGGATCGATCAGGCGCTCATCCAGCGGATCGGCGTTGCCATCGCCCGGCGGGTTGTCGCCAAACAGGTCGCCGATCTGCCCGATCAGGCTCTCCACCGGGCTCGGCGGCGTCCAGCCTTCCGGCATGGGCGGTCCGGCGGGGATGGCCGGGGCGCTCAGGCGCGGCAGGGCCGCCTCCATGAAGCCCTTCCAGATGGCGGCGGGCGACGAGCCGCCGGTCACGCCGCGCATCGGGGTGTTGTCGTCCTTGCCGACCCAGACGGCGGTCACGAAGCCGCCGGTGTAGCCGACGAACCAGGCGTCCTTGTAGTCAGAGGTGGTGCCGGTCTTGCCCGCCAGGTCGCGCCCGGCGATGGCCGCCGAGCGGCCCGATCCCGAGGTGACCACGCCCCGGAGCATCTGGTTCATGTAGTAGAGGTAGGGGTTGGTGATCGCCTGCACCGGCCCATCCGAGCGGCTGGCGCGCTGGTAGATCACCCGGCCCTGCGGAGTGCGGATGCGGCTGATGCCGTAGGCCTCGACGCGGCGGCCGCCGTTGGCGAAGGCATCATAGGCCTGGGCCATCTCGATGGGCGAGACCTCGACCGCGCCCAGCGCCATGGCGGGCTCCAAACCGATCCGGCTGGTCACGCCCAGACGGCGGGCGGTGCGGGCGACGTTGTCACGACCGATCTGGTCGGCCACCCCGGCGGCGACAGTATTGGTCGACTGCGCCACGGCGTTGGCCAGGGTCATCTCGCCGTTGAAGGCGCCGGAGTAGTTGCGCGGCGACCAGTTGCCGATCTGGATCGGGGCGTCATTGACCCGGGTCTCGGGCGTGTAGCCGCTCTCGACCGCCGTCAGATAGACAAAGGGCTTGAAGGCCGAACCGGCCTGACGACGCGCCTCGGTGGCGCGGTTGAACTGGCTGTCGGCATAGGAGCTGCCGCCGATCATGGCGCGCACCCGGCCCTCGCCGTCCAGCGCGACCAGCGCGGCCTGTTCGACGCCCTTGGACTTGTCGCGATCCAGGATGCGGCGCACCGAGCGCTCGGCCTGGGTCTGCAGGGTCAGGTCCAGCGTCGTCTCGACGATCATGTCCTCGGTCGGCTCGCCGACCAGTTCGCGGATCTGCTTGTCCAGCCAGTCGATGAAGTACTGGGCGTGCTGGGTGGCCAGGGTGCGCGAGACGCGGACCGGCTCGGTCACCGCCTGAGCACGCTGTTCGGGCGTGATGACGCCGGCGTCGACCATCTCGTTCAGCACGACGGTGGCACGATTGGCCGCCCGCTCGCTCTCGGACACCGGCGAGTAGCGGGACGGGGCCTTCAGCAGACCCGCCAGCAGGGCCGCCTCGCCGACGGTCAGCTGTTTGGCGCTCTTGTCGAAATAGCGTTGCGAAGCCGCCTCGATGCCATAGGCGCCCGCGCCGAAATAGACGCGGTTCAGGTAGAGGGCGAGGATCTCTTTCTTGGAGAACTTCATCTCCAGCCACACGGCCAGCATGAGCTCCTGGACCTTGCGCTTCAGGTTCTGGTCCGGTGACAGGAACAGGTTCTTGGCCAGCTGCTGGGTCAGGGTCGAACCGCCCTGCACCACGCGCCCGGCGCGCATGTTGGACACCGCCGCCCGGCTCATGCCGACAGGGTCGAAGCCAGGGTGGTGATAGAAACGCCGATCCTCGATGGCGATGAAGGCCGCCGGGACATAGTCGGGCAGGGCGTCGAGGTCCGCGGGCGGGGCCTGCTGCGTGCCACGCACGGCGATCAGGGCGCCGTTGCGATCCAGATAGGTGATCGAGGGCTGGCGATCGACATTGTACAGGGTCGAGGTGTCCGGCAGGTCGCGCGCGAACACGGCGAAGAAGACGACCAGGAAGATGGCGCCCCAGACGCCCAGCACCGCGCCCCAGTAGAGCACGCGCTGCAATGGCGTACGGGCGGGCTTGTCACCGCCGCCACGTCCGAAGCTGAAGCCACCGGCCATCTAAAACCTCACCCAACCCGTAGACGGGCCTTAGCCCATCGTACGGTGCACGCAAACGCCCCGCCTGTCTTCACGGGACCGTGAAGGCGATTTCCGCCGAAAGGATGACCTTTCAGGCCACTATTCTAAAAACGCGTTCACCTCGGCGGCGAATGCGGCGGGCTGATCCAGCATGATGAAGTGGGCGCTGTTGTCGATTCGCTTCAGCTCGACGCCCGACAGGCCCTGATAGGACATCCGGTAGATGGCGTCGGTGATCTCTGGCGTCATGCGCGGATCGTTGAACTTGACGTACAGCACCTCGGTCGGGGCGGTGATGCGCGACAGTTCCGGTCGCAGGTCGGTCACGATCAGCTCGCGGAACGACGAGGCGGCCACCTGCTGGTCGCTGGTTTCCATGTCGCGGATCGGACCGGCGCGCAGGGCCTCAGTGTTTATCATGCCGTTGATCGAGGCCGTGGCCTGGGCGTTGTAGGCCTCGCGCGGGCTGGACGACATCCCGGCGTAGACCTGATCGGCGATGGGGGCGACGCTTTCAGCGGTCGTGCCCGGAGGGCCGAACATCACGCCCATGAACGGCACCATGTCCACGACCATCAGCTTGCCGACGCTGTCCGGGTGACGGGCGGCCAGCATCATGGCGATGGTCCCGCCCATCGAGTGGCCGATGACCACCGGCTTGTTCAGGTTCTGCTCGGCGATATAGCGGGCTAGGTCCTCAGCGACCGGCGCGGCCACAGGTCCGGTGGCGTTGTCCTCGGCAGGCGCGCCGGCGAAGCCCTGCACATGGACGCGGTGGACGCGATAGCGGCCCTTCAGTTCGTCAGTCAGGCCGTCCCAGATTTCCGGCGAGGAGGTCAGGCCGGGGATCAGGATGATGTCGCCCACCGGATGCTCAGGCCCGTCGATACGGACATGGAAACGACCCGACTCGAACTCGGCGTGCTGGTGGCCATGCGCGGCATGAGCGCCGTGTGAGCCGTGCTCCTGGGCGAAGGCAGGCGCGGCCAGACCCAGCGACAGACAGGCGGCGAGCGCGGCGACGGCGGTCATGGTCTTCATGGAGGTTCCCCCGGAGGCGAGCCCTGCGCCCGCTGTTACCCTCTGGTCGCCGCAGGAGGCGCGATTGGATGCAGGCGGTCAAGACTTCCCGACACGGCGGCGCTAAAGAGGGCGCATGACCCTCGCCGATCCCGCTCCGGTTTCCCCCAACGCCCCTGAAGCCAAGGCTCCGCCGACCGCTTTCGGCAAGGGCTTCGTTACCGACGCCTGGTATTTCGTCGCCCTGTCGCGTGACGTGAAGCCGGAGTCGCTGAAGCGCCATGAGCTGTTGAACGAGCCGGTGCTGATTGGGCGGACCAAGGCTGGGCAGGTCTTCGCCATGCGCGACATCTGCCCCCACCGCGCCGCGCCGCTCTCCGCTGGACGGGTGGTGAACAAGCCCGGCGAAGGCGAGACGGTCGAGTGCCCCTATCACGGCTGGCGGTTCCGGCCGGACGGCGTCTGCGCCAACATTCCCTCGCTGGTCGAGGCGCAGGCCTTCGAGGCCGAGCGGATCAAGGTGCGATCCTATCCGGTGCGTGAAAGCCAGGGACTGGTCTTTGTCTGGGTCAGCGCCGATCCGCGTAACGCCAGCGAGCCCGATCACGAGCCGCCCCAGTTCCCCGGCGTGGTCGGCGGCGGCGCCAAACTGGTCGAGTGGATGGATTTCGACAGCCATATCGACCATGCGGTCGTCGGCCTGATGGACCCGGCCCACGGTCCCTTCGTCCATCAGCAATGGTGGTGGCGCTCCGAGCATTCGATGCACGAGAAGGCCAAGGCGTTTGAACCGCGCGAGCAGGGCTTCTCGATGGTGCGCCACGCGCCCTCGTCCAACAGCCGCGCCTACAAGATCCTGGGCGGCGCCCCGGCGACCGAGATCACCTTCCGCCTGCCCGGTTACCGCTGGGAGCATATCCAGGTCGGCGAGAAGCAGGTGCTGGCCCTGACCTGCCTGACCCCCATCACCGATACGAAGACGCGCATCACCCAGATCTTCTGGTCGGATCACTGGATCTTCGACCTGATCCGGCCCTTCCTGCGCATGGGGGTCGTCGCCTTCCTCAAACAGGATGGCGGCATGGTGAACCTGCAGAACGAAGGCCTGCGCTACGATCCGGCCCTGATCTGGATCGACGACGCCGACAAACAGGCCAAATGGTACCAGCAGCTGAAGCGCGAATGGATCAAGAGCCGTACCGAGGGCCGACCGTTCGTCAATCCGGTGAAGCCCACGACCCTGCGCTGGAAGAGCTGAAGCCTTTTATTGAGGCGCTATCGCTCGCGACGCGGTCGCTCGCTGCTTGAGCGCTATGCAGCGCAGACAAAAGAAAAGGCCGCGGGGTGAAACGCGGCCTTATCATTTTCAGTCTCTCGTCCGCTTACTGGCGGCTCAGCACGCCGGCGAGGATCAGGTCGATCTGCTTGCCGATCTGGGTCGTCAGCTGCTCGATGCCCCAGCCGTCATAGGCGGCGTGACGGTAGTTGCCGACGTAGGCGACGTAGACCAGCTCACTCAGCAGGCGGATGTCGGCGTCCTGATGCAGTTCGTTCTCGCGGACGCCGGTTTGCAGCACGTCGCTGATGACGCCGGTGACCGGGCGCAGGGCGGCGCGGCTGCGCATCTCGGCGGCGACCGGCTGGAACCACGAGCGGGCGACCACGGCCTGAACCAGCGGCAGGTGCTCCAGCTGGGCGTGGTAGGCGGCGGTCAGGGCGGCGAGCAGGCGACCGCGCAGGGTGCTTTCGGCGGCGACCGCGACGTTCAGCGAGTCGGCCAGGCGGGCGGTGTCCTCGGCCAGAACGGCCTCGAACAGTTCGGCCTTGTCCTGGAAGTTGGCGAAGACCGCGCCGGTCGACATGCCCGCGCCCTTCGCGATGTCGCGAATGGTGGCCGGCTCATAGCCGCGCTCGGCGAAGAGGGTGCGCGCTGCGTCCAGAACCTTCTGGCGGGTCCGGACCTTGGCGGCCTGGCGGCGGTTCAGGCGGGGGGCTTCAGCCTCGATCTCGGAGGCGGTCTGGGCGGAGCTCAGGGCGATGTCTCGCATATAAAACGGCTACTCGACTAAGCGGCGGGGGGAGGACCGCCGGCAGTGAAAGAACGCCACAAAGGCAGGGATGGAAAGCGCCCGGGAGAAGCGCCCGGCCCGACCGTGGTCCGGCGAAGGTGGGCACTCATCACGCAACGATGACCAAATTGGGGTGCACAGGTTAACAGTGGGGATAGTTGCTGGGTTAACGGCGCAGCTTTGCTACTCCGTCGCTGCGCCGCGCCGAATTGTTGACCTCAGGGCGCGGGGACGACGCTCTCCTTTACTTTCCGGCATGGCGTCCTGGAACAATTTGCGGAACCGGTCGCGCCGTTCGTGGATCGAGGCAAGGACCAGACCCATCGGCACGCCGAGGTCGACCAGAGTGTTTTCCGCGAGCTGCAAACTGGCCTCGGTCGTCTCAGGAACCGCATCGGTCACGCCCAGCCTATACAATCTTTCCGCGTGTTTCGAATCTCGGGCTCGGGCGATCAGGATCAGATCCGGCCGAAGCGAGCGCGCCGCGCTCACAACTTCGTCGACTTTCGCGGGCGCATCCATCGTAACCACCATGGCGCGGGCCTTTTCGATGCCACAGCGCTCCAGAAGCTCGGTCTGACCGGCGTCGCCGTAGAAGACATTCGACCCTTCGGCGCGTCCCTTGGCGACGGTCGCGGCATTCGCATCAACAGCCACGAAATTCTGTCCGTGTTCTGCCAGTAATTCGCCGACCAGACGCCCCACCCGGCCGAAGCCGACGATCAGGACCTGACCGTCAATCGACGGCAATTCCAACGCTTCGGTCGGAAGATCAGGCGTTGAGACATCGCCCTGTCGCGTCAGTCGATCCGCAAACATCGCCATCAAGGGAACAGTAAAAATACTTATCGTTGCAGCAAGCATCACGGTCCCGGTGAATCCGGGCGAGGCGATGCCCTCGACCATGCCCGCGCCGAGAATGACGAAGGCGAACTCGCCCGCCGGGCCGAGGACCAGAGCTGTCTCTATGGCCGTCCGGTTCTTGACGCCCCAGGCCCGGGCCACGCCGTAGATCAGTCCGGCCTTGAGCAGGGTCAGCAGGATGGCCAGCCCGAACACCGCCGCCGGGTCGGCCGCCACGGCATCGAGGTCCAGACCGATGCCGACGCCGACGAAGAAGACCCCCAGCAGCAGGCCCTTGAACGGGTCGATGGAGACCTCGACCGCCCGGCGGAACTCGGTCTCGGCCAGCAACAGGCCTGCGATCAGGGCGCCGAGGCTCATGGACAGGCCCGCCGCCTGCGCCGCCACGCCCGCGCCGACCACGACCAGAAGGCAGGCGGCCACGAACATCTCCTGCCCCTGACCCTGCGCCCTCGCCTTGGCGACGGAGCGGAACAAGGGGCGCAGCACCAGCCGTCCCAGCACCACCAGCAGGGCCAGGCCGATGGCGGCGGGCACAAGGGTGAACAGCGCCGGGCCCAGCACCGCCGGATCGAACTCACCGCCCGCCGAGCCCGCCTGCGCCAGCGCCGCCAGCACAGTGACGGTGATCAGGATCGGCGCCACGGCCAGATCCTGCGCCAGCAGAACCGAGAAGGTCGTGCGTCCGGCCGCGCCGCCCAACCGTCCGCGCTCGGCCAGCACCGGCATGACCACCGCGGTCGAAGACAGGGCCAGCCCCATCCCCAGCACGGCCGAGGAGACCAGCGGCTGGCCCATCAGCATGAAGACCGCCGCCAGACCCACGGTGCAGACCGCCACCTGACTGAGCCCCAGACCGAACACCAGCCGCCGCATGGCCTTGAGTCGTTCCCACGACAGCTCCAGACCGATCATGAACAGCAGGAAGGCCACGCCCAGTTCGGACAGCGAGCGAATCTGGTTGGCGTCCGATATGGTCAGCCACGACAGCCACGGTATGGTCTCGGCGAAACGCGCAAGGCCGTCGGGCCCCAGCAAAACGCCCGCCGCAAGAAAGCCGAGAACCGGACTGATCTTCAGCCGGTTGAAAAGGGGAACCACCACCCCGGCCGCCGCCAGGAAGACCACAAGGTCCTTATATTCGCCGCCGCCGCCGTGAGTCGCCATTCGCCCTCCGTACGGTTCAGCCTACAGGCTGAAACGCCACCCCGTCTGGGTTTCCGTCGATTCATGACAAAAATTTCAGGCGACAGCCTCTGAAGCGGGCGTAGGGTCCGCCCCGACCCTTCCAGATTGGTGAAGAGAAGTCGGGAAATCTCCTATGAAGAAGCTGCTTATCGGCGCCGCCCTGGGCGCGCTGCTCGTGCCTGCCGCCGCCCAGGCCCAGGATCATGACCACGCCTGCATCGACGAGGCGTGCACGATCTTTGAACTGTTCCAGGCTCCGGCCCAGGGCGCCGCGGTGCAGGGCTACCAGGGCACTGTCGCCCCCCGCTACGGGACCTGGGGGTTCGACCTCAACGGCCGCGACACCTCGGTGAACCCCGGCGACAGCTTCTTCCGCTACGCCAACGGCGCCGCCATCGACCGCCTGCAGATCCCGTCGGATCGCACCTCGTACGGCTCGTTCAACCTCCTGCGCGAACTGTCGGACAACCGCGTGAAGGGCATGATCGACGCCCTCGTCGCCCGCACTGATCTGGCCGCCGGTTCGGACGAGCAGAAGATCGCCGACGCCTACCGCTCCTATATGGACGTGGCGCGCATCGAGGCGCTGGACGCCCAGCCGCTGCAGCCCTACCTGGCCGCCATCCGCGCCGCCGACACCCATGACAAGGCCGCGGTCTACATGGGTCAGACCCAGGGCCGCATCGGCTCGTCCATCTTCGGCACCGGCATCACCATCGACCAGAAGGCGCCGACCCGGTACGCCGTGTCGACCGGCCAGTCGGGCCTCGGCCTGCCGAACCGCGACTACTATCTGGAGCAGCGCTGGGCCGAGAAGAAGGTCCTGTATCAGGCCTACGTCGCCCGCATGCTGGGCATGATCGGCTGGGCCAACCCGGAACAGTCGGCCGCGGACATCGTCGCCTTCGAGACCCGGATCGCCGAGGCCCACTGGACCCCGGAGCAGAACCGCAACCGCGATGAGACGTACAACGAGTACACCATCTCGCAGTTGGCGTCGGAGGCCCCGGGCTTCCCGTGGCAGGCCTATTACACCGCCGTCGGCGTTGGTGAAGTGCCGCGCCTGATCGTCCGTCAGGACACGGCCATGCCGAAGATCGCCGCCATCTACGCCGAGACTCCGATCGCGGTGATCCAGGCCTGGCAGGCCTTCCACACCACTGACGACGCGGCCGGTCGCCTGTCGCAGCGCTTCTCGGACGCCCAGTGGGAGTTCCGCTCGCGCGATCTGCAGGGCCAGCCGGCGCAGCGTCCGCGCGACAAGCGTGGCATCAGCTTCGCCGAAGGCATGCTGGGCGAGGCCGTTGGTCGCCAGTACGTCGCCGAATACTTCCCGGCCGAGTCCAAGGCCCAGATGGAGCAGTTGGTCGCCAACCTGCGCACCGCCCTAGCCAACCGCATCCGCAACTACACCTGGATGAGCGCCGAGACGAAGGCGGCGGCGGAAGAGAAGCTGCGCAAATTCACGGTCAAGATCGGCTATCCCGAGAAGTGGCGCGACTACTCGGCGCTGGAGATCCGCCCGGACGACCTGTTCGGCAATGGCGAGCGCGCGGGCCTGTTCCAATGGAACTACCAGCTGGCCCGTTTGAACCAGCCGGTGGACAAGGCCGAGTGGGGCATGACCCCGCAGACCGTGAACGCTTATTACAACTCGGCCAACAACGAGATCGTCTTCCCGGCCGCGATCCTGCAGCCGCCGTTCTTCGATCCGACCGCTGACCCGGCCGTCAACTACGGCGGCATCGGCGGCGTCATCGGCCACGAGATCGGCCACGGCTTCGACGACCAAGGCTCCAAGTCCGACGGCGACGGCGTGCTGCGCAGCTGGTGGACCCCTGCCGACCGCGCCGCCTTCGAAGCCCTGACCGGGCGTCTGGGCGAGCAGTACGGCCAGTTCGAGCCCCTGCCGGGCTTCCGCGTCCGTCCGGGTCTGACCATGGGCGAGAACATCGGCGACGCCGCCGGCGTGGCCGTGGGTCTGGAAGCCTACCACCTGTCGCTGAACGGCCAGCCCGCCCCGGTGCTGGACGGCACGACCGGCGACCAGCGCTTCTTCTACGGCTGGGCCCAGGTCTGGCAATCGAAGTACCGCGACGCCGCCCTGCGCCAGCAGATCGACACCGACTCGCACAGCCCGGCGGAGTTCCGCGTCATCGGCCCGCTGCGCAACGTCGATGCCTGGTACGAAGCGTTCGGCGTCCAGCCGGGGACCAAGTACTATCTGGCTCCGGAAGACCGCGTCCGCATCTGGTAAGCGGATCGCATAGACGATGAATGAGGGCCGGGGCGGCGACGCTCCGGCCTTTCTTTTGGGACCTATATACGTGTGTGACCCAATGAGGTATAAGCGGCGGTAAGGAGAGACCGTCGTGATCCAGCAGTTCGACAACCTAGTGCAGCTCTTTCAGGCCTTCCCCACGGAACAGGCCGCCATCGACCACCTGACTTCGATCCGGTGGGCGCGTGGGAAGTTCTGCCCGCTGTGCGGCAATGCTGACGAGAAGCGGATTGGGACGCTGGTCGGGACCAACACCCACAAGTGCTACGCCTGCCGGAAGCGATTCAGCATCAAGGTCGGGACGATCTTCCAAGACACCAAGCTGCCGCTGCGCACTTGGTACGCGGCCATCTGGATGATCACCAACCACCCCAAGGGGATCGCCTCGACCACGCTGGCGCGCGACCTGGGCATCACGCAGAAGACCGCATGGTTCGTGCTGCACCGACTCCGCCATGCGGCGCGAACGGACAGCTTCAACGGCCCTCTGTCGGGCAGCGTCGAAGTGGACGAGACCTTCGTCGGCGGCCGGGAGTCCAACAAGCACAAGTCCAAGAAGCTGAACCAGGGTCGCGGCATCGTCGGCAAGACGGTGGTGCTCGGCATGGTCCAGCGCAACGGGGAGATCAGGGCCGGCGTTGTGCCGGACACGCGACGGGCCACGCTGCAAGGCGTCGTCAGGGAGCACGTCGAGAAGGGGGCGAACCTCTACACCGACGAGCACTCGTCATATCGCGGACTGAACGACGAATACGCTCACCACACCAACCACCACATGAGCGGTCGGTACGTCATCGACGGTCACAACCACACCAACACGATTGAGAGCGTCTGGGCCTTGCTGAAGCGGCAGATCATCGGCGTCCACCACTGGATCTCGCCGAAGCATCTAGACCGCTACGTCGGTGAGATGACCTATCGCCTGAACAATCGGGAACTCAGCGTCGGCGGGATCGTCAACGACCTGCTGCGCCGGTCGGAAGGCCCGCTGCCCTACAAGGTGCTGATCTCATGAACGCCAAGGACGTGGAGCGCCCCCTTTTCATCGACATGGACTTCGACGAGGCCCTAAGGCGCTTCGCCCAGACCAAGCCGGAGGAGGTTCAGCCGCCTCCCGGCCAAAAGAAGAAGGGCGCCCGCCCGGAGCCGAAGCTCAAGACGGGCGCCCCGAAGAAGGACGATTAGAGAAGTCGGTGCGGACGGACTTTCGGCGACCAGTGAGTGCGGACGGATACGATCTTTCCGCTCTGCCTGATCTGTCGATAGCCCTGCACGCGAGCGCGTTTACGCGTCGCCATCGGCACAATCTCCATCAAAGGGGTTGACGGGAATTAGTCGCCGCGAGAGAATTAGGTGTTCAAGCTATCTCTGCGCGGCAACGTGCGAGACGAGGGAGCCCCTGCGAAAGCGGGGGCTTTCGTCGTTTCTAGGTGTCGTTAATCCATAGTCGATGCCTCCTGAGCCGCAGCAAAGCTCCCCCATCACGTACAACCAATAATTGAAAGCGCTGTCGCGCCTAAGCTATTGAAGTTGAAGGGTAATCACCACCTCGGAGAGTATTTGTCACCACCCTTCCGGCACCGTAGCCGAGATGTGGCTGATCCAGCGGGCGCGTTCGGTAGCTGTGAATAACTTCGCCCCTCGACCGCGCCTCACCCCGGCGCCATAGTCCCGCTCGTTGCGGCTCGGCTTGAACACCGCCCGCGACCGCGCACACCGCGAACACAGGAGCCCCGCTTTGTCGGGCGGCTCCCGAAATACAACACCTCCCGTAGGGAATACGGGAGGCGCGTTCCCTGTGTGCGCGTGTTCAACCGTCCCGGCGCCAGCCCGGGCGAGACACGGGGAAGAGTCATGGTTGTTTCGGTAGCCCTCATGGTCGCTGTGCTGGCGCAGGACCCGAAGCCACCGACCACGCCTGAAAGCACCTCGCCTGTCGGCGCTTGGCAGGCCAGCGATGAGACCGCGCCGCTGGACGGCAGGCGGACCGTCACACGTACGCTGCTGTCCACAAATCAGGTGACTGACAGCACGGGGAGGCCGGTGCCCGGCATTCTGATGCTGAAGTGCCAAGGCCGGTCGATAATCGTCTATGTGACGTGGCCGGGAGCCTACTTCGGAACCCACCTGAACGATGTGTCGTGGCGCGTAGACGGTTCGGCGATCCGAAGCGAAGGATGGGAAGCCCCTTACGGGATGCCGAACGTCACCTCAGAAGACAATCCGCGCCGCCTGTTGGATGCCATAGCGGGTGGGCAGCAGCTCGTGATGCGCGTGAGCAGCTACAACGTGGCTCACGACTTCACTTTCGATCTGGGTGATGGTGCAGAGGCTGTGGGGGCGGTCCGCGAGGCGTGCGTGCGGCGATAATAAGCGTTAAAACTTCGAAGTCACTTCGCTGATTAATTCGACGTTACCCATACACGTTCATGTGGCGTTCAACGCGGTTAGCGCATACCATTGGTCATGTAGCGCGTTGCGTAAACGCATTATTGCGATTATGTACCGCGCCACGGAGCGTCGTATTTTAGGGAACCCTTAAGGCGACTCTCCATTTTTTGCCGGGACGGCAAACAGCGCTAGACCCTGGATAGGGTTGAAGGGAGAGAGTTATGCATATCGAACTAGAGGCCCTGAAGCGGCGGCTGTTCGATGACAATCAGGTCAAGAACATTAAGTTCTTCCCTGGCTGGAACGCGGACGCCTCTGGTGAGGACATGGCCCGTGAAGTCAACAAGTTCTTCGCCGAAGCGGCGAACCCTGCGGATGACATTTGTGAAGCTTGACCGCTAGCACGCAGGTTGTAAGGAAAGCGCTGGGCAACCGGCGCTTTTTTTATGTCTTACACTCTTCTCTACGAACAAGTTCAGGCCCAAGGCGGCCGCATAAGCACGAACTGGCTCAAAGAGCTGGCGGTGAAGTTTTCCGATTTCACGCATATCAACGAACAGTGGTCCGGCGCTGTCGACCAGATGGGATTGCGCGGGTTTTTCCTTGAAGGGCCTTTTGCGGGTCCGCCTCAGATAAGTGAGCATCAAGCGCTTATCGTGCTGTCTCGACAGATGGTGAAGGGACCAGAGGGTGCGAACTGGCGCCGACTCGTGTTCACCAAAGAACTCATGCACGTCTTCGATACTGCAGAGGAAAAGGCTGACACCGGCGAGAAGCTAGAGCGTCAAGCGGACCGCTTTGGTAATCCTGGCGCGAACATCTCTCCTCAGTACCGAGCAGAGCAGAAGGCCGTTTGGCGCGCCCTAGGGGCACTATGTCCAGAGTCGGACAGGAGTGCTTACAAGCGTGCGGTAGACGCCAAGACGATGAGCATAGCGGTCTTGGCAACGACGGTTGGTGTTCCTGAACGCTTTGCCACCGAGTTGATGCGGGATGATTTCATGGACCAGCTAACGTCCTCCATGGAATGAAGCTCGTCGGGTCCAATGGGAGACTCGAATTCGATCGGGTCACACACGTATATAGGTCCCATAAAAAAGCCCGCCGCGGGGGATACATCGCGGCGGGCTTTCTTTCGCTCTTGTCGAGCGGACGTTTCCTCCCCGAAACGCCTCCGGGCGGCTGCTGCGTCGAAACGCTGCGCTTCCCGAGTGCGTCAGAAAGACGACAATTTCCCTCTCAAGTCAATCAAGACCCTGACGCGAACAGGGGAATTTACTTACTTATCAGCGATAACTCACAAAGCTGTGCGTCAGGAACCGATGATACCCCGGACCGTGGCCACAAGCTCGGCGCGAGCCACCACCTGCTGGCCCGGACGCTCGGCCTTCCAGGCTTCGTTGTCGGTGACCCCGGCGGCGGCGGCGCGACCGGCGTCGAGATCCTTGATGGTCACCGTCCCGGCCGCGATCTCGTCCCCGCCCAAGATGATGGCGGCGGGGGCGCCGCGACGGTCCGCATACTTCATCTGGGCCTTCATGCCCGCCCGACCGAGGTACAGTTCGGCCGCGATCCCGGCGTTGCGCAGTTCGGACACCGCATCGAGGTAGTGCTGCATGTCGGCTTCCGAGAAGACGATGACCACCACCGGGCCCCGCACGGAATCCTCGTCCCCGCGGCCCGCGGCGCGCAGGGCCGAGGCCAGACGCGAGACACCGAACGAGAAGCCCGTGGCGGGCAGGCGCTCGCCCGTGAAGCGGGCCACCAGATCGTCGTAGCGACCGCCGCCGCCGATGGAACCGAACCGCACGGCGCGACCCTTCTCATCGGTGGTCTCGAGCAGCAGTTCGGCCTCGAACACGGCGCCGGTGTAGTACTCCAGCCCGCGCACGATGGTCGGGTCGAAGCGGACGGCGTCCTGCCCGACCTTCATGGCGTTCAGGGCCCGGTCGATGGCCGCCAGTTCTTCCAGAGCGGCCTCGCCGACGGCGCCCAGCCCGCCCGCGCGGGCCACGGCCTCCAGCGTCTCCGCCCGGCCGAGGGCCGCGTCGCCCGCCGAGGCGAGGAAGGCTTCGATGGTCGAGGCGACGCCCAGCGGCAGTTGCGCGCCCTTGGTGTAGTCGCCGGACTCGTCCAGACGCCCCTCGCCCAGCAGGGCCGAGACGCCTTCCCAGCCGAGACGGTCAAACTTGTCGATGGCGCGCAGGGCCGTCAGCTTCTGGATCGGATCGGTGACGCCGCCCGCCTCGAACAGGCCGTCGAACAGCTTGCGGTTCGAAACGCGGATCACCGCCTGCCCCGGCGCCAGACCGGCGGCCTGAAGCCCCTCGCAGGCCATGGCGATGATCTCTGCGTCCGCTTCAGGGCGATCCGAACCGACGGTGTCGGCGTCGCACTGGACGAACTCGCGGAAGCGGCCGGGGCCGGGCTTCTCGTTGCGCCAGACGGGGCCGAAGGCGTAGCGGCGGAAGGGCTTGGGCAGGGTCTCCCACGACTGGGCCGCGAACCGGGCCAGGGGCGCGGTCAGGTCATAGCGGAGGGCCATCCACTGATCGTCGTCGTCCTGCAGGGCGAAGACGCCTTCGTTCGGACGGTCGGCGTCGGGCAGGAATTTGCCCAGGGCGTCGGCGTATTCGAAGGCCCCGGTCTCCAGCGGCTCGAAGCCCCAGCGCTCATAGACCTCGGACACGCGCTGGACGAGGCGGCGCTCGGCCACCAGGTCGCGGCCGCGACGGTCGGCGAACCCACGCGGGTTCCGGGCTTCAGGGCGGGCAGGAGCGTTGTCGGTCATGCCGCGCGCTTAAGCCAAAGCCCGCGCGCGGGCAACGATCAGGCGTCTGCTGTCTTCCTCAGCGGCACCCAGCGCCAATAGGTCAGGCAGCGCCAGAGCCATTCAAACGGGCCCATGGTGAAGACCGACAGCCACAGGGGCGACCAGATCAGCTGGGCGAGCCAGACCGCGCCGATGACGAGCCACAGCCGTCCCGGCTCGATGGTCCCAAACCAGTGCGGCCCCCACGGCATGTAGAAGAGGGTCGTCATGATCAGGGTCTGGGTCAGATAGTTGGTGAAGGCCATCCGCCCGACCGGCGCGAACACGCCGGTGATGATCTTCAGCCCAAAGCGGGTCATCAGGATCAGCAGGCTGACATAGGCCAGGGTGATCAGGGGCGCGAAGCTGCCCAGGACGCCCGCCATCCCCTTCGTTGGGTCCGGCGCGCCGTGCGGGGCGGCGTAGAACTGCCAGTCGTACCAGGCGAAGGCCGCCAGATTGGCGCCGCCGATCAGCAGCAGCAGGACATAGATCCAGGTCGGCGACCGTCCGCTCAGGAAGCCGGCCTTGAACAGCCCCATCCCCAGGATCATCAGCCCCGCGGTGACCGGGACCAGGGTCAGGCTCACCAGTTGCAGGATGACCGCCGACTTGAAGTTTTCAATCAGCGCGCCCGGCCAGCCGGACTGATAGGCCTGGATGATCTGCATGAGTTGATCCTGCGTCGTGCCGAACGGATTGCCGCCTTGCTGCTGGCCGGCGCCGGGCAAGAGGCCCGTCATCAGGGCCGTCACCGCCGACAGCAGGCCGAAGACGAGATTCAGCGAGACGCCTGTCCAGATCAGCGCGCGCGACGACCATGACCGCACCAGCATCACCAGCAGGCCGGTGTAGGCGTAGTGCAGCAGGATATCGCCGAACCACAGGGCGAAGCCGTGGATCAGGCCGAACAGGCCCAGCCAGAGCAGGCGGCGCAGCAGCAGCGGACCGCGCGCCTCATCGAAGCGGGTCCCGCCGATCAGGAAGATCGACACCCCGAACAGCATCGAGAACAACGAGCGGAACTTGTCCTGGAAGAAGACATCCTTGGCCCATTCGCCGAGGATGTTGGCGTGATCATGCGGCCAGGGCGGCGCCAGGGACGGATCCATCTCGATCGCAATGGGCCAGGCGAAGGCCATGGCGTTGACCGCGAGAATGCCGAGGATCGCCCAGCCGCGCAGCATGTCGAGGGTGAAGATGCGATCCTTGACCGCGATGGGCGCCAAACGGGCCGGTGACGGACTCCCGCCGGTCTGGGCGTCGGTTGCGGCCATGGTCATCCCCCCGAGCGTGGCTTTCGCGCAGGTTGCGCGTCACGCGAGAAGCGTCAAACCAATTCGAGGTAATAAATCAGCGCTCGCCGCCGATGACGCCGAGGCGATCGCGCACCTCGGGCTGGGGCGAGAAGGCGATGAAGGCCACGCAGAGCCCGGCCCACAGGGCGTAGGCCACGCCGACGACCACCGCCAGCGGCAGACCGCCGACGCCGTAGATGAGCAGGGTCGTCTGGCTGCTGCCGACGCCCTCGCCGATGTTGGCGGCGTTCATCCACTGCAGGACCACCTGGGCCAGGGCGAAGACGACCGTCAGGGCCACGGCGATCAGGCCGCCGTAGAACATGAAGCGCCAGATGACCCCGAGCCGGGTCGCCGGGCGGCCCGAACGCCGGGTCTCCTGCGCCAGCAGCCACAGGATGCCGGGCATGACCAGAAGGCCGATCAGCATGACCTGAAGCCGCCAGTCCATCTCCAGACCGGGGATCCAGTTGTGCGGCGGCCAGATCAACAGGGTGGCCCACAGCGGCGGCCAAAGCACGCCCAGCAGGGCGGCCAGAACCGTGCGCTGCGGCTCACGCCGCCAGACCACGCGCTGCTGTCCCGGGAAGTCCTCGGGCCGCTCCAGACGGGGGATCATCGCGTCGGCGCCGGCGTTTCGCCGGAATAGTCATAGAAGCCGCGGCCCGACTTGCGGCCCAGCCAGCCCGCCTCGACATACTTCACCAGCAGCGGGCAGGGGCGGTACTTGCTGTCGGCCAGACCGTCGTAGAGCACGTTCATGATGGCCAGGACGACGTCCAGCCCCATGAAGTCGGCGAGTTCGAGCGGACCCATCGGATGGTTGGCGCCCAGCTTCAGCGCCTTGTCGATGGAGGCGACGTTCCCGACACCCTCGTACAGGGTGTAGATCGCCTCATTGATCATCGGGACCAGAATGCGGTTCACGATGAAGGCGGGGAAGTCCTCGGAATTGGTGGTCGTCTTGCCCAGCGACTCGGCGAAGGCGACGGCGGCCTCATAGGTCTCGGCCGAGGTGGCGATGCCGCGCACGATCTCGACCAGCTTCATAACCGGAGCCGGCTTCATGAAGTGCAGGCCGATGAAGCGCTCGGGCCGATCCGTGGCCGAGGCCAGGCGGGTGATCGAGATCGACGAGGTGTTTGACGCCAGCAGGGTGTCGGCGCCCAGCAGAGGCACCAGATCGGCGAGGATGGATTTCTTGACCGTCTCGTCCTCGACGGCGGCCTCGATGACCAGATCAGCCTCGGCGGCGTCGGCCAGCGACCCGACCGCGGCGATGCGGGCCAAGGCCGCGTCGGCGTCCGCCTGGGTCGTCAGGCCGCGCGCGATCTGGCGCGACAGGCTGGCCGCGATAGCGCCCATGGCCTGGGGCACGCGGTCGCCCGCGGCGTCGTAGAGCTTCACGTCATAGCCGCCCGTCGCCACCGTCTGGGCGATCCCCGCGCCCATCTGGCCCGCGCCGATGATGGCGACTGTCTTGATCGTGGTCATGAAGTCCGGTCGTCTGTCAGGCCAGCGGCCCCGTGGGCGGGCACCTTAGGACGGTCGCCGAACGGTGCAAGCGCGGAACGTCCCCTAAACGGTGAAGACGCTCCGGCGTGACCTCCGCGCCGCGCCCTCAGCCCAGCAGGGCGATCAGGAAGGGCGCGCTCATCCGGTTGAAGAGAATCCCGAGGAACTGCAGCGTCAGGATGGCCACGACCGGCGAGAGATCGACACCGCCCAGCGGCGGAATGACCCGGCGGAACGGGGCGAGAATCGGCCCGGTCACGGAATCGAGGAACATCGCCAGCTGGTTCACGAACCGGTTGCGGTTGTTGATGACGTCGAAGGCGAACAGCCAGCTGAGGATAGCCGACAGAATGATCGCCCAGGTCATGAGCGACAGGATGGTGTTGACCAGCCAGACGATGGCGTAACCCAAGGGGCGTCTCCCGCGTTGAAGCCCTGCCTTTAACGCGTCGCCGTTCGCTGTCCAAGGATTCGCGTTGATCCGCGACGATCAGCGCCACGACAGTTGACACCACCTGCCCGCCGCTCGTATGTCGCCCGCTCGCCTGCACCCTTACGTTCCGTGGGTTTCGGGGGGCCGTAGCTCAGTTGGTAGAGCGCGTCGTTCGCAATGACGAGGTCAGGGGTTCGACTCCCCTCGGCTCCACCATCTTTCTTCGCGCTGGCGCGCTTCGAAGGATGGAAAGACAGGCAGGCAGGACCTTGCGGGTCCGGATCTAGTCCATGACGTTGTCCCCTTCCCCCGCCGCTCCGTTTCGCGTCGCCGCCCTGTATCGTTTCGCGCGGATCGAGGATCGCGAGGCCGTGCGCGACGCGCTGGAGGCGCTGTGCGCGCCGGATGTGCGCGGCATTCTGCTGGTCGCGCATGAGGGGTTGAACGGGACCATCGCCGGTCCGCCCGAGGCCGTGGATCGGGTGCTGGACGGCATTCGAGCCCTGCCCGGCTTTGACCGGCTGGAACTCAAGTTCGGCACGGCGGAGACGCCACCCTTCCGGCGCATGAAGGTGCGGATCAAGGCCGAGATCGTGACCATGGGCGAGCCGGACCTCGATCCGGCCAGCGACGCCGGGACCTATGTCCCGCCGGACCAGTGGAACGCCCTGATCGCCGATCCGGACACCCTCGTGATCGACACGCGCAATGACTACGAGGCCGCCGTCGGAGCCTTCGAAGGCGCGATCCAGCCGAACACCCGCAGCTTCCGCGACTTTCCGGAGTGGTTCCGCACCGAGGGCCGCGCCCTGCTGGACCGGCCCAGAGAAGGATCGGGCCCGCCGAAGGTCGCCATGTACTGCACCGGCGGCATCCGCTGTGAGAAGTCGACCGCCTTCCTGAAGGCCGAGGGGATCGAGGAGGTGTTTCACCTCGAGGGCGGCATCCTGAAATATCTCGAGACCGTGCCCGAACCCGAGAGCCTGTGGCGTGGCGAGTGCTTCGTCTTCGACGAGCGGGTGGCGGTCGGCCACGGCCTGTCCGAAGGCAGTCACAGCCTGTGCCGGGGCTGCCGCATGCCGGTCAGCGCCGAGGGGCGCGCCTCACCGCTGTATGTCGAGGGGGTCTGCTGCGAACGCTGCCACGACAGCCGCACGCCGGAACAGCGTGACCGCTACGCCGAACGGGCGCGGCAGATGGAAATCGCTGAGAAGCTGGGCATCGACCACGTCGGCGCGGTCTTGCCGGATCGAGCAAAGGCCTGACGGCCTACTGATCCTCGTCGAATTTCCGGTTCACGAGGTCGGACAGGGCCTCGATGGCCTCGGCGGCGTCGGGGCCTTCGGCCTCGATGTGGACGTCGCAGCCATTGCCGGCGCCCAGCATCAGCAGGCCCATGATCGACAGGGCGTTGACCGTGACGCCATCGCGGGTGACGCGGATCTCGCTGTCGAAGGTCGAGGCCAGCTTGACGAATTTGGCCGATGCGCGGGCGTGCAGGCCGCGCTGGTTGCAGATGCCGACGGTGGTGTTGATGGTGTCGGTCATTTCTCGCCCTGCAGGACCCAGCTGGCGACGGAGATGTATTTGCGGCCCGCGTCCTGAGCATGAGCGACGCAGGATTCCAGCGGCTCGCGGCCGCGGACGCTGGCCAGCTTGATCAGCATGGGCAGGTTCAGCCCGGCGATGACCTCGGCGTGGGTCTCTTCCATCACCGAGATGGCGAGGTTGGACGGCGTGCCGCCGAACATGTCGGTCAGCAGGATGACGCCGTCGCCGTCATCGACGGCGCGCGCGGCATCGACGATGTCGCGCCGACGGCGCTCCATATCGTCCTCCGGGCCGATGCAGATGGCCGCGACGCCCCGCTGGGGGCCGACGACGTGCTCCATGGCCGAAAGGAATTCGGAGGCCAACCCTCCGTGGGTGACGATCACCAGCCCGATCATGAAGGCTTCACCAAGACTTGCGCCCCCGCGTTCCGGTCGCTTCCTGAGCTGACCGCAAGCCGCGCGGAATAGCCCAACTCCGCGCCGGGTTAAAGTCGGGCGATGACCGCCGCGACCTTTTCACCCGCGGAAGCCTCTCGCGGATTGAGCCGGAGCAGGGGCAGATCGACCCCCTGAACCCGCTTCAGGGCGGGCTCCGGCAGCCGTTCGACCGGTTCCGGAGTCAGCTCGACGGCCAACACCACCCGGGCCAGGTCCAAGGTGCCGGCGGACACGATTCCGACCCCGCGCACCTCGATCTTGCCCGCGATGGTGCGTGGCGCGCGGGCGTAGAGACGGCCCGAGGCGGCGAACAGATGGGCATAGTCATCCGCCGCCAGCCGCCAGCCGGCGCCCATAAGCCGGAGGGCCAGATCGCTCTTGCCCGCGCCCGGCGGGCCGAACAGGGCGGCGGCGCGCCAACCGCGGCCCGAGGCCCAGTGGGCGACCACGGTGGCGTGGACCGGCTGGGTCACGGACGGCGGGCGACGGGGGCGGCGGGCAGGGCCACCTCGAACCGGGCCCCGGCGGGACCCGCCTCGCCCGGACAGTTCTCGGCGCGGACCGTGCCACCGTGCGCCTCGACGATCTGACGCACGATGGACAGGCCGAGGCCCGAGTTGGCCCCAAAGGCCGTGCCACGCGGACGCGAGGTGTAGAACCGCTCGAACACCGTCTCGAGGTTTTCCGGCGGGATGCCCGGACCGTCGTCCTCGATGCGGACGTGGACCGCGCGCTCGTCGATGTCGTCGCGCAGCAGGGTCAGGCGGACCTCGCCATCCGGCGGGCTGAATGAGCGGGCGTTGTCGATCAGGTTGCGGAACACCTGCCCCAGCGGACCGTCACGGCCGACGACGAAGGCGTGATCCCCCTCGGGCGGGGTGAAGACCACCCGCGCCTCGCCCGGCTTCCGTCCGGCGTCATAGACGCTGACGATATCGGCCAGCAGGGTGGTCAGATCGATGGTGCGCGGCCGGTCTCGGTTCAGTTCGGCGTCCAGGCGCGAGGCGTTGGAGATGTCAGTGATCAGCCGGTCCAGACGCCGCACGTCCTGCTGGAGCAAGGCGGTGAGCTTCTCGCGCTGGGCCTCGGTCTTGACCAGCGGCAGTGTCTCCAGCGCAGAGCGGATCGAGGTCAGGGGGTTCTTGATCTCGTGCGACACGTCGGCGGCGAAGGCCTCGATGGCGTCCATCCGGGCCGAAAGCGTCTCGGTCATCGACTCCAGCGAGCGGGCGAGATCGCCGATCTCGTCCTTGCGGCCTTCGAGGTCGGGCAGGGAGATGGCGCGTGCGCGCTGCAGGCGGACCTCGTCGGCGGCGGCCGACAGGCGCATCACCGGGCGGGCGACGAACAGGTGCAGCAGCAGCGAGCCCAGCAGGTTCACCGCCAGCGCCACCAGGGCGAAGGGCATGAGGGCGCGGCGCTGGGCGCCGATGGTCTCGTCGACGTCCCCGGCTTCCAGCGTCAGCACGCCCAGCACCATCTGCACGTGGCGCACGGGAATGGAGACCGAGACCACGCGGTCGCCGGTCTCGTTGGTGCGGATATCGGCCTGCGGGACGCCTTCCAGCGCGCCCTCGACCTCAGCGGCCAGGGCGATGCGGGCGCGTTCAACCTTCTGGGCGTCGCCGGCGGTCTCGGCCTCGTCCGGCGTCGGCACGGGCGAGCCGGCGGGGCGCGCGGCGGGCAGGGGTTCGCCGGGAATGGCCTCGGTCACCCAGTAGCTGTCGGCCACCAGAATGCCGTCCACGTCGAACAGGCGGGCGCGCTGGCCCGCCGGAATGAAGTTGTCGCGCAGCCAGCGGCTGGCCTCGATGGGATCCAGCGAGGGAATGGGCTCGCCGCGCGTGACCCCGATCTGGGGCTCGCCCAGCACCCGGACCAGCAGCTCGGCCTGGGCCGCCAGCGTCTCCTGCCGCGACTCGATCAGCCCCCTCTGCCATTCGTTCAGCAGCAGGGCGCCCACGAACAGGATCAGCAGGCTGAGCAGGTTGAGCGCGAGAATCAGGCCGCCAAGGCGCGACCCGCCGAACCGTTTGGGTCGGCGGGGGCGGTCCTCCCCGGCCCCGGCCGGATCAGCTCTCGCGGTAACGGTATCCGACGCCATACAGGGTCTCGATCGCGTCGAACTCGGGATCGACGACCCGGAACTTCTTGCGCATGCGCTTCACGTGGCTGTCGATGGTGCGGTCATCGACATAGACCTGATCGTCGTAGGCGGCGTCCATAAGGTTGTCGCGGCTCTTTACGAAGCCGGGACGCTGGGCCAGGGCCTGCAGCAGCAGGAACTCGGTGACGGTCAGCTTGACCGGACGACCGTCCCAGGTGCTCTCGTGGCGCGCCGGATCCATGGTCAGCTTGCCGCGCTTGATGGCCTTGTTCGAATTCTCGGCGTTCGGCTCGGGCTCGCCGCCATCGGCGCCGGTGCGGCGCAGCAGGGCCTTCACCCGCTCGATCAGCAGGCGCTGGCTGAACGGTTTGTGGATGTAGTCGTCGGCGCCGAGGTTGAAGCCGAGTATCTCATCGATCTCCTCGTCCTTCGAGGTCAGCATGATGACCGGGATCTGCAAGGTCTGACGCAGGCGGCGCAGGACCTCCATGCCGTCCATGCGGGGCATCTTCACATCGAGGATGGCCAGATCGGGCGGCGAGGTCTCCAGCGCCTCCAGTCCGGACGCGCCGTCGTGGTAGGCCGTGATCTTGTGGCCGTGGCTTTCGAGGGCCAGCGACACGGACGCAACGATGTTCTCGTCGTCGTCGACCAGGGTGATGTTGGCCAAATCGGCTTCTCCTTGCAGGCTCGTCGTGTGCGTCATCAACGCATGGCAAGCGTAACCGTTCTACGTCATCGCGGTTACATTACGGCGGAAAAGATGGGCCGCGTCGCCTGAATCCGCAACGAAACCTGACCTTAAAGTCTGTCAGGCAGGATCAGGGGCTATCCAAAGAGTGCTCCATGGCCGGCCCCGTCCACTACGAAGTCTACATCCGCAAGACCGCCCCCTCGTCGTGGAGCCTCCAGATCGCGACCGAGGACCGGACCCACGCGATCGACACCGCCGAGGATCTGTTGCGCGACGGACGCGCCGCCGCAGTCCGGGTGACGAAGGAGACGCTCGACCCGGACACCATGGAATTCAACAGCGTGACCGTATTCAGCCGGGGCGCTCCGGAGGTGCGGCAGAGCAAGGCGCCGGTCGAGGACGCATCCGGCCCGCGCTGCAGCACTGCCTATGATCTCTATGCCCCGATGGCGCGCGAACTGATCGGGCGGGTGCTGGAAGACTGGCTGCGTCGGCAGGGCGTGACCGCCTTCGAGCTCCTCCACCGCCCTGATCTGGCCGAGCGGCTGGACGCCACAGGCGTGGAACTGCAACACGCCATCCAGAAGGTCGCCGTGCCGGAGGCCCAGGCCGACGGCAAGCCGGTGCACGATCTGGTGCGCCACTATCAGAAGCTCTCAGACGCGGCGATCGAGCGGCTGGTCACGGCCGGGCGCAAGAATCGCTTCCCCAGCCTCGAGCATCACTCGCTGGCCGATCTCGCCCACAGACTGGAGGGCCAGCCCGAGCGCGCCTTCATCATGGGCGGCGTGATCGCCGGAGCCCTGGTCGGACTGAAGAACGACCGGTCCCGGCTGGACAAGCTGATGGACCTGGCCGAACGGGCGCCGATGGATGGGCAGCCCCGCGCCATGGTGCTGGTGCCGATCGAACAGATCCTGTGCGAGATGCTGGGGTCGCGCAGCGGACTGGCCGACATTCTCGGCCCGTCGCTGGATCAGGGCGCCGCCCTTGCCGCCGTGGTCCGCATGGTCGCGCCGCGTGAGGTCGGCCTGCTGGTCCATCAGGACCCGCGCATGGCCCTGCAGGTGCCCGCCGTCGAAGGCCCCGCCGCCCGGCTGGGCGCGCGTATCGAGATCGCCGAGTTCCCCCTGCTGTCCGCGGCCCTGGCCCGGATGGTGCTGCGTGAACTGATGAGCCCCCGCCGCCTGCGTCCCGCCGACGCCGCCGGGGAAATCGACATCCTGCGCGCTCTGGCGACCAGCCTGACCGCCACCGCGGGCCGTCTGCTGACGCTGGAGGAGGTCCAGAACGCCTTCAACGAACGCTCCAAGGCGCTGGTCACCGCTGATTTCGTGGCCGCCTACGTCAAGGGCTGCAGCACCGTGCTGTGCGAGGCAGAGGCCCTGACCCGACTGTGCGAGAACGTCACTGGCGTGGCGAACAAGCGCTCGGCCGCGCGCTGGCTATCGGCCTGTGTCGGCTCCCTGCGCTTCGAAACCGAGATGCGGCAGTCGAGCGGTCAGACCGCGGCCCAGAAGCTGGGCGTTCTGGCCGGACTGCAACGGGCGGTGCGCGCCTGCGGCCTTTCGGAGCGGGACGAGACGGACATTTGCACTTCGATCGGCACGGTCGGCGGCGCGGTGGAGGGCGAGGCCCGGATCGTGCCCCTGTTGGCTCGATCTCCCGCCCCGGCGCCGCAGAAGCTGGCGGTCCTGCTGCGTCTGGCGGCGGGCGAAACGGCGCCGCTGGGCCCGGCGGCGGATCGCGCCAAGGCCGAGGCCATCAAGCTGTTCCGCGCCCCCGAGGCCCGTGCTGCACTTGTGGCCGCGCCCGAGGTGCTGGCCCCGCTCAAGACGCTGATGAAGGCCGCCGGTCTGGCGGCCTGATCAGGGGGCCTGTTTGCTGGGCCGCGGTCAGAAGGCTCCGCCTTCTGACTGCTACGCGCCGCCCTTCGGGTCGACCCGACGCGGCCTAGTCGAAGATATCGAAGATGCTGTCGCGCTTCTTCTTTTTGTATTTGTACTCGTCGTCGCGGCGGTAGCGGTCGTCGTAGCGGCGGTCGTCGCGATAGCCCGGCTGACCGCCCCACGGCTGTTGGGCCTGCTGCGGCGGATAGGGGGCCTGCGGCTGCGGCGCCGGCGCGGCCTGCGGGGCCGAGGCGCGGCCTTCGGCGGTGGCCGAGTCCATCAGCTTTTCCAGTTCGCCACGATCCAGCCAGACGCCCCGGCAGGTCGGACACATGTCGAACTGGACGCCGCCGCGCTCCAGCGTCTGCATGGCGGCGTTGTCGTTGGGGCACATCAAGAGCGGCATGCGGGTCTCCTCGCGTTTCCCAACAGCTACGTCCACGGCGCCGTTACGGTAACCCCCACGCGGCGATCCGCCGCGCGCTTGCGAGGCGCAGCGACGCTCCCCAATGTCACGCCATGACCGACCTTCCCGCCTCTACCGCCGAAGCCATGGGCCGCATGCCGGGCCGCGACCTGCTGCAGGCCGTTATCGACGGCCGCATCCCGCCCGCCACCATCGGCGAGACCATGTCTTTCGCCTTGGCCGAAGTCGGCGACGGCGTGGCGATCTTCGAGGGTGTGACGGGTCCGCATATCCTGAACCCGCAGGGCATGGTGCACGGCGGCTGGGCCCTGACGCTGATCGACAGCGCCACAGGCTGCGCGGCCCATTCCACCCTGCCCGCGGGCGTCGGCTACACCTCGATCTCGACCCAGACCAACTTCACCCGCCCGATCACCGCCAACACCGGCAAGGTCGTCTGCGAAGGACGGGTCATCAACGTCGGACGCCAGATCATCACCGCCGAGGCGACGATCAAGGACAGCACGGGCCGCCTGCTGGCCCACGGCCAGTCGACGATCATGGTGCTGCAGCCGCGCGGCTAGTCTTCCGGCAGCGGCGCAGGCATCAGGTTGCCGAAGGGCGCGGCGTCTTCCAGCGCGCGCACAAAGGACGGGCGGGCCATCAGCCTTGCATGCCAGGCGCGCAGCCGGGGCCGGTCGCCGAACGGAACCAGGCGGCGTGCGTATGTCATCAGCGGCGCCGCCGCGCAGTCGGCCAGGGTGAAGGTTTCGCCCGCGCCCCAGGTCCGGCCGTCCGCCAGCCGGGCCTCCAGCATGTCCCAGGCGGTCTCCAGTTCCTTGGCGTCCTGGGCCATCGCCGTCTCGTTCGGCGTGCCCGCGCGGCCCAGCCGGTTGAAGACGATCCGGTTCATGTTGCCGCCGACGTAGATGTCGAGGATCCGGTCGACGAACCGGGCCTCCAGCGCGGCCTCCGGATCGGCCGGGATCAGGCGCCCGCCGCCCGCCAGCCGGTCCAGATATTCGATGACGATGCTGGACTCGATCACCGTCCGGCCCGCCGCCGTATCGATCAGCGTCGGCATCTTGGCGAAGGGCGATACGGCCAGGAAGCCTTCCATCGCCTCGGGCGAACCATCGACCAGCTTCACCTCATACGGCAGGTCCAGTTCGTACAGGGCGACGGCCGCTTTCTGGCCGTAGCCGGAATAGGGATGGGACCACAGGATCAGGGACATCAAGCGGCTTCCTCGTTCGCGGCCAGCCAGTCGGCCATCTGTTGCATTCCGACAGCGGTGCCTTCCCGGCGGTCGGCCCAGCCGTCCTCGCCGAAATAGACGCCCTGCTCATTGAAGATCAGCCGCGCCCCGTCGCCATCCGGCAGGATCTCGACCGAGGCGATGGAGGCCGACAGCTTGCGCCCGCCCACATGCATGACGAAGGCGAAGATGAACCGGCGCCCCTCGACGATGTCGAGATAGGTCCCCTCGAACAGGTGCTCGCCGTCCTCGCCGCCGCCCCGACTGATCTCCTTGCCGCCCACCCGGAAATCGAGTTGCTCGATCACCGGCGAAGCGACGTGCTCGCAACCCATCCACGCCTGTTTGATCTCACGGTCGGCGAAGGCGGCGAAGACGCGGGCGGGTCGAGCGTCATAGCGCCGCTCGATCGCAAAGCCGCCGAAGACGATGTCGCGCACGGCCATCACCCGCCCTTCCGGACGATGCGGAGGTGGGTCGCCCGCTCGCCCGCCGTAGTCTCGGCCACCTCATAGCCGAGCGTCGGCAGGTCCAGCCCGGCCCAGAACGGCTCGCCTTCGCCCAGAAGCACCGGCGAGACGGCGATGTGCATCTCGTCGATCAGGCCCGCACGCAGATACTGGCGGATGGTGTCGGCCCCGCCGCCGATACGGATATCCAGATCGCCCGCCGCCGCCCGCGCCTTCTCCAGCGCCGCCTCGGGCCCCTCGGTTTCGAAATGGAAGACCGTGCCGCCGTCCATCTCGAACGACGCGCGCGGGTGATGGGTCAGGAGATAGACGGGAACCCGATACGGCGGGGTATCGCCCCACCAGCCCTTCCACGCCTCGTCCGGCCAGTCGCCCCGGATCGGACCGAACATGTTGCGGCCCAGGATCCAGGCGCCGATCCCGGCCATGCCCCGCTCGGCGAAGTCGTTGTCGACACCAGTCTCGCCCTGGCCGTCGCCGTACATTCTCTGGAAGGTCCTCGTTGGGAAGAACCACTGGTGCAGCCGCTCGCCGCCGACGCCCAGCGGCGCTTCGAGGCTCTGGTCCGGCCCGGCGCCGAAGCCGTCCAGCGAGATCGCATAGCTGCTGACGCGAACCTTGCCGGCCATCACGCGGCCTCCCCGAGTTCGCGAGCGAGCGCGCCCAGCATCTCGGCGCAGCCCTGTTCCCGCATCGGAATATGCGCCGCACCGTCCTCGCCGAAGAAGGCGCCCTGTTCGGTGTAGATCAGCCGCGTGCCGGAGCCGTCCGCGACCAGTTCGGTCGTCGCCAGCGAGGCCGAGGCCCTTTCCTTCTCGCCCCCGATCAGCCGGCCCATGACGTAGCTGATGATGATCCGACGGTTGTCGACGATATCGAGGTATTCGGTGTCGTTGAACCAGGTGTCGTTCTCCGGCCCGCCGAAGCGAAAGGTGCCACTGAAGCGACCGCCGACGCGGAAATCCAGGTCCCAGTGATGGACGGTCCACTGGTCGCCTTCGGCGAACCAGCGGCGGAAGGCGGCGGGATCGGAATAGGCCCGGAACACGCGCTCGGGCGAGGCGTCGTAGCGCCGCTCGACGGTGAAGGTCCCGTGGGCGACGGTCGGGGTTGCGGCGGTCATCACTTCTCCTCCTCGGGTTTCGTCTCGTCCAGAAAGGCGCCCAGCCGGTCGAGGCTGCGTTCGACCGACAGACGCCGGGCGTTCAGCCAGCGTTCGGCGGCGGTCAGAGCCTCGGGCTCGACCCGGCAGGTCCGGACGCGGCCAACCTTCTCCGAGCGCACCAGACCCGCCGCCTCCAGAATCTTCAGATGCTGCATCACCGCCGACATCGACATCGGCAGGGGCTCGGCCAGTTGGCTGACCGAGACCGGCCCCGCCGACAGCCGCTCGACCATGCGCCGCCGGGTCGGGTCCGACAGGGCCTGGAAGGCGAGATCGAGCGGTTCCTGATACTGAAGCATTCGCTTAAGTATCAACTTGGGGCGAGAACGGCAAGCGGCGGCTGAGGCCACGGCAACGCGCCGTTAATCGACGCGGCGCACGCTTCCCAAAAATCGTGTTGGGAGAGACGGGATGTCGACCATGCAGACCGGCAGTTACCGGCGTCAGCGCGACCATTTCGAGCCGCAGGATATCGATCCGCAGGAGCAGCGACGGCTGCGCGGCCTGCTTGAGCAGATCGACTATTCGGCCTTCATCGCCAACCGCGAGGTGCTGGCCCAGATGGTGCCGGGGCTGGACCCTTCCGCCTTCCAGCGGCTGGCGGTCATGACGGCCACGGCGCGCGGCAAATGGGTGTCCGAGGGCCTGCGCCAGTCGGAATCCGGCGCCCCCGCGACGCCCGACCAGATTGCCCGCCTGACCGCCGCGCGGGCGGCCTATGAGGAACTGGCCGAGGTCTATGAGGGCCTGCGGCGCATGGTCGAGCGGGGCTACATCACCCTGCGCTGAGGCGGATCAGTCCTGCGGCTGGGGGCGCGTCAGAATCGGCGCATCCGGATCCGACGGCGGACGCTCGGCCGCGGTCGGCGGCGGCGCCGAGGGCGCGGGCTCCGGCAACGGCTGGGTGACGATGGCGGGCGGCGGAGCCTCGACCGGACGCGGCGCGGGCTGGGCTGTCGTGGTGGTCGCCGGACGCGCCGGCGCGGGGGTCACAACAGGCGCGGCCGTGGTCCGTGCCGAAGTCGCGGCCGGAGCGACAGCGGCGGGAGCCGGGGTAGGCGTCACAGGCTCGGGCTCAGCGGCGGGCGGGGCTTCGACTGTCGCGGCCTCCCCCGGTTCAGCAGCAGGCGGGGTCAGGGGCGCGACGGTCGCCGGGGCGACCGGCGACACGGGCGTTTCCGCCGGAGCCCGCGTCAGCATCCAGCCGCCGACGGCGACCGCCGCCAGCACCACCACCGCGCCACCCGCATAGAGCGGCAGACGACCGGAGGACTTGCCCCGCGCGCTGGCGGCTTCCAGCACGCCCTTGACCGGCGCCGGGGCGGCGACCACGACGTCCGGCAGAACATGGACTTCAGCCGCCGCGACCGGCGCCGCAACGGGCGTGGGTTCCGGCTCGGGCTCGGGCTCGGGCTCGGGCTCGGGCTCGGGCTCGGGCAGAGGGCGCACAGTCAGATCCGGCGCGGCAACCGGCGCCGCCTCGGGCGCGGGCCGTTCAACCGGCGGCGCGACAGGAGTGGGCGCGACGGGCGCGGGCGTCGCGGCGCGCGGGATCAGCGACCCGCTCAGAATGCCCGCCGAGGGCGCCGCCACGGGCCGGGGCTTGGGCGGCTCAGGCAGGGGCGCCAGCGTTCCGCCGCGCGGCAGGGGACCGGCGCGGAACACCGCCTGGGGCGGACGGCCCCAGTTCACCTGGCGACGAAAAGGCTGGGGCTGGCCATTGACGGGCGAACCGGTCGGCTTGGCGTCGTTCTGGTCGGACATGCAGGCTCCCGCGCCGTGTACGGCGCGTTTCTCAAACGCGAACTGAGCCCGAAGGTGGCGACCGATCTGGCCGCTTTCGTGACCGCTCAGTTCTTGAGGCGGTAGCCCGTGCGGAACATCCAGCCGACGACGGCCAGACAGGCCAGGAAGAAGCCCAGCGTCGCGATCAGGCTGACGCCCACCGACACATCGCCCACGCCAAAGAACGCCCAGCGGAAGCCGGAGATCAGATAGACCACCGGGTTGAACAGGCTGACCATGCGCCAGCCCTCGGGCAGCATGTCGATCGAATAGAAGGCCCCGCCGAGGAAGGTCAGCGGCGTCACGATCAGCATGGGAATGAAGTTCAGCTGTTCGAAGCTCTGGGCCCAGATGCCGATGATGAAACCAAACAGGCTGAAGGTCGCGGAGATCAGGATCAGGAAGGCGATCATCCAGACCGGGTGCAGGATCTGCAGCGGCACGAACAGCGCCGCCGTGGCCAGGATGATCAGGCCGAGGATGACCGACTTGGTCGCCGCCGCCCCGACATAGCCCAGCACCGTCTCGAACGGCGAGACCGGCGCGGACAGCAGCTCATAGATCGTCCCCGTGAACTTCGGGAAATAGATGCCGAAGCTGCCGTTGAAGATCGAGTTGGTGAACAGGCTCAGCATGATCAGGCCGGGCACGATGAAGGCGCCGTAGGGCACGTCCGACACCTCGGTCATGCGGCTGCCGATGGCCGAACCGAAGACGACGAAATACAGGGCCGTGGTGATCACCGGCGTCACGATGGACTGCCACAGGGTGCGCAGGGCGCGCGCCATCTCGAAGCGGTAGATGGCCCAGACGCCGTAACCGTTGAACGCCATCACGCCGCCTCCGTCTTCGACTGGTGGACCAGGTCCACGAAGATGTCTTCCAGCGAGCTCTGCCGGGTCGACAGATCCTTGAAGCCCACGCCCAGCGCCTCGATCCGGCGCAGCAGGCCGGGCACGCCGGTGTCGTCGGCGTTGGCGTCAAAGACGTATTCCAGTTCGGCGCCGTCGCTCTTCAGCTCGACCTTCCACTCCGCCAGTTCGGCGGGGAGCGTGGTCAGCGGCTCCTGCAGCTGCAGGGTCAGGGTCTTCTTGCCCAGCTTCTTCATCAGGGCGGTCTTTTCCTCGACGAGGATCAGCTGGCCCTTCAGGATCACGCCCACCCGGTCGGCCATCTCCTCGGCCTCCTCGATGTAGTGGGTGGTCAGGATGATGGTCACGCCGCGCTCACGCAGCTTGCGGACCATCTCCCACATGTCCTTGCGCAGCTCGACGTCGACGCCCGCCGTGGGCTCGTCGAGGAACAGGATGTCGGGCTCGTGGCTCAGGGCCTTGGCGATCATGACCCGGCGCTTCATGCCGCCGGAGAGGGTCATGATCTTGGCGTCCTTCTTGTCCCACAGGCTGAGGTCGCGAAGGATCTGCTCGATATAGGCCGGGTTCGGCGCCTTGCCGAACAGGCCGCGGCTGAGGGTGACCGTGGCCCACACCGTCTCGAAGGCGTCGGTGGTCAGCTCCTGCGGCACCAGGCCGATGGCCTGACGCGCCTTGCGATAATCCTTGCGGATGTCGTGGCCGTCGGCGGTGACCGTGCCGCTGGAGGCGGTGACGATGCCGCAGATGATCGAGATCATCGTCGTCTTGCCGGCCCCGTTCGGGCCCAGCAGGGCGAAGATCTCGCCCTTGGCGATGGTCAGATCGACCGGCTTGAGGGCTTGCAGCCCGGATTTGTAGGTCTTGGTCAGACCTTCGATGACAATGGCGGACGGCATGGGGTCCCTCTCCCTGGGCGCACGCAGATATGTGTCGCCCGCGCGCGCCACAAGACCGCTTTGGCAGCAGCGGAGCCATATCTTTTCCCGCGTGTTGGGGTGGGGTGTCCCGCCTCTCCGCCGCTCTCAAATCCGGCCTGCGCCGACTGACGCCCGCCCGGCGGCGCAAGCGCGCGGTCGTGCTGAACAGCCTCGAGCTGATCGCCCGCATCGGCTACGGCGCGCGCGGCTTCGTCTATCTGTCCGGCGGCGCCCTGACCCTGCTGGCCATTCCCGGCCTGATCGATGGCGCGGCGGGAACGCGCGGCGCCATCAGTTGGCTGGCGCTGCAGCCCTTCGGCCGGGCGTGGGTGCTGCTGCTGGGCCTCGGCCTGCTGGCCATCGTCAGCTGGCGGCTGCTGCAGGCGATCTCGGACGCCGACAACGAGGGTACGGACCGGCAGGGGATAAGCACCCGCGTCAGCCAGGGCTTCAGCGCGACCGGCTACGCCCTGCTGGCGTTCAGCGCCTTCAGCCTGCTGTTCCACACCCCTGCCGACCCGGGCGCCGCCGATGTCGCCGCAGGTCACCGCGAGGCCGCGCGGATGCTGTCCCTGCCCTTCGGCAATCTGCTTCTGGCCGGTCTGGGCCTGTGCATCGCGGGGGTCGGCGTCTCCAACATCGTCAAGGCCTGGCGCGACGACTTCGCCGCCCATCTGTCCTGCTCGGTTGAGCTGTGCCGTCGGGTCGTGCCCCTGGCCCGCGCCGGTTACATGGCGCGGGGGATTGCCTGGCTTCCGCTGGCGGCCCTGATCTTCCTCGCGGGGATCCGGTCGCGCGCCTCCGACGTGACCAGTTTCGACGCGGCGCTGGACGCACTGGGACGTCAGCCGGGCGGGGTCGTGCTGCTGGCCGCCGCGGCGCTGGGCTTTATCGGCTTCGGCGTATTCTCCTTCATTGAGGCGCGTTTCCGTCGCATCCGCCCGCCGCGCGAGATCGTACCAGTCTGAGGTCGCGGAACCCCGTTCGCGGCCGGGTATTCCCGATCCGGAGATCGCCTTATGACCCCGCGCATCCTCGCCGCCCTTGCCCTGACGGGCGCACTTTCAGCCTGCGTCACCGCCCCCTCGCCGTCCGAGTATCGGGCCCCGCAACCCGCCCGTTCGGTGGATGCGGAGCGCCTGTGGTCGGGTCGCTGGATCGAGGTCGCCCGCCTGCCCGACCGGCTTACAGACGGCTGCGTCGCCGGGGCGTCGAACTATGTCCTGGTGTCCCCGACCCGCGTGGATGTCCGGGACACCTGTGAGCAGGGTCAGCCGGGCGGGCGCGAAAAGTCGATCGGCGGGCGCGGCGAAATCCTCGACCCCGGCACCAATGCGAAACTGCGGGTGCGGTATCTCGGCGGGTTCGTGACCTGGGATTACTGGGTGCTGGACCATGACGAGGCCTACACCTGGTTCATCTCGGCCGATCCGACCTTCGAGCGGCTCTTCATCTACACACGGGAAATCCCGACGGCGGCCCAACGGGATCGACTGACCGAACGCGCCCGCGCGCTGGGCTACGATGTTAGCCGGCTCGAGTTTCCCCCCCTGCCGGCGCGTTGAAGGAAGTCGCCATGCGCCTGTCACCACTGCTCGCCGTCTCGGTCGCCGCGCTGACGCTCGCGGCCTGCGGCACGGAATCGACGCTGGACCCCGCCGCCGGCTACGGGCCCAATCCCACCCTGCCCGAACCGAGCCGAAGCCTGCTGCCGACAGTCAATGTCGCCGACGCCAGAGGCTGGCCCGAGGGCCGGACGCCGGTTCCGGCGCAGGGCTTCCGGGTGCAGGCCTTCGCTTCCGGGCTGAACCACCCGCGCTGGATCTATCGCCTGCCCAACGGCGACATCTTGGTGGCGGAGACCAATGCGCCGCCCAAGCCTGAGGAACACCGGGGCGGTTTCCGGGCCTGGGCTCAGGGTCTGGTGATGAAAAAGGCCGGAGCCGTCACACCCAGCGCCAATCGCATCACACTGCTGCGCGACGCAGACGGCGACGGCGTGGCGGAGACCCGGACGGTCTTCCTCGAAAACCTGATGTCGCCGTTCGGCATGGCGCTGGTCGGAGACACCCTATACGTCGCCAACGCCGACGCCGTGGTGGCCTTCCCCTACCAGACCGGCCAAACGCGGATCGAGGTTCCCGCGCGCAAGGTGGCCGACCTACCCGCGGGCCGCAACCACCACTGGACCAAGAGCCTGGTCTCAAGCGCGGACGGTTCGCGCCTCTATGTCGGCGTCGGGTCCAACTCGAACATCGGCGAGAACGGGATGAAGGAGGAGACGGATCGCGCCGCCATCCTCGAGATCGATCCCGCGACGGGCGCACGGCGGGTCTACGCCTCGGGTCTGCGCAATCCGGTGGGGCTGGCCTGGCAGCCGGACAGCGGCAGGCTGTGGACCTCGGTCAATGAGCGGGACGAACTCGGCAACGATCTGGTGCCCGACTACATGACGTCGGTCACCCCCGGCGGATTCTATGGCTGGCCCTACAGCTATTACGGCCAGATCGTGGATGAGCGGGTTCAGCCGCAGAACCCCGCCCTTGTCGCCCGCGCCCTGCGGCCCGACTATGCGCTGGGCGCCCACACCGCCTCGCTGGGGCTGACCTTCGGCGAGGGGACGCTGTTCCCGGCCCGCTATCGCGGCGGCGCCTTCGTCGGCCAGCATGGGTCGTGGAACCGCAAGCCGCGCAACGGCTACCGCGTCCTGTTCGTCCCCTTCATCAACGGCGCGCCCGCCGGGCCGCCCGAGGATATCCTGACCGGCTTTCTGAACGAGGACGATCAGGCCATGGGCCGCCCGGTCGGCGTTCAGTTCGATCGGACCGGCGCCCTTCTGGTCGCGGACGACGTGGGCAATGTGATCTGGCGGGTTTCACCCGCCGCCTGACAGACTAAGGCCCCGGCGGATCGCTCCGCCGGGGCCTTGTCATTTCACTTATCGGACCCGGTTCAGCCCAGCGGCTCGACCACGATGGCCGGGGGCGGCGTCGGGGTCGCCGTCGGAGCCGGAGTGGACGGCGCGAGGGTCGGCGTGGCCGGGGCGCTGTTCAGCGTCGAGGTCATCGGCGACGGCTCGGGCGTCACGACCCGCGGGGCCGGAGTGGGCGCGGCGGCCGGGGCCTCGACACGCGCCGGCGCGGCGCGGCGGGCGACCGGAGCCTCGCGACGAGCCGGGGCAGGCGCGGCTTCACGCGCCACCGGGGCCGGGGTGGCGTCCACCGGCGCGGGCTCAACCGCCATCGGCGAGGTCAGGGGCGCCGGGGTCGCGGGCAGCACCGGCGCCGTGGCGGCGGGCTCGACCAGCGGGGCCTCGGCGACATCGCCGCCGTTCATCAGCATCATCGCGCCGGCGCCGCCGATCACCAGAACCCCGATCGGGGCCAGGATCATCCAGCTGCGCACGCCGCCCTTGCGGGCGCTGCGGCTCTTGGTGCGGGCGTAGACCGGAACGAAGGCGTCCTCGCGCACGGTCTCGGCATGATCGTCGGTATAGGTCACGGACATTGTCTGTCTCCTCCTTGAGCGTGGGTCCCAAACCCCTCCCCGATGATCGCGGTTCCGCGAACAGTTTGAATGCCCTTAAGAAACACCCTTGCGGTCACATGTGAGGCGACAACCGTCCGGACCGCGACCATCGCGGGGCCGCGAAGTGACGCAACGTCACCGCCGCTTCGGCGCCACGCCATCAGACCAAACCGTACGCAAACGGTTCTCAATCGATCAAAAACGCCCTGTCGATTCCCCCACCGGTTGACCCGGGGGGTGCGCTTGTTCATCACCAGAGGAGGGGCTTTAGACGAGTGGACGTGACTATGGGTTTGGTGGCGAACATCCGGCGTGACATGCGGTTCGTGAAGGGGCTGCGCCGCCTGCTGGGCCGCATCAAGCCGATCACCATGGACAGCCCGGACCTGGTCTGTGACGACTGGGAAGAGGCGGTCGACAAATTCGCCGACCACATCGCCATCCAGGACGACCGTCGCAGCATCAGCTATCGCGACCTGGACGCCATGGCCAACCGCTTCGGCCACTGGGCCGTCAGCCGCCGGCTGAAGCGCGGCGACACCGTCGCCCTGGTGATGCAGAACCGCGCCGAATACATCGCCGCCTGGATGGGCTTCGCCAAGGTCGGGGTCGGAACGGCGCTGATCAACACCAACCTGACCGGCCATGCCCTGGCCCACTGCTTGACCATCTCCAACGCCTCGCAGATCGTCACCGACGAGGAGTGCTGGCGCCAGATCGAGGACGCGCGCGGCCTGATCGACCGCAACATGATGCTGTGGGTGCTGGGCCTGGGTGAGGCGGATGAGGCCGATGAACGGCGCGGCCTCGACAAGCCGGTCCGCAGCGGCTCCTCGGTTCGCCCGGCCCGCTCGATCCGCGCCGGTCTGACTAACCGGGACACGGCCCTGTACATCTACACCTCGGGCACGACCGGCCTGCCCAAGGCGGCCAAGATCACCCACGCCCGCGCCCGCACCTATATGCGCGCGTTCGCCGGAGCCACGGCGGGCACCGACAAGGACGTCACCTTCAACGTCCTGCCGCTGTATCACTCGACCGGCGGTCTGGTCGGCATCGGCCCGGCCCTGCTGAACGGCGGCAAGCTGGTTCTGCGCAAGCGCTTCTCGGCCTCCAGCTTCTGGCCGGACGTGAAGGCCTCGGGCGCGACCCTGTTCGTCTACATCGGCGAGCTGTGCCGCTATCTGGTCAACTGCCCCGAGAACCCGGACGAGCGCGCCCACAAGCTGCGCCTCGCCTTCGGCAACGGCCTGCGCCCCGATGTCTGGGAAGATTTCCAGAAGCGCTTCGCCGTGCCGAACATCATGGAGTTCTACGGCTCGACCGAGGGCAACGTCTCGCTGTTCAACTTCGACGGCAAGGCGGGCGCCATCGGTCGCGTGCCGGGCTTCCTGAAAAAGCAGATCAACTGCCGTCTGGTCCGCTTCGACATCGACACGGAGCTGCCGGTCCGCGGCGCCAATGGCCTGTGCGAACTCGCCAAGCCCGGCGAGGTCGGCGAGGCGATCGGCATGATCGGTGACGACACCCGCCACGCCTTCTCCGGCTATGCCGACAAGGCCGCATCCGAGAAGAAGATCCTGCGCGACGTCTTCACCAAGGGCGACCGCTGGTTCCGCACCGGCGACCTGATGAAGCAGGACTCCGAAGGCTACCTCTATTTCATCGACCGGATCGGCGACACCTACCGCTGGAAGGGCGAGAACGTCTCGACCGCCGAGGTCGAGCAGCGGCTGGCCGATGCGCCGGGCATCAAGGAGGTCGTGGCCTACGGCGTTCCGGTGCCGGGCCAGGAAGGCAAGGCGGGCATGGTCGCCCTGGTGGTCGATGGCCGCTTCTCGGCCAAGGCCTTCGCAGAGTGGGTCGATCAGGAGTTGCCCTCCTACGCCCGTCCGGCCTTCGTGCGCCTGATCAAGGAAGCCGAGACCACCGGCACCTTCAAATACCGCAAGGTCGATCTGGTCGCCGACGGCTTCGATCCGGACAAGGTCGAGGGCGCGCTCTACGTCCGGGGCGGCAAGAGCGGTTACGCCAAGCTGACCGACGCGGCGCGCGCGGCGATTCTGAGTGGCGAAACCCGTCTCTGATCCCGCCCCCGCATAAATGCGGAGCGGTTCGGCAATCGCCGGTTAATCATTAACGACGAAGGTCGGGGCCTCTCGCGCGCGTTGGGGCCTCCCGTCTTCCATGTTCCAGATTATCGGCATCGTTCTGCTGTTCGCCCTCGTGTTCGGCAGCTACGCCATCTCGGGCGGCAAGTTCGAGGTGATCCTGCACGCCGCCCCGCACGAGCTGATGGCCATCGGCGGCGCGGGCGTCGCGGCCTTCCTGATCTCCAACAGCGTGCCGGTGCTGAAGTCGTCGCTGGGCGGTCTGGGCAAGGCCTTCGCCGGACCCAAATGGAAGAAGCAGGACTACAAGGACCTCCTGTCGCTGCTGTTCCAACTGACCAAGACGATGAAGTCCAAGGGCGTCATCGCCCTTGAAAGCCATATCGAGAAGCCGTCCGAGAGCACCATTTTCCAGAAGTACCCCAAGGTGCTGAAGGACCATTTCGCCACGGACTTCATCTGCGACACCCTGCGGATGATGACGATGAACCTGGAAGATCCTCACCAGATCGAGGACGCCATGGAGAAGCAGCTCGAGAAGCACCACCACGAGGCGCTGGGCGCTCCGGGCGCGCTGCAGAACCTCGCCGACGCCCTGCCCGCCCTGGGCATCGTCGCGGCCGTGCTGGGCGTCATCAAGACCATGGGCTCGATCACCGAGCCGCCGGAAGTTCTGGGCGGCATGATCGGCGGCGCCCTGGTCGGCACCTTCATGGGCGTGTTCCTGGCCTACGGCCTGGTCGGCCCGATCGCCGCGCGCCTGAAGTCGATCGTCGAGGAGGAAGGCGCCTACTACAAGATCATCCAGTCGGTGCTGGTCGCCCACCTGCACGGCAACGCCGCCCAGATTTCGGTCGAGATCGGCCGTGGCGACATCCCCTCTCCGGCGCAGCCCTCGTTCGCCGAGATGGAAGAGACTCTGTCGGCGGCCCCGACCGAGTAACTCACGGGCCGCTCACGACGCCTCAAGGTCAATCACGGACGCGGGAACACCCCAGGCGCTCGCCGGTTGTCTTTCTGACGGGCTGTGAAGGCGGCCGCTCCGCGCGGCGCCGCAGCCGTTGGAGAACGCGTCATGAAAGCCTCCATCCCCCTGCTCGCCGGCGTCGCGGCCCTCACTCTGGCCGCCTGCTCCGGACAGGATGACGCCAAGACCGATCCGGCCCCGGGCCCCGAGACGCCCATGACAGGAACGCCGAGGGGCGGCGTCACCACCCCCGCGCCCACCACGCCGCCGCCCGCGACCGTTCCGCCCACCGATGATCCGGCAGGCACGCCTCAGCCCCCGCCGACCTTGCCCGTTGAGCCCGGCACGACGCCCGATATGCCGGCCACCCAACCTCCGGCCTGACGCCGGCGAAGACCGGTTTTGTTACAAGCGTTCACGAAGCCGTGAGAAATTGACTTGCGCTGCGTGACCATCGGAATAGCCTCCCTTTTGCGGGGACTCATCGCCTCGTGAACCTTCTGAAGGATGAAACCAAATGCGCATCACTGCTCTGATCGCCGCCTCGGCCGCCGCTCTGGCCCTGGCCGCCTGCCAACCGGCCGCTGAAGAGAAGGCCGCTGACGCCGCCACGGACGCCGCCGCCGCCGCCGAAACCGCCACGGACGCCGCTGCGACCGCTGACCAAGCCGCGACCGACGCCGCCGCCGCCGCTGGCGACGCTGCCGCCGCCGCGACCGCCGCTCCGGCCGCTGACGGCGCCGCCGCCCCCGCCCCGGCTGCGCCGGCTCCGGCCGCTCCGGCCGCCGCTCACTAAGAGCGACAGGACAGGGACCTTCGGGTCCACGTCGATCGAAGGGTCGCCCTCGCGGGCGGCCCTTTTTCGTTGCCGCCCGCCCGTGTAGGTGCGGGACCATGACTGACGACCGCTCGCCCCGACTGCTGTGGACCGAAGATGGCGCGCCGCAGTCCGGCCGGTTCGGCGATGTCTATTTCTCGCGTGAAGACGGTCTGGCCGAAACCCGCGCGGTCTTCCTGACCGGCTGCGGCCTGCCAGAGACCTGGGGCGGACGACGCCAGTTCACCGTTGCCGAGTTGGGCTTCGGTACGGGACTAAACATCGCCGCGCTTCTGGACCTGTGGCGGCGCGAGGGACCGGCGGCCGGACGCCTGCACATCTTCTCGGTCGAGGGCTTCCCCCTGAGCCGGGACGAGGCGGCTCGCGCCCTGTCCAACTGGCGCGACACCGCCGACGCCGCGGAGGCCCTGCTGGCCGCCTGGCCCGCGCCGACGCCCGGCCTGCACCGACTGGATCTACCCGGCTTCAACGCCACCCTCGACCTGGCCATCGGCGAGGTCGAGGATGCGCTCACCCAGTGGTCCGGCAAGGCCGACGCCTGGTTTCTGGACGGCTTCGCCCCCTCGACCAATCCCGGCATGTGGTCGGATGCGGTGATGGACCTGATCGCCGCCCGGTCCGCCCCCGGCGCCCGCGTCGCCACCTTCACCGTCGCGGGGGTCGTGCGCCGAGGCCTGTCCCAGCGGGGATTCACCGTCGAGAAGCGACCCGGCCACGGGCGCAAGCGCGAACGGCTGGAGGCGGTCCTGCCCGGCGGCGCGCCGGAAGTCGCGCCGCCTCGCGTGGCGATCATCGGGGCGGGCATCGCGGGCGCGGCCCTGAGCCGGGCCTTCGTCGATCTGGGCCTGCGCCCGAAGGTGATCGAGGCGGACCGACCCGGCGCAGGCGCGTCAGGCTTCGCCGCCTCACTCGTCACGCCACGGCTGGACGCCGGAGACCGGGTCATCGCCGCCCTGCACGCCGCTGCGCTGGAGCGGGCCGGAACCCTGTACGCCGCCGTTCCCGGCGCGGTGTTGGCCCGAGGCGTGCTGCAGTTGGAACAGGCGCCGCGCGATGCAGGCCGCCACGCCAAGGTCGCGGCGCAGGATTTGTGGCCCGAGGGCGCCATGACGGTTCTGGACGCCGCCGCCTGCACCGACCGACTGAGCGAGCCCGTGGACACCGGCGGCCTGTGGATGCGCGACGCCATGGCCATCCGCGCCGCGACGGTGCTGCCGGTCTGGCTGGCGGAGGCGGACCGCCTGACCGCCGCCGTGGCCCGCGTCGAACGCGGCGAGGACGGCTGGCGGATTCTCAGCGCGGACGGCCAGACTCTTCTGGAGGCGGACATCGTCGTTCTGGCCGCCGGGTGGGGGAATGCAGCCCTGGCGCCCGACCTGCCGTTGTCGCCCGTCGCCGGGCAGGCCGAGGTCGTGGCCGGGATCGACAGCCCGACGGCCATCGCCTGGGGCGGCTACGCCATCCCGACCGGCGAGGGCCTGCTGTTCGGCGCCACCCACGACCGGGGCGTCACGACGCCAGACGCCAATCCAGGCGACAGCGCCCGCAATCTGGCGACCGTCGCAACGCGTCTGCCCAGCCTGGCCGCCCGGATCGAGGCCGCCCTTCCCTCCACCGCCCGGACAGCGGTGCGCGCCACGACGCCAGATCGCCTGCCGCTGGCGGGCGCACTCGAGGCCGGACTGTTCATCCTCGGCGGCATGGGCTCGCGCGGTTTCTGCGTCGCCCCCCTGCTGGCCGAGCACATCGCCGCCTCGGCCGTCGGCGCACCGTCGCCCCTGGCCCGCGATCTGGCCGCCCGCGTCGCACCGTCACGGTTTCTGACCGCGAGGGGGCTTGTGCAACCCGATGGATCGGCAGACGGTTGAGCTTGTCGGGGGACGACAAGAGGAAGCCTTCCATGCGTTCTTCCATCCTGGCCTGTTTGGGCCTCACCGCCGCCGCCCTGCTGACCGTATCCTGCGCGCCGACCACCACCGGCGGCGAAAGCGCCGACGACGCGCCGCTGGCCCGCCAGTGCTTCAACGTCCAGCAGGTCAACAACTTCCGTCAGGGTCGGACCGATCAGGTTTTCCTGCGCGTGGGCCGCAACGAGGTCTATGAGATGAACGGCGCCGCCTGCCGGGATCTGGATTTCGCCAACCGTCTGGCCATCCTGCCCGACTTCGGCAGCAGTTCGCGCCTGTGCACGAGCGACTGGGCTCGCGTCGTTGTGCCCGGCTCCGCCTCCCCCACCGAGGTCTGCCGCGTCCGCATCAGCCGCAAGCTGACGGCCGAAGAGGTCGCCGCCCTGCCGAGCGCTCACCGTCCCTGACGCGATAGGGCGGGCAGATCCGTCGCTTGGAGTGTTGCCGTTTGACGGTGGGCCCCCAACATGGGTCCATCGCCTCTTCAGGAGCTTCCCATGGCTGATTTGTCCGCCTTCCCGATCACGACCCGCTGGCCCGCGCAGAACCCGGACCTGCTGCAGCTCTATTCGCTGAACACGCCCAACGGGGTGAAGGTCTCCATCATGCTGGAGGAGATCGGCCTGCCGTACGAGCCGCACTTCATCGACATCGGCCAGAACGAGACCTGGATCCCGGAATATCTATCGCTGAACCCGAACGGGAAGATCCCGGCCATCATTGATCCGAACGGTCCGGGCGGGAAGCCGCTGGCCCTGTTCGAGTCGGGCGCCATCCTGGTCTATCTGGCCGAGAAGACCGGCAAGCTGATCCCCGCCGACCCGGCCCTGCGCTACGAGACGCTGCAGTGGGTCATGTTCCAGATGGCGGCCATCGGCCCGATGTTCGGACAGGTCGGCTTCTTCAATAAATTCGCGGGCAAGGCCTATGAGGACAAGCGTCCGCTGGAGCGTTACGTGGCCGAGGCCAGCCGCCTGCTGCGGGTTCTGGAGACCCGGCTGGAAGGCCGCGACTGGATCATGGGCGACTATTCCATCGCCGACGTCGCCACCCTGGGCTGGGTCCGCAACCTGATCGGCTTCTACGAGGCCGCCGATCTGGTGAAGTACGACGAACTGAAGAACGTCCCGGCCTGGCAGAAGCGCGGCCTGGCCCGCCCGGCGGTGCAGCGCGGGCTGGAGATTCCGGCCCGCCCCTGATTGCGGAGCCGACCACCGAACAGCAAAAAGGGGACGGCCTCGCGGTCGTCCCCTTTTCTCTGGATATCGTGCGGGCCCGCGGTGTCGGGGGGCTGACAGGGAACCGCGGGCCCGCTCCGGCCGGAGGCTACTTACGCCGCGTCGACCAGGACCAGTTCGGCGTCGGTCAGGGCCGTCACCGTGAGCGTCTCGACCTCGGAGATGGCCACGCCATCGCGGGCCTTGGCCTTGACGCCGTTGACCTCGATCTCGCCGAACGCCGGAACCAGATAGCCGCGACGGGTCGCGCCCAAGGGGTACTCGGCGGTCTCACCGGCCTTCAGCGTCGCCGCGACGACCCGACCTTCGGTGCGGATCGGCAGGGCGTCGCCGTCGCCTTCGAAGCCCGAGGCGAGGACCACGAACTGACCGGCGCGGTCACCCTTGGGGAAGGGACGCGAACCCCACGACGGCTTCTCGCCGCGACGGGTCGGCTCGATCCATATCTGGAAAATCCGGGTCAGTTCCGGCTCGGCGTTGTACTCGGCGTGACGGATGCCCGTGCCCGCGCTCATCACCTGGACGTCGCCGGCCTCGGTGCGGCCCTTGTTGCCCAGGCTGTCTTCGTGGGTGATGGCCCCTTCGCGGACGTAGGTGATGATCTCCATGTCTGCGTGCGGGTGGGGCGGGAAGCCCGTGCCGGCGGCGATCTCGTCGTCGTTCCAGACGCGCAGATTGCCCCAGCTCATCCGCTTCGGATCATAGTAGTTGGCGAAGGAGAAATGGTGTTTGGCGTTGAGCCAGCCGTGGTTGGCGCCACCCAGGCTCTCGAACGGACGCAGCTCGATCATGGTCTTGTCTCCGCGCCCCCGCCGTCGGGGGCCGCTGTTGCTTGACGCCAAGATAGCGATCCGCTTGGGATCAGAAATAGAAACACCTGAAACACATCGTTTCGCGGAGCGTGCATGTCGAAACTGCCGGACCTTGAGGCCCTGGCCATCTTCTCCAAGGTCGCCGAGACCCAGTCCTTCTCGCGCGCGGCGGAGGCCCTGGCCCTGTCCAAGGCCACGGTGTCCAAGGCGGTCAGCCGTCTGGAGCTGCGGCTGGGCACGACCCTGCTGCACCGGACCTCGCGCCGCTTCTCCCTGACCGATGCTGGCCGAACGCTGGCGGGACGCGCCTCCCAGATGCTGTCCGAGGCCGAGGCCGCCGAGGGCGAGATGCTGGATCAGGCGGTCCGTCCGCGCGGTCTGGTGCGGCTGGCCGCGCCCATGTCGTTCGGCATGGCCTATGTGGCCCCGGCCCTGCCCGAGTTCCTGGCCACCCATCCGGACGTGTCCGTGGACCTGCACCTGTCCGATGAGGTGATCGATCTGGTCGGCGGCGGCTTTGACTGCGCTCTGAGGATCGCGGCCTTGGCGGACTCCTCGATGACGGCGCGGCGGCTGAGGCCGATCCAGCGCTATCTGGTGGCGGCGCCCGACTATCTGGCCCAGCGTGGGCGACCGCAGCATCCGTCGGACCTCGTCCGCCATGCCTGCCTCAGCTACGCCTATCTGCCGAACGCCGAGCTGTGGAGGTTCGTGAATGGCAAGGGCGAGGAGGCGACGGTGCGCCCGCACGGGCCCTTCCGCGCCAACAACGCCGACGCCCTGACCTATGCCCTGTGCGCCGGTCTGGGCGTCGCCCCGCAGCCCGACTTCATCTACTGGCGCGATCTGGCGGCCGGAAAGCTGGAAACGGTGATGACGGACTGGAGCCTGCCGCCCATCAGCCTGCATCTGGTGGCGCCCGGCGGCGGTCCGCGCCCCGCCCGGGTCACGGCGCTGATGGACTATCTGGCCGCCAAATTCTCGGGTCCGCTCTGGCCCGGCGACACGGTCGGCAGGCGCCAAGCCTAATCTGATGGTATGATAGGCGGTCGGGTTCGCCCTGTGGCAGGGTCTCGCCCGCTTCAACCGACCGCGAGGGGACATGCAGGCGACGCCGGTCATCCATATCGTGGAAGACGACGTCTCGCTGCGCGAGGCGCTGGCCAGCCTGTTCCAGTCTGTCGAGCTGGAAACCCGCGAGTACGGCTCCACCGCCGCCTTCCTCGAAGCGCACAGGCCCGAGGCCCCCGGCTGTCTGGTGCTGGACGTGCGCCTGCCGGGCGTCAGCGGCCTGGATTTCCAGAGCCAGATGGAGGGCCTGGGCGTCCGCCTGCCGGTCGTGCTGATGACCGGCCACGGCGACATCCCGATGAGCGTGCGCGGCATGAAGGCCGGGGCCGTGGACTTCCTGGCCAAGCCCTTCCGCGATCAGGACATGCTGGACGCCGCCACCGCCGCCATCGCCCGTGACCGGGCGCGACGCGAGGCCGAGGGCGACAGCGACCGCCTGCGCGAGCTGTTCGAGACCCTGTCGCCCCGCGAGCGGCAGGTCATGACCCTGGTCACCGCCGGCAAGATGAACAAGCAGGTGGCGGGCGACCTGAACCTCAGCGAGGTGACGGTGAAGATCCACCGCGGCTCGGCCATGCGGAAGATGGGCGCCCGGTCGCTGGCCGATCTGGTGCGCATGGCGACGGCGCTGGGCCTGCGCGCCTGATCCCGCCCGAACAGGTAAAATCCACTAACACCAGCGTATGATTTCAAACCCTTGGCCGGGGTGCGAAGCAGGGACCTGATCCGGTTCTGAAAGTGTCAGCGTGCCCAACCCTCCCCTCATCGCCATCGTCGAGGACGACGACTCCCTACGGGAGGCCGTCGCCGGACTGGCCGAGTCCATGGGGCATGAGGCCGTCGGCTTCGCCTCGGCCGAGGCCTTTCTGGAGGCCGGGATCAACCCCGCCTGCATCATCACTGACATCACCCTGCCGGGCCTCAGCGGCATCGAGCTGAAACAGGCGCTGGACGCGGCAGGCGGGACGGTTCCGGTGATCATCATCACCGCCCGGTTGGAAGAGGCGGTGCTGGAGAAGGCGAAGGCCAGCGGCGCCCTTTGCGTCCTGCGCAAGCCCTTCACCCCCGCCGCCCTGATCGACGGCCTCGAGCGCGCTCTGGCGCTGTAGGGGCGGACCTTGAGCCGGACCGCGCCAGACCTTAGCGTCAACGGATCGCGGCGCGACCGCGGCAGGCCATATCGCGGGGACCAGGGGCGATGACCGGCATTTCGCGTGAGCCTCTGTTCGAGCTGGTCCACGAGAGCATCGTGACCCGCGATCTCGACGGCCGCATCCGCTCGTGGAACCGCGCCTCGACCGACCTCTACGGTTGGACCGCCGAACAGGCCGTCGGACAGGACATGGACGCCCTGCTGGGCGCCGTTCACGCCGAGCCGGTGGAGACCGCCATGGCGCGGCTGATGGAGACCGGACGCTGGGACGGGGAGCTGACCCGCACCGCCGCCTGCGGCACCCCGCGCAGCATCGAGGCCCGCTGGTCCCTGCGTCTCGACGCGGAGGGCCAGCCGGTCGAGATCATCGAGATCGGGCGGGACATCAGCCGCCGCCGCGCCGCCGAGGCCGCCTTGCATAGGAGCGAGCGGCGCTACTCCAGCCTTTTCCAGGCCATGGCGGCGGCTTTCTGGGAGCTGGATTTCAGCCCGGTGGGCGGCATGCTGCGTGAGTTGAAGACAGCGGGTGTGACGGACTTCGCCGCCTATTTCCGAGACAATCCGGCCTTCGTACGCCGGATGATGGCAGAGACCCGGGTGGTCGATGTCAACGAGACCACCCTGCAGATGTTCGGGGCCGCCGACCGGTCGGTGCTCCACGCCTCTGTCGAGCCCTACTGGCCGGAAGCGAGCTCCCCCGTGTTCGCCGCCGCCGTCATGGCCGCCGTCAGCGGCAAGCCCTATCTGAAGACCGAAACGCGGCTGCGCCGACAGGACGGGACGGATTTCGACGCCCTGTTCACCGCTTCCTTCCCTGATGAGAGTGTGGCGCGCGGGACCTTGCTGGTCGGCGTGGTCGACATCTCCGAGCGCATCCGCGCCCAGACCGCCCTGAGCCGGGTCCAAGCCGAGTTCGCCCACGCCGCGCGCGTCTCGATGTTGGGCGAACTGACCGCCTCCATCGCCCATGAGGTCAACCAGCCGCTGGCCGCCATCGCCACCAACGCCGCAGCCAGTCTGCGCTGGCTGGAACGGGACGAACCCAATCTGGAGCAGGGGCTACGGCTGACCCGGCGGATCGCCGATGACGCCCAACGCGCCGGCGACATCATCGCCCGCATCCGGGAGATGGCCGCCGACCGCCGCCGACCACCCGAGCCGGTGTCGGTCAATGCCCTGATCCAGGAAGGGGCCCTGTTCCTGAAGCATGAGTTGCAGGGTCAGAGGGTGACCCCGGTGCTCGTGCTGGAGCCGGATCTGCCGCCGGTGCTGGCCGACCGGACCCAGCTCCAGCAGGTGCTGGTCAACCTGACCGTCAACGCCATGCAGGCGATGGCCGCCGCGGGCTCCGAGGTGCGCGAACTGCATCTTCGCTCCGGTCGCGCCGAGGCTGGCCAGCTGCGCATCACCCTGCGCGACACCGGACTGGGCCTCGAACCTGACCAGATGGATCAGCTGTTCCGCAGCTTCTTCACCACCAAGGCGTCCGGCATGGGGATGGGGCTGGCCATCTGCCGCTCCATCGTCGAGGCGCACGGCGGGACCATCACGGCGGCCAATGCGCCCGAAGGCGGCGCCCTGTTCACCCTGACCCTCCCGGTGATCACCGCCGACTGAGGCGCGAGGACACTCATACCAAGGTGTGAGACCGCCTGACCGGATGGAGAATAGGCCCGCCCTGATAACGGTATCATTGTTCAGCTCATCGAGGACGCCCGTGGGGGCGTCGGGGGACCGAGGAGACCGACCGTGACCAAGACCATCCTGCTGATCCACGGCGCCTGGCTGAACTCGGCCAGCTGGGCCGGTTTCAAGGCCCGCTATGAGGCCAAGGGCTACACCGTCGTGGCGCCGGACTGGCCGCACGACGACCGCACCCCCGCCGAGCTGCGCGACTTCCCCGACAAGGCCCTGGCCAAGGTCGGTCAGGTCGATCTGTTCGACCACTATGAAAGGGTGATCCGCAGCCTGCCCGAGAGCCCGATCCTGATCGGCCACTCGCTGGGCGGGGTCTGCGTGCAGCACCTGCTGGATCGCGGTCTGGGCGTCGCCGGGGTGGCGATCAACCCGGCCCCAACCCCCGGCGTCCCGCTGGGTGGCCACGCGATCGTCTCGGCCCTGCCGGTCTTCCTGGACCTGTTCAGCTGGGGGAAGGTGAAGACGATGTCGCGCAAATTCTTCGCCGAGCGCTTCGCCCAGACGGCGCCGCGCGACAGGGTCACCGAGCTCTACGACGCCTACATCGTGCCGACGCCGGGCAAGGTCTACTGGGACGGCGTCACCGGCGCCTCGGGCAAGATCAGCTGGAAGAACCCCAACCGCGCGCCCCTGCTGCTGATCGCCGGGGAGATCGACCTTATCGCCGACGCCAGCATGGTGCGCGGCATCTACAAGCAGCAGCGCAAGGCCCCCAGCCGCACGGACTTCAAGCAGTTCGACGGTCGCTCGCACTGGACCTGTCTGGACGCGGGCTGGGAGTCGGTCGCCGACTACGCTCTCGACTGGGCCGCAGAACACCAGATCGCCCGCTGATCCAGAGCGAAATCGGTTCGGATGCCTTCGCATCCGAACTCAGATTTCGCTCCAGCATAATTCTGGAGCCTGATTCACGGCATCGATGGATCGCAAAGCGATTTATCTCCACCGATCAGGCTCCGGGTCAGTTTTGGAAAGAATGAGTTTCAATCGTTTCGGTTTTCGTCCGAACGATCCGGGACGATGATCACCTCGTCAAACACAAGCAACCGGCCCCGCCGGACCCTCAGGAGAAACCAAGATGGCCTTCATCACCGCGAACGACGGCGCCCAGATCTTCTACAAGGACTGGGGCAAGGGACAGCCGGTCCTGTTCAGCCACGGCTGGCCGCTGAGCGGCGACGCCTGGGATGCCCAGATGCAATTCCTCGGCACGAATGGCTATCGCGTCATCGCCCATGACCGCCGCAGCCATGGTCGCTCGGACCAGACCTGGGACGGCAACCACATGGATCAGTACGCCGACGACCTGCATGCCCTGATCGAGAAGCTGGACCTGAAGGACATCGTCCTGGTCGGCCACTCGACCGGCGGCGGCGAGATCACCCACTACGTCGGCCGTCACGGCTCCAGCCGCGTCGCCAAGATCGTGCTGATCGGCGCCGTGCCGCCGCTGATGCTGAAGACCGAAGCCAATCCGGGCGGCCTGCCGATTGAGGTCTTCGACGGCATCCGCGCCGGGACCTATGCGGACCGCAGCCAGTTCTACAAGGACTTGACCATCCCCTTCTACGGCTACAACCGGCCGGGCGCGAAGGTCTCGGAAGGCGTCCGCGACTCCTTCTGGCTGCAGGGCATGATGGGCGGCATCAAGGGCCAGCTGGACTGCATCCACGAGTTCTCGGAGGTCGACTACACCCCGGACCTCGAAAAGTTCGACAAGCCGACCCTGATCATCCACGGCAGCGATGACCAGATCGTCCCCATCGACGCCGCGGGCCGCAAGTCGCACGAGATCGTCAAGGGCTCGATCCTGAAGGTCTACGAAGGCAGCCCGCACGGTCTGGCGACGACTGAAGCGGACCGCCTGAACGCCGATCTGCTGGAATTCATCCGCAGTTGATCCCCGAAGGGAGTCCGTCATGGCCAAGGTCAGGGATGGGGTCGGAAAGACGGTCGTCCTGATCCACGGTCTCTGGGTCATGACGGACTCCTGGGCGGATTTCCGCAAGCCGTGGGAAGAGGCCGGATGGACCGTGCTCACCCCCACATGGTCCGTTCTAGAGGGGCGTTCGGCGGCATCGCTGAACGCCTCTCCGCCCATTGAACTGGGCGGGCTGACGGTGGGCCGGATCGTCGGCGGCCTGCAGGCCTTCATCGAGGCCCTGCCGGAGAAACCTCTGCTGGTCGGCCACTCCTTCGGCGGCCTGTTCATCCAGATGCTGCTGGACCGGGGCGTCGGCCGCGCGGGGATCGCCATCAATCCCGCCCCCATCGGCGGAGTCGTCCCCGACTGGTGGACCCTGACCGCGGCCCTGCCCCCCATCCTGCGCTGGAACGGCTGGAACCGGCCCTACGCCATGAGCCGCCAGCGCTGGGCCGACCGCTTCGCCACCGGCGCCCCGCCCGCGATCCAGAACAGTTCCTACGACGCCTATGTGATCCCGACTCCGGGCCGTGTCTTCTATCAGGCCGCCCTCTGGCTGGGCACGCGGATTGACCCGCGCCGCCGGACGCAGCCGCTGCTGATCACCTCCGGCGACCGCGACCGGCTGGTGACCCCCTACCTGTCGCGGGCCGCCTACCGCATCCAGTCGCGCTCGCCCGCGCGCACCGACTTCATCGCCTTCCCGGACCGCTCCCACCTGCTGCTCGCCGAGCCAGGGTGGGAGACGGTCGCCTCCGCCTGCATCGACTGGGCGGATCAACTCGAAGAGGCCGCCATGAGCATCCGCCCCGACACCCCGGACACCGACGCCGTCGAGAACGAGGATCTGGATGACCGTCTGGACGAGGCGCTCGAGGAAAGCTTCCCGGCCAGCGACCCGGTCGCCGTGCATCGACCGGACTAGGTCACCGGGCGCTTGGCCAGCTTCCGCGCCAGGGTCCGACGGTGCATGCCCAGGCGGCGAGCCGTTTCCGAGATGTTGAAATTCGTCTCGGCCAGGGTCTCGTTGATCCGTTCCCACTCCAGCGTCTTCAGCGAGGTCGGACGGACGGACAGGCGGGTATTTACATCGCCCTCGGAGCGATGGAAGGCGGCCTCGATCTCGTCGGTGTTGGACGGCTTGGCCAGATAGTGGCCCGCGCCCAGCTTGATCGCCTCGACCGCCGTGGCGATGCTGGCGAAGCCGGTCAGGACCACGATCCGCATGTCCGGATCGTACTCATGCAGCCGGGGAATACAGGTCAGGCCCGACGCCGCCGCCAGCTTCAGATCGACCACGGCGTATTGCGGCCGGGCCTCCTCCAGCCGTTCGTCCAGCTCTTCCACGCTGCCGGCCACCCACACCTCATAGCCACGCCGTTCGAACGAGCGACGCAGGGTGGCGGCGAACCGGACATCGTCCTCGACGATCAGCAGGCGGCGGGGCTCGGACATCAGGATCAGGTCTCCGGAAGCGAACGGGGGCTCGCCGGTTCGGGCGTCGACAGCAACGGCACGATCAGCCGCACATCCGCGCCTCCGTCAACGCGGTTCGCCGCCGTCAGCCGGCCGCCCAGCCGGCGCGCCAGGGTCGCGGCCAGGAACAGGCCCAGCCCCCGGCCGGCGCCCTTGCTGGACCGGTAGGGCTTGCCGATGACCGCCAGCTGCTCCTCGCTGAAGCCTGGGCCACGGTCCGTGATCGAGACCACCAGACCGTCGGGCTCGCGCCAGGCGCTGATCGCCACCTCGACCGGCGAGGCCTCGGCGGCGTTGTCCAGCAGGCTGGCCAGCACCTGGCGCAGGGCGGGCTCGACCACCAGCATGGCCTGATCCAGCCCGGCCTCAAGGGTCACATCCAGGCGCACGTTCGGATGGGTTTCGCGCCAGGCCTTGGTGACCGTCCGCAGCAGCATCTCGGCGGCGCCGCGCTCGGCGCCCTCGCCGCGGGGCGTTCCGGCCGAGTGCAGCATGTCGCTGACGATGGCCTTGCAGCGCCCGATGTCGATCTGCATCTCGTTGACGTCGGCCATCAGCTCTGGATCGCGGGCCACCTGCGGCATGCGGCTCCAGTCGTTCAGGACAACCGACAGGGACGACAGCGGCGTGCCCAGCTCATGCGCGGCCCCCGAGGCCAGCAGCCCCATGCGCAGCAGGCCATCCTCCTCGATCGCCGCCTGCCTCAGCTCGGCCAGATAGACGTCGCGGGCGCGCAGGTTGCGGATCACCCGGGTGATGAAGACCACCAGCAGGCCGCCGGTCAGGGCGAAGCTGACCCAGGCGCCGAACTTCTCCAGCAACGGGGCGATGGGCTGGATCACCTCGGGATATTGCAGCGGCAGATAGTAGACCCCCAGCAGGCCATAGGCGGTCGCCGTCACCGCCATCAGCAGCGCCACCATCCCCGCCTCCAAGAGGATGGCGCCCAGCACCAGCTGCAGCAGGAAGAGCGAGATAAAGGGATTGGACGCCCCGCCGCTGAAGCTCAGCTGCAGGGTCAGGGCCACGACATCGAACACCAGGGCCAGCAGGATGGCGGGCTGGCCGATGGGACGGCGGTACAGCACCACCCGGGCGAAATGGTTGGCCAGCGCCAGCGCCGCCACCACCGCCAGCATGGGCGCCAGCGGCAGGGGCACGCCGAGGCCGAAATGCACGCCCAGAATGGTCAGCAATTGGCCGCCCACGGCGATCCAGCGCAGCTGCACCAGCAGCCGCATATTGTAGCCGGACACGCTGGCGGGCGAGACGCCGTTCTCCTCGCCCACCCGGGTCAGGGCCAGAATCGGGCGTTCCATCACTTGCGCCTTCCTTGCCGGAAGACCAGCCAGGCCCCCGCCAGCGACAAGCCGCACAGGCCGAGCCAGGTCAGGGCGTAGATCAGGTGGCTGTTCGGGAATTTGACCACCGTCAGGCCGCCAATGGGAAAGCCACCGGGATTGGGCGTGGCGTCCGCATCGATGAAATAGGGGGCGACCGGCTCGGTCAGGCCGCGCGCCCGGGCGATGGCCTCGACGTCGCGGGAGTACCAGCGTCCGGCCTCGGGCGCATTGGACCGCAGGAAACCGCCCCGGGGCTCGCTCTCGCGCAGCAGCCCGGTCAGGCTGACCGGACCCGGCGCCTGTCCGCCCGGCCGGCTGTCCGGCCGACGGCGGTCGTCCGGCACGAAGCCGCGGTTGATCAGGATTATGCCCCCGCCGGTGCGCAGCGGGGTGACGACCCACCAGCCCGGCCCCTGTTCGGTGACGGCCTGGACCAGGGTCTCGCGGTCATGTTCGAAGACACCGGAAACGGCGACGCGGGTGTAGACGGCCTCGGGGCTCCAGTCACCGGCGGTCGGCGGGGTGACGGGCGCGGCGGTCAGCCGCGCCTCGACCCGGGCGATCAGCGCCTCCTTCCATTGCAGGCGCTCGACCTGCCAGACGCCCAGCGCGGCGAAGCCCGCGGCGAGCGTCAGACAGAGAACAAGGAAGAGCCCCCGGATCACCTCGCTGCCGGCATCGGCGGCGCGGTGATGCCCGACGGATCGACCACCGGCTGGGGCGCCATCGGCATCATGTTGCCGTGCAGGTGGTACATGATCCACAGCGAGCCGGCGATCACGATGACCACCAGAATGGCGGTGAACACGAAGGCCAGCAGGGTCCAGCCGCCTTCCGAGCGCGTGTTGACGTGCAGGAAGTAGTAGGTGTGGACGCCGATCTGAACCAGGGCCAGCAGGACCACGATGATGGCGGTCGCCGGACCCGGAAGGGCCCCGCTCATGACCAGCCAGAACGGAATGGCGGTCAGGATCACCGACAGCAGGAAGCCGATCAGATAGCTGCGCTTGGAGCCGTGATCATCGGCGTGCGCATCAGCGTGCCCGTCGGGGGCGTCATGGTGAGCCGTCACTGCAGCGCTCCCAGCAGATAGACAAAGGTGAAGACGCCGATCCAGACCACGTCCAGCAGGTGCCAGAACATGCCCAGGCAGGTCATGCGGCGCTGGTTCTCGACGCTCAGGCCGCGCTGGTTCAGCTGAACCAGCATGACCACGATCCAGATCAGGCCGAAGGTCACGTGCAGGCCGTGGGTCCCCACCAGGGTGAAGAAGGCCGACAGGAAGGCGCTGCGCTCCGGCGTCGCGCCCTCGGCGATCAGGTGCGAGAACTCATACAGCTCGACGCCGACGAAGGCCGCGCCCAGCAGGCCGGTCAAGGCCAGCCACAGCTTCACGGCGCCCGCCTTGCCCGCCTGCATCTCCAGCATCGACATGCCGAAGGTGATCGACGACAGCAGCAGCAGGCCGGTGTTCACCGCCACCAGCGGCAGCTGGAACAGCTCCGACTGGGTCGGTCCGCCCGCATAGCCCGCGGCCAGCACGCCGTAGGTGGCGAACAGGGTGGCGAAGATGAGCGCATCGCTCATCAGATAGATCCAGAAGCCCAGCGGGGTCGGGCTGGCGTGTGCGTCCCCGTGGTCGTGAGCCTCTTCCTCTACCAGGTAGAAGGTCGGGCTGGCGTTGGTTTCGGTCTTCGCGCTCATGCGCCGGCCTCCAGGGCGGTCCGCGCCTTCTCATCTTCCGCCACTTCCTCGGCGGGGATGTAGTACTCGCGGTCGTAGTTGAAGGTGTGGGCGATCGAGTAGCCGAGCAGGGCCACGAAGCTGATCGCCGCCAACCACCAGATGTACCAGATCATGGCGAAGCCCAGGACCAGGGCCAGTGCAGAGATGATCACCCCCGCCCCGGTGCTGCGCGGCATGTGGATCGGCTTGAAGCCGGCCTTGGGCCGCTGATGCCCGCGATCCTTCATGTCGTACCAGGCGTCCAGATCGTGCACGACCGGCGTGAAGGCGAAATTGTAGGCCGGGGGCGGCGAGGTCGTGGACCATTCCAGGGTCCGGCCGTCCCACGGATCGCCCGTGGTGTCCTTCAGCTTGTCGCGGTTCTTGATGCTGACCGCGATCTGGATGACGAAGGCCAGGATGCCGACGAGGATGATCAGGGCGCCGATGCCGGCGACGATGAACCACGGCTGCAGGGTCGGGTCCTCGAAGTAGCGAACGCGGCGCGTCGTGCCCATCAGGCCGACGATGTAGATCGGGGTCCAGGCGACCCAGTAGCCGATGACCCAGCCCCAGAAGCTGACCCAGCCCCAGAACCCGTCCAGCTTGAAGCCGAACGCCTTGGGGAACCAGTAGGTCATGCCGGCGAACAGGCCGAATACGACGCCGCCGATGATGACGTTGTGGAAGTGCGCCACCAGGAACAGCGAGTTGTGCAGCACGAAGTCCGCGGGCGGCACGGCCAGCAGCACCCCGGTCATGCCCCCAACCACGAACGTGATCATGAAGGCGACGACCCAGGCCATCGGCAGCTCGAACCGGATGCGGCCGCGGTACATGGTGAAGAGCCAGTTGAAGATCTTCGCGCCCGTCGGGATCGAGATCACCATGGTGGCGATGCCGAAGAACGAGTTGACGCTGGCGCCCGAGCCCATGGTGAAGAAGTGGTGCAGCCACACCAGGTACGACAGGATGGTGATGACCACCGTCGCGTAGACCATCGACGAATAGCCGAACAGACGCTTGCCGGTGAAGGTCGAGGTGATCTCGGAATAGACGCCGAAGATCGGCAGGATCAGCACGTAGACCTCCGGGTGACCCCAGATCCACACCAGGTTCCAGTACATCATGGCATTGCCGCCAAGATCGTTGGTGAAGAAGTTGAAGCCTAGGTAGCGGTCCAGCATCAGCAGGGCGAAGGCGGCGGTCAGCACCGGGAAGATGGCGATGGCCAGCACGTTCGAGCACAGCGCCGTCCAGACGAAGACCGGCATCTTCATCATCGTCATGCCCGGAGCGCGCATCTTGATGATGGTGGTGACCATGTTGATCGCGGATAGGGTGGTCCCCACCCCGGCGATCTGGAGCGCCCATAGATAGTAGTCAGGCCCGGTGCCCGGACTGTTCTCGATATTGGCCACCGGCACATAGTTCAGCCAGCCGGCGGTCGAGAACTCGCCGATGAACAGCGAAGCCATGACCAGCGCGGCGCCGGCCACCGTCAGCCACAGGCTGAGGCTGTTCAGGAAGGGGAAGGCCACGTCGCGCGCGCCGATCTGCAGCGGCATCACATAGTTGATGAGGCCGACGACCAGCGGGATCGCCACGAAGAAGATCATGATCGTCCCGTGGGCGGTGAAGACCTGATCATAGTGGTGGGCGTTGAGGTAGCCCTCGCTGCCGCCGAAGGCGATGGCCTGCTGCAGGCGCATCATCAGGGCGTCGGCGAAGCCGCGCAGCAACATGATGATGCCCAGGATCATGTACATGATCCCGATCTTCTTGTGGTCGACCGTGGTCAGCCATTCGCGCCACAGCCAGCCCCAAAGCTTGAAGCGGGTGACCAGCGCCAGAATGCCGAGACCCAGCACCACCACGACGGCGAAGGTGCCCACCAGAATCGGCTCATGGATCGGGAAGGACTCAAGGCTCAGCCGGCCGAACAGCGGGCTGAAGGACGGGGTCGTATGGGACATCTTACTCTCCGTCGGCCTGGCCGTGGGCGGTATGGCCGGTCACCGGCGCCTGGTGGGAGGATGGGGCCGGGGCGTGCGCCGGGCCTTGCGGGCCGCGCTCGCCGGATTCCGCCGGGTGGCCGGAGCCGCGGTGCTTCATCTGATCCGCGATACAGGGCGTGCCCGGCGCGACGCAGCGGTTCACGACCCGGTCGAACAGGCCCGACGGCGCGGCGCTGTACAGGGTGATCGGGTGTTTCTCGGTCGGATGCTCGAGCGCCATATAGTCGGCGGTGGTCAGGGGCGTGCCCGTCGCCTGGGTCTGGCGGACCCACTGTTCGAAGGCGTCCTGCTTCACGCCCTGCAGGCGGAAGCGCATGCCCGAGAAGCCGGCGCCGCTGTAGTTGGCCGAGAAGCCTCCATACTCGCCCGTGCGGTTTAGCACCGCGTGCAGCGAGCTCTGCATGCCCGGCATGGCATAGATCATGCCCGCCAGCGTCGGGGCGTAGAAGGTGTTCATCCCGTTGGTGGAGGTGATGTCGAACCGCACCTCGCGGTCCACTGGCAGCACCAGCTCGTTCACCGTGGCGACGTTCTGGTCCGGGTAGATGAACAGCCATTTCCAGTCCATCGCCACGACCTGCACCCGCAGCGGCTCTTCGGTCCGGTCCACCGGACGCCCCTCGGCAATGCGGTCCAGACGGCGGAACGGATCCAGCAGGTGGGTGCTCGACCAGGTCAGGGCGCCCAGGCAGATGATGATCAGCAGGGGCCCGGACCAGATGACCAGCTCAAGCGCGGTCGAATGGTGGAAATTTGGATCGTAGGTGGCCTTTCGGTTGCTGGCCCGATAGCGCCAGGCGAAGACCACGATGAGGATCAGTACCGGGACGATAATCAGCAGCATCAGCGCCGTAGAGGCGTAGATCAGGTCGCGTTGTTGCAACGCGATGTCGCCGGCGGGATTCAGCACAGCCCTCTCGCAACCCTGGAGCAATCCGATGATCGGAAGCAGGGCGATGCCGGCCAGACGTCTGGCGAAGGACAGATGTGCACGCATGTCTATGGCGGTAGGCCGCACCCGGCTGTGGCTACATTGGACATTTTGTCCAATGCTTTCGTTTGGCCTATGACGTCAAGGAGGAAGTCAGACTCGGGCGGTCTCCGGGTCAGGGCCTTCACGGCTGAATTCAGGAGCACGATCCATGAGCGCACCGAACGGCGCGTCGACCTCGACGCCTCTCGAACGGGACGCCCGTCTGGTCACGGCGGACGATCATCAGGTGAAGCCCAGCGAGATCGCCATCGGCGTAATCCTCGGTCGAACCAGCGAATTCTTCGACTTCTTCGTCTACGCCCTGGCGTCGGTGCTGGTCTTCCCGGCCCTGGTCTTCCCCTATACGGACCCGGTCACCGCCACCCTCTATTCCTTCGCCCTGTTCGCCCTCGCCTTCGTGGCGCGACCGTTCGGCACGCTCCTGTTCATGTGGATCGACCGGAATCACGGTCGTGGGGTCAAGCTGACCCTGGCCCTCTTCCTGCTGGGCGGTTCGACCATGGCCATCGCCCTTCTGCCCAGCCACGCGCAGGTCGGCGCCCTGTCCGCCGGTCTGCTGGCCGTCTTCCGCGTCGGTCAGGGCGTGGCCCTGGGCGGCGCCTGGGACGGCATGCCGTCCCTGCTGGCGCTGAACGCCCCGCGCGGCAAGCGCGGCTGGTACGCCATGATCCCGCAGCTGGGCGCGCCGCTTGGCCTGCTCGTCGCCGCCGCGCTGTTCGCCTACTTCCTGCACGTCCTGTCGCCCGAGGACTTCCTGTCCTGGGGCTGGCGCTATCCCTTCTTCGTGGCGCTGGCGATCAACGTGGTCGCCCTGTTCGCCCGCCTGCGCCTGGTCGCCACGCCGGAGTTCGAGCGCCTGTTCGAAAGCCGCGAGCTGCAGCCGTCGCCCGCCTTCGCCACCCTGTTCAAGGAATGGCGCACCATCGCCCTGGGCGCCCTGGCCCCGCTGGCCAGCTTCGCCCTGTTCCACATCGTCACCGTCTTCCCGCTGTCGTGGGTGACCCTGTACGCCCGTGAACAGCCCATCCGCTTCCTCATGATCGAGATCGCGGGCGCGGTCGTCGGCGTTCTGGCCATGCTGGCCTCGGGCATCCTGGCCGACCGTATCGGCCGCCGCCTGGTGCTCGCCGTCTCGGCCATCCTGATCGGCGCCTACAGCGGCTTCGCCCCGCAACTGCTGAACGCCGGTCCGGTTGGCGAAACCGCCTATATGATCACCGGCTTCGTGCTGCTCGGTCTGGCCTTCGGTCAGGCGTCCGGCCTGGTCAACGACCGCTTCCCGCCCCATCACCGCTATACGGGCGCGGCCATCGTCGCCAACTCGGCCTGGCTGGTCGGCGCCGGCTTCGCCCCTCTGGTCGCCCTGTTCGTGGCCAGCCGCTTTGGCCTGTGGTCGGTGGGCGTCTACCTGCTGTCCGGCGTGGTCTGCACCCTCGCCGCCCTCGCCATCAACCGCGACTGGTCCCGCAAGGAGAGCTGAACCTCTCCTCGCGGCGCTCAGCTCTACCAAAAGCGAAAACGGCGGCTCCCTGCGAGCCGCCGTTTTTGTTTGGGCGAAGGCCAGAAGATCGCGACGCGCCGCGTGGCGGCGTCTTCACTCTGGATTGTCAGGAGGGAAATGGTGGACGCGACAGGGATTGAACCTGTGACCCCTACGATGTCAACGTAGTGCTCTCCCGCTGAGCTACGCGTCCGCCTTGGCGGCCCTGGAGACAAGCCCCCGGGCGGGAAGGCGCGGTCTATAACCCGCTCGTGTCGGAGACCGCAAGGGCCTTGTGACACTAAATGCAGGAAGCGACGGGACGGCGACCGCGCAGCCGCCCCGTCGTCGGTTGATCACCAGTTGAAGCGGGCACCGACGCGGGCGGTGAAGCCCTCGATCTGGCCGAAGGACGACTCGCCCTGGACGAAGACCTGGATCGGCCCCCGCACCAGGTTGGCGCCCAGCACCACCTCACCCCACTGGTCCGCCGCCACGTCGGCGACCTCGATCACATCCGAGGCCAGATGGATCCTGGAGGCATTGTCGCCGTCGAACTCATTGAAGGCGTACAGGCCGACATAGGGCTGCAGGCGGCCGCCGTCGGACAGGGTGAAGTCACGCGCCACCCGCACCCCGGCATTGCCAAGGACGCTGACGGTGTCGCCGAACTCGACCTTTCCAGCCTCGGCCTCGATCGAATCCAGATCGGTCTCGGTCCAGGACAGCGACGCCCGCGGCTCCACCCGCCATTGGGAGCCGAGATCGATGCGCCAGGCGGCGTCGAGGCGCACCCCGATCGTCTGGCCGTCGGCGGTGTCCTGCAGGTCCACCGAGCCCCAGTCATAGTCGAGCTCATAAACGTCGCCGCGCGCCGTGAGGCCAAGGGCCAACGGCCCCTTGGTCCATTGGGCGTAGGCCGACAGACCCCAGCCGGAGAAGTCCGCCCGGTCGCCGTTCGAGGCGAAGGTCAGCTCGGTCTCGCCGTAGCCCGCCGCGCCGCCCAGAATCAGGTTGCCGCCGGCGAAGCCTCGCACCACGTCAAGCCCCATCTGCACCCCGGCCACATCGACGTCGTGGCTCAGATCGACGCTCTCGTCGTCCAGCGTGCGACGCCCATCGACCTCGCCCGAGCCGCCATAGGCCTGGACCCAACCCTGCGCCCGCTCACCGCGCCGCAAGCCGAGGGCCTCGCCATCGCGCAGTTCATCGAACCGGGCCGAAATCACGTCGGCGGCGCGACGCCACTGCATCTGGGCGCCCGAGGCGACCTTGGTCGGCTCCCAGGCCCGCTGCTCGTCCACGGCGCTGACGATGCGATACTCTCGCGTGGCGGGGTCGAAGACGGCGTCGTAGTCGAGGAAGCCGCCCGACGTGGTGATCGACAGTTCCGTCCCGGTCTGCGCCGCACCCGAGGTCACCAGCGTCACCCCGGTGTCTCCCAGGACCCCGGCGCCGAGGATGTCCAGACGCAGGTTGCTGACGCCCTCAAGCCCGCCGACCACCAGCCGGTCCGCCAGGGTGGTCGCGCCCCGGGTGTCGAGGTCCATCCGCACCAGGTTTCCGAGCCCGCCATTCAGCACGCCGTCCAGGGTCAGGACGTCTCCAGCCACGCCGTTGGCGAGGTTGATCGTCCCAGTGTTGTTCAGACGCTCCAGCCCGCGCAGGCGCACCGAGGTCGGCGTGGCGGATTCGACGAAGGTCAGGGTCCCCAGATTGCCCAGCACATCGGCGCCCGCGCCGAAGTTGCTGTCGCCGCGCAGACGCAGGGTCCCCTCGTTGGCCAGCACGTCCGCACCGGCGGTCAGGTCCACGCGACCGACCAGAAGGCCGCGGTTGTTGATCGTCGCCGCGCCGCCCTTGATGTCCAGGGCCAGGCCGGAGTCGGCCTCGATCGTCCCCGCATTGGTCACGGAGGTCCCGCTGCCGGAGGCGAGGCGTAGACCGTCATGGCCGCCGCTGACACGGGCGCCGCCGGCCACGGTCACCGTCGCCGTATCCACCGCTGTCAGGAGGGCGCCGGTGTCCGCGCCGCGCAGCACGCCGTTGACCGTCAACGCCGTGGTGGCGCCAGCCATCTCGACGCCCACGCCGCCTTCACCGATGGAGGCGACCTCGCCCACGGCCGCCGTCGCGGCGCCCTGGGTCGAGACGCGGATGCCCCGAGCCTCGGCGCCGAAGGCCGCGATGCGGTTGGCGGCCATCGCCACCGGGCCGGTGGCCTCGACATCGACGCCGTCCGCCGAGGCGCCGCGCGTGGTGATGTCGCGCGCCTCGACGCGGACCTGACCCACGCCGCCCGCCAGCAGCGGGTTCGGCTCGACGCTGGGGCCGACCTTCACGCCGTCGGCGTTGTCGCCCAGGGTGCTGACCGTGTCGGCGACGACCGTCACCTCAGCCGCATCGACCACATGGATGGCGTGAGCGGCCGCGCCGGTCGTCTTCGCCTCGCCGGTCACCCGGACGCCGACGACGCCCAGGTCCATCCCGTGCACGTACACCGCAGAAGCCGCTTCCGCCGAGGCCGAAGCCAGACGGATGTCCGAGCGTCCGGCGTTCCACGCCTCCACGCCGCTGGACAGGCCCGTGGTCGTCACGGAGCCGAGGTCGAGGCTCAGCACGCCATCGGGGGCGCCCATCTCGACGTGCACCCCGTCCGACTCGCCGTCATCGGCGGCGCCGGTCGCGCGGATGTCGCCGGTCTTGATGGTCACGTCACCGACCCCATAGACGACCACACCCGCCGAGGACCGCCCGGCGGTGGTGATCAGACCTGTCTCGATGGTGACGTCACCGGGGCCCTGGCTTTCCACCAGAATGGCGTCGGAGGCGTCGCCTTCGGTCGACAGGCCGCCGACCGTGATCCGGCTGTCGCCGGACACGATCATGTCGATGGCGCGGGCGTTGTCGCCCTTGGTCGAGATCGAGTCCGCCGTCACGGTCGTGGTCCCGGCCCCTGCATTGTGAGCGACCACGCCGATCGCCTCATCGCCCTCGGTGGCGATGCTTCCCGCCTGGACCAGCACCCGACCGCTGCCGCCCGCCTCGGCCACGGCGCGCACGCCGACCGCCTGCAGACCCAGCGTCTTCAGCGCGCCCACGGCGACGACCACGTCTCCACCCTGGCTGTGCGCGACAATGCCCGTGGCGTGATCGCCCCCGGTCAGCAGGGAGTCCACGCTGACCTTGGCCGAACCGGTTGCCGAATCCGCGATGATCCCGAAGGCCGAGCTCCCGCGCGTCGTGACGGTCCCGGCCTCGACCCGGACATCGCCTTGGCTGAAGACGTCCACGCCCATCGCATAGCCGCCCGACGTGCTCACCTCGCCGACCTGGACGGTGACGGCGTCGCGGCCCACCACCGCCACGCCGCGCGACATCTCGCCGTGGGTGGTGACCTTGTCGATATCGACGTTGACGGGACCGTGCACATCGATGCGCACCGCATCGGAATAGGCGCCGGCGTCCGGATCGCCCTCGACTCCGGTCTCCACGGCGTCGAGATCGACCGTCACGGCGCCGATATCGGTCATCAGGTCGGGGTAGCCCTCGTCAGACTGGTAGATCGAGACCGCAACGGCCGAATAGCCCTTGGTCGACACCGTCCCGCCGGTGAGGGTGATGGGCGCGCCCAGCATGGCCTCGACCTGGACCCCCATGGCGCCGTCGCCCTCGGTGCGGATCTGGCCCACATCGGCGATCACCGCGCCGCCCTCGTCGCTGTAGATGACCAGCCCGTTGGCGTTCCCTCCCATGGTCGAGATCTCGCCGACCTCGACCACCGCGCCGCCGTCAGCATTGACCGCCACGCCCGTCGCGCCGTCGCCGGTCGTGGAGACCACATCGGCGCGGACCGTCCCGATCCCGCTGGCGTTGGCGAAGATGCCGGTGGCGCTGCCGCCGGTGGTCGTGACCTGACCCAGATCGATGGTGACGTCGCCGCTGTTGTTCACGCCCGCGACGGCGGTGGCGCTTTCACCGCTGGTCGAGATCGAGGCTCCGGTGATGGTGACGTTCAGGCCCGCCGAACCGTCGCCGTCCAGAATGGCTAGAACCCCGAACTCGTCATCGGCGGTGGTGGAGATCACGCCCGCGTCGATATTGATGGGTGCGTCGGATTCAATCCGGATGCCGGGGCCGGCCGGTTCCTCGGCGAGGGCGGGCGCGGCGGCCAGCACCATCAGGGTGCAGCCCAGGGCGGTGCCGGCGATCAGCTCGGCAGAACGGCGGCGGGGGGAGGTGCGTCGCATGAAAGAGTGTCCGTGTTCGGTTGAAAGCGAACGCGGTCTCACTCAGCAGATCACAGGAGGGCCGCGCGGTGCGTCCCCTGGCGATGCCGTCATCCCTGCGGCATCCGTTTTCGACGAACGGCTATCCAGCTTCGACGAGTCGTCGAAAAGCTTGGCCGTTTATCAGGCGGCGACCATCCGCTCGACCTCGCCCACCAGGTCACGCAGGTGGACAGGCTTGGACAGGACCTTGGCCTGCGGGCTGGCCTGGGCGGCCGACAGGGCTACGGCGGCGAAGCCGGTGATGAACATGATGCGGATGCCGGGCTGGCGGGCGGCGGCCACGCGGGCCACCTCGATGCCGTCGGCGCCGGGCATGACGATGTCGGTCAGCAGCAGGTCCCAGGGGCCTTGGTCGAGGGCGTCGATCGCGTCGTCGCCGTTCTCGCAATCGATGACGTCGTGACCGGCGCGCTCCAGCGCACGGGTCAGGAAGCCACGCAGCGAATTGTCGTCTTCAGCCAGAAGGATGCGCGCCATAGGTGTTTCGTCGTCCGCCCCGGATCGTCTTGAACCCGAACGCTACGCCCCGACTGGTAAATCCGCCATGAAAAACGCCGTAAGGGCGAGCCGCAGGGATCAACCCGGCCTGTGGATGATGCGGCGAAACAGGCTATGCGGTCTGCGATGACCGAAACGGGCGCGAACCAGAGGCGGGAGGAGCAGGCGACGGTCACCGTCGTGCGCCCCGCCGCGCCCGGCCGGCTGATCTTCGCCTCCCCCCATTCCGGCGACCTGTACCCGGCGGACCTGAACGCCGACCCGGCCCTGTCCGGGCCCAGTCTGCGCAGCGCCGAGGATGCGCTGGTGGACCGGCTGATCGCCCCCGGAACGGATCATGGCGCGACCCTGGTGCTGGCGCGGCTGGGGCGAGCCTATGTCGATCTGAACCGGGATCCGGCGGATCTGGACCCGCAGTTGATCGAGGGGCTGGATCACCTGGCCTCGCCCCGGTCGGCGGCGGGCTATGGCGTCATTCCCCGACTGACCGGCGACGGACGCCCGCTCTACACGCGCCGCCTGACGTTGGAAGAAGCTCAGCAGAGGCTGGAAACCGCCCACGCCCCCTGGCATGCGGCCCTGACGGTCGAAATGCACGCCGCGCGCGACCGATATGGCGAGGCCGTGCTGATCGACTGGCATTCCATGCCCGAGCGCGCGACGCGGGCGCCCGGCGGCCCGCGCGGACCGGACGTGGTGCTGGGCGACCGTCACGGCTCATCCTGTTCGGCGGAACTGACGCGACAGCTGAGAGCCGCCTTCGAGGCGCTGGGCTGGCGGGTGGCCCTGAACCATCCCTATGCGGGCGGCTGGACGACCCAGAGCTGGGGCAGGCCCGACGAGGGCTTCCACGCCATCCAGATCGAACTGAACCGCGCCCTCTATTTCGACGAGATCGAACGCCGCCCCGGTCTGGGCTGGTCCCGCACCGCCAAGGGCGTGGGCCGCGTCATCGCCGCCCTCGGCCAGACCATCGGCGCGACAGGCCTCGGGACATAAAAAAAGCCGCGCCCGAAGGCGCGGCATGAAAAGTCTATAGGGAGGAAACGCCCAGGAAGGGCATGACGCCTCGCGGCGTCGAAAATGAAGCTAGTGTGCAGTGCACAAATGGTCAAGCGGGTATTTCGCACCTGCGTTCACACGATGTAACGGCATCCTTCTGTCGCATTTTCGGCCCGTAACCGATTTCATCGGAAAATTTCACCTGACAAGCTAGGCGCATGCGAACGAGCATGGCCGTTTGGCCCGGACTCAGCGCTCCAGCAGTCGACGGGCGCTGCGAATGGCGCGGGCCGCGGGCGACCCGGACTGCCGCCAGACCAGCAGACAGAAAGCCGCGGCCACCCCCGCCGCCAGCCAGACGGAACCGAACAGCCACGCGGCGGCGGCCAGGGCGAAATAATAACCCCGCACGCCCTGGCTGAAGGCGCCCAGCGCCGGATTGAGCAGATTGGTCGCCGCCTCGCCCAGCGCCACCCGGTCCGCCTCGGTGTGGATTTCCGGCGCGGCGCCGATCAGGGCCAGGGTGTAGTTCATCTGGCGCAGGGCCCAGATAAAATCGAGCAGCCCCCGCACCAGACAGATCAGGATCAGCGCCAGCTTGGCCTCCAGCACCCGCGTCGGCACAGCCTCGGCGCCGACCGAGGCGAAGCCGTCCAGCGCCGCCTGCCCGCCGAACAGAATCCCTCCGACTGCCGCGATCAGCAGCAGGTTGGTCGAGGCGAAGAAGCTGGCCGAGTTGATCGAATGGCCCATCAACTGGCTGTCGACCAGGCGGATCTCCCGGTGCGTCATGGCCGTCATCCAGACCCGGCGGACGATGCTCATATCGTCGTTCAGCGTCCCCGTGCGATGCGCCAGCAGCTTCAGCAGCGGGCCGTAGCCCAGCCAGCACACGAAGAAGAGGCCCAGCGCCAGATAGTCCAGGGTGGTCATTCAGTGTCCTCGGCCCGAACCCCCGGGCGGTGCGCCATGCTCGCCCGCATCGCTCCCCGGCTCAAGCCGCGACGGTGAAAACCGCCGCCCTTAACGACGCCTTCGCCTTGCTTCGGGCGCCGTGGAGGCCTATCACCCCGGCCTTTCCCGTTCGCAGTTGCAACATAGACGAGTCCGTCATGAACCTCGACGCCATCCCCGTCGGCCCGAACCCGCCCTGGGACGTCAACGTCGTCATCGAAATCCCGCAGGGCGGCCTGCCGGTGAAGTACGAAATGGACAAGGACTCGGGCGCGCTGTTCGTCGACCGCTTCCTGCATACCGCCATGTACTATCCGGGCAACTACGGCTTCATCCCGCACACCCTGTCGGACGACGGCGATCCCTGCGACGTGATCGTGCTGAACCCGACCCCGGTCGTGCCTGGCTGCGTCATCCGCTGCCGCCCGATCGGCGTGCTGAAGATGGTCGATGAAGCTGGCGGCGACGAAAAGATCCTGGCCGTGCCGGTCGACAAGCTGAACCCGTACTACACGGACATCGCCAGCTACCGTCAGCTGCCCGCCATCCTGGTCGAGCAGATCGAGCACTTCTTCACCCGCTACAAGGACCTGGAGAAGGGCAAGTCGGTCACAGTCAAGGGCTGGGGCGACGCCGGCGAGGCCGCCGAACTGATCGCCATCGGCATCAAGGCCGCCGACGAGAAGAAGAAGGCCAAGGCCGCCAACGCGGCCTGATCTCTCGGATCAGAGTTTCAGAAAGGCCCCGGCGGAAACGCCGGGGCCTTTCGCGTTTCAGCCCTTCACCACCAGGCTTGCCAGGTCTCGTCCGTTTCAGGCGTGAAAGTCCCGGCGGGCAGGGTGTTGAAGGCGTCCATCGATTGGTGCGCCCCTGTCTGCGGACAATCCAGCGTTCGCACGATGGGCGAGGCGCCGGTCTCGCCGTGCACCACGGTGACGCCCGAGATGCGCTTGCCCGGGACGTCCGTCAGGTTCCCCGCCACCATACTGTGCACGATGTACTGGTAGCCGTTGTTGCTGAAGCGGATGTGCTCCTGACGCCCGCCACCGCCCCCGACCACGCCGCCGGTATGGGCGCGCACATGGCCCGCGCGGGAATCGATCTCCAGATCGGTCCGACGCGCATCGCCGAAACGATAGCTCAGGCGATTGTCGTTGGCGCAGACCGCCACCTTCCGATCGCCGAAATTGCAGGCGTAGATGACCCTCTCGCTGCGCCGGCAGGCGGGGGCCTCAGCCCCGTCGCCACTGCGCTCCAGCGCCTTTTCAGCCCGCAGGGCGGTTTCGGTCAGCTCGGTGCGCGCCTCCCGGCTGATGGCCGGGGCCTCGGCCTCGCAACCGACCATGACGAACAGCAGGGCGGCGCCTTTCAGGATCGCGGTTTTCATGGACGCACTCCATCTCCGAAGACCCCACAGAATCCGCTGATCCGGTTGTCAGTTCGATAACGCCCCTTCCCCTTCGCGCCCTGTCCGCTAGATGTCCCTCATGGCCGCCGCCGAGACCCCGACAGACCTGTTCAAACGCGCCCTTGCCCACGCCGCGCGGGCCCTGGCCGAGCAATCGGAGCTGGAGGTCGTCTTCGGCTCGGATGGGCCCAAGCTGTCCAACGGCGTCCTGACCTTGCCGCATCCGCCCCGCGACCCCGGCGCGCCCGAGAGCGCCGCCCTGCGCGGTCAGGCCGACCGGCTGGCCCTGCGGCTGGCCAATCACGACGACGCCGTCCACGCCCGCCTGCGCCCCGCCGACAGCCGCGCCGCCGAGGTGTTCGAGGCCGTGGAGCAGGCTCGGGTCGAAGCCGTGGGCTCGCAGTCGCTGGCGGGCGTGCGCGCCAATATGAACTCGGCCCTGCTGACCCGGCTGGAGAAGACCGGCGCCCTGCGGGTCACTGACGCCGAGCGCGTGCCGGTGGCCGAAGCCGTGGCCCTGCTGGTGCGCGAACGCCTGACCGGCCAGCGCGCGCCGGACGGCGCCGGCGCCCTGCTGGACCTCGTGCGGACCGAACTGGAGAACAAGGCGGGTCGCAAGATCGACGCCCTGACCGAGGTCTCCGGCGACCAGACCGCCTTCGGCGAGCGGCTGCGCGACGTGCTCAAGGCGCTGGACATGGATCCCGGCGACGGGCGCGGCGACGACGTCTCCGAAGACCCCGGCGAGGAAGAGCCCGATCCCCAGGACCCGGACGCCGCTGATCCCGAGGACGAGGAAGAGGACGACGCCGGGGGTGGCGAAGGCCAGTCCATGGATGGCACCAGCGACGACCAGACCGCCAGCGACGAGCGCGACGCCCGCCCCGACGGGGCCCCCGCCGACCCGGACGGCGAGGCCTCCGAGGACGGCCCCGAGCTGAACGAGGGCGCCCTGCCCAACCGCCAGCAGACCATGGACGACGGCCGCGCCATCGACGCCTACCGCGTTTTCACCACCGCCTATGACGAGATCGTCGAGGCGTCGGAGCTGTGCGACCCCAATGAGCTGGAGCGGCTGCGCGGCCTGCTGGATCAGCAGTTGACCGCCCTGTCGTCGGTCGTCGCCCGACTGGCCAACAAGCTGCAGCGCCGCCTGATGGCCCAGCAGAACCGCAGCTGGCATTTCGATCTGGAAGAAGGCGTCCTCGATACCGCCCGCCTGACCCGGATCATCACCGACCCGACGAGCCCGCTCAGCTTCAAGGCCGAGAGCGAGAGCCCGTTCCGCGACACGGTCGTCACCCTGCTGCTGGATAACTCCGGCTCCATGCGCGGGCGGCCGATCATGGTCGCCGCCGTCTGCGCCGACATCCTGGCGCGGACGCTGGAGCGCTGCGGGGTCAAGGTCGAGATCCTCGGCTTCACCACCCGGGCCTGGAAAGGCGGCCTGGCGCGCGAAAGCTGGATTACCGCCGGCAAGCCCGCCAATCCGGGCCGCCTGAACGATCTGCGCCATATCATCTACAAGGCCGCCGACGCGCCCTGGCGCCGGGCCAAGAAGAACCTCGGCCTGATGATGCGTGAGGGACTGCTGAAGGAGAACATCGACGGCGAGGCCCTGCTGTGGGCGCACGACCGGCTGATGGCCCGGCCCGAGCAGCGCCGCATCCTGATGGTCATTTCCGACGGCTCGCCGGTCGATGACTCGACCCAGTCGGCCAATGCGGCCCTCTATCTGGACAAGCACCTGCGGCAGGTGATCGAGCAGCTGGAGACGAAGTCGTCCGTCGAACTGCTGGCCATCGGCATCGGCCACGACGTGACCCGCTGGTATCGCCGCGCCCTGACCATCGTCGATGTCGAGCAGCTGGGCGGCGCCATGATCGAGAAGCTGGCCGAACTGTTCGACGCCAAGCCCGCGGCGGAACGGCCGTCGCGCCGCCGGAGAGCCGCCTGATGACCCTGCGCCGCGGTCTTGTCGCCCTCGCCTTCCTGGCCCTGTCAGCCTGCGCGACGGTCTCGGCGGCCCCGCCCCCTTCAGCGCCGCTGCCCGGCTGGACGGTGGCGGCGGCGGCAACCCGCCCGGTCGGCCTCGGCCTGCCCTTCGGCGCCGCGCTGGATCGCAGCGTCCGGTTCGCGGGCGGCGTCGAGATCGTGCTGGATGAGGCCTCGCCCCTGCACAGCCTGTCGGACTTCAAGCTGACCGGCGACGGCGGCGGCTTCATCAGCGTCACCGACGCGGGCGATCTGGTGCGTGGACGGCTTGTGCTGAGCAGCCGCGACCGGCTCACCGGCGTCGCCGACCTGCAGTACCGCCGCCTGACCCTGCTGGACGGAGCCCCCATCACCGAGAAGGTCGACGGCGACGCCGAGGGGCTGCTGATCTCCACCGACGGCGAGCTGTATATCAGCTTCGAGCGCCGCCACCGGATCTGGAACTACGGCGCGCCGGACGCCCCGCACGCCCGGCCGACGCCGGTGCGCCATCCCGACGTCGAGTTCCCGCTGAACGACGGCATGGAGGGCATCTCCACCGGTCAGGCCGGCGGCTGGCGCGTCACGGGTGAGAATGGCGGGGTCTGGGACTGCCGCCCGGCCGCCTGCGTGGTCGTCACCCCCGTCCCGGCGGTTCCCGCCACCGACGCCGACTTTCGCACCACCGGCCTGGATCGCGACCCGTCCGGCCCCGGCTATTATGTGCTGCAGCGCCTGTTCCGCGAACCGGCGGATGTCCGCGCCCAAGTCCGCCACATGGCTATGGACGGAACCCTCGGCCCGGTGCTGGTCGAGCTCAAATTCCCCGGCACGACCGACAATTTCGAAGGTCTGGCCGCCGTCGCCCACAACGGGGGCGCCCGCCTCTACATCCTGTCCGACGACAACGCCTCGAAGAAACAGCGCACGCTGCTGCTGGCGTTTGATGTGAGGCACAGGGAGTAGGAATCAGGGCCTGGGAATTGGTGGGATCGCGCCCGAACGGCCTTCCCTAATTCCTATTTCCTCCCGATTCAGACCCTCTCCGACACCTTGATCGCCACTTTGCAGCCCGCCTTGATGACGGCGCTGAGCAGCTGATAGCCGGGCGCGTCGCGGCTGCCGTGTTCAACAGCGTGGTCGTGGTGGGCCAGCTCTTCCTCGCGGAAGACCGTCAGTTCGGCGGCCAGGGCCGGGTCCTGATCCTGAATTTCGGCGATCTGTTCGGCGTAGTGTTCCTCGATCACCGCCTCGACCGCCTCAGTGCAGGCGTGGGCCGCCTTCTCGCTGATCAGGGCCGTGCCGGCGCCCAGGGTCAGGGCGGCCAGGCGCCAGATCGGGGTCATCACCGTCGGCCGCACGCCCTCGGCGTTCAGCAGGGCGTTGAAGCGCGCCAGATGCACCTGCTCCTGACGCCCCATCTCCTCCATATCGGCGGTGATGGCTTCCTTGCCCTTGCGGCCCGCGAACACGGCCTGCTGGGCGCGGTAGATATGGACGGCGGCGTACTCGCCCGCATGATCCACCCGCAGGATTTCACCACGGCGGCGCTGGCTGGCGCCACGACCGGGACGGGGCAGGGGAATGCGGCGTTCGCCGGTCGTGTCGGCGGGGCGGGGGTCGGTCATCGGTTCAGGAGCGCGGTGCGCGGGCATCCTTGGGCCTCTTGGCGGCGAGAAGGCTGAACACGGCGAGGGCCGCCGCGATCAGGGCGTTCCATCCTGCCATGCTCAGGCCGAGGAAGCTCCACGCCACTGCGTCGCACATGGCCACGCGCTGGACCGGGCCGGTGCCCAGCGCCAGCGAGGCCATGCTGGCCAGGTCGACCGAGCCGCCGCCCATGCAGGTGGCGGGCAGGGCCCACCACTTCAGCTCGCCGCCCATGTGGTAGAAGGAGGTGATGGCGCCGGTGGCGAAGATCACGGCCAGCAGGAAGGCGGCGATGCGCGGGGTGCCCCGGCTGCCGCGGCTGAACAGGTGCCAGACAGTGGCCAGCAAGGCCACGACCACCGCGCCCCAGTAAACCTCGCGCGCCTTCAGGCAGAGATTGCAGGGCGCGATATCCCAGATCATCTCTGACAGATGGGCGAAGCCCAGCAGCGCCAGCGACGCCACGAGCGCGAAAGCGGTCCACCACCGCGTCAGGAGTCGATAAAGGCCTCTCATCGGACGATGTTCATAGCCGGGCTTGGCGCGTCCGTCGATTGGCTTGCGGCTTGATCCGCGTCACGCCGCGACCGTTAGTGCAGCACGACCTTCAGCAGGACGATGGCGCCGATCAGAACCGCCAGACCGATCATGGTCCACAGCGCCAGCCGCTTCTCCACCCGCTCCCACACCGCGGGGCCCCAGCGCTTGATCACATAGGCCACCGCGAAGAAGCGGCCGCCGCGCGTGATCACCGAGGCGATCAGGAAGATGGGGAAGCTGAACTGCGCAAGGCCCGAGGCGATGGTCACCAGCTTGTAGGGGAAGGGCGTCAGCCCCTTGATCAGGATCACCCACAGGCCGAACCGGTCATACCAGTGCTGGAACTGCGATTGGGCGTCGGCGCTGCCGATGAAGCTCAGGATCGCCTCGCCCACGCCGGTCAGGAAATAGCCGATGGCATAGCCGAGGATGCCGCCCAGCACCGAGGCCACGGTGCAGATGGTGGCGTAGAAATAGGCCCGGTCCGGGCGGGTCAGCACCATCGGCGCCAGCATCACGTCCGGCGGAATCGGGAAGACAGAGCTCTCGGCGAAGGAGACCGCCGCCAACGCCTTGGTGGCGTGCTTGCTGCGGGCCAGCGAAAAGACCCAGTCGTAAAGCTTGCGAAGCATCGATCCTCCGGCGACGAGCCGAACGGACGCGTCTAGCAGGCCCGGCGACCGCGCGCATCCGCCGAAACGCCTGTTGAGTCGCCGTCGCGGCGATCCGCCGCTATAAGGCCCGCCTCCCTTTCTCCTTCAGGCCGAACACCATGCGCTATCTGCACACCATGGTCCGCGTGACGGACATCGACGCCTCCCTGCGCTTCTGGTGCGACCTGCTGGGTCTGCAGGAGATGCGCCGCATGGAGAACGAGGCCGGGCGCTTCACCCTGATCTTCCTCGCCGCGCCGAAAGACACGGCGCGCTCGCAGGCCGAACGCGCCCCAGAGGTCGAGCTGACCTACAACTGGGACCCCGAGACCTACACCGGCGGCCGCAACTTCGGGCACCTCGCCTACAAGGTCGACGACATCTACGCCGCCTGCCGGCGGCTGGCCGACGGCGGCGTGGTCATCAATCGGCCTCCTCGCGACGGCAACATGGCCTTCGTCCGCTCGCCGGACGGCATCTCGATCGAACTTCTTCAGGAGGGCGAACCGCTCGCCCCCGCCGAACCCTGGGTCTCAATGCCCAACACCGGGAGCTGGTGAATTTGAAAGCCCTCGTCGTCCTTCCCCTGGCCCTTCTGGGCCTCGCGGCCTGCGCCTCGACGTCCGAAACCTATCCCTCGCGCACCGCGACCGAGCAGCTGCTGATTTCGCGCGCCGCCGACCGCGCGGTCGAGGGCCTGACCCTGCCGATCCCGGCGGGCTCGCGCGTCTTCGTGGACGACGCCTATTTCCGCGCTGAGAATGGCCCCTACGCCGTCAGCGCCATCCGCAACGCCCTGTCTGACGCCGGCTACGCCCTGGCCCCCAACAAGGGCGAGGCCGACGCCGTGTTCGAACTGCGCGCCGGGGCCCTGTCGCTGGAGCAGATGCGCCGCGTCTTCGGCCTGCCGGACATGCGGGTGCCGATCAACGAGAGCTTCAACGTCGTCTCCATCCCCGAACTGTCGGTCTACAGCCGCCGGGACCGGGTCGGCGTGGCCGAGTTCTCGGGCTTCCTCTACGAGCCCAAGACCGGGGCGCCGCTGGGCGCCGTCATGCCCATGACCGGCCAGTTCCGCATCCGCAGCCACAAGCTGCTGATGATCGTCGCCTGGGGCCAGCAGAGCGTCGACCCCGGCGAACGCGATCCGGGCGACAGCTGGCGGCAGTTCTAAGGCTTCGCGGGCGTCAGCACCTTCCGCGCCCCCATCGTCTCGGGCGTCCGCACATCCCACGCCAGCCCGGCCGTCTCCAGCAACTGGATGAAGCGCCAGCCCCAGTCGCTCTGACCGGGATACAGGCCGATGCGGGCCGAGCCGGGGAAGGCGTGGTGATTGTTGTGCCAGGCCTCGCCCATGGTCGGGAGCGCCGCCCACGGCACGTCGTGCGCCTGCACTCCCGCGCCTTCGACCAGCCAGCTCTGCGGCCCGCGCCGGTGCGCCAGATGGCCGACGAACCAGTGCCCGATCACCGAGGCTGACACCCGCGCGCAGACGCCCCAGATCACGAAGCCCCAGCCGCCCATCAGATACAGCCCGCCCGCGATCGGAACCTGCTGCAGCATCCAGGTGCGCTCCAGGAAGCGGTAGAAGCGGTCGCGCCCGATCTTGCCCAGATCAAAACCCGGTGGATGCGTCAGCTCCAGCCGACAATGCATCTGCCAGACGGCGTCGATCAGTATGGGCCGCCGATGGGCCAGGTAGTCGTGACAGTCGGACTGGCGTTGCGCCCAGTCGCGCAGATCGTGGGTGCGGATCATCCAGAACGGCCCGCTCATCCCCACGACGGTCCCGATCCATACCAGTACATGCTCCAGCCACAGCGGACATTTGAAGCTGCCGTGAATCAGCCGCCGGTGAAACCCGACCGAATGCCCGAGCAGGATGGCGCCGCCGGTCGTCGCCACGAACACCGCCACCGCGCCCGGACTGATTGTCAGCGGGCCCAGCACGAGCGCGCCGGCCAGCATGCCGCCGTTCCACAGCGAGTGCGCCGGATCCCACACCACCCGCCCCTCCACCGGGGAACAGCTCGGCGTCTCGATCAGGCTGTTGACCGCGCAGGGGTCGTGATGATCGCCGCTCATGCGCCCCGCGCCCCGTCGTACCCCATCCGCCAAGCGGCATAGCCGGCCGCCGTACCTCCGACCGCCCCCGGAAGCATGCTGATCAGAACATGGGACGCCCCGCTCATGTCGACGGTGAAACGCCCGTCCGAAGCCATTCCCCACAGGATCAGGGGCGTCGCGGCTCCGGCGACGACCGCCCCCGCCACGATCGCGCTTCGGCGGTCGCGATACCCCATCCGGTGCAGAACGGCCCAGACAGGGCCTCCCACGACAAACAGGCCGCCGACCCAGAACGGCAGGGTCGCCGTCCCGATCAGAGCCCCGAACATGACGCCGGGCACGCCTCCGAACAGGCCGATCACCGCCATCATCCCCGTCGCTGCGCCACACCCCACCACACCCGCGACGAACAGGGCGATAGCCCCCAGTCCGGCCCGCGCCAGAGATCGTCTGCTGTCGGCTGCAACGGACATGATCGCCCCTTCTATATTTAAGACATTACCTAAATACCAAATCGATCCGCTGGCAAGTGGTTCGCAAATCGCTTAAATGTCGCAGTATGCAGCGCGTGTTCGAAGCCCTCTCCTCCCAGATCCGTCGCAAGATCCTGGCCTACCTCGCCCACACCGACCTGACGGCGGGCGAGATCGCCGCGCGGTTCGAGATCTCCAAGCCCGCGGTCAGCCAGCATCTGACCGTGCTGGAGAACGCTGGCCTCGTGACCAGCGAGAAGAAGGGCCAGTACGTCCACTACAGCCTGGTCCCGGACCATCTGGCCAATACCCTGCACAGCTACGCGCAGGAGGTCTGCCCGGTCTCCAAACCGCTGAAGGCCGAGAGCGCCGAGATCGCCAAGACCCGCAAGGACTGACGCGCCGACTTGCGCCCGACCGCGCGAGCGGGAAAGGTCGCGCCCTCAGTTTCCGGGAGGGTTCCATGCGTCGTCTTCTGATCTCCACCGCCTGCGCCATGGCCGTGCTGGCCGGCGCGCCCGCCATGGCCCTGGCCCAGACCGCCGCCCCGACGGCCGCGGCGTCGATCCAGACCGAGGACGCCCGCCTGGCCGCCTTCTTCGAGACGGCGTGGCAGGAGCGGATCGCCCTGTCGCCGCAGAGCATGACCTCGCTGGGCCTCAAGACCGACTACGACAAGCTGGACGACACCACCGACGCCGCCGCCGACCGGTCGCTGGCTCTGGCCGAAAGCCAGCTGGCGCGGATGAAAGCCGGGTTCGACCCGGCCCACCTCAGCGCCGACAGCCGGATGTCGATGCGGCTGTTCGAATACGGGGTCGAACAGGCCCGGCTGTCCAACCGCTGGCGGGACTGGGGCTATCAATTCGCCGCCAACGGCAATCCGACCACCAGTCTGCCGGTCTTCCTGATCAACAACCACCGCGTCACCAGCGTCTCGGACGCCGAGGCCTACGTCTCCCGCCTGCGCGAATCCGAGCGGGTGATGGGCGAGATCGCCGCCGAGTTGCGCGACCGGGCGTCCAAAGGGATCATCTCGCCCAATTTCGTGTTCGAGCCCTCCATCGCCAACACCCGCAACATCATCACCGGCGCCCCCTTCGACGGCGCGGCCGACAATCCGGTCTGGGCCGACTTCCAGCGCAAGATCGGCGCGCTGGAGACCGATCAGGCCACCAAGGACCGCCTGCTGGCCGAGGGCCGCGCGGCCCTGACCGGCGAGTGGAAACGTGGCTATGAGGGCGTGCTCGCGGCCCTCGCCGAGGTCCAGCAGCAGGCAGCGGTCATGCCCGACCGCGACGGCGGCGTCTGGCGGCTCCCGGACGGCGAGGCCTACTACAACGCCCGCCTGCGCCTCTCGACCACCACCGACCTGACCGCCGACCAGATCCACGAGATCGGCCTGCGTGAAGTCGCCCGCCTGCAGGGCGAAATGCAGACCATCATGACCCAGGTCGGCTTCACCGGCTCCCTGCAGGAGATGTTCGCCTATCTGAAGACCGATCCGCGCTTCCAGTATCCGAACACGCCGGAGGGCAAGGAGCAGTATCTGACCGACGCCCGCGCCTTCATCGCCCAGGTGATGGAGGCCGCCCCGCGCTGGTTCAGCGACCTGCCGGAGGCCGCGCTGGAGGTCCGGGCGGTCGAGGCGTGGCGCGAGTCCACCGCCAGCATCGCCTTCTACAACGCCCCCGCCCCGGACGGCTCACGCCCCGGCATCTATTATGTGAACCTGTCGGACATGACCCAGGTCCTGAAGCCCCAGATCGAGGGCATCAGCTACCATGAGGGCGCGCCGGGCCATCACTTCCAGATCGCCTATGCGCAGGAGATGCAGGGCCTGCCGTCCTTCCGTCGCTTCGGCGGCTACGGCGCCTATGCCGAGGGCTGGGGCCTGTACGCCGAGCGTCTGGGCAAGGAGATGGGCTTCTACCAAGACCCCTATTCGGACTTCGGCCGCCTCTCGACCGAGCTGTGGCGGGCGGTGCGTCTGGTCACCGACACCGGCCTGCACGCCAAGCGCTGGACCCGCGAACAGGCGATGGACTATTTCCGCCAGAACTCCCTGCTCAGCGAGCGCGACATCCAGAAGGAGGTCGAGCGCTACATCACCAGCCCTGGTCAGGCGACCAGCTACAAGGTCGGCGAGCTGAAGATCATGGAGCTGCGCCAGCGCGCACAGGCGGCGCTGGGCGACCGCTTCGACATCCGTGACTTCCACGCGGTCGTGCTGGGCTCGGGCTCGGTGCCGCTGGACGTGCTGGAGGATCAGGTCGACAGCTGGATCGCGGCGGGCGGGGGCGCGCCGATCGCGTAGGCGGTTAGTGCGCTTCCGGCGGGCGGGCGGCCGGGCTATGGTATTCGCTCTCGGTCTTCTTCTTTCCACCGAGCACGAATTTGCGGTCGCAGTAGCCGCACTCGACGAAGTCGTCCTCGCCCATGTCCATATAGACCAGCGGGTGGCCGAGGGCCCCGCCGCCGCCGTCACAGGCCACGCGCTTCGAGGTCACCACGATCTCTTCCGGCGGGGGGATGATCACGGAGGTGGGGCGCGAGGACATTCGGACGGCTCTGACTTGGCGATTGAGACGAGGGCGCCTAGGTATGCGCCCGCGCTCCTTACCGTCAAACGGATGCGCCCGAAACACCCGAAAGCGCCCGAATGACCGAGACCGACGCCCTGCCCGTGAACGCCATTGAGGTTCGGGGGCTGGAAAAGACCTATGCCGGGACCAAGAAGTCCCCCGCCAAGACCGCCCTGCGCGGCGTCGATCTGGTCATCCCGCGTGGCTCCATGTTCGGCCTGCTGGGGCCGAACGGGGCGGGCAAGTCGACCCTGATCAACATCCTGTCGGGCATCGTCAACAAGACCGGCGGCACGGTCTCGATCTGGGGCCGCGACATCGACAAGGCCCCCCGCGACGCCGCTGCCGCCCTCGGCGTCGTGCCGCAGGAGATCGTCGCCGACGTCTTCTTCACCCCGCGCGAGGCGCTGGAGGTGCAGGCCGGCTTCTACGGCGTGCCGGCCAATGAGCGCCGCTCCGACGAACTGCTGGCCGCACTGGGCCTGTCGGACAAGGCCAACGCCTACGTCCGCGCCCTCTCGGGCGGCATGAAGCGCCGCCTGATGGTGGCCAAGGCCCTGGTCCACAATCCGCCCATCCTGATCCTCGACGAGCCGACCGCCGGGGTCGATGTCGAGCTGCGCCGCCAGCTCTGGGAGTACGTCCGCAAGATCAACGCCGAGGGCGTGACCATCCTGCTGACCACCCACTACCTCGAGGAAGCGCAGGAGCTCTGCGACACCATCGCCATCATGAACCGGGGCGCGGTCGTGGCCTGCGAGCCGACGCCGCAACTGCTGCGCCGTCTGGACACCCGCAACGTCGTGGTCACGCCCGAGGGCGAACTGGACGGCCTGCCGACGGTCCAGGGCTTCGACGTCGTCGCCCGTCCCAACGGCGCCTTCGCCATCAGCTACAAGAAGGGCCAGTCGTCGGTCGAGCACGTCCTCGCCGCCGTCCGCGCCGCCGGCGTCACCATCGCCGACATCTCCACCGAGGACCCCGACCTGGAAGACGTCTTCCTGGCCCTAACCTATGGGGATGCGTCGCAGGTGAGTCCGACGAAGGACTGATCGGAAGGGAGTAGGGTTTAGGAATTTAGGAATCCGCGGAGCGGCTCTCGTGGCGCGCACCGGGCCATCTAATTCCTAATTCCTAAGCCCTACTCCCTCCTCAAACCACCATCACCGTCCCGATCAGCAGCCGCGCACCGGCTCGCCCCATCACCGTATTCGTCGCGCCCTGAAGCGCGGCGACCAAGCGTTCCACGTCGGGCGCGGCGCCGGGCAGCAGCATGCCGGCCTGTTGCTGGACGACTTGGGCGTAGGCGGCGCGCAGGCGCGGCGCCGACTGGGCCACCCGGGCGCGCAGGGCCGCGTCGGGCGTATCCACACCGACCTCGACCGTCATGACGCCCAGCGCCCCACCCGGACGGCGGACATTGCCGGTCACCGTGGGCAGGCCGAGGTAGCTGGCCTGCGTCCCGCCTCCACCCCCGCCCGAAGACGCGGCGGCGGGCGTGGCCGCGGCGGCGGAAGCGGTGGCGACGGCGGCGAGGCCGAGAAGAGCGCGACGATCCATGCGACCGCCTTAGCGCAAGGCGCTTTAAGGTCGCGTTACAGCGCGCCGTCCCACGGCAGGGTCGGGAAGCGCCGACGCGCCTCCGCGCCCGGAACCGTCTCCAGCAGCCGCCCCGTCTTCACGTCCGCGACCACCACGACGGTTTCAACCGCGCCCCAGCGGCAGGCGCCGGTCTCGCGCCGCGCCTGGGCCAGCACATAGATCTGCTTGCCGTCCGCCGCCCACGCCATGCCCCAGGTCGTGGCGTCAGGATCGGGAACAGACGCGCAGCCGTTCAGCCGTCCCAGCTCGGCGATCGCGGCGCGATGGATCTCGGCGTGTTCACGGGCGGCGCCGTTCGGCCCGACCTCGAACAGGCGGAACCGGCTCCACGCCGCGCTGCCGGAATCGTTGATGAACAGATGCTTCGAATCCGGCGCCCACGAGGCCCGCGACGTCAGCTCGATCCGCGCGACGGGATCGCGGTTGAACAGGCCCGCGCTGATCAGCACCTCGCCGTCCCCCTTGGACACCAGCCGCATGGAGCCGTTAGGCGCGAGAACCACCGTCTCCCGCCCGGCCTCCAGCAGGGTCAGTTCGGAGGGCTGGGGCGGCGCCGGAACAGCCGCATCCCCGCCCGCGCAGGCGGCCAGCATCAGCAGGATCGACGGGATCAGGACGCGCTTCATCCGAAAGGCTTAGCTTGGACTTCGCCCCTCGTCATCAGCGGCGCTTTCCCTCCCTCGACCGGCTTCCTACAAACCCCTCATGACGGCCCCGCGCGAGATCGACACCGGACTGGACGGCTTCCGCTGGTGGCCCGGCGCGCTGGACGCCGCCGCCCAGGCGGCCCTGTTGGCCGAGGTGCTCCGGGCGGTCGAACTCAGCCCCTTCTATCGCCCGGTCACCCCCGGCGGACGACCCTTTTCGGTGCGGATGACCAATCTCGGCCCGCTCGGCTGGGTGTCGGACCGCGACGGCTATCGCTACCAGCCGACCCATCCCGAAACCGACGCGCCCTGGCCGCCCATCCCCGAGACCCTGCTGGACCTCTGGCGCGACCTGACCGGCTGGCCCGAGCCGCCGGACGCCTGTCTGGTCAACCTCTATCGCGAGGCGGCGAAGATGGGCCTGCATCAGGATCGGGACGAAGCAGACCTCAATGCCCCGGTCCTGTCGGTCTCGCTGGGCGATACGGCGATCTTCCGGGTCGGTCCGGCGGCGGGCGGACCGACGAAGAGCATCCGTCTGGCCTCCGGCGACGTCTGCGCCCTGACCGGTCCGGCGCGGCTGGCGCGGCACGGGATCGACCGGCTGCTGCCCGGCTCCTCCGGCCTGATCCCGGGCGGCGGGCGGATCAATCTGACCCTGCGCCGGGCGGGCCCCTCTTCACGGCAATCGTGACTCGACCCCGGCAGGCCTCACCGCCACTGTCACGCCCACCATAGACCGGAGCCCGCCCATGTCGCTGATCCGTCCCGAAGGTCCGCAGGCCGAAGACCTGGTCCTGAGCCGCCGCACCCTGGGCGCGGGCGCCGTCGGGGGCCTGTTCTTCGCTGGCTACGCCCCCGCCGCGCTGGCGGCCCAGGCCAGCCCGGTCACGACCGACGGCGCGGGCCTGACCCAAGGCGACGTCTCCTTCCCCGCACCGGACGGTTTCGACCTGCCCGCCTTCGTCGCCCGCCCGGACGGCGAGGGGCCCTTCCCGGTCGTCATCGTGGTGTCCGAAATCTTCGGCGTGCACGAATACATCCGCGACATCTGCCGCCGCCTTGCCAAGGCCGGCTACGCCGCCGTCGCCCCCAGCTTCTTCAACCGGGTCGAGGACCCGGCGCCCCTGTCGGACATGACCCGCATCATGCAGATCGTCGGCGCCGCCGATTATGAGCAGGTGATGGGCGATGTCTCGGCGACGCTGGACTGGGTCAGTCAGCAGTTGTGGGCCAATGGCGACAAGGTCGGCATCACCGGCTGGTGCTGGGGCGGCAAGGTGGTCTGGCAGGCCTGCGCCCGCTTCGCCGTCATCGACGCCGGAGTCGCCTGGTACGGCCGCTTGGCCCCCGCCGCCGACGCCACCCCCGCCCAGATCAGCGGCGGCCAGCCGTGGCCGGTCGATCTGGCCGATGATCTGAAATGCCCGGTTCTGGGCCTCTACGGCGCGGAAGACCGGGGCATCCCCCTGCCCAGCGTCGAGGCCATGCGCAGCGCCCTGGCCCGCGCGGGTCAGACCTCCAGCGAGATCTTGGTCTATCCGGGCGCCCCGCACGGCTTCCACGCCGACTACCGCGACAGCTATCGCGCCGCCGACGCCGCCGACGGCTGGTCGAAGCTGCTGGCCTTCTTCGAGGCGCGGGTGAAGATGTAGGTCTTGACGAAAACGTCATCGGACTTGAAATCGGATTTGGCCAATCCAAATCCCATTTGACCAGATCAAGCCACAGCTCGCGTGCTGAGTTGACAGTCTCGCAACTGCGCGCTAGCCAAGAAATGGGCCAGCCGGTTGCAGCCGGCTGGCCCGTCAACAACCACATTGGAGCGACCAATGCACATCGTGCTGACCGAAAACGATCTTAGCAGACTCAAGCCCTCAACTCGAGCCGACATTCTGTCGACCCTCTTTCCACGAACGGAAGCATCCGCCGGTAACGGCGAGTTCGACTGGTCCGACGTCGTCGATCTGACGCCTGGAGAAGTGGAGCTTTTCATGGAAGGCTGCGCACCCGAGACCATCGCCGGCCTGAGAGTCATCGCGGAAAATGGCCCGGTGATTCATGCGACCCTGCTGCAGCAAGCAGGCATTGAAAACTACGGCCACTTCCAAGGCCGCGTCACAAAACGTACGCGTACGGTTACAGGCGATCGACACGCCTTCTTGTTCACTTGGGACGACTGGAACCAAGCGGAAGATGGCGTAGGTCGCTATGCGGTAACTGACACGACCCACCGGTCGCTCAGGGTCTATTTCGATCTGATCTGACTAACCGGGGGGAAGGGGCAGGAATGACCCTTCCCCCAATTCGGGATTAAGCTTGTCCGTCGAAATTCCCGCCGGTCTGGACCGTCGCCGCATAGGCCGCATTGCCCGCCGCCGCGCCGGAGCCCTTGGCGGCGACCACCACCATGGCCGGGCGCACAGTGCGGCCAAACAGGGCATAACCGGCCTGCAGGGTCTGGATCACCTGACCGCCCTGAACCGTGTCGGACGGTTGCTCCATCATCGCCTGATGCAGGTGCGGGTCGAATATCTCGCCCGGCTCGGGCGCGACGCGCTTCAGATTGTTGGCCTCGAAGGCCGAGAACAGGGCCTTCTGGGTCAGCTCTAGGCCGGAGACCAGACCGGCGGCGGCGCCGTCGGCGTCCTTCGGCGCGGCCTGGATGGCGCGCTCCAGATTGTCGGCCACCACCAGCAGGTCGCGGGCGAATTTCTGGATGGCGTAGGCACGAGCGTCGTTGTTCTGGGTCTCGGCCCGGCGCTTGATGTTCTCGGACTCGGCCACGGCGCGCAGGGCGCGATCCTTCCACTGATCGCGCTCGGCGATCACGGCGTCCAGCGGAGCCAGATCATCCTCGCCCGCAAGGCCCTCGGCCGCGGCGATGGCGGCGTCCAGTTCGGTTTCCGGTTCGTAGTCGGGGGTGTCGTTCACGTCTCTTGTCCGTCCAGCATCCGGCCCAGCACCCGGGCGGTATAGTCCACCAACGGGATGACACGGGCGTAGTTCAGTCGCGCGGGTCCGATCACGCCGATGGCGCCCAACACCCGCTGTCGGCCGCTCATATAGGGCGCCGCGATGACGGCGGAACCCGAAAGTGAAAACAGTCGCGTTTCCGCGCCGATAAAGATGCGCACGCCCTGGGCTGAGGACACCCCGTCCAGCAGACCGATCAGCTGTTCCTTCTGCTCCAGATCGTCGAACAGCACGCGGACCTTCTCCAGATCCTCCATCGCGCCCGCGTCCTGCAGCAGATTGGCGCGCCCCCGCACGATCAGTGCCCGCTCGCGCTCGACTCCACCCGACCAGGCGGCCAGACCGTCCTCGACCAGTCGCGCCGCCGTCTCGTCCAGATCGCGGCGAGCGGCGTCCAGCTCGGTGCGCATCTCGGTGCGGGCCTCATGCAGCGGGCGCCCCCGCAGCCGGGCGTTCAGGAAGTTCGACGCCTCCTGCAGGGTCGAGGGCGTCACCCCCGCCTTCAGCGGCATCAGCCGGTTCTCGACCGAGCCGTCGTCGCCGACCAGCACAGCCAGCGCCTGATCATGGCCCAGGGCCACGAACTCCACATGCTTCACGCCCGCGTCGCGCACCGGGCTGGCCACGATCGACGCTCCGCCCGCCAGACCGGACAGCAGGGACGACGCCTCGTTCAGCGCCTCGTCGAAGCTACGCCCGCGCCCGGCCAGCCGCCCGTCGATCTCGCGCCGTTCCTCGGTCGAGATGTCCCCGACCTCCAGCAGGCCGTCGACGAACAGCCGGAGCCCCGCATGGGTCGGGATCCGCCCCGCCGAGGTGTGCGGCGACGCCAGCAGCCCGGCCATGGTCAGGTCCTGCATGGTGTTGCGGATCGACGCCGGCGACAGGCTGACCCCGCTCATCGCCAGGGTCCGCGACCCGACGGGTTCGCCGGTCTGCAGATAGCTCTCGACGATGCGCCGGAAGATGTCGCGGGCGCGCTGGTCGAGCGCGGGCAGGCCGGGCGAGGGGTTGAGGAAAGTCATGCGTGAGCGCCCGCGAGGGCGCGGTGGAAGATCCAGCGGGTGGCGGGGGCATACAGGCTCACGGTTTCAGGATAATCACCGGCGCGACCGCTTCCAAGGACTCCCGTCATGACCACGCCCCGCCATTCCCACCGCACCCCCGAACAACTCCGCAAGGTGACGCTGGAAACCGGCGTGAACCGTTACGCCGAGGGTTCCTGCCTGGTCACCTTCGGCAATACCAAGGTGCTGGTCACCGCCACGGTGGAAGAGAACGTCCCCGGCTGGATGCGCGGCAAGGGTCAGGGCTGGGTCACCGCCGAATACGGCATGCTGCCCCGCGCCACCCACACCCGGGGCCGTCGTGAAGCCGCCGCCGGCAAGCAGACCGGCCGGACGCAGGAAATCCAGCGCTTGATCGGCCGCAGCCTGCGCGCCGTCGTCGATCTGAAGGCGCTGGGCGAGCGTCAGGTGGTGCTGGACTGCGACGTCATCCAGGCCGACGGCGGCACCCGCACCGCCGCCATCACCGGCGCCTGGGTCGCCATGGCCTCGGCCTTCGACTACCTGCGCGCCGAGGGCGTGATGAAGACCGACCCGATCCTCGATCAGGTCGCCGCCGTCTCCTGCGGCGTCTGCAATGACCAGCCGGTGCTGGACCTCGACTATGAAGAGGATTCCTCCGCCGAGGCCGACAGCAATTTCGTCCTGACCGGCTCGGGGACCATCGTCGAGATCCAGGCCACCGGCGAGAAGCGCGGTTTCTCCCGCGCCGAGTTCAATCGGCTGTTCGAACTGGCCGAGATCGGCTGTGGCGAACTGTTCGCCCTGCAGCGGGCGGCGCTGGGCCGCTAAAGCTTCGCCATTAAGGCGTGCGGTCTTTTATCGGTAACCAAAACGCGGCATCGTCGTTTCTCCACGTCATGGGGAGATGACGATGCGCCTGCCGATCCTGCTGACCGCCGCTGTCCTGCTGCTGGCCGCCTGTGGCGAACAGACGGGCTCAAAGACCGCCGAGGCGCCCGCTCCGGCCGCCGAGGCCGCGCCCGAGCCGGTCATGCCCGCCGACGCCCCGCCGCAGGAAGAGGCCATCGCTCCGACCGAGGCGTCCTCCATGTCCTGCACACTCGATCAGGGCTCGGACGGCGCCATGGAGCTGGTCCGCCGCTGCATGGCCGTCAGCCCGGCCTCGCACCCGCCGTGCAACCCCGAAAACCCCTGCAAGCTGATCCAGGACGAGATCGACCGCTCCTGCGCCTTGTACAAGCCGGGTGAGACCAAACCGGCGGAATGCACCGCTTAACGGTTTCGCGACTTAAGCGAGTGTACGGTCACGGGCATGACACCCGTCGCCACACCCGCTGATCTCCGCGCCCTGACCACCCTGCGCTTCCTCGCGGCGGCCTGGGTGGTGCTCTACACAGCCTGGCCGCACCTCAACGTCGGCTTCACGCCCGTGGCGATCACCAAGGGCTATCTGGGGGTCGAGGTCTTCTTCGTCCTGTCTGGATTCATCCTCAGCCACGTCTATCTCGAGGCGGCGGGTACGAATCGCTATTCGCACAAGGGCTTCCTCTGGGCGCGGATCGCGCGGGTCTATCCGCTGCATCTGGTGACGCTCGCGGGCATGGCCGTGCTGGGCGTCGGCGCCGTGGTCGCGGGCCTGTCCGTCAGCGACAGCCTGACCGACTGGCGGGCGCTTCCGGCCCACATCACCCTGACCCACGCCTGGGGCCTGGCCCCGTCGTCGGCCTTCAACCACCCCTCATGGTCGATCTCGGCGGAGTGGTTCGCCTATCTGACCTTCCCGGCCTTCGCCTTCGTGGCCTGGCGGCTGCGGAACCGGCCCGTGCTGGCCACCGTTCTGGCCGCCGCCGTGGCTCTGGGCATCTACGCCGCCTTCCAGCCGCTGGCGGGCTTCTCCCTGACCGAGGCCACCTTCCGCTGGGGCGCGCTGCGCATCGTTCCCTGCTTCCTGCTGGGCTGCGCCCTGTATCTGATCTACCGCCGCGCCCCCATTCCGCACGCCAGTCTGGTCGCCCTCGTGAGCGGCGCCGGCATCCTCGCCAGCGCCTCGCTGGGCGTTTGGGACCCGATCACCGTCCTGTTCGCGGGCGGTCTGATCCTCGCCCTCGGCTCGCTGAGCAACACCCAGGCGGGCGTCCTCGCCTCGCCCTTCGGCGTCTATCTGGGCGAGATTTCCTACTCGATCTACATGGTCTGCGCCCCGGTCCTGCTGGTCATGACCAACGTCGCCGCGCGCCTCACCGGGGCCGAGGACAAGCGGTTTCACATCATTGTGTGGTTGGGAATTGTCGCCGCCATACCGGTCGCCGCCATGCTGACCTACCACCTCGTCGAACGCCCGGCCCGCAAGGCTTTGCGCGGGTTGGCGAAGCGCAACGGCAAAGGTCAAGCCACGACAGAAACCCGCACCGAACTCGCCTGACAGGGGTTCAAACCGCCGCCACGATCCGTTACGGGTTGTTTCATCGTCGGCGGGATAAAGTCACAGCATGTTCAAACGGCTCAAAGCCGTCGCGGTTGCGACGACCCTCGGAATGTTTGCGCTGGGCTTCTCCGCCCCCGCGAATGCCGGTGAGCCCTATTGGCAGTGCGTGACCTTCGCCCGGATGTTCTCGGGCATCCAGATCTTCGGCGACGCCCTGACCTGGTGGCGTCAGGCGCAAGGGCGCTTCCAGACCGGCAACACCCCTCGCACCGGCTCCGTCCTGTCCTTCGAGGCCAACGGCCGCATGAGCCGCGGCCACGTCGCCGTGGTGTCCGAAGTGCTGACCGATCGCGTCATCCGCATCACCCACGCCAACTGGGGCGGCAGCCGCGGCAAGGTCGAGGAGAACGTCACCGTCGTTGACGTCTCGGACGGTAATGATTGGACGGCGGTCAAGGTCTGGTACAACCCGATCAATGATCTGGGCACGACCGTCTATCCGACCAACGGCTTCATCTATCAGCAGGCGCCCGTCGCCGCTGAAGGCGTCCAGATGGCGTCGGCTCCGGCCCACGCCGCCGGTCAGAACTGACACCCCGGCCCCTCTGACGGGGCCGCACCCATGATCCGCCTCTATCGCTCGACAGGCACGGCCTGCGAGGACGCCGTGCTGGAGCCCGCCGGGCTGGTCATCGGCCCCGATGTGCTCTGGATCGATCTGGTCAATCCGACCCGCGAGGAAGACGCCGCCGTCGAGAAGGCGCTGGGCGTCGCCGTTCCCACCCGTGAGGAGATGCAGGAGCTGGAGGCCTCCAGCCGCGTCTATCGCGAGAACGGCGCCACCTATCTGACCGCCGACATCATCGTGCGCGGCGATGAGGAAATCCCCGGCGTAGAGCCCGTCACCTTCGTCCTGACGCCCGGCCCGCTGATCACCGTCCGCTATGTCGAGCCCAAGCCCTTCGCCCTGCTGCTGGACAAGCTGCAGCGCGAGCCCGGCCTGTGCGGCTCCGGCCCCGACCTGTTCCTGCACCTGATGGAGGTGGTGGTCGACCGCGCCTCGGACATCCTGTCCAAGACCGTCACCCGGGTGGAGGCCATCGCCAACCACGTCTTCTCAGGCGGCAAGACGGTCGGCTTCGAGAAGCTGATCACCAAGCTGGGCCGCGCTCAGATCGCCAACGCCCGCATCGAGCAGAGTCTCGCCGGCCTGACCCGCGTCTTCGCCTTCGTCGCCATCGACGAGCGGATCGACAGCGGCGAGGCCCGCGCCCACCTGCGCTCGCTCAGCCGCGACGTCGAAAGCCTGACCGCCCACAACCAGTCGGTCGCCGCCTCGATCAATTTCCAGCTCTCCGCCGCCCTGGGCCTGATCAACATCGAGCAGTCGTCGATCATCAAGATTTTCTCGGTCGCCGCCGTCGCCTTCCTGCCGCCGACCCTGATCGCCTCGATCTACGGCATGAATTTCGACCACATGCCCGAACTGCACTGGATGGGCGGCTATCCGCTGGCCCTCGCGGCCATGGTCATCTCGGCCATCCTGCCGCTCCTGTGGTTCCGGCATAAGGGTTGGCTGTAAAAGCGACGCTTGACCCCGTCGGGCTGGCGGGGCCTTCTGCCCGCCCCTCGCCGGAGTCCTCCATGCGTCTGCTCGCCCTCGCCGCCTCCGTCCTGATCCTGTCGGCCTGTTCGCAGGGCGGCGAGACGCCCGCCGCGCCCGCCGAACCAACGGCGCCCGCCGCCGTGCTGGCCGGGGTCAATCTGGCCGAGCCGGTCAGCCTGACCGGCACCGAGCCCTTCTGGGGCATCCAGCTGACGGCGGACGAACTGGTCTACAGCGGCGTTGACCGCCCCGAGCAGCGCGCCCCGCGTCCCGAGATCAGCATCCAGGGCACCGTCGCCACCTTCCAGACCGCATCCAGCGCGGGCACGACCTTCGACGTCACCCTGACCGCCACCGAGTGCAGCGACGGCATGAGCGACCGCACCTATCCCCTGACCGCCCTGGTCAAGGTCGGCGACGAGACCCTGATGGGCTGCGCAGCCTCCGCCGCCGCCTTGGCCCGCGCAGGCGAGAGCGGCCCGGTCGTCTAGCCTCCGACCGGCTCCCTCAGCGTCCGCATCGCCCCCAGCCGCCCGAAGGCGATGGTCAAGGCCTTACGCCGAGCGGGGGCCAGCGGACTGGACGGCGCCGCCCGCACCACAGCCCCGCCGAAGCCGTCCGCCACGATCAGCCCCGGTTCTTCCGGCAGGACGCCTTCGGGAAACTCGGGCGCCACGGCGAAATAGAAGGCGTCGCAGAACGGCCCGTACTCGTGCCATTTGCGGTCGACGCGATAGTCCTCCAGGCCGGACTTCACCTCCACGATGATGATGTCCCCGCGCGGTCCCAGCGCCATCACATCGGCCCGCCGCCCGTTCGGCAGCCCGACCTCCAGCAGCGGCGCATAGCCCAGATCCAGCATCACCCGCGCCGCGCCGCGCGTCACCGCCAGCGTCGTGTCGGGACGGCTGAAAACCAGATCGATCTGCAGGACGGCGGCGGCCATGGAGCCTTTATGTTCCGGCTCTGTTCTCAACTCAAGAGGCGGGGCGCCGACAGACGACCTGTGCTATGATCTCCGACGGGGGGCCCTCTTCAAGGGGGTAAGGCGATGGCCGAGGATCGGATCGCCCGACGGAACCGTGGAAACGCCAACGGCCTGTGGCTATTGGCGGCCCTGACCCTTGTGGCGGGCCTTCTGGTGTTCGCCGTCGTGCTCAAGGCCGGCGCCGAACGCCAGCGCGCCCGGATAGAGACCGAAGCCGCCGCGACCGCGCCGCAAGAAAAATCATCCACCAATTCGCCCACCGGGAGTCAGGCTTCGCCGTTGCCGGTGACATAACAACGTCTTATTAACCATTCTGAACGACGCGCCGGGAGGGCGAGCAGGAATGGTCGAGGACCGGGGCGCCAAGCGGAATCGCAACGAGGGCGGCGTTTGGCTGATCAACGCCCTGCTCTCGGTGCTCGTCGCCCTGCTCAGCCTCTACGTCTTCCGCGCGCCCGAAACCCGCGCCGACGCGGGCGCGGCCCTGCAGGCGGTCGAGACCCTGCCCGACCACATCGGTCCCTCGCGGGCCATGGCGGCGACCCGCGACGGCTACTGACCCGTCTGCACCACCTGACCGGTTTCCAGTCCCAGCGCCGCCGCCCGCCGCACCAGATCCGCCCGCACCGCCGCCGACGGGCTCTGGCTGCGATGCCAGATCCACCAGTCCGACCGGTTCGGCAGCGACAGGATGGCCCAGCTGTAGTCGTCGGCGTGGGCCTGCACCCGATAGTTCTGCCCCGCCAGCCCGCCGAAACTCAGCAGGCCGGTCAGGCTGAAGCGGAAATTCCGGTTGGTGCCCGGATCGGTCACCCGGGCGTTGGCGCGCAAGGTCTCCACCTCCCCATCAGCGCGGCGGGTGCAGGTCACCACGATTCCGTAACGGTCCGCCCGCGCCTGCGCCGTAAAGTCGATCTGGGCCCGGCGGCAGTCCTTCTGCACATCGTTGGGACTGCGGGCGATTTCGAACCAGCGCCCATCGAAACGGTCCATGTCCACCGCCTGCGCGGCGGCGCTCCCGGCTGAGAACACCCAGGCGGTGATCAGGGCGACAACGAGTGAACGGGAACCCATAGCGAAACGTCTCCTGTGACCCCGACGTCACTCCTACGCGCCGGGACCGGAAACGGATGCGCCCGCCCTACAGGATGTAGCGGCTCAGGTCGGCGTTCCTGGCCAGCTCGCCGATGCGCTCGCGCACCTGATCGCCGTCAAAGGTCACCGTCTGGCCCGCCAGATCGGAGGCCTTGAAGCTGGTCTCCTCCAGCACCCGCTCCAGCACGGTCTGCAGGCGACGGGCGCCGATGTTCTCGACCGCCGAGTTCGCCGCCACCGCCGCATCGGCCATGGCCTCGACCGCCTCGTCGGTGAAGACAAGCGTCACGTCTTCGGTCGCCAGCAGGGCCTGGTTCTGGCGGATCAGATTGGCTTCCGGCTCGGTCAGGATGCGCTTGAAGTCGTCGCGGGTCAGGGCCTTCAGCTCCACCCGGATCGGCAGACGGCCCTGCAGTTCGGGCAGCAGGTCGCTTGGCTTGGCGACATGGAAGGCGCCCGAGGCGATGAACAGCACATGATCCGACTTCACCGGCCCGTATTTGGTCGACACCGTCGTGCCTTCGATCAGCGGCAGCAGGTCGCGCTGCACGCCCTCGCGGCTGACATCGGCGCCGCGGCCTTCCGACCGCACCGCCACCTTGTCGATCTCGTCGATGAAGACGATGCCCTCGTTCTCGGCCAGCGACAGGGCCTCAGCGGTCAGGCTCTCCTGATCCAGCAGCTTGTCGCTCTCTTCGGTCGTCAGCGGCGCGACCGCGTCCTTGACCGTCAGCTTGACCTTCTTGGTCCGCGCACCGCCCAGCTTGCCCAGCATTTCGGACAGGTTGATCATCCCGACATTGCCGCCGCCCGGCAGGTCCATGCCCTGCATCGCCGAGGCCGTATCGGCCAGTTCCAGCTCGATCTCCTTGTCGTCCAGCTCGCCCGCCCGCAGCTTCTTGCGGAAGGCGTCGCGGGTCGCCGGCTGCGAGCCCGGCCCGACCAGCGCATCAAGGATCCGATCCTCGGCGGCGCCCTCGGCCTTGGCCTTCACCCCCGCCCGGCGCTTGTCGCGCACCATGACCAGCGCCGCTTCGACCAGGTCGCGCAGGATCTGGTCCACGTCCCGGCCGACGTAGCCGACCTCGGTGAATTTGGTCGCCTCGACCTTCAGGAAGGGCGACCCGGCCAGCTTGGCCAGCCGCCGCGCGATCTCGGTCTTCCCGACGCCCGTCGGCCCTATCATCAGGATGTTCTTCGGCGTCACCTCATCGCGCAGGTCGTAGGAGACGCGCTTGCGCCGCCAGCGATTGCGCAGGGCCACGGCGACAGCGCGCTTGGCGTCGTCCTGGCCAACGATGAAGCGGTCGAGTTCGGAAACGATTTCGCGGGGGGAGAGGTCGGTCATTTCAGGGACTAGGGATTAGGGACTGGGGATTAGGCGGATCGGGTTCACGGGGGCCGGACAGAGATGTGGGCACAGAGGCGACGCTTCGCGATAGGCGTTTCCGTCGCAGCTCTAATCCCTACTCCCTGGTCCCTAATCCCTCACCCTACTCCAGCATCTCCACCGTCAGGTTCCCGTTCGTGTAGACGCAGATCTCCGCCGCCAGCGCCATCGACCGGCGGGCGATGGTCTCCGCATCCAGGTCGGTGTTCTCGATCAGGGCGCGGGCCGCTGACAGGGCGTAGTTGCCGCCCGAGCCGACCGCCGCCACCCCATGCTCAGGCTCGAGCACGTCGCCGACGCCGGTCACGGTGAAGATCGAGTTCCGGTCCGCGACCAGCAGCATCGCCTCCAGCCGCCGCAGGTAGCGGTCCGTCCGCCAGTCCTTGGCCAGGTCGACGCAGGCGCGGGCGAGTTGGTCCGGGTACTGCTCCAGCTTGGCCTCCAGCCGCTCGATCAGGGTGAAGGCGTCGGCCGTCGCCCCAGCGAAACCCGCCAGAACCCTGCCGCCGGCCAGCACGCGCACCTTGCGCGCCGCGCCCTTGACGATGGTCGGGCCCATCGAGACCTGGCCGTCGCCGGCGATGACCGTCCGGCCACCCTTACGCACCGCAAGGATGGTTGTGCCGTGCCAGTCGGGGAATGAGGATGCGTTGTTCGTCATCCGTTGCAGATGGAGACCGAAATGCGGCGCGGCAAGCCGAAAAACGCGAGAAATCAATGGTACGGCAGAGCCATATTATGACCAACCTGCGCCGTTATAAGGGTCGATTGTACCCGTGAAAATCCAGGATGAGGGAAGCGACGTGCTTCATCGCGTGATCTACGCCAGCGAAGCCGTTGGTGCTACCGGTGTCTCCACCCTCTCCATCGCCCAGATTCTGGGCGCATCGGAGATGAACAATCGCCGTGACGACATCACCTCCGGGCTGATGTTCCACCGAGGCCATATCGTTCAGGCCATGGAAGGCCGCCGCGCCGACCTGGACCGGCTGATGCGCCGCCTGCTGGCGGATCGCCGCCACACGGGCCTGCGAATCCTGCTGGATACGCCGATCTCGCAGCGCCTCCTGCGCGAGCCGATCAGCGTCTGCCCGGACCCCTCGGCCCTGCTGCACAGGATCGGCGTCGGCGAGATCTCGCGCCTCACCGCCCATGAGGCCTCGGCCATCCTCGAAGTCCGCAAGGCCGCCTGAGGGCGTGACCTTCGTCGCCACAGCCCCTAACTGGGGCGGGTGACCTTCTCTGACGACGAAATCGAGCGCTACGCCCGCCATCTGGTGCTGTCCGAAGTGGGCGGCCCCGGCCAGCAGCGGGTGAAGGCCGCGCGCGTCGGCCTGATCGGCTTGGGCGGCGTCGGCGCCCCCGCCGCCCTCTATCTGGCCGCCGCCGGGGTCGGGACCCTGCGTCTGATCGACGACGACACCGTCGGCCTGTCCAATCTCCAGCGCCAGATCGCCTTCGACAGCGCCGACATCGGCCGCGCCAAGGTCGTCGCCGGCGCCGAGGCCCTGGCCGCGCTAAACCCCCATGTCGCGCTGGAACTCCGCCCCGAGCGCCTGACCGAGGCCAACGCCGCCGCCCTGATCGAGGGCTGCGACGTGATCATCGACGGCACGGACGATTTCGCCACCCGCTTCTGCGTCAACGCCGCCTGCGTGGCCCACGGCCTCCCTCTGGTCTCCGGCGCGCTCGGTCGCTGGAGCGGTCAGGTCGGCGTCTTCAGCGGCAAGCCCTGCTATCGCTGCATGGTCCCCGACAGCCCGCCGGACGCCGAGACCTGCAGCCGCGTCGGCGTCATCGGCGCCCTGGCCGGCGTGGTCGGCGCCATGGCCGCGCTGGAAGCCATCAAGCTGATCGCCGGCGCGGGCCAGCCCCTGTTGGGCCGCCTGCTGCTCTACGACGGTCTGGCGGGGACGGCGCGCACGGTCCGCGTCGCCCCCGATCCCGACTGTCCGGTGTGCGCCGCGCCCTAGGCGAAGGCCTGACGGAACAGGGCGATGTAGCGGGTCATCAGCTCCTGCTCCTTGTCGTTCTCCCAGTCCGCGTGGCCGAAGTCCGCGACCTCGATCAACTCGACCGGGCGACCGGCCGAACGGAAGGCGTCACGCATCCGGCGGGACTGGATGATCGGCACCACCGTGTCCTCCACCCCGTGCACCAGCAGCACCGGGCAGGTGATCTCGGCGGCGCGGCGGCGCGGCGAGGCGGCCTCCAGCGCCGGACCGTCGGTGCGGCGGTCGCCGATCCGCTTGGTCCAGAACTCATAGATCGGCTTGCCCGCCAGATCGTCCTCGCGCTCGACCCAGCCCAGCATGTCCGGCAGGTCATAGACGCCGCAGATGCCGATGGCCGCCTTGTACAGGTCCGGCCGCTTCAGAGCGCTCATCAGGGCCGCATAGCCGCCGTAGCTGGTGCCCATGATGGCGACCTTGGTCGCATCCAGCCCCTTCAGGGCCACGACGTGGGCGACGGAGTCCTCGATGTCCTCCTGCATGCGGGCGCCCCAGCGGGTCCAGCCCTCGCGCGCGAAGGCCATGCCGTAGCCGCCCGAACCGCGGAAGTTCGGCCGCAGCACCCACCAGCCCTGCGCCGCCAGCACCTGCACCTGCCGGTTCCAGCCCGGCTCGTCGCGCGCTTCCGGCCCGCCGTGCGGCAGCACGATCAGCGGCCCCGGCGCCCCGCCCGGAGGCGCGGTCAGATAGGCCTCGACGCTCGCCCCGTCCCGCGTCGGGATCTGCAGGATGTCGGTCGCGCCCAGACGGTCCGGATATAGGGCCGTTGACTGGCCGATATTGACGATGGCCCGCGCCGTCTTATCGTAGAAATACCAGCTGCTCGGCTCATTGCCCGCCGTCACCCGGGCGATGAAGCGGTTCCGCGCGGCGTCCACGTCCGTCAGGGCCACGTTGCACTGGTTGTCGAAGAAGCGGTTCAGGGCGCGGTGGTGCGGGATCAGCGCCGGATCGGCGAACTCATACTCCAGCCGCTCGCCGAAATAGGCCGCGCCCAGATAGTTGTCCGCGGAGTCGGTCAGCCCGCCCAGCACATCCTTGCCCGCGCGCCCGTTCATGGCCGGACCGACCGCCAGACTGGCCAGGTCCATCTCGCGGACGGACATCACGTCCTCGCTCTCCAGCCGCGCGGCCACCAGCACCGTGCCGGGCCGGTCCGTGCCGCTCACCCAGTAAAAGTCCGGCGCATCGCGGAAGCGCGACCGGCGGGCCAGCTTCCACTGGGTCTCGCCCGGCGCCCGCACCTGGATGCTCTCCATCGTGCCGTGCAGGTTGATGTCATGCCGCATGACCGGCACGCCGTTGACGGTGCGCCACTGGAAGGTGCCCGCCACGCCCTTCTCGATCAGGGTGGCGCGGCCGGTGTTCACGTCGACGCGGTGCAGCGCCATGATCCCGTCCGGCTCCCAGGCCGCCATCATGATGTTGTCCGGGTCCGACGGCAGCAGGTCGACGATCCGCCCCATGTCGGAGGTGTTGCGCATCCGCGTGCGCTGGTCGTTGAACAGCACCACGATGGCGCCCGTCCCGGCGTGCACAGACAGGGTCCGGCGCATCACGAACTCGACGCTGTCCGAGGTGAAATTGGTGCCCGCCTGCGACCGGCGGCCGGTCTCGCGGCGGATCAGGATGCCGACCAGCAGCCGGTCGTCATTGGCCCATTCGACATAGCTGACCTCGACCGGCCCCAGGTCCAGCCGACGGCGCAGGCCTTCCGGCGCATCCGCCTGGATGATGTCGATGGCGCCCTTGGGCTCGTCCTTGGTGCCTAATTGCTCCAGCACCGCGATGCGGTTGCCCGACGGCGACAGGACCACGCCCCGCGTGCCCGCCTCGCCGAAGAAGTCGGCCATGGCGTAGGGCGAGATCGCCTCCTGCGCCGAAGCCAGATGCGCCGGCAGCAGCGCCGCCGCCCCCAGGGCGCCCGCACCCATCATCAGCCCGCGCCGCGACAGCACGGCCTGGGCCGCCTCGCTCAAACCCGTTTTCACTGTAATCCCCCACAACCAGCGGCGGCACCCAACCCAAGCGGGGCGGTTCGGTCAAGAGGACATGGCGCGCGGTTCGTCGAACCGGGTCAGAACATCGCGGGGATGACACGATCCGGCGGCCGGTGGCCGTTGGCGAAGGTCTGGATATTGGCGATCACGCGGTCGCCCATGTCCTGCCGCGCCTCGATCGTCGCCGAGCCCAGATGCGGCAGCAGCACCACGTTCGGATGCCCCAGCAGGCCCGGATGCACCTTCGGCTCCTGCTCGAACACATCCAGCCCGACGCCCGCGATCCGCCGCTGGGCCACCGCCTCGGCCAGGGCCGCCTCGTCGATAAGCTCGCCCCGCGCCGTATTGACCAGAATGGCCTCGGGCCGCAGCAGGGCCAGACGCCGCGCCGACAGCAGGTGATGGGTCTCCTTCGTCGCCGGGCTGTTCAGCGAGATCAGGTCCATCCGCCCCAGCATCTGGTCCAGATCGTCCCAATAGGTGGCCCCCAGCTCCTCGGCGATCATCGGCGAGACCGGCTTGCGGTTATGATAGTGGACCTGCATGCCGAAGGCCCTGGCCCGGCGGGCCAACGCCTGTCCGATGCGGCCCATGCCGACGATGCCCAGCCGCTTGCCCCACAGCTTGCGCCCGGTCATCCAGGTCGGGCTCCAGCCCTCGAACCGGCCCTCCTGCATCACCTGCGCGCCCTCCACGATCCGGCGGCTCACCGCGAGGATCAGGGTCATAGCCAGATCCGCCGTGTCCTCGGTCAGGACGCCCGGCGTATTGGTCACGATCAGGCCGCGCCCGACCGCCGCGTCGATGTCGATATGGTCCACGCCCGCGCCGAAATTGGCGATCATCTTCAGCTGCGGCCCGGCCTTCGCAATGAGGTCGGCGTCGATCACATCGGTGATCGTCGGCGACAGCACATCGGCCCGCTGCACGGCGGCTTCCAGCTCGGCGCGCGTCATCGGCCGATCCGTCAGGTTCAGCTCGGCGTCGAACAGCTCGCGCATCCGCGTTTCCACGGCGTCGGGCAAGCGTCTGGTTAATACGACCTTAAGCCTGGGAGCGGACATTCGGAGCCTTCGATTTCACGTCTCCGGCTTTAATGGTCCTCCCGGTGTCTGGCAAAGTTCCTCGTCTGAACCGCCTCGCGGCCATCGTCGGTCTGATCGGCTGCGCGGTGCTGACCGGCGCCGGGAGCCAGATGCCGGACGGTCGCCCGACCCCCAGCGGCCAGCCCGTCCCGCGCTGGCTTTCGCTCAAGTCGGACAAGGTCTTCGCCCGTCAGGGTCCGGGCCTCGACTATCCGATCCTGTGGCAATACGGGGTTTCCAACCTGCCGGTTCAGGTCATCGCCGAGACCGAGGGCTGGCGAAAGATCTGCGACCCCGAAGGCGGCGTCGCCTGGGTCCACCGCAGCGTCGTCTCCAGCCGCCGCAGCGTCATGAATATCTCGGACCGCGAGATTCCGATCCGCGCCGGCCGCTCCGACACCTCCCCCATGCGCGCCCGCCTGTCGCCCCGCTCGCTGGTCTCGCTGAGCGAATGCGTCGACGAATGGTGCGAGGTCCGCGTCCGCCGCATGCGCGGCTGGGTCCCCCAACGCGCCGTCTTCGGCGCCCAGACTCACACCCTCTGCAACCCCGACCGCCCCGCCGGGACGGGCCGGAACGGGAACTAGCTCGCAACCCTCTCCCATGGGGAGAGGGAGGGAGTGGGGTTACGCAGTCAGCCCCGCCTGACTCAAATCACCCCACGCCCAGCCTCCCACCACCCAAGCCCCACACCCTCCCACCGACTGCGTTGGCGGGCCCCACCCTCTCCCCAGGGGAGAGGGACGCCACCCCCCGAACCCTCCGCCCCCCGTTAAAAAGTTGAGCGTTTCGGCCCGCTCGTGTAACCCCACGGCAACATTCGGGGCGCGCTTCGCGTCCCGCCGCGAAGAGATCGACTTTGTCCGAACTGAAATATCCGTCGTCGTTCGATTACGAAGCCCTGCTGGCCTCGGGCCGGGGCGAGCTGTTCGGGCCGGGCAACGCCCAGCTGCCGGCCCCGCCGATGCTGATGTTCGACCGGATCGTCGCCATCAACGCCGACGGCGGCGCCCACGGAAAGGGCTATGTCGAGGCCGAGCTCGATATCCACCCCGACCTCTGGTTCTTCCAGTGCCACTTCATCGGCGACCCGGTCATGCCGGGCTGCCTGGGCCTGGACGCCATGTGGCAGCTGGTCGGCTTCTACCTCGGCTGGATCGGCGGTCCCGGCAAGGGTCGCGCGCTCGGCGTCGGCGAGGTCAAGTTCACCGGTCAGGTCCTGCCGACCGTCAAGAAGGTCGTCTACAAGATCGACCTGAAGCGGGTGATAAATCGCAAGCTGGTCATGGGCATCGCCGACGGCGTGCTCGAGGCCGACGGCGAGGTGATCTACACCTGCAACGACATGCGCGTGGGCCTGTTCGGCGCGACCACTGAAGCGGCCGCCGGCTAAGCCCCCTATATTCTCCAGACCGCGGCCTACGCGGCGCCTGAAAAAGACTTGGAAGGAATCCGCCATGCGGCGTGTTGTCGTCACCGGCCTGGGCATTGTCTCCTCCATCGGCACCGGAGCCGATGAAGTCACCGCATCGCTGCGCGACGCGAAGTCGGGCGTCCAGCACGCCGCCGACCACGCCACCCACGGCTTCCGCTCGCAGGTCTGGGCCCCGCCCGCCCTGGGCCACACCGCCGAGGACTGGGCGCCGCACGTCGACCGTCGCGCCGCCCGATTCCTCGCCAACGGCACCGCCTGGGGTCACATCGCCTTCGAACAGGCGCTGAAGGATTCCGGCCTCGATCCGGAAGAGATCAAGGACCCGCGCATCGGCCTGATCGTCGGTGAAGGCGGCCCCTCGACCCAGGTCATCCTGCAGGCCGCCCAGACCACGATGGAAAAGGGCTCGCCCAAGCGCATCGGGCCGTTCGCCGTTCCGAAAGCCATGGCCTCCGGCCCGTCGGCCGTTCTGGCCACCTGGTTCGAGCTCAAGGGCATCAACTATTCGATCAGCTCGGCCTGCGCGACCAGCGCCCACTGCATCGGCGCGGCCGCCGAGCAGATCGCCTGGGGCAAGCAGGACGTCGTCTTCGCCGGCGGTTGCGAGGACATCGACTGGTCCATGTCGAACATGTTCGACGCCATGGGCGCCATGTCGTCGAACTTCAACGAAACCCCGTCGAAGGCCAGCCGCGCCTATGACAAGGACCGCGACGGCTTCGTCATCGCCGGCGGCGCGGGCATCGTGGTGCTGGAAGAGTACGAACGCGCCGTGGCGCGCGGCGCCAAGATCTACGCCGAAGTCACCGGCTACGGCGCCAACTCGGACGGCTATGACATGGTCGCCCCCTCGGGCGAGGGCGCCGAGCGCTGCATGAAGATCGCGCTGGAAATGGCCGGCAATCCGAAGATCGACTATCTGAACCCGCACGGCACCTCGACGCCGGTCGGCGACAGCAAGGAAATGGGCGCCGTCCGCAACGTGTTCGGCGACAACCTGCCGATGATCTCCTCGACCAAGTCGCTGACGGGCCACTCGCTCGGCGCCGCGGGCGTGCAGGAGGCCATCTACTGTCTGCTGATGATGGACAACGACTTCGCCGCCGAAAGCGCCCACATCGAAAACCTCGACCCCGAGTTCGAGGGCATGCCGATCCTCCGCGCGCGCCACGACGGCCCGCTGAAGCACGTCATGTCCAACAGCTTCGGCTTCGGCGGCACCAACGGCACGCTGATCCTGTCGAAACTCGAAGCCTGATCAAGAAACGCCTGGCCTCAAGCAGCGAGCGACCGCGTCGCGAGCGTTAGGCCACCCAAGAAGGAAGACTCCAATGGCCGCCGAATCCACCTGGGACATGCCCAAGGGCGACCTCATGAAGGGCAAGAAGGGCCTGATCATGGGGGTCGCGAACTCCAGCTCCATCGCCTGGGGCATCGCCTCCCAGCTGGCCGCCCAGGGCGCCGAACTGGCCTTCACCTATCTCGGCGAAAGCCTTGAGCGCCGCGTGCGCCCGCTGGCCGAAAGCGTCGGCGCCAAGCTGCTGATCCCGGCCGACGTCACCGACGACGCCTCGATGGACGCCGCCTTCGCCGAGCTGGAAAAGACCTTCGGCACCATCGACTTCGTCGTCCACTCGGTGGCCTTCGCCAACAAGGACGAGCTCAAGGGCTCCTTCGTCGACAACACCACCCGCGACAGCTTCCTGCTGGCCATGAACATCTCGGCCTTCAGCTTCGTCGACGTCTCGCGTCGCTCCGCCAAGCTGATGCCGAACGGCGGCAGCCTGATCACCCTGACCTACCTCGGGTCCGAGCGGGTCATCCCGAACTACAACACCATGGGCGTGGCCAAGGCTGCGCTGGAAGCGGCGACCCGCTACATCGCCCGCGACCTCGGTCCCAAGAACATCCGCGTCAACGCCATCTCGGCCGGCGCCATGCGCACCCTGTCGCTGGCCGGCATCTCGGGCGGCCGCGGCCTGCACTCCAAGTCGGCGCAGTTCTCGCTGATCAAGGAAGAGACCTCGATGGAAGGCGTCGCCGGCGCCGCCCTGTGGCTCTGCTCGGACCTCGGCCGCTCCACCACCGGTGAAGTCGTCCACGTCGACGCCGGCTTCCACGCGGTTGGTCTCCCGGAAGACATCGAGGGCTAAGGCGAAAACACTCGCCTAAAGGGCTTGAAACAAGAGGGATAGGTTGCACATATCCAGACGAACACTCCTTCGTCTGGAGTTTGCGATGACCGACACCGGCCCTCCTTTTGACCTCGGCGACATTTACTCGGTGGGCCAGCGACGCCGCCCGGGAGGTAGTTTCCCCACTGGAGGTGGCGGCGGCTCGGGCGGCAACAGCGACATCCCGCCAGACGAGCCTCTGGAGACAGAAGAGGGCGATCCCAACGGCGGAGAACTCCCACTTCACCCTTGCAGCGATCCGGAAACGGCGCTGGATTGGAATGCCGATGCGGCGGCGGCTGAAGCGTTAAGGAGAATGCAGGAGGACGCCGACGACCCGCTACTGGACGGTCGCGAACGCTCGTTCGTCATCTACCGAAACCCGCTCACAGGGCGAATTCAGCTCGGCAACATCGCTGTCGGCCCAAACAGGGGCGGCGAAGTACAACCTGATGATACCGGGATCAACCGCGGCGATATCATTGGGTTGATTCACTCTCACCCTGGAAGCGGACCTTATCCCTCAGGTCCCGATAGAACTAATTTTACGGAATTCTGGCAGCCGGAAATTGCCGCAAATGGCGGAGACCCATCGGCGTTCCGGTTATACTTGGTGGGCACAAGGACTGACCCGGGCGGACAAGCGCGCTTGCAAATTCGTGTCTACGATCAGAGCAATCTAGAGGGCGACGAAAATAATCCTGGCCCGGAGGTAAACCCGAATGCGGAACCCTGCCCCAACTAAAGCTGTCATCCCCTGGACCACTGTCGCGGTTTTGGTTGGATTGGCCTCACCGGCTTTCGCCTTGCAGCCACAAGAACCGCCACCTACGCGCGTGAATGGGTTGACGGCGGTCGCGGGCTACTTAGTCCGCGATACACACTCCAACGTCCAAGAGAGCGTCGAGATATTCATCCGTCCGCGCCAAGAGATACGCCTACCGAACGGCTCACCTTGGATCGAGTTCGTAGCACGTCGCAACGTCGTCGGTGATAGTGGCGAAGAGACGACTTGGGCGAACTCCCAAGATTGCCCGGCCCTGCGGAACACTCTCATTTGGCTCACAACCCTGGTCGCGCCTCGGATTGAGATACCGGGCATCTCGCCGAGTGAAAGCTCTCCCGACGGCCGGCGGCCCAGAACCGTTGTAGAGGACGGGCTGCAGACCTTGGTTTGGGGGCGAGGCACTCAGCCTGACCACATCGCCAACACCCGCGTGGAGATTGAAAGTAACGGGGGGCTGGTCGCACAGTTCGGACGCGCAGCAAGGGACAATCTGGCGAGTTGTTGGAGACCTGAAGCAGGCTGACGGCGGTTCTTTTCTCGAGATCACCGACCCGTTACACGCAAGGAATGACCGCCCCCCGCCTGCCCATCTCCGCCCTGTCGGCGGCCGCCGTCGGAACCGTGATCGGCTTCGGCGGCACCGTCGCGCTGGTGGTGCAGGCGGGCCATGTGCTCGGCGCCTCGCCCGACCAGATCGTGTCGATGGTGACGGCGCTCTGCCTCGGCATCGGCCTGCCCGGCCTGCTGCTCAGCTGGCGGATGAAGGTCCCGGTCATCCTCGCCTGGTCCACCCCCGGCGCGGCCCTGCTGGCGGCCTCGACCCTCGGAGTCGGCTGGCCCACCGCCGTCGGCGCCTTCGTGATCGCCGGCGCCCTGATGGTCGTCACCGGCCTCGTCCCCGCGCTGGGGCGGCTGGCGGCCCGCATCCACGGCGGCATCGCCTCGGCCATGCTGGCGGGCGTGCTACTGCCCTTCTGCCTGAGGCTGTTCCTCGTCTTTCCAACCGATCTGGCCCTCGCCGCCGGTCTGTTCGCCGTCTTCCTGATCATGCGGCGGCTGGCCCCGACCTGGGCTCTCCCCGCCGTCCTCGTCGGCGCCTTCGCCGTCCTGGCCCTGCGCGGTCAGGTGACCCTGCCGCCCGGCACCGGCCTGTTCGGCCAGCTGTCGCCGGTCGTCCCGGTCTTCGATCTGAAGGTGGCGGTCAGCCTCGCCCTGCCGCTGTTCCTCGTCACCCTCGTCTCGCAGAACCTGCCCGGCCTCGTGGTGCTCAAGGCCGCCGGCTATGAGCCGCCGCCGGGGCCGCTGCTGCTCTCGACCGGTCTGGCGACCGTCGTCCTCGCCCCCTTCGGCGCCTACGGAATCAACATGGCGGCCATCGTCGCGGCCATCTGCACCGGCCCGGACGCCCATCCGGACCCGCAGCGCCGCTGGATCGTCGGCGTGATCTACGGCGGCCTCTATCTGGTCGTGGCCCTGTTCGCCGCGCCGCTGGCGGGCCTGTTCATCGCCATGCCGCCCGCCGCCCTCGCCGTCCTGACCGGCCTGGCCCTGATCGGCCCGCTGACCGGGGCCCTGTCCGGCGCCATGGCCGAGCCGGACCACCGGGAGGCCGCCGTCATCGCCTTCGCCGCCACCGCCTCGGGCGTCGCCCTGTTCGGCATCGGCTCTGCCTTCTGGGGCCTGCTGGCGGGCTTCGTGGCGCTGGCCGCCCTGCGCTGGAGGCGAAATGCCTAGTCCGGCTCGCGCTCGCCGACCTCATTGGGCCGCACCACCAGCACCCAGCCGTCGGCCAGATGCAGTTCGGGCACGGCGTCGCGGGTGAACGGCAGATACCAGGTCGGGCCACCGGCGGCCGGGGCGATCTCCAGCATGTCGGAGGCGCCGAAATTCTGCACCGACTTGACCGTGCCCAGCACGGTCCCGTCCGGCTCCCGCCCTTCAACGCCGACCAGATCGGTCAGATAGAACTCGTCCTCGTCCGGCTCGGGCAGGCGGTCACGCGGGATGAACAGCTTGAGGCCGCGCATGGCGTCGGCCTGCTCCTTGGTGGCGATCTCCTTCGCCCGCCCGACCACGCCGTTCTTGTCCGGCCGCGCCGAGGCCAGGGTCAATCCGACCGAGCCATCGGCCCGCAGCAGGTCGCGATAGGCCAGAAGGGCCATCGGATCGGCGGTGTAGGCGGTCACCCGCACCTCGCCCCTCACGCCGAAGCCGCCGGCGACCTGTCCGACCAGAATGAGCTTGTCCTGCGCCACGGGCGACCTCGCTTGGATTTACGCCTCAACTCGCGCGAAGCGCGGCAGGCGCCTTCTAAAAAGACGAAAGGCGACGCCCATCGGACGCCGCCTCCCTTCAGATCAAATCCGGCGAACCGGAAGCAATCAGGCTTGCTCTTCGGTCGCTTCGGCAGCCGGAGCTTCTTCAGCAGCGGCTTCAGCGGCCGGGGCTTCTTCAGCCGGAGTTTCTTCAACGGCCGGAGCAGCAGCGGCGGCGGCGGCAGCGGCAGCGGCTTCTTCCTTGGCGCGCTGGGCGGCTTCAGCGGCTTCCACCTTGGCGGCGGCTTCAGCTTCGGCGCGGTCAGCTTCGCGCTGGGCGCGTTCGGCGGCGCGCTCTTGCGCCTTCTTGCCCGGCTGGGCCTTGTTCGGGTTGTTGCCCTGGGCCCACTTCACCTTGCCGGCCAGCGCTTCGTCCTGCGACAGGAAGCGAGCGACGCGGTCGGTCGGCTGGGCGCCCTTGGCCAGCCATTCCGAGATGCGGTCGGCCTTCAGCACGACGCGCTTCTGCTCACCGTCGCGCGGCAGCATCGGGTTGTACGAACCCACGCGCTCGATGAACTTGCCGTCGCGCGGAGCGTGCGAGTCAGCAACGACGATATAGTAGTACGGGCGTTTCTTGGCGCCACCACGGGCCAGACGGATCTTCAGCATTTCGGTCTCTTTTCTTGGAAGTCGTTATTTCTTGGGAGGGAAGCCCGGCAGACCCGGAAGGCCTCCCGGAAGTTGTCCGCCGCCCCCGAGGGGGTTTCCAAGCCCGGCGAGCCGGTCCTGAAGGGCTTTCATTTCGTCGGCGCTCGGCTCGGGCATCTTGCCCCCGCCCATCGCCTTCAGACGGGCCATGTCTGGGCCGCCCATACCACCGCCGCCGAGGCCGCCCAGCATGGCGGCCATCTGCTGCATCTTCTTCGGACCGCCCTTGGACAGCGACTTGACCATGTCGGCCATCTGCCGGTGCTGCTTGAGCAGGCGGTTGATCTCCTGAACCTCGACCCCGGCGCCGGCAGCCACGCGCTTCTTGCGGCTGGCGTTCAGCAGGTCGGGCTTCTTGCGCTCGGCCTTGGTCATCGAGGAGATGATCGCTTCCTGGCGGGCGATCATGCGGTCGTCGATGTTGGCGTCGGCCATCTGGGCCTTCATCTTCGCGACACCGGGCAGCATGCCCATGATGCCCTGAAGACCGCCCATCTTCTTCATCTGCTGCAGCTGGGCGGCAAGGTCGTTCAGGTCGAACTGCCCCTTGGCCAGCTTGCGGGCCATGGCCTCGGCCTTGGAGGCGTCCAGCTCCTGCGACGCCTTCTCGACCAAGGCGACGATATCGCCCTGCCCCAGGATGCGACCGGCGACGCGGCGGGCGTCGAAGACGTCCAGCTGGTCGACCTTTTCACCGGCGCCCATATATTTGATCGGCAGGCCGGTGACGGCCCGCATCGACAGCATGGCGCCGCCGCGGCCGTCGCCGTCGGCGCGGGTCAGCACCAGACCCGTCAGCGGCAGGCGCTCGTGGAAGGCCTTGGCGGTGCGGACGGCGTCCTGACCGGTCAGGCTGTCGGCGACCAGCAGGGTCTCAACCGGCTTGGCGATGGAGGCGACTTCCGCCACCTCGGCCATCAGGGCCTCGTCCAGGGTGATGCGACCGGCGGTGTCGAGGATCAGGACGTCGAAGCCCTGAAGCTTGGCCGACTGCAGCGCGCGGCGGGTGATCTGGACCGCGCTCTCGCCCTTGACGATCGGAAGGGTGGCGACCTCGATCTGCTTGCCGAGGGTTTCGAGCTGCTCCATGGCCGCCGGACGACGCGTATCCAGGGACGCAAGCATGACCTTCTTACGGTCGAACTTGGTCAGACGCAGCGCCAGCTTGGCCGAGGTCGTCGTCTTGCCGGAGCCCTGCAGGCCGGCCATCAGGAAGACGGCGGGCGGGGTGGCGTTCAGGTTCAGCGGAACCGGCTCATCACCGCCCAGCATCTCGACCAGGCCGTCATAGACGATCTTGATGACCTGATCGGCGGGCTTGACCGAGCGGATGACTTCTTCGCCGGTGGCGCGCTCAGTGGCGAAGGCGATGAAGTCCTTGACGACGGGCAGGGCGACGTCGGCCTCGAGCAGGGCCACGCGCACCTCGCGCATCGCCTCCTGCACGTCCTTTTCGGACAGGGCGCCGCGACCGGTGATCCGGTCGAAAACGCCTGTAAGCCGCTCGTTCAGAGCCTCGAACATCAACTACCTCATTTGGCGCAGGCGAGGCGGCTCCATACGAAAACGGCCTCTGGCGACGATCACGTCGGCAGAGGGTTCTCGCCGAGCTCGTCCATCCGAAGATGGGGTCGTCCCGGTGGAGACGCGAGGTTCACTTGCGTCGGAAGCGGCGGCTTATGGCGGAAAGTCGAGGGTTTGTCGACTCAGGATCGGCTCAGACCATGATGTCCAGCAGGACCGCCTCGGTCTTGCCGGAGCGGGCGGCGTCTTCCATCGAGCGCTGCATGGTATCTTCCATCTTCTGCTGGATGAGGCGGGCGATCTCGTCTTCCACCGAGTTGCGCTGCTCGACCGACATGCCGGCGACGCCCTGTTCGGTCAGCTTGTTCTCGGACAGGACCTCGGCGCGGATCTTGGCCTTCAGGGCCTCCATCTTCTGCTCGCGCGCCCATTCGGTGAGCCCCTTCTCGCGGATCTCTTCCCGCTCCGACCGGGCGGCACTTATCGAGGCGGGCGAAATCTGCGGGGTCTCATTGGACCCCATCAGCCCGGCGAGACCACCGAGGAAGCCGTTAATCAACGAAATAGCCATGACTTTCCCTTTCCGCGTCAGGGGCGGGCGTTTGCTGTCAGGGCGAAACTTGCAATCGGCGGACCGAACGCACTTTGGGTTTCGGCGTTGCGGTCAGGCATGGCCAGTCTGAAAACCCCTGATACGGTGAAGGTCACAGCCTCCCCGCTGAGAGACCTCAAGATGATCCAGGCCGCCGACGACCGGTTGAGAGAAGAAGTCCGCCTGCTGGGCGGTCTGCTGGGCAAGGTCATCCTCGCCGAGGGCGGCAAAGAGCTCTACGACCGGATCGAGGCGGTGCGGCAGGCGTCGGTCGCCTGGCACCGCGACGCGGGCGCCGCCGACGCCCAGCGGCTGGAGCATCTGCTGGGCGACCTGTCGCTCGACCAGGCGGTCGGACTGGCCCACGGCTTTGCCGTTTTCTCCCTGCTGGCCAATGTCGCCGAAGACCGGGCGGGCAAGCGGCGCGCCAAGGAACAGACCGCCGCCGGCGCCCGGCCCGACACGCCCGAGGGCGCGCTGGAGCGACTGAAAGCCGCCGGGCGCTCACCCGAGGAGGCCCGCGACCTGCTGGCCTCAGCCCTGATCTCGCCGGTCCTGACGGCCCACCCGTCCGAGGTGCGGCGCAAGAGCGTGATCGACCGGATCGCCGCCGTCTCCGACCTGCTGGACGCCTGCGACCAGAACGGGCTGGCCTGCGCGCCGGACATCCTGACCGCGGGCCTGCGTCGCCAGACCACCATCCTGTGGGCGACCCGGCTGGTGCGGCAGGCCGGACTGGTGGTGCAGGACGAGATCGACACCGTCGTCTCGTTCCTCGACCGCGTCTTCCTGCACGTCGCCCCGGCCCAGTTGGCAGACTGGCGCAAGCGGCTGGATGCGCCTGACCTTCAGCCCTTCATCCGCATCGGCACCTGGGTCGGCGGCGACCGGGACGGCAATCCGAACGTTGACGGCGCGGTTCTGACCGCCGCCTTCCGGACGCAGGCCCGCTCGGTGCTCCGCTTCTATCTGGACGAGGTGAACGCCCTGGGCGCCGAGCTCAGCCTGTCCGGTTCGATGAGCGTCATCTCGCCCGAACTGGCCGCGCTGGCGGAAGCCTCGGGGGATCACTCCTCCCATCGGGCCGACGAGCCCTACCGTCGGGTGCTGAGCCAGATCTACGCCCGTTTGGCGGCGACCCACCCCGTTTTGACTGGCCAGCCCGCCCCGCGCGCCGCCGCCTTCGCCGCCGAGCCCTATGACGGGCCCGACGCCTTCCGCGCCGATCTGGCCGTGTTGCAGGACAGTCTGGTGGCCAACCACGGCGCGGTCTTCGCCGACGACCGACTGGCCCGGCTGATCACCGCCGCCGACGTGTTCGGCTTCCACATGGCGACACTGGACCTGCGCCAGAACTCCGATGTGCACGAGCGGGTGGTCGCCGACCTCCTGAAGGTCGCGGGCGTGGCCGAGGACTATTCGGCGCTCGACGAGGAGGCGCGACTTTCGGTGCTGGCCGCCGAACTGGCCTCGGGCCGCCTGCTGTTCAATCCCTATGAGACCTATGCCGACGAGACGCTTAAAGAGCGGGGCATCCTGCAGGCGGCGGCGAAGGCGCTACGCCTGTTCGGGCCGCAGGCGATCCGCACCCATATCGTCTCCAAGACTGACGCGGCCTCCGACCTGCTGGAGGTCTATCTGCTGCTCAAGGAGGTCGGCCTGTTCCGGCCCGAGGACCCGGCCGCCTGCCCGGTGCAGGCCGCGCCCCTGTTCGAGACCATCGGCGACCTGCGCGCCGCCAGGCACACGCTGGAACGTCTGTTGAAGGAACCCTCCGCCCGCGCCGTCGCCAAGGCGCGCGGGGTGCAGGAGGTCATGATCGGCTATTCCGACTCCAATAAGGACGGCTCCTACCTGACCTCGACCTGGGAGCTGCACGAGGCCTCGCGCGCCCTGCTGAAGGTCACGGACAAGGCAGGCCTGCGGCTGCAGCTGTTCCACGGCCGCGGCGGGGCGGTGGGTCGCGGCGGCGGCTCCAGCTTCGCCGCCGTCCTAGGCCAGCCCCAAGGTACGGTCGCCGGACGCATCCGGGTGACGGAACAGGGCGAGGTCATCGCCAACAAGTACGGCGAACCCGAGGTGGCGCGCCGGAACCTCGACGCCCTGACCTGCGGCGTGCTGCTGGCCTCGCTGGCCCCGCCGCCCGATGCGGAACTGACCGCCAAACACGGCGCCACCCTATCGAAGCTGTCGCAGGCCTCGATGAGCGCCTATCGCGCGCTGGTCTATGAGACCGAGGGCTTCGTCGACTATTTCCGCGCCGCGACCCCCATCGCCGAGATCGCCGACCTGAAGATCGGCTCGCGTCCGGCCTCGCGCACCGCCTCCACCGCCATCGAGGACCTGCGGGCCATCCCGTGGGTGTTCAGCTGGAGCCAGAGCCGGGTCATGCTGCCGGGCTGGTTCGGCTTCGGCTCGGCGATTGAGGGCGTGGACCCCGACCAGTTGCGCGAGATGCATCGCGACTGGCCCTTCTTCCGCACCCTGATCCAGAACATGGAAATGGTCATGGCCAAGGCCGACATGACCATCGCCCGGCGGTACGCGACCCTCGTGCCCGACACCGCGCTGGCGGATCGGGTGTTTTCGGCGATCAAGGCCGAGTGGGACCGGACCGAGGCCGCCGTGCTGTCGATCACCGGACAGGACTCCCTGCTCGGCGGTCAGCCTGAGCTGGATCGGCTGATCCGGCTGCGCATGCCCTATGTCGAGCCGCTCAACCACGTGCAGATCGAACTGATCCGCCGCCGCCGGGCCGGGGACGACGACCCCCGGGTGCGCGAGGGCATTCTGCTGGCCCTCAACGGGGTGGCGGCGGGGCTGCGCAACAGCGGCTGATCAGCGGTCAGTTTTCCGCGATTTAATGCGGCGTCGCGATTTCGCCGCTGAAGTCACACGGGCCTGAAACAGGGGCGGCTCATACGGCCAGGGTCGCCGCCCCCGAGCGACGCAGCGCTCCTCAGGAGACCGCCATGAAGATCCTCGCTTCCCTGTCCGCCGTCCTCGCTCTCGCCGCCGCCGGTTCGGCCTCGGCCGCCGACGCCCGCATCGGCTGGTCCGATCTGAATCTCTCCACCGTGGCCGGAGGCGACGCCTTCGACCAGCGCGTCGAGGCCGCCGCCCGCACTCTGTGCCGCGACGCCCGCCGTCCCGGCAGCCGCCAGAGCGACCGCGCCTTCTGCCAGGCCGCGGTGCGCCGCGAAGCCCTGCGCCAGCTGCCCGCCGCCGCCCAGGTCGACTACGCCTCCAGCCGCCGCGCCGTCGCCTACTAGGCCCTGGCCGAAAACGAAAAAGGGCCCCGCGGATCGCTCCGCGGGGCCCTTGTCTTTCAGGCGTCTCAGTTGGTCGGGAAGCCCCGGACCTTCAGCAGGGCGCTGACGTCCGGATCGCGACCGCGGAAGGCGCGATAGGCGTCGGCGCGATCCGTGGTGTTGCCCGGCGCCAGGATGATCTCCTTGTAGCGACGGCCGATCTCCGGATTGAAGACGTCCCCCGACTCCTCGAAGTAGGCCCAGGTGTCGGCGTCCATCACTTCCGACCACAGGTACGAATAGTACCCGGCCGAGTAGGCGTCGGACGTGAACAGGTGATTGAACTGCGGCAGGCGGTGCCGCATCACGATCTCCTTGGGCATGCCGTAGCGCGCCAGGCTGTCGCGCTCGAAGGCGTCGATGTCGGTCGGCGGCGTGGCCTGGGTGTGCAGATCCATGTCGACCAGGGCCGAGGACAGATAGCTGACCGTCGCATAGCCCTGGTTGAAGGTGGAAGCGCGCTCGACCTTGTCCACCAGCGCCTGCGGCATGGGCTCGCCGGTCTGGTAGTGCTTCATGAAGCCGTCGAGGATCGGGCGCGACAGCACCCAGTGCTCGTGCACCTGCGACGGATATTCCACGAAGTCGCGCGGCGTGCCGCCCAGGGCCGGGTAGTTCACCGTCGAGTTCAACGCGTGCAGGGCGTGACCGAACTCGTGGAACAGGGTCTCGGCGTCATCCAGCGAGATCAGCAGGGGCTCGCCTTCACCCGGCTTGGTGAAGTTGTTGTTGTTCGACGACAGGACGTTCTTGCGGCCGTCGTAGGTCGAGTGCGAGCGGTAGCTGGTCGCCCAGGCGCCCGAACGCTTGCCGGCGCGAGCGAAGTCGTCCGAGTAGAACAGGCCCACGTTGCGACCGGTCGCCTTGTCGTTGACCTCGAACACCTCAACGTCCGGGGTGAAGCCCGGGACCGTGCCCTTGGGCAGGGCCTTGAACTCCAGACCGTACAGACGCTCGGCCATGTAGAAGGCGCCGCGCTTGACCGCGCCCAGCTCGAAGTAGGGCTTCAGTTCGTTCTGATCGAGGTCGTACTTCTGCTTCTTCACCTTCTCGGCGTAGTACAGATAGTCCCACGGCTCGATGTCGTGGCCGGCGATGGCGCGCATGTCCGCCACTTCCTCGGCCACGCGGGCCTTGGCCGGCGCCCAGACGCGGTTCATCAGGTCGCTGGCCGCGGCCGGGGTCTTGGCCATGGTGTCCTGCATGCGCAGTTCAGCGTGGTTGCGATAGCCCAGCAGCTTGGCGCGCTGGTCGCGGAGGCGGACGATCTCGGCGATGGTCGCATTGGTGTCGTTGGCGTCGCCGTTGTCGCCACGGTTCACGAACTTGCGCCACACGATCTCGCGCTGGGCGCGGTCGTCGCCGAAGGTCAGGAAGGGATCGACGCTGGAGCGGGTGTTGACGATGGCCCAGCCCTGAACATTGCGGCTGCGCGCGGCGGCGGCGGCGGCGGCCTTGTTCGAGGCGGGCAGACCGGCCACGCCGGCTTCGGTCGCGATGACCGTCCAGGTGTTCTCGTCCGCGACGACCTTCTGGCCGAAGCTGGTGAAGGCGTTGGACAGGGCGGTGTTGATGCGACCCAGCTCGGCCTTCTTCGACGCGTCCAGCGCGGCGCCGCCGCGGATGTAGGCGTCGCGGCTGCGGGTGATGATGCGGGTCTGTTCGGCGGTCAGACCGGCCGATTGCGCGTTGTCGGCGACCGTCTTGATGCGGTTGAACAGCTTCTCATTGAAGGTGATCTCGTCACCCGCGGCGGACAGCAGGGGCGAGACCTCGCGGTCCAGCGCCTGATAGTCGGCCGAGCCGATGTTCGAGGTCATGACGCCGAACAGCGACATCGCCCGGCCCAGCGGCTCGCCCGCCATCTGCATGGCGACCGAGGTGTTGGCGAAGGTCGGGGCGTCGGGGTTGTTGGCGATCGCATTGATCTCGGCGCGACGCAGTTCGATGCCTTCCAGAATGGCTTCGCGCAGCTTGGGCGCGGTGACCTTGTCCCACGGGGGCACGCCCTCATACGGACCGGTCCAGACCTGCAGCAGCTCGGCGCGCGGGGTCTGGGTCGGCAGCACGGCGCGGGCGATGCGCGCATCTTCCGCATAGCTCGCGGCCGACGAGCCGGAACCACCGACGGTGGCGCAGCCTGCGGTGGCGGAAAGGGCCATGAGGCTGCCTCCGGCGATGAGAAGATGGCGTCTGTGCATGGGAACTCCGTAGCGTCGCTTCGTTTCCCCGGACCCTAGGCCCGGGGCTGGCGAACTGTCACATGAACGCCGTGTAACCTCCAGCCATGGACGGCGGGAGGCGGCGCGGCTAAATCGCCCCCCATGGCCATTGGCGTTTTTGACTCCGGCGTGGGCGGGCTGACCGTTCACCGCGAACTGACCCGACGCTTCCCCGAGCGGGATTTCGTCTATCTGGCCGATCAGGCCAACGCCCCCTACGGCGGTCGCGGCGGCGAGGAGATCGTCGAGCTGACCCGCGCGGGCTGCGAGCGCCTGTTCGAGGCCGGGGCCAATGTCATCGTGCTGGCCTGCAACACCGCCAGCGCCATCGCCCTGCGCCGCCTGCAGCAGACCTGGGTGCCCGAGGCGCGGGCGCGCCATGGTCGCCCGGTCAATGTTCTGGGCATCATCGTCCCGACCATCGAAGCCGCGACCGGCCTGCCCTGGACCTATGAGGCCGAGCAGCGGGCCGAGGGCGAGAAGGTCGAGGCCATCACCGTCAACGGCGTCTTCTGCACCGCCGCCACGGCTATGAGCCGGGTCTATGAGATCGAGATCGACAAGCGGCGCGAGGATCTGGCCGTCTTCTCCGAACCCTGCCCGGGCCTGGCCGGTCTGATCGAGCTGGGCGCCCCGACCGAGGAACTGGAAGTCGTGGTCCGCGACCACGTCGACGCCCTGCGCCGCCGCATCGGCCGTCACCCGGACAAGGCCATCCTGGGCTGCACCCACTATGAGATCGTGGCTGACATCTTCGCCGCGGCCCTGCCGCCTGAGACCGCCATCATCCACCAGCCCGCCGCCGTGGCCGACGCGCTCGAACGCTATTTCGAGCGTCACCCGGAGTATGCGCTCGGCGGCTTGGGCCGTCGCGACTTCCTGACCACCGGCGCCCCAGGCCCGCAGTCGGAACGGGTCAGCCAGTTCTGGGGCGCGCCGTTGAGCTTCCAGTCGGCCTGACTTGACGCCGCCTCCTGATCGGCGGCCACTGCCGTCGGGAGGAAGGACCATGTTGAAATCAGTACTGGCGGCCTGCGCCTTCGCGGCCTCGCTCATCGCCCTGCCCGCCTCGGCCCAGGTGATCGAGCGCGACGCGGACCATTTCGTCCTGCGCTACGAGATGGATCTGGAATCCCCGCCCGAGGACATGTGGGTCTCGTTGGGCGAGATCGGCCAATGGTGGGACAGCGCCCACACCTACAGCGGCGACGCCTCGAACATGACGCTGGCGCTCACGCCCGGCGGTTGCCTGTGCGAGAAACTGGCCGACGGGACCGAGTTCGAGCACGGCCGGGTCGTGGAGGCTGATCCGGAAACCGGCGTCCTGCTGGACGCGCCGCTGGGACCGCTGAAGGGCAAGACCACGATGGCGCGCTGGAGCATCGGCTGGATCGGCGCGCCCGGCGGCGGCGGCTGGCGGCTGGTCATCACCTATGTGGTGCGGGGCGAGGGCGTCGGCGCCTGGGCCGACGGCGTGGACGGGGTGATGCGCACCCAGTACGGCCGCTTCACTTACTTCCTGCACTATGGCGAGGCGCCGGCTTCCACCGACGCCTCGTCCTGAACCCGATCAGTTCGCCAGGGCCGTTTCCGAAGCCACGATACGGCTGGCGGCGTGGACAACCGCGCCGATGCGCAGGGCGGCCTGGACCTGGGTGTTGGGGACGCCGTGCTTGCGCAGCTCGCTCTCGTGGGCGTCCATGCAGGCGCCGCAGCCGTTGATGGCCGAGACAGCGGTCGACCACAGCTCGAAGTCCATCTTGTCGACGCCGGGGTTGGCGATGACGTTCATGCGCAGCTTGGCCGGGAGCGTCGTGTACTCCTGGTTCTTCATCAGGTGCAGGGCGCGGTAGTAGATGTTGTTCATGCCCATGATGGCGGCGGCCGACTTGGCGGCGTTCATGGCTTCCGGCGACAGGATGGTCGCGGCCTGGGCCTCGATGGCCCTGACCACGGGAGCAACGCCGATGGCGTGGGCCGAGGCCAGGAAGCAGCCCCACTTCTGCTGGTCGTTCAGAACCGTTTCGCCGGCCAGCGACGACAGGTTCAGGGAAATGTCCTTGGCGTAGGCCGGGATCAGGTCACGCAAGGCGTCGATGGACATGGGAAAACTCCGTCGAGAGAAACAGGGATCGCGCTCAAGCCGCGAGCGACCGCGTCGCGGGCGTTAGCGCGGAAAAAGAAAAGGCGGCGACGGTCTCCCGACGCCGCCCTCTTTAGGGACGGCCCGGACCCTACTCACGCGGTCCGGACCTCGCCTGGGCCAGTAATTAAGCGGCCAGGGTCTCGCCGCCCACCGGGCGGTTGCAGGCGCACAGCTCGTCGGTCTGCAGGGCGTCAACGACGCGCAGGGTGTCGGCCGGGGCGCGGCCCACGTTCAGGTTGGTGACGTAGACGTGCTGGACGACGTTGTGCGGGTCGACCACGAAGGTGGCGCGCAGGGCGACGCCCTCTTCTTCGTTCAGGACGCCCAGATCGCGGGCGAACTTGCCGCCGTTGTCGGCGAACTGCCAGATCGGCAGGGCGTTCAGGTCGGCGTGGTCACGGCGCCAGGCAAGCTTGACGAACTCGTTGTCGGTCGAACCGCCGAGGACGACGGTGTCGCGGTCCTCGAAGTCCTTACCGAGCTTGGCGAATTCGGCGATCTCGGTCGGGCAGACGAAGGTGAAGTCCTTCGGATAGAAGAAGATGACCTTCCACTTGCCTTCGAAGCTCTCGCCGGTGATCGGCTCGAAGGCCGAGACGCCGCCTTCTTCGTGGCTGTTGAAGCCCGGCTTCACGCCGATAATCTTGAATTCCGGCAGTTTTTGACCGACGCCCAGCATTGCTGTTCTCCTGGATGAGCTTGAAAGATGGAAATCCGGAGCGCCGGGGGAGCGGCGCCGCAGCCGCGAAATGGCGCGTGCGATGCACAAAGTCAATCATTGGAGATCGGAAAGGATGATCGATTTTTTTTATGACCTCCATAGGCCTGACGGGTTCTGACGATCCCCTCCGCCCCCTTTACCCGAGGCGCGCGCAGACGCAGGCTCAGCCCGTAACAGGGAGTTCCAGAATGCGCCGTCTCACCGCCGTCCTGCTGACCCTGGCGACCGCTGTGCCGGTCGTCGCCCCCTCCGCCGTTCTCGCCCAAACTCCGCCCGCCAGCATCGGCGACCGATATGTCCCCGCGCCCTGGTGGATGCGCTCGCCGGTCATCGCCTCCATCGGCTATGTCCGCGCGGAGGTGACCGCCAATCGCGCCTCCTTCGCCGCCAGTTTCCAGTCCATCGACCGGTCGGCGGCCGAGGCAGCGAGGAAGGCCGGCGATCAGGTCCGCGCCCTCAGCCAGGCGCTCGGCGCCTACGGCGTGGATGTGGTCCGGGTCGAAACCACCATCACCACCCGCCCGATCTATGATCAGTATCGCGACGAGAACGGCGTCATGCGCGACAACGTCCGCGCCGACCGGATCGCCCGTTATCAGTCCGACGCGACCGTCAGCGTCACCATCCGGGACGTCTCGGTGCTGGAGCGGGTCTACGCCACCGTCACCGCCTCGCAACCGACCGCCGTCAGCGGCGTGTCGTTCCAGCTTCAGCCTGACAACGCCCTGAAGACCGCGCTGCAGGGCGAGGCCGTGAAGGACGCGGCCCGCCGCGCCCGCGCCGCCGCGGAGAACGCCGGAGCCACCCTGGGCCGGGTGCAGGTGATCGACCCGACCGGCCGCGCCTGTGAAACCGACGTGCTGGCGGGCTGGCCGTCCTATGGCGGCGGAGGGGGACAGGCGACCGATGTGTCGGACATCGTGGTGACTGGCAACCGGATGGAAGCCTATGCACCGCCCCCTCCACCGCCTCCTCCGCCGCCTGCTCCGGCGGGAGCCGCGCCGACCGAGGCTCAGATCGAGGCCGCGCGCCTGGCGCTCCAGCCGCCGCTCCGCGAACTCACGGATCAGGCCTGCGTGGTCTACGCGCTGAACTGACCGGGCGGGTTGACGCCCCGCCCACGCCGCGCGACCGAAGGCGGATGAGCATTTCCTTCAAGGCAGACCCCGCCTTCGACGCCGGTTCCGTCATCGCCCTGGACTGGCCCCTGTGTCAGGTGCGCTTGCAGGACGACACCCGTTTTCCGTGGCTGATCCTGATCCCGCGCCGGGCCGGGCTGCATGAACTCGAGGATCTCGATCCGTCAGAGCGGGCCGTGCTGATGGAGGAGGTGCTGAAGGCCGGGGATGCGGTGCGGCTGCTCGGCGAGGCAGCGGGCCGTCCGGTGCAGAAGCTGAACGTCGGCGCCATCGGGAATGTCACCGCCCAGTTGCATGTGCATGTGGTGGGCCGTCGCCATGACGACGCCCTGTGGCCCGATCCGGTCTGGGGAAAGGGCCCGGCGATCCCCTACGGCGCCTCAGGTCTTCAGGCCGCCGTGTCGCGGCTCAGGCTCAGCCAGGCCGACTGACCGTCACCGCGCGGCTGCGCCCGCCCTCGGTCAGGTTCCCGCGCCAATCGCGCCCGGCGGGTTCCAGCGCCAGCACGCCCAGACCCTCGAGCGTCAGCACGGCGCCGTCAGAGGTCGCCACGCCCGCGCCGGCGGTTCCACGCCAGCCGCCTTCGACCGGGCCGCGCCCGTTGTCGTTCATCACCAGGCCGAACAGGACGCGACCGTGTTCGTCGGTCACCCGCCACTGGCCATCCATAGGCCCGGCGCTCTGATCGACGCGGATTTCCGCCGAGGCCACGCCCTGATCGTAAGCCGTCTCGGTGTCGCCCGGCGAAAACTCATAGGAGCGGACATAGGCCTCGACCGAGACCGGGGCCTCCAGCGGACGGCGGTGCGCGTCGGTCTCTCCATCACCCTGCGCCCGCTCGCGCCCGAAGTCGGACGGCGGCTCGAACGGGCGGATCGCCGGCGCCGCGTACAGCGTCTGCGTAGAGGGATGGGGCGCGGCCTGTTGCAACAGCGCGCCCGCGAAGGCGAGAAGGATGAACCCCGACATGAGATCCAAGCTGACCTCTGGTCGCGCCCGAAGCTAGTGCAGACGTGCCACACGCGAAATCGTGATGTGCCCCGCACACCCCGATCACGCGTCTGCGAGACGATCAACGACCTTGGCCGCGTTGACCCCCCGGTCCCGGCTGACTAAAGCCTGTTCACCGATTTCGAGCGCCTGATTTCGCTCAGGTTTTTGAGAACCATTCGCAATATGTCGAGCTCCCCTCTGCCGGGCGACGCCTCCAACGAACAGTCGGCCGATCGCACCGGTCGCTTCGTGCGTCAGCCCAATGGCCGCATCCGGCCGCTGTCTCCCCACCTCCAGATCTGGCGCTGGCACGTCACCATGGCGGCCTCGATCCTGTTCCGGGTCACCATCGGCGCGATGAGCGTCGCCTCGGCGATCGCCGTGGGCTGGCTGGCCGCCCTGGCCTTCGGGCCGGAGTCCTACGCCAAGGTCTCCGCCTGCCTGGGCTCGCCGTTCGGCCTGTTCATCGCCTTCGGCCTGACGGTGGTGCTGTTCTCCTTCATCCTGAACGGCGCCCGCCACCTCTTCAACGACACGGGCCGGGGCCTGACGCTGAACTCGGCCAACCTGCTGTCCAACGTCGCCGTCTGGGCGCCGATCCCGCTGGGCGTGCTGTTCTGGGTCCTGCTGTTCGCCACCGGGAGGGTCTCGCTGTGAGCGGCCAAAACACCAAAAACGGGGCCAAGTTCAAGAACAACGTCAAGATTTCCGAGCGCCACGGCTCGGGCGAATGGCTGATCGAACGCGTCGCACTGGCCCTGCTGATCCCGCTGGGCCTGTGGGTCCTGGCCAGCGCCTTCAGCCTGGCCGGTTCCGGCTATGACGCCCTGCTGACCTGGTTCGCCAGCCCGCTGAACGCCGGCCTGCTGATCGTCACGGTCCTGGCCCTGTTCACCTTCGTCAGCCTGGCCTGGAAGGTGATCGTCGAGGACTACGTCCACAAGCCGTTCTCCAAGACCTTGGCGCTGGGCGCCCTGAACCTCGTCTTCCTGGCGCTGGCGGCTGTCAGCGTCTTCTTCATCGTGCGTCTGGCGCTGGGTTCGGCCCCGCTGCCGGCTGGTATCGGAGCCTGATCGGTGGCTGCTTACGAATTCGTCGATCACGCCTATGACGTCGTGGTCCTCGGCGCCGGGGGCTCGGGCCTCCGCGCCGCCCTGGGCGCCGCCCAGCAGGGCCTGAAGGTCGCCTGCGTGACCAAGGTCTTCCCGACCCGCTCGCACACCGTCGCGGCGCAGGGCGGCATCTCCGCCTCGCTCGGCAACATGGGCGAGGACTCGTGGAAATGGCACATGTACGACACCGTGAAGGGGTCGGACTGGCTGGGCGACCAGGACGCCATCGAGTACCTGGTCCGCGAGGCGCCCAAGGCCGTCTACGAGCTGGAACACTGGGGCGTGCCCTTCTCGCGCACCGATGAAGGCAAGATCTACCAGCGCGCCTTCGGCGGCATGACCCGCAACTATGGCGAAGGCCCGGTGCAACGCACCTGCGCCGCCGCCGACCGCACCGGCCACGCCATCCTGCACACCCTCTACGGCCAGTCGGTCCGTCGCGAGGTCGAGTTCTTCGTCGAGTATTTCGGCCTGGACCTGATCATGCAGGACGGCGTCTGCACCGGCCTGACCGCGCTGAAGCTGGACGACGGCACCCTGCACCGCTTCCGCGCCAAGATGGTCATCCTGGCCACCGGCGGTTACGGCCGCGCCTACTTCTCGGCCACCTCGGCCCACACCTGCACCGGCGACGGCAATGCCATGGTGCTGCGCGCCGGCCTGCCCTGCCAGGACATGGAGTTCGTGCAGTTCCACCCGACCGGCATCTACGGCGCCGGTTGCCTGATCACCGAGGGCGCTCGCGGTGAGGGCGGCTATCTGACCAACTCGGAAGGCGAGCGCTTCATGGAGCGCTATGCGCCGACCGTGAAGGACCTGGCCCCGCGCGACATGGTCAGCCGCTCCATGACCATCGAGATCCGCGAAGGTCGTGGCGTGGGCCCGAACAAGGACCACATCTTCCTGCACCTGGATCACCTCGATCCGGCGATCCTGCATCAGCGCCTGCCGGGCATCTCGGAAAGCGCCAAGATCTTCGCCGGCGTCGACGTCACCAAGGCGCCGATCCCGGTCCTGCCAACCGTCCACTACAACATGGGCGGCATCCCGACGAACTATCACGGCGAGGTGCTGACGCTGCGCGACGGCAACCCGGACAGCGTGGTTCCGGGCCTGATGGCCGTGGGCGAGGCCGCCTGCGTCTCGGTGCACGGCGCCAACCGCCTGGGCTCGAACTCGCTGACCGACCTGGTCGTGTTCGGTCGCGCCGCCGGTCTGCGCACCGGCGAGGTCGTCGACAAGAACAGCGCTGTTCCAGACGCTCCGGCCGCGACCACCGACAGCCACCTGGCCCGTCTGGATCGCTTCCGCTTCGCCGACGGCTCGACCCCGACCGCCAAGCTGCGCATTGAGATGCAACGCGCCATGCAGTCGGACGCCGCGGTGTTCCGCACCGGCAAGACGCTGGAGGAAGGCGTCCAGAAGCTGCGCGCCATCCACGCCGCCGGCGACGACATCAAGACCACCGATCGCGGCCTGATCTGGAACACCGATCTGGTCGAGACCCTCGAGTACGACAACCTGATCGACCAGGCGCTCGTCACCATCGAGGGCGCGCTCAACCGGACGGAATCGCGCGGCGCCCACGCCCGCGAGGACTATCCGGATCGCGACGACACGAACTGGATGAAGCACACCCTCGCCTGGAAGACCCCCGGCGACGCGGTGAAGATCGACTATCGTCCGGTGCATAATTACACGATGTCCGACGAGGTCTCGTACATCGAACCCAAGGCGCGGGTGTACTAATGGTCCAGCTGGCTCTTCCCCGGGGCTCCAAGCCCACCACCGGCAAGGTTCACAAGGCCCCCGCCGGCGCCAAGAACGTCAAGACCTACAAGGTCTATCGGTACGACCCCGAGGTCGACGCCGATCCGCGCTGGGACACCTTCGAGGTCTCGGCCGACGATCACGGTCCGATGCTGCTGGACGCCCTGATCCATATCAAGAACGAGATCGACCCGACCCTGGCCTTCCGCCGGTCGTGCCGCGAGGGTATCTGCGGCTCCTGCTCGATGACCATCGACGGGCGCAACACGCTGGCCTGCACCAAGGGCATGGATGAGTGCGCCTCGGACACCATCTCGATCGGGCCGCTGCCGCATCAGCCGGTAGTCAAGGATCTGGTGACCGACCTGAGCCTGTTCTACGCCCAGTACGACTCGATCCAGCCGTATCTTCAGTCGGACGAGCCCGATCCGACCACGGAACGTCTGCAGTCGCCGGAAGACCGCGCCAAGCTGGACGGCCTGTACGAGTGCATCCTTTGCGCCTGCTGTTCGACCTCGTGCCCGAGCTACTGGTGGAACCAGGAAGAGTACCTCGGCCCGGCGGCCCTGCTGCAGTCCTACCGCTGGATCGCCGACAGCCGTGACGACGCGACGGACAAGCGCCTCGACGACCTTGAGGACCCGTTCAAGCTCTACCGCTGCCACACGATCATGAACTGCGCCCAGGTTTGCCCGAAGGGGCTGAACCCGGCCAAGGCCATCGCCGAGACCAAGAAGCTGATGGTCGCGCCCAGCCGCAAGAAGGAAAAGGCTTCGGCCTGATCCCGATGACCGAAGTTCTCCTCTTCTCCTACGGCACCCTCCAGGATCCGCGGGTGCAGGAGGCGAACTTCGGACGCCGGCTGGACGGTTCGGCGGACGCCCTGTCCGGCTATGGCCGGACCCTGGTCGAGATCACTGATCCGGAGGTTCTCGCCGAAAGCGGCCTGGCCCACCACCCGATCGTCCGCCCGACGGCGGACGGCTCGGGCCGGATCGACGGCACGGTCTTCCGCATCACCGAAGCCGAGCTTCGCGCCGCCGACGACTACGAGGTCAACGACTACCACCGCATCCGCGTGACGCTGGAATCCGGGCAGGACGCCTGGGTCTATGTCGCCCGGCCATAGTCTGATAGCAGCCCTCTCATGGCGAAGATCACCTACATCGAGCACGACGGCCGCGAGCATACGGTCGAGGTCAAGAACGGCCTCAGCGTCATGGAAGGCGCGATCCGGAACAATGTCCCGGGCATCGACGCCGACTGCGGCGGCGCCTGCGCCTGCGCCACCTGCCACGTCTATGTGGATGAGGCCTTCCAGGCCGAGACCGGCCGCGCCTCGGCCATGGAAGAGTCCATGCTGGACTTCGCCGAGAACGTTCAGCCGAACAGCCGCCTGTCCTGCCAGATCCGCGTCTCGGACGATCTGGACGGCCTGATCGTCCGCCTGCCGGAAAGCCAGCACTGACACCCGAACTGATCGCCCTGATCGGTCGCCTGATCCAGGCCGGCCCGACGGATCGCCCGCCGGTCATCGGCATCGCCGGATCGCAGGGCTCGGGCAAGACCACCCTCGCCCGCGCGGCGGCGGAGGCCTTCGGGGCGGCGCAGCTGTCGCTGGACGATGTCTATCTGACCCAGACCCAGCGGGCGGCGATGGCGCGGGACGTCCATCCCCTGTTCGCCACCCGTGGGCCGCCCGGCACCCATGATCTGGCTCTGCTGGAGCGGAAGATCTCGGCCCTGTCCGTGGCGGGACCGCAAGACAAGACGCCGCTGCCCGTCTTCAACAAGCTGACCGATGGGCGACTGCCCGAGATCGACTGGCCGCGCTTCCGGGGCCGCCCTCGCGCCATCCTGATCGACGGCTGGTGTCTGGGCGCCCTGCCCGAAGCGCCCGATGCGCTCACTCATCCCCTGAACCGACTGGAGACGGAGCGCGATCCGGACGGCGTGTGGCGCAAAGCCGTCAACGCCTTCACCGGCGGCGACTATCTGGCCCTGGCCGAGCAACTGGACGCCCGGCTGTTCCTGCGCGCCCCGGATTTCGACGCCGTTCTGGACTGGCGATGTGAGCAGGAGGAAGGGCTGCGGGGCCACGACCTGACCGCCAAAGAGCGTCACGCCATCGCCGATTTCATCCAGTATTTCGAGCGCCTGACCCGCAGGATGATCGATGGCGGCGTGCGCATGGACGTCGTCGTGCAACTGGATCGAAACCGATTGCCGGTCAGTATCACCTCATGAGTTCCCAGGACCGTCGCTTTGAACCGCGCTCGCCCGCCAATGCGCGCGGAGTCGTCGTCGCGCCCGGGCTGGAGATGCCCTGCGTGATCGCGGACGTCTCCACCGCCGGGCTGAAGGTGAAGCTGGACCGCAAGCTGGCCCTGCCGCCGCAGGTGCAGGTGGTCGACATCGCCCAGGGCGTCGTCATCGACGCCGACGTCGCTTGGTCGAAAGGGCAGGAAGCGGGCCTCAAGCGAAAGGGCCAGGCCAATCTGCGCGGCCTGACCCCCTCCCGTCTCGCCGCCGCCCGGGCGGCCTATGTCCGGGCCGGCGGGCGCTAGTTCAGCGTCCGCGCCATAAAGGCCACGACCTTGGGCCAGGCGTCGGCGCGCGCCGCCGCATCGGCCTGGGGCGTGCCGCCGCTGCGCTGCACCTGACGCCATCCGCCATCACCGACCAGATCGTGACCAGCGTCCGGATAGACCGCGGTCTCGGTTTGCAGCCCCGCCGCGGCCCGATCCGTGAAGATCTCCCGCACCGCCTGGGCCGAGTTCCACTGGGCATCCTTGCCGCCCGCGATCAGCAGCAGGGCGCCGGGATAGTTTTCGACCGGGATGCGGGCAGCCGCGGCCTTGTCCGGATGGTCGGCGCGGCCGTTCTCATGGATGGCGCGCAGATCCGCCGCCGGACCGGCCAGCAGGCCTTCGACGAAGCCGCGATAGGGCGTGAAGGGCAGGGGCTGGCCGCCGAACGAGAAGGACGATCGGGTGCCCTCGGCCTCGACCATCTCCAACCCCCAGCCTTCCCAGACCACGTCGGTCGGGGCGTAGGCGACGATGCTGTCGATCCACGGATAGCGGCTGCCCGCGATCAGGGCGAACTCGGCCCCCTTGGAAGCGCCGAACAGGCCGAAACGCTCGACGTCGGCGCCGGGCATGCCGCGCAGGGCCTCGCGCAGTTCGGCGATCTGATCGACACGGATGTCGATGAAGCTGCCGGGCAGATCGGGGAATTTCGGCGGCGGGCCGTATTCGCCCCAGTTCGGCGAATAGTAGGGCAGGCCCACGGCGGCGTAACCCATCCGCGCCAGGATCGGGCCGAAGCGCGTGCTGGCCTCGTCATTGCCGTCGGCGCCGTGGAGGATGACCACCACCGGCTTGGGTTGGTCGCCCACGGTGTAGAGGACGGCGTGCGGGAAGCCCGCGATCGGGCGCTGCGTTACATCCTGCGCCGTCGCCGCGCCTCCGAAGAGGAGGGCGGCGATCAGGGTCAGCAGGCCGGTTAGTCGGTTCAGCATGGAGAACTCCCGCGGCGGATCATCCGCCTTCATGAAGGTAGTCGCCGCGCGAACCGGGATTGGATGCGGCCGGAAGTTCAAACCCCGTCGGGCATGGTTCCGGCGTTGATGGCGATGCGGCCGATCAGACCCTTCACGATCAGGTCCAGCGGCGAGCCTTCACGATAGTCGGCGGCGGCGACGAAGTTGACCCGGTCCTCGGAGATCAGGGAGTAGATTTTCTTCTGGTCCTTCTCGGAGTTGCGCGGGTCATAGACCGCGATCGAGAAGCCGCCCTTGGTGTGCATCATCTTCATGGTCGGAACGTCGGTGTCCCCGTCGCCCAGGAAGATCATCCGTTCGAACGGGATCGGGCGAGCGTCGTCCGGCATGAATTTGTTGATCTTGTCGTGCTCCCAGTGGTTCAGCACGCCCTTGTTGATGCGGAACAGGTACTGGGTCTTGGTGGTGTAGTTCACCCCCACCGCCGGCCAGATCGCCACGCCGTTCCGGTCGTAAACGAATTTCGATGCGAAGACGTGGTGGAACTCCTCGCGGATCGGGCAGCCGTCGATCATCTCCTCCAGCCCGGCGGAGATGATGTAGTGCTCGATATCGAGGCCGTACTCGCGGCCCTTTTCGTTGATGCGCTCGAACCAGCCCTTGCCGGTCAGGTCGTTCTTCAGCCCGTCGAACAGCTTCACGTCCTGGCCGTGCTCGCGCAGCCCCTCGCGGGTGATCGGCGCCCCGTTCTGGCGGGCGTGCTGCAGCATCAGTTGCATGTACATCAGGATGCCGTCCCCGTCGGCCTCGCGGGTCAGGGTTTCGGCCTCGCCCCAGAAGTCGCCGATGCCCATGCCGACGGACGGAATGAAGCTGACTTCCTGCATATTCCCCCGGGCGAGGGTGCCATCGAAGTCGTAGATGAGGGCGGTCTTGAGCAGCTTGGCCATAGGGCGGATCCTGAAGTTCTCCGCCGCTCTATACCAAACTAGCCGAGCCGCAACTCCGGGGCGACCGCCGCGCCTGCGGCCTCAAGCGGCAGGTGGAGGATGAAGGCCGCGCCCTTGCCCGGTTCGCTCTCCACCTCGGCCCAGCCGCCGTGCAGTTCGACCAGCGCCTTGACCAGCGCCAGACCGACCCCCGGCCCGCCGCGCTCGCGCCGGACGAAGCGGTCAAAGACGTGGGCCTGCAGGTGGTAGGGAATGCCCCGCCCGGTGTCCTCGACCCGGATGCGCACTTCTGACGGCGCGCCTTCGGCGATCAGATTGACCTCGCCGCCCTCCCCCACCGCCCGGGCGGCGTTGTCCAGCAGGTGCTCCAGCGCCTGACCCACCCGCTGGGCGTCGGCGCGGATCGGGCGCAGGCCGGTCGGACAGGCGACGGTCAGGGCCGCTCCACGCCCCTCGATCCGTGCACGGACCTTGTCGGCGGCGGCGTCCAGAAGATCGCAGACCCGCACGTCGCCCAGGGTCAGCTCCATCTCGCCGGCGTCGATCTGGGCCATGTCCAGGACATCGTCGATGGAGGTGGCCAGCTGGCTGGCCGCGACACGGATGGCGCCCGCGTGCTGGCGGCTGCGCTCGGGCAGTTCGCCCTGAAGCTCCAGCAGTTCGGAATAGCCGACGATGGTCGTCAGCGGGGTGCGCAGTTCATACGAAACGCTGCCCACGAACTCGCGCTTCAGGGCGGTGGCCTCCTCCAGAGCCTGGGCCTTGGCGGCCAGGGCCTGCTCCAGATCCCGGCGGGCGGTGACGTCCGAGAAGGCGACCAGGGTGGCGCCGTCCGGCAGCGGCCGGGTCTGCCAGGCGGCGACGCGACCGTCGGCGGTGCGCCCCTCGCCCGAGATCGGCACGCGGCTTTCCGGGTCCGGATCGGCCACCCGAGCCTTCAGGCCCAGCCAAAGACTCGGATCGGGCATGGTCGCTTGGCACAGGGCGGCGACGGCGTCGAAGTCCCCGGCGGCGCGCAACTGCTCGCTCGACACGTTCCAGAAGGTCTCGAAGGCCTCGTTGTGCAGGCGGATGCGGCCGTCCGAGCCGAACACGGCCACGGCGTCGTTCAGCTTGTCTAGGGTGGCCGTCTGGACCTGGAGCTGGGCGTTGAAGCGGCTGCGCAGCTTCAGCTCATCGGTGATGTCCGAGAACAGCAACAGGACGCCGCCCAGCGGGTGCGGCTGCCGCACGACACGCAGGGTGCGCCCGTCCGGCAGCGACCAGCTATCGTCCGGCGCGGCGGCCGAGGCGCCGTAGAAGTCCAGTTCGCGCGCCTTCCAGCCCGCATAGTCGATCACTTCCGGCAGCAGGCGGCGCTGGCGCAGGCGGTCCAGCAGTTCGGCGTGCGTCGGGCGCTCGTCCAGATAGCCGGGATCGACGCTGAACATCTGCTGGAAGGCGGTGTTGTGGAAGGCCAGCCGCTTGGACGGGCCGAAGATGGCGACCGCGTCGGCGATGTGGTTCAGAGTCTCGTCATGGGCCTCGACGTGACGACGCAGGGTGTCGCGCGTCTCTTCGGCGTCGGTCATGTCCAGGGCGAAGGCCAGGACGCCACCGCCGGGCGCGGGTTCGGCCACGATCCGCCAGGCGCGACGGCGACCGCCGCCGGTCGTCCAGCGGAAGCCTTCCTGGCGCTGATGCAGGCGGCCCGCCTCGGCCACGATGGCGTCGGCGCCGCGGTCGAAGGTCAGGCCCTTGTCGCGCGCGGCCTCGGCGGTCTCGACCTTCATCTCGGCCAGCCAGGCGCGGTTGGCCCAGGCGAGGCGTCCGCCCGCATCGACCACCCATGTCGGGGCCGGATAATAGTCGGCCAGCAGGCCCAGCCCGCTCTCGGCGGCGGCGCCCATCAGGCCCAGACGCGACACGCGCAGCCAGGCGGCGCCGGCGGCGGATCGACCCTCGACCGCCCAGGCGCCCGACTGACCCTCCAGCACGGCGTCGAACGCTTCGCCCCGGTCGATCAGCCCGTCCAGGCGCGGCCCCGCCACGTCGCGCACAGCGTCCAGCACCACCATGACGGGGTCAGACGGGAAGACGTCGGCGCCGTTCGTCAGATCACGGACGATGATGTCCCAGGTCGCGGGCGAACCCAGTCGGTTCGCGCCTCCGCCGGGGGTCAGGGCGACCCGCACATCCTCGAAAGCGGCCAGGGCGCCGTCACGGGCTGAGAGATCGGCGTGGGCCTGCCCCATGGCGGCTTCCAGCGCGCGATTGCGGTCCGCCAGCCGCCCACGCAGCCGCGCGGCCCAGGCGCTGAGCGCCAGGGCGAGACCCGCGGCGCCCGCGGTCGCGACATAGGCGATGTCCGCCTCGGCCATGTGGTGTCGTTCAGCTCCCGCAGCTTGATTCGGTAACCATACCTGAAGAGGGATTCGGGACTAGGGATTAAGGGCGCTGAGGAAATGACTGAGGGCCATCGGTCGCGGGCTTCGAGCCTTCCCAACCTGATCCCCAGTCCCTAATCCCTAATCCCTATGTGGAAAGACCAACTCGCCCCGTCCCTCGAGGACTTCGCCCGGCTGGCGCAGGAGGCGTTCGACGCCCTGCCCGAACCGTTCAAGGGGCTGGCGGGAGATGTCGTCATCCGCATAGACGACTTCGCCGATGATGAGGTTCTGGCGAGCTTCGGCATGGAGGACCCGTTCGAGCTGACCGGTCTGTATCACGGCGTCGATATCGGCCTGCGCGACAGCATGGGGCCGGCCGCCGAGCCCTCGCGCATCTTCCTGTATCGCCGCCCGATCCTCGACGAATGGTGCGAGCGCGGGGACGTGGGCCTCAGTGAGATCATCGCCCACGTCCTGATCCACGAAATCGGCCATCACTTCGGGCTCGACGACGACCAGATCCATCACATTGAGGATGAGGCGGACTGAAAAGCGTCGGTCCCTGACACCAGCCTTGTGCAATGCCGCACTGGCTCGGAACCGTAAGCGAGCGCAACGGTCTGTGACCTCTGCCTCCGCATCCGGAGGACAATCGCACCTGCTCGCTAGCCACTCGAGGTCAGATGGATCGAGCCAGAGCGCAATACGGCCCTTGGATTGTTCGTCGGTGGGGTTAGTCGCAGCCACGGGGCGTTCCATGAAATCAGCCTACCGCCACCCCGCCTTAAATCCAGCGCGATCTGTGGTATAAGCCCGTTCTCCCGACCTCGAAGGATGCCGCCTTGAGCCTGACGCTCGACCTTTCGCGCACGACCGCTCCCGCTGTCCAAGCCCCCGTCAACCTGTCCGGTCTGACGCGCGCGGAGCTGCGGCAGGCGCTGATCGACGCCGGGGTCTGTCCGCCCGAGAAGGCCAAGATGCGAGCGTCGCAGGTGTGGAGCTGGATCCACCACTACGGCGTCACCGACTTCGCGGCGATGAGCAATGTCGCCAAGGACATGCAGGCCAAGCTGGCCGAGGCCTTCACCCTGGCCCGCCCCGAGATCGTCGAGCGTCAGGTGTCCAAGGACGGCACCCGCAAATGGCTGATCCGCACCGCGCCGGGCATCGAGATCGAGACCGTCTACATTCCCGACGTGGGCCGCGCGGGCGCCCTGTGCGTGTCGTCGCAGGTCGGCTGCACCCTGAACTGCACCTTCTGCCACACCGGCACCCAGAAGCTGGTCCGCAACCTGACCGCCGCCGAGATCGTGGCCCAGGTTCAGGTCGCCCGTGACGACCTCGGCGAATGGCCGTCGCCCAAGGAAGACCGCCGCCTGTCGAACATCGTGTTCATGGGCATGGGCGAGCCGCTCTACAATCTGGACCACGTCTCCAACGCCATCGACATCATCTCGGACAACGAGGGCATCGCCATCTCGCGCCGCCGGATCACGGTGTCGACCTCGGGCGTGGTGCCGAAGATCGCCGAGCTGGGCGAGAAGACCCAGACGATGCTGGCCATCAGCCTGCACGCCACCAACGACCCGCTGCGCGACGTCCTGGTGCCGCTGAACAAGAAATACCCGCTGGAACAGCTGATGGCGGCGATCCGGGCTTATCCGGGTCTGTCGAACGCGCGCCGCGTGACCTTCGAATACGTCATGCTGAAGGGCGTCAACGACAGCCCCGAGGAAGCCCGCGCCCTGATGAAGCTGATCGAGGGCATTCCGGCCAAGATCAACCTGATCCCGTTCAACCCCTGGCCCGGCGCCGACTACCAGTGCTCGGACTGGAAGACGATCGAGCGCTTCGCCGCCATCCTGAACAAGGCCGGCTACGCCAGCCCGATCCGTACACCGCGCGGTCGCGACATCCTGGCCGCCTGCGGTCAGCTGAAGTCCGAGAGCGAAAAGATTCGAGCGTCGGCGGCGCGCAAGGCGGCGGTGGACGAGGCGGAAGCCGCCTGACGGCGACACACGCCGTCACCAATCTTGACCACCTGTGGCATCCGCGCGCTTGCGGATTGGGGCGAAAAACGGGCAATCGTTCCAGACCCCCTGACCCACCGGATTCCCATGGACTCCACGTCCCTTTCCAGAGTGCTCGACAGCGCCGAGGTGCAAGCCTTCGCCACCGGCTTCCCCACGACCTTGGCCCATCTGGCCGTGACCCTGGGTCTGCTGATGGTGGGCGCGATCATCTATGCCCTGTTCACGCCGTGGAAAGAGATCGCGCTGATCCGCGAGGGCAACGCCGCCGCCGCGGTCGCCTTCGCCGGGGTGCTGGTCGGCCTGGCCATTCCGCTGGCCGTCAGCCTCAGCGTCTCGACCTCGATCAAGGACATCGTCCTGTGGGGCATCGCCACCCTGGCGCTGCAGCTTCTGGCCTTCCGTCTGGTCGAGCTGTTCCTGACCGGTCTGCCCCAGCGCATCCGCGAGGGCGAGGTCTCCGCTGCCGTCCTTCTGGTCGGCGCCAAGCTGTCCACCGCCCTGATCCTGGCGGCGGCTCTGACGGGCTGAGCCGATGCGGCCGCCCGACTGGTTGATCTACTCATCGGTGCTGGGCGCGCTGCTGTTCGCTTCACTGAACCACCGCGAGAACGCCGACGCGCCCCCGGCCCCGCCCGCGCCCGATGATGTCGAGGGCGCCCTGCTGGGCCCTGTCACCCCGTTCGATCCGGCGGTGACCGTCAACGCCCCGGACATTCCGTTCCAGCCCAGCACGGGCACCGCCTTCTCCATCGCCCGGACCGGCCGATGGGTCACCGCGCGGCACGTGGTCGAAGGCTGCCGCCGCCCCGCCATCCTGGTCGGCGGCGGACGGGCCGTGGCCGCCGACGTCCGGCTGGCCCCTCGCGCCGACATCGCCGTGCTGGAGACCGTGGGCGGTCCGCCCGCCCTGCCGCTGGCCCCGCAGGGCAGTCTGAGACAAGGCCAGCGCGGCTTCCATCTTGGCTACCCGCAAGCCCGCGCGGGCGAGGTGACCAGCCGCCTTCTCGGTCGCGAGACCCTGAACATCCGGGGCCGGGGCGAACGGGACGAGCCGGTGCTGGCCTGGGCCGAGGTCGGTCGCACCGATGGACTGGGCGGCACGCTCGCGGGCCTGTCGGGCGCCCCGGTGATAGACCGTCAGGGCCGCGTCGTCGGCGTGACCATCGCCGAAAGCCCCCGCCGGGGCCGCATCTACACGACCTCGCCCGACACCTTCCAGCCGACGGTGCGCGAGGTTCAGGGCGCGGACGAACCGGTGACCGGACGCGTCGTCACGGTCGACAACTACGGCCTCGTCGCCGACGATCTGCGCCGCGACCTGCGCGTCGCCCGGGTGGTGTGCCTGTCGGCGTAAGCCGTCGGCATCATCGTCGGCGTATCAACTCGCCGTCGTCGAAATCACACGAGATCTGTCGTCGAACTCTCCGGCGTTCGGATGGGGCGAACGCGCCCCATCCGGCCCGGGATGACGCCCTACTTCAGAGCCGCCGTATCCAGATCCAGCGCGGTCAGCGGCAGGACTTCGACGTTCGGATATTTGGCGCGCAGACCGTCGATGAATTTCGACGCATCCCCGACGATCACCAGGCTGGCGTTGGCGACCGGCAGGTGTTCGGCGAAGGCGGCCTGAACCTGTTCCGGCGTGATCGCCTCGACGCGACCGACATAGGCGGCCAGGTCGCTCATCGGCAGATCATAGAGGGCCAGGCTGGCCACCGCGCCGCCCAGACCATCGACGGTCTCCAGCGAACTGCCGAAGGCGCCGGTGACGATGGCCTGACGGGTGGTCATTTCGCTGGCGGTCGGCTGGCTGGTCGACAGGCGGTTCACCTCGCCCAGGATCAGGTCGGCCACCTCGACGGCGGCGTCGTTGCGGGTCTGGGCCGAAGCGACGAAGGCGCCCTCGCCCTGGCGCACGCCGAGGTTCGAGCGGGTGCCGTAGCTGAGGCCGCGCTTGATGCGGATCTCCTGGTTCAGGCGCGAGGTGAAGCTGCCGCCCAGCAGGGTGTTGCCCAGGGTCAACGGGAAGAAGTCCGCATCCGTCCGGGCGATGCTGCGCATGGCCACATAGACCGCCGCCTGACCGGCGCCGGGCTGATCGATAACCACGACGCGCGGAGCCACCGCCGCGCCCGCCGGATTGGCGCGCGGCGCCGGAACCGGGCCCGTGGCGCGCCAGTCGCCGAAGGCCTGTTCGGCCAGGGCGCGGGCCTGGGCCACAGTGATGTCGCCGGAGAAGATCAGGCGCGCGGTTTCCGGCCGATAACGCGAGGCGTGGAAGGCGGAGACATCCTCGCGGGTCAGGCCCGGCAGGGAGTCAGGCGTGCCGCCACCCGGCGCGCCATAGGCGGCGTTCCCGTACACCAGACGACCGGCGGCCATGCTGGCGACCGGGCCGGGCGAGCTGAGCGAGACGCGCAGGCCGTCCAGCGACTGATCCCGCTGCCGTTCGACTTCTTCAGCCGCGAAGTCCGGACGACGGACCACATCGGCCATCAGGGACAGGGCCTGCGGGAAGACGTTGGCCGGGGCGTTGACCGAGACGTTCGAGAAGTCCGCGCCGGACGAGGCGCCGAGCTGGGCGCCCAGCTGTTCGATCTCGGCGGCGATTTCCGGCGCCGAGCGGCCGCTCGACCCCTGGGTCAGCAGACCGGCGGTCAGGACCGACAGGCCGGTCTTGGCGCCATCATCCGCCGAACCGGCGGCCAGACCCAGACGGGCCGAAATCAGCGGCAGGCCCGGCTTGCGGGCGACATAGACTTCCAGCCCGTTGGCCAGGGTGAAGGTCTCCACCGCCGGGGTGACCAGATCGACCGCCGGACCGGCAGCCGGGATCGGGGTGCGCTGGCTCTCGGGCAGCAGTTCGAACACGCGGCCGACGGGGGCGAGATCGGCCACCTTCACCGGAGCGTCGACGTCCACCGACTGGGCCGTGACCGGGTTCTGGTCGTCAGCGTTCAGATAGCGAATGCTGATGCTGCGCTGGTCGGTCAGATAGCGGCGAGCGACGCGCTGGATGTCAGCGGCGGTGACGGCCTGCAGGGCGGCGATCTCGGCGTCGGCGGCGGCGGCGCCGCCGGTGTTGATCAGCGACCAGCCGAGCACATTGGCGCGATCCTCGACCGTCTCGCGCTCGCGCAGGGCGCCGGCGACCAGTTCGTTCTTGGCTTCCGTCAGTTCGGCGGCGGTGACCGGCGCGTCGCGCAGACGGGCGGCCTCGGCGCGGAGCGAGGCCAGGCCGGCCTCCGGCGTCTCGCCCTCGGCCATGATGGCGTAGGTGATGACCGCGCCGGCCTGCTGGCTGGCGTCAACGCTCGAGCTGGTCTGGGTGGCGATCTTCTGATCGTAGACCAGCGAGCGATACAGGCGCGAGCTCTCGCCCGTGGACAGGATGCCGTCCAGCACGGTCAGGGCCGCGCGGTCCGGGTCGTCATAGCGAACGCCCGGCCAGGCCAGGACCACCGCGGGCAGCGGCACGTTCGGGGCGTAGAAGGTCGCCTCGCGCGGGCCAGTCGGTTCGGGCTCACGCACATTGTTGACCGGCAGCGGGCGATCCGGATTGGTCAGCGGGCCGAAATACCGGTCGATCCAGCCGTCCAGCTGGGCCTGATCGAAATTGCCCGCCACGATCAGATAGGCATTGTCCGGGCGATAGAAGGTGGCGTGGAAGCGGCGCACGTCCTCGATGGTCGCGGCGTCCAGGTTCTCGATCGAACCGATGGTCGAGCGACGATAGGGGTGGTCCTGATAGATGGTCGCCGGAACGAACAGGCTGAACAGGCGGCCATAGGGGCTGGCCAGCACGCCCTGACGGTATTCCTCCTTCACCACGTCCCGCTCGCTGGCGAAGACGGATTCATTGACCACCAGCGAGCCCAGACGGTCGGCCTCGGCGAAGATCAGGCGCTGCAGGTGATTGGCCGGAACGGTCTCGTGATAGGCCGTCACGTCGTCCGAGGTGAAGGCGTTGTTGTTTCCGCCCACGTCCTCGGTCAGACGGTCGAAGGTCTCGTCCGGGAAGTTCTGCGTCGCCTTGAACATCAGATGTTCAAACAGGTGGGCGAAGCCCGAGCGATCCTCAGGGTCATCCTTGGAACCGACGCGGTACCAGACCTGCACGGTGACGTTCGAGGTCGAGGTGTCGCGCGAGGTGTAGACCTTCAGCCCGTTCGGCAGGGTGCGTTCCTGGAAGCCCAGCGGCGGCACGACGACCGAGCCCGCGGCGGGCGCGGCGGCGGTCTGGGCCAGGGCGGGCGCCGCGGCTGGCAGGCCGAACAGAAGCGTCGAGGCGGCGACGGTGAGGATCAGGCGGGTCTTCATGAGCGGGCTCCGGACGCCCGGACAACGGGCGGAGGCGACCCTATCAGCGCCGAACCGGGGCGCACCTTACAGACTCGTAATGAACCTCAGTCGAGGGTCAGGGCCTCGGCCAGCAGGCGGGCCTCGGCGGCGCGGCTGGAGCCGGTGCGCCAAGCGACCACGATCTCACGACGCGGGGCCTTGGCGGCGATCGGACGGACGACGACGCCCGGCATATCAGCCAGCCCGGCCCGCACGGCCATCTCGGGCAGGAAGCTGACCCCCAGCCCGGACGACACCATCTGGACCAGGGTGTGCAGGCTGGTGGCCGCGAAGACGTCATCGCCCTTGGGCGCCTCGATGTCGAAGGCCGCCAGCGCCTGATCTCGCAGGCAGTGGCCATCCTCCAGCAGGATCAGGTCCTCGGCCTTCAGCGAGCCGGGCGGGATCGGCCCGGCGCCCGCCAGCGCATGACCGACCGGGGCGGCGGCGAGGATTTCGTCATCCCCGATGCGGGCGTGATCGACCCCGGACGCGGTGTAGGGCAGGGCGATGACGGCGGCGTCGAGATGGCCGCTCTTCAGGGCCGTGACCAGCCGGGGCGTCAGATCCTCGCGGATGAACAGGCGCAGGTTCGGGTATTCGACCTTGATGTCCGGCAGACGCGCCGGAAGCAGGAAGGGCGCGACGGTCGGGATGACCCCCAGCCGGAACCGGCCCGACAAGGGCTTGCCCGCGTTGCGCGCTGCCTCGACCAGATCCTCGGTGCGGGCCAGCACATCCTCGGCCCGGCGCACAGCCTCGGCCCCGACGGCAGTCAGTTGCACATTGCCCCGCGTCCGCTCGACCACCGGCGCGCCGAGGATCTTCTCCAGCTCCTGAACCCCCGCCGACAGGGCGGGCTGGCTGACATGCGCGGCCTCGGCGGCGCGGCTGAAGGAAGCGTGCTCGGCGAGCAGACGCAGGTACTGAAGCTGACGGAGCGTGGGAAGCATCCGCGCCACATAAGGCGTCGTTATCGACATGGCAAAGTCTATGAAGAACGCTTTCACGTCTCCTCCCTGTTGCGCAGCAATGGGGAGGTGGCTCCGAGCCTCGCGAGGAGCCGGAGGGGTTGTTGACCGAGCACTCGGAACGAGCCCCTCCACCGCTTCGCGGTCCCCCTCCCCGTCGCCTCGAAACGGGGAGGAAACGAGCCTGATCAGGCCTTCAGATCATACCGATCCGCGTTCATCACCTTCACCCAGGCGGCGACGAAGTCCTTGACGAACTTCGGCCCCGCATCCGCGGAGGCGTAGACCTCCGACAGGGCGCGCAGCTGGGAGTTGGAGCCGAACACCAGATCGGTGCGGGTGGCGGTCCACAGCTCTTCGCCGGTCTCGCGGTCGGTGGCGACGAAGGTCTCGTCCCCCTCGCCATCAACCTTCTTCCAGCCGGTCTTCATGTCCAGCAGGTTGACGAAGAAGTCGTTGGTCAGCTGGCCCGGACGATCCGTGAAGACACCGTGGGTCGAGCCGCCGTGGTTGGCGCCCAGCACCCGCAGGCCGCCGACCAGAACCGTCATCTCCGGCGCGGTCAGGCCCAGCAGCTGGGCGCGGTCGATCAGCAGCTCCTCTGTCGGCACGCTGAAGCGAACCTGCAGATAGTTGCGGAAGCCGTCGGCGCGTGGCTCCAGCACCGCGAAGCCCTCGACGTCCGTCTGCTCGGCGGAGGCGTCGGTGCGGCCTGGGGTGAAGGGGACCTCAACCGACGCGCCGGCCGCCTTGGCCGCCTGCTCGATCCCGACGGAGCCGCCCAGCACGATCAGATCGGCGATGGAGACGTTCGCGCTCGCGGCGAGACCCTCATAGACCTTGAGGACCTTGGCCAGCTTCGCCGGTTCGTTGACCTCCCAGTCTTTCTGGGGCGCCAGACGCAGACGGCCGCCGTTGGCGCCGCCGCGATGGTCCGAGCCGCGGTAGGTCGCCGCCGAGGCCCAGGCGGTCGAGACCAGCTCGCTCACCGACAGGCCCGAAGCCGCGATCTTCTGCTTCAGAGCTGACACGTCGGAGGCCGTTAGCGCCGGGCCGGTCGCCGCCGGGATCGGATCCTGCCAGATCAGGTCTTCCGCCGGGACGTCCGGACCGAGGTAGCGGACCTTCGGCCCCATGTCGCGGTGGCACAGCTTGAACCAGGCGCGGGCGAACTGGTCGGCGAAGTAGGCCGGGTCAGACCGGAACTTCTCCATGATCACGCGGTAGGCCGGGTCGACCTTGAAGGCCATGTCGGCCGTGGTCATCATCGTCGGGACCTTCTTGCCCGGCGTGTGAGCGGCCGGAGCGAGGGTCTCTTCCGGGTTGCCGACCGGCTGCCACTGCTTGGCCCCGGCGGGCGAGCGGACCAGCTCGTAGTCGTGGTCCAGCAGCATGTCGAAATAGGTCATGTCCCAGGTGATCGGGGTCGGGGTCCAGGCCCCCTCGATGCCCGAGGTGATGGTGTGGTCGCCGATGCCGCTCTCGTGGCCCGACTGCCAGCCCAGGCCCTGCTGGGCGATGTCCGCGCCTTCCGGAGAGGCGCCGACCTTGGAGGCGTCACCCGCGCCGTGAGCCTTGCCGAAGGTGTGACCGCCCGCGGTCAGGGCCGCTGTCTCGACGTCGTTCATGCCCATGCGGGCGAAGGTCTCGCGGATGTCGCGCGCCGACTGCAGGGCCTCCGGCACGCCGCCGGGACCTTCCGGGTTCACATAGATCAGACCCATCTGGATGGCCGCCAGCGGAGCTTCCAGCGCGGCGCCGTCATCGGGACGGATGCGGGTCTGGTTGCCCTCGTCCCCGACCCAGTTCTCCTCGGTGCCCCAGTAGACATCCTTTTCGGGCTCCCAGACGTCAGCCCGGCCGCCGCCGAAGCCGAAGACCGGCCCGCCCATGCTCTCGATGGCGACGTTGCCCGCCAAGATCATCAGGTCGGCCCAGCTCAGCTTGGCTCCGTACTTCTGCTTGATCGGCCACAGCAGACGGCGCGCCTTGTCCAGGTTGCCGTTGTCCGGCCAGGAGTTCAGCGGGGCGAAGCGCTGCTGGCCCGCACCCGCGCCGCCGCGCCCGTCACCGGTGCGATAGGTGCCCGCCGAGTGCCAGGCCATGCGGATGAAGAAGGGGCCATAGTGGCCGTAGTCCGCCGGCCACCACGGCTGGCTGTCGGTCATCAGGGCGGTCAGGTCCCGCTTCACCGCCTCCAGGTCCAGCGTCTTGAAGGCCTCGGCATAGTTGAACTCGTCGCCCATCGGGTCGCCCGACTTTCCCTGCTGGTGCAGGATGTCCATCGTCAGCTGGTTCGGCCACCAGTCGCGATTGGTGCGACCCAGCAGGCTGCGCAGCGCCGCCGGTTCCTTCTTGGGGTCATTGAGGGGCGAGGGCCCGCCTGCGTTGCCGTCCATGGTGTCGTCTCCCTGATGTTGTGGAAGGAGCCTATGCCCACACTATCGACAGGGAAAATCAATAAACTTTGTCGCCAAGATAAGCTGAAGCTCAGCTCGGGCGATCGAAGACCACGACCTTCAGCCTCTGGCATGGGAGACGGGACAGGTCTCCCCGGTTGGGTTAGCCTCTCTCCATGATCCGCGCCCTTCACCTGCTGGCCCCGCTCTCCATCCTCGCCGCCGCAGGATGCGCAACAGCACCCGCGAGCCCGTCGTCCATCCCGTCCGACCGGGAAGTGGCCGCCTATGTCCAGACGAACTGGGCGATTTACGAGGGACAGTTCGCCTTCGTGAGCGAGCGCCGGGACCAGTCGGCCGTTCTTGTGTCGGTGACCAACGTCGACTGCGCCGCTGTCGAGGGCGACGCCCGTTGCACCTTCGACGTGCAAGGCAGGTTCGCGGACGGGACGGTCCTGAAACGCCCGCTGGAGAGCCGGTTCAGGCGTCAGGCGGACGGCTCTATCGAAATGCTCATTCCGGTCGTTCGAGGCTGAGGCTCGTCTCGGCGAACCACCGCATCCGGCAGGCCATGATGGCGGTCTCGCCCAGCCGTTCGACCAGCCGCCAGTTGACCACCGCCCCTACGGGCGCGCCGACCAGCGGCAGCAGTTGGGCCATCTTGGCCAGGTCGATGTAATCCCGGTACTCGATCTGGAAGGTGCGCCAATCATAGTCGGTCAGGACCTCGGGCTGGTTGACGTCGGCGATCCATCGCTCCAGATCGGCCAGGGCCTCGGGCCGTCGCCGAGCGCTGGCGAAAGCCAGATGGAAGATGTGCAGCACGAACAACCGCTCGCGCACCGAACCGCCGCCCCAGCCATAGGCCGCGACAATGTCGCCCAGCATCCGCACCTTGATCGCCATCAGGGCCGGAAAGTCGGCGGCGGCCAGAACGAAGCCGCCCGCCCCCGCCACTCCACCCTCGACACTGGCGGTGTTGCGATAGGCGCGAATGGCGACCCGCGCCTTTTCCTCCCGCGCGGCAAGCGAGCCGTCCCGGACCGGTTTGGCCTTCAGCAGGTCCGAGCCGAACAGGATGCCCTTGGTCATCGCCTCCACGCCCGTGGTGATGATGGCGTGGACCCGCTCTGGAATGATGCGGTTGATCCGGTCTTGGGTTCCGCGCGTGGCCTTGTCCCACAGGCCCGGCCGCCTCAGCACCTTCTCCCGCCAGACCTCCATCTCGGCCCGGATCGCCCGCGCGTTGGTGATCGGGACAAGGCCGGTCGGCACCTCATCGGGGGCGATGAACTCGGGCAGGGTCTGGGGGGATCGGGTCATGGTCGTTAAGGCCTCACGCGGCGTCACGGTTGCAGGTCGCGGCTCACGGGTCTAGACCGCCGCGCGACGGCGGTATCGCACCGCAGCAAACCCCTCGGAGACTGACAGTATGGCTCGCGCGAAGATCGCCCTTATCGGCGCCGGCATGATCGGCGGCACCCTGGCCCACGTTGCGGCGCGCGAAGCGCTGGGCGACGTGATCCTGTTCGACATCGCCGAGGGCACGCCGCAGGGCAAGGCGCTGGATATCGCCGAAGCCTCGGCCGTCTTCGGCCAGGACGTCGCCCTGAAGGGCGCGAACGATTACGCCGACATCGCCGGCGCCGACATCTGCATCGTCACCGCCGGCGTGCCGCGCAAGCCGGGCATGAGCCGCGACGACCTGATCGGCATCAACCTCAAGGTCATGAAGGCCGTCGGCGAAGGCATCAAGGCCCACGCCCCGAACGCCTTCGTCATCTGCATCACCAACCCGCTCGACGCGATGGTCTGGGCCCTGCAGAAGTTCTCGGGCCTGCCCAAGGAGAAGGTCGTCGGCATGGCCGGCGTGCTGGACTCAGCCCGCTTCGCCTACTTCCTGGCTGAAAAGACCGGCGTGTCGGTGCAGGACATCCACGCCTGGACCCTGGGCGGCCACGGCGACGACATGGTCCCGATGGTCCGTCACTCGACCGTCGGCGGCCTGCCGCTGCCGGACGCCGTCGCCGCCGGCTTCCTGTCGCAAGCGGAACTGGACGCCATCGTCGAGCGCACCCGCAAGGGCGGCGGCGAGATCGTCGCCCTGCTGAAGACCGGCTCGGCCTTCTACGCCCCGGCGGAATCGGCCATCGCCATGGCCAAGTCCTATCTGCTGGACCAGAAGCGCGTCCTGCCCTGCGCCGTGTGGCTGTCGGGCGAATACGGCCTGTCGGACCTCTACGTCGGCGTTCCGGCCCTGATCGGCGCCGCCGGCGTCGAGAAGATCGTCGAGTTCACCACCAACGACGATGAGAAGGCGATGTTCGCCAAGTCGGTGGAGTCGGTCCAGGGCCTCATCCAGGCCTGTAAGGACATCGAGCCCTCGCTGGCATAATGCCAGCGGGCGCTAACGCCCCGCTCGAGGAGCCGGGTTGCTTGGGCGCAGACTGATCGCCCTCAAGCAGCGAGCCGCCGCGCGGCTCGCGATAGGGCAAAAAGAATGGGGCCGTGGAGCGATCCACGGCCCTTTTTCTTGTCTGGAGACGCATGAGTTGTCGCTCGACCTAACCTTCGGATGCGCATACCGTGACCGTCATCACGGGAGACGCCCCATGCTTATGCTCATGCTTGCGCTGATCGCCGACCCGACCACCGAACCCGGTCCGCTGGTCACCCTGCCGTCCGCCGAACAGATGGAGGACTGGCAGGCCCGCTGTCAGGGTAGCGTCCTGCAACAGGCGAACATCATACCCGCTCCCGCAACGACATCCACGTCGTCAGCGCTTCAGACCGCAGTCGTAATTCGCCCGGAGAGCCCGCCGACCCGCACCGGCGATCTTCTCTATCGGCAGGGCGAGACCGTCCGTCTCTATCTGACGCTGGAACGGCGCATCAACGGATGCTCGGCGCCGCTGTTCACCGAGGTGAACAGCTTCGGCCCGGAAGAGGACTGACGCCTACTGCCCGGAGGGCGCGGCCGCGGGCACGGCGGGCGCCACGCTCTGGAACAGGGCGCGGGCGAATTGGGTCAGCATCTGCAGCCAGATATAGGTCGGCTCCTGCAGTTGGGTCGCGCCGTCGGCCAGCAGCAGGACATCATACTGCGCGAGAATGGTCGCGTCGGCGCCCGGCGTCGCAGGAGCAATCCAGACCGCCTTCAGATAGCGGTTGTCGCGGTTCCAGGCGCTGACCTGGGCCTCGGTGATCGGGCCGGTGAAGACGGCGTTGTACTGGATGTCATCGCAACGGGTCTGACAGCCGAACATGTTCAGGCTCCACGGCAGGGGCTCGTCGGCCACGCGCAGTTGGAAGCCGCCATCGATGGGCGCCGGATCGGCGACCGTGCCGCCCAGACCGGTCAGCCAGGTCTTCACATCGGCGGGCGCCACGCCCCGCTCGGGGGCGGCGGCCGGGGCCGGCGTCTGTGCCATGGCGGGCAGGGCGACGGCGCCGAATGTGAGGCTGAGGGCGGCGGTGAGAACAGTCAGGCGGCGCATGAACATCTCCGTGGGTGCGCGATCCAGCCGGATCGCCGCAGCGAAATTGTGGCCGCTACCTAAACCGCTCTTTCGTGGGCGAGCCAGTCCGCCGAGGCCATTTCGTTCAGACGCGAGACTGTGCGCTCGAACTCGAAGGCCCCGACACCCTCGGTATAGAGCGCCTCGGGTCGGGCGGCGGCCAGGGCCACCAGCCGGGTCCTGGCCTCGTACATGGCGTCGATCAGGGTCACGAAGCGGCGCGCCTCATGGTGGTTGGCGGGACCCAGCACCGGCACATCCTCGATGAAAATCGTGTGGAAGCGCGAGGCGATGGCCAGATAGTCCTGCGGCCCCAGCGGGCGGGTGCAGAGTTCTTCGAAGGTGGCGCGGGCCATGCCGCCCGCCGTCCGTTCGACTGCCACATCGCGACCCAGCACCGTCAGATGAACCGGCTCCTCCGGCTCGCCGCCGCGAAGTTCGAACCACAGGGTCTCGAAGGCTGTCCGCTGGTCCGGGGTGAACCAGACCGGCGAGCCCATCAACCGGTCCAATCGCCAGTCGCGGGCGCCGTCGATCTCGACCACCACGCACCGCTTCTCGATCTCGGCGATGAAGGGCAGGAAGAGCTGGCGGTTCAGGCCGTTCTTATAGAGGTCGGTCGGCGCGCGGTTCGAGGTCACCGCCAGCACCACCCGGCGCTCGAACAGGGCCTCGAACAGCCGGCCCAGGATCATGGCGTCGGCAATATCGGTGACCTGCAGCTCGTCAAAGCACAGCAGCCGCGCCTCTGACGCGATCAGCTCGGCGATCGGCTCAATGGGGTCGTCGCCCTTGTGCATGCCGAAGACGGCCTGCCGGGCCTTCCTGTCGCCCTTGCGCCACTGGTCGACCAGCCTGTGCACCCGGGCCATGAAGGCGTGGAAATGGGCCCGGCTCTTGCGCGGCTCGGGCGACGACGAGACGAACAGGTCCATCAGCATGGACTTGCCGCGCCCCGGCGGTCCCCAGATGTAGAGGCCGCGCACCTCGGGCTGTTTGCCGAACAGCCCTTTCTTCGCCAGATCGATCTCGAGCCGCTCCAGCGCCGTGATCAACGGCTCCTGCGCCGGGTCAGGAGTCAGCACCCCCTCCTGGATACGGATGTCATAGGCGGAGCGGATGCGGGAGGTCATCCCCTCCGGCATAGCCTTGCTGCGACCGCGAGAAAAGCCGTGATCCGGCCCAGCGCATAAGCAACGCCTATGGATCGGGACGCGGTTCTCGGGCTCGCTGACCCAGGCCCCACTGCGAAACCGATTGCTTCGCGCCTGCGAAAGACTACATGCAGACCCGTACGATCACACTTTACGCGCTGATGTCAGCGCGTCCGAAGGACACACCAAGATGGGCTATCGCGTCGCCATCGTAGGCGCCACCGGCAATGTCGGCCGGGAGATGATGAACATCCTCGAGGAACTGGAATTCCCCGTCGATGAAATGCACGCCATCGCCTCGCGAAAATCCAAGGGCATGGAGGTCGCCTTCGGCGATCGCACCCTGAAGGCCCAGGACCTCGAACAGTTCGACTTCTCCAAGGTCGATCTGGTCCTGATGTCGGCTGGCGGCAAGGTGTCCAAGGAGTGGTCCGAGAAGATCGGCAAGGCCGGTCCCATCGTCATCGACAACTCGTCCGCCTTCCGCATGGACCCGGACGTGCCGCTGATCGTGCCGGAAGTGAACCCGGACGACATCAAGCTGGCGACCAGGAAGAACATCATCGCCAACCCCAACTGCTCGACCGCCCAGTTGGTCGTCGCCCTGAAGCCCCTGCATGACGCCGCCAGGATCAAGCGCGTCGTGGTCTCGACCTATCAGTCGGTGTCGGGCGCCGGGAAGGAAGGCATGGACGAGCTGTGGAACCAGACCAAGGCCATCTACGGCCTCGGCGACGCCACGCCCAAGGTCTTCCCCAAGCAGATCGCCTTCAACGTCCTGCCCTTCATCGGCTCGTTCCGCGACGACGGCTACACCGATGAGGAAGCCAAGATGTGGGACGAGACCCACAAGATGCTGGACCCGTCGATCAAGCTGACGGTCACCTGCGTTCGCGTGCCGGTCTTCGTCGGCCACTCGGAAGCCGTGACGGTCGAGTTCGACAAATCGATCAGCCCCGACGAAGCCCGCGCCATCCTGCGCGACGCGCCCGGCGTGCAGGTGATCGATAAGCAGGAGGCCGACGGCTACATCACCCCGGTCGACGCCGCGGGCGAGCACGCCGTCTACGTCAGCCGCATCCGGAAGGACCACACGGTCGAGAACGGCCTGTCGTTCTGGGTCGTGTCGGACAACCTGCGCAAGGGCGCCGCCCTGAACGCCGTCCAGATCGCCCAGTTGCTGGACGAGACGGGCGTGATCAAGTCGTCCTCCGGCTACCGCACCCTTACCGTCTAAGACCCTTTCCGTCTCGCCGCTCCCCCGGCGATGGAGAAGCCCATGACCACCGCCACCGGCTCTGACGCGAGCCGCCCCGCCCTGCTGTCCGCTTTCGGCTGCTATGTGCTGTGGGGGCTGATGCCCCTGTTGTTCATGGGCCAGCACGCCATCGGCTTCGACGCGTTCGAGATCCTGGCCCACCGCGCCCTCTGGGCCGTTCTGGTGGCTGGGCTGCTGGTCGTGCTGGCGAAACAGGGCGGGCAGGTGCTCGCGGTGTTCCGCTCGCCGAAGACCCTGGGATGGCTGATGCTGTCCACCGTCTTGATCGCGGTGAACTGGGGCCTGTACGTCTGGGCCACCACCCACCACGCCACGCTGGAAGCCAGCCTCGGCTACTACATCAACCCCCTGCTCAACATGATCGTGGGGCTGTGGCTGTTCCGCGAGAAGATCGACAAATGGGGCTGGGTCGCCATCGGTCTGGCCGCTATCGGTGTCGTTCTCCAGGCGCTGGCTCTGGGCCGCCCGCCCTGGATCTCCATAGCCCTGGCCATCTCGTTCGCCAGCTACGGCGTGATCCGCAAGCGCGTGCCCATCGAGGCGCAGGCGGGTCTGTTCATCGAATGCCTGCTGCTGGCCCCGCTCGGCCTGCTGTGGGTGCTGTGGCTGGTCCACACCGGCGCCAGCGACGGGTTCGACAGCCCGACCAACCTGATGTGGGCCCTGGCCAACGGTCCGGCGACCGTCCTGCCGCTGGCCCTGTTCGCCTGGTCGGCCCGGCGCCTGCCCCTGTCGACCATCGGCTTCATCCAGTTCCTCGCCCCGACCATCCAGTTCGCGGTCGGCGTCTGGGCGGGCGAGCAGCTGACCGGCCTGCGCATCGCCTCCTTCGCCTTCATCTGGACCGGCGCGGGGGTCTTCGCCGCCGCCGCCTTCCTGCGCCAACGGGCGGCGCGGCTGGCGCTGAAGAACAGCGCCAGCGAAGTCGTGAACGGCTAGAGGGCGTCGTAGAGAGCGCTGATCAGTCGCTGCGCGCGCGGGTCGCCGATCAGGTGCGGCGACTGGCGGGTCATCACATAGGCCGCCGACAGACCGCGCGCCGGATCGGCGAAGGCGCAGCTGCCGCCCCGGCCGCAATGGCCCACCGCGTCCGGGTTGGTCCCGAAGATGTTCAGCCCGGCGTTGCGGGTGAAGCCGGCGGCCCAGCTCATCTGATAAGGCAGCACCCGATCCTGACCGTGGATGCGTTCGCGCGTGGCCGCGGCCAGAACGTCGGACGACAGCACCTGACGCCCATCCAGTTCTCCGCCGTTGGCGATCACCCCGACGATGCGGGCCAGGTCCGTCGCCGTGCCATGGAGATTGGCCGACGGAATCTCGATCATCCGCCACTCCGCCGAGCCGCGCCCGCCGGGCGAGGAGCCCTTGTCGAGGAAGGCCGCCTTCTTGATCGCATCGATCTCGCCGAGATTGGTCGCCTTGGTCGGCTTGCGCATCTGGGCCACGCGGTCGTGCTCGGCCTCCGGCAGGCCGATCCACAGGTCGAGGCCGGGGAAGTCCTCGCGCAGGGCCGTCCCCATGGTCCGCCCGTCGACGAGGCGGAATAGTTCGCCCGCCAGATAGCCGATGACGATCGGACTGTATCCTGACGCGGTGCCCGGCGCCCACATCGGCGCCTGGGCGCACAGCCGGGCCAGCGTCGCCTCGCGATCAAACCAGATGGCGGGGTCTTCGGGCGTGTCGAAGCCCGGCAGGCCCGCCTGATGGCTCATCATCTGGGCGACGGTGATCTGGTCCTTGCCCGCCCGCCCGAACGCCGGCCAGTAGCTGGCGACCGTCGCCTCATAGTCCAGCAGCCCCCGCTCGACGCAGGTGGCGATCAGCAGGGCCATCACCGCCTTGCCGGTCGAGAACACCGGCGTCAGGGTCCGCTCGCCGAACGGGATCGTCCCGGCCGCGTCAGCCGAGCCGCCCCACAGGTCGATGACCGTCTCGCCGCCTATTCGGACGCTGAACCGCGCCCCCTGCTCGTTCAGCCCCTCCGGCGCATCGGTGAAGTTGGCCGCGAAGGCGTCCTTCACGGCGGCGAACTCGGACGGGCAGACGCCGTGGATGTCGGGAAGATCGGTCATGAGAGGGGTCTAACTCCGACGTCCGCCCCTGTCACCGCCGCCGATCCGCCGACGCCTCCCGCGCCGCCTCGAACTCCGCGCCCTCATTCCAGCGCGGCCACTCGCGGCTGTCGGCGAGATCGCGACCGACGGCATAGAGTAGGTTCACGTCCACGGCGGCGGCGTCCATCACCCAGTCCGGGGTCCATTCGTCCGAGGGCTTGTGATAGCGGTTCTGGACGTAGTCACGGCTGGCCTCGTTATGACCGGTGAAACCGGCGGCGGCGAACACGGCGGGCACGCCCATCCGGGCCAGAGGGAAGTGGTCGGAGCGATAGAAGCCGCCCGCCTGCGGGGCCGGGTCGGGGATCAGACGGCGCCCCTGTTCGGTGGCGCGACGCTCGACCCAGCGGTCCGTCTCGCTCTTGCCCGCGCCGATGACCACGATCTCGGACGAGACGTCCGTGCCCGGAAGGAAGCTGTCCATGTTGATGTTGGCGACCGTCGTCTCCAGCGGCCAAACCGGATTGGCGGCGTAGTATTCGGCGCCCAGCAGCCCCGCCTCCTCGGCTGTCCAGGCGGCGAAGGCCACCGACCGTTCCGGCGGCGGCCCCGCCTTGAACATCCGGGCCAGCTCGATCATCGCCGCCACGCCCGTCGCATTGTCCACAGCGCCGTTATAGATGTCGTCTCCGTTCTGAGGCTTGGCGCGGCCATAGGCGTCCCAGTGGGCGCCGTAGAGGACCGTCTCGTCCGGATGCTCCGAACCCGGAATACGCGCCAGGATATTGCGGCTCTCGATGGTGGCGTGGGTCTGGCCGAAGTCGATCGACATGGTCACGCCCGGCAGCTCCACCGGCGTGAAGGCCTCGCTGCGGGCCTGATAACGAAGCTGGGCGTAGTCCAGCTTGGCGTCGCGGATCAGCTGTTCGGCCACATCGCTCTGGATCCAGCCCTGGGCCGGGACCCGCTCGGCTTCCCAGTCGGCGCGCACGATGTCGAAGTCCGGCGCCGTCGATGAGCCCTCCAGCACGCTCCAGCCGTAGCCGGCCCCGGCCGTGTCATGGATGACCAGCACGCCCGCCGCGCCCTGCCGCGCCGCCTCTTCGAATTTGTAGGTCCAGCGGCCGTAGAAGGTCATCGCATTGCCGTCGAACCGCTCGGCGACCGGGTGTCCCTCGGGCGCGCCGAAGTCCGGATCATTGACGATGACGAGGATGATCTTGCCCCGCACATCGAAGGCCTTGAAGTCGTCCCAGCCCTTCTCCGGCGCTTCGACGCCATAGCCGGCGAAGACCACGGGCGCGTCGGTCAGGGTGATGCGATCCACCGGTCGGTCGCTGGCCACGAGGATCTGCGGTCCGCGCTCCAGCGTCCGCACCTGCCCGTTCACCGTGGCGGTGATGGTCGCGGGGCCCGACTGCTGGGTGCGGCTCAACCGGGCGACCTGCACCCACTGGCCGTCAGGGCCGCCGGGTTCGAGCCCCAGGGCCTGAAACTGGCTGACGACATAGTCGACAGTCTTCTGCTCACCCGGCGTCGCGACGCCCCGCCCCTCGAATTCATCCGAGGCCAACACCCGCGTGTGTTCATTCAGTCGGGCGGGATCGGCCTGCTGGGCGTGAGCGGCGCCCGCCAGACAGAGCAGCGCCGTGGTCGAAACGAGAATCGATTTCAGGCGCATGGTTTACTCCGGGCGGTCAGGACGAAGCGGCACCCTGCCCCGCGACGCCCAGCCAGTCCATCACGCCGTCCGCCGCCACCACGCCAGAGGCGAAGCTGGCCTGTAGTAGATAGCCGCCGGTGGGCGCCTCCCAATCCAGCATCTCGCCCGCGACAAAGACGCCCGGCATAGCCTTCAGCATCAGCCCGTCCGTGACCTGATCCAGCCGCACCCCGCCCGCCGAGGAGATGGCGCGCTCCAGCCCCTGCACCCCGGTCAGGGTCAGGCGCACCGCCTTGATCCGTCGCGCCAGCTTGTCCGCCCCCTCGGGCACCGGACCAGGAATTTCCCGCATTACGCCCACCGCCGCCGGGGACAGGCCGCCCGCCTTGCGCAGCCAGTTGCTGACGCTGTCCTTGCCCCGCGGCTTGGCCAGCCGGGCCGCCAGCGCCTCGACTGACAGGTCCGGACGCAGATCCACCACCAGCTCGACCGCGCCGTTCCGCGCGATGGCGTCGCGCAGGCCCGCCGACAGGGCGTAGATCGCGCCGCCTTCCAGCCCGTAGCGGCTCAGCATCACCTCGCCACGAACGCTCTGCCCGGCATGACTGAGCCCAACCGTCTTCAGCGGCTGACCGGCGAAGCGTTCGATCAGGACCTCGCTCCAGGCCACATCGAAACCGACATTGGACGGTCGGAAGTCCATGACCTCCACACCCGCCGCCCGAAGCTCGCTCGCCCAGCCGCCGTCCGAGCCCAGACGCGGCCAGCTGGCGCCGCCCAGTGCCAGGACCAAGGCGTCGGCCTGCTCGACCGTCTCGCCTTCCGGCCCTGTGAAGACCCAGCCGCCGTCGCGGCGGCCGATCCAGCGCGACCGGGTCCGCACCTCGACGCCCAGGTCGGACAACCGGCCCAGCCAGGCGCGCAGCAGGGGAGACGCCTTCATCGCCCTGGGGAAGACCCGGCCCGAGGAGCCCGTGAAGGTCGCCTGCCCCAGCCCCTCGACCCAGCCGATCAGGCGGGTCGGCGAGAACCGCTCCAGCCAGCCCGCCACCACCGGCGCGGCCTCGTGATAACGGCCCAGAAAGCCGTCCAGCGGCTCAGAATGGGTCAGGTTCAGCCCGCCGCGCCCCGCCATCAGGAATTTGCGCGCCACTGAGGGCATGGCCTCGTGCATCACAACGCGGACGCCCGCGGTCGCCAGCCTTTCGGCGGCCATAAGGCCCGCGGGGCCTGCCCCGATCACATGGACGGTCTTCATCGGTGGACCTCAAGCGCGGTTCGCGCGGCGGCGCAACCTCAGACCGCTGCGGCCTCGCGTTCACCGGGGACGTTGGGATCGGGCGCGGTGTCGGCCTTGCGGGTGTCCTGACGGCGCGGCAGCCGCCAGACCTGCCCGACCTCGAACCGCTCACCGGTCCAGTTCATGGCGCTGACCGTGATCTCGTGCTTGTCCCAGTCAATCTGGTTGAAGCCCGCCGGAACGCCCCGCTCGCGATGCGACAGGGTCCCGCAGCCGATCGCATAGGAGCAGTGGTCGCCCAGATTGATCGGCAGGGCGAAGGGCACATGGACGTGGCCCGTGGTGATGATGTCGACCCCCGCCTCGGCGAAGATCAGCGCCGCCTCGTCGCCCCGCTTCACATCGCCGGTCATCGGCGTGCCGATCATCTCGACCAGCGGATGGTGACAGGCCAACACCCTGAGCGCGCCGACCGGCGCCTGACGCAGGGCCTCAGCGGCCTTGCGCGTCTGGGCCAGGTCGATCACCCCCTTGGACCAGTTGGGGCGCGCCTGCCATCCGCGCGCCGTCACGACGCCGCGCACCATCAGGTTCGGGCTCAGGAACTGGTGATCATGGGCCGGGTGGCCGGTCGCCTGCTCGAACGCCTTCCACGGACGGAACAGGCGCGCGGTCAGGCTCCAGTAGGGAACGTCGTGGTTGCCCACGATGACGAAGCGCGGATCGGGCATGCGCCGGATCCACTCGCCCGCCGCCGCGAACTCATCGGGAAAGCCCTGCTGGGTGATGTCGCCGGTGATCAGGATCAGATCGGCGGGATTGCCGTGGGCGTAGTCCAGCGCCGCGGCGCAGGCCCGCTTGTGCTCACAGCCGAAATGGATGTCCGAGAACTGGAGAATACGCCCCACTAGACGGCGTCCTCCGCCGCGGGCGGGATCGGCGCCAGCGCCTTGAAGGCCTTCCGGATGAAGCGGACGCTGGCCTCGTGGCGAAGCTGGATCGGTTCCCCATCGATCACCGCCGGAATACGCGACCGGGCGCGAACGGCCACCTTCTGGGTGGCGCGGGTGCTGACGGCGGGGTCATGGCGCCAGTCGTCCATCACCGCATGCGCCGCCAGCCGGAAGGCCTCCATGGCGTCGCTGGGGTTCATGGCGGCGGCCTCCAGCCCCGTGTTTTCTTCCATGGCGCGCGAGATCATTGGGCTGATCAGAACCAGCGCCTCGGCGCGTCGTTCCTTGCGACCGTCCAGCGAGAACCGCAGCCGCCCGCTGAAAGCCCGCTTCAGGGCCCGCCGGGCGTGTAGCCAGGCCAGTTTCACCTTGCCGGTCCGCATCGCCTCGCGCGCGGGCGCCCACAGGGCCGGAGAGCCCATGATGGCGGCGCAATAGAAGGACTGGGTCACCTCGCCGTCGGTCACCTCACCGCCCGCCACGTCCTGCGGCGCGCCCTCTTCCAGCGCCCGACGCAGGGCCAGCTTCCAGTCGGCGGTGCCGTACAGGGCGCGAGGCAGCATATTCATGGTCCCGCCCGGCAGCGGCGCGACCAGCGGCCCGTCCGGCCCGGCGCGCGAGGCGATGGTCCCCGCGGTGCCGTCTCCAGCCAGGACGAACAGGACATCCGGCTTCGCGTCCAGCGCGGCCTGGATCTGCTCATCGAACTGCCCGCCCTCCAGCGACACCACCGAGGCTTCGCAGTCGTATTCCGACAGAATGGCCTCCGCCTCTCCGGCTGCGCGCGGCCCCACGCTGCCGGACAGCGGATTGACCAGCATAAGCACGCGCGACAGCGCCAGATGCGGCGTCAGCGGACGCGTTTCGACCACCGCATCGCTGGACGCGGACGTCTGATCGGAAACCGTAGCCGTTGGGTCGCTCATTCCGCCCGAACGCCCCGCGACCCGGGATGTTCCGGCGACGCGCGCGTCGCCTGGCGGCTTATCTCTTCAGTTCGTCCGTGGCGGCGGCCGCTCCGGCCTGAGCGGCGTCGCCGGCCTTGTCCGCGGCGGCGCCGGCGGCGTCGACGGCTTCGTCCGCGACCTTTGGGGCCTCGCCCTTGACCGTTGCCACCAGGCTGGAGATCCAGCCATCCATGATCGCGCCACCTTCTGCCAGCGAACGCTCCTTGACGCCCAGAACGGCCGTCAGGACCCCGAACACCGCCAGCAGGGTCACGATCACGCCCACCACGGGGTTGGAGCCGCGACGGCGCTTGCTACGCGCCCACACCGGGCTGTGATCGCCATCGTCCGCCATACGGACCGGTTCAGAAAAACGCATACGAAAACCCCCGTCTGCACCTGGAAACCCCGGCAGACGCCCTCCGCGCCGCCAGGAACAAGCCTAATACAGGCTTAATCTTGAATATAGGCCGGGGAACCGTACAGCTTATCCAGCGTTCTCCCCCACGGGGCGAACCCGAGGGATGAAGGAACTCACCATGAAGAAGGCGATCATCGCGATTGCGGCTGCGGGGCTGATGGCTTCGGCCTGCGCCAGCGACGGCTACGGCGGCCCGAACGAAACGGTCCGTCAGGGCGCTATCGGTGCGGGTATCGGCGCTGTCGCCGGCGCCATCATCGGCAACAATGTCGGAAACGGCAACGCGGGCACCGGCGCGGCCATCGGCGCAGTCGTCGGCGGCGCCGCCGGCGCGATCCGCGGCTCCTCGCAGGACCGCGCGAACCAGCGTCGCTACACCGACAACCAGGGCCGGTACTACTATTGCTACGACGGTCGTCAGGACGAGTGTTACTGGGAAAACGGTCAGCGCCGCTACTAGGACGCGCGGGCTGGAAGCCTGAAGTTCAAGGGGCGGTTCGTCGGTGACGGGCCGCCCCTTTTCATGCGCCGCCCGGGGCTGGGCGGGGGAGAGGGGATCACATGAACAAGACGCGGCTGATCATGATCGCGCTGGGCGCGGCGGCGGTGGCCGGGTGCGGCTGGACACCGGGGATGCGGGACAGGAGCGCGCTGGTCGCCGAGACCTCGTCCTGCGCGCCGAAGCGGTTCGAAGTTTATTTCGCTGAGAATGAGGCGCGGCTGACGACGCCGGCGCTGCAGGCCATCGGTCTGACCGCGACCCAGTTGCAGGGCTGCGACATTCGTCGGGTGCAGGTCACCGGCCTGGCCTCGGCCACGGGCGGGGTGGAGTCCAACCTGAACCTGTCGGAGCGCCGCGCCGTGGCGGTCGCCGAGGCCCTGGTCGCCGCCGGATGGCCGACCCCGGCGTTCGAGCTGGGCGCGGTCGGGGACGCCGGAGCGGTCACGGCCGCCGGGACGAGCGAGCCCATGCGCCGCCGCACCGAGGTGGTCGTGGACGCCGCTCCGCGTCGCTGAGGCGACCTGACGCGATCAGCGGACGGTGACGGAGAGGGGGGCGAGCGGCTAAGGTCCCGCCTCCCCCAGCGAGAGACCATCGCGTGCGCCGCCTTCTGTTCCGTATCCTGATCCTGCTCGGCCTGCTGGCGGCCCCCGGCCTGGCGCTGGCTCAAGCCGGCCCGCAACGCAGCGAGCGGATCGAGGCCGAACTGGTCTCCATGACCCGCTGGGCTGTGCCGGGCGGGACCGCCGTGGTGGCGATCCGTCAGGACATCCAGCCCGGCTGGCACACCTACTGGCGCAATCCGGGCGACAGCGGCGGCGCGACGACCCTGACCTGGACCCTGCCCACCGGCATCCGCGCGGGCGAGATCGTCTGGCCCCTGCCCGAGCGGCAGCGGCTGCAGGGGCTGGTCAACTACGGCTATGAGGGCAAGGTCTATCTGCCCGTCCCCGTTGAGGTGCCCGCCTGGGCGAAGCCGGGCTCGTTCCTGCCGCTGACGGTCAAGGCCCTGTTCCTGGTCTGCAGCGCCGAAATGTGCGTGCCGGACGAGCTGACCCTGAAGCTGGACCTGCCGATCCGCGAGGGCGCGGCGCCACATGACCCGGCCCATGGCGAGGCCATCGCCCGCATCCTGGAACAGGCGCCCCGCCCCGCCGGCATCACCGCCCGCGCCACACTGGACAACGGCGTCCTGACCCTGACCGCCACCGGCGGTCCTCTGGCCGGACAGGACCCCGGCCCCAGCTATTTCTTCCCCTATGAGAGCGGGACGGTCGACCACGCCGCCGCCCAGACCGGATCGTGGGGACCGAACGGCCTGACGCTGGTGCTGACTGCGGGCGGCAAGGTGCTGTCCGGCGACCTGACCGGCCCGGTGACGGGCGTACTGGCCACCTCAAAGGGCGCATACGAGATCACCGCCGAGCCGGGCGCGGTCCTGCCCGGCGCCACCGGCTTGGGCGAGCTGGACGCCCTGCCCGACGCGGCCCCGGCGGTCGAGGCACCTGCGGGCGACTGGATGGTTTTCGCCCAGGCCATGGCCTTCGCCCTGCTGGGCGGGCTGATCCTGAACCTGATGCCCTGCGTCTTCCCCATTCTGGCGATGAAGGCCGCCGCGCTGGCCGCCTCGGCCCATGACGCGCGCCGGTCGCGGATCGACGGGCTGGCCTTCCTCGCGGGGGTTCTGGTCACCTTCCTGCTGCTGGCCGTCGCCCTGCTGGGGCTGAGGGCGGCGGGCGAGGCGGTGGGCTGGGGCTTCCAGCTGCAGTCGCCGCCGGTCACCGCCGGTCTGGCCCTGCTGATGCTGGCGGTGGCGCTGAACCTGTCTGGCGTCTTCCATGTCGGCGCGGGCCTGCAGGGCGCGGGCTCGGGACCGCTGTCGCGCCTGCCCGGCGGCGTGGGCGCCTTCTTCACCGGGGCGCTGGCCGTGATCGTGGCCGCCCCCTGCACCGCCCCCTTCATGGCCTTCGCGCTGGGCGCGGCCCTGCTGATGCCCTGGCCGATGGCGCTGGCGGTTTTCCTGATGCTGGGGCTGGGCCTGGCCCTGCCCTATGTCGCCGTCAGCCTGAGCCCGCGCCTGCTGTCGAAACTGCCCCGTCCGGGCGCCTGGATGGACCGGCTGAAGAGCCTGCTGGCCTTCCCGATGTACGGCGCCGCCCTGTGGCTGGCCTGGGTGTTCAGCAACCAGACCGGAGCCGAGGGGCTGGGCCTGCTGTTCGTGGCCGGTCTGGCGGCGGCGGCGGGCCTGTGGCTGGTCGGCGCGGGTCAGGCGCAGCGGACACTGGGCCGCCGGGGTGTGATCCACACGACGGCGGGCGCGGTGCTGCTGGTGCTGGCGGGCGGCGCCCTGACCCTGGCCGCGCGCGCGCCGGTCGAGGCGCGTTCAGGAGAAGCCGAAGCCGCCGGTCCCACCGCCTCGCCCTGGTCGGCGCAGGCGGTTCAGGGCGCGCTGGTGCAGGGCCGTCCGGTGCTGGTCAACTTCACCGCCGACTGGTGCGTAACCTGCAAGATCAACGAGCGCACCTCCCTGACCGCCCCCGGCGTGAAACGGGCGATTGAACAGTCGAACGCCGTCTATCTGGTCGGCGACTGGACGCGGCGTGATGACGCGATCACCGCCGAACTGCAGCGCCACGGCCGCTCGGGCGTTCCCCTGTACCTGCTGTACCGCCCCGGGCAGGCCGAGCCCGAGGTCTTGCCGCAACTGCTGACCGAAGGCGTCGTCATCGAGGCCCTGAAGCCCTGATCGCCCGAAGGAGATCGCCATGATCCGTTCACTGACCATCGCCCTCGCCGCCCTGACCCTCGCCGCCTGCCAGCAACAGGCCGCCGCCCCCGCCGAGAAGGCCCGGGCGCCCGCCTCCCCCCCGGCGACCGCGCCGGGCGCCATGCCGATGGCCGGTCAGGCCGCCCCGGCCTTCACCCTGGTCGACGCCCAAGGGACGCCGCGTTCGCTGGCCGACTTCCGTGGGAAGATCGTGGTGCTGGAGTGGACCAATGAAGGCTGCCCCTATGTGAAGAAGCACTATTCCGGGGCCATGCAGGCCCTGCAGCGTGAGGCGGGCAAGGACGGCGTGGTCTGGCTGAGCGTCATCTCCTCGGCCCCCGGCACACAGGGCTATGTCGAGGGCGACAGCGCCCGCAACTGGCAGGCCCGCATGGGCGCCCACTCGACCCACCTGCTGCTGGATCCCACCGGTCAGGTCGGCAAGCTGTACGGCGCCAGGACCACGCCCGACATGCGCGTCATCGACCGCGAGGGCCGTCTGGTCTTCGTCGGCGGCATCGACGACAAGCCGACCAATGACGTCGCCGACCTGCAGGGCGCCACCAATTTCGTCCGCGCGGCGCTGGACGACGTGATGTCCGGCAAGCCGGTCCGGACGACGTTCGCCACACCCTACGGGTGCTCGGTGAAGTATGCGGGGGAGGCGTAGGTGCACTCCTCCCTCTCCCGGCGGGAGAGGGACTACACTTCCGGCTGCGGCGGCGCCGTGATCACTTCGACGTTGTCGTTCAGCAGATAGTGCAGCTCGTCCAGCGCCACGCGGCGTTCGGCCGGGGTGGCGGCGGCTTCCACGGCTTCGACCTTTTTCGGCATGTCTTCCGAGATGCCGCGCAGAATGCATTTCAGGTCGCCGTCGGTGCCGCGTTCCTTGAGGATCAGGTGGCCCTGCATGTCCAGCGCGGCCAGTTCGGCGGCGCGGACCTTGAAGCCGGTGAAGGCCTCGCCGGTCAGGAAGTTGGGCTGGTCGGCCATCCCGGCGTCCAGCCAGCCCTGCACCACGCCGCGCAGATCGCCCGAGCGGGTGACGATGTCGGCGAACAGGGGCTCGCTCGCCACCGAGACCGGGGCGCCCGCGGGGGCCGGGGGCTGTTCCGCCGCGAGGGCGACATTCGGGTCCGTCAGGAGCAGGGAGAGAGCCAGGGCGACGCCGCAGGACATGAAAGCCTCCTCAGGCAACCTCAATTGTTTTGCCGAATCACCGATTCGACGTTGAACCGACTTACGCCCGACCCGTAAACGAGGGTTTACCCCTCCCCACGCCGCGCCCGCTTCGAGACTGCAGATGACCGCTCGCAAACAAGCCCTGGACCTGCTCCGCGCCGTGGCGCGCAAGGATGCGGGCGCGCGTATCGTCCATCACTTCGCCACCGATCCGGGCCGGATGGACCGGATGAGTGTGGATGCCGCGGGCCTGTATCTGGACCTGTCGAAACAGGCGTGGAGCGCCGAAGGCTTCGAGGCCGCGCTGGATCTGGCCCGCGCCTGTGACGTCGAGGGTCGCCGGGCGGCCCTGTTCGGCGGCGAGGCGGTCAACAACACCGAGGGCCGCGCGGTCCTCCACCCCGCCCTGCGCGCCGCCGACGACGCCGATTTCCACGCCTTGGGCGAGGCCGTGTCGAAGGAGGTCAAGGAGACCCGCGACGCCATGGCCGCCTTCGCCACCGACATCCGCTCGGGCGCCGAGACGGGCGGCACCAAACAGCCCTTCACCGCCATCGTGCACATCGGCATCGGCGGGTCGGACCTGGGCCCGCGCCTGCTGTGGGATGCGCTGAAGCCGCTGGAGCCGACCATCGACCTGCGCTTCGTCGCCAATATCGACCCGCGCGACATGGCCGAGGCCCTGGCCGGCCTGGACCCGGAAACGACGCTGGTCGTGGTCGTGTCCAAGACCTTCACCACGCAGGAGACCCTGGCCAATGCCGAGCTGGCCAAGGCCTGGCTGGCCGAGAGCCTGTCGCCGCGCCGGATGGTGCGCCACCTGATCGGCGTCACCGCCGCGCCGGAAAAGGCCAGGGACTGGGGCTGTGGCCGCACCTTCGGCTTCCGCGACTGGGTCGGCGGTCGTTACTCGCTGTGGTCGGCGGTGTCCCTGTCGGTCGCCGTGGCGCTGGGCTGGGATGTGTTCGAGCGCGTGCTGGACGGCGCCCGCGCCATGGACGAGCATTTCGCCCAGGCCGATCTGGAGAAGAACGCCCCGGTGCTGCTGGCGCTGGCGCAGATCTTCAACGTCGAGGGGTTGGATCGCCACGCCCGCACCGTCGCCCCCTATGCCCACGGCCTGCGCCGCCTGCCCGCCTTCCTGCAGCAGCTGGAGATGGAGTCGAACGGCAAGCGGGTGAAGCGGGACGGCGCCCCCGTCGACACCTCGACCGGCCCGGTCGTCTTCGGCGAGCCCGGCACCAACGGTCAGCACGCCTTCTTCCAGCAGATCCATCAGGGCCCGATGGTGGTTCCGGCCGAGTTCGTGGTCGTCGGCCACACCTCCGAGACCGCCATGGACGCCCGCGAGGGCGACGCCCCCCTGTGGTCCAATGCGCTGGCGCAGGCGCAGGCCCTGATGGTCGGCAAGACCGAAAAGGAAGCGCGGGCCGAGCTGATCGCGGCGGGCGCCGATGAGGCCGAGGCCGACCGTCTGGCCCCGCACAAGACCTTCCCCGGCGACCGCCCGTCCTCGACGATCCTGATGGACGCCCTCAGCCCCGAGGCCGTCGGCGCCCTGCTGGCCCTCTATGAACACAAGACCTTCGTCGAGGGCGTGATCTGGGACATCAACAGCTTCGACCAATGGGGCGTCGAACTGGGCAAGGTGCTGGCCAGGGCCATCCTGAAGGACGTCGAGGCGGGTGAACCCTCCGCCGGGCTGGATCCGTCAACGGCGGAGCTGATGAAGCGGTTAATGGTGTAGCCACCAAGGAAAAAGGCGGTCCCCGCTTCCTGGGAACCGCCTTCCTCGCCCACGCGTCCGGCCTGAACTCAAGCGACCGAACGGAAGCGCAGCTGATTACCAGCGACGGTCGTAGCGGTAGTCGCGACGGTCATCGCGGCGGTCACGACGCCATTCGCGATAGTCACGGCGTTGCTCCCAGCGCGGGTCGCGGCTGTTGATGCCATGCTCGCGTTCCCAGTGGCCCTGGTTCCGGTAACAGCGACCACCACGGTAGTAGCCGCAGTCGTCGCCGCGGTTGCTGGAGGCGGCGCCGACCGCGGCGCCGGCCAGGGCGCCGCCGGCGATATAGGTGCCGTCGCCATTGCCGATCAGGGCGCCGGCCAGGCCGCCGACGACAGCGCCGACAACGGCGTTTCGACCGGTATTGTCACGGTCACGGCTCTGGGCCTGCGCCGGAGCGGCGGCCATCAGGGTCAGGGCGCCGACCATGGCCGGCGTGGCGAAAGCGATTTTCGAAAGCGTCTTCATGGTCGGGTCCTTTCAAACGATCCGGCGTCTCCGCCGGGGTGTGAGGACAGTTATGGCGGGGCCAGCCTGAACAGGCCGGGAGGGGACCGTTCAGTTTCGGTTCACCTTGCATAAATCGCTGTAATGTCGGCTGATGCCGGAGAAACCGGGGAGACGTGGGTGAAACGGCTGTGGGGCACGGCGATTGTCGGGGCGGCTCTGACGCTGGCGGCGACGCAGGCGTTCGCCCAGACTCCGCCCGTGGTGCAGGAACCGCCGCCGCGCCCGACCGCCCCTCCGCCGCCGCCCCCGCCTCCTCCGCCGCCGATCGATGACGTGCGCCTGTCCGCCGCCACCGAGGTCGATCCCATTCAGGCCATCCTGCGGCGCGAAACCGATCCGCAGGCGGCCGCCGACGCCTTGGTCGCGCTGGGCATCGAACGCTACGGCGCCAATGACGCCGACGGCGCGGCGGTGGCGCTGAAGGCCGCCATCGAAACGCTCGAGACCCGGTTGGGCCGTGACTCCAAGGCGGTGGCCCATCCGCTGGCGGTGCAGGCGCGGCTGAAGCTGGAGAACGGCGACTATCCGGGGGCCCTGGCCGATATCGAGCGGGCCCTGTCGCTGTTGGACGAGGCGTCCTCCGACCCGCTGGAGCGGGCGACGCTGATCTATGACCGGGCGCGGGTCTTCGACCTGCTGGGCCGCAATGAGGAGGCCGAGGCCTCGGCCCGCGAGAGCCTGACGATCCGTCGCGCCCAGCTGGGCGAGGTGCATGAGAAGACCGCCGACAGCCTGAACCTCGTCGCCAACGCCCTGACCGCCCAGGGTCGCCATGCCGAGGCCGACCCGCTCTATCGGCAGGTGCTGGGCATGTATGAGGTGCTGTACGGGCCGGACGACTTCCATGTCGCCATCGTGCTGTCCAACCTCGGCAACTCCCTGCGTCGCACCGGGCGGGCGCATCAGGCCGAGCCGCTGTATGTGCGGGCCGTCACCATCGCCGAGGGGGCCAATGATCCTGTCCTGCTGGCCCAGTGCCTGACCAACTACGGCTGGTTCCTCCATGTGACGAAGCAGGGTGACAGGGCAGAGGCCCCCTTCCGCCGGGCGCTGGAGCTGGCGCTGGAGATCGTCGGGCCGGATCACCCGTTCACAGGCAACGCCCGGGCCAATCTGGGCTTCGCTCTTTCCGATCAGGGCCGCTGGATCGAGGCCGAGACGCCGTTCCGCGAGGGGCTGGCGACCTATGAGGCGGGCGTGGGGCCGGACAGCCCGGACCTGCTGGAGACCCTTATGGGCTACGCCGCCGTACTGGACCGGCTGGGCCGGGGCGAGGAGGCGGAGGGCCTGTACCGCCGCGCCCGGACCATCGCCGCCGACCGCCTGCCCCCCGCCCACGCCACCGCCCTGACCGGAACCGAACAGTACGCGGGCTTCCTGATCCACCGGGCGCGGTCAGACGAAGCGCTGGTGCTGGTGCGCGGCGGGCTGGGCGACCTGCTGGGCCAGCAGGCCCGGGGCCGCGACTGGCGCACCCGCGTGCGCGGCGCCCGCCCTCTGTTCGCCCGACAGGTCGAAGCCGCCTGGACCCTGGCCGCCGCTACGGATTGAAACCTGGCGAAATCTGTCGACGCACCGCTTGACGGTCGGGACCCTGCCGCCTACCTGCCGCTCGCGTTAGCACTCTCGCCCGTCGGCTGCCAAAGCGGCGGCGGGCGGCAGGGCCGCTCATCGTTTCAGAAACGCCCCGCTCAGGGGGTTCAGAGGAGACATTCAATGGCGTTTCGTCCGCTCGGCGATCGCGTGCTCGTGAAGCGCGTGGAAGAAGAATCCAAGACCAAGGGCGGGATCATCATCCCCGACACCGCCAAGGAAAAGCCGCAGGAAGGCGAAGTCATCGCCGTCGGCGCCGGCGTCCGTGACGACAGCGGCGTGGTCCAGGCCCTGGAACTGAAGGCCGGCGACCGCATCCTGTTCGGCAAATGGTCGGGCACCGAGATCAAGATCGACGGTGAAGACCTGATCATCATGAAGGAATCCGACGTGTTGGGCGTGCTGTCCTAAGCACCCGCGTCTGATCGCCTAACTCCAGAAATTCATACCAGACAGGAGCAGCCGCCAATGGCCGCCAAGATCGTACAATTCAACACGGATGCCCGTGACAAAATGCTCCGGGGCGTCAACGTCCTGGCCAACGCCGTGAAGGTCACGCTGGGGCCGAAGGGCCGCAATGTCGTGATCCAGAAGTCGTTCGGCGCCCCGCGCTCGACCAAGGACGGCGTTTCGGTCGCCAAGGAAATCGAGCTGGAGGACGCCTTCGAGAACATGGGCGCCCAGATGATCCGCGAAGTCGCGTCCAAGACGAACGACAAGGCGGGCGACGGCACCACCACCGCCACCGTCCTGGCCCAGGCCATCGTGCAGGAAGGCCTCAAGGCCGTCGCCGCGGGCATGAACCCGATGGACCTGAAGCGCGGCATCGACAAGGCGGTCACCGCCGTCCTGGCCGAGGTCAAGGCCAGCTCCAAGCCCGTTTCGAACAACTCGGAAATCGCCCAGGTCGGCACCATCTCGGCCAACGGCGACGCTGAAGTCGGCGGCCTGATCGCCGAAGCCATGGCCAAGGTCGGCAACGACGGCGTCATCACCGTCGAGGAAGCCAAGACCGCCGAAACCACCGTCGACATCGTCGAGGGCATGCAGTTCGACCGCGGCTACCTGAGCCCCTACTTCATCACCAACGCGGACAAGATGGAGGCCCAGCTCGAGGAGCCGCTCATCCTGCTCCACGAGAAGAAGCTGACCAGCCTGCAGACCATGCTCCCGATCCTGGAAGCCGTGGTCCAGTCGGGCCGTCCGCTGGTGATCATCGCCGAGGACATCGAGGGCGAGGCCCTGGCCACCCTGGTCGTCAACAAGCTGCGTGGCGGCCTGCGCGTCGCCGCCGTCAAGGCTCCGGGCTTCGGCGACCGCCGCAAGGCCATGCTGGAGGACATCGCCGTCCTGACCGGCGGCCAGGTCATCTCGGAAGACCTCGGCATCAAGCTTGAGAACGTCACCCTCGACATGCTGGGCCGTTCCAAGAAGATCACCATCACCAAGGACGACACCACCATCGTGGAAGGCGTCGGCGAGAAGGACGCGATCGAGGCCCGCATCGGCCAGATCAAGGCCCAGATCGAAGCCACGACCTCGGACTACGACAAGGAGAAGCTGCAGGAACGTCTGGCCAAGCTGGCCGGCGGCGTCGCCGTCCTGCGCGTCGGCGGCTCGACCGAGGTCGAGGTCAAGGAGAAGAAGGACCGCGTCGACGACGCCCTGAACGCCACCCGCGCCGCGGCTGACGAAGGCATCGTCCCGGGCGGCGGCATCGCCCTGCTCAAGGCCTCCAAGATCCTGGCCGACCTGAAGGGCGACAACGCCGACCAGAACGCCGGCATCGCCATCATCCGTCGCGCCCTGCAGGCTCCGATCCGTCAGATCTCGGAGAACGCGGGCGTCGAGGGTTCGATCGTCGTCGGCAAGGTGCTGGAGTCCACGGACGCTTCGTTCGGCTTCAACGCCCAGACCGAAGAGTACGGCGACCTGGTCAAGATGGGCGTCATCGACCCCGCCAAGGTCGTCCGCACCGCCCTGCAGGACGCCGCCTCCGTGGCCGGCATCCTGATCACGACGGAAGCCGCCGTCGCCGACGCCCCCAAGAAGTCGGGCGGCGCAGCCCCCGACATGGGCGGCGGCATGGGCGGCATGGGCGGCATGGACTTCTAAGCGGATCGAGGCGGGCCCAGCCCGCCTCGGGACGCCCCGGCGAAGGCCGGGGTCCGGAACGCTCGGTCGTTACAGGCTGAGAACGAAGAAGGCGCCCCGGGAGACCGGGGCGCCTTTTTTGGCGGCGTGGGAAACGCCTCTGCTTGCCAAGGAACGCCCTCCGACCTTAGCCCGCTTAACCGAGAGGGAATTCTGGCTCGGTCGCTTCGTGTACTTCGCAATTCATTTCGCCGCGTCCGCATAGGCCAAGAATTCCGCGTGCGGAGTCCGACTTGTCGTCCAAGGTCGATTGCTGGCAAAACCTACGGGACGGGAACGCCGGTCGCACCGCGTGAGAACCAACAGCCGCTTTGCGCGGGAGATGCCGACGAAGAAGACCGAGCGCTCTGCGGCCGGTTTTCCCCAGAAGGTTTGCGCCTCGATACCCGGCAGGATTACGGCTTCAAATTCAAGGCCCTTACTCTTGTGCATGGACATGATGCGCACAGCGTCATCTCCGCCGAAGGCAGCGAGCGCTTGGGCAGGATCAGCGCCCCGACCAATCAACGTGCCAGCCCGGATAATCGTGTCATCGATCAGTTGGTCCAACCGGTTACCGTGCGCATAGTCTGCCGACATGGCCACTACCTCGGCGCGCCCAACGGTCTGCATGAGTGCAGAAACCACCGTCTTTAGGTCGGTCGTGTTCGTCAGATCGATCTGCTTGGCGAGGACGCGCGCCCGTAGCGCTTGGACCGTCTGATTCCAGACCAGACGTCTTCGATAGTCCCGTTCGTCATTTTGGCCTTCGTCGATCATTACCTGGTCGAGGAGGCGGCGGTGCACGGATGCTTGGCTGTCGCTCGTGAGAACGAGCAAGAAGTCTATGATCAGTTTGGCGATGGGTTCAGAGGCAAGATCCTGCGCAACGTCCTCCTCACGGTACGGGATGCCTGCCTTATTAAACGCGATGGTCAGGCTTTGAGAAAAGAACTTCTGTTCGCGACTGTAGAGAACGGCGATCTCCGACAAAGGAACGGATTGCGTGTCAACGAGCTCACGAATGAGGTCGACTAAGGCGGCGGCCTCCGCCGCTTCGTCATCCAAAGCCAGGATACGAACCTCGCCAGCATCTCCAACGATCGCATCGTCCGCCAAGGCGGCTGGCGCATCCATAAACTTCACCATGGCGTTTTGCATGCGCCGTAGGCGCGGCTCTGAACGGAAGTTCTGATAAAGGTTCAGAGGAACGGCATCGAAATCTTTGGCGAAGGTTTCGAACACGCCTTCTAACGCACCGGCCCAGCCCATGATGCTCTGTTTGGTGTCACCAACTGCCGTCAGAACCGCAAGGGATCCCAAAAAGCATTCTTTGACCAAGGCATACTGATCGGTCGTGCAGTCTTGGAATTCGTCGAGGAACACGTGACTGTAAGTTTGACGCACTGCGTTTCGAGCGACCCGGTTATTCGAGATGATTGTTTGAGCCAAAGGCACCATGTCGCTGAACATGATGGACTGATGTTGGATGCGCGCCGAGCCAACAGCGTAGTCGGGGTTCAGTGCATCAGCGCCTTTCAGAGCGGGCCGGAAGCGGTCAATCAGCCGTTTGCCGAAGGCGTGAAAGGTGACGCTGTCAAGACGCGCGGCGAGATCCGATCCGCACCGTCGCCGCACGCGGGCTTTCAGGTTTTGTGCAGCATCAACCTTGAACGAAATCGCGAGAATGCGGCGTGGATAGGGGCACACACCTGAGCGAAGCAAAAAATCTGCCCGCTGGGCCAGCATTTCAGTCTTGCCAGCACCAGGGCCTGCGGTCAGGGCGAGATTCCGTTGTATCTCTTGGGCGGCGCGCAGCGCATTGGGCTCTAAAGAAAGCCCGTCTGACGGTGACCATCGATCAACCGTGATCATTCGGGGAGCGCCTCAAGTTTGGTCTCGATCTCGGCGATCATGCGGTTGAGCACAAGCGGCATATGCGCAATCAGGTCGGCGTCGCTAAGCTTCGAGAGCGCCTTAACGTGCTGGCTAGGTTTGCTGCCAAGTTTGAAGCTTCGATGGTAGAAGCCAAACAGCTCCTGCTGCTCTTTCGTGTACTGAGCGGCAAAATCGCCGTGCGATTTGCCCAACACGGCAACGGCCGTCTGCGCGTCGGGGGGGTCGAGGTCGATTATGTCGATAACCCCGTACGCATCGGGAAAGGCTTCGACCATCACGAAATCTAGGTCCAATGGGGTCGAGAAAAACACGCCCTGTTGCTCTAACCATGGGAGCCAGCCGTCCGTTGACGCGAGCAAGTGTTTGGTACCGTTCCATACGGGAACTCCATTGATCATGGCTTGGTCCAAACCGATGGGGTCGCCGTGATTGAGTAACTGCTGGAGGGCAGTTTTTACGCGCCCCCATCCCCCTTGATGGCGGCCAAGGTCGAGGTCCAAAAGGGTGACGTGCGGTATTCCCAACCCGTTCAGGAGCCGCCAGAAATGATTCACGTGTCGTCCGCCAAGCGGCACCACCGAAACCGAGGCATCGTCGGCGAGGATTCCTTTGGCGCTGAGCAATCGCGGAAGGACCACCTCCTCGGTGTCGCCCTCTCCCAAGATTACAAGCCGTGCGAAATAGAGTTCAGGAAACGCACGCACCGCTTGGCGCACGTATTTCTCGGCCTCTGCCTCGTCGGGCAAAGCGATGGTCGCCACCGTCGTACAGCGTTGGGCGTTAAGGCGTAGATAGCGGATCGCTTCGGGGTCAACCCGCCGAAGGAGAGATGGTGCATGTGTGGCTATGACGCTTTGAGCATCGCGGCCTTTGCCTAGTGCGGTTAGGGTACGGGCCACTCGTCCCAGATAATGCGGCGAAAGACTGTTTTCAGGTTCCTCGACGGCCAACAAGGTGAAGAGCGGTGGTCGGAGCTTGGCGACATCGAAAGCTTTTAGTTCGCCGGTGATCGCTCGCTCACCGATCTCACGAACCGCAAGCACAAGGCCGATGTAGAGAAGCGATTGCTGGCCATCGCTTAGCCTCGAGAAATCAACGTTTGGCGCCTCATGCCCGGGCGTGAAGCCGAGTGTCAGGTGCCGCAGAAGCGTTTCCATCGCGCTGTGGCCGAACGAAAGCGAGGGGTCGGCGTAGTATTTCCCCTTATGCAGGTCCAACCACGCTTTCGCGACTTCCCTACTAACTTCTTTAACGGCTGCGTTGCTGCTTAGTGCGCTTGAAATCTCTTGGGCGAATTGCTCGATGGCCTCCCGCTCGACACTCCAATTCGCAGCGCGCAATGCTCGACCCAATAGTGCGTTGGTCGAGTAGGAAATATGGTCTCCGGGGTTGCGGCGGGCCGGGAGGTAGTGAACCTGCACAGCGTTGCGATCATGTTTTGAGACGCGACTTAGCTCTACCGGTTTGCCGTTCGCCTCGACCCTGATGACCGAATTGAACGCCTCCTCAATATCGCCGTCTTGGTCAATCTTCGCATCGAGCCGGAAACGCACCCTAACGGTCTCATCGTCGGTCTCCATCCGCATGTGGGCGAAATGGGTGGGCACCGCGGCGAGTTGTTCTCCACTCTGCAGATCCGCGCTTAGCTCTGGAAACTCAAAATCGGCTTCAAGCCACAGGCTCCGCTCTGGGGGCGTATCGACCTCATCAAAGGCGACATGGAAATCCGAAGCCCTCACCTTCCTCTGAGCGGGATCAAGTCCGAACATCCGCACCAAAGCGAGAAGAACAGTCGTTTTGCCTGCACCGTTAGGACCGAGCACGAATGTTGTGTCGTCGAAATCGATGCCGACCGGCTCCGGACCGAAGCACCTGAAATTGCACAGTCGCAGCTGAACAAGCTTCACTCGCCGCCCCCCTCGTAGGTGTACCGCGCTCCCGATCGCACGCGGCAGTTGCGTCGTGTATGACCTAGAATCCCGCATAGTAAAATGTGGGATTCTCTGCTCCCGAGACTCCACGTCTGGCTCTCAAGGTTATCGTCCGCCCTCTGCCAGCACACCAAGGTCGAGCGGGACCAGGTGTGGCCACTGGCTTCGGTGCGCCTCAAGGACACGCATGAGCTTAAGAATCCTCAACCACCGGCTACACCCGGTCGCCCCCTTCCCCGCGAAGCGGACAGGTGAAGGGGGTTTGGTGCGTGGAGTGCCCCTTCCACCGTCCTTCGCCGCTGCGCGGTGGGGGAGGATGGGGGAGCACCGGGAACACCGCTGGCTTCCCGCCCATTCCGTCTCCGTAAGCAAACGGAGCCTCCCCATGACCGACCCCAAACCCCCGCTCGACGAAGAACTGGAAGACCTGCGCGAGGACGCCGAGGCGCTGGAGCGGCCGGGGCGGGCGATACCGCTGCCCAAGGACGAAGACGAGGACGACGGGGTGGGGCCGACGACGAGCGTCGTGCCTTGAGGGTGCGGCGGTTGAGCCTGGGCGAGGCCGTGTTCGAGCGGTCGCCGGGGCAGGACGCCGACATCTTCACCGCCGATGGGATCGAAGCCTCGGACGGCGGGCCGGTGACGGTCGGCTATGGCCGCTATGGTCCCGATCAGAGCCTGACCGAGACGATGAAGGTGCATGACACCCTGGTCGTGCTGGAAGGGCGGCTAACGGTGGAGAGCGACGGCGGCGGGATCGAGGACGCCGGGATCGGGGATATCGTCCATATGCCCAGGGGCGAGACGGTGACGATCCGGGCGGGGGCCGAGGGGGCGGTGACGGCTTATGTGACCTGGCCGCACTGGCGCGGGGCGTCGGGGGACTGAGTTTGGGGCGCCCTGCTTCGCTCGGAGAGCTTCGCAGGGTAGTCCTCCCCACGGTGTGGGGAGGAGATGGGGAGTGTGCGTGGGGTGGGCGCCCCTCCACCCTGCTTCGCCGCTGCGCGGCTTCGCAGGGTTCCGGTCGTCCGGTCGCCTCCGGCGACCGTTCCTCCACCCCCGCAGGGGGAGGAACTCCAAGCAAGGCTGGCGCGACGAAACAGCCTGAAAACAGGGGGTTGGCAAAAAGATTCGGTGATCTTCCAGCGGCTGCTGTGGGCCGGCGCATAATTGTGTCCGGGCATGGGGTCCGGGAGAGCGCCGACGACGCGGGCGGGCGCTCGCCGGACCGGGCGGACGCGCTGGTCTGGGCGATCACCGAGCTGGCGACGCCGCGCCCGGCCGGGCCGAGGATCCGACAGCTGTGACGCCATAATCCTGACCATATTCGCTACAAATGTAGCGCTACATTTGTAGCGAAACAGGAGTGGGTGATGTCGAGGCAGGGGTGGAATGGGGCGGCGATCGTCCTGGCGGTGGCGGCGACGCTGGGGGCGGGGAGCGCGATGGCGCAGCAGGCCGCGCCGGCGCCCGCGGCGGTCGCGCCGATGGTGGAGCGGCTGAGCAGCGCGCAGATGGCGGAGATCGACCGCTATGTGCTGGCCGAGATGGGCCGGCAACGGGCGCCGGGTCTGGCGGTCGGCGTCTATCTGAAGGGGCAGCCGGTCTATCTGAAGGGCTATGGGCTGGCCGATGTGGAGTGGGCGGCGCCGATGGGGCCGGACACGCGGATGCAGACCGGCTCGCTGGGCAAGCAGTTCGTGGCCACGGCGATCCTGAAGCTGGTCGAGGAGGGCAAGGTGGCGCTGGACGCGCCGGTGGGCCGCTACTTCCCCGAGGCGCCGGAGGGCTGGGCCGGGGTGACGGTGGCGCACCTGCTGTCGCACACCTCGGGCATCGGCTCGTACGACAATCCCGACCTGATCGGGCCGGGCGGGCCGTTCGACATCCGCCGCGACTATACGGAAGACGAACTGGCCACGGCCATCGCCGCCCTGCCGAACGAGTTCGAGGTCGGGACCCGGTGGAGCTACAACAACACCAACTATGTGCTGCTGGGCATATTGATCCATCGGGTGACGGGGCAGGCGTACGGCGACTATCTGCGCGACGCCTTCTTCGCGCCGCTGGGGATGAGCGCGACGCGGGTGATCTCGGACACGGACGTGATCCCGCGCCGGGCCTCGGGCTATGAGATGCGGGCCGGGCGGCTGCGGAACCAGGCGTGGGTGTCGCCGACCTTCAACTCGACCGCCGACGGGACGATCTACACCACCGTCGAGGACATGGGCCGGTGGGAGAACGCCCTGGTCGAGGGCCGGGTGCTGTCGGCGGCGTCGCTGGAGAAGATGTGGACCGTCTTCCCGCTGGCGGACGGGACGCCGAACCCGGGCAACTACGGCTTCGGCTGGAAGATCGACGCCATGGGGCGGACCCGGCGGATCATCCACAGCGGCGCCTGGCAGGGATTCACCAGCAACATGACCCGCTATCCGGACCGGGGGGTGACGGTGGTGGTGTTCGCCAATCTGGACGGGACGGCGAACCCGGCCCTGGTCGCGCGGGTGGTAGCGGGGCTGGTCGATCCGGTCGTGATGCCGCGTCAGTTCCCCGCCCTGCCCGACGATCCGGCGCGGGCCGAGCGGATCCGGGCCTTCGTGGCCAAGGCGCAGGACGGCGGCGACCTGAAGGACGACTTCGTCGAAGGCAGCCCCTATGAGTACAGCCCGGAGCTGGCGCAGGGGCTGCAGAGCGCCCTGCCCCCGGGCTGGCGCGACGCGCCGATGACGCTGGTCCAGCACACCCCGCGACCGGACGGAGGCGGCCGGTTCGGCTATCGCGTCGGGCCGGAGGGGAACACCCGGCTGCTGACCATCTCGCTGGCGCCGTCGGGGCGGGTGCAGGGCTTCGGCGTGGCGGCCGATCCGGACAGCCGCTGAGGCGATGCGGGGGCCCGGTGAACCGCGCCGACGCCCCCGCGTTCGACTCCGCGTTCAATCACGGAGGTTTCCATGGTCGCGCGTCCGACATGGCAAGGGCATCTGAAGCTGTCGCTGGTCACCTGCCCGGTGGCCATGTTCACGGCGACGTCGTCGACGGCGCACGTCAGCTTCCACCTGATCAATCCCGAGACGAACAACCGCATCCGCATGGTGCCGACCGATCCCGACGCGGGGCCGGTGGAGCGGTCGGATCTGGTGAAGGGCTATGAGGTGTCGAAGGACGAATATGTGCTGATGGACGAGGCCGACTTCGACAAGGTGAAGCTGGACTCGACCCGGACCATCGACATCCAGCAGTTCGTGGACGCCGCCGACATCGACCGCCGCTACTATGACAGCCCCTTCTATCTGGTCCCGGAGAAAGGCGTCGGGGCCGAGGCCTTCGCGGTGATCCGCGAAGCGATGAAGGAGACCGGCAAGACGGCCATCGGCGCGGTGGTGATGCGCGGGCGCGAGCGGCAGCTGGCGCTGGAGGTCTGCGGCAAGGGGCTGATCGCCTATTCCCTGCGGGCGCATGACGAGGTGCGGGCGGCGGACGACTTCTTCGATGACATCCCGGCGGTGAAGGCCGACCGCGAGATGGTCGAGATCGCCGAGAAGATCATCGGCCAGAAGGACTCGAAATTCGATCCGTCGAAATTCAAGGACCGTTACGACGAGGCGCTGAAGGCGCTGATCAAGGCCAAGCAGAAGGGCGGCAAGAGGCTGGTCGAGGCGCCGCAGCCGGAGGACACCAATGTCATCGACCTGATGGCGGCGCTGCGGAGCAGCCTGAAGGGCTCGGCCTCGGGAGCGAAGAAGGCCGCGCCGAAGAAGACGGCCGCGAAGAAGAAAACGACGGCGAAGAAGGCTCCGGCGAAAAAGAAGGCGGCCTAGAGCAAGATACCCTTCTCCCCTTGCGGGAGAAGGAAAAGGGCTGTTTTTACCGCTTCTTGCCCAGCTCGGCGGCGATGTCCTTGGTCATCCGGCCGACCTTGCGGTGGGCCGTGGTGATCTGGTCGCGGGTGACGCCCCAGCGCTTCATCCAGTATTCGACGGCCTGACGCTCGGACAGGTCGAGCCGATCCTTGTCGATGAAGCCGCGCTTGTCCTTCAGGCCTGCCATGGTCGTCTCCCTGTTCGCCCCACCCTAGACCCGCGCGCGGTCACAGGCCGAGCTTTTTGAGCGCGGGCTTGAGGCCGGCCTCCGACGTGCGGAAATCCTTCCACGGATCGGGTTTCTTCAGCAGGGCTGCGGCCTCGGCGATGGTGAAGGCGCGCGGGTCGAGACCGGCGCGGACCTGACCCCAGGACAACGGCAGGGCGATGGTCGCGCCGGGCCGGGCGCGCGGCGACCACGGCGCGACCGCCGTGGCCATCCGCCCGTTGCGCAGATAGTCGATGAAGATCTTCCCGCCCCGCGCCTTCTTGGCCAGCGTCGTGGTGAAGCGGTCGGGATGGTCGGCGCGGATCGCCTCGGCCACGGCCCGGGCGAACGCCTTGCACTGGTCCCAGTCGATGCGGCTGCGCGCATCAGACTTGATCGGGACGACGACGTGCAGACCCTTGCCGCCGGTCGTCTTGACGAAGGGCGTCAGGCCCAGCTCCTCCAGCTTCCGCTTCACCACCTTGGAGGCGGACAGCACATCGGCGAAGTCGAGACCTTCGTCCGGGTCGAGGTCGATGGTGACCTGATCAGGCGTCCCCGGATCGCCGGGACGGGCGCCCCAGGGATGCAGTTCCAGCCCGCCCGCCTGGGCGAGGGCGACGAGGCCGCCGACGTCGGTGACGCCGACGTAGGGCTTGCGCTCCTTCACATCGATCAGCTTGAGCCGGGGATTGGAGCCGGGCATGGCGTGGCGCTGGAAGAAGCGCTGGCCCTCGATGCCGTCCGGGGCGCGGACGATGGAGACGGGCCGGTCGGCGACATGGGGCAACAGGCGATCGGCGACCTGTTCGTAGTAGCGGGCGAGGTCGGCCTTGGTGACCGCCGGGCGACCGTTCGCGGCGGGCCACAGGGTCTTGTCGGGACTGGACAGGGTGACGCCCGCCACCACCGTCTTGCCCTTGGCCGTTGAGACGGACTTCGGCGTGGCCTTCGCGCTCGGCGCCTGGGGCCGGTCGGTGACCTCGGCGGCGGTCTTGTCGTCCCGCAGGCCCTTGAAGGCGGCCTGACGCAGGGAGCCGGACTCGGTGTAGCCGCCGTGCTCCAGTTCGGCGACCAGCACGGGTTTGAGCCAGTGGATGTCGCGCCCGCCGCGGGGAGCGGACTTGCCCGCGAAGGGGCTGCGCTCCGCCGCCGCCGACTTCAGCGCGGGCAGCAGGGTCTTGAGCAGGGGTTGGGAATAGCCGGTGCCGACCCGGCCGAGATAACGCAGGCCGTCGCCTTCGCGCACCCCGACCAGCAGGGAGCGGAAGCGAACCCCGCCCTCGGACGACCAGCCGCCGATGACCACCTCGTCCCGGCCCCGGCATTTGGACTTGAGCCAGGTGGAAGAGCGGCCGTCGGTGTAGGGCGCGTCCAGCTTCTTGGAGATGACGCCTTCCAGATCCATCCGGCACGCGCTTTCGAGGATGGCCGAGCCGGTGGTGGCGAAATGGTCGACGTAGCGGATGCGCCCGCCCGCCGATTTCGGGATGCGGTCGATGTGGGCCTGGAGTCGGGCCTTGCGATGGGACAGGGGCAGTTGGCGCAGGTCGTCCGCGCCCTCGGTCAGGAGGTCGAAGGCGAAGAAAACCAGGCCGCCGGTCTTCCCCTCGGAGATGGACGCCTGCAGGGCCGAGAAGTCGGGCGTGTGGTCGTCGTTGAGGGCGCAAAGTTCGCCGTCCACCACCCCGTCCGGCCAGTGCGCCGCGTCGGCCACCACCTCGGGAAACCTGTCGGACCAGTCATGGCCGCGTCGGGTGTAGAGCCGGGCCTTGCCGCCGCCAGTGGCGATCTGGACGCGGTAGCCGTCGAACTTGATCTCATGCGCCCAGCCGGAGCCCTGGGGCGGATGGTCGGCGACCTTGCACAACTGGATCGGCAGGAAGGCCGAGGGCTTTTTCAGCGCCGCCTCTCGCGCCTGGGGCTCGGGCTTGCGCGGCCCCGCCTTCTTCACCGGCTTCGACGACGTCCACTGCTTGCGGCCCTCGGCGATCTCGGCCAGCGAGCGACCGGTCGCGACCGAGGCGTCGATCTCCATGTTGGCGTCGCCCTCGCCCGGGACGGCGAAGGCGTCCTTCTCCTTGATCAGGAGCCAGTTCGACCGCTGCTTTCCGCGTCCCTGGGGCTTGCCCCGATCCGACCTGAGCCGCACCAGCGCCCAGCCGCCCTGCAGCCGTTCGCCGTGCAGGATCATCTTCACCGACCCCTTCTTGAAGTCGGCCTCAAGCGTGTCGGGGCTCTGCGGCTCCCATGTGCCGCGGTCCCACATCTGCACCGTTCCGGCGCCATAGTTGCCGGAAGGGATGGTCCCCTCGAAGCCGCCGTAGTCGAGCGGGTGATCCTCGACCTCGACCGCAAGACGTTTCACCGCAGGGTCGCGCGACGGCGCCTTGGTGACCGCCCAGGACTTGAGCACCCCGTCCGCCTCGATGCGAAAGTCGTAGTGCAGACGCGTCGCGGCATGGCGCTGGATCAGATAACCCAGAGTCTTTTTACGCGACCGACGCTTGTGTCCCTTCGGCTCGGGCGTAGCGCCGAAATCCCGCTTGGCCTTGTAGGTTTCGAGCTCTCCGCGCACCCGGACTCCTCCTGCGACGCGGTCCAAACGCGCCGCGGGCGAAATCGCTCAAACACAGGGGCCGCGACCGAACACCACCTAAGCGCGTTCATGGTTACCGTGGTCGCCCATCACGGAAGGCTCTTGGAGAATCAAGGCTCTGGACGACCACGACCTAACGGACTTAGCTGTTCCCAGGGGAGGTTGCGGAATGCCGGAAAGGTTGACCAAACGGCAAGAAGAATGCCTGCGCCTGTCGGCGACCATGACCGACAAGGAGATCGCGCGCGCGCTCGGCATCTCCGAAAACACGGTCGACAAGCACTTCCGAGAGATACTCAGAAAGTTCGGGGTGAACACCCGAAAGGCGGCCTTGAGGCTACTGGCGTCTGACGCGTCATACGCGACGGACGCCATTCCCGCCGCCGCCGGACCGGGGCCTGTTCAGGGCGTCGACGTGGACCGGTTCGCCGATCCCCTCGCCCCCGCCGCCCCGGTCGATCGCAGCCTCTACGGAGCCTACGCCAGACTGGGACGGTGGCGGACCCCCGGCTCGCTGCGGGTTCGCACCATGGCCATCTTCGGATGGGCGCTGGTGGGGCTGTTCCTGCTCTCCATCCTCACGGGGCTGGTCGGGCTGGTGCTCGGGGGAACGGAGCCCTTCGCGCCGACAGGTGGAAATCCCTGACCCTGAAGGACCTCATGAACATCGCCCGGAAACCCGACGAGTTCGCCAGCGCCGTCGCTCTCGACCTGCGTGAAACCGAACACCTGCTGGACGCCGCCGGCGCCCGGCTGGCCGACACCATTTCGCACGCCCTCTCGGGCCGCATGGGCGCGGGCCTGGCGGCCAGCGCCGGTCACCGCGCCTTCAGCGCCGCGGCCAAGGCTCTGTACACCCTGACCGAAGCGCGCGGCGAACTGGTCGAAGCCCATAACCACGCCCTGCGCGACGCCCGTCGCATGGGTCTGGACCACACCCTGCTGATCCCGGGTGAGACCAAACCCGACGACGGCACCAAGGACTCGCCGTTCCCGAAACCCACCGGCCGACTGGCTACGGTCTGACGGTCCGGTCCGGGTGGTCACCATCGCGATCATCGCCGTCACCCTCGCCGGTGTGCTGGCCCTGTTCCGCTTCGGCGGCTGGGAAGAGCGCGTCGTCGGCGGGTTGGTGCTGGCCCTGCTGGTCCTTGTCCGCGTGATGGAGCCGATCCAGATCGGCGCCTGGCGGGTGGGGGTCGCGGGACTGGAAGTCGCCTTCCTGATCGCGATCCTGTGGCTCACCTACGCCCGTGATCGCTGGTGGCTGACCGCACTGGCCGGTTTCCAGCTGATCTCGGTCCTGACCCACGTCATGCCTCTGCTGGCCGCGGGCCGGTACTTCGTGTGGACCGCCGTCACCATCCGGCTGGAAGTGTGGCTGCTGATCTGTATCACTTTCTTCGTCGGCGCCTGGGAAGCCTGGGCCGCGCGACGCTTCGCCCTGGAGGGCGGAAACCATGCCCAAGACAAACATCGATCAAGCCTGGTCGATCTGGACGCAACCCAGCGGCCCTGACGACAGCGACGACGCTCGCCGCGCCCGCGCCGAAGCCCAGATCCTGGACCAGAAGCCCGAGACGCCCAAGCACGCGGCGATGATGCTGGAGGTCCTTCAGGACAACCTGCGCGCCGGGAGCCGGACGGACGACCGGGATCTGGGGGCCCTGGCCCGGCTGACCGCCTTCATGCGGCGGCTGGACCAGGACCCGCGGGCCAGCGTCAACTGACGCCGGCCTTCGGGGCCGTCCGGACGGGCCTCAGTCGAGGTCGGCCGGCAGGATCTGGCTGCTGAGCAGGGTCTCCATGCCCCGCCAGTGGTCCGAGCCCTGCCGTTCGACCCAGGCCTGAACCACGTCACGACCCAGACCGTAGTTGATGATGTAGCTGCGGTAGGTGTCGATGAAGCGCAGCCGCTGGGTCGCCTTGGCCCGGTCAGCGAGGGTGTATTTCATCAGCCGTTCGATGGACTCGTCGCGCGAGACGCGACCGGCCAGATAGTCGTCGGCGATGGTGTACTCCGCGCGAGCCAGCCGGCGTGTCAGGGCGCCGAGCTGGGCCTTCTTCTCGGCGGTGGCCGGATCGAGACCGGCCAGGGGGAAGAGCACCTCACGTTCGAACCGGGTGCCCTCGTCGCCCGGGAAGGCCAGGTCGATGCCGTAGTTGGCGCTGCCCTCGGCCACGAAGCTCATGGGGCTGAACAGGGGGTAGACGCTCATCTCGACCCAGCCGCGATCACGCACGAAGGTCTGTTCCAGCAGGGCGTTGTAGACGTGGTGGCCGGGGTAGCCCTCGTGGCAGCCCAGGTCGATGGCGCGCTCGGTGTAGATGGGGAAGTCGGCGTTGATCTCGATCTTCGACTGGGCGTTGCCCTGGTAATAATTATAGCCCGACCACGGCTTGTCGCCGACGAAGGCGAGGGTGAAATTCTCGTTGGCGGGCAGGCGGATGTGGCGTGCGGTGCGGGCGCGGCACTCGGCGATGGCGGCGTCCATGACGGCCTGCAGCCGCTCTTTCGGAATGACGTAGTGCGAGCGGAACTCGGTCACCCGGTCGGTCAGGGAACCGGAGCCGGGGATCAGGGCGTCGATCTGGTCCAGGACCGAATCGTAGTCGCTCAGCGGCCTCAGCTCGGGGCGGACGCCGAACAGGGCGTAGGCCTCGTCGGCGAAGCTCATCTTCTCGCCCGACAGCATGCGCAGGCGGGCCGAGGCGGCCGAGACGTGGGCCAGAAGGTAGGCCTTGCGCTGGGCGACCATGGGCTCGGCGCCGGCGACCGGGATGGCGTTGAGGCGGTCGGTCAGGCCGGCGGCGCCCTGGATCAGCTGGGGCACGGTGCGAGGACTGGCGTGGGCGGCGGCCTGCCATTCGGCGGGGCCGTAATAGGCGTCGACATAGCCCGGCTCGCGCTCGCCGATTTCGAGGATCAGGGCGACATAGTCGCGGGCGACGGCGTCGAGGCTGTCGCCGCCGGGACCGACGGCGGGGGCCGGAGCCGGCGGTGTGGCGCAGGCGCCGACAAAACAGAGCAGAGCGAGAACAAGGGCGCGCATCGGAACCTCCGGCGAAGATCGGCGGCACGCTAGGCCGTCAGCGCGCCTGGGCCAAGCGCCGTCATGCTTTCGGGATTGAGGGCGGGCCGCTGGTGCTGTAGAGGCCTTCGTCCCGGCTTTCTCGCCGCCAGACGCACCCGTAGCTCAGCTGGATAGAGTACTGCCCTCCGAAGGCAGGGGTCAGAGGTTCGAATCCTCTCGGGTGCGCCATTCTCTATAACCAAAGTTAGGGCTGCGTCGGGCTCCGGTCCGGCGTACAACAGGACTGCAGGCGGCCCCGATGGAGGGGGCGCATGCGAATGATGTCGTACCGAACCACGTGGCTACGGTAGGGCGTCACGCCACGCGAAGGCCCTTGCGTCTCCTGAAAAGGCTCCGCGCGGTGCGTAACGATCCGGCGCCGCGGTCCATCCCCCCGGACGGGCGCCGGATTTGTCTGCGGCCAACTGATCCCTGACCGTCGCCCTAGCGCGGCGTGTCGGCGTTGGCTTCGTCCAGCTGATCGACCATGCGCTGATGGGCGCGGACGACCGGCAGGGTCTTGGCGGCCCAGGCCTTGAGGGCGTCGTTGTCGCCGGTGCGGCCCCAGGTCTCCAGCAGGGCGGCGGTCTCGTTGTGGGCGGCTTCCTGCTGCTGCAGGTAGACACGGTCGAAGTCCTGATCGGTGGCGCCGCGCAGGTTGTCGATCAGGCCTTGGTGACGCTGGTCCAGCGCGGTCGGAACGGTCAGGTTGGCGGCCTGGGCCACCGCCTCGAGCTCATCACCGGCCTTGCTGTGATCGGTGACCATCATCTCCCCCAGGGCTTTGATGCGGGGATTGGTCGAGCGCTGGGCGGCGATGCGACCCGCCTCGACCTCGTAAATGCCGCCAATGGCCGCGTTGGTGACGAAGGTTTCCGCGGTGGCGGCGCCGGCGGGACCGGCGACCGTGCCGACGACTCCGGCGGCATGGTCCTGGACGGCGTTGGCCGGCTGGTTTTGTTGATCGGGCGCGCCGCCCGTTTCCTGCTGGCAGGCGCCGAGGGCGAGGGCCAGCGAGCAGCCGCCCATGATGAGAAGGTGTTTCACGAAAGATCTCCCTGTTCCGTGGGCATGAAATCTTCCGGGGCCGCTGGTGTTCCGTCGGCTTTCCGACACAGGAACGACGCCGGAAGCGCGGGCGTTTAGCGGAGCAGGAGACCTGATCATGACCACACCCTCGACCCACCCCATCGAACGCGCCTTCCAGATGGCGCGAAGCGGCGACTATCGCGCCCGCAGCGAGATTTCGCGGGCGATGAGCAAGGAGGGGTTCACCATCGGTGAGTGCGAACAGCTCACCCTTCCCTCCCTGTCGCGCCAGTTGAACGATCTCTGCCGCGCCTCGTACCGGGGCGCCGGCGCCGAAGCTGCCTGATGTCGGGCCGACTTGAGCTTGAGCGGATCGTCTATTGCAGCCAGGCGCGTCGCCCGGAGGTCGCGCTGCAGTCCCTGGCGGAAATCCTGGCGGTGTCGGATCGCAACAACCGGCGTGATAACCTGACCGGCGTGCTGCTGATCAGCCGAGGCCGCTTCTTTCAGGTGCTGGAGGGCGCGGCGCAGGATCTGGATCGCACGATGAGCCGGATCCGGCTGGACCCCCGCCACCATGACGTCGAGATCGTCAGCCGCGGCCCCGCTCGCGGTCGACTGTTCGGGCAGTGGGGCATGGTCGCGGCGCGGGTGACGCCGATGCGCCAGGCGCAGATCGACGCCGTCATCGACCGGTGTCACGAGGACCCCGGCGCGGCGGTCGAGGCCGCGCGCAACCTGCTGGATCATCAGATCGCGGCGTGACGGCGAGACCGCGTCAAACTGATCCTTGATCAGTTTCTCTGAACCGGGTCACTGTGGGGCCAAGACCAGACCGCGAAAAGCGGCGGCCCCCAAGGAAACGCCAGGAAACGCCGATGACCGACACCGTTCGTCCCGCCGCGCCCGCATGGCCGGCGCTCAGCCTCGCCCAGGCCACCGCCGCCCTGACCGCGCCAGGATCGCCGTTCGAGGTGGTCGAGACGACCATCGAGGGGCGGCCGACGAAAATCTGGAAGAATGCGCCGCCTACCCTGATGCACAGCTTCCTGGCTGGGCGGCAGTGGGGCGGGCGGACCTTCATCGTCTATGGCGACGAGCGGGTGTCGTTTGACGCCTTCGCCCGGGCCACGCTGGCGCTGGCTGCGGACCTGAAGGCGCGCGGGGTGAAGAAGGGCGACCGGGTCGCCATCGCCATGCGCAACCTGCCGGAATGGCCGGTGAGCTTCTTCGCCGCGACCCTGCTGGGGGCCATCGCCACGCCGCTGAACGCCTGGTGGGCGGGCGAGGAGTTGGCCTATGGGCTGAAGGACTCCGGCAGCACCATCACCATCGTGGACGGCGAGCGGCTGGAACGGATCGCGCCGCATCTGGCCGAACTGACGGACCTGACCGATGTGCTGGTGTGCCGGGGGACGGAGGCGTCCGGCGATCCGCGCGTTGGACAGTTGGAGGCGGTGATCGGCGGTTCGGAGACCTGGGCGGACCTGCCGCCCGGCGAGATGCCGGACGTGCCGCTGGATCCGGAAGACCCGGCGGCGATCTTCTACACCTCCGGCACGACGGGGTCGCCCAAGGGCGCGCTGGGCACCCATCGCAACGCCGGATGCGGCGCGGTGGCGGGGCTGTACTCGCTGGTGCGCGCCTTCGTGCGGCGGGGCGAGGCGCCGCCGGCGCTGGACCCGACCGCCCCGCCCAAGGTCGGGCTGGTGTCGATCCCCTTCTTCCACACGACCGGCTGCAACGCCCTGCTGCTGCCCGCGCTGGTGACGGGGCAGACGCTGGTCTGCCAGCGCCGCTTCGATGCGACCGAGGCCCTGATGCTGATCGAGCGGGAGAAGGTGAACCTGATCGGCGGGGTGCCGACGGTGGCGATCCAGCTGCTGCAGCATCCGGACCGGGAAAAGTACGACCTGTCCTCGCTGGAGACCGTGACCTACGGCGGAGCAGCGGCGCCGACCGATCTGGTGCGCCAGATCGACGACCGGACGACGGCGCGGCCCGGCTCGGGCTGGGGCATGACCGAGACCTCGGCCACCCATACGCACCATTTCGGCGAGGACTATGTGAACCGCCCGGACAGCTGCGGCCCGGCCATGCCGGTCAGCGCGATCAAGGTGGTGGGGCCGGACGGCGCCGAACTGCCGACCGGCGAGGTCGGCGAGCTGCTGGCCTATGGGCCGAACATCGTGAAAGGCTACTGGAATAAGCCCGAGGAGACGGCCGCCACCTTCGTGGACGGCTGGGTCCGAACGGGCGACCTGGCGCGGATCGACGAGGAGGGCTTCTGCTTCATCGTCGACCGGGCGAAGGACATCATCATTCGCGGCGGCGAGAACATCTACTGCCAGGAGGTGGAGGCGGTGCTGTTCGACCACCCGGCGGTGGCCGAGGCGGCGCTGATCGCCAAGCCGCATCCGGTGCTGGGCGAGGCGCCGATCGCCGTGGTGTCTCTGGCGCCCGGCCTGACGGTCGACGCCGACACGCTGAAGGCCCTGACGGCGTCGCGTCTGGCGGCGTTCAAGACCCCGGTGGAGGTGCACATCCTCCACGAGCCCCTGCCCCGGAATGCGGCGGGCAAGGTGGTGAAGAGCGAGCTGAAGGCGCGGTTCGGGACGTAATTTTCCCTCCCCGTCCCGGGGAGGGAAAACGGCGGTGCAGGTCAGTTCGCCGGGGTGAACGCCGACTGCACCCGCTTGAGGCCCTGCATCAGGACGTCGGCCTCGGCGCCGGCCTTGCAGCCGCCGGCGAGGATGAGGCGCAGGGCCTTCACATGGACCTCGACCGCGGGCCAGCTCCAGATACCGTTGGCCTGCATGCGCTCGGTGAGGTCGCACAGGCTGTAGCCAGCGGTGTAGAGCGGGCCGGTGTCGAAGAAGCCGGCCATGTCCACCAGACCCGAGGCCAGGGCGTAGACCCGCGCCTGACGCGTGTCGTCGGCGGCGACGCACAGGTCTTCCAGCTGACCGATCAAGCGACCGAGGTCTTCCATGACCCCCGCCTTGTGGCTCTGCAGACCCGCCTCGGCCAGACGCTTGGCGTCGGCGATGGTGCGGCCGCCGGGGCGCGCCAGCTGGGTGGCGAGCGTGCTCTTGATCTTGGTCGCGCGAACCTCGGTCACAGCGCCACCCGCATGGGCTTCATCAGCATGTCGATGTCGGACTGATCCATATTGGCCTCGGCGGGCTCGCCCACGTGGGTGGACAGGTCGCCGGCGCGGCGGCCCGGCTGACCCAGCGGCGGGCCGAAGTTGCGGACCCGGCGGTCGGGGCCGACGTAGGTCTCGCACTCGATGAACTCGCGCTCGTCTCCGCCCAGCCAGAGGATGCGGCGCAACAGCACCGTCGGCGTCAGCGGCTTGGCCACCACGAAGCTGGCCCCGCAGTCACGGCTCTTGTGGATGGCCGACTGGGCCGCGTGACCGGTCAGCATGATGACCGGGATGTGCCGGGTCGGCGCGGGGGTCTCGCGACGCAGCCAGCGGGTGAAGTCATAGCCGTCAAGCTCGGGCATCGAGCAATCGACGAGGATCAGGTCGACGGCGCGGCGCTTGAGGATTTCGGTCGCTTCGACCGCGCTCTCGCACTTGATCTGCTCCTTGACCCCGAAGCCCTGGAAGATCGAGCTGAGCATGTCGAGCGACTTGGGATTGTCGTCGATGAGGAGCACCGAGGAGTGCTCGAGGTTCACGCGGGCGTTGGGGTTGTTGGACGAGGCGGCCATGGCGTCAGTCGAACAGCAGCAGGTCGCCGGACGAGGCCGGCGGATGGTCGGATGCGCGCGCCGACGCTTCGCCCGTCAGACGGACGGCGACGTCGGCCAGCAGGACCGCCGAGACGGCATCCGCCGACGTGCGACCGTCGGACAGGCCCTGAAGGACGCCCGCGACGGCGTCGAGCCGCTGGATCAGGACGTCCAGGGCCTGGGCATCGGTCAGGGCCTCGGCCCTGTGCTCGGCGGGCAGGCGGCGGACCAGATCGGTCAGCAGGCCCGAGACACGCTCCACGCCCGTGCGGACGTCGCCGATCTCGGCGGCCAGGGCGGCCAGCAGGGAGGGCGCGTCCGCGGGCATCAGAACAGCTCCAGTTCGCCGCCGGTGTCGACCACGGGCGGGGGGGCGACCACGGGACGGGCGGGCGGTGTGGCGGCGTCGGTCACGCCGCGCTGGAGAGCGCGGCCGCTGACGGGCCAATAGTGCAGGCGACGGCCGCCGGCGCCGCGCAGGCTGCCGCCCACGACGCGGATGCCTTCGTCACGCAGGAAGCGCTCGGCGAAGTCGGCGTTGGCCATGCCCACGTCGCGCAGGCTGTCGAACATGCGACCGCCGCCAAACAGCTTGGCTTCCAGACGCTCGCGGCGGGCGCCGGCCTTGATCAGTTCGTTGATCAGCAGCTCCATGGCGTAGGCGCCGTAGCGGCGGCCCGCGTCGGTGCCCGCTCCCGCGCCGTCCGGCAGCAGGAAGTGGTTCATGCCGCCGACCCCGGCGAGGGGATCGGTCAGGCAGGCGGCGACGCAGGAGCCCAGCACCGTGGTCAGCATGACATTGGGGTCAGCGCTGATGTGGTGCTCGCCCTGGCCGACGTGGACGCGGATCTCGCCCCGGTCTGAAGACAGGGCGGGGCTCATGTCAGCGGACCAAAGACGCCTTCCAGCTTCTCTTTCAGCTGGGCGACGGTGAAGGGTTTGACCAGATAGTTGTTCACGCCGAACTGGACGGCGCGCTGGACCAGTTCGCGGTCGGCGCGGCCAGTCAGCATGATGAAGGCGGTGGTCTGGATCGGCGGGTGGGCGCGGATGGCGCGCAGCAGGCCCAGGCCGTCCAGGTTCGGCATGTTGTAGTCCGAGATGACCAGGTGCACAGGCTTGGTGACGATCTCGCGCAGGGCGATCTCACCGTCGGCGGCCTCGCGGATTTCGCGGACGCCCAGCTGCTGCAGGCTGTTGCGGACCAGCGACCGCATGGTCAGCTGATCATCAACGACAAGGACATTCAGGGCGGCGGCGGCGGGCATGCGTAATCCTTCAGGCGGCGGTCGTGTCGGCTGCGCGGGGAGAGGCGGCGCAGAGATCGAGAATGGCGGGGCGCAGTCGGTGCAGCGGAAGCTGGCGCTCGACGGCGCCGAGTTCGTGGGCGGCCTTGGGCATGCCGTAGACGACGGACGAGGCTTCGTCCTGGCCGAGGGTCCGGGCCCCGGCCTCGCGCATGGCCAACAGGCCCCTGGCGCCGTCCTTGCCCATGCCGGTCAGGATGACCCCGGCCATCGGGCGCTTCAGGCCGATGACGGAATTGAACAGCACATCCACCGACGGCCGGTGGCCGTTGACGGTGTCGCTGCGGACCAGGCGGCAGCGCGGGCTGGCGCCCGAGACCTCAAGGTGGGCTTCGCCGCCGGGGGCGATGTAGATGTGGCCGGGCTTCACCGGGGCGCCGTCCTCGGCCTCGGTGACCGTGGGGGCGCAGACCTTGTCCAGGCGCGCCGCGAAGCTCTTGGTGAAGGTCGCCGGCATGTGCTGGGTGATGACCGTGGCCGGGCAGTTGGCCGGGAAGCCCTGCAGGATGGTCAGCAGGGCCTCGACCCCGCCGGTGGAGGCGCCGATGGCCAGCACCAGATTGGGGTCCGGACGATAGTCTGCGGGCGCGGCGGGTCCGGGCGGCGGGATGTCGCCCCGGGCGCGCGGACGCGAGCGGGCGGCGGCCTTCACCTTGGTGGTCAGTTCGGCGAAGGCGATGGAGGCCGGGGTGCCGTCCATGGGTTTGCCGATGGCGTCCACGGCGCCCATTTCCAGCGCGGCGACGGTGGTTTCGGCGCCCTTCTGGGTCAGGGTCGAGACCATGACCACCGGCATCGGCCGCAGGCGCATGATCTTCTCGAGGAACTCCAGCCCGTTCATGTTGGGCATCTCGACGTCGAGGGTGATGACGTCGGGGTTGAGCCGCTTGATGGCCTCGCGGGCCTCCAGCGGGTCGGCGGCGGAGCCGACCACCTCGATCTCGGGATCGCGGCGCAGGGCGGCGGTCAGCAGACCCCGCATGGTGGGGCTGTCGTCGACGACCAGGACGGTGACCACGTCTCCGCTCATGCGCCGGTCCCCAGTTGGTAGGTGGTCAGGCCGCTGGTGATCAGTCGGCTGGCGGCGCCGCCGGAGACCCGCTCGGAGTGGCCGATGTACAGGGTCGCGCCCGGGTTCATCAGCGGGGTGAAGCGGTTCCAGACCTTCTCCTGCGTGGCGTCATCGAAATAGATGACCACGTTGCGGCAGAAGATGACGTCGAACTTGCCCTTCATCGGCCAGTCGCCGATCAGGTTAAGCTCCTTGAACGACACCAGACGCTTCAGCTGGGACCCGGCGGTCCACTGGCCGCCCCCGGCGCGGTCGAAATACTTCCGCCACAGGGTGACGGGCGCGGGCTCCAGAGCCTCTTCCGAATAGGTGCCGTCGTGGCCCTGGGCGACCATGTTCGGGTCGATGTCCGTGGCCAGGATCTTGACGTCCAGATCCGCCGCCTCGGGCAGGGTCTGGAGCACGGTCAGGGCCATCGAATAGGGCTCCTGCCCGTTCGAACAGGCGGCGGACCACAGGCGGACGCGGCCCCCGGCGCGGGCGCGGGCGGCCAGCTTGGGCATCACCTGATCGCGCAGGTGATCGAAATGGTGCGGCTCGCGATAGAAGCGGGTGACGTTGGTGGTCAGGGCCGCCGTCATCAGCTGACGTTCGTCGATGCCTTCGACGCCCTCGATCAGGGCGCAGTACTCACGGAAGCTGCGCAGGCCGAGCGCGCGCAGGCGCTTGGCCAGGCGCGAATAGACCAGCGCGGCCTTGCCTTCGCCCAGCGCGATGCCGGCGTAGGCGTGCAGGGTATGGGCGATGTGGCGGAAGTCTTCCGGCGTGAGGACGAACTCGCCCTCCACCATCGACGACGCCCCGGCGGCGGAGGTCATGCGGCTTCGGCTTCCACTTCCGGCAGGATCATGCCCAGTTCGATGAGGCTGATCATGCGGCCGTCGAGGGCGAAGATGCCCTTCACGAAGGTGCGGACCTCGTCGCTGGCGACGTCCGGGGTGGCCTGAACGGCGCCGTCGGTCAGCTGGATGATATCCGACACCGCGTCAACCAGAAGGCCCACGGTGCGGCCGCCGATGTGGGCGACCATGATGACGTGGCGGGCCGTCGGCTCGGAGGTGCGCAGGCCGAAGCGGGCGCCCAGATCGACGATCGGCAGCACGGCGCCGCGCAGGTTGATCACGCCCTTCATATAGCCGGGCGAACGCGGCAGCGGGGTCGCGGGGGTCCAGCCCCGGATTTCTCGCACCGACATGATGTCGACGCAGAACTCCTGCTCGCCAATACGGAAGGCGATCAGTTCACGGACAGCGGCGTTGGTTTGCGGTTCGGTCATGGATCAGCTCGCGAGCTTGAGTTCAGGGCCCGACGCACGGCGGCGGGCGTTGGCGACGATGGCGTCCACATCGAGGATGAGGGCCACCCGGCCGTCGCCGAGGATGGTGGCGGCGGCGACTCCCGGGACCTGCTGGTAGTTGGTCTCGAGACTCTTGATGACGACCTGACGCTGCCCCTGGATGGCGTCCACCATCAGGGCGGCGCGGGCGCCGGATTCGGTTTCAACGACCACGGCCACGCCCTGTCCGGCGGCCACCGGCGCGTCGCGGAAGCCCATGGTCTGGGCCACGTCCACCAGGGGGACGTAGGTGTCGCGGAAGCGGATCACCGCGTCGCGGCCGCCGACGTAGTGCACGTCCTCGGCGCGGGGGGTCAGGCTTTCGACGATGTTGGTCAGGGGGGCGACCAGGGTCTGTTCGGCCGCGCCCACGACCATGCCGTCCAGGACGGCGAGGGTCAGCGGCAGGCTGAGGGTGAAGGTCGAGCCCTTGCCGGGGACCGAGCTGATCGAGATGCGGCCGCCCAGCGCCTGGATGGAGCGCTTGACCACATCCATGCCGACGCCGCGGCCCGAGACATCGGTGATGGTCTCGGCGGTCGAGAAGCCCGGCAGGAAGATCAGGTTGTCGATCTCGTCGTCGGTCAGGACGGCGTCCTCGGTGATCAGGCCTCGCGAGATGGCGATGCCCTTGACCCTTTCGCGGTTGATGCCGCGCCCGTCGTCCGAGATCTCGATGACGATGCGGCCCGAGCGGTGCAGGGCGGCCAGGTGGACGGCGCCTTCGGGCGACTTGCCGGCGGCCTCGCGGTCCTCGGGCTTCTCCAGCCCGTGGTCGATGGCGTTGCGCAGCATGTGGGTGATCGGCTCGGCCAGGCGTTCGACCACGGTCTTGTCGACCTCGGTGTCCTCGCCGGACGTGATCAGGCGGACCTTCTTGCCGGTCATGTCGCCGACTTCGCGAACCAGACGCGGCATGCGCTGGAAGACCGACTTCACCGGCTGGGCCCGGATGGCCATGACGCTGTCCTGGATCTCGCGGGTCAGCAGCTCCAGGTCTTCCAGACCCATCATCACCGCCGACGAGCGGGCGGCCATGCCGCTTTCGGCGACGCGCTGGGCCAGCATGGCCTGCTGGATGACCAGTTCGCCGACGGCGTTGATCAGGCGGTCGACGCGGTCGAGATCGACGCGGATGGTGACCGGAGCCACGGCCGGCGGCGCGGCGGGGGCGTTGGCGGCGGCGGGAGCGGCCGGGGCCGACGGGGCCGGAGCGGCGGCGACTACGGGGGCGGGAGCCGGAACGGCGACCGGCGCGGCCTCGATCACCGGAGCCGGCGCGGCGGCGGCCGCCAGCAGGGCCGAGATGTCCAGATCACCGGCGGGCGCGGGGGCGGCCAGATCCGGCAGGGACGGCCGCTCGGGCAGATCGGCCGAAAACGGGGCGCCGCCCAGCGGGGAGACGTTCAGATCGCAGTCGCTCTCGACGAAGTCGAAGACCTCGCGCACCGCCGCCTCGGTGACGTCGGCGGTCAGGTCGATGGTCCAGATCAGGTGGTTCTCTTCGGGGTTCAGCGCATCCAGCGGCGGGACGGCGCTGTCGTCCAGCGAGACCTCCATGGGGCCGAGACGGCCCAGCTCGCGCAGCAGCAGGCCGGTCTCGTTGGCGTGGGCGTACATGGCGTTGTGCGGGCGGAAGACCACGCGCCAGCCGGCCGGACCGGCGGGAGCCGCCAGCGGCGGCAGGTCGAGCGGGGGCAGGTCCAGCGACGGCAGGGGAGCCAGGCCGACGGTCAGGGGGGTGAAGCCGAAGTCGTCTTCCTCCTCCTCGACGGCGGCGGGAGCCGAGGCCTCGCCGTGGGTCAGGACCTCCATCTCGGCGACCAGACCGGCGGAGCGGGCTTCATCGACATCGGGGATCAGGCCCTGGGCGGCGGCGATGTGATCGGCCAGCACGTCGGAGGCGCGCAGCAGGGTGCGGACGGTGACATCGTCACACTCCTTGCGGCCCGCGCGCAGCTCATCCATCAGTGTTTCGAAGACGTGGGCGAAGCGGACCAGCGCCTCGAGGCCGAAAGCCCCCGCGCCGCCCTTGACCGAGTGAACGGCCCGGAAGACGGCGTTGATGGTCTCCAGATCGGTCTGACCCGACTCGAGTATCAGCAGCTTGGCCTCCAGGTCCGCCAGCAGTTCGGCGCATTCCTGGAAGAAGGTGGCCTTGATCGCTTCGAAGGCGTCCACGTGAACCTCTGTCCTCAGGCGGCGACGCGGCGGACGGCGTCCACCAGCTTCACCGGGTCGAAGGGTTTGACGATCCAGCCGGTGGCGCCGGCGGCGCGGGCGCGGGCCTTCTTCTCGGCGTCGCTCTCGGTCGTCAGGACCAGCACCGGCGTATGGCGATGGTTCGGATCGGCGCGCACGCCCTCGATCACGCCGAAGCCATCCATGCGGGGCATGTTGATGTCGGTGATGATGATGTCGGCGGCGTTGGCGGCCAGCACCTCGAGGCCATCGATGCCGTCAACGGCCTGGATGACGTTGTAGCCGGCATCTTCCAGCGCCATGCGCAGCATATCGCGCATGGTGCGGGAATCGTCGACGGTCAGAACAGTCTTGGTCACGCGGTAGCTCCCACGGAAGCGGTGTCGAGGGGGGCGGCCCCGAAGGCCGCCCATTGGTCGGAGAAGGTGGTGGAGTCGCCGGTCGTCACAGTCAGGGGCTGACCATCAGCATCCCAGGTGGCGCGGGCCGAGAGCAGGACCTGCAGGCAGAGCCCTCCCAGACGCTCGACCGCCGAGGCGTCGAGGGTCAGGGGCTGGCCGCGCTGGGCCAGGATCTCGGTCTTCAGGGCGTCCGCCGCGCGGATATCGAGCACGGCGGGCAGGACGACAGCGGCGGCCATCAGAACTCCTCCCAGCCGTCCTCGACGGCCTGCGGTTTCAGGGCGGCGCCGCCGCGGCCGATGGCGCGCATCTGCGGAACCGGAGCATGCGACTGACGCGGAGCCGGAGCGGCGCGCGGGGCCTGGACGCTGCCGTCGCCGATGCGGAAGCGGGCGACCGACGAAGCGAGGCTTTCGGCTTCCTGCGACAGCGAGTGGCTGGCGGCGGTGGATTGCTCGACCATGGCCGCATTCTGCTGCGTGACCTGGTCCATCTGGTTAACAGCGGTGTTGACCTGCTGCAGACCGGTGGCCTGTTCCTGCGCCGAGGCGGAGATTTCCGACACCAGGCCGTCGATCTCGGCGACGCGGCCGACGATGCGTTGCAGGGCTTCGCCGGTCTGGCCGACCAATTGCACGCCGGTGGCGACCTGGGCGCCCGAGGCCGAGATCAGGGTCTTGATCTCCTTGGCGGCTTCGGCGGAACGCTGGGCCAGGGCCCGAACTTCCGAGGCGACGACCGCGAAGCCGCGGCCCGCGTCACCGGCGCGAGCGGCCTCGACGCCGGCGTTCAGGGCCAGCAGGTTGGTCTGGAAGGCGATTTCGTCGATCACGCCGATGATCTGGCTGATCTGCTGGGCCGAGTGCTCGATGGCGCTCATGGCCGCGACCGCGTCACGGACGACGGCGCCCGAGGTTTCAGCGTCGCCGCGCGCGTCCTGGACCACGCTGGAGGCCTGACGGGCGCCCGAAGCGGTCTTGTTGACGGTGGCGGTGATCTGATCCAGCGCGGCGGCGGTCTCCTCCAGCGACGCGGCCTGCTGCTCGGTGCGGCGCGACAGATCGTCGGCGGCGTGGCTGATCTCGCCCGAACCCGACCGGATGGCCGAGACGTTGGAGACGACCACCGACATGGCGTCCTTCAACTGGCCGATGGCCGCGTTGAAGTCGGACTGCAGCTTCACATAGTCGGACGGGAAGGTCTGGGTCAGGCGGTAGGTCAGGTCACCGGCGCTCAGACGCTCCAGACCTTCGCCCAGGGCCGTCACGACGGCGGCCTGTTCCTCGGCCGCGGCCTCGGTGGCGGTCAGGTTGCGGCGACGCTCGGCCTCGGCCTTCTCACGGGCGTCAGCGGCTTCGGCCTCGACGCGGACCTTGTCGATGGCGGCGTCGCGGAAGGCGATGATCGCCTGGCCCATGGCGCCGAACTCGTCCTTGCGGGTGGCTTCCGGCACCTGCAGCGAGGTGTCGCCGCCGATCAGGCGCTTCATGTGTTCGACCATGCGCAAGACCGGACCACCGATGCCACGCGACAGGGTCAGGCCAGCGAGCAGCGACAGGATGATGGCGGCGGCAATACCGATGCCCAGCGTCCATTTGGCGGTCGTGGACGCGGCGGCCTGGGCTGCGCGAACGCGCTCCAGTTCGGCCATGTCCTTTTCCTTGATCGCGTCGAGGGCGCCTTCGACCGGCTCCATGACCTGATCGGCGCTGCCGGTGCGACCCACCATGGCCACGGCGCGGGCGCGGGTGGCCGGGTCATTAGCCAGGGCGCCGCCCTGGGTCACGACATGGTCGTACCAGGCGTCAGCCGTGCTCTTCAGGGCCTCGATGTCCGCCTTCAGGTTCTCCGGAGCGATCTCCTCCATCTCCTTGACCGCGTTGTGGAAGGACTGGCGGTGCGCGGCGGCGCGCTCGATGTAGTACTCGTCGCCGGTCAGCAGAAACCCGCGGAAGCTGTTCTCCTGACGAGCCAGATAGAACTCGGCCGCGGACGCCGAGCGGACCATGGAGTTGGCGGCGGACCGCTCCACGCCGGCCTTGTCGAGGGCCATCATCTGCAGGAAGACGACCGCGCCCATCACGGCGATGGCGGTAAGGACGCAGGCGAAGGCCAGGAAGAGCTTCCGGCCGACGGGCAAGTTGTTCAGGAAATTCACAGTGAAGCCTCGAACGTTCGGAAATGGAAATCAGAAGGCGTAGGTGAGGGCGCCGACCAGTCGGCCCTCGTAGGGCTCGCCCAGGTCATGCTCGTCGGTGTCGTACCAGCGCAGGTCAGCCGAGACGGCGTCGGTCAGCTTCTGCTTCACGCCGACGTTCCAGGCGGTGTAGTCGGCGCCGCCGTGGGCGCGACGCGAGCCGACCGCGACCGAAGCGCGGGTCTTGGGGGAAATCTTGTAGGCGCCCTGGGCTTCGACCCACCAGGCTTCCTCGGTCGAGGCGAAGCCGTCGGCGGTGTAGTTCACGCGGAGGCGGCCGCTGACCGGACCGATCGCGCGCGACACATCCGCCTGATATTCCCAGTAGTTGGCGTCGACGCCGGCGCGGGTGCCGGGCAGGTCGCGGTTAACGGCCGAGAAGTCGAATTCGAAGCCGAAGGCCTCGGGAGCCCAGCCGATGGTGGTCACAATCTCGGCATCCGAGCCCTGCGACAATTCGGCGGTCGAGACGAAAACGCCGGCGTGGAAGTCGCCTTGCGAGACTTCGGCCTGGCCCGACCAGGCGATCTCGCCGTTGCTCTTGCCGACACCCTTGCCGAGATATTCGCTGGCCACGCCGACCTGGAAGTCGAAATCAGGATTGGCCGCGGCAGGGCTCGCGATCAGCAGGACGGCCGAGGCGGCCGCGATAAAGAAGGCGCCGTTTCGACGCGCTGCTTGAAGTTTGGAGGAGGACATTCTTACCCCTTGGAGAACTCCACCACACTCGGGGTAACGCTAATATTCTTCGTAAACTGAGCGGTACGTACAAAACCTTACGTATAAGTATGATTACGTAATCAAGGCATACTTAGCCCGTACAACTAATCACTTACGGGCTGCTTGCGGATGCCGTCCGGAGCCTTCAAAGGTGGTGACGGGTCGCGTTTTGGGCTCGCGCTGTAAATTCGTCAGTAAAAATTTGGCCATGGATGAAAATGGCGCCGCAAGCGTCACGTTTTTTCACACGGGCGGAGCTTATACGTATTTTCCCTTATACGGATAATTGGTATGCCTGACTCCAGCGGGGCGACAGTCTCGGCAAATGGAGGAGTCGATCCGATTACCGGCATCGACCTGAGACAAGTGACTGGCAGACGCTCGGCGTCCGAAATGCTGTTCGCCATGGCGACCACCCGAACCTATCGCGGATGGCGCGCTTACCTGTTGGCGATCGCTTCGGTCCTGGCCTGCTTCGCGCTGCGCGGCGTGCTCGAACTGTTCGGTCATTTCTACTACCTGCCGATGGTGCCGGCGGTGGTGATCACCGCCATGCTGGCGCGTCGCGCGCCGACCGCCCTGGCCATCGCCCTGTGCGTGGCGGGCAATGTCGCCCTGGTGGCCCGTGAAGGGTTGGTGGACACCGCCGTCAACGCCGGACTGTTCGTGGTGGTCGGCTGGCTGGTGGCCGAAATCTGCTGGGCCCAGCGCCGGATGCACCGTCGTTCGATGGAGCTGACGCGGACGCTGGCGGGACGCAATGCGGTGCTGGACACCGTCCTGGCCACGGTGCCGGTGGTCATTCTGGATCGGGCGGGACGGATCCGCCGCCTGACCCCCGCCGCCGCCAGCCTGTTCGGGGTCGACAGCGCCCCCACCGCCGGGCGTCCCTTCGGCGATCTGGTCCACGGCTTCGATCTGCAGAGGCTGGACGGCAAGGCCTCGAACGGGCCGCTGGAGGCGCCCACCGGCCACTGGATCGGCCGCCGCCCCGACGGCCGTCCCCTGATCCTGAGCCTGCAGATGGGCGTGATGCCCGAAGCGTCGGAAGACGACTATGCGGCGGTCTGCGTCACCGACCTCACCGAGGCCGAAACAGCCACCGAACGGGCCCGCGATCTGGATATCCAGCTGAACCGGGTCTGGCGCCTGAACTCGCTCGGCGAGATGGCTGCGACACTGGCGCACGAACTGAATCAACCGCTTAGCGCCGCGACCACCTATATGCAGGCCAGTCAGCGCGACATCGAGCGCGCCGGCGTCCCGGGCCAGAGCGCCGCCCGGACGCTGGACCTGGCGAAGGGCCAGGTGCTCCGTGCGGGAAGCATCATCCGGCGCATGCGCGACATGCTGGCCACCGGGACCCGTCGACTGGAACGAGAGAGAATATCTTCCATGATCGAGGACCTAGGCCAAGCTTTCGCCCTTATTGCTCGAGATAGGGGGGTCGAGATTCGCACTGATATCGATAACAAAGACGATATCGTGCGAGCCGAGCGTATTCAGTTCCAACAAGCGCTGATCAACCTGGTCCGTAACGCCGCCGAGGCGGTCACGGATCAGGCGCAACCCGTTGTGGTGATCCGCGGCCAGGTCTCTGACCACGGGGGTTATCGATTGACGGTTGAGGACAGCGGGCCGGGGATTCCCGGCAACGACATCGAAGGCATCTTCCGCCCCATGACCACGACCAAGTCGTCGGGCATGGGCCTGGGCCTGTCCGTGACGCGCACCATCGTCGAAAGCCACGGCGGAACCCTGTCCGTCGGCCGCAGCGATCTGGGCGGCGCCGCCTTCTCCATCGACCTGCCGCGTGAGGCCGAGGACACATGAGCAACATTCGACATTCTGTCTTTGTGATCGACGACGACGCGGCGGTCCGCGATTCCCTGCTTCATCTGCTGCGCAGCGAAGGCGTGCGCGCCCGGGGCTTCGCCAGCGGCGCCGATTTCTTCGCCAACCTGCCGGAGGACCGCTCGGCCTGCGTGGTCACGGACATCCGCATGCCCGGCATGGACGGCGGCGAGGTGGTGCGGCGCCTGGGCGAGCTGAATGACCGCGCCTGGCCGGTCATCGTCTTCACCGGCCACGCCGACGTGCCGATGGCGGTGCAGCTGATGAAGGCGGGGGTCATCGACTTCATCGAGAAGCCGTTCGATCCGATGCGCATGATCGAGACGGTGAAGAACGCCCTGGACCGGCTGGACGACCTGTCGGCCCGGCAGGAGCAGCGGATGGAGACCGACCGCAAGCTGGGCCTGCTGACCCCGCGCGAGCGTCAGGTCTTCGACGCCCTGATCGAGGGCCGATCCAACAAGGAGATCGCCCTGCTGCTGTCGATCAGCCCGCGCACGGTCGAGATCTTCCGTTCGAAGGTCATGGACAAGATGCAGGCCGACAGCCTGTCCGCCCTGGTCCGCATGGGCCTGTCCGTCGGCGGGTGACCACAGAATTCCCGAGGCGCGGCTGACCCCCGGCCGCCCTCTTCGACCTCCCTCCCCGGAGCCTTGCCTTGACCACCCAGGACACCCCCACCCGACCCGAGGGCCAACCCGTCGGTCGCGTCATCGCCATGCCCGCCGACACCAACCCCGAGGGCGACATCTTCGGCGGCTGGCTGCTGGCCCAGATGGACCTGGCCGGCGCCACCCCGGCGTTCGAGCGCGCCCAGGGCCGCTGCGCCACCATCGCCCTGGACGGCATGGTCTTCCACCAGCCGGTCTCGGTCGGCGACGAGGTCTCGATCTATGCGAAGGTCATCAAGACCGGCCGCACCTCGATCCGCGTCCATGTCGAGGCCTGGAAGCGCCCGCGCAATCACGTCGGCGTCGACCCGGTGCGCGTGACCGAAGGCGTCTTCACCTATGTGGCCATCGACGCCGAGCGGAAGCCGCGCCCCCTGCCGATGGTCGACAACGCCGACGGATAACGCCACTGTCCCGCTCAAACGGGGGATAGTCGTCATGTGGTTTCTGATCGGCGCCGGCGCGATCGGCGCGGGCCTTTTGCTGGCCTTGCGCGAGCTGCTGCCGTGGATGGAGGCCAATCGCACGGGCCGCATCAGGACCCGCGGCGACCGCGCCCAGACCGTGCTCCGCGACGAGGATCCCGAGCGCTTCAAGGCGCTGCTGAATAAGCGCTTCAACGCGGCGGGACCGGGCGCCCTGTTCGTCATCGGCGGTGTCGTCTGGCTGGCCTGGAACCTGCTGGGCCTGCTCATGATGGCCGCCGCATAACCAAGCGAAACAGTCGGAAATCTTGACCTTTCGGCCCTGTGCGCCTACCTCGCGGGCATGACTGTTCGCCGCATCCTGACCATCGACAACGCCGCCGACCTGGCCGTGCTGAAGCAGATCTCCACCCCGGTCGAAGGGCCGGTGACCGATGAGCTGCGCACCCTGATGGATGACATGCTCGACACCATGTACGACGCCCCGGGCATCGGCCTGGCCGCCGTGCAGATCGGCGACACGCGCCGGGTGATCGTCATGGACCTGGGCGACAAGCTCGGCGACGACGATGACACCGACCCGTCCAAGCTGAGCAAGGAAGAGCGCGAAAAGTGGGAGGCCGAGCGCCGCAACCCCCGCTATTTCGTCAATCCCGAGATCACCTGGTCGTCGGACGAACTGTTCACCTACGAGGAGGGCTGCCTGTCGGTGCCGGAGTATTTCGACGCCGTCGAACGCCCCGCCCGCGTCCGCCTGAAGTTCATGAACTACGCCGGTGAGACGGTCGAGGAAGAGGCCGAGGGCCTGTTCGCGGTCTGCATCCAGCACGAGATGGACCACCTCGAAGGCGTGCTGTTCATCGACCACCTGTCGCGGCTGAAGCGCGAACGCGCCGTCGCCAAGGTGAAGAAGGCCGCGAGGATGGCCGCCTGATGGCTCGTCTCAAGCGCAACCGCGACCGCATCATCGACACCAGCGGCCGCCGCCGCATGACCCGCAACGAAAAGGTGGGCGTGGCCTCGGTCGCGACCATCGTCGGCGTCGCCGCCATCGGCGTCATCGCGGGCCTGCTGCTGGACCGCCTGCTCGACTTCGACGACGCCCTGGACGCCGGTGGCGAATGGGACGAAGGCGGCGGGGTGTTCACGCGCTGGGATTAAGAGGGTAGGAGGCGCGCATGCGCCTCGCCTTCATGGGTACTCCCGACTTCGCCGTGCCGTCGCTGGCCGAACTGATCGCCAGCGGCCATGAGGTCGTGGCCGTCTATTCCCAACCGCCGAAGCCCAAGGGGCGCGGCCAGAAGCTGACGCCCTCGCCGGTCCACACCTTCGCCGAAACCATGGGCCTGCCGGTCTTCACCCCGGACAGCATGAAGGCCGCCGAGGCCATCGAGACCTTCCGCAGCCTCGATCTGGATGCCGCCTGCGTGGTCGCCTACGGCCAGATCCTGAAGACCGAGGTGCTGGAGGCGCCGCGTCTGGGCTGTTTCAACCTGCACGGCTCCCTGCTGCCCCGCTGGCGCGGCGCCGCCCCGATCCAGCGCGCCATCATGGCCGGCGACAAACAGACCGGCGTGCAGATCATGCGGATGAGCGAGGGCTTGGACGAGGGCGACATCCTGCTGTCCGAGATTCTGGACATCCGCGCCGACGACACCGCCGCCACCCTGTCGGAGCGGATGTCGCACACCGGCGCCAGCCTGTGGTCGCGTGCGCTGGCCGCCATTGATCGGGGCGGGGCCGAGGGCACGCCGCAAGTCGGCGAGCCGACCTACGCCCGCAAGATCACTCCGGCCGAGGCCCGCATCGACTGGTCGCGCCCGGCGACCGAGGTGGACGCCCATATTCGCGGCCTGTCGCCCTTCCCCGGCGCATGGTTCGAGGCGCCCGGCCCGGACGGCCCGGTGCGGATCAAGGCCCTGCTGTCGGCGGTCGAGGCCGGGACGGCCGCCCCCGGAACCGTGCTGGACGGCGACGGCCTGCGCATCGCCTGCGGCGAGGGCGCCGTGCGCCTGACCCGCGTCCAGCGCGAGGGCAAGGCCCAGCAGGCGGCGGACGAGATGCTGCGCGGCTTTGATATTCCCGCAGGTACGGTGCTGGCGTAATGCCGCGCTATCGCCTCACGGTCGAATACGACGGATCGGGCTACAACGGCTTTCAGGTGCAGGCCGGACAGCCGACCGTGCAGGGCGCGCTGGAGGCGGCGATCAAGGCCTTCTCGGGCCAGAGCATCCGGCTGGCGGCGGCGGGACGCACCGACACGGGCGTTCATGCGACGGGTCAGGTGGTCAGCTTCGATCTTGAGAAGGACTGGCCTGAACACACGGTCATGAACGCCATGAACGCCCACCTGATCACCGAACGGGTGTCGGTGCTGGACTGCATGGGCGTGGACGACGAGTGGCACGCCCGCTTTTCGGCGACGGGCCGCAAATATCTTTACCGCATCCTGAACCGCCCCGGCCGTCCGGCGCTGGACCTCGGGCGCGTGTGGCATGTGAAGAAACCGCTGGACGCCGACGCCATGCACGCGGCGGCGCAGGCGCTGGTGGGCCTGCACGACTTCACCACCTTCCGCGATGTGAACTGCCAGTCGAAATCGCCGGAGAAGACGCTGGACGTCGCACGCGTCGCGCGCGTCGGCGACGAGGTGCATCTGGTGTTCGAGGCGCGCAGCTTCCTGCACCGACAGGTGCGCTCGATGACCGGGACGCTGGCCGAGGTCGGGCTGGGCCGCTGGGCGGTGGAGGACGTGGCCAGGGCGCTGGATGCGAAGGATCGCGCCGCCTGCGGTCAGGTCGCGCCGTCGGACGGGCTGTATCTGACCGGCGTGGTCTATGACCAGACATGAGAAAGGCCCGCCGGATCGACCGGCGGGCCTTTCGTGTTCTCGCGGACGCAGGCCTTAGCGGCGGGCGTCGTTCGAGGCGCCGGTGACGGCGCTGCCGGCGGCCGAGACGTCGCGGCCGACTCCGGCGACGGTGTTGCAGGCCGACACGGCCAGGGCGGCGGCGACCAGGGTGAGGGCGATGATCTTCTTCATTGGGTGATCCCCGATTTGCGTTGAACCTTCGCCGTAAACGCAAGCGTGGCCGTGCGGTTGCATGGTCAACACATCGCGCAGTCTGCTAGATCGGTCGCCATGACCCAGCCCGCGAACACCGCCGCCCGCCGTCTTGTCGAAACCCTCGTCATGAACGGCGTGGATCGTGTCTTCTGCGTGCCGGGCGAAAGCTATCTGGCCGTGCTGGACGCGCTGGCCGATGTGCGCGACCAAATCCAGGTCATCGCCTGCCGCCATGAGGCGGGCGCCGCCAACATGGCCGAGGCCTATGGCAAGCTGAGCGGCAAGCCCGGCGTCTGCATGGTCACGCGCGGACCGGGCGCGACCCACGCCTCCATCGGCGTGCATACGGCGCATCAGGACTCGACGCCGATGATCCTGTTCGTCGGCCAGATCGCCCTGACCGACCGGGGTCGCGGCGCCTTCCAGGAGGTCGACTACCGCGAGGTGTTCGGCGGTCTGGCCAAATGGGCGACCGAGCTGGAAAGCCCCGAGCGCACCGTCGAGGTGGTCGAGCGCGCCTTCTCCACGGCCCTGCAGGGCCGGATGGGGCCGGTGGTCATCGCCCTGCCCGAGGACATCCTGCACGAGGACGGCGGCCCCGCCCCGATCCGTCCGGTCGTTCCGGCCAAGGCCGCGCTGGACCCCGCCTTCGTCGAGCAGGTGCGCGAGCGTCTGGCGAAGGCCGAACGCCCCCTGCTGGTGCTGGGCGGTTCCGGCTGGACCACCGAGGCCGCCGCCGCCATCGGCGACTGGGCCGAGCGGATCGGCCTGCCGGTGTCCCTGTCCTTCCGCCGCAAGGACATCCTGTCCAATGATCGGCCCAACTATGCGGGCGATCTGGGGCTGGGCTGCAATCCGAAGCTGACCGCCCGCGCCAAGGCCGCTGACCTGATCATCGCCGTCGGCGCCCGTCTGGGGGAAAACCCGACCCAGGGCTACACCCTGCTGGACCGCGCCCGCACCGCCGAGATCCTGATCCACATCCACCCGGGCGCCGAGGAACTGGGTCGGGTCTGGGCGCCGATGCTGAGCGCCACGGCCGACAATTCACTGGCCGCCTTCGCCTTGGCGACCATCGACCCCGGTCGTGAGTGGAAGGCGGAGGCCGAGGCCGCCCACGCCGACTATCAGGCCTTCTCGACCCCCGTGCCCGTCGGCGGCGACGTCAACATGAGCGAATGCATGGCGCACCTAGGCGACATCCTGCCGCCGGACGCCATCGTCACCAACGGCGCGGGCAATTTCGCCGCCTGGCTGCACCGCTTCTACCGCCACCGCGCCTGCCGCACCCAGCTGGCCCCGACCTCGGGCGCGATGGGTTACGGCTATCCGGCGGCGCTGGCGGCCAAGAGCATTCATCCGGATACGGACGTCATCTGCATCGCGGGGGACGGCGACTATCTGATGACCGGGCAGGAGATCGCCACGGCGGTCCAGTACGGCATCAACGCCGTCGTCGTCATCGTCGACAACGGCACCTACGGCACCATCCGCATGCACCAGGAAACCCACTATCCGGGCGCTTCGCGGGTCATCGCCACCGATCTGAAGAACCCCGACTTCGTCAAATACGCCGAGGCCTTCGGGGCGTTTGGCGTCCGCTGCGAGCGGACCGAGGACTTCCCCGCCGCGCTGGACGCCGCCCGGAACGCCGGTCGCCCCGCCGTCGTTCACCTGATCACCTCGGCCGAGGACATCGCCCCCACCCGGACGATCACCGGCCTGCGAGCCAAGTAGGAGCCGCCATGCGCGCCGCCGCCCTCCTCTGCACCGCCGCCATGGCGCTGACCGCCTGCGCCGGCACGCCCGGCCAGCCGGGTCAGCCCGGCGAACAGGCGACCAACCAGAACGACTGCGCGGTCATCGCCGCCGTCGCCAAGGGCCACTACCAGTTCAGTCCGGGCAACGTCCCGCCGCCCCTGTGGTTGTTCAGCGAGGACGCGAGCTGGAAACCGCGCTGCGACTGGAGCCGTTACGGCGTCAGCTTCCCGACCACCTATGATCCGAACCGCCAGCACCAGCCCGGCGACCGCGTCCAGTACGTCCAGTTCCAGAAGCCCATCTACGACGGCAAAGGCGCCACCATCGAGGCGGGCATTCTGCACGGGCCGCTGGCGGGCATGGGCGTGCGCTGTCGCGTGGTCTCGGGCGTCGCCGGCTGGACCCTGGCGGGCCAGTGCGAGAACACCTGGATCTCCTGATCGCCTGTCAGCGGGGCGGCGCCGTTCCGGTCCAGCACACCTTCAGCCTATCAAGGCTCTCGACGATGATCGGCGCGAACGGCGCATAGGATCCGCCCGCAACGGTGATCTTGTCCGCGTAGACGGATCCGTCGAACCGCGCCCGAAGACGGACGCTGTAGCTGACGTCGTCCAGTATGATGCCTTTCACTTCCAGTGCGGATTGCGACGCGGCGCTGCTCTCGGTTTCCAGATAAGGCACTCCCGGCGTCAAGTCGGGCAGACGGCTGAGCGCCTCAAGGGAGGCGATGACGCCGGGACAGGTGCGAGCGTCCGCGAAGAGTTCGGTCGACGCCATGCCTCTCGCGGCCCTCAATCGCGCGAACCATACGCCGCGACGGCCGGCCCCATCTGTGACCTGTACGCGGTTGAAGACCACGGACGCCGACATCAGCCGGTTCGGATCCACGACAGACATTTCGACGACGGGGAGGCCGAGGTCGCCCGAGTATTCCGCATTTGTATCGACAGCACGATAGCCCGCCTCGAGGCTCACAGTCCGTGCGTTGGGCGCCGGCAGATGGTCCTCCAGCTGAATGCGCGGGTAGGGGGCGGGATCCTGAACAGCGACGGCCACCGCCAGCGCGACAATGGATGCGAACATGGAAACCTCCTGAAGCTGGCAGCAGACTTCGGGTGGGTTTCAGGGTCAATGCCGAATCCGGTCGCTGTCGAGGTGACGAGGTCCCGCACCCCGCCTATGTTCCCGCCATGACCGACGCGACGCCCGAAACGACCGCCCCCGACACGCCCGTGGCAGGCGGCCCCATCCGCCTGTGGATGATCGACGCCTCGGCCTACATCTTCCGCGCCTACCACGCCCTGCCGCCCCTGACCCGCAAGTCTGACGGCCTGCCGGTGGGCGCGGTGCAGGGCTATTCCAACATGCTGTGGAAGCTGCTGCGCGACATGAAGGGCGAGGATGGGCCAACCCATCTGGTGGCCATCTTCGACCACTCAGAGAAGACCTTCCGCAACAAGCTCTACGACCAGTACAAGGCCCACCGCCCGCCGCCCCCGGAGGATCTGATCCCCCAGTTCCCGCTGGTGCGCGAGGCGACGGCGGCCTTCGGCGTGCATTGCGTCGAACTGCCCGGCTTCGAGGCCGACGACCTGATCGCGACCTATGCGCGGCGGGTTCGGGAATCCGGCGGCGAGGCCGTGATCGTCAGCTCGGACAAGGATCTGATGCAGCTGATCGGGCCGTCGGTGGTGATGTGGGACCCGATGAAGGATCGGCGGCTGGCCGAGGAGGCCGTGTTCGAGAAATTCGGCGTCAGCCCGGAGAAGATGATCGATCTGCAGGCGCTGATCGGGGACAGCGTGGACAATGTGCCGGGCGCGCCGGGGATCGGGCCGAAGACGGCGGCGCAACTGCTGGAAGAGTATGGCGACCTAGATACGCTGCTGGCGCGGGCCGGCGAGATCAAACAGCCCAAGCGGCGGGAGACCCTGATCAATTTCGCCGACCAGATCCGGCTGAGCCGGGAGCTGGTGAAGCTGGACTGCAGCGCCCCGGCGCCCGAACCGATCAGCGACTTCGCCGTGCGCGACCCGGACCCGGAAATCCTGGGCGCCTTTCTCGACCAGATGGAGTTCCGCTCGCTGCGCAACCGCGTCGGCGACGGCAAGGCGCCGGCCAAGGACGGTTCGGCCTTCGCGGCCCGGCCCAAGCCTCTGACCGCGCCGGTCATCTCTCCCAGGTACGCCCCGCAGGCGGTCCCGGCCGACGTGACTGTCCAGACCTTCGACCACGACGCCTATGTCACCATCCAGACCCTCGACCAGCTGGACGCCTTCATTTCCCGGGCGACCGAGGCGGGGGTCACGGCTTTCGATTGTGAGACGTCAGCCCTCTCGGCCACCCACGCGGGCCTGTGCGGAGTCTCCCTGGCCATCGGGCCCAATGACGCCTGCTACATCCCGCTGACGCATGAGCTGGAGCCGCCGGCGGGTGGGGGCGGGCTGGATTTCGGGGACGCCACGGATACGCGCGAGCCCCTCGTCCAGATCGACAAGCCGACCGCCCTGAACCGCCTCAAAACCCTGCTGGAGAACCCGGCGGTGCTGAAGGTCGGGCAGAACATCAAATACGACATCGCCGTCATGGCCGGGCGCGGCATCGCCGTGGCCCCGTACGACGACACCATGCTGATCAGCTACGTGCTCGAGGGCGGGCTGCACGGCCACGGCATGGACGAGCTGTCCCGCCTGCACCTCGGTCACGAGCCCATCCCGTTCAAGGCCGTCTGCGGCACGGGCAAGGCCCAGAAATCCTTCCGCCACGTCGAACTGGCCCCTGCCACGAAATACGCGGCCGAGGACGCCGACGTGACCCTGCGCCTGTGGCGCATCCTGAAACCCCAACTGGCGGAACAGGGCCTGGTCACCGTCTATGAGACGCTGGAGCGCGGCATGCCCGCGACCCTGGCGGCCATGGAGCGCGAGGGCGTCCGCGTCGACCCCGCCCGCCTGCGCGCCCTCTCCAGCGAGTTCGGGCTGAAGATGGCCGAGCTGGAGCAGAAGGCCCACGAGCTGGCCGGCCACCCGTTCAACGTCGGCAGCCCCAAACAGATCGGCGACATCCTGTTCGGCGAAATGAACCTGCCCGGCGGCAAGAAGACCGCCTCGGGCCAATGGGGCACCGACGCCTCGGTCCTCGAGGAGCTGGCCCTCACCCACGACCTGCCGCGCGTCCTGCTGGACTGGCGCCAGCTGGCCAAGCTGAAGGGCACCTATACCGACGCCCTGATCGAGGCCGCCGACCCGACCACCGACCGCGTCCACACCAGCTATCAACTGGCCGCCGCCACCACCGGTCGTCTGGCCTCCAGCGACCCCAATCTGCAGAACATCCCGATCCGCACGGCCACCGGCCGCCAGATCCGCCAGGCCTTCATCGCCGGGCCGGGCAATGTGCTGATCAGCGCCGACTACAGCCAGATCGAGCTGCGCCTGCTGGCCCACATCGGCGACATCCCGGAGCTGAAACGCGCCTTCAAGGCGGGGCAGGACATCCACGCCGCCACGGCCAGCGAGATGTTCAACGTCCCGCTGGACCAGATGGACCCCGAGACCCGCCGCCGCGCCAAGGCGATCAATTTCGGCATCGTCTACGGCATCTCCGCCTTCGGCCTGGCCGCCCAGCTGGGCATCGACCAGGGCGAGGCCGGGGCCTACATCAAGACCTATTTCGAACGCTTCCCCGGCATCCGCGCCTATATGGACGCCACGAAAGCGGAAGTGCGCGAGACGGGCACGGTCTCGACTGTCTTCGGCCGCCGCATCCACATCCCGGCCATCCATTCGAAGTCCGGCGCCGAGCGCCAGTTCGGCGAACGCGCCGCCATCAACGCCCCCATCCAGGGCGCCGCGGCCGACATCATCCGCCGGGCCATGGTGCGGATGCCGGAGGCTCTGGCGGCCGCGGGCCTGTCAGAGGTGAAGATGCTGCTGCAGGTGCACGACGAACTGGTGTTCGAGGCCCCGGAGGCGCTGGCGGATCGGGCGATTGTGGAGATCAGACGGGTTATGGAGGGGGCGGCGGAGCCGACCGTGGCGCTGTCAGTGCCGTTGGTGGTGGATGCGCGGGCGGCCGGGAACTGGGATGAGGCGCACTAGGTCGCGCTTCGCGATCTAGTGCTTTCCCTGAAGGGCGCTAACGCGAGCGACGCGGTCGCTCGCTGCTTGAGCGCAGTACCGACGATGGGCTCCCGCACCCAGCTTAACAATGATTATGGGTTGAGCTCGGAACAGTTGTTAAACCCTCACACGAAGGTAACATTGATCGGCAAGGGAGTTACGTGAGCGCGCCCAAGGTTACGTGATGATCCCCGATCGTCATGTCGCTCTTGATCCCAATTTTGGCGACCCGTTGCGGAGAACCTCATGTCACTAGACCACGAGTACGCCATTCTCGGAGGCATGAACCGCGCCAAGGTCGGCAGGTATCTAGCGCTGGTGGCGGCAGCAACGTCTGCTGGGGCGGTTGTTATGTCTTCGAGCTTGGGTCTCTGGCTAGAGTCGAAGGGGTGGCCGCGAATCTTGACCAACTGGATCGCCACAGCGGTCAGCGCTGGCATCGCATGGACAGCTCTCTACTGGATGCTCGACCGCCACGCATGGCGCTGGCCCTTGGTCGGTCGCGCGCTTGGAGTCCCGGATATCAGCGGCGATTGGATCATCGAGGGGGTTTCCTTGAGTTCAGATGGCGAACGTATCTGGCGCGGAACAGCTAAGATCAGCCAACGGTGGGATAAGATCCACGTCCGTATTGATACAGCTCACTCCATATCAGACAGCATAACCGCCGCCCTTTTGTGCGAGCCGGGGGGTGGCCATCGACTCCTTTACACCTACCGCAATACGCCAAAGATTCGAGAACGCGATCTGCAGGCTCATCGAGGCTCAGCGGACCTTTTGTTCGCTGCTGATCGCCAATCCGCCGAAGGCGAATATTTCAATGGCCAAGGCCGTTTCACGTTCGGAACCCTTACCCTAACTCGGGAAATCCGCTGATGGCTCGCAATATCAATGACCGCCTCTCCGGGCTGAGCAATCGACGGAAGGGAATTGACCCAATTTCCAAGGCGCGGATCGCTATCCAAGCTCAGGACGAACTGGTCGCTAAAAGCTACACCCAAGAAATGTGGCAGAGGCGAGCAACAGCCCAGCCCCATACTCGTTACGCCCTGGGTGCGATGCAGGCCGTGGATGCGGCTTACACCCAAAAGAGCAAGGACGAGGCCGAACGCGTCGCTCAACAGCTACGCAACGGCCTATCCATGGCGGTGCAGACCCGCCTGCAAGGCTCCGTTCCCTTGGACGTACATATCCGAGGAGTCAGCGACGTCGATTTGCTTGTTCTGGACGACACCTTCTTCACGTACGATCCACTGGGTCCGAAGGCTCAACTCGGTGGGTACATTTACCCGTCTCCTAAGACCTCGCTCGGCGTTTTGCAGGCTTTGCGGTCCGAAGCGGAGATCCTTTTGAGGGCTCGGTTCCCCGCAGCTATGGTAAATTGCACTGGCTCAAAATGCATTGCCCTGTCGGGCGGATCGCTTGCGCGCCCAGTCGATGTAGTGCCGTCCCACTGGCACGACACCGCCACCTATCAACATACCTTGGTCGAAGCTGATCGGGGCGTGACAATCCTCGACAAGTCTGTGCCGACGCCTCGCGAGAACCTCCCGTTCACTCACATCAATCGCATCAATCAACGCGATAACGAAGTATATGGAGGACTGAAAAAGGCCATCCGCCTTGTCAAGAACATCAAGAGCGACGCTGAGATCGAAATACTAGTTCGAAAACTGCCAAGCTTCGACATTGCATCACTACTTTATCATGCAGACCAGACAGCATTGCGGGCTGGATATATAAACGAACTATATATTTTACGAGAGGCACAGCGCCTATTCGACTGGTGCTACACGAACAAGCCACAAGCTAGACTTCTCCGAACGCCAGACAATTCCCGATATGTATTAGATACCGAAGATAAATTTTTGGGCCTTCAGTCTATTTCCGTCGAACTCGATGAGTTAGCTCGGCAGGTAGCAATCGAGCAAGGCCTCCCCCCATCCGCAACGGGAAATTGGCAAGACGTTTATCTCATACTTGGCAATGCGCGGATCCCGGATGCTGCCTGATGCTCGAGCCAGAGTGAATAGCTATTGCTCGGGCGGTGCGCGGCGCATCGGCCACCCCACCATCAAAATCACTGTTGCCCTGTCCAAAAATCTCGGCAGAGTGACCGAAACATAACAACGATATTCGATTCGCCATGTCGATAAGGGTGATTAGCCTCAAGAACTTGATGCAGCTCATGTTGGCTGACCCAAAATTACAGCGACGCCTGATCAAATATCACATCAGACAGGCGCGCCCCCGGAGCGACACGGCCAGCGGTGATGGAGGAGATTTCCACGTCGCCTTTTGGTCGGACGCGAAGAAACATGCGGCTGGGAAGGCCAACCTGCTTGAAGCGACTGCCGAGCGCATCAAGAAACACAAAGGTCGCAAGCGGCTATATCCTCTTCTGACCAAGGGCTTCCTAGAATGGTGGGAAGAAAACCGCAGGCGGATCAACGAACCGTTCGATGTGAAGGATGGAAGTTTCAAGGGCCGGCTTGAGCTAGCCGATCTCGGAATCGTAAAGGTCGAAAATAATCTCGCCTTCTCTATCGGCGAAGACGGATTCCGGGTGGTTTATCCCTACGTCTGCGAAGAACCTGAGGTTAACACCAAGGTTGGCCGGCTGGCACTCTGGGCGATGAGCCAAGCTATGCCAGACCAAGCAATAGAGAACCTTCGCATTCTGGACGTCATTCGGGGACGCACGTTCTCCACTGAGGAGTGCCCCATGATTGGAACGGAAGAACAGGAATTTCGGGCGTTCTATGCGGCTCAGATCGAAAAGTGGATCGAGTTTGGCGGCGACGACGTCGGATGACCGAGGAACAGATGGCGGTACTGGAAGCCTAGACTAAGAGCGCTGGCGGTGACTGGGAAAGCCCCTCCGTCTCGCCCGCAATGCGGGCGACCCACCTCCCCATCGCGGAGCGACGGGGAGGAGACAGAGGCAGCGAAGCGGTCGCTGAGTTACCGCGAGAGTTAATGTTCAACCCGCGCTCCAGCGCCCGCCAAACAGCTGATACGGCGGCGTTTTTCGGATTGTCAGGGCCTTATTCCTGGTCGGGTTGGCACCGCCCGTAAAATGGCGGGATGACCAGGCACTACAATTCCAAACATGACGACGACGCGTGGCGGGCCTGGTTCGGGCGCTGGCATGCGGGGGAGACCGCGCTGGCGCTGATCCGGGAGGCGCGGGTGTCGATGGACACCTGGAACGCCAATGCGCGGCGGCTGGGGATGCAGATCCGGGACCTGCCGCCGGATCATCCGAAACGGCGGGCGCCCGCGTTCGGGGAGCGACCGCCGGAGTATCGGCATCGCAACAGCCTGCTGACCGAGGGGCAGTGGGCCGCGCTCTTCGCGAAACGGGCGGCGGGGGCGCCGGACCGGGTGCTGTCTCTTGAATACGGGGTGCATCCGGCGACGATCTGCACCCAGGCGAAGAAGCGCGGGTTGTGGCGGGAGGATCTGGGGATGGGGGCGAAGGGCCCCTCCGCCCTGCTTCGCCCGGAGGGCTGCGCAGGGTCCCCCTCCCCGCGCGACGGGGAGGAGACGCGAGTGTCTGGCTCATCCCCCCCGTCTCGCCCGCGATGCGTGCGAGCCACCTCCCCCAGGAGGGGGAGGAGAACGGAGCCGCCCCCTCCACCCCCCGGGCTGAGACGCCCGGGCGGTCCGCTCGTCCGGGCGGCTCCGCCGCCCGTTCCTCGACCCCATCGCAGGGCGACGGAGAGGTGAGGGAAACCGCGCCGGGTCTGGCGCCCCTCCACCATCCTTCGCCTGCGGCTACGGATGGTCCCCCTCCCCGGTACGGGGAGGAACTGACGGGCATTGCGCTGGCCGGGTTGGGGGTCTCGATTTCGCCCGAGGATTGGGTCGGGACGCAGGCCAGTTTTGATCGGGCGGTGCAGCGGGCCGGGCTGGTGGGGAATCTGGCGCGGGTGGTGGCGCTGTGTGACGCGAAGATGAGCGTGAAACGGGCGATGTTCTCTGATCCCGGGGGCTATCGCCCTTCGGGCTACTTGAGCCCCCGAACCCCCACGGGGGCCGAGAGCCCCTCCACCCTGCTTCGCCCCGCGGGCTTCGCAGGGTCCCCCTCCCCATCGCTGCGCGACGGGGAGGAGACGTCGGCGCTTTCTGTAGCCCCGATTGAACTGCGTCCGGCGCAGAGGGCGCCGGAGGGGGATTGGGGGACGTGGCTGTTCCTGGGCGGGCGCGGGGCGGGCAAGACGCTGGCGGGGGCGATGTGGCTGGCCGACATGGCCGACCGGGTGGGGCCGGGCGGGCGATTGGCGCTGATCGGGCCGACGCTGCACGACGTGCGCGAGGTGATGATCGAGGGGGTGTCGGGGCTGTGTTCGCTGCCGCGCTGGGCGGGTAGGCCGAAGCCGGTGTTCGAGATCTCGCGGCGGCGGCTGGTGTTCCCGAACGGGGCGGTGGCGCAGGTTTTCTCGGCCGAGGACCCGGACTCGCTGCGCGGGCCGCAGTTCTCGGCGGCGTGGGCGGATGAATTTTGTGCGTGGCGGAATGGGGGTGAGGTGCTGGCTCTCTTACGCATGGGCTTACGTCTGGCTTTGCCAGCCGTAAGCAGCGCTAACGCTCGGCTCGCGGGGGCGAGCGGCTTGAGCGCGGAGGGCGCTGTGCCTGACAGAACGGCTCCCTTCCCCCTCGAGGGGGGAAGGGTCGGGGATGGGGGTGGAGGCAGTGAGGTTGAAGGTGAAGCGCGGGAGGCTGGTTCGGGGGACGAGGCCTCAGGCGCTTCGCCTTTGAAGACCGAGCGCGCACCCCCACCCCGACCCTCCCCCCTCCGCCAACGGGAGGGAGGACATCCTCTATTGTGCATCACCACCACGCCCCGTCCGACGGCGGCGCTTCGGACCCTGAGGGCCGAGGCCTCCTGCGTGGAGACCCATGCGGGGACGGCGGACAATGCGGCGCATCTGTCGCCGGGGTTTCTGGCCGGGCTGGAGGCGCTGTACGGCGGGACGAAGCGGGCGGCGCAGGAGATCGAGGGGAAGGTGGTCGAGAACGACGGGGCTCTCTTTACCGCGGAGATGCTCGCGCAAGCGCGCTCGCATCCCGCCGGGGCCTACCGCCCTTCGGGCTACTTGAGGCCCCGGACCCCGGATGCGCCATCATCGGCTGACACCCCCTCGGCGCCCGTCAAATACGACCGGGTGGTGGTGGCCATCGACCCGACGACGACGGCGGGCGGGAACGCCTGCGGGATCATCGTGGCCGGGCGGATCGGGGATCGGGCCGAGGTGCTGGCGGATCGGTCCAAGGCGGGGCTGAGCCCCGGCGGCTGGGCGCGGCGGACCATGGCGGCGGCGGCCGAGTTCAGGGCGACGCGGATCGTGGCCGAGGTCAATCAGGGCGGAGAGATGGTCAAGGCGGTGCTGGAGGCGCAGGGCTGCACCGTGCGGGTGCGCGAGGTGCGGGCGACGAAGGGCAAGCGGGTGCGGGCCGAGCCGGTGGCGGCGCTGTATGAACAGGGGCGGGTGACGCACCGGGGGGATTTCGCGGCGCTGGAGGAGGAGCTGATGGCCTTCGGCGGCGAGGATGAGGGGGCGTATGATCTGGACCGGGCCGACGCCCTGGTGTGGGCGATCACCGACCTGCTGATCGACAAGGCCGGGACGGCGACGCCGCCACGGGTGTTCGCCTTTGACTGGGCGCCGACGCGGATCGGATTGTCCAACAGGGCTTGGTGAGGGCGCTAACGCTCGCGACGCGGTCGCTCGCTGCTTGAGCGCGGAGCGTGGTAGGGGGAGCGGATGAAACCCTCTGAAGTGGATGTGCTGATCGTCGGCGCCGGCGCGGCCGGGATGATGTGCGCGATCGAGGCCGGGCGGCGGGGGCGGTCCGTGCGCGTGATCGACCATGCGCGGACCCCGGGCGAGAAGATCCGCATCTCGGGCGGCGGGCGCTGCAACTTCACCAATACGGGGACGGGGCCGGCGAATTTCCTCGGCGAGAACCCGCGTTTCGCGACCTCGGCGCTCAAGCGGTTCACGCAGCACGACTTCATCAAACGCGTCGATAAGGCGGGCATCGCCTGGCACGAGAAGACCCTGGGGCAGCTGTTCTGTGACGACAGCGCCAAACAGATCGTCCGCATGCTGACGGACGGGATGCGCGAGACGGGCGTGGTCCTGTCGATGGGGCTGGCGGGGGACCGGATCGGGCGCACCGGCGCGGGCTTCGAGGCGGCGCTGTCGGACGGGAGCGTGGTGCGGGCGTCCTCGCTGGTGCTGGCCACCGGCGGCAAGTCGATCCCCAAGATGGGGGCCACGGGCTGGGCCTATGAGACGGCGCGGGGCTTCGGGCTGAGGATCACCGAGACGCGGCCGGCGCTGGTGCCGCTGACCTTCGAGCCGGGCCTGCTGGAGAAGCTGGCGCCGCTGGCCGGGCTGTCGGTGGAGGCGGTGGTGAGCCATGGGAAGACCAGCTTCGAAGAAGGCCTGTTGTTCACCCACCGGGGGCTGTCGGGGCCGTCGATCCTGCAGATCAGCTCCTACTGGCGCGAGGGCGAGGCGATCACGGTGCAGATGGCGCCGGGCGAGGACGTCTATGCCCGGCTGAAGGCTGCCAAGGAGGAGAACGGCAAGCAGATGGTGCACACGGCCTTGGGCCACATCGTCCCGCGCCGCCTGGCCGAGAGCGTCTGCGAGCGCGAGGGGGTGAGGGGCAAGCTGGCCGAGGTCGGCGACAAGGTCCTGCGTCGTCTGGACGAGGCGGTGAACGGCTGGACCGTGAAGCCGGTGGGCTCGGAAGGCTATCGCACCGCCGAGGTGACCCTGGGCGGGATCGCCACCGACGAACTCGACCAGCAGACGATGGAGGCGAAGGCGGTCCCCGGCCTGTTCGTCATCGGCGAGGCGGCGGACGTCACCGGCTGGCTGGGCGGCTATAATTTCCAGTGGGCCTGGTCGTCGGGCTGGGCGGCGGGGCAACATTGTTGAGTGCGCTAGCGCTCGCGGCGCGGCCGCTCGCTGCTTGAGCGCGGATGAGGTATAGGCGCCGCAATGACCGCCCGCCCGCCGTTCACCGCCACTGTCCTGACCATGTTTCCGGAAGCGTTTCCGGGGCCGCTCGGCGTGTCGCTGATCGGGACGGCGTGGCGCGAGAAGGGGCTCTGGAGCCTTGAAACGCTTGACATCCGGGCGTTCTCCGACGATAGGCGCGGCTTCCTGGACGACACCCCCGCGGGTGGCGGCTCAGGAGCTGTGCTTAAAGCGGACGTCGTGGCCCGGGCGGTGGATAGCCTTTCGGGACCGAAGCGGCCGCTTTTGTACATGAGCGCCCGGGGTCGGCCCCTGACCCAGGCGCGGGTGAAGGAATGGGCCAAGGCGGACGGCATCGTCGTCCTCTGCGGTCGTTTCGAGGGGGTGGATCAGCGGGTGCTCGACGCGCGTGGGTTCGAGGAGGTCTCGGTCGGAGACGCGGTTCTCGCCGGTGGCGAGGCGGCGGCGATGGTCGCGATCGAGGCGTGCGTAAGACTGATCCCCGGAGTGCTCGGCGCGGCGGAAAGCCTGTCGTCCGAGAGTTTCGAGGACGGGCTTCTGGAATATCCGCAGTACACGCGACCGCGGACGTTCGAGGGGCAGGAGATCCCGGAGGTCCTGTTGTCGGGCGACCATAGAAAGGTCGCTCAGTGGCGTCAGGAGCAGCGGGAGATCACGACGCGGGAACGGCGACCCGACCTTTGGGCCGCCCACACCGCGAAGGACGAACGCGGAGCTTGCTCCGCCAATTCACAGCTAAAGGGCGCAAAAGCCCGAGGAGAATAGAATGAACATCCTTCAGACCCTGGCGGCCGAAGAGAAGGCCCGTCTGATCGAAACCCGCGCGATCCCCGACTTCCAGCCGGGCGACACCCTGCGCGTCAACGTGAAGATCAAGGAAGGCGAGCGCGAGCGCGTTCAGGCCTTCGAAGGCGTCTGCATCGCCCGCGCCGGCGGCGGCGTGAACGAGAACTTCACCGTCCGTAAGATTTCCTTCGGCGAGGGCGTCGAGCGCGTCTTCCCGATCCTGTCGCCGAACATCGAGTCGATCGAAGTGAAGCGCCGCGGCGTCGTGCGTCGCGCCAAGCTGTATTACCTGCGCGACCGTCGCGGTAAGTCGGCCCGTATCGCCGAAAAGCAAACCGTCCGCGCGCCGAAGGTGGCCGTGCCGGAAACCGGCAAGGCGGACGCTGCCGACACCGAAGCCTAAGCCGCTTCAACGGTTCGAAATGACGAAGGCCCCGGTGGAAACGCCGGGGCCTTTTTCATGCGCGGCGCGGGCCCGACGCACCGGGTTGGCAGGAGCGACCTTACCGCCAGCGCCGGTAAACAAGGCGTCGCAGGACGGCGCAAAGAAGCCCCGCAGCCAATAGACAGATCGCCAAGGGCCTGGCCCAAGGGTGCCCGACCCCACGATCGCCAACGAGCACGACAAAGCCAAGTGGCGCGGCCGTAATCCCCCACGCCAAGGCAAGCTCACCGCGTGAGAGTTCATGTGCGGCGACCGAGTCCGCGAGCGGAACCTGTTCCCGGCGCAGAAAGAAGAAGCCGAAACCGGACATAACAGCCACTGCCAGAACCACCGCAAGTGACGAAAGCAGCTTGAGCATCAGTCCCCCGCATCATAGCCGACGCCCACGGCCGCCGGTCAGGCGCGGGAAGCTGGACCTTGCCCATTGCGATAGCAAGGTCGAGGGCGTCGCCCCCTACCTCGGGAACAGCCCGCTGTTCGCGTCCCGCTGGCCCTCGAGGCTGTGTTTCAGGCCGCTGAGCGCGTCGTGATCATGGCGCAGGCGGGTCCAGGCGCGGCGGATGGTTTCGCGGGTGGTGGCGGAGATGGTGGTGTCGTCCATTGCCTTCTCAAACCGAGCGCGCAGATGGTCCTCGGCGCTTTCGACAGCGCCGACCACGGTCAGTTCGTCGCGCAGCAGGGCGTGCTTCACATCGGTGAAGGCGCGCTGGGCCTTGGCGAGGAAGGAGCCGTCGACGTCAGGCTCGCCGCCGAGGCCCCGGACGTCGTCGACAAGGGTCTGCGCGATCTGGCGGCGCTCGCCCTCGCGGCGGGCGAACAGGTCGCGATGGCCCGGATCGGCGGTTTCACCCACGGCGTCATGATAGCCGTCGGCGCTGTCGATGAGGGCGCGGATCAGGCCGTTGAGAACCTGGATGTCGTGGCGGTTGGCGTTGGGCATGGCGGTCACTCCGGGGAGAGACCTGTAAAGCGTATGCCTGCGGCGAAGGTTTCCGGCGGATGTGGTTTACACGCGAACGTCAGAGCTTCGTGCGCAGGGACCAGAGTTCCGGGAAGCAGCGGCGCTGGAGCGTTTCGGTCAGATAGCCGACCCCGTCGGTGCCGCCGGTGCCGCGACGACGGCCGATGATGCGCTCGACCGTGACCACATGCTTGTGACGCCAGGTCAGCAGGGCGTCGTCCAGATCCACCAGCTTCTCGGCCAGTTGATAGAGGGGCCACCAGCGCTCGGTGTCGCGATAGACCTCCAGCCAGGCCGCCTCGACGGCCTCGGACGGCTCATAGGGACTGGACACGTCGCGGGTCAGGACCTCGGTCGGGACCGGCAGGCCGGCCCTGGCCAGCTGGGCCAGGGCGTCGTCATAGAGGCTGGGGGCGTCGATGGCGGCCTTGAGGGCGGCGTGGGCCTCGGGCCGGTCTTCGTGGAAGCGCAGGAAGCGGTCGTCCTTGAGGCCCAGGGCGGATTCAAAACGGCGGAACTGGTCACTCTGGAAGCCGGAGGATGAGCCCAGCGAGCCGCGGAAGCGCAGGTAGTCGGCGGGGGTCATGGTCGCCAGGATATCCCAGCTGAGCGTCATGACGGTCTGGATGCGGCTGACCCGGGCCAGCGACTTGTAGGCGGGGACCAGATCGCCCGCGCGGACCAGCGACTGGGCCAGGGCCACCTCGTGCAGGATCTGCTTGAGCCACAGTTCCTTGGTCTGGTGGATGATGACGAAGAGCATTTCGTCATGCTGGTCGGACAATGGGTGCTGGGCGGCCAGCAGGTCATCGAGGGCCAGATAGCTGGCGTAGGTGATCGGCGCGTCGGTCATGCGGACCGTATCGCGCGATGAGGGGGGCGGCTCAAGGGGCCGGATTGTCCAAGGGGCTCAGGTCCCCCTCCCCGTCGGGGAGGGAGAACCGGAACTCAGATCAGCGCTGAACCCACTGGCCCTGGGCGTTGCGGTACCACTGGCCCGAGCTGATGCGGGGCAGCAGCTGGGTTTCGAACATGCGGGCTCCGGCGTCCGCCGCAGTGGCCCCGCCGCCGGCTTCGGCGGCCGAGCTGGCGTAGGCGGCGCGACGGCCCGAGTTGGTCGCCTGGACGGCGGCGGTCAGGGCGGCGTCGGACGAGGGGACGCGGAAGCCGACGTAGCCGTCAGCCTGTTCGCCCACGGTGCCAGCGGCCTTGGCGGCGTCGATCAGCGCCTTTTGCTGGCTGGTCTGGGCGAAGGCCGCGCCCGCGGCCACGCCGAGGGCCGCGACGGCGGCGACCATGACGAAGACTTTGCGGAAGGACATGGCGGACTTTCCCATCAGAACAGGTTCGGGTTTTCGGCCAGGAGGTTCTGAAGCTCCCGGTCGAGGCGGACGCGGATGTCGGCGTCCAGACGTGCGTTGATCGTGATCGGATCGACCTGCAGCCGGACGGTCGGCGTGCAGGCGGCGGCGCCGATGGCGGCGGCCATCAGGCCGAGCGCGGCGACGGTTCTGCGTTTCGTCCGGGACATGAAGGACACTCCGATTGATCCGCGACGACTAAACGCGAACGAGGGTGAACGGGTTCTGAACAGCGAAGGCGGCGTGATCAAGGCACAGCTTCGGCATCGGGCGCCGTTACGTCGATCTGGCCGTTGCGGGCGCGGTCCAGCGCCATCAGGTCGCTGACCAGCTGGTTCAGGTTCACCGAGGTGTCGAGCGTCAGGTCGATGCCCGTGTTGGACGGCAGGGGCAGTTCGCGATTGAGGAACTGACGGCTGATGAACTCGGCCAGCGGGATGCGCAGTTCCTGCCGCTGGGGCGGGTCGTGGCGGCCGCGAATATGGAAGATCACGCCGAGCCGGCCCTGATCCTCGCTGTCCACCTGAGCGGACAGGACGTCGAAGGCCAGGTTCTCCATCGCCTGATAGGCCAGGTCCTGGACAGTGTTGGGCGGCAGGGCCTCGCCGCCGCCCTGGGCCTCCAGCCCGGTCAGGGCGGCGCGGGGGATGGACAGGCGGCCCGGCTGGACGGCCTGAACCTGACCGCCGACGATGCGGACGCCGTCGGTGGGGTTCCAGCTGAACGGCAGACGGCCCGAGACCACGGCGTCGAGGCTGACCTTGTCGCCGAAGCCGGCGCTCTTGATGATCTCACCCAGCTGGACGGTCTCCAGCACGATGACGCCGGTGAAGCCCTGACGGATGTCCAGCGGAATGGACAGGGGCTCGACCCGCACCGTGCCGCCCGCGACGCTGAGGTCCGCGCCCTCGATCGACAGGGCCGCCTTGTCGAGGCCGAAGACCAGATCGATGTCAGTCAGGGGGGCGACGGATTCCAGCAGGTCGGCATGCAGGGTCTGGCCGGGGGCGGCGACCAGAGGGGTAAGGCTGGTGAAGTCGACCGCGCCGCGCAGCCCCTTCACCGGCCCGGCGGGGCTGGTGAAGTCCAGGCCCGGGACGGTCAGGCGGCCGCTGCTGGTCCCTTCGGTGTCTGCGCGCCAGTCGACGCGGCCGGTGAAGCCGACGGAACCGACAGCCGGGGAGCCGACGATGTCGCCGGCCAACGGGCTGAGGTCGGACGGCTGCAGCCCCCCCTCGGCGAAGGTGATCGAGGGGGCGTCGATGATGATCCCGCCGACGCCCGTCTTGCCATCGTGGTTCAGGGTCAGGCGGCCGAGGGTGGTTTCCCCGTGCGACAGGTCGAAGGCGCCGGTCCAGACATCACCCGACAGACGAGCCGAGCCGACGGCAGCCATCGGGTTGAAACGGGCCGGGCTGGTGGCGTCGACCACGGTGGCGCGGCTGATCTGGGCGACCATGCCGACGCCGCGAGGGCCGCCGGTGGCCGCCAGCAGGCCCTCGGCGTCCTGGAAATGCAGGGCGAGGAAGGGCGCCGAGGCCTTGACCTCGCGCAGGGCGCCGTCGGCCCGCCAGGCGCCGTCGCGCACTTCGAACAGGGGACGACCGGCGGGGCAGAAGCGGCCCGAGAGGTCGGTGACGTCGTTCTCATCCAGCTCGAGCCGTTCGACGGTCAGGGGGACGCAGTCCGTGGTGGTGTAGGTCAGGCGACCGCCGGCGGAGGCCAGCTCGCCGCGGGTCTGGAGCGCGATACCGCGGGCGAGGCCGAAGTCCAGGGCGGCGCGACCGTCGAGGGTGGCGGTGAAGCCGTCCGGCGTCAGCGACCAGCGCGGAATCTCGAAGGCCGCTTCGGGCAGGCCCTTGCCGCGCGTGGCGGTCAGGCGGAGGGCGCCGCCGCCGCGTTCGCCCCGCGCCGCGCTGAACAGGGGACCGGCAGCGGGGTTGAGGGTCAGGACGCCGCCGTTGGCAGGGGTCAGGGTGGCGGGCCGATCCAGCGTCAGGCGCGTGCCGGTGTCGCCGGTGGACAGGGTGAAGGCGGGGATGTTGACCGCGAAGGCCGACAGGGCGCGCTTCATCTCGGCCAGTTCGGGGATGTCGTCACGAGCGGGAGCGCCGAACAGGGGCCAGGCGCCGCGCGCCGAGCGCAGCCCGCCCCGAGCGTCGATCCGCAGGGCGCCGTCCGAGACCAGATCCAGTTGCGCCGAACCCTGGACCCCGCCCAGCGACAGGTCGTCCATGGCCAGCCGGTCGGCGGCGAGGCTGAGCGGACTCTGGGCCTCAAAGGCCGCGCCGCGCCCGCCGGCGATCAGGCGCGAGGCGGTCAGGCGAACGCCCGCGCCCTCGAACCCGGCGCCGGAGAAGCGGGCGGCGGTCAGGTCGGCGGGACCCTCGACCCGCCAGCCGATCCCCTTGCCGTCACGGTCCAGCACGGTGGCGGCGTCGGTCAGGCGCAGGCGCGCCCCCTGCCCGGCCACGGCGCCGTCCATCCGCTCGGCGCGGAGGTCGGCGGTGGTGCGACCGTCGATGCGGAAGGTCTCGATCCAGCCCGCCGTGCTCCCATCGAAGGTCAGATCGGCGGCGACGCCCTGGGCGGCGCTGTCGCCCGCCGCCAGACGATCAGCGGAGAGAGCCAGCTGCAGGCGGGCGCGACCGTCGCCGCGCCGGGTCTTGAGGTCCGGATAGGGCAGGTCGCCGGTCAGGATCAGACGCGCGCCCCGGCCTTCGACGCCCTGTCCCTGAACCCCGGCGATGCGGGCGGAGTCGGCGGCGGCGGCCACGCGCAGCGACACCCGGTCGCCGACGGTGGTCAGATCGACCGAGGCGGTCAGGCCCCGGGCGTCGAGGCGGTCGCCGCTGCGCAGGGCGGTCGTGGGCATCTGCGCGACGAGGCGCATCAGCTTGCCGTCCTCGATCCGGGCGTCGCCCTGGATGTCGGCGGGGCCGTAGTCGGTGTCGAGGCTGACGCGCCCGCGCTCGACCAGCACCACGGGCGAGCGGCTGTCGGGGCTGGGCGGACGGCCGGTGAACTGGTCGATCAGCGGGTCCAGCGAACCGAAGGAGACCTTGCCGCCGCGCAGGCTGACGCGGGCGACGGGGCGCAGCAGGCGGATGCGGGTGGGCGTGACGCCCATGCCGTGCTCGGACCAGGGCACGCCGATGGCGTAGTCGACCTCGACCCGCTCGACGGTGACGTCGGGGTTCTTCGGATCGCCGATGCGGACGCGGGCGACGACGCCGTCCAGCTCGACCCGTTCAATGTCCACATCCGCCGGGACGCCCTGGCGCTCCAGCCAGCCGACCAGCACCTGCCGGGTGACGGCGCGGCGGTTCAGCCAGGTCAGGGCGGCGACCACCGCCAGGAAGCACAGAAGAACGCCGACGATCACGAGGATGCGGCGGACGGCCGACCCGGCGCGGCGCGGGGCCGGACGCGGAGACTGACCTGAGGCGGGGGAGACCGTGTCACTCATGCCCTTCGTCCTTTAGCGGCACAAGCGGCGGGGCGGAAAGAGCGATGAACAAACTCACGCGCGCCTTGAGCAATTAACCCGTGTCGCGAGCGCCACAGGATAGTGACCTGAGAGCCACTTTGAATGCAGACAGAGTCAGCGGGAGAGACCTGCGACATCGCGCCATGAATAGCGGTCAGATGCTGTGTGAATACTGTGGCGCTGAACTCCGATCACCTCACCGCTCACGCAAGCTTTACCCGCGACTACGGCTCCGGTTAACGGCTTGTAACGATCCACCTTCCCATGATGGCACAGACGGGCTATATGGCTCGCCTCGCGCTCGACGGCTCCTTCGGGGGACAGTCCGGCGCGATCCTTGCTTTCAGTGGCTTTGGCGCCGCCCGGCGTCGTCGTTTCTCGGGGACCGATGGCTCAGTTCGATCCACGTCGCCAGCCGATGCGCATCGCGCCGCACGCCCTCACGGCTGTGGCTGCTGTCTCGGTGGCGCTGCTTGCCGGTCGTGTGTACCAACCCGCGAAAGCGGAAGAGGCTCCGCCTCTCTCTCAAATTGAAATTGCCCAGCTGGAGGCCCAGGCCTTCGCCGCCGGCGGCACGCCCGCGGGCCTGACCGCGCCGGAAGCCATCCCGGTGCAGATCCGCAAGGGCGAGACCTTCGAACAGGCCGTACGCCGCACGGGCATCGCGCCGGAAGAGGCCTCGGCCGTCGCCGCCACTCTGTCCAACGCCATGGACGTCTCGTCGATGCGCGCCGGGCAGCGGTTCGAAACCGCCATCGCCAAGCCGCGCGGCGGTCGGGGCGACGCCCGCCTGATCGGCCTGACCATGCGGACCGGCCCGGCCAGCCAGCTGACCGTGTCGCGCAGCTTCGACGGCGCCCTGCGCCTGCGCGCGCTGGAAGAGAAGGTGACCCACGAGACCGTGGTCCTGAACGGCAAGGTCGAGGGCTCGCTGTCCCGCACCGCCCGCCGCGAAGGGGCTCCGGCCGCCATCGCCCGCGTCGCCGGCCGCCTGTTCTCGCACAAGTTCGACATGGACCGGGACATCAAGTCGGACGACGAGTTCACCTATGTCTTCGACCGCACGGTCACCGAAAACGGCCGCACCATCGATTCCGGCGAGCTGCTGTACGCCCAGCTGAAAGGCGTGACCTTCTATCGCTTCCAGCCCGCCGGCGCCCGTGAGGCCCAGTATTTCGACGCCACCGGCAAGAACACCCGGTCGGCCTTCATGCGCACCCCGCTGGAGCGTGGATTCCGCATCTCGTCGTCGTTCGGCTTCCGCCGTCACCCGATCGCGGGCTTCCGCAAGATGCACCAGGGCATCGACTTCGCCGCGGGCATGGGCACGCCGGTCGTGGCCCCCGCCGACGGCGTGGTCGTCGAGGCCCGCCGCTGGGGCGGCTATGGCAACTGGTTGCGCATCCGTCACCCGAACGGTCTTGAGACCGGCTACGGCCACCTGTCGCGCTACGGTTCGGGCATTCGCGCCGGTCAACGCGTCCGTCAGGGCCAGGTCGTCGCCTACGTCGGTTCGACCGGCGCCTCGACCGGCCCGCACCTGCACTATGAAATCTGGCGCGGCGGCCAGCGGATCAATCCGGCCGGCGTGCGCACCGAGGAAGGCACCGTTCTAGCGGGCGCCGACCTGGCCGCCTTCCGCGCCGAGAAGGCCCGCATCGACCGCATCATCGCCTCGGGCGGCGAGCGTCGCTCGGGCGCCCCGGCCATGGCCGGCGGCCTGCGCCCCGCGCGCACCTGAAGCGACTGAAGACACCCCACTGAACCGTCACCCCCAGGCTTGACCCGAGGGCCTGATCGTCCGCGAACTGTGCCTTTCCGGCGGCCACGCGGCGCACGACGTCTGATCCTCGGGTCAGGCCCGAGGATGACGGCGGGAGGGTGCGTTTCATCATGGCGCCGCAATCGCCCCGGAAAACGGGGGGATGCAGGCGAGGCGCGACATCCTGATCGGCATGGCTCTGGCGACGGGGGCTCTGGCGACGGGGGCTCTGGCGAGCCTCGCCCCCGCGGCGTGGGCGCAGACAGGCTTCGCCTCGCGCCGGATCACGGTGGAGACGCGGGGGCAGGGGCCGGACGTGATCCTGATTCCCGGCCTGGCCTCGACGGCGGCGGTGTGGCGCTCGACCGCCGACCGGATGGCGGGGAAATATCGGCTGCATCTGGTCTCGGTGCGCGGCTTCGGCGAGCTGGCGGCGCAGGCCAACGGCGAAGGCGCGGTGTTGAGCGCGGTGGCGGGAGAGGTGTTGCGCTACATCACCGAAAGCCGACTGAGCCAGCCCGCGATCATCGGCCATTCAATGGGCGGCCAGATCGGCCTGCGCGTCGCCTCGGACTGGCCCTGGGCGGTCGGGCGGCTGATGACGGTGGATTCCTCACCCTTCTTCGCGGCCCTGATCAGCCCGCGGGCGACGGTGCGTGACGTCGAGCCCATCGCCCAGGTGGCCTATCAGGCGATCCAGTTCCTCGGCGACGAGGCCCTGCGCACGCGGGGCCGCGAGATGGGGGTCGAGCTTGGCGGGGCCACCGACGCCCTGTTCGGCACCATCGGCTGGCAGGGCGGCGACCGGCAGATGCTGGCCCAGTCCCTGTATGAGGTGATGACGGTGGACCTGCGCCCGCGCCTGTCCCGGATCACCTCGCCGGTGACCGTGGTCTATGGCTGGAGCCCCGACCGCAACTCGCCACGCGGCCACGCCGACGATCTGTTCCGCGGCGCCTACGCCCGACTGGCGCGCCCGGCGACCTTCGAACGCATCGAGGGCGCCGAGCATATGGTGATGATCGACCAGCCCCGGCGGTTCATGGCGGCGGTGGATCGGTTCATGGGGTGAGGCGTGGAGGCGTGAAAAGTGAGTGGTGAGTAGTGAGTAGTCGATAGCGGCGGCGGGAGTGATCGCGGTCACTCAGGTGCTGACCTCTTCTCAGCCTTTCCACCCACTACTCACCATTCACTTTTCACCCAAGGTCACCCCGCGTCCGGCTGATTGTCCGGATGCGCCGCCACGAAGGCCGGGTGGGTCCTCGCCGCTTCGTCGATGGCCAGCAGGCCCGGGAAGGCGTCGAGGGCCACGTTGAAGCGGGCCGCCGAATAGATCTGCGGGATCAGGTAGCAGTCGGCCAGGGTCGGGGCGTCGCCATAGCTCCAGCCAGCGCCGTGGCGGGCGACCAACGCTTCCAGCGCCTCGAAGCCGGGGAGGATCCAGCGGGCGGCCCAGGCGTCGACGGCCGCCTGGTCGGCGCCGAAGCCTTCGCGCAGAGCCTTGCCGACGCGCAGATTGTTCAGCGGATGGATGTCACAGCCGATCAGGGCGGCCATGGCGCGGACGTGGGCCCGACCGATGGCGTCGGACGGCAGCAGGGCGGGCGTCGGATGCGTCTCTTCCAGCCATTCGAGGATGGCCGGGCTCTGGGTCAGGACAGCGCCGTCCACCTCAAGCGCCGGGACCATGCCCTGCGGGTTCAGCGCGACATAGGCCGGGTCCTTCTGGGCGCCGATGCGCAGGTCGTGGCCCTGCTGTTCGTAGGACAGGCCCTTCAGCGCCAGGGCGATGCGGGTGCGATAGGCGGCGCCCGAACGCCAGTAGCCGTGCAGGATCATCGCGCCGCCACCGTGAAGCTGAGGGCCGGAAGGCCGCCGATGGTCGCCTCGACCCGGTCACCGGGAACCACCGGACCGACGCCCTCGGGCGTGCCGGTGAAGATCAGATCGCCCGCCTGCACGTCCCAGAGCTCGCGGGCCTTGGCGAGGATCTCGTCCGGGCTCCAGATCATGTCGTCCAGACGGCCCGACTGACGCGCCTCGCCGTTGACGGTCAGTGCGATGGGGGCGGCGGGGTCCGGCAGGGCGCCCGGCGCCAAGGCGGCGCAGGGGGCGGACTGGTCGAAGCCCTTGGCGGCGTCCCACGGACGGCCCGCCTTCTTGGCCTCGGCCTGCAGATCGCGGCGGGTCAGATCGCAGCCGACCGCCCAGCCGAAGATGCCGTCCGGCCCGACGGCGCAGACCAGTTCGACCTCATGGTGCAGATTCTGTGTGGCGGTCGGATAAACGGGATCAACCCCGTCCGTGACCAGCGCGTCACCGGGCTTGCTGAAGAAGAAGGGATCGGCCCGCTCATGGTGGCCCATCTCGCGCGCATGGGCGGCGTAGTTCTGACCCACGCAGAGGATGCGCCGCACCGGGAAGCGGGCGTCGCTGTCCTTGATCGGGAGCGAGGGCGTGGGGGCGGGGGGGAAGAGAAAGGACATGAGAGGGAGTAGGGCTCAGGAATTAGGAATTAGGAAGGGACGGCGTAGCCGATGGCCACGGCGCGATCTCACTAATTCCTAATTCCTAAGCCCTACTGCCTGCCTTCCGCCATGCTGTACCGCGGGAACCGTGACGTCAGAGTGGCGTTCCGGCTCAGGGTTCTCTATTTAAACCGTCAAGCTTGACCAAACGGAGCGCGCATCATGGCGACGACCAAGGCGGCCCGCGCCGCAGTTAAGAACGATCTGAACACGCTGAAGGACGATCTGAAGGTCCTCGGGACCGAGGAAAAAGCCGCCCTGCGCGAGAAGGCGGCCGTCGCCGACGCCCGCATCCGCGCCAAGGCCGCCGAGGCCGAGGCTCAGCTGCGTGAACAGGCCGGCGTGCTGCGCGAACGCGCCCGCGGCTACTATGACGAGGCCCGCGTGAAGGGCCGCGAGTATTATGATGATGCGTCGGAGCGCTTCGACGAAGCCCAGCGCTATCTGACCGAACGTGTCCAGGAACGTCCGATCCAGTCGACCGCCATCGCGCTCGGTGTCGGCGTCGTGCTCGGCCTGCTGCTCGCCGGTCGCCGCCGCTGATGTTCGGCGGGGGGCTGGCCAGGGGTCTGGTGAAGAAAGCCGTCGCGGCCGCCGTGGCGGCTGGGGCGGCGCTGGTCGCTGTCCTCTTCCTGGGCGTATCGATCTTTTATGCGCTGGCGCTGGTGGTTCCGGCGCTGGCCGCCGCAGCGATCACCTTCCTGCTGTTCGCCCTGATCGCCGCCATCGTCGCGCTGATCTTCCTGCGCGGCGAAGGCGAGGATGAGGACGAGGAAGCAGAGCCGACCGGCCTGGGCGAACGCGCCTTCATGCTGTTCCGCGAGCGTCCGATCCTGGGCACTGCGGCGGCTCTGGCCGGCGGCTGGATTTTCCTGCGAAATCCGGCGCTTGCGAGCCTCGTGGCGGCGGCGTTCACCGAGAAATCCCATACCGGAAGACGCCGCTAGGCGGGAACCGCATGGCTTCCTGACAGTTGCTTAGACAGGTGCGGCGACGAGCCGTTCCGTCTTTGAACAACCGCTCTGGAAGGAACCGCTCATGCTTCGCTGGGCCCTGATCTTTCTCGTGCTCGCCGTTGTCGCCGGTCTGCTCGGCGCCGGCGGTGTCGCGGGTATCTCGATGAACATCGCCTATGTGCTGTTCGTCGTTTTCCTGATCCTGCTCGTGGTGAACTTCATCATGGGTCGAGGGAAACGGATTTAGCGTCCCGTCACTCGACGATCGCAAAAAGGGCCGTGGTTTTGCGACCACGGCCTTTTTTCTGTCCGGTGGACCCCGCCGCCGGATATCGCCATAGCAGAGGGACCATGAGCGTCGCCTTCACCCGCGAGGAAGATCTGGAGGCGACCGCCGCCGATCTTCCCGACCGTCCGATCTCCCCCCACCCGAACCTCGTCACGCCCAATGGGCTGGCGATGATCGAGGCCGCGCTGGCGGAGGCGCGGGCGGCCTATGCGGCGGCGCAGGCGGCGGGGTCGATCGAGACCGACCGGACGCCGATGGCCCGGGCGGCCCGGGACCTGCGATACTGGTCAGCGCGCCGCGCTTCGGCCCAGTTGGTCGAGACGGAGGCGGACGGCCGGGTGCGTTTCGGCGGCTCGATGACCATCGAGCGCGAGGACGGGCGCACCCAGACCTGGGCGATCACGGGCGAGGATGAGGCCGATCCGGCGGCGGGTTCGGTCAGCCACGTCTCGCCGCTGGCCCGCGCCCTGATCGGCAAACGGGTCGGCGACGAGGCCATGGTCGCGGGCCAGTCGGTCGAGGTGACCGCCGTCGACTGACGGCTATTGGGCGAGCATGCCGCCGTCGATAACGAACTCGGTGCCGGTGACGAATTTGGACTCGTCGGAGGCCAGATAGACCACCGCATAGGCCACGTCGTCCGGCTCGCCGATGCGCTTCAGCGGGATGCCGCGCGCCAGGCGCTCATGCGCCTTGCCCTCGTCGCCCCCGGCCATGGCCACGAAGGGATCGAGGATAGGGGTCTTGATGAAGACGGGGTGCACCGAGTTGCAGCGGACGTTCCAGTCCATCTTGGCGGCCTCGAGCGCGATGGTCTTGGTGTACATCCAGACGCCAGCCTTGGTGGCGTTGTAGGCGCCCATGCCCGGGGCGGCGGCGAGGCCCGCCACAGAGGAAATATTGATGATCGAGGCCGGGGCCGCCTCGCGCAGGCGCGGCATGGCGTGCTTGGTCCCCAGCATGATGGAGCGCAGGTTGATCTCATACTGGCGCTGCCAGTTCTCGACCGTGTCCTGCTCGACGAAGGCCAGCGGCCCGCCGATGCCCGCATTGTTGACCAGGACCGACAGGCCGCCCATCGCCTGCGTCGCCGCGTCGATGGTGGCGATCCACTGATCCTCGGAGGTCACGTCCTGCGCGAAGGCGAAGGCGCTGCCCGGATGGTCTGCGTTGATGGCGTCGGCGAGCGACTGGGCGCCCTCCAGATTGACGTCGGTGACCGCGACCTTGGCCCCCTCGCGGGCCAGCATATGGGCCATGGCCGTGCCCAGGCCGCCCGCGGCGCCGGTGATCAGGATCTTCTTGTTCGAGACGCGTCCCGCCATCACTTCGCTCCCATCGCAGCGGCGGCTTCGTCGATGAAGCGCGCCATGTCGGTATCCCGCTGGGTCACCCCGCCCGCGTCGTGGGTGGTCAGCAGGACCTCGACCCGGTTGTAGACATTGGACCATTCCGGATGGTGGTCGACCTTGTCCGCCAGCAGGGCGACGCGGGTCATGAAGCCGAAGGCGGCGTTGAAGTCGGCGAAGGTCAGCGACCGGGCGATGGCCGGACGTTCGTCCTCGGCCTTTCGCCAGTGAGGCAGGCCCTTCAGGGCTTCCGCGACGTCAATCTGTTCCGGCATCGTTCCCTCCGTTTTTTCCGGCGTAACCCGCCCCGAGCGCGGCCACAAGCGACCAGACCTCAGGAACGAGTCGCGAAGCTTTGGCGTTACCGAGCGTCGCCATTCCGACAGGAGGACGTCATGGATAATCTTTGGATCACCGCCCTGCCGGCGGCCGACCGAAAACGGATTGAACCCCATCTGACCGAACGCCCGTTCGCCCAGGGCCAGATGCTGTATGACGCCGGCGAAGCGCTGGGCGAGGTCTGGTTCCCGCTGACCGGCGTGGTGTCTCTGATGACCGTGCTGTCCGAGGACCACATGGTCGAGACCGCCGCTATCGGGCGCGAGGGTCTGGTCGGGGTCACCTGCGGTCCGCTGAACGCCCGCGCCTCGAGCCGCGCCATCGCCCAGTTGGAGGGCTCGGCCGCCTGCTGCCCGTCTGACATTTTCTCCGACGCCCTGAGCCAGAGTCAGGAGATGCGCGAGGCCCTGTCCCGGTTCACCGAAAGCCTGTTCGCCCAGGTGCAGCAGACCGCCGCCTGCAACGCCCAGCACCGGCTGGACGAGCGGCTGGCGCGCTGGCTGCTGACCCTGCATGACCGGTCGGAGGGTGACCGCTTCAACCTGACCCAGGCCGACATCGCGGGCATGCTGGGCGTGCGTCGCGCCACCGTGTCGGAGGTCGGGGCCGAGATCGAGGGCAAGGGCCTGATCCGGCGCGGTCGGGGCTGGGTCGAGGTGCTGAATCGCCCCGGGCTGGAGAAGGCCTCGTGCGGTTGCTACGGCCTGATCTCGGGCGTGATGAAGGACCTGGGCGTGCCGAGGCCGAACCCGCAGAACTGATCACGCAGCTGCGGCCACACAGACGGATGACGCGGCCCCGGCGAAGGGGTAGAGCGTCAGCATGACCGACGCCTCTCCTCCTCCGTCCGGCAAAACCTCCTCCTTCGGCTTCCGTGATGTCGACGCGAAGGAGAAGGTGCGCATGGTGCGCGGCGTGTTCGACTCGGTGGCGTCGAACTACGACCTGATGAACGACCTGATGAGCGCCGGCGTGCACCGGCTCTGGAAGGATGCGGCGGCGGCCAAGCTGAACCCGCGTCCGGGCGAGACCATCCTGGACGTGGCGGGCGGCACCGGCGACATGTCGCGGCGCTATTCGAAGATGGCGCGCGCGGCCCAGCTGCGCATGGGCGGCGACGACGCCAAGGTCATCGTGCTGGACTACAACGCCGAGATGATCATGGCCGGCGTGAATAAGGGCGGCGAGCCCGAGATGAGCTGGACCGTCGGCGACGCCATGGGCCTGCCGCTGCCGGACGCCTCGATGGACGCCTATTCGATCAGCTTCGGCATCCGCAATGTCGCCGACGTCCCGCAGGCCCTGCGCGAGGCGCGCCGGGTGCTGAAGCCGGGCGGCCGCTTCCTGTGCCTGGAGTTCTCGCGCCCGATCGCCGGGCCGATCCGCAAGGCCTATGACGCCTGGTCCTTCCACGCCATTCCGCGCATCGGCGGCTGGGTGGCCAAGGATCGCGACAGCTACCAGTACCTCGTCGAGAGCATCCGTCGCTTCCCCGACCAGCCGACCTTCAAGCGGATGATCGAGGAGGCGGGCTTCAGCCGCGTCACCGTGACCAATCTGTCGGGCGGCGTGGCGGCCATCCACCACGGGTGGGCGATCTGAGCACGAGGATCGATCCGGGCACGCCTCCGCCGCCGCCGGCTGACCTGCCGGTGCGCGACCCCGTGGGCGCAACCTTCCGCCTGCTGGGCTGGCTGGGCGTTCTGATCCGGCACGACGCCCTGGCGCCGCGCGAGATCACCCCCCTGCTGCCCGTCTGGGCGCGCTGGATCGCCCATCTGCTGCACGTCTTCGCCGGGCGCGAGGGCCGCGAGGGCCGTCCGGGCCAGCGGCTGGGCAAGGCGTTCGAACATCTGGGGCCGGTAGCCATCAAGCTGGGCCAGGTGCTGGCCACCCGCGCCGACATTTTCGGCGTCGAGTTCGCCCGCGATCTGGGCCGTCTGAAAGACGCCCTGCCGCCCTTCCCGCTGGATCAGGCGCGGCGCGAGGTCGAGCGGTCGCTGGGCCGTCCGGTCGAGGCCCTGTTCACCGAGTTCGGCCCGGCCGTCGCCGCCGCCTCGCTGGCGCAGGCGCATCCGGCCAAGCTGGCCGACGGCCGCAAGGTGGCGGTGAAGATCCTGCGGCCCGGCGTCGAACGACGCGTGGCGCAGGGACTGGACTCGATGCGGCTGGCCGCCCGGCTGGCGGTGAAATTCGTACCCCTGGCCCGGCGGCTGGAGCCCTCGGCCTTCGTCGAGACCATCGCCCGCGCCCTGACGCTGGAGCTGGACATGCGGCTGGAGGCCGCCGCCGCGTCCGAGCTGAAGGAGATTATGGCCAAGCCGGACCCGCAGGATCTGACCGGCCATATGGACGCCCCCGCGGTCATCTGGGACGGGGTCGGCAAGCGGGTGCTGACGCTGGAGTGGGCCACGGGCCTGCCCCTGACCGATCCGAACGCCGCCCTGCAGCCGGGGCTGGACGTCAATCAGCTGGCCGACAACGTCGTGCGGTCCTTCCTGTCGCAGGCGCTGGACCACGGAGCGTTCCACGCCGACCTGCACGAGGGCAATCTGTTCTGCCACGCCCCGGCGGAGCTGACGGCCATCGACTTCGGCATCGTCGGGCGGCTGGGGCCGGCGGAGCGGCGCTATCTGGCCGAGATCCTGTGGGGCTTCATCAGCCGCGACTATGACCGCATCGCCCGCGTCCATTTCGAGGCCGGCTATGTGCCCAAGGAGCATTCGGTCGAGGCCTTCGCCCAGGCCCTGCGCGCGGTCGGCGAGCCGGTGATCGGCAAGCAAGCGTCGCAGGTGTCGATGGGCCGCCTGCTGGGCCAGTTGTTCGAGATCACCGACCTGTTCGACATGCACCTGCGGCCCGAGCTGATCCTGCTGCAGAAGACCATGGTCTCGGTCGAGGGGGTGGCGCGTCGCCTGAACCCGGACCACGACCTGTGGGCCGCCGCCCAGCCGGTGGTCGAGCGCTGGATCCGGCGTGAGCTGGGTCCGCAGGCCCAGATTCGAGACGCCCTTGAAGAGTTGCGCGCGACCCTGAAGGCCCTGTCGAAACTGGCGCAGAACCCGCCGCAGGCGCAGACCGTTATCGTGCGCGAGGCCCGGGCGCCCGTCTGGGTCATCGTCTGTGTCACCCTTGCAATCTGCGCCTCGACGGCCGCCCTTGTTCTGTCGCTTTGGCCCGCCATCGTCTGAGCCGCCCCCCGGGAGACGTTTCATGAAGTTGATTGTTCTGGCCGCCGCGATCAGCGCCCCCCTGATCCTCGCGGGCGCCGCCCAGGCCCAGGTGGCGGCGGGCAGCGTGCCCAACACCTTTGATCGCGCCGCCCCGGCGGCCCCGGCCCGAACCCCGGCTCCCGCCCCGGACGCGGAGCCGACCCTGACCGAACCGGCGAATGCGCAGTCCGAAGAGGTCCTGCGCACCGTCATCGCCGCGGCCCAGGCGGGGACCATCGACTACACCCGGATCGACACCGGCCTGGCCGCCCGCATGCGTGAGCAGGAGCCGCGCATCCTGCCGCTGCTGCAGAGCTTCGGCGCCGTGCTGGCGGTGGATTTCGTCGGTTCGCAGGAAGGCGCCGACCAGTTCGTGGTGACCTTCGCCAACGCGACCACCGAATGGGTGATCGGCTTCAATGACGCTGGCAAGATCGACGCCCTGCTGTTCCGCCCCGTTCAGTCCTGATTTCCCAGCCCTGACTTCCTGCCCCTGATTTTCCGGAGACCGCCGATGCGCGCCGCCCAACTGGGAGCGACCACGCTCGCCCTGTCGCTCACGGCCCTGCTGACGGCCTGCGCCGGCATCGAGAATGCGCCTCGGGGCAGCGGTCCGCCCAATCCGTTCGCCGCCCCCCCGCCGCCGCGCATCCCCCTGTTCATCAGCCCGTTCGGCGAGGCCTTCCTCGGTGAAACGGGGCGACCCTGGCCGACGGCGGACTGGTTCGCCGGCGCCGACAGCGACCATGACGACGCCCTCACCTTCGAGGAGTTCGCGGCCGATGGACGGCGCTTCTTCGCCACCCTGGACACCGACCGCGACGGCCGGCTGAACCAGGACGAGCTGGCGGCCTATGAACAGAGCCTGCGGCTGCTGGCTCAGGGCGGACGCGGCGGCGACCGGCCAAGCGGTCCCGGCGGTCCGGGAGGCCTTGGCGGCGGCCCGCGCGCGGGACTTGCGGACACCTCGACCCTCGGCCTCGCGCCGCAGAACGGGGGCACGCGCCGTCAGGCGCCGCGCAGCCGCCCGGTCGGCTATGGCGTGATCGCCGAGTCCGGCTTCTTCAACCTGCCGCAGCCGGTGAAATCGGCTGACATCAACGTCGATCAGCGGGTCAGCGCCGAGGAATGGGCGCAGGCTACCCAGCGCTGGTTCTATTCGCTGGATACGGATCGCGACGGCAAGCTGACGCTGGCCACCCTGCCGGTCACCCCAGCGCAGGCGGCCGCGTCGCGCCGCTGATCCCCGCGATCAGGACTTCCGATAGACGCGGGCGCCCGCATAGCAGGGCGCCAGCTTGCACTCGGTCATCGTCATGCGGACGGTGTAGGCGCCGGCGGCGGTCGGGGTGAAGTCCAGCACCGGGAAGTCGCGGCTGTCGGTGTCCTTCTTGATCTCGCGGCCCGAGCTGTCCAGCAGGGCGAGGTCGACCACGGTGCAGTCGCCGTCGCAGACGCCGAAGACCAGATAGGGCGTGCCCGCCGTCATCGGGACGGTGAAGTTGTGCGCTTGCAGCGGCTGCATGGCGACGACCTGATCGCCGATGCCCTCGACCGGCACATGGCCCTCGGCCCGGTCGGCGCCGACCTCGTCCAGCAGGGCGCTGGTCTGGGTGCGGAAGGCCTCGCGCTCGGCCGGGGTCATCGAGGCCTGCGGGGTGGTGGCCTGGGCGGCGATCTGCGCGGCGCTGACACCCTCTCCGGACGGTCTTTCGGCTGCGGCCTTGGCCTTCTCTTCCGCGCTGTCGCAGGCGGTCAAAGCCAGCATCGCCGAGACGGCGACCATCGAGGGGAAAGCGAACTTCATTCCAGCGCCCTTTTCTGTGAAGCGGGCCGGTACATCAGCCCAAGCTTCGCCTTAACGGGGAAAGCGGCGCTGTGTTCCTCGCTTTCGTCCTTAACCGTCGTCTCTTGTGGGCTTTCCGCGTCCGCTCTTGATCGCCGAGCGCTTGGACTTGCCCTCCAGCCGCCGCTCCTTCGAGGCGCGGGTGGGTTTGGTCGGCACGCGATAGACGGGCTTGATCGAGGCTTCGTCCACCAACCCCTGAAGCCGCTCGATGGCGTCGGCGCGGTTACGCTCCTGGGTGCGGAAGCGGACGGCCGTGATCAGGATTTCACCGTTGAGAGTGGCCCGGCTGCCCGCCAGCTTGAGCAGGCGCTCACGCACCGGATCGGTCAGGGACGGGGAATTGCGGGCGTCGAAACGCAGCTGGACGCTGGTCGAGACCTTGTTGACGTTCTGCCCGCCGGGACCGCCCGCGCGGAAGAAGCGGAACTCCAGCTCGTCCTCGGGGATGACGGTCATGCCAGCGCCCGCCTGGCGACGACCACCGCCCTGTCCAGAGCCTGCAGGAAGTTGGAGCGGTCCTTGGGACCGAAGGGCGGCGGGCCGGAGGTCTGCAGCCCCATGGATCGCATATGCTCGCCCACCATCCGGCCGGCGAGGGCCGAGCCGATGGAATCCGGGGTGAAGGGCGTGCCGTTGGACTTGATGGCCTGCGCCCCGGCCTGAAGACAGCGGTCGGCCAGCGGGATGTCCTGGGTGATGACGATGTCGCCCTTGCCCGCCCGCTCGGCGATCCAGTCGTCGGCAATGTCGGGACCCGCGTCGACAACCACCTGCTCGATCCACGGCTCGCGGCGGGTGTTGATCCAGCCGTTGGAGACCACGAAGACCTTCAGCCCGTAGCGCTCGGCCACGCGATAGACCTCGTCCTTCACCGGGCAGGCGTCGGCGTCGATGAAGATGCGGGGGAGGGACATGGAGGGATTAGGGACTAGGGATTGGGGATTAGGGGGAAGAGATACTCTTTCACCACCCTGACGCCTAACGCCCAAACCTAATCCCTAATCCCTGTTCCCTAATCCCTACCGCCCGTAGGCCGGAGGCATCGCCCCCTCGCCACCCGAGCGGTAGCGGTCGCGCAGCAGGAACTGGCGGCTGGTGGGCGCCTGTTCCTGGCCGTTGACCCAGATGTGCTCGGCGAGGCTGAGCGGCTCCAGCGGATCGCCGGACCAGACGACCACGTCGGCGGCGGCGCCGGGGCGCAGCTCCCCGAACTGGCCGGCCATGCCGAAGATCTTCGCCGGATTGACCGTGATCGCCTCGATCGCCGCCTCATAGGGCAGGCCGTGCGAGACGGCGTTGCCCGCGTTGTAGCGGGTCTCACGGGCGCGGTGGATCGAGCCCTCATTGCCCTTGATGGCGATGACCACGCCCGCCGCATCCAGCGCCGCCGCGTTCTGCATCCGCGCGCCGCGCGTCTCCAGATTGCCCGGCAGGTTGGAGATCGGGTTGAGCAGAACCGGAACCCCGGCGGCGGCGATCTGGTCAGCGACCATCCAGCCTTCCTCGGCGCCGTCGATGATGATCTTCAGCCCCTCTTCCTTCGCCAGACGCAGCACCTGCTGGATGTCCGCCGCGCGACGCACGGTGACGATGAGAGGCATGGTCCCGTTGGCGACCGGGATCAGGGCCTCCAGATCGGCGCGCGACAGGCTGAGGTCGCGGATGGCGCCCCGGTCATAGGCGGCGCGGTTGCGGGCATAGAGGCGGACCTCGGTCAGGGTCTCGCGGAACTGGGTGAACTCGGCGCCGCGGGCGCCGCCGGCGACACCGGCTCCGGCCTCGCCGAAGGGCGCGACCTGGGCCACGCGCGGCTTGACCAGAATGTCGTTGCCGCTGCCCAGATGGATGACGGCGGCCTGGCCGGCGAACAGGCTGGGCGACTGGAGCCCGGCATGGCCGACCCCGGCGAAGTCGCTGTCGTCCTGATGGTTGTGACCGCCCGAGCTGCCGGGGTGGTTCGGCACCACGATGGCGCGGGTGATGCCGCCGAGGCGGGCCACCGGCAGGGTGAAGGACCACGGATCGAGGCCATAGGAGACGTCGAAGGCGGCGCTGATGGTGTTGGCGCCGTTGGACAGGTCGTCCGACCCGCCGACGGAGGAGATTTCCGAGCCGCCGAGGCCGGAATCGACCGCGACGAAGCCGGGGGCGACCACCTTGCCGCGCGCGTCGATGACGCGGGCGCCGGAGGGGACCGCGCCGGTCCCGACCGAGACGACCCGGCCGTTCTGGATCACGACCGTGCCGTTCTCGATGACGCCGGTTCCGGTCAGGACCCGGCCGCCGGTGATGGCGGTCAGCTCTTGAGCCACGGCGGGAGAGGCGGCGAGCGCGACCAGAGAGGCGGCGCCGAGGATGAGGCTCTTGAGGCGCATCAGCGGGCTCCCTGCGGCACGTTGGCGGCGCTCAGGCCGAAGCCCGGCTGACCCAGTTCGAAATCGGACACCGGCTGATAGGCCGGGTTGCTGCGGTCGAAGGCGAGGCCGCCGTCGACATAGACCTGATCGGCGCGGGCGTAGATCGAGAAGGGATCGGCGCTCCAGATCACCACGTCGGCGCGCTTGCCGGCTTCCAGCGAGCCGGTCTGGTCGGCGATGCCGAGCGACCGGGCCGGGTTCAGGGTGATCCAGCTGATCGCCCGCTCCTCCGGGATGTTCATGCCGATGCGGCGGCCGGCGGCGAGGGCCGCGGCGGCTTCCTGATTGAGGCGCTGGGTCAGCTCGGCGTCATCGGAGTGGATGACGGCGCAGCTGTTGGGCTGGGCGTCGACCAGGGCGGCGTTGGCCTCGACCGCGTCGAGCGCCTCCATCTTGAAGCCCCACCAGCCGGTCCACATGTCGGCGCAGATGCCTTCACGGGCCAGCTGCGGCGCCAGCTTGTAGGCCTCAATGGCGTGGTGGAAGGCGGTGATGCGGAAGCCGAACTCCTTCGACAGGTCGATCATCATGGCCATTTCATCGGCCCGGTAGCAGTGGTTCTGCACCAGGATCGAGCCGTCCAGCACGCCCGCGATGGTCTCGAGCTGCAGGTTGCGGGTCGGGGGCGAACCCTCCCCGTCGGCGCGCCACTTGTCCCATTTGGCGCGATAGTCCTGGGCGGCGATGAAGGCGGCGCGATAGCCGGCCATATTGCCCATGCCCGTCGCGGGGCTCTGGTTGCGCGAGCCGTAGACGCGCGACGGGTTCTCGCCGCAGGCCATCTTCAGGCCATAGGGGGCGCCGGGGAATTTCATCCCCTGCATGGTCACCGACGGGATGTTGCGCACGGTCACGCCGCGACCGCCGAACAGATTGGCCGAGCCGGGCAGGATCTGGAGGGTGGTCACGCCGCCGGCGCGGGCGGCATTGAAGCCCGGGTCCTGCGGCCACAGGCTGTGCTCGGCCCAGACCTGTGCAGTGTTGGGGCTGGTGGCCTCGTTGCCGTCGCTCATCCCCTGCACGCCCGGCGAGGGATAGACGCCCAGGTGCGAGTGCACGTCGATGATGCCCGGCGTCACATAGCGGCCGTTGGCCTGCACCGTGCGGTGACCCGCCGGAATGGCCGTGGAGGCGTCGCCGACGGCGGCCACGCGGCCCTCGGTGACCACGACCACGCCGTTCTCGATCTTGCGCCCGGCGCCGTCCAGCACGGTCCCGCCGACGATGGCGAAATTCTCGCGCGGCAGGCCGCGATAGGTCGAGGGGAAGGGATCGGGATTGTTGGCGGCGTCCAGACCGGCGGCCAGGGGCTCGCGAGTGCGGGCGCCGGACGATCCGTCAGAGGCGGGCGTCTGGCTGGAGCCGGTGGTGGCGCAGGCCCCGAGGGCCAGCACGGCGATCGCGGCAAGGCTTGGGCCTGCCAGACGGCGAAGTCTCATGAAAAGCTCCCCTGATGCGCCGGGCGGTGTCGGGCGGCGCGAACTCGGGGCGGATTACAAGAGGGTGCGGGCCGCCACGACAAGGCCGGAAACATTACAAGTCCGTAAGGCGGGCTTTCAGTTCGGGTTCGGACAGTCCCTCGACCACGATCATCTTCGTCCGCGACTGCCCGCCTCGCGCGAGCGACACAGCGGATTTCGGCACGCCGAGGGTCTTGGCGAGGAGTTTGATCAGGGCCGTATTGGCCTCGCCCTCGATGGGCCGGGCGCGCACCCGAACCTTGAGGATGGGGCGACCATCGACGTCCACGTCCCAGCCGTCGATGCGGTCGGCGGACGCGCCGAAGGTGAGCTTGATCGGGAGGGTGGTCATCGTCCTGAGAAATTAGTTCGCAACATCGAGCTTTCCTGAGAAGTGCGGGATCACGACCTCAGTCCAGTAACCCGAAACTGTACTGAACCCGCGCACCCTCAGGTCGGCGCCATCGACGTCCCATTCGCATATATCCCCCAGCTTCGCCTGCGCGGGCTCCGTCTCTCTCCAGTCCACCATGTCGTAGGTTCGAGCGGTTATGCGGGAGTCTGTGAACAGGCATATTTCGCAAGGTGCGCCGGAAAAGCCGCGCCCTTCGATGAAGACACCATCGGTCGTTATGGAAAGCTGTTGCTGGGCCAGATCGAACCGCATCACCGCGCAATCTGGAAAGCTAACTCGAGCCGCGCTCGCCTGATCTAGCTGCAAATTCATGGTCATCTCCATGCTCGGAAGCATCAAAACACGCGAAGCGAACATCTCTGTTCGATTGCTCAAGTAAAGAGGACAAGGCGCCATTCCGGCGCGCCGAGCGACCGAGACCAGGCTGTGTTCAGCGATGCCCCTCCACGGTTCCGAACAGGCTTCAGAAGGAGGATGGTCATCACAATCCTCGATCAGCCGTTACGCCGGAAAGCTCGGACCAGAAGTCGATCTCGCGGATCGCTTGGGGCCACGGCCTGCAACCCCAGCCGTTCTCTTCCCGCTCGATGTAGTCCTCAAGGTTGGCGCCATAGAGGATGACGTCGGACTGATGGACCGAGAAGACAGGGTTTCCGGCCCGGCCTGGCGTCGCGGGCAGGTACCTGTGGCTGAAGACCGGTATCAGCATCGGTGCACGAGCGACAACATCGCGCAGGACTTCAGCGCGCTCCGCCGCATCAGTGGGCCGCTCGCCCCATTCGCCCAACCAAAGCAAATTGTGCTCGACGTCGAACATCAGGCCCTCATAGGGCCAGGCCAGACGGGAGCGGATATCAGCCTCATTGGTCCAGTCCGGCCCGCCGACCGGCCGGCGATCACGCAGGAGCGCGACGAGATCAGGCGGGAAGGTCAGGCGGAAGAGCGCCTGCGCCCGCTCGAGCTCAGCCGCTGTATAGCCGTGTGTCCAGATCATCCCCGCCATGTGAGAGAGCATAGAATGGCGCGCGACAACTGGCTCGTGGAAAAGCAGCGGCGAATCTCGGCGCCCAACCCCGCCCTATGGGCAGATCAGCCGGCAGCGCGGCGCTCTGCCTGACCCTCGAGATGATCAGCGATCCGCCAGACGACCTCGACCTCTTCGGCCGTCAGGGTCGGCATGGCGTACTCGACACCATCGCTGTCCGAAAACTCGACCAAGAAGTTCCGCTCATCGTGCTTCAGAACAATCGTGCCCCGTTGGCCGGCCTTGAGCCCAAGGTCGGGACGGTCTTTCTTGAGCGCGATGACGTCGAGTTCGTCAGCCATGGGACGATGGTAACACGAACGCCGTTGTCAGGTAAGGCGGACCGCCGGGCTGCCGGATGATCCATCCGCTGCGCACCGTCCGGCTTCGTCCCTCGCGCTCCATCTTGAAGTCGATCCTGTACTGGTCGCCGAACGCGTCGGAAACTAACAGCTGGGCCTCGCCGTCAGCCGCCGCCTGACGCAATGCCGTCCGGAGAAGCCCGACGTTCGCCAGCGTGATGCCAAGCGCGGAGGCGAAAACCCGAGCCTTGTCGCCACCGCGGCCATGAACCGGGTTCAGGCAGTAAAGCTCGAGCTTGCCGGGCGGGATGATCGCACGATCCCCGCCCGGCAGCTTCATTGGATCAGCCCAGAGCCTTCATCAGCTCCGGAACCGCCGTCTTGTAGTCGGCGACCAGACCGTAGTCGGCGACCTGGAAGATCGGGGCGTCGGCGTCCTTGTTGATCGCGACGATGACCTTGGAGTCCTTCATGCCGGCGAGGTGCTGGATGGCGCCCGAGATGCCGATGGCGATGTAGAGCGCCGGGGCGACGACCTTGCCGGTCTGGCCGACCTGATAGTCGTTCGGGGCGTAGCCCGCGTCGACCGCAGCACGCGAGGCGCCGACGGCGGCGCCCAGCTTGTCGGCCAGCGGGTCCATGACGGCGTGGAACTCTTCCGCCGAACCCAGGGCGCGACCGCCCGAGACGACGATCTTGGCGGCGCCCAGTTCCGGGCGGTCCGACTTGACCATCTCTTCCGAGACGAAGGCGGCCTTGCCGGCGTCGGCGCCGGTCACGGTCTCCACCGAGGCCGAACCGCCTTCAGCGGCGGCGTCGAAGCTGGTCGGGCGGACGGTGATGACCTTCTTGGCGTCCGACGACTGGACGGTCTCCAGCGCGTTGCCGGCGTAGATGGGGCGCACGAAGGTGTCGTTCGACACGACCTCGATGATGTCCGAGATCGGGGCGACGTCGAGCTTGGCGGCGATACGCGGCATGAAATTCTTGCCGTCGGTGGTGGCCGGCGAAAGGATGGCGTCATAGCCGGCGGCGAGGCCGGTGACGGTCGCCTCGACGGCTTCGGCCAGCTGGTGACCCAGGCCGGCGCTCTCGGCCAGCAGGACCTTGCGGACCCCGGCGATCTTCGCGGCCGCATCCGCCGCGGCCTTCGAGCCCTGGCCGACGACCAGAACGTCCACGTCCCCCGAGAGCTTCAGGGCGGCGGTGACGGTCTTGTGGGTGGTGTCGCGAACGGTGTCGCCGTCACGGTCGGCGATGACGAGAACGGCCATTACAGGACCCCCGCGGACTTGAGCTTGGAAACCAGTTCGGCGGCGTCAGCCACCTTGATGCCTGCCGAACGGGTCGGCGGGGCCGTCACCTTGACCACCTTCAGGCGCGGCGCGGTATCGACACCGTAGTCGGCGACCGCCTTCATGGCGATCTCCTTCTTCTTGGCCTTCATGATGTTGGGGAGCGACGCGTAACGCGGCGTGTTCAGACGCAGGTCCACCGTGACCACCGCCGGCAGGGTCGCCGCCACGGTCTGCAGGCCACCGTCAACCTCGCGGGTCACGGTCGCCTTGCCGCCGCCGATCTCCAGCTTGCCGGCGAAGGTCGCCTGCGGCCAGTCCAGCAGGGCGGCCAGCATCTGGCCGACCGCATTGTTGTCGCCGTCGATGGACTGCTTGCCCATCAGGACCAGGTCCGGCTTCTCCTCATCGACCACCGCCTTGAGCAGCTTGGCGACGGCCAGGGGCTCCAGGTCGGCGTCGGACTGGATCAGCAGGCCGCGGTCCGCGCCCATGGCCAGGGCGGTGCGGATGGTCTCCTGGGCCTGGGTCACGCCGATGGAGACGACCACGATCTCGGTCGCCGTGCCGGCGGCATGATGTTCCTTGCCTTCCTTGAGGCGCACGGCCTCTTCGACGGCGATTTCGTCGAAGGGATTCATGCTCATTTTGACGTTGGCGAGATCGACGCCGCTCTGGTCCGCCTTCACGCGGGCCTTGACGTTGTAGTCGATCACCCGTTTGACGGGGACTAGAACCTTCATTGCGCTATCCACAAAGTCGCCGGAATGTTGGGTCAGGCAATAGGTACGCCCGACCCGACCTGTCAACGTAACGCGGCGTCAACACGCCGGATCACGGAAAACTCGAAATGCATCGTCTTTTGACCATGAAGCGGCTCAGCGTGCTGTTTCTGTGCACCTTCGCGGTTCTGGTCGGGGCGACCCTGACCTGGCAGGCGCTGGTCAAGGCGCCCGGTGATCGCTGCGTCGCGGACGGCGGCTGGTGGGACGGGGACAAGGGCGTCTGCGCCCAGCCCCTGTCGATGGCCGAGATCGAGGGCATCACCGGACGCAAGCCGGGCGAGACCCGCGCCCAGGCCTCGGACCGCAAGAACCGCGAACTGCTTGAGATCGAGGCCCGTCTGGACGCCGAACAGGCCGCCCGCGACGCCGACGCCGAACGCCAGCGCAAGGCCCTGGCCGAGGCGACCGGACGCTAACGCGTCGCCCCCGGTCTCCATTTGACGTCGCCCGCGCCGTTGGCGTTGGCGCGACGGGCGGCGACGAACAGGTGGTCGGACAGGCGGTTCAGATAGCGGACCGCCGGGCCGTTGACCGCCTCGCCGCCCTCGACCAGCCGCACCGCCTCGCGCTCGGCCCGCCGGGCGACGGTGCGCGCCAGATGCAGATGGGCCGACAGGGCCGCGCCGCCGGGCAGGATGAAACTGTCCAGAGGCTTGAGGCTCTCGTTCATCCAGTCGATTTCCTGCTCCAGCCGCTCGACCTGGCTGTCGAGGATGCGCAGGGCCTCCCAGGCGGGGGCGGGATCCAGCGGAGTGGCCAGATCGGCGCCGAGATCGAACAGCTCGTTCTGGATGCGGCCCAGCATGGCGTCGATGCGGTCGTTCTGGCCCGAATGCAGCCGGGCCACGCCGATGACGGCGTTCAGCTCGTCCACCGCGCCCATGGCCTCGATGCGGGCGTCGCTCTTGGACACCGGGGCGCCGGACGCCAGCCGCGTCTGACCGCCGTCGCCGGTCTTCGTATAGATGCGGTTCAGGACCACCATGGAATCAGGCCCCGTGCGTGGACTTCCACCACAGGCCGAAGACCAGCAGGACCACCGCCACCGCCTGCAGGAGGACGCGCAGGCGCATCAGCTTGTTCGAGCGCGAACGGGCCTCGGGGCCGGTCTTATAGAGCTGGCGCAGGCCCAGGCCGAGGGTGACGGCCACGGCGAGGATGGCCACGGCGATGAGGATGTCGAGCAGGTTCATGAGGCGGTTTTAGGCGTCTGTCCGGAACCGCGCCAGAGGTCGCCCTCTGCGGCATCCGCCCCCTGCGACACTTGCGACCGATCCCCGCACCCCGCTTGCGGTGAAGCCTGACTCGCGATTGAGAAGCGCTCGCATTTCAGGGGCGTCATGTTCGCGAACAAAAATCGTTCAATCTTCTCGCTGGTCTCGGCCACGGCCCTGCTCACCGCCGCCGGTCCGGCCCTGGCCCAGGAGGCCGCGGCCCAGCTGGACGACGTGGTCGTGACCGCCGCCGGCTTCGAGCAGAAGATCACCGACGCCCCGGCCTCGATCAGCGTGGTCACGGTCGAGGAGCTGCAGAGCCGCCCCTATATGACCCTGCTGGACGCGGTGCGCGATCTGGAAGGCGTCGACATCGGCGAGACCCGCGACAAGACGGGCCAGGGCACCATCTCGATGCGCGGCATGGGCTCGGACTACACCCTGATCCTGATCAACGGCCGTCGCCAGAACAACCACGGCGACATCTATCCGAATAATTTCGGCGGCAACCAGTTCAACCATATCCCGCCGCTGGACTCGATCGAGCGCATCGAGGTGATCCGCGGCCCAGCCTCGACCCTGTACGGCGCCGACGCCATGGGCGGGGTGATCAACATCATCACCAAGCGCAGCCTGGATCGCTGGAGCGGCTCGCTGACCACCGCCCGCACCTTCGAGAGCAATGACGAATACGGCGACGACACCACGGTCGATTTCTACGCCAACGGGCCGCTGGTCCGGGGCCTGCTGAACCTCAGCGCCCGGGGCAGCTGGTACAACCGCGACGCCTCCAACCCGGTCTATGACACGGTCACCGACCCCGCCGGGACGGTGCACGTCCGCTCGCTGGGCTTCGGCGGCGGCGGCAAGACCGTGGACAACGAGAACATCTCGGGCGGCCTGACCCTGATCTGGACGCCGATCGCCAACCAGACCGTGACCCTCGACTACGACACGTCGCGGCAGGAGTATAACAACTCCATCCAGACCAATGACGCGGGCGGGCTCGAATACCCGGTCGGCACCGTCGACAATATCGACAGCATCTGGAGCGCCGGGAATTTCTGCCTCGGCGGGACGGGGGCCAACGCGGGCGCCTGCACCACCTCGGGCGGCACCTGGTCGCGCCGGGCCAATCCGCGCGTCGGCTACGCCCCGTCGCAGGAGTTCACCCGCGACTTCTGGTCGGTGACCCACGAGGGCGACTGGGGCTTCGGGACCAGCCGGGTGTCGCTGTCGCACGTGGCGACCAACAACGAGGGCCGCACCCTGCCCTTCACCGTGGCCGAGCGTGAGCTGCTGCTGACCATGATCGACGGCACGGGCGCCTATGCGGGCATGGCCCTGACGGACCGCCGCGCGGCGGCCGAGGCGACCTTCCTGCCGCGTCCGAAGCGGACGCTGGAGAGCGCCCAGTACACCCTCGACGCCCAGCTGACCGTGCCGCTCCAGATGGCGGGCGAGCACACGGTCGTCACCGGCGCCCAGATCATCCGCGGCGAGCTGACCGACGGCGTCTTCGGTCTGGAAAGCGGCACGCCCGGCCTGAAGCAGGAGCACAATATGTGGTCCCTGTTCGCCGAGGACACCTGGCGGATCGTCGAGCCCTTCGCCCTGACGGCGGGCATTCGCTACGACGACCACGATGTGTTCGGCGACCACTTCAGCCCGCGCCTGTACGGCGTCTACAGCCTGAACGACCAGTGGACGATCAAGGGCGGCGTCTCGACCGGCTTCAAGACCCCCAAGACGACCCAGCTGTATGACGGCATCACCGGCTTCGGCGGTCAGGGCACCTCGCCCATGTTCGGCAATCCGGACCTTCAGCCCGAGACCAGCGTCAGCACCGAAATCGCCGTCTATTGGGAATCCTCCGAGGGCCACAACTTCAACATCACGGCCTTCAACAACACCTTCGAGGACAAGATCGCCAACCAGCCCTGCGGCCCGGGCACGACCCTGTCGTGCGCCAGCAGCGGCGAGTACGCGGACCTCGGCTACGGCTCGAGCAGCCGCGCCACCAATATCGACGAGGTGGAGATCCAGGGCATCGAGGTCGCCGGTCGCTGGCGCATCCTGGACGGGCTGAGCCTGCGCGGGAACTACACCTTCACCGACAGCGAACAGAAGAGCGGCGCCGAGATCGGTCGTCCGCTGGGCAACAGCGCCAAGCACATGGCCAACGCCTCGCTGGACTGGCAGGTCACCGACCGGTTCAACCTGCTGCTGACCGGCGAGAGCCGTTCGGACCGCTATCGCGGCCTGCACGCCATCACCAATGAGGAGCTCTTCTACAAGAGCTACACCGTCCTGAACCTGGGCGGCTCGTATGAGCTGACGCCGTGGCTGACGCTGAACGGGCGGGTGAACAACCTGCTCGACGAGGACTTCACCACCTACGACACCGAGTTCCGCGACCTGAACACCGACGGCGACTATCAGGACACGAACGAGGCCCTGTTCTTCGATCACTACAACAACAAGGACAAGGGCCGCAGCCTGTGGCTGAGCCTGAACGCCCGGTTCTGATCCAGGCCGGATGATGCAGAGACGGGCCGTCCCCTCGCGGGGGCGGCCCGTTTCGCTTCGGCTAAGCCGTTGGTCATCTTTGCATGTCAGGGTTTCTCCTTATCCAAGGGGCTCCATGACCGACCGCGCCATTCGCAACCTGGCTCACCTGCGCCGCTCGGCCTCGACCGCGCGCGTGCTGAACCTGCTGAAGGTGGCGACCGAGCACGGGCATGAGCTGGACTGGCGCGAACGGCCGATCTTCAAGACCCCGGCCCTGAACTGCGCCCTGATCATCAAGCACCGGCTGCGCCGGGACGAGCTGGACGCCTTCCACCTGCGCCGCCAGGTGGCGACCAAGGTGGTCATCCCCATCGACGCCGAAGACCTGAAGACCGGCGGACGCTTCGTCTTCGTGGACCAGCGCGGCTTCGAGCGGATGATGCAGGAGGCCTTCGGCCTGGAGTCGGAGCATCCGGACCTTCAGACCCTGCGCCTGATGGACGCCCTGCCCTCGCTGGACCCCTTCCTGCTGCGCGAACAGCTGCGCCGCGGCGGCGTCGAGCCGGCGCCCTGCTATTTCTCGATCAGCGACGGCGACCTGATCCGGATGATGCAGTTCGTGGAATCCGAAATCCGCCCGCTGGTGACCCTGAGCCTCGGTCAGGACATCGAGGCGGTGGGCTCGACCCGTCGACTGGCCGGAAAGATCCTGTCCAACGACCCGGGCGACCGCATGGAGGCCCTGCGCCAGACCCTGCACCTGAAGCCGGAGGAGTATCAGGAGGGCATCTTCTGCTGGAAGGGCTTCCTCTACTACAAATGGGTGCTGACCAGCCTGATGGACGATATCGGCGTCGTCGCCGAGGCGGTGTCGTCGGTGAAGCCCATCGGCAAGGTCGACCGCAATGCGCGGGAGTATCTGGATCGCGGACGGCATGTGCTGCGCGACCGGATCGTCACCGTCTGCGACGACGCCTCGCGCACCCTGCGCATCTATGACGACGCCTATGCGGCCCTGACGCAGGAGGCCAAGCCCGGCGCCTTCCGCGACTTCCTGCTGCAGGCTCCGCGTCTGTTCACCCGCCTGGGCGAGCAGCTGGGCGCGATCCAGCACGTGGTCAGCTTCTGGCGCTTCCGCTTCAGCCCGGGCGCCGCCCCCGTCAGCGTGGACGAGCTGATCGACGTCTTCATGGACTTCGAAACCGGCCTGGCCGACCGCGATCAGGAACTGAGCCGGCGCTTCCTCGCCGCCTGAGCGGCATAGGGGTTATTGCGTAGCTTCGCCTTAAGGGCCGATACCCACAACAGGACTAGGGCCTTCCGCTTGAATAGTGGCGTGAGGAGGCCTGCCGTCATGGCGAGCGAGGATATCCAACGGCGGATGGCGTTCATGAAGCTGGGCGAGGCGTCGCCCGGTTACCGGTCGATGGGCGGCGTGCTGCGCGCCGCCGCGCCCGAGGCGCTGGACCTGTTTTACGCCCAGGTGCGGGCCTTCCCCGAGACCCGCCGCTTCTTCCGCGACGACGCCCACATCGACGCCGCCAAGGCGGCGCAGACACAGCACTGGCAGGCCGTCATCGATGGCCGCGCCGATGCCGACTACGCGACCTCGGTCCGCACCATCGGCAAGGTCCACGCCCGGATCGGGCTGGAGCCGCGCTGGTACATCGGCGGCTACAGCACCATTCTGGCCCATCTGACGCAGGCCATCGTCTCGCGCCCCCGCCTGCGCTGGGGTTCGCGCGCTGAACATGACCGGATCACCGCAGAGGCGGTCAGCGAGCTGACCCAGCGTGTCATGCTGGACATGGATCTGGCCATCTCGATCTATCTGGAGATCCTGCAGGTCGAGCGGGATCGGGTGCAGGCTGAACAGGCCGAGGCGCAGGGCCGTCAGTCGATGGTGGTCCAGCGTCTGGGCGACGCCCTGCACGCCTTGGCCGACAACGACCTGTCGGTCTCGCTGAACGGAGCCTTCCCGGAAGAATATCGCTCGCTGCAGGCCGATTTCCAGGCCGCCACCGGCGCCCTGCGCACCGCCATAGGGGCCATGGCCGACAGCGTCGGCAGCCTCGACGCCGGCGCGGGCGAACTGTCCATCGCGGCGGACGATCTGGCCGTGCGCACCGAGCGTCAGGCCGCCAGTCTGGAGCGGACCGTGGCCGACGCCGACGCCATCGCCCTGGCCGTCGCCAACACCGCCGACGGCGCCCGCCAGACCGCTCAGGCTCTGGTCTCGGCGCGGGCGGACGTTGAGGAAGGCGGCGAGATCGCCAACCAGACGGTCGCCGCCATCCATGCCATCGCGGAATCCTCGGGCGAGATCAGCCGCTTCACCAGCCTGATCGATGAAATCGCCTTCCAGACCAATTTGCTGGCGCTGAACGCCGGGGTCGAGGCGGCCCGGGCGGGCGAGGCCGGCCGCGGCTTCGCCGTCGTGGCCACCGAGGTGCGGGCCCTGGCCCAGCGCTCCTCGGACGCCTCGGGCGAAATCCGTCAGCTGATCGCCACCTCGTCGGCCCAGGTGTCGCGCGGGGTCGAGCTGATCACCCGCACCGGCGAGGCGCTGGACCGCATCCGCACCCGCGTCCTGTCCATCGACGCCCTGGCCGGCGGCATCGCCGAAGCGGCCCGCGAACAGGCCGATGGTCTGGATCGCGTGCGCCGGACCATGGGCGAGATGGACGACATCACACAGCAAAACGCCGCCATGACCGAAGAGGCCACAGCGGCGGCGCGCCAGCTGGCGCAGGAGGCCCAGAGCCTGAGCCGTCAGGTCGCCGCCTTCACGCTGACCCGCGAGACGACGGCGCCCCAGTACCGAATGGCCAGCTGATCAGAGCCGACCTCTCGCGACGCGGCCCGCGCTCAAGCAGCGAGCGACCGCGTCGCGAGCGTTAGCGCCCCTTAATAGCGGTAGTGTTCCGGCTTGAACGGGCCTTCGGTCGGGACCGAGATATAGTCGGCCTGTTCCTTGGACAGGGTCGTCAGCTTGGCGCCCAGCTTGGCCAGGTGGAGGAAGGCGACCTTCTCATCCAGGTGCTTGGGCAGGGTGTAGACCGAGTTCTCGTACTTGGCGGCGTTGGTCCACAGTTCGATCTGGGCCAGCGTCTGATTGGTGAAGGACGCCGACATCACGAACGAGGGGTGGCCCGTGGCGTTGCCCAGGTTCACCAGACGGCCTTCCGACAGCAGGATGATCTTCTTGCCGTCCGGGAATTCCACGTGGTGGACCTGCGGCTTGATCTCGTCCCACTTGAAGTTCTTCAGGCCCGCGACCTGAATCTCGCTGTCAAAGTGGCCGATGTTGCAGACGATGGCGTTGTTCTTCATCGCCCGCATGTTCTCAACGGTGATGACGTCCTTGTTGCCGGTGGCGGTGACGAAGATGTCGGCATCGGGCGCCGCGTCTTCCAGCGTCACCACCTCATAACCTTCCATCGCGGCCTGCAGGGCGCAGATCGGATCGACCTCGGTCACCTTCACCCGGGCGCCGCCCTGGCGCAGCGAGGCGGCCGAGCCCTTGCCCACGTCGCCGTAGCCGCAGACCACCGCGACCTTGCCCGACAGCATGACGTCGGTGCCGCGACGGATCGCATCGACCAGCGACTCCCGGCAGCCGTACAGGTTGTCGAACTTCGACTTGGTGACACTGTCGTTGACGTTGATGGCGGGGAACGGCAGTTCGCCGCGCTCGGCCATCTGGTACAGGCGGTGGACGCCCGTGGTGGTTTCTTCCGACACGCCGCCGATGGCGTCACGGATGGCCGAGTAGAAGCCGGGCTTCTCGGCGATGTAGCGCTTCATCACCGCGAACAGGGCTTCTTCTTCCTCGTTCTGCGGGTTCGACAGGACCGAGATGTCCTTCTCGGCCTTCGGACCGAGGACGCACAGCAGGGTGGCGTCGCCGCCGTCGTCGAGGATCAGGTTCGGATAGCCGCCGTCAGCCCATTCGAAGATCTTGTGGGCGTAGTCCCAGTACTCCAGCAGGGTCTCGCCCTTGGTGGCGAAGACCGGGGTGCCGTTGGCGGCGATGGCGGCCGCGGCGTGGTCCTGGGTCGAGAAGATGTTGCACGACGCCCAGCGGACCTCAGCGCCCAGAGCTTCCAGCGTCTGGATCAGCACGGCGGTCTGGATGGTCATGTGCAGGCTGCCGGCGATGCGGGCGCCCTTCAGCGGCTGCGAGGCGCCGTATTCGGCGCGCAGCGCCATCAGACCGGGCATTTCGGTCTCGGCGATGGCGATTTCCTTGTTGCCGTAATCGGCAAGCGAGATGTCGCGCACGATGTAGTCGGTCATGGATTCGGCTCCTTGGCCGCAAGCGAAGTTCTGTGGCGGACCCTATAGCCCCCCGAACAGCGACTAGACAACAAAGATATAAGGATATCCTTATATGCGGCGTCGGAGAGCGAACGGTGGTTGCAAGCCGCGCGAACACGGGTCTTCATCCGGGTCAGATCATCGGGACCCGAATGCTCGAGCGCCGTACGTTCATCACCGCCCTGGCGGCGACCGCCCTGACCGCCCCTCCCGCCGTCGCCCGGCAGGACAGTTTCGGCAGTGAAGACCTGCACCGGGGCCGCGCCACGGTGGCGGTCTTCATCAATGACCAGGGTCCGTTCCAGTTCATCATCGATACCGCCGCCAACAGTTCGGTGATCGCCGACGATCTGGTCGCGCCCCTGGGCCTGTCGCCCATCGGCCATATCGGCATGCACACCCTGGTCGGGCGCGAGGTGGTGCCGGCGGTGCGGGGGCGACGAGTGCGCAGCGGCGCGCTGGACGCCCGTGACGTCCGCTTCGCCGTCGGCAGCCGCGCGGCCATCGCCGGCCTGGACGGCCTGCTGGGCTGCGACCTGCTGGTCGACACCAAGGTGGTGCTGAACTTCCAGGGCGGCGTCCAGCGCACCCGCATCGTTCGCTCCAGCGCCCCGGCCCGGGGCATCCTGGACCGCCGGGATTCCGAAACCCCCTTCGTGGCGCGGGGCGAGCGGCAGTTCGGCAATCTGCTGGTCATCCCCGCCCGCATCGGCACGACACAGGCGCAGGCCATCATCGACTCCGGCGCCGAGGGCACCATCCTGAACCGGGCCGCGGCCGTGGCCGGTCGCGCGGTCCCTCTCAGATTAGCCGACGGCCAGACCCGCTGGCGCATCCAGAGCCCCACCGGCGAGGCGACGGCGGGCGAGCTGATGGTGCTGCCCATGCTGGATATCGCGGGAATGACCATCTCCGAGCTGCCGGTCGTGGTGGGTGATTTCCACACCTTCCGCATCGCCGGGCTCGGAGACCGGCCGGCCATGCTGGTGGGTCTGGATGTGTTCCGCCTGTTCGACGCGGTGCATATCGATCTGAAGCGGAGCGAATTCAGCGTACGCTCCTGAGGCTTTGCCCCCGCCGGGTGCGGGGTCTAGACACGCGTCATGACCCGTGACCTCGCCGCCCCCCGCCACGACTGGACGCTTGAAGAGGTGGAGGCCCTGTTCGCCCGCCCCTTCATGGAGCTGGTCTTCGACGCCGCCGCCGTGCACCGGACCTGGTTCGATCCGTCCGAGGTACAGAAGAGCCAGCTGCTGTCGATCAAGACCGGCGGCTGCGCCGAGAACTGCGGCTACTGCTCTCAGTCGGCCAGCTTCAAGACCGGGCTGAAGGCCGAGAAGCTGATGGAGACCTCCGCCGTCCTGGCCGAGGCCATGGCCGCCAAGGCGGGCGGCGCCTCGCGCTTCTGCATGGGCGCGGCCTGGCGCGAGCTGAAGGACCGTGACACGCCGAAGCTGGCGGCGATGATCTCGGGCGTGAAGGCGCTGGGTCTGGAGACCTGCGCGACGCTCGGCATGCTGACCGCCGATCAGGCGAAGCAGCTGAAGGCCGCGGGGCTGGATTATTATAATCACAACCTCGACACCGGCCCGGACTACTACGCCGAGGTGGTCACCACCCGCAGCTATCAGGACCGGCTGGAGACGCTGGAGCATGTCCGTGACGCAGGCATGAGCACCTGCTGCGGCGGCATCGTCGGCATGGGCGAGGCGCGGCGGGATCGCGCGGGCCTGCTGCACGCCCTGGCCACCCTGCCGATCCATCCCGACAGCCTGCCGGTCAATGCGCTGGTGCCGGTGACCGGCACCCCGCTGGGCGACCGGGTCAAGAAGGCGGGCGAGATCGATCCGATCGAGTTCGTCCGCACCGTCGCCGTGGCCCGTCTGGTCTGCCCCAAGGCCATGGTGCGCCTGTCCGCGGGCCGCGAGACCATGAGCCCGGAGATGCAGGCCCTGTGCTTCCTGGCCGGCGCCAACTCCATCTTCGTGGGCGGCAAGCTGCTGACCACTCCCAATCCCGAGCAGGACGAGGACGCCCGCCTGTTCGCCCTGCTGGACCTCAAGCCCATGCCGCTGGCGAGCGCTGAAGCCGCCGCCTGAAACGCGAACCGCCTCCCCGCGCGAGCCGGGAGGCGGTCGTTCGCTAACTGATTGAAAAATCAGCGCGTGTAGTAGTAGTCCGCGATCTGGCAGACGTTGATGCGCATGCGGGTCAGTTCCTGACCATTGGTGAAGCGCGCCTTGAAGTCATAGAGGCAGCCGCCGTTGCCGTCGTCGATGTTCATCGTGATGCTGGAGCCGTTAGCCAGGACGCTGGAGCCCAGCATGTCTTCCTGCCAGTCATCGACGCGCGAGTCCGAGGCGTAGAAATGGGTCATGGTCCAGCCGGTCTGGTTGTGGATGCGGACCCGGCGGTTCTGGCCGTCGCGCGACTGGACCACGATGGTGGCGACCGGTTCAGCGGCGATGCGCGGCTCGGCGGCGGTGGTCGCCGACGCGGTTCCGAAGGCGGCGACCAGAAGGGCCGCGCCGGCGATGATATTGATGGCCTTCTTCATATCCTGTCTCCCCGAGCCAGCCCCGGCTCCGATAACAATGTAATGCACCCAAAAGTCACTCTCGTCTCCTGACGGGGCCTGACGACTGAATCGCCCAAGGGTCTTGCAGGCGGGGGGGTGTTTCCCATATCGGCGTCAATCCCCGGAAAACCCCGCAAGTCGTGGGGCTTTCCAAAAACCACCAAACCCTGAAATCGGGGGCAGTCACGCGCGGCGCTTCGCTTTAAAAGGCCGCCGCACCGCCCGCTGAGATGGAGTGAAAGACTAGAGCATGGCCAAGATTATCGGCATCGACCTGGGCACGACCAACTCGTGCGTCGCCGTCATGGACGGCAAGAACCCCAAGGTCATCGAAAACGCGGAAGGCAACCGCACCACCCCGTCGATCGTCGCGATCCAGGATGGTGGCGAAGTGCTGGTGGGGCAGCCCGCCAAGCGTCAGGCCGTGACCAACCCGACCAACACCTTCTTCGCCATCAAGCGCCTGATCGGCCGCGCGTTCAGCGACCCGGTGGTCGCCAAGGACAAGGGCATGGTGCCCTATGACATCGTCAAGGGTCCGACCGGCGACGCCTGGGTCAAGGCGCACGGCAAGGACTACTCGCCGCAACAGATTTCGGCCTTCACCCTCGGCAAGATGAAGGAGGCCGCGGAGGCCTACCTCGGCGAGACCGTGACCCAGGCCGTCATCACCGTTCCCGCCTACTTCAACGACGCCCAGCGTCAGGCGACCAAGGACGCCGGCAAGATCGCCGGCCTGGAAGTCCTGCGCATCATCAACGAGCCGACCGCGGCCGCCCTGGCCTATGGTCTGGACAAGGCCGACGGCCAGAAGATCGCCGTCTACGACCTGGGCGGCGGCACCTTCGACGTCTCGATCCTGGAGATCGGCGACGGCGTGTTCGAGGTGAAGTCGACCAATGGCGACACCTTCCTGGGCGGTGAAGACTTCGACCTGCGTCTGGTCGACTATCTGGCCGACGAGTTCAAGAAGGAGCAGGGCGTCGATCTGCGGACCGACAAGCTGGCCCTGCAACGCCTGAAGGAAGAGGCTGAAAAGGCCAAGAAGGAGCTGTCCTCGACCACCCAGTACGAGGTCAACCTGCCGTTCATCACCATGAACGCCTCGGGCCCACTGCACCTGAACATCAAGCTGTCGCGCGCCAAGCTGGAAGCCCTGGTCGAAGACCTGGTCCAGCGCACCATCGAGCCCTGCGTGAAGGCGCTGAAGGATGCGGGCCTGAAGGCCTCGGACATCGACGAAGTGGTCCTGGTCGGCGGCATGACCCGCATGCCCAAGGTCCAGGAAGCCGTGAAGGCCTTCTTCGGCAAGGAGCCGCACAAGGGTGTGAACCCTGACGAGGTCGTGGCCCTGGGCGCCGCGGTTCAGGCCGGCGTGCTGCAAGGCGACGTCAAGGACGTGCTGCTGCTGGACGTGACCCCGCTGACCCTGGGCATCGAGACCCTGGGCAAGGTCTTCGACCCGCTGATCGAGCGCAACACCACCATCCCGACCAAGAAGTCCAAGATCTATTCGACCGCTGACGACAACCAGTCGGCCGTGACGATCCGAGTCTTCCAGGGCGAACGCCCGATGGCCGAGGACAACAAGCTGCTCGGCCAGTTCGACCTGATGGGCATTCCGCCCGCACCGCGCGGCATGCCGCAGATCGAGGTCACCTTCGACATCGACGCCAACGGCATCGTGCACGTCACGGCCCAGGAGAAGTCGACCGCCAAGGAGATGTCGATCCGGATCCAGGCCAACGGCGGCCTGTCGGACGCGGACATCGAGAAGATGGTCAAGGAAGCCGAGGCCAACGCCGCGGCCGACAAGGTCCGCAAGGAGATGGTCGAGGCCCAGAACTCGGCCGACGCCCTGATCCACTCGACCGAGAAGGCCCTGGCCGAACACGGCGACAAGGTCGGCGAGACCGAGAAAGCCGCCATCCAGACGGCCCTGGACGACCTGAAGGCGGCCAAGGACGGCTCGGATCCGGAAGCCATCCGCGAGAAGACCAACACCCTGGCCCAGGCCTCGATGAAGCTGGGCGAGGCCATGTACGCGGCCCAGAACAACGCCGACGCTTCGGCTTCGGACGAGAAGCCGGCCGACGATGGCGTGGTCGACGCCGAGTTCGAGGAAGTCTCGGACTCCGACGACAAGAAGAGCGCGTAAGCCACGGCTTCGTGTGAGCTGAACCAGACCCCGCTTGTCCTGCGACGGGCGGGGTCTTTTCATGAACTTGCATCACGGAATCGGGCGCCCATGTCAGCCCGGTGAGCCCTTTGACGACAATGCCGGCAACAGGCGTGCGAACAGGGCCAGAGTAAGAGGACGATCGCCGGATGGCGCGGGACTATTACGAGATTCTGGGGGTCGAACGGACCATCGACGCGGCGGGGCTGAAGTCGGCCTATCGCAAGCTGGCGATGCAGCACCACCCTGACCGCAACGGCGGTTCGGAAGAATCGATGGCGATCTTCAAGGAGATTTCCGAGGCCTACACCGTCCTCAGCGACGACCAGAAACGCGCCCACTATGACTGCTTCGGCCACGCGGGCGGGGCTGGCGGCGGCAATCCCTTCGGCGCCGGCGGCGGCCAGGGCTTCCACGACATCAACGACATCTTCTCCCAGGTCTTCGGCGACGCGTTCGGCGAGGCCTTCGGCGGCCGTCAGGGCGGCGGCGGACGGCAGGGCGGCCCGCGCCGCGGCTCGGACCTGCGCTACGACCTCGAGATCACCCTGGAGCAGGCCTACAAGGGCGCTGATGTCGAGATCGCGGTGCCGACGACCGCCACCTGCGAAACCTGCGAGGGCTCAGGCGCCAAGCCGGGCACCAAGCCGACCACCTGCACCACCTGCCAGGGCGCCGGACGCGTCCGCTCCGCCAACGGCTTCTTCCAGGTCGAGCGCACCTGCCCCCGCTGCGGCGGCAACGGCCAGATGATCGCCGAGCCGTGCGGGACCTGCCACGGCCATGGCCAGGTGCGGAAGAACCGCAAGCTGCAGCTCAAGGTCCCCGCCGGCGTGGACGACGGTTCGCGCATCCGCCTGTCGGGGGAGGGCGACGCCGGCCAGCGCGGCGGTCCGCGCGGCGATCTGTACGTCTTCCTGTCGGTGACCCCGCATGAGCTGTTCGAGCGGGACAATCTGGACCTGCTGGTCACCGTGCCGGTCCCCATGACCGTCGCGGCCCTGGGCGGCGAGATCGACGCCCCCTGCCTGGTGTCCGAGGCCTGCGACGGTCGCTGCCGCGCCGCCGTGGATGTCCCGGCGGGCTCGCAGACCGGCAAGACCGTCCGCATCAAGGGCAAGGGCATGCCGCACCTGAATGGCCGCCAGCGCGGTGATCTGGTGGTCGAACTATTCGTCGAGACCCCGACCGACCTGACCCCGCGTCAGAAGGAACTGCTGGAAGAGCTGGCCGCTTCGCTGGGCGAGACCCAGACCCCGCGCAACTCGTCCTTCGCGGGCAAGGCAAAGCGGTTCTGGGCCGACATCCTTGGCGACAGCAAGGAAACAGCCCAATAGGGTGGGATTTCCGTCCTTGGGGGAACTGATTTGAGCGCGATTTTCCACGCCGGCATCTCGGGCGCCCGCGGGCGCATGGGCCGGGCGGTCTCGACCGTTCTGGACGCCCGCGACGACGTGGTGGTCGCCGCCCGCTTCGACCGGGGCGAGACCCCGGACCTGTCCCTGTGCGACGTGGTGATCGACTTCTCGACCCCCGAAGCCTCCGTGGAACTTGCCCAGGCCTGCGCGGCGCGCGGCGGTCCGGCGCTGGTCATCGGCTCCACCGGCCTGACGCCGGAGCAGGACGCCGAGATCCTCAAGGCCGCCGAGACCGTGGCCATCGTGCGCAGCGGAAACTTCTCGCTGGGCGTCAACATCCTGATCGGCCTGGTCGAGCACGCCGCCCTGCGTCTGGACGCGCGCGACTGGGATATCGAGATCACCGAGGCCCATCACCGCCGCAAGGTCGACGCCCCCTCCGGCACCGCCCTGATGCTGGGCGAGGCCGCCGCCAGTGGACGCAACGAGGACCTCGACGACGTCCGCGCCGCCCCATGGGACGGCATCACCGGCGCCCGCGAAAGCGGCAAGATCGGCTTCTCATCTGTCCGCGCGGGCGGGATCATCGGCGAACACACCGTCCTGTTCGCCTCGGACGACGAGATGCTGACCCTCAGCCACTCGGCCATCGACCGCTCGCTGTTCGCGCGGGGCGCTGTCGCGGCAGCCGCCTGGGTCAGGAACCGCAAGCCGGGCCTGTACGACATGCAGGACGTGCTGGGTTTCAGACAAGCCTAACGGCTTGTCTGGGCCGCTTCGCGGCGCGCCAACACTCGGCTCGCGGAGCCTCGCTGCTCGAGCGCATTCGGATCATCACCGTCCGCCGGTTAGCCTGCGCGAAGCGCCAGGCCGCGTCGGGTCGGGAAGGCGGAGCCTTCTGACCACGGCCCAAGAAGAACGCGCTGAGCCCGTCAGGGCTCAGTGCGCGTGAGCCCGGCGTCCGTGCCCGCCGGTGAACAGCGACTTCACGAGGAAGAAGACCGCGATCACGATCGCATAGCCCAGGAACAGGGCCAGCACCGTCATCCAGAAAGCCAGGGTCAGCAGGGGCGGCAGGGCGAAGGGCGCGCCGTCCAGCATCGGGCGGATCACTCCGATCAGGATGTGCACGAAGGCGGCGCCCAGGGCGGTCGCCCACAGACGGCTCCAGGCGGGCATCAGAAGCGCCGCGATCACCGCGATCAGCAGGCCCATGACCTGGTTCACGCCGTCGAACCCGCCCTGGGCCAGACCGAACAGGCCGGACAGGAAGGCGGTGATTGAATCGATCAGGGATTCCATACCGGTCGTCTCCATCTGCATACGGCCAAGCCTGGCCGTCCGCAGGGTTAACGCCGATAAACCGGAATCGCTCCCGCAGACCTCAGCGGCCAGTGGAGCCGAAACCGCCCGCGCCGCGCGCCGTATCGTCCAGCGCCTCGACCTCGATCATTTCCGCCTGCTCATGCTTGGCAATAACAAGCTGGGCGATGCGTTCGCCGCGCTGGATCACGAACGGCTCCTGGCCGTGGTTGATCAGGATGACCCCGACCTCGCCACGATAGTCGCTGTCGACCGTGCCGGGCGAGTTCAAGCAGGTGATGCCATGCTTCAGCGCCAGACCCGAGCGGGGGCGCACCTGAGCCTCATAGCCCGGCTCCAGCGCGATCTTCAGACCGGTCTTCACCAGCGCCCGGGCGCCCGGCGCCAGCGTCAGCGGCTCGTCCGCCGAAACCGCCGCACGCAGGTCCATCCCCGCCGAGCCGGTGGTCTCATAGGCCGGCAGCGGCAGGCCCTCGGCATGCGGCAGGCGTTCGACGCGGACGGTCGTCATGGGCGCGGGTCTTTCTGGCTCAGGCCTTGAAGTGCTCGGCGATGCGGGCGGCGATCTTGCGGGCCACCTCGGTCTTGGACTGGCGCGGCCAGCTCTCGGCGCCGCCGTCTTTCGTGAACAGGGTGACGGTGTTGCCGTCGGCCCCAAAGACGTCGTCGGACACGTCATTGCCGACGATCCAGTCGCAGCCCTTGCGCGACAGCTTGGCGCGGGCGTTGCCCTCCAGATCCGACGTCTCTGCGGCGAAGCCCACGACCAGGGTCGGGCGCGATTTTCCGGGTTTGGAGACGCCGGCCAGGATGTCCGGGTTCTCGATCAGGGCCAGGGACGGCGGACCGCCGGGGGCCTTCTTGATCTTGCCCGAGGCGACGCCGTCCACGCGCCAGTCGGCGACCGCGGCGCTCATCACGGCGATGTCGGCGGGCAGATGTTTCTGGACCTCGGCCTGCATCTCGCGGGCGCTTTCAACCCAGACGCGGGTGACGCCGACGGGCGCGTCCAGCGCCACCGGGCCGGAGACCAGGGTCACCTCGGCGCCTAGCTCAGCCAGGGCGGTGGCGATCGCGTAGCCCTGTTTGCCGCTGGACCGGTTGGTCAGGCCGCGCACGGGGTCGATGGGCTCGAAGGTCGGACCGGCGGTGATCACCGCCCTGCGGCCGGTCAGCGGGCGACCGTCAGGACCGGCGAGCAGACCCTGAATGGCCGACAGGATGGCGGCGGGCTCGGCCATGCGACCCGGCCCGAACTCGCCACAGGCCATCTCCCCCTCATCCGGCCCGACGACGGCGACGCCATGGAAGCCGTCAAAGCCCTTGAGCCGCTCGACATTGGCCTGCACCGCCGGATGCAGCCACATGCGGACATTCATCGCGGGGGCCAGCAGCACCTTCTTGTCCGTGGCCAGCAGGGTGGTGGAGGCCAGATCATCGGCCAGACCGTTCGCCGCCTTGGCGATCAGGCCCGCGGTCGCCGGGGCCACCACCACCAGATCGGCCCAGCGCGAGAGCTCGATATGGCCCATGGCCGTCTCGTCCTCGGGCATGAACAGGGCCTGCCGCACCGGATGGCCGGTCAGGGCCGCCAGCGACATGGGGGTGACGAACTCGGCGCCCGCCGATGTGAGCACGCTCATCACCTCGGCGCCCGACTTCTTCAGCAGGCGCACCAGTTCCAGCGCCTTGTAGGCGGCGATGCCGCCGCCGACGATCAACAGGACCTTGCGTCCGGACAGCGATGCCGTGGTCATCCCGCTGATCTAGCGATGCGGCTCCCCGGCGTCGAGTGACGGTTCCACAAAAGAGAACATTGCAAGAACCGTTAACCTGTGGTTAGGCTTTGCTCCGATGGAGTTCAACGTAGGAGGGTGCGATGCGTTCAACAGCAGTCATCGCGGCCATCGGGGCCGTTGTGTTGGGATTGGCGGGTTGCGGGGACGGCGGTTCGGCGGTCGAGACGCGGGACCGGGCCGCGCAGGGGGCCGAGGCGGTGCTGACCTCCGCGGCCGCCACGCCCGTCGAGGCGGCGGAAGCGACGTCGGAAGCCAAGCCGGTGCTGACCGCCAACCGGCGCGAGACGGTCGACGCCAAGGTGACGCGCCTGTTCGAACGCAACGGAGCGGATTTCGGCGCACGCTCGGCCGAGGACTATCTGGCCAAGGTCGAGGCTTTCACCACCCGCCCGCCGGCGGACGCCGAGCGGGTCGAACGGCCCAATGGCGACGTCCTGCTCTACCAGGCCTCGACCAACACCTTCGCGGTCGTGTCCCGCGACGGCGTGCCCAAGACCATGTTCAAGCCGCGCGACGGCGCCGCCTACTGGGCTGGGCAGAAGGCCCGCGCGCCGACCTTTGGTCAGCGACGCTCATCGGGGGGTGAAGGCGGCGGCGGATAAGGCCGACGAAGACGATCAGTCTTCGTCGGTTTCCTTGCGGTCAGCCATGTCGCGGATCAACTCAAGCGCCAGCTTCTGCTGTCGGGTCGACAGCTGCGGCGCCAGGCGGCCGATCTCGATGGTGTAGCGCGTGGCCGGGAAGTCATGCTCGAAGGCGGCGTCACCCTCAGCCACGCCCGCCAGCTGGGCCCCGGTCAGACCTTCGAAGAAGTAGCCGATGTCCACCTTGAAGAAGCGGGCGATGTCCCACAGCTTCGAAGCCGAGATGCGGTTGGCGCCCTTCTCGTACTTCTGGATTTGCTGGAACGTCAGACCCAACGCACGACCGAGATCGCTTTGATTGTAGCCGAGCGCCAGTCTCTTCTCGCAGACACGCCGGCCGACGTGCCGGTCCACGGGATGAGGACCGTCCTCGCCCTTGCCTCTCGCCATCTTGATACGCCCTTTAAGTCGTCCATTCAGCAAAGCCTGAATGCGCCGTGAGCCGTCCTCTGTCACCAAAAAATGCACAATTCACGGCCAGTTGCAGAGGTTGTGCGCCCTTATTCCACCAGCTTTCCCGCCTCGCGGGAATCCCACCTTCCGAGTAGTGACCGAAGAGGGAATCCGTCTTACGGAACAATGGTCTTGGAACGAATCACCCGGCGCCACGGCGCGGCGACCAGGAGACCGCCCACAACCGCCAGCCAGAACAGAAGGTCGCCGATCCGTCCGTACAGGGTAATATCGGTGGGCTGGGGCAGGCGGGCGTCGATGACGCCGCTCTCGCCAGGGTCCAGTCGCTGGCCGTCGATGACCCTGCCCCAGGGATCGATCATGGCCGAGGTCCCGGTCGGCGTGGCCCGGACCACCGGCAGGCCGGTCTCGATGGCGCGGTAGCTGGCCAGGTTCAGGTGCTGCAGCGGTCCCGAGGTGCGGCCGAACCAGGCGTCATTGGAGATGTTGACGATCCAGCCTGGACGTCCGGTCGAACCGGGGGTGAAGCCCGGATAGAGGCTTTCGTAGCAGATCAGGGGCTGGGCGCGCGGCGCGCCGGGAATGTCGATGGGCGCCGGGCGCGGGCCAGGGCTGAAATCCAGCGGCATATGGGTCAGGGCGCGAACGCCCAGCGCGCCCATCAGCCCGCCCGCGGGCAGGAACTCACCGAACGGCACCAGCCTGTACTTGTCATAGACCGAGCCGATGCGCAGGCCATCGCCGCCCTCGTCGGTCAGGACGAACAGGCTGTTGAAATAGCGTCCACCCTCCGGGAGGGACGGATCAGCGACGCCGCGCCCGAGACCGAGGATCAGGCTCTGGCCCGGCTGGACCGCGCGGGCGATGGCGACGGCGTCGGGCGAACCCTGGGCGAAGACCTCATTGGCCGAGGCCGGCAGGGCGCCCTCGGGCCAGATGATCAGGTCCGGCTGGGCCGCGCCGGGTCGGGCGGTCAGGTTCACATAGCGGTCGACGATCCCCTGATAGGCCTCGGGCGTCCATTTCGACTCCTGGGCCACGTCGGCCTGGACGATACGCACCAGCGTCGGGGTCAGCTCCAGCCGGGCCGAGGACAGGCGCACCGCGCCCGAGACCATCAGCACGGCGAAGGTCACTGCGCCGAGGGCGGCGGTCACGATCCGCGCCTTGCGCGCGCCCTCACCGAGCAGGGGGCCGAAGGCGGCCGCCGCGGCCACGGTGACGAAGCTGAGGCCATAGACCCCGGCCACCGCCGCGAACTGCGACGCCGCCGAGCCCGCCTTCCAGCTGGCCCCCGCCGGGTTCCACGGGAAGCCGGTCAGCACATGGCCGCGCAGCCATTCCAGCAGGCAGAACAGGGCGGCGAAGAACAGCACCCGCGTCATCCCCGACGGCAGGAAGCGGCGATACAGGGCCGTGGCCGTGCCCCAGAACAGGCCCAGGCCGATCGGCAGGCCCGAGGCGGCGAAGGGCGCCATCCAGGCCTGGGCCGGATTGACCAGGAAGGCCTCGGCCACCCACCAGCAGGAAATGAAGAAATAGGCGAAGCCCGCCAGCCAGCCCATCCAGAAGGCGCCGCGCACCGTGGTGGAGCGCTCGGACAGGAACATCAGCAGGGCGTAGCCGAGCAGACCGGGCAGGATGCCGAAGGGCGGATGGGCCAGGGCGGCCGCGATACCGGCGGCCAGCGCCAGACCGATGCGGCCAAAGCGAAGGATCAGCCGCCCGCGCGGGCTGTCGGCGTCAAGCGTCGAGAGAATGCTCATCTGCCGTGTATGGGTCGGCCACGCCCAGACTGGCAAGGATGGATCGCTCCTCGGCCTCCATCTCCTCGGCCTCGGCGTCGTCCTCATGATCCCGGCCCAGCAGGTGCAGGACGCCGTGGACGGTCAGGTGCGACAGGTGATCGGACAGGGTCTTGCCCTGCTCCACCGCCTCGCGGGCGCAGACGCCATAGGCCAGGGTCAGGTCGCCCAGATGCGGAAACGCGCTTTCCGCCGCCGGGAAGGACAGGACATTGGTGGGCCGGTCACGGTCGCGGAAGCGGGCGTTGATCTCACGCACCGCCTCGTCGTCGGTCAGCAGGACGACGATGTCGCCCTCGATCGTCCCCAGCGCCGCCGTGGCCGCGCGGGTCACCACCGCCTCGACCTCGGGCAGAGCGGCGGACCAGGCCCCGTCCTCGACCTCGATCTCGATCACCGGCGCGGCTCTTCCAGATCCGGCGACGGGGCCGCGGCGTCGGCGTCATAGGCGCGCACGATCCGCTCGACCATGGCGTGACGCACCACGTCCTGGGCCTCGAACTTCAGCACCCCGACCCCCTGCACGGCGTCGAGGATGCGCAGGGCGTGGGGCAGGCCGGAGTCGCGGCGGTTCAGCAGGTCGATCTGCGACGGGTCGCCGGTGACCACCATCCGGGCCCCCTCCCCCAGCCGGGTCAGGACCATCTTCATCTGCAGGCGCGTCAGGTTCTGCGCCTCATCGACGATGATGAAGGCGTGGGCCAGCGTCCGGCCGCGCATGAAGGCGATGGGGGCGGCCTCGATCTCTCCCTTGTCGCGGCGACGGCGGACGTCGTCGGGCCCGAGGATGTCGTTCAGCGCCTCCCAGATGGGGGCCAGATAGGGATCGACCTTTTCGTTCAGGTCGCCGGGCAGGAAGCCGAGCTTTTCCCCCGCCTCGACCGCAGGGCGGGTGATGACCAGCCGGTCCACCTGTCCGCGCCGCAGCAGGGAGGCGCCGTAGGCGGCGGCGAGGAAGGTCTTGCCCGTGCCCGCCGGGCCGACGCCGAAGGTCAGTTCGCAGCGGGACAGCAGCTCCAGATAGCGGGCCTGCGCCGCCGTCTTGGGCGCGATGGCGCCGCGACGGCCGACCGGCAACGCCACGGCGTCGGGCGCGACAGAGCCCTGCCCCGCGCGCGGCTGGGCCACGGCGGCGCCGAGCGCCGTACGGACGTCGGCCTCGGTGATCTCGGCGCCGGTCTCGGCGCGGTCGGCCAGGGTCTCGATGACCCGCTTGGCCTGCGCCCGGTCGCGCGCCGAGCCGTTGATCGACACCCCGCCGCCGGGCGTCTCGACCAGCACCTTGAACCGGTCCTCGATCAGGGCGAGATGGCGACTGTTCGGACCGATGACGGCGCGCAGGGCCTCATCGCCCAGAGCCAGAAATTCACTCTCTCTCGCCACTAGGCCACTTTCCTTGGGTCGCTACCGCTCGCGTCGCGGACGCTCGCTGCTTGAGCGACATTTTGTTGATCGCTAGCGCTCGGCTCGCGGAGCCTCGCTGCTTGAGCGACGGATTGATCCACCAGACGACCGCTCAGCGACTTCAGGCCGCCGCTCTCGATCTTCACCGGAACGATCTGGCCGATCAGTTGATCCGCAACGCCTTCCACATAGACCGGCTGCAGCCAGGGCGAGCGGCCGGTGACGTGGCCGTCGAACTTGCCGGGACGTTCGAACAGGACCGGAATGGTCATGCCCGCCCGGCTCTCGTTGAAGGCCGTCTGCTGTTGGAACAGCAGGGTCTGCAGCGCCTGCAGCCGTTCGCGCGACACCTCCGCGGGCACCTGCGCCCCCATGGTCGAGGCGGGTGTGCCGGGGCGCGGCGAATACATGAAGGAGAAGGCCGAGGCGTAGGTTACGCGCCGGACCAGATCCATGGTGTCCTCGAAGTCCCGCTCAGTCTCGCCGGGGAAGCCGACGATGAAGTCGCCCGACATGGCCATGTCCGGGCGGGCCTCGCGGATGCGCTCGATCAGGTCGAAATACTTCTGACGCCCGTGCTTGCGGTTCATCAGGCGCAGGATGCGGTCCGAACCGGACTGCACCGGCAGGTGCAGCCAGGGCATCAGGACATCGAGGTCGCTGTGCGCCTGGATCAGGTCGTCCGACATGTCGTTCGGATGGCTGGTCGTGTAGCGAATGCGGTCCAGGCCGGGAATTTCGGCCAGCAGATAGGCCAGACGGGCCAGGGTGGACGGCTTCCCGTCCAGACCCTCGCCGTCATAGGCGTTGACGTTCTGGCCCAGCAGGGTGACCTCGCGCACGCCCTTGGCGGCCAGTTCGCGGGCCTCCTTGAGGACCGCCACCACCGGGCGCGACCACTCGGCGCCGCGGGTGTAGGGCACCACGCAGAAGGTGCAGAACTTATCGCAACCCTCCTGCACGGTCAGGAAGGCGGTGAAGCCGTCCACGCCGCGTTCGGCCGGCAGGGCGTCGAACTTCTCATCCGGGGCGAAGTCGGCGCCGATCCGCTCGCCGCGCGCGCGGGCGGTGCGGGTCAGCAGCTCGGGCAGCTGGTGATAGGCCTGCGGGCCGACCACGAGGTCTACCGCCGGCTGGCGCTTCATGATCTCCTCGCCCTCGGCCTGGGCGACGCAGCCGGCCACGGCGATGGTCATGGCCCCGCCCTTGGCGTCCTTCAGCTCGCGCATCTTGCCGAGCTCGGAATAGACCTTCTCGGCCGCCTTCTCGCGGATGTGGCAGGTGTTCAGGATGACGAAGTCAGCGCCCTCGGCCGTGTCCGTCTGGGCATAGCCGAGCGGGCGCAGCACATCGGCCATGCGCTCCGAGTCATAGACATTCATCTGGCAGCCGTAGGTCTTGATGAACAGGCGCTTGGGCGCGGCCTGCTTCCCCGACGGCGGGACGAGGGTATCGGTCATGGGCGGCTTTTACCGCCCGGCGCGATTTCGCGCCATCCCGCCCTAGCCGATATCGGCAGGGTCCACGCGGTGGGCGTTGCGCGTGAAGATCAGGCCCTCGCGGTTCGACGGCTCGGCGCCCTCGATGGGGGTGCCGTAGAGCTCGAGCTTGTGGCCGATCAGCTTGAAGCCGAGGCGTTCGGCGATCTCCGTCTTCAGGCGCTCGATCTCGGCGTCGAAGAATTCGATGACCTCGCCCGACTTGGTGTCGATCAGGTGATCGTGGTGATCGTCGCCCGCCTCTTCATAGCGGCTGCGGCCATCACCGAAGTCGTGTTTCTCGACCACGCCGGCTTCCTCGAACAGGCGCACGGTGCGGTAGACGGTGGCGATGGAGATGTGCGGGTCGATGGCCGAGGCGCGGCGGTACAGCTCCTCGACATCCGGGTGGTCCGCGGCGGCGGAGAGCACCCGCGCGATCACGCGACGTTGCTCGGTCATGCGCATGCCGCGCTCGGCGCAGAGTTTTTCGATCCGGTCCATGGGACGTGAGAATAGGCGGCGTCGGCGGCCTAGGGAAGCCGCGCCGACAAGTTCAGAGTGAAAAGAAGAGCCGCGACACGCGAACCGTCCGGACGCGAATAATAGCCAGGGCGGCGACCGGTCTCGACGAAGCCCGCGCGGAGATAGAGCCGCCGCGCCGGGGCGTTGTCCTCGGCCACTTCCAGAAAGACCTGATCGGCGCCGCGCGCGCTGGCGCCGGCGGCGCCGTCGGCGACCAGCCGGGCCCCCTGCCCTCGCCCGCGCGCCTCGGGCCTGACCGCCAGGGTCAGGATCTCGGCCTCGTCGGCGATGGCGCGCATCAGGATGAAGCCGTCCGGGCTCTCGACCGCGAAGACGCCGAATTGGTCCAGCAGGCCAGCGAAGGCGGCGGCGGTCCAGGGCGCGTCAAAGGCCGTGGCGTGCAGGGCCGCCAGACGGTGCGCCTGATCGGTCATGCCGGAGCCTGAACGCGGGGCTGGCCCGGGAGGCGGCTGGGCGGGGTGGCGTCCGGAGCCCGCAGGTACAGCGGCTTGGGCGGCGAGGTCTCCGGATCCAGCCGGGCGGCCAGACGAGCGATGGCCTCGGGCGCGGGGCCGGGCAGATCGTGGGCGACCGCATGGGACGCGGTTTCGGCGAACAGGGCGGCGCCCGATCCGATCAGGGCCGCGCCGGGCGGCAGGGCCGCGATGCGCTCCGCCGCCTGTTCCAGCGACAGGGGCTCGGGCGGGCCATTCGCCACGCCGTCGCGCCAGAAGCGGGCGTAGACCTGACCCCGCCGCGCGTCGATCAGGGCGGCGACGTCACGCGCGTCCGCCGAGGCGGCCAGGGCGTCGAGGGTCGAGACACCGACCACCGGACGGCCCAGCGCCGCGCCCAGTCCCTGGGCGAAGGCCAGCCCGACCCGCAGGCCAGTGAAGGAGCCCGGTCCCACGGTCACGGCGATCCGGTCGATGGGGTCAAAGCCTCCGGCCTCGGCCACCGCGTCGCGCGCCAGTCCGCCCAGTCGCTCCGAATGGCCCTTGGTCATGGCCTCCGACCTCAGGCCGAGCATCCGCGTGGTCTCCCCGACCTCGAACACCCCGGCGGTGCACAGACCCAGCGCCGTATCGATGACCAGCACCCTCACGACGCGGCTCCCGCCGTCAGGGCTCGGGGGCCAGGGCCGCCACGACGCGCGCGACCGCCTGCCTCAACCCCCGATCGGCGATGCGCGGAAAGGCGTTGGCCACGGTGCGGCCGTCGATGGTCGCGCCCAGCGCCCGCAGCGCATCCGCCTCGCCCGCCGCGACGCCCTCCACCGGCGGGAAGAAGGCCTCGACCGAGGCGCCCAGCACCACGGCCACCCGATGCAGCCGCGAGGCCGAGATGCGGTTCAGACCGGTCTCGTATTTCTGCACCTGCTGGAAGCTGACCCCGATCCGCTGCGCCAGCGCCGCCTGAGACAAGCCCAGCGCCGAGCGGCGCAGGCCGATGCGCGCCCCAACATAGGCGTCGATGTGATCCGGGGCGGCGGTGCGGGCCATGGCGCGTCTCCTGTTCGATACGGAACAGTTTCATCGACGCGCTCTGGTTGCAATCAAAAAGTTTCATTACTGATCCAGCCGGGCGATCACGGCGGAGACGGATCGCGTTTCAGCGCGAGGGATTCGCTCTTCGGCGGACAGGCCGCCGGGCCCGCCGCGCACCACCAACAGGTCGCCCTCGGCCCGCTCGTACAGGCGCACCAGACGGCGGCCGTCAGCCATGTCGATGACACAGCCCTGATCGCGGCGCGGCCAGCGACCGGGGGCGTACTCCAGCGTCACGCCCGAGGCGGCCCAGGGGGCCAGGTCGTCGCTGGACAGTTGCAGGCGCAGGGTCTCGGCGAAGGGCGCGTCGGCGAAGGCGCGGGCGCGGCTTTCGACGCCGGAGGCGATGGAGGGCTCGGAAGCAGGCGCCCCCAGGCGCAGGGCCAGCGCCTCCGGGGTGGCGTCGACGGCGCCGGTCAGGCGGCGCTGGACGTCGGGGCGGAACAGGCCGGGGCGTTTGCCCGCCTCATACAGGCCCCAGCCCTGGCTGGTCATGCCGACACGGGCGCCCGCCTCGGCCTGGCTCAGGCCACGCGCGCGGCGCAGGGCCGCGAGGGCCTCGCCGAGACGTCGGGCGTCGTGATCGCTTTCAAACCGGGGCATCGCAACAGCATGCCGAAGAGTGTCGCGTGTGACGAGAAGTAAAACTGTTTTGTCGCCTTGTAGGTAGCGACGAGGCCGAGAATGCCCGGTCTAGAGGACCTGCTCGACGCGGGTCACCTCAGGCACATAGTGCTTCATCATCTGCTCGACCCCGGACTTGAGAGTCGCCGAGGACGACGGACAGCCGGCGCAGGCGCCGCGCATGCGCAGGGACAGGACCCCGGTCTCCTCGTCAAAGGCGTCGAACAGGATGTCGCCGCCGTCCTGCGCCACGGCGGGACGGATGCGGCTGTCGAGCAGTTGCTTGATCTCGGCGACGATCTCGGTGTCCTCGCCGTCCGGATCGGCGCTGTTGAAGACGCCGCCGCGCATCAGGGGCGCGCCCGAGACGAAATGATCCATGATGGCCGCCAGGATGGGGGCCTTCATCTGGTTCCACTCCAGACCCTGGGCGTCGCGGGTGACCGAGACATAGTCGTAGCCGAAGAAGACCGAGGTCACGCCGTCGAGCGCGAACAGGGCCTCCGCCAGCGGCGAGGCGGCGGCCTCTTCCGCATTGACGAAGTCACGCGGGTCCTCGGACACATCCCGTCCCGGCAGGAACTTCAGGACGTTGGGGTTCGGCGTCGGTTCGGTCTGGATGAACATGGGGCGTAAGTGCGCTCTGAGGGGCCGGCGTTCAAGGGCGCTGGCGTCACGCCAGATCCTCGATGTCCTTCTCGGTCAGTTCGCCGGGGACGATGGTGACCGGCAGCTTGCGGCCGGTGAAGGCGGCGCCCTGTTTGACCACGGCGGCGACCAGGGGGCCGGGGCCGCGACCGCCGTCGCCCGCCGCCAGCACCAGAATCTTGATGTCCGGATCTTCGCCGACGACCTTGCGGATGGCGGCCTGCGGCTCGCCACGCTCGATCAGCAGGATGGGGGTGGAGCCCGAACGCTCCGCCGCCTCTCCCGCCCACTTGTTCAGCGTGGCCTCGGCCTCGGTGCGGGTCTGGCGTTCGATCTCCTCGCGCACCCCGGCCCAGTGGGCGTCCGAGGCGGCGGGGGGAATGACGCGCAACAGGACGACATGCCCGCCCGTCGAGCGGGCCCGGCGCGACGCATAGCGCAGGGCGCCCTCGAACTCGGGGCTGTCGTCGACGACGACGAGAAACTTCCTGGGCATGGTTCGCCCTCCCTCAGCTCGACGACGCTAGCAGATCACCCGCCCAACCGCGAAACGCCCCCGGCAACCGGGAGCGTTCCGCGCTCGAGAAGCGTCCATCAGCGCGCTGACGAAGCGATCTCGCGGATCGACGCATTGGCGATGGTCAGCTTGGCGAAGGTCCAGCCCGAGCCCGAGGTCTCGATCTCATCCACCGAGGCGCGGACGCCCTCGACGGTGGCCGAACGCGGCCCGATCCAGTCGTCGACGGCCTTCTCCGCCGCCGCCTCGCTGGCGCCGACCGAGACGTTCGAGGCCTTGGCCACGGCGCGGGTCAGAGCCATCTGCTCGCCCATCAGGTCCTCGATCATCCGACGCACGGCCAGACGGTCGAAATGATCCACGGACGGGACAGCGCCCGCCGCCGCGCGCAGGCGATCGAAGTCGAAGGCCGCGCCGACCTGGTGGTACAGCATGGCCATGGCCGGCTCCGGCCAACCCGCTTCGCGCGCCAGATCGCCGATGTCGGCGGTGGCGACCAGCGGACGCAGCATGGCGAAGTCGCGGGCCATCTCTTCCGAGGCGCCCAAGCCGATGAATTTCTGGACCCGGGCCTCCAGACGACCTTCCTCGAAGCGGCTGAGGACCGAACCCCCGGCGGCGCGCAAGGCGTCGGCGGCGGGACGGTAGGCGGCGATCAGGCCGTCCACGGTCGCGCCCTCGCGGGTCGCCCGACGGGCCAGCCAGAAGGTCTGGCGGCGCAGGACCGTCGAGATTTCCGTATAGAGCGCCGTCTGGGCGTCCGCCGGAATCTTGCCGTCGAGAGCCGAGACCGCATCCCAGGCCTCGTCAAGGCGGAAGATCTGGCGGGCCGCCTCGAAGGCGATGACCATGGCCCCGGTGTCGCACTGGGCCGACAGGCGCAGGCGTTCCGGGAAGGTCGCGCCGCACATGTTGACGATCTCATTCGACAGGATGGTCGAGATGATCTCGCGCTTCAGGCGGTGGCGCTGCATGTCGGCTTCGAATTTCGCCAGCGGACCGGGGAAGTAGCGGACCAGCGTCTGCTTGAAGAAGGCGTCGTCGGGCGCGCCCGAGGCGACGATCTCGTCGAACAGCTCCAGCTTGGAATAGGCGGTCAGGACGGCCAGTTCAGGACGGCTGAGCGGCAGGCCCGAGGCCTTCATCTCGGCCAGACGCAGGTCGTCCGGCAGACCCTCGACCTTGCGGTCCAGCTTCCCCTTCGAGCCCAGCCACTGCATGAAGCGCTGCTGGGAATCCAGGGCGGCGGCGCCCTCGGCCTGCTGCAGGGTCAGGGCCAGGGTCTGATCGTAGTTGTGGACCAGCACCTTCAGCCCGACTTCCTCGGTCATCGAGGCCAGCAGGGCGTTGCGGTCTTCCTGTTTCAACGCGCCCGAGGCGATGGCCGCCCCGGTCAGGATCTTGATGTTGACCTCATGGTCGGAGCTGTCCACGCCCGCCGAGTTGTCGATGGCGTCGGTGTTGATCCGGCCGCCGTTGCGGGCGAAGGCGATGCGACCGGCCTGGGTCAGGCCCAGGTTGGCGCCCTCGCCGATGACCTTGGCGCGGACCTCGGCGCCATCGACGCGGATGGCGTCATTGGCCTTGTCCCCGACCTGGGCGTCGGTCTCGTTCGGCGCCTTGATGTAGGTGCCGATGCCGCCGAAGTAGAGCAGCTCGGCCGGGGCCTTGAGGATGGCCTTCATCAGGGCCGCCGGATCGAGGGCGGTTTCCTGGATGTCCAGCGCGGCGCGGATTTCCGGGCTCAGCTCGATCGACTTGGCCGAGCGCGAGAAGACGCCGCCGCCCGCCGAAATCTTGGACGTGTCGTAGTCCTGCCAGGACGAGCGCGGCAGTTTGAACATCCGGTCGCGCTCGACCCACGAGGTCGCGGGATCAGGCGTCGGGTCGATGAAGATGTCGCGGTGGTCGAAGGCGGCGACCAGCTTGATGGCTTTCGACAGCAGCATGCCGTTGCCGAAGACGTCGCCCGACATGTCGCCGACGCCGACGACGGTGAAGGGCTCGGACTGGATGTCCTTGCCTTCCTCGCGGAAGTGCCGCTTCACGGCCTCCCAGGCGCCGCGGGCGGTGATGCCCATGACCTTGTGGTCGTAGCCGACCGAACCGCCGGAGGCGAAGGCGTCATCCAGCCAGAAGCCGTAGGAGGCCGAGACGCCGTTGGCGATGTCGGAGAAGGTCGCCGTGCCCTTGTCGGCGGCCACGACCAGATAGGGGTCGTCGCCTTCCCAGCGCACCACGGCGGCGGGCGGAACCACCGCGCCGTCCTTGGCGATGTTGTCGGTCACGTCGAGCAGACCGGACAGGAAGGTTTTGTACGAGCGGATGGCCTCGGCCTGCTGGGCGTCGCGGTCGCCCCCGGCGCGGACGATGCCCTGCAGGTATTTCGGGAAGAAGCCGCCCTTGGAGCCGACCGGCACGATGACGGCGTTCTTGACCTGCTGGGCCTTCACCAGACCCAGGACCTCAGTGCGGAAGTCGTCACGACGGTCCGACCAGCGCAGGCCGCCGCGGGCGACCGGGCCGAAGCGCAGGTGCACGCCCTCGACATACGGCGCCCAGACGAAGATCTCGCGGAACGGCTTGGGCAGGGGCAGGTCGACCAGTTCGCGCGAGGCGATCTTGATAGAGATGTAAGGCTTGGACTGACCGTCCGCGCCGACCTGATAATAGTTGGTCCGCTTGATCGCCTGGACCAGCAGCGACAGGCGACGCAGGGCCTTGTCGTGGTCGAGGCTCTTCACGTCCTGGAGCAGGTCGTTGATGTGGTTGACCAGATCGGTGACCGTCGCCTCGCGAGCCTTGGCGTCGCCGCCGGCGACCGGGCTGAATTTGGCGTCGAACAGGGCCAGGATGGCGCGGGCCACCGCGGGATAGTCGCGCAGCGCCTCTTCCTGAACCGCCTGCGACGGATCGAGGCCGGTCTGCTGGCGATAGCGGGCGAGGGTGCGGATCAGCGCCGCCTCTCGCCAATCGACGCCCAGCTCGAGCACCAGGCGGTTGAAGCCGTCGCTCTCGGTGCGGCCGTTCCAGACGGCGGCGAAGGCGGCCTCGAACGGGTCGCGCACGGTGTTGAAGTTCAGATCGCCGCCGCGCGGGTCTTCCATCAGGAATTCGTGGACGTGGATCTCCGGATCCCCGGCGGGCTTCAGGGCGTAGCCCCATTCCTCCAGCGTCTTCAGACCCATGTCCGCCAGGATCGGCAGGACGTCGGACAGCGGCACGGCCGAGCCCCGACGGTACAGCTTGAAGCGGAAGTTCAGCGGGCCGTCGCGCTCGGTGCGGAAGGCGCGCACGGCGACCGGTTCGCCGGTCCCGACCTTGCCCGAGGCGTTCAGGGTGTCAATGGCCTGGTAGTCGAGCACGGCCTCGCGGGCGTCATAGCGGTCGCGATAGGCGGCGCCGAAGGCGTCGGCCCAGCGGGCGCTGACCGGTCCGACCGAGACTTCCTCGACGTCGGCGGCGCGCAGGGCGCTTTCGAACCGGTCGATCCAGCTGCGGCCCGCTTCGGCGACCTCAGCGTCCAGCGCGGCCTGATCCGGACACGGATGATCACCCGGGGTCACGCCGATGATGTAGTGGATGCGGACCAGCGGCTGGTCCGACAGCTGGGGATACCAGGCCGAGATGCGGCCGCCCCAGGCGCGGGCCAGGATGGCGCCGATCCGTTCACGGACCGAGGCGTCGAAACGCTCGCGCGGGATGAAGGCCAGAACCGAGACAAAGCGGTCGAACGGGTCCTTGCGGGTGAAGGTCTTGATGCGCGGGCGGTCGTGCAGGTGCAGGATGCCCAGGGCGATCTCAAGCAGCTCGTCCTCGGTGATCTGGAAGAGCTCGTCGCGCGGATAGTTGTCGAGGATGTTCTTCAACCGCTTGTAGCTGTGCGTGCCCTCCAGCTTGCCCGCGCGCTCCAGCGCATTGGCCACCTTGCGGCGGATCAGCGGCACTTCCGACGCGGCCTTGTCATAGGCTTCGGCGGTGAACAGGCCGACGAAGCGGGTCTCGCCCGATGGACGGCCGTCGGCGCCGAAACGCTTCACCCCGATATAGTCCATGTAGGACCGGCGATGGACGCGCGAACGGGCGTTGGCCTTGGCCACCGTCACCGGATCGGACAGATCCAGCTGACGCTTCATCTGCTTGGTCAGGACCGCCGGCTCCGAAGCGCGGCGCAGCACGGTGCGTTCCGGATCAACCAGAACGCCGAGACCCTCGCCCGACTGGGACAGGGGGGCCTCGGCTTCATAGCCGCCGTCCTTGGCCCGCGGATAGTCGTAGTCGCGCGCGCCGAGGAAGACGAAATGGTCCGCCGCCAGCCAGCGCAGGAAGGCGAGGTTCTCGGCCAGGACCTCGGGATCGACGCCTGGAGGCGAGCTTTCCAGATGGGCGATCGACTGGCCGATCAGCTCATGCATGGCGCCGTGGGCGGTCACCGCCGCGCGGACGTCGGCCAGGGTCTGGGCCAGAGCCTCGCCGAGCGCGTCGCGGCGCTCCTGCGGCAGGGCGTCCAGCACCACGAGGATGACCGAGGTCCGACCCTGCGGCCCCTCGACAATGGGGTGGTACATGGACCGGACGGTGACGCCGGCCTCGGCCAGTTCACCCATGACGCTGTCGACGAGGAAGGGTTTGTCGTTCTGGACAATGGTCAGGACGTCATAACCGGTGCCGACGCCGCGCGCGCCGGTGTGCGGGCCGACGCTGATGCGGGCGGGATCGGCAGGATCGCGGTCAAGCACCGTCTTCCACACGGCGGCCAGCAGGGCGGCCAGATCGGCGCCGTCCAGTTCCGGGGTCTCGTCGGCGGCGTAGTCCTCGAGGACCTGGGCCAGATAGGCCTTCTCCGCCGCGCCCGGCGGATGACCGGCCGCGGCGGCATAGTTCGCCTCCAGCGCCTCCAGGGTGATCGCCTGAGGGACGGTGGGGGCGGTGGCGCCGGTCATGGACAGGTCTCGTATGGCGCGGCCCGATGGGCCGCCGGTTTCAGAAAGCAGACTAGGCCGCTGGCGCATAAGGGCAAGGGTCCGGTCTGCCCGGGGTCCTAGGCCAGCCCGGCGATGGCGGGAACCCCCAAAAACCCCGGCGCCGGTCCCGTTAGCGGTACCGGCGCCGATTATCAGCGATCAGTCAGAGCAGATCAGAAGCGGACGTTCATCCCGATCCGGACGGCGTGCAGCTCCATCTCGTCATTGCTGCGCATGATGTCCGTGCCCGTGGTGTTGGGCGCCAGGATGAAAGGGTTGGTCGCCGGGGTCGTGCCCGTGTTGCCAGCGCGAACGACGTAATCGCCCGGCGTCAGCGAGGTGTAGAGGTATTCTCCGGTCACCGAGAGGTTCGGGGCCAGACGCCATTCCAGACCGGCGCCGGCCTGCCAGCCGTCGGCCTTGTCGTCATCTTCCCGGACCACGAAGCTGTTGGCGGTGTTGGTGGTCTGGAAGCTGTTCTCGATCCCGGCATAGGCGGCGCCCCCGGTGATATAGACCAGGGCCGGACCGGCGGCGTAACCGAGGCGGGCGCGCAGGGCCGCCATGTCGTTCACCTGACGCTTGAAGACATAGCTGGCCGGGGTGCTGCTGAAGCCGGTGACGGTGTCGTCGACGTCCACGGCGCTCCATTCACCCACGACGCCCGCGACGAACGAGCCGAACTGCCAGTCATAGCCGGCGCGGATCGAGCCCTCGACGCCGGTGTTGTCGCCGTTACAGCCATCCGGGGCCTGATTGGTCGAGGCGCTGCCCGAGCAGAAGCCCGGGGCAAAGGCATTGGCGTTGGCGGGGGGCGCGGTGGTGACCGTCTCTCCGAACACGCCGTCCAGATTGCGGTCGAAGATCAGGGTCTCGTCTTCCTGTTCCTTGTTGTCGATCCCGCCCCCGTAGATGCCGATATAGGGGCCGCTCCAGTCAGGAGCCGACTGGGCGAGGGCCGGCGCGGCGACACCGGCCATGAGGAGGGACAGGGCGGTGGCGGAGAGAAGGGTTTTCATCGGCTGGTCTTTCAGGTTCGAAACTGTTCGGCCCCACCGACGGAGGGCTGAACGGTGCGGACGACCCGCTGTTCCGGGCGCGATTTCAGATCGCGGATGATCTGTGGCCGGAAAGTCGCGGCGGCCAAGTCCTTGTCCTGAAACGACAAGGCCGCCGAACTTGCGTTCGGCGGCCTGCTTCGGATCGGCGCCCAGGAGGGGGGAGGGTTGGCGCCGATCTCTTCAACCGCGGGCTTTGGGGGGAGGGGGCCCGCGGCGACAGGGGGGAGATAGGCGCCGGTTGTGGCCAATCAAGGGCGCCGTCAAGTCTTCGGCGTATCGGGCGTGTGGCGCGTTGACGCGGCCTTTGTCCGGCCTTTGGCCTTGGGCGCGGCCGTCTCCGCTTCGGCATAGGGTTCGCCGTCGCCGGACAGGAGGATGGCCATCCAGCGCGAGCCCTTGAACTCGGCCAGAATCGCCATGGCCATCACCGCCAGCGGGGTCGACAGGAACATGCCGACCACGCCCCAGACCTTGCCCCAGAAGGCCAGGGCCAGCAGCACCACCACCGGATCGATGTTCTGGTTGTCGCCCTGCATGCGCGGCTGGATGAAGTTGCCGCTTATGAACAGGATCGCCTGCAGCCCGCCCAGCAGGACAGCCGCCTGCCAGTAGCTCTCGAACTGGACCAGGGCGAACAGGGGCGGGACCAGACCCGCCACCGCGCCGCCCAGCACGGGGATGAAGCCGACGATGAAGATGACGAAGGTCCAGAACTCGGCGTTCTGGAGCCCGACGGCCCGCATCAGGATCCAGGCGGCGGCGCAGATCATCACCCCGGTGACGGTCTGGACCCACAGATAGCCCTCGACCCCGCCGCGCACGCGCTGGAACACCTCCAGCGCCTCGGCCCGGGACGTGCGGTCCGGGAACATGTTGACCAGCTTGCGCCGGAAGCCGTTCTGCGAGGCGAGCAGGAAGCCGAGGTAGATCATGACGAAGATCGACCCGGTCACCACGCCCTGGGCCTGGCCGGCGATGGTCATCAGATACCCCCGCACGTCGATCTGGGCGATCAGGTCGGTGGTGGTGGGCGGATTGGTGACGCCGACCAGGGCTGAGGCGTCGCGCAGGATCTGATCGAGGCGAGGGCCGATATTGGCCGAAACGCCCGAGGCGTCGCTGAAGAAGCCGTAGGCCCCATTCACGATGAAGGCGATGGAGGCGAAGAAGCCCACCACCACGACCAGAAGGGCCGCCACGCCCGCCAGATGGCCCGGCAGGTTCAGCCTATGCTCGATGGTCCGCTTCACCCCGTCGATCATGATCAGCAGGAAGATCGCCATGGCCAGCGGCGTCAGGATGTCGGCCATCCAGTAGACGGCGGCGCCCACCCCCACGACGGCGAGCGCCACCAGCGCATTGCGGGCCACGGCGGAGGTCGGAACGGCGATCGGCGGTTTCATGGGCATATGGTCAAGGTCTCGTCAGGCCGCGTCAATCATTCCTGTGAGCGGGCGCTCTTGAACAGCGGCGCTGACGGGTGGAGCATGAGCGCGCCCCCCACTGCGGAGTTCCCATGTCCGATACCGGCGTCTTCCTCGGTCAATCGCCCGACAAGCCCGAAATCCTGCTCTATGGCCGCGCCAACCGACACGGGGTGGTGGCGGGGGCCACCGGCACCGGCAAGACGGTGACCCTGCAGATCATGGCCCAGGGCTTCTCGGACGCGGGCGTCCCGGTCTTCTGCGCCGATGTGAAGGGCGACCTGAGCGGCATCTGCATGCCCGGCGCGCCGAACGAGAAACTGCTGGCCCGCGCCCAGTCGATGGGGCTGACGCTCGATCCCAAGGCCGCCCCGACCGTCTTCTGGGACCTGTACGGCCAGAAAGGACATCCGATCCGCACCACCGTCAGCGAGATCGGGCCGCTGCTGCTGGCCCGGATGCTGAACCTGAACGATGTGCAGGAGGGCGTGCTGTCGGTGGTGTTCCACGTCGCCGACAAGGAAGGCCTGCTGCTGCTCGACCTCGACGACCTGCGCGCCATGCTGGTCTATGTGGGCGAGAACGCCGAGCGGATCGGGCGCGAGGTGGGGAACGTCGCCCCGGCCAGCATCGCCGCCATCCAGCGCTCCCTTCTGCAGCTCGAGCAACAGGGCGGCGACGCCTTCTTTGGCGAACCAGCCCTGCGGCTGGAGGACATGCTGCGCACCGGTCTGGATGGCAGGGGGCAGGTCAATGTGCTGGACGCGACGAAGCTGATGAACAGCCCGCGCCTGTACGCCGCCTTCCTTCTGTGGCTGCTGTCCGAGCTGTTCGAGCAACTGCCCGAGGTCGGCGATCCGGAGAAGCCGCGTCTGGTCTTCTTCTTCGACGAGGCCCACCTGCTGTTCAACGACACCCCGCCCGCCCTGCGCGAGAAGGTCGAACAGGTGGTGCGCCTGATCCGCTCCAAGGGCGTCGGCGTCTATTTCGTCACCCAGAATCCGGCGGACATTCCCGACAGCGTGCTGGCCCAGCTGGGCAACCGCATCCAGCACGCCCTGCGCGCCTATACCCCGTCCGAGCGGAAGGGGCTGAAGGCCGCGTCGGAAAGCTTCCGGCCCAACCCCGCCTTCGACACCGCCGAATGCATCCAGGGTCTGGGCGTGGGCGAGGCCCTGGTCTCGACGCTCGACGAGAAGGGGGCGCCCAATATCGTGGGCCGCACCGCGATCCGCCCGCCGGCCTCGCGACTGGGGCCCGCGACCGACGCTGAACGGACGCAGGTCATGGCCGCCAGCCCCGTCCGAGGCCTGTACGACACGGTGGTGGACCGGGAGTCCGCCGAGGAAATCCTCGCCGCCCGCCGGGGCGAGGCCGATCAGGCCGCCGCTGACGCCAAACTGGCGGAGGCGAAAGCCAAGGCGGACGCCGCGGCGGCGAAGGACGCCGAGAAAGCCGCCGCCGCCCGTGAGAAGGAACAGGCGCGGATGCAGGCCCGCTACGAGCGCGAGGCCGCCCGGTCCCGGGCTCCGGCCCGCGCCCCGGCCCGTCGCTCGACACGGGAGACGCCGATTGAAGCAGCGACCAAGTCGGTGCTGCGCACGGCGGGGAGTACGCTCACGCGGGAGCTGCTGCGGGGTCTGCTGGGCGGGCTGAAGCGGCGGTGAGTTCTCTTTCCTCTCCCGATGGGAGAGGGCTTGAGCCTCCAAGAGCGTAGCGATTGGACAGGCGAAAGGATGAGGGTCGTTCGTCCGCATTCGGCGATGAGCCGCGTCGCTGTTCCGGGCGGCGGCTAAGGCCGAATGAAACAGCCGACCCGCATCCGACCGGGCTCCGCCCGGCCACCTTCTCCCATCGGGAGAAGGATTATCTGACCGGAACCAGCCGCCACATCCGCAAGGGGTGGCGGACGGCCCCCGCTTCCGCGCCCGCCGCATCGCCCCGGCCCATGTAGAGGTCGGCGCGGACGGGCCCACGAATGGCCGAACCGGTGTCCAAGGCCACGACCAGTCCCTGATAGCTGCCGCGCGCGCCCGCCAGATTGCCGCCGTCGGCGCTGATCCAGACCAGATCGCCATAGCGCCAGTGGGCCGGATCGACCGCGATGGCGCGGCGGGCTGGCAGGGGGACGCCTGCCGCTCCGGCGGGATCGCCGCCATCGTCCGGGTCCAGCCTGAAGAAGATGTAGCGCGGGTTCAGCGCCATCACCTCCCGCGCCTCCTCGCCGCGATGGGCGGCCAGCCAGGCGCGGATCGCGTCGCCCGAGGTGCCGTTGCGCGGCAGCAGGCCCTGATCGGCCATGGGCCGGGCGATGCCGACGAAGGTCTGGCCGTTGTCAGCGGCATAGGCGGCGCGCGCCTTGGCCCCATCCTCGAAGGTCAGGTAGCCCGACCCCTGGATCTGCATAAAGAACAGGTCCTCGGCCCGCATCCAGGCGAGGGTCTCGGTCGGCGGCGCGGCCTCGATCTCGGCGCGGG